>NPIF01000404.1_pt2 | contig 530027 bp, 509 predicted proteins | sample 8637461 | NCBI WGS metagenome assembly NPIF01 (sample SAMN07420641, study PRJNA396082) | bioreactor metagenome | isolation source: sample BR12 brine-fed electro-methanogenic bioreactor BR | place: Japan: Kochi | collected 2016-12-09 | reverse complement strand
ATGGTATTCGGTGGAATCCTTGGAGGATAATCAGATGAGTTCCGGGGCAGAAAAAATAGTATCAAGCATATTATCTGATGCTCAAGGTGAAGCTGATGCTGTAATTCAAGAAGCTGAAACAGAAGCGACATCAATTATTTCCGAGGGCGAGGAACAAGCCAAAATGGAGAAAGAAAAAATAATTGATGATGCTAAAAAACAAGCTAATATGAAATATCAGCAGATAATCTCTGAAGCCAAGATGAACTCCAGGAGAATGGAGTTGGAAGGGCGAGAAGAGGTAATTGATCAGGCTTTTACCAAAGCTGAAGAAGAATTAAGAAAAATTGCTTCAAGTTCTTCTGCAGAATATCTCGAATCATTAAAAAATATAGTAAAAGAAGCTTCAACTGAAATTGGTGGAGGGGACCTTCTTGTTCTTTTAAAAGAAGAAGATGTCTCCAAAATAAAAGATTCTTTATCTGATATTGGTAAAGAAGTTGAAACTGCCACTGGTAGTAAAACAACTCTTGATATAGGGGATAATATTAAAACCATTGGTGGAGCAATTGTTAAAACTAAAAATGGCGAAATAGAGGTAAACAATACTATCGAGGCAAGGATGCAGAGGTTTAAAAAAGCTCTAAGATCAGAAGTTGCACGAGTACTGTTTGAATAGGGAGGAGACAACATGGCAGAAAGCATTACAGCAATAGTGACTTCCCTAGGATTCTCCTCAATTGAATCTTTTTTAGGACTTATATTTTTAATTGGAGCTGTAATTGGAGTTATAGTTGTAATAGTAACAATTAAACCGGTTTTGGATACTTTTCCTTATGCATATCCTAATGCAAGGGTAAGAGCGAGGATAGGACGATTGTTTACAGAAAAGCAATTTTCTGAAATAATTGAGGCTGATAATCTGGAAGAAGTCAAAAATTATTTACGAGGAGTGCCCGAATATGCTCAATATGTGGATAAGTTTCCTCTTGAAAAAGCATTGGACTCACAACTCGCAGAAACCTATGATCTTCTTGCACGAATAACTCCTGGGAGTATTAAACCGACCTTCAGAGCTTTACTTAAAAAATGGGATATCAAAAATATTAAAAGTATTCTCACAGCCAAAGAAGTAGGTTTGAGTAGAGAAGCTACATTGGATCTTATGGTACCATTTGGAGAAATCAATGATTTATTGGAAAAATTAGTGGATGCTAAAGATGTTACAGAGGTAATAACCGGACTTGAAGGTACTGAATATGCTCAAGTCCTTGAGGATGCACTTAACGATTACAAAGAGAAGGGAATGTTACTACCTTTAGAGGCAGCACTGGACAAATATTACTTAGATAATCTAATGATAGCAGTTGCAAATCCATCTGATGATAGTACAACTATATTAAACACATATATCGGTACTCAAGTTGATTCAACTAATCTGAAAATCATTTTAAGAGCTAAATTAGATGGCTTAAAATATGATGACATCCAACCATACATGATAACCAAAGGTTATCAAATACGAGAATGGAAATTAAAAGATTTAATGGAATCAGAAGATGTTCCTGGTGTAGTTAGTAGTTTGGAAAGTACAGATTATGCTAATATTATGGCTGAAGCACTTTCTGAATACAATGCAACTGGTTCCATTGCACCATTTGAAACTGCATTAGATAAAAATGTGGTGAAAATTGCCAAAAATCTTTCAACCAAAAAACCATTTGGAGTTGGACCGATTATTGCATTTTTAAGCAGAAAAGAGATTGAAATTAAAAATTTAAAAGTAATTGTTCGTGGAAAAAGGGAAGTAGGTTTTCCTGTTTCTAAAATTAAGGAGATGTTGATATGAGTTCAGCTATTGCAATACTAGCAGATCCAGATACAGTAACTGGATTTCGTCTGGGAGGAGTAAAAGACGCATACCCAGTAGCTAACAAGGAAGAAGCAGAGAATACATTAAAAGATCTCATAAAAAAGGATTTTTCTATTATTATAACTACAGAGAAAATTGGAGATGAATTAAGAGAAACGATTGATAAATTCACCAAGTCAAGCGCATTACCTATGATAATTGAAATACCCGATAAAACAGGCCCAACGGAAAGAGCAACAGACCCAATGGGCGAACTTATAAAAAGAGTAATTGGGGTTGAGATGGTAAAATGATTACAAAAGGAAAGATAATTAAAGTAGCGGGACCAGTTATCGTCGCAGATGGTATGAAAGGTACCCAGATGTATGAGATGGTTAAAGTCGGTGATGACAAGTTAATTGGAGAAATAATTGAACTTGAAGGCGACACAGCTACCATCCAAGTATACGAAGAAACTGCAGGTATGAAACCTGGAGAGATAGTGGAAAGTACTGGAGGACCACTTTCAGTGGAATTAGGGCCGGGAATTATGGGATCCATCTTTGATGGTATTCAAAGACCTCTAGAAACCATTAAACTAAAAACTGGCGATTACCTTGAAAGAGGGGTGGATGTTCCATCATTACCTAAAGATAAAAAATGGAAATTCATGCCAAAACTCAGTGCTGGTGACAAAGTAGAAGGTGGAGACCTTTTAGGAGAGGTTCAGGAAACATCTGCTGTACTACATAAAATCATGGTTCCACCAAACATATCTGGAACCATAAAAAGTATTGCATCTGAGGGAGAATACACAGTAGAAGAGGACATTGCAGAAATTGAAACTTCTAAGGGAATTGAAAAAGTTCAAATGATGCAGAAATGGCCAGTAAGGGTTGGAAGACCGTATGTAACCAAATTGGACCCAGATATACCTTTAGTCACAGGCCAACGAGCTCAGGATACATTTTTCCCTGTAGCTAAAGGTGGAACAGCAGCTATACCCGGTCCATTTGGATCCGGAAAAACTGTAACCCAACAACAACTTGCAAAATGGGCGGACGCTGATATTATTGTATACGTAGGATGTGGAGAACGTGGTAACGAGATGACCGAAGTTCTTAAAGAGTTCCCTGAACTTGAAGATCCGAAAACAGGTAAACCATTAATGGACAGAACTGTTCTTATTGCAAACACTTCAAACATGCCAGTAGCAGCGAGAGAAGCTTGTGTATACACTGGAATTACTATCGCCGAATATTTCAGAGATATGGGATACGATGTGGCTGTAATGGCAGATTCAACATCCCGATGGGCCGAAGCTATGAGGGAAATTTCTGGAAGATTGGAAGAAATGCCTGGTGAGGAAGGATACCCTGCATACTTGGCTTCAAGATTAGCACAATTTTATGAAAGAGCAGGTCGAGTAAACACTATTGGAACCGAACAAAAAGTTTCATCTGTATCTGTTGTGGGAGCAGTATCACCACCAGGTGGTGACCTATCAGAACCAGTTACTCAAAACACTCTACGTATATGTAAAGTTTTCTGGGCACTGGACGCGTCTCTAGCAGATAAACGTCACTTTCCATCAATAGACTGGTTACAAAGTTATTCATTATATGTGGATAGTGTAGAAGGTTGGTGGGATGCACAAGTTGGTGAAGATTGGAGAAAAACTCGTGACGAGGCAATGGTTCTCCTACAAAAAGAATCAGAACTACAGGAAATTGTACAATTAGTTGGACCAGACGCATTGCCAGATAGGGAAAGAATAACCCTAGAAAGTACTAGGATGATCCGGGAAGACTTCCTCCAGCAAAATGCATATCACGAAGTGGATACCTATTGTTCATCTTCCAAACAGTATCAAATGCTTAAAACAATTATGATGTTCCATGAAAAGGCCACTGAAGCTTTAGATCGAGGAGCACCTTCTGATGAAATTATTGCATTAACTGTTAAAGAAGACATAGGAAGAATGAAATTTATACCTGAAGCAGAATTTGAGGAGAAGGTTAAAGAAATCCAGGATAAAATTGTAAAACAGACTAGTGAGGTATGAAAATGAAAGCCAATATTAAAACAAGGGAATATACAACTGTTTCTGAAGTTGCCGGACCTCTCATGATTGTAGAGGGTGTTGAAGGAGTTGCTTACAACGAAATAGTTGATATTGAAACACCTTCTGGTGAGAAGAGAAGAGGACAAGTCCTGGAAGTTAAAGAAGATTTAGCAGTTATACAAGTTTTTGAAGGAACTCGTGATCTGAACACTGCTACCACTAAAGTAAGATTTACTGGTGAAACAGCAAAAATCGGTGTTTCATTAGATATGATGGGCAGAATCTTTAATGGTACAGGAAAACCAATAGACGGCGGACCAGAAATCATACCAGAAAAAGAACTTGACATTAACGGGAACCCTATGAATCCATCTGCCAGAGAATTTCCCGCAGAATTCATCCAAACCGGTATATCAACAATAGATGGAATGAACACCCTGGTAAGGGGTCAGAAATTACCAATCTTTTCTGGATCTGGATTGCCACACAACGAACTGGCAGCACAGATTGCAAGGCAAGCAAAGGTACTGGCTGAAGAAAGTGAATTTTCAGTTATATTTGCAGCTATGGGTATCACTCACGAAGAAGCAAACTACTTCATGAGAGATTTTGAAAGAACAGGTGCACTGGAAAGAGTAACTGTTTTCATGAACCTAGCTGACGACCCTGCAATTGAAAGGATCATTACACCTAGGATGGCATTAACTACTGCAGAATATTTGGCATTTGAACATAACATGCACGTACTGGTTATATTAACTGACCTTACTAACTACTGTGAAGCACTCAGGGAAATATCTGCTGCACGTGAAGAGGTACCTGGAAGAAGAGGTTACCCTGGTTATATGTACACTGATTTAGCCAGTATATACGAAAGAGCTGGACGTATTGTAGGTAAAGAAGGTTCAATTACTCAGATGCCTATACTGGTTATGCCTCAAGATGATATTACTCATCCAATTCCTGATCTAACTGGATATATTACTGAAGGACAGATTGTTTTAAGCAGAGACCTGCACCGTAAAGGTATTTACCCTCCAGTAGACGTACTTCCTTCACTATCTAGATTGATGAGTGGTGGAATTGGTGAAGAAAGAACCCGTGAAGATCATAGTGGTGTTTCTGACCAATTGTATTCGGCTTACGCAGAAGGCCGTGATTTAAGAGACTTGATGGCAGTAGTAGGTGAAGAAGCACTTACTGAACGTGACAGGAAATTCTTAAGTTTCGCTGATGAGTTTGAAAATCAATTTATCACTCAAAGTAGGGATGAAGATCGTTCTATACAAGAAACATTAGATCTTGGATGGCAATTATTAGGTCTTCTACCAGAAACTGAGCTTAAGAGGGTTAGAGAGGAACATATTCCTAAATACCACCCTGATTATAAATAATCCTATTCCTATTTTTTAATAGAGGGATAAAATGGCACAAGAGATGATAGAAGGGATTAATCCAACACGGATGGAACTTCTAAAACTGAAAGATAGGGAAAAATTGGCTGTTAAAGGCCACAGTCTCCTTAAAGAAAAAAGAAACGCACTTATCATGGAATTTTTCAACATCTTAGAAAGGGTCAAAGGATCTAGAGAAAATGTTGAAGAAAAATTGAAGGAAGCATTTGAAGATTTAACTGCCGCTCAAATCGTGATGGGAGATTTGGCTGTAGAAAAGGCTGCAATGACTGTTAAAGAGTCTATAGAAGTCGATATAGAATCCAGAAGTGTTATGGGTGTAGTTGTTCCTTTGATTGATTCTAAAGCAGCTGAGAGAACTATGGTGGAACGAGGATATGGTTTTGTTGATACTTCAGTTAAGGTTGACGAGGCAGCCCGTAAATTTGAGGAGTCAGTAAAACTTATCATTGAACTTGCAGAGATTGAAAAAACTATAATTCTACTTGCTGGTGAGATCGAATCAACAAAAAGAAGAGTTAACGCCCTGGAACATATAATTATTCCAAGATTAGAGAACACAGTCAAATACATTGAAATGCGTCTTGAAGAAATGGAAAGAGAGAATTTCGTAAGATTAAAGATGATTAAAAAAGCAATGGAGATGTAATTTATGGTAAGAATTATAACCAGATTAGGTGAGATTAAAAAAACTCAAGAAGCATACCACTCAGCTTTAGTTGATTTTAATATAGGCACTATTTCTGGAAATTTACGGGCCATAATTGCAGACGACGATGTTGAAGTAGAATCTGGTGATGTAACTCCAATTAAAATCCAAAAGGTTCCCTTACCTGCAAATCACATTTGTTATATGTGTGCCTATGCTGCCAATGGTTTGGGACATCCTATTGCTGCTGGTGAAGAAACGCCTCTACCTATTAGTATGGATCGCACAGCTGATCATGCAACTTTTGTTGCAGCAATAGATGGAGAAATTAGAAAGGGCGATCTTCTCGGTGTTTTGATATTACTTCCGATTGAACTCATCCATTAATCTTCTATTTTTTTATTACTTTAAATTCTTCTTTTATTCTTTATTTAACACATTTTAAGATCTAGACTATTTAAATTACCAAATTTTTTTCCTGAAAGTTTTTAAAATTATATAATGTTTTAAAGTTATATATTTTATAAATCTTTAATGGGGGATGAGTTCATGGCACCACATTGTGATACTATGGATGGTCCGGTTGTTACCGCGGCTGAAATTGCACTTGAAATGGAGAATATAAATTATGTCCTTCCTTTTGTTTCCAAAGAATCTGAAAAAGAATTAGGATATGCTTTTGACAAGACATTAATGGTAAGAGAATTAAGTGAAGATGCTGCAGAAATTGCAGACTACTGGTTTTTTGAGACTGCTGTAAGATTACATAGAAAAGATGAGGACAAACCGTATAACGGCCTTAAACCAGCGGATCTTGACTGGGGTCCTGTAATAAAAAAAGCTGAAGAAGCGGTAGAATCAGAAGATCCATCGCAGATAATCCAATTTTTGTCTAATACTGTTGAAGAGGCACTAAATAAAAGATTTGTTAATGTAGTCCAAAAGAAGGATTATGATTTAAATGATGTGGAAGCTGCTAGAGAATATACAAAGGCCATGTTAAATTTTGTTTTATTTTCTAATGACCTGTACAAATGGATAAAAAAAGAGTAAAACTAATTACTATAACAAAAAGAAACTTTGAATCATTTTATTTTACCTAAAACGTTCCTTCATATAATCGGATTGAGCTATTTTTGCTTCTTTAATCTGTTCCAACAAATGGTCAATCTGATATTTTAGGTTATAATAAGGGTCTAATTGTGATTCTTTCTTTTTATCAAATTTTTTCATTTCTTTTGTTCTATTCTTGCGTGGTGACCCACGATTCAATATGTTTAAAAAACCGCTGTTATTGTTGTTGGGGGAATATTTTTCTATGATAAGTCTTCTCTCTTTTAGATATTCTAATTCAATTGATCTAATATCATCTGAAATTAATTTTCTCAATTCAATTAAAATTTTTTCACGTTTCTTCAATTCGGTTAAAATCTGTCTGGATTCAGCAATGGATGATGCCTCAATTTCAATATTTGTTATTTCTACAATTAAATTATGATAATCATCTACGCTATATTTCATTACTTAACCTTCTAAAAGAGTTTAATTACAAAATAGCAGAATTATCTGAAAAATAGTTACTGCTCAATATTAATGATAATTTTCATTATTTTGTCTTCAATTTCACAAATAGTATTGATTTCCTTGTTTTCTTTGCCCATATCTCTAATTTTATATAAAACATTGGTTAAAGATGTTATATTAAATAAACCCGTTTTATTTTCTGGTTTAGATGATATAAGTAATATTATAACACTCCCATCTTCTATTTGGACATTGTAATTTATTGCATTTATATATATGGAGTCTGAAAGTCTTAAAAGGAGTTTTATGTATTTTATGGAAAGTCCACTCTTACTGATAATATCTTTAATTTTATCATTTTCTCTGCACTGTTCTATATCAATATCCACTAATATCACCAATTTCTATTATCTAAATTATTGAATATAAAATTTAGTATTACTATTTGAATTAAGTTTTACAATTATAAAGGTAGATATGGCTTCTTAATAATATTTAAAATAACAAATTTTCTAAAAGTATCTTAAATCCTATTCCAATTAGGATTATACCTCCTAATATTTCTATTTTATTTTCAAACAAACGACCAACGCTTTTGCCAAGATAAACACCTAAAAATGATAGTATGAAGGTTATCAGTCCTATGATAAGTATGGGTTCGATTATAGGTGTGTTCATAACAGCAAAGGTCACACCCACAGCAAAGGCATCAATACTGGTGGCAATAGAAAGGATTAATAGTTCTTTAAATGAAAAAAAAGGGCACACCTCATCATCTGCCATGCAAATACTTTCATAAATCATTTTTATACCTATAATGTTGAGTAAAATAAAGGCAACCCATGGTGCAACTGTTGAAATTATTATTTGCAATTGTAAACCAGAAATCCATCCTAAAACAGGCATGAATCCCTGAAAAAATCCAAATAATATTGCAATTATTAACGCATGCTTAATTTGACATTTCCAGGCCAATCCCCGTGTTATGGAAACACTAAACGCATCCATGGCCAATCCAATCCCTAGTAAAATTTCTATAATAAAATCCATATTTATTTTTCCTAAATAGATTTATTTATAAAATCAGTTCTTCAAATTGTTTTGGAGCTAAGTTCAATTAAATCTTCTAAAATTATCTTCTTGATTCATGAATTCTATATTTTTTTCTAAAAAATCTTCATAAATTATGGAAATATTATGTAAAATCAAAATATTAAATATGTGAGAATGATTAAAAGTTCATTAAATGAAAGATATTGATCGTGCTGACAGGTTAATTAAAAAGCAGATAATGAGTTTAAACCGACATCTACCTAAAAGTCGAAAGAAGTTAAGTGAACTCTTAAAGGAAGAAAAACCCCATGTTACTGGTACAGATGGCACCAGACATAGATTCAAATGGGAGGAACTGGAAAGACTTTCAAAAATGATCCCAGAAAGTGATCACAGCCGATTGAAACTCCCTATTTATATTGAAATAGGATCTGATAAATCAGGCGCCAGGATATCTGGCAAATTAGAGTGTGAAATAGTTACTAAAATCTTAGATATTCAGTCTGAGAAGAATGAAATTTTTATATACCGCCCCGATATAAAGATTGTAAGAATGGAACTTCCAACAACAACTCAATATATTTTCTTAGTGAGGTGAACAAATGACCATAGACCCTATTGAAGACTTATTAAAAGATCCTGATAGAAGAGCCAAAATCTATCTAATTGCTGCAGGATTAATGATAGTTTCAACAATTCTTATAACTGTTGGTACAATAATATTTATTATAAGTGTGTTGGGAATAATTTAATCCAATTAATCTTAATAATGTTTCAGATGATTTAATCTAATCATTTTAAAGTTCTCTTTATAATTTAAAAAAATAAACTAATCTCTTTGTATTGATTTTTATGTTTAATTAGCTTCGTATTTTTCAAGACCGCTGTAAACTCTCTCCACAGTTTTTTTTGCTGAATAGATGGCGTCTTCCAGTATTGGGCTGCTTTGGAGTACAGTTGCAACTGGTTCATTTTTTTCGATTATAACTTGTGGATGGGGTAAGTCGTAAACACCTTTAAAATTAATATCCCGTACAATTGATCTATTTCTTGCAAATACAATCATTTTAACAGCAAATTTCTGGGGTTTTGGCAGGTTTATTAAATTTCCTTCACATGCCTGCAAGTGGGCATCTACCATATTTATTCCCAGAGACGATTCAGCACATTCAAAGGTTCCCTGGAAACGAGGATTTACTTCAATGATCTTCAATTCTCCGTGGTCATAGATCATATCCACACCATTCGATCCCTGGAGAGATAGGTATTCTACAAGCTCTTCAGCAGTTTCTTTAATCTCTGGATAATCAATGTAGGGAACCATATTTCCACAGTATCCCCATTGATCTTTTTGTCCTAAGCCCTTTACTCCAATTAACTGCTTACTGGTGAAAATTGTTTTGGCTTCACCTCTTACTGAAAGTACCGATGCACTTATATTATCTCCTGGCACGTACTCTTGAAGAATCATGTCATTTAATAAATTTTCCCTGTTGAAAACGTCAATTTCACTAATTCCAGCACCACCACAACCATACAGTGGCTTTAAAATAAACTTTTTATCTTTATTATCATCGGTAATTTCTTTTATTTCATGAAAATTAGATACTAAAAATGTTTCAGGGACTTTGAATTTGTTTTTAATTTTCTTGTAGAATTTGAACTTATTTTCCACGTGTTCTGTCTTAGCATTGCCTTTTATTTTTTCTTTAGGAAAGATTTTAGGCAGCACTCCAGAATTATAAAGTATATAATCTACACTATCCACATATTCTGCTACATATTCTGCCAGAGAAACCGGGTCAAAAGTGTCTTCCAGTTTTCCACATGATTTATAGGGTTCTGGTTTTAGGTTGCAGTGGGTGTGGTCTGAACATTCTAGCAGATCTTGGGTGCAGAAATGTTCCACAGAATAAACTTCATATCCTAATTTCTTTGCAGAGCAGGCTAAAGCTCGCGTATTTGTCCCAACAACTAAAATTTTGGCCATTTAAAAACCTTATAGGTTAAAGGGATAGTCCCGAGCGGAGTCGAACCGCCGTCGCCGGGTCCAAAGCCCAGCAGGATTACCACTACCCCACGGGACTAAAGCGATAATCTAAAACTAATTGATATCCACATAATGCGGCAATCTGGATATTTAACTAATATCATATTTAAACTTATCGGATGATTTTATTGTAAATACACCTCTAAAAATAAACTTTTCTTTAAATTCGTTTATTCTTTTGATTTTCCAGAATAGTTAATTTTGACTAGTATTTAACCTTTAATAACTTAATCAGAGTTGGAATGGTTTTTTAAAGCTGATTGAAAATCATTTTTTTATTTAAATTTTTACCTAAAATAATATTCTTTGAATTTTTAAAAATTAAAAATAATTTTGTATGGTTCAAGATCGAAAAGTATATAAGTATATACTTATATACTTATGGTACATGTTGAGGGTGAATTCAGAAAATTGCTGTGACCTATCCAGAGAACTGGAAGAACTATTTAAAGCTCTTGGAAATATTAACAGATTATTATTAGTTTATTCTCTCACTTCAGGGGAGATAGAAATGATAAATGTTACACAAATGGCTAAAATAATGGGTTTAACTCAACCAGCCGCATCACAGCATCTTAAAATACTGAAAAACGCCAAAATACTCAGTGCCAAAAAACAGGGTAACCAGATGTATTACACCTTCAATCACAGTGCCTTAGTAAAACATAAAAAGAAAATTGATTTTTTGTTTGGATGCGTTTTAACTAAGTGCGAAATTATAGAAAAAAACAGATAATTTTTTTTATATCTGAATCATTTTCAATATTTAAAGTGAATCTACATCCACAAAATGTGGATAAAGGGGAAAATTTAGATTTATTGAATTATTTTATAAACATCATAAAAATAGTAAACCGGGTTATCGGGTGAGAATATGCAGAAAATAGATATTAACGGAGAATTGTCCGTATTAGTTATACCAGATACAGTTTTGTTACCAAAAACTAGTATGAATCTTAAAATTAGTAAAGAAATTGGCAGTGAAATATATAATCGAGCTGCAAAAGATAATTTCTACGGCATTTCATTAGGAGTAAAGGAAGGTGCCGGCCCGCCTTATGTAGAATCTGATTTTTACAGGGTTGGAACTTTAATCAAAATCAAAAATGCTAAAGAACAGAGAGATTTTTATCATATAAGTGTTGAAATATTGGAAAAGGTAGAAATTAAAGAATTTATTTCTGATGGATTAGATTACAGAGTAAAATATCAACCTATTTCAGATTTAATGGATCTGGATGAGGAAGATCAAAAAGAAATAATTAACCACATCAAATTTTTAGTTTCAGAGATAAGTGAAAATTTCAAAGGTTCAAAAACTTATCTAAAAAAGATTAATCAGTTAACTGATTTAGATGAGATAATGGCCTACGTATTTCCATACATAAGATTATCTCTTGAGGAAAAACAGGAAATATTAGAAATACATTCACTAAAAGAAAAAAGTTTAAAGTTTTTAGATCTTCTAATTGAACAGAAGGAGTCAATAAAATTCCAGATGGAGATGGCTGCTAAATTCAATGAAGAAATGAACAAAAAACACAGAGAAAACATGCTAAAAGAGCAGCTAAAAGCAATACAGGATGAGTTAAATGAATCTCAAGGAACTTCCTCTAAAAAAGATTACCGGGATTTGATTGAAGAAGCCAACATGCCTGAAGAGGTTGAAAAAGTGGCACTGGAGGAAGTAAACAAACTGGAAAGACAGGGACCGCACAGTTCTGAAGAAAACGTTATCAGAAATTATCTAGATCTATTAGTAAGCTTGCCTTGGGCCCCAAGCGATATAAAAGATATTGATATAGAATCAGCCAGAAAAGTACTGGATGAACAGCACTATGGCCTGGATAAAGTAAAAGATAGAATAATTCAACACTTAACTGTAATGAAACTAAAGAAAAACAAGCAGGGCTCAATACTTTTACTGGTTGGACCGCCAGGCACAGGTAAAACCAGTCTTGGGAAAAGTATAGCCGAAGCATTAGAAAGGGAATATGTTAGAATCAGTCTAGGTGGTGTAAAAGACGAGTCAGAAATCAGAGGTCACAGGAGAACCTACCTGGGTGCATTACCTGGCAGAATTATTCAGGGAATGAAGCGTGCTGGTGAAAAAAATCCAGTATTCATCCTGGATGAAGTAGATAAATTAATGGCTTCCTTTAACGGTGATCCGGCCAGTGCCTTACTGGAAGTGCTGGATCCTGAACAAAATAACACATTTTCAGATCATTACTTAGAAGTGCCATACGACCTATCTGATGTGTTTTTCATTGCTACGGCTAATTCACTACGAGACATACCTGGACCGCTTCGTGACCGTATGGAGATAATAGAAATAGGCAGTTATACCCTTCATGAGAAGTTCCACATAGCCAAAAATCATCTTATTGGGTTAGTACTGGAAGATAATGGATTAAAAGATAGTCAGCTTCAGATTGACGATGAAGCATTAAGAACTATTATTGAAAAGTACACCCGAGAAGCAGGGGTAAGAGGTCTTAAAAGACAACTTTCAACTGTTGCCCGTGTAGCTTCCGAAAAGATTGTTATGGGCAAAGTGGATTTACCATACGTAGTTAAAGAAGACATGCTCTATGATATGTTAGGTCATGAACTAACCCAGATCCATCAGGTAGGCAAGCAAAATCCACCAGGAGTAGTAACTGGCTTGGCTTGGACACCAGTTGGCGGTGACATCCTATTTATCGAGGGCGCTTTTATGCCAGGGACTGGAAAATTAATGCTCACTGGCCAATTAGGCGATGTAATGAAAGAATCAGCAAAAATATCACAAAGTCTAATTCGATCCAGACTGGCCTTTAACTTAAAGCAGATGGAATTTGATAAAAAAGATTTACACATACACGTACCATCAGGTGCCATTCCTAAAGATGGACCATCAGCAGGTGTAGCTTTGCTGACTACCATCGCTTCCCTGGTTACCGGCCATGAAGTTGATTCTAAATTGGCAATGACTGGTGAAATATCTCTTAGAGGAGTTGTACTACCTGTAGGTGGAATAAAAGAGAAAGTGCTTGCAGCCCACAGAGCTGGGATTAAAAGGGTGATCTTACCTAAGGATAATAAAAAAGACTTGGATGATGTCCCTGATGATGTAAAAGAAGACATCGAATTTTTACATGTGGAAACAGTGGAAGACGTCTTGAAAGAAACTATTGGTATTGACTTACCTAAACCAATCCTAATGGATATGAATTGTGACCCATTGAAAGGGGCAGGTGCGTAAATTTTAGGACAACAAAAATTTTATCCTCTCAACAGAGGATAAATTACATTTTTTTAAATTTTTCCTCTTTAGCAGGAGGATAATTAATTTTTAATTTTTAGAATTAATTCACAATTTTTTTTATAATACTATTTTTTTAATAAAATTAACAAAATCCTTATATTTACATATCTTAAAACTAATATTTAGATAAATTAATATTAATACTAATAAATTAAATTAAGTATTAATAACTATTTCATTAATTTAAGAGGGGAATTTTTATGGCGGGAGAGAAAATTTTAGTTGTAGAAGATGAAGAAATTACAGTTGAAGATTTAGTAGATACGCTAGAATTATTGGGATATGATGTTGTAGCAGCAGTGCCTTCTGGCGAAGAAGCAGTTGAAAAAGCAGGGGAGTTATTACCAGATCTAGTTTTAATGGACATTGAACTGGAAGGGGAAATAGACGGCATTATGTCTGCTAAACAAATCAAAGAAGAAATGGATATTCCTATAGTATTCTTAACAGCTTATTCTGATGAAAAAACAATTGAAAAATTGAAATTAGTAGAACCAGAGGGATACATTTTAAAGGAACCTTTCAATCTAATTTACAAACCATTCAAAGAAGACGAACTTAGAAGTGTTCTAGAATTAACTCTCCACAAATATAAATAGGGAGATTATTCTAATCTTTTAATCGTTCCAATCTTTTATATAATTATCGGCACGGATAATCTACTTAATCAGATTTATTTGTTGATAATAAATCATAAAATTAATTTTATTTTTTTGTTAACAAGATCACAGTAGTATACGTCGTGCGTAATATTCTAAAAAATACATATTTTTTTATAATAAAGATATGTTAGATATAATTTGAACTATTAACCCCTCAATAAAATGGAGTTTAAATATTATTAGTAATTAAAGTTTAAGCAACTATAATCAAGTCGTTATGATTTCAAAAAGAAAGATTACACATAAAAATTCTTTATTGTCTTTTAATTCTGCCTTAACAATTGTAATATTAGTTATTAGTGTATATGTTCTTTTTTTAATAATTTTTAGAGGTTACGGGGATATTAATCAGTTGGTAAGCTTATATTTTGTACCTGGAATAAATATTATCACTTTTTTTGTTTTAATTTATACAACTATAATTTCAAAGAGATATAATAATAATTTTTATTTTGTATGGGCTTTTTTCACTTTGGCTCAAATATTTTGGATAATGGGTGATATTCTTTGGGTTTTAAATTATTTATCTCTATTTGAACCCGTTCTTCTGGGGTTAATTTACATACCCTATTTCGCCAGATTGATGGATATGGCTATTGGATTTATGTGGATACCTAAACCTGCTTTGAATCCTTTTTTAATTAACCGGCGCAGAATAGAGATGTTAATGGTAGTTATAACTATGGCTATGTATTTATGGGCTTTTTTGATAATACCTCTTATACAGGTTACTTTAACTGATTTTATCACTTTTACCATGATGATTAATTATCAGGTCCTCTTTTTTATTCTGCTTTATTTCACCTTATTTTCAGGTATTTTCTACAAGGTAAAATCGTGGAAGGGGTCTTTCAATTTAATTATCGGTAGTATAATTCTCCAGCTGGTAGGAACATTAGTTTATGGTATTGAACTTGTTTTTGACATGTACCCTGGGGGAGGTATTGAAGATGTGGTTTTTGTTTCTTCAAGTCTATTACTTGCTTTAGCTGCAATATCTTATATTAAATATCCAGATTTGAATATTGTTAGTGAAAGAAAGTTAAAAATAAAATCTTCACTACTAAGTAATTTGACCTCTTTACTGGCTGCAACAGCCTTTCTAGCGATTTTATGGGGTTATTATAGCAATAATGAATCATTTTCTTTTATTCTTTTTGCCAGCGGATTATTGGTTCTTTTAGCTATTTTACGTCATGCTTTAAATAGTAAATATATGGAACAGACCCAAGAGATGCTTAAAAATAGTGAAAAAAAGTTTCGAGCTATTTATGAACATGCTAAAGATGGTATAGTAATAATTGATAAAAAAAGACGTATAATTTCTTGGAATAATGCGGCCGAAGAAATCTTTGGATATAAATCCCAAGAAATAATTGGTAAGGATGCAAAGATAGTAATTCCTTTAGAGTATCATCAAAGATTTGTCAGCTTATTGCACCGGAACATTGTTTTAGCAGACTATAGTAATATTGAAAATCCTCTTTATGAATCATGTGGTCTAAATAAAGAGGGAAAGAAATTTCCATTAGAATTTTCTATTTCGCATTGGTATACTGATGATAATAAGGTTTTATTTGCATTTATTGTTCGGGATGTTACTGAAAGGAAAGATTCAGAAGAACAAATAAAGAATTCCTTAGCTGAAAAGGAAATTTTATTAAAGGAGATTCATCATCGGGTTAAAAACAATTTGCAGATAGTTTCCAGTCTTCTAAACATTGAAAGCAAGTATATTGAAAATGAAAATGATCTAAAGATCATAAGGGAAGGAATGGATCGGGTGCATGCCATGGCCCTGATTCACAAGAATCTCTACGAATCAAGTGATTTATCTAATGTTTCATTTGCAAAACACGTTCAAACTTTAATTTCAGAGATTTTTAGTTCCTATTGCCTCAATCAAAATGTGGATCTTAAGATGGATATTGAAGAAGTCCAATTGGAAATTGATCAAATAATTCCTTACAGTTTAATCATCAATGAACTGGTAACCAACTCATTAAAATATGCTTTTCCAGACGGCAATGGTAAAATATTTATAAGTTTACATTCTGATGAAGAAAAAAACGTATTGACGATTTTTGATAATGGAATTGGTTTGCCGGATGGTTTTGATATTCAAACTACCCGTTCTCTTGGTTTGAGATTGGTAAGGGTATTTACCCGCCAATTAAAAGGTATTTTGGTAATTAATCAAGATGAAGGATTATGTTTTAAAATAATAAGCCCTTCTCAATAAATTTACTAATTTTGAATTTTTACATTTTAATTTTGTATATAACTGATTATTTAATGATAATAACTTTTTTTAAAGGATTTAAACATTGGATCTGATTAGGGGTACAATGAAAGTAATTCACAAATAGTGAATTAATATTCTAATAATGAGAAACTATAAATATTTGAAACATTATATATACTGATGGAAAACAGATTATATAGTGTATTAGACGAAAAAAAGGGTTTCCCTGCCTTTAAATTATGGGAGGAGAAGGTGATTAAATGTCTGAGTTATATGAAAAAATGGTTGAAGAAGCAATGGCAGCTCAAAAAGCAGATGTTGAAACTGTCAAAAGCAAAAGAGGGACTGAGTTTCGAATAACCGACACTGAACCATATATGAATGTTGTTAAAGACATGAGGGCTGTTGATGGGCAGAGTCAATCTGTTATCGATCTTCATGTGGATTCGGTAATTGCCCACTACAACATTTTGAATAGTTTAACTACAACCATCAGACCCGAAGATGATCCATTCGTGGAACATTATCAAACCCCTGGAATTTTAGAAATTTTACGCCAAGAAGATGAAAAATTTGAAAAGAGTCTGGAAACTTTTATAGATGCAATTGGAAAAGCAGAAGCATTAGTAGGAAGGGAAGTAGTTAGAAGATATGGGGGTTTCTACGGACCAACATGTGTAGTAGATTTTGCTTTGATGCCAGGAAGTACCAGTAACGTAGTGAATAGAATACTTAAAAATACAAATATTCCCACCCAACACCAGCAAGCCATACTTGCAGCTAAATCATGGGGTATGAACACATCTTACGGCGTAGGGGAAGTATTTGCCAATGAAATCGAGAGTGGAACAACAGTAAGTCAGGCAGTCGAAAAGGAAATTCAAATGATTAAACACATATATGAAAGTCCAGTTGAAGCCCAGGCTGAATTAATGGACTCTTTAGGCCATACATCATTTGATGTGAGAGAATACATGTCCCAGTACAAAAATAAGATGGAAAAAACCATTAAAAACGCTATGGATGATGATGTTCACTATGGAAATATTTTAACCGTACCCGCATACTGTGTAGGGGATATATCACACCACATAGCCCAATCAACATTTAATATGTGTAAAGACGATGTAACCATGGCCATAATTGAGGCAACAACCAATGTTATGGAATCAACACTCAAAAACGCATTATCAGAATTTAAAAGTGAATATGATGTACTATCATTGGCCACTGGATCTACTGCTTGTGCAGTTGAATACATACTTGAACTGGACGGATTCAACGCACCAATGGTGGTTGATTTGTTGACCAAAAGATTCCACAACTTTGTACAGCTTAATCCCACAAGAGGGGCCGCAGCTGAACTACACAACTGCGACTTCATGGACATGATCTACCGTGGATGGAACCACCTGGACGAAGCTCGCCGGACTAGAAATGGTGCATCAGGCCCACTTATGCCTAAAATTGGATCATTTGATGTAGATCTAAACCCGGTACATGAAAATGAAGTCATAATGAATCCACAACGTTACACATATCCGGCCTGTGCTATTACCGTGAGATTTTCATCACTAATGAGACTGGCCGATTACCCATGCCTTTTAACCAGTGAACCAGTAACAGCTACTTTAATGACTAACATCATTGCTTTACATAAAGAAAATGCCGCATCACCAGCTAGAACATGTAAAAACTGTGCTGCAGCATCTCTGGTAGATTTCCGCCATAACCACTGCCAGTGGAAAGAGGCTGTTTAAGCCTCTAAATAATTTTTTTGAGGTGAAAATATGAAGTGTTACATATGTGCTGAACTGGGAAAAGATACTGATGCAGTGGCCATGTGTATAGTTTGTGGTATGGGTTTGTGTATGGACCATGCTATAAGACAGGAGGTAGAAATATGGGAAGGAGGATACCCATTCCCATCAGAAAAGTTGGAGAAAACTATTCCCCGTATACTATGTCCTCCCTGTTATGAAGCCTTCAAGGAGAAATAATTATGGTTTCACTAGCTAAAAAGATGCTGGCCGAGTTTATCGGGACCTTCATCCTGGTGTTTTTCGGTACTGGTGCAGCAGTGATAACACTAATGCTCGCCGCGGGGGGCACGCCCCCAAATGACTTTAACATTGGGATTGGATTATTCGGAGGTCTTGGAGACTGGTTGGCCATAGGTTTAGCTTTCGGTATTGCAGTTTGTGCTTGTATATATGCATTTGGACGTATTTCGGGTTGTCACATAAATCCTGCAGTTACTATTGCGTTATGGGCCATTAAAAAATTTCCATCTGGCGAAGTTATTCCATACATAATTGCACAGCTGGCCGGTGCCACTCTTGCCAGTTTTTTATTAGTAACTTCTATTGGAATGGATGCAGTAGCAATTGGAGGTCTTGGTGCAACTGCTCCATTTCCAGGCATTGGCTATCTTCAGGCCATTTTAGTGGAGGCCATAGGCACATTTGTGTTGATGATGGCCATTATGGGTGTGGCTGTTGATAGAAAAGCAACACCAGGATTCGCAGGACTTATAATTGGTTTAACCGTAGCCGGTGTTATCACCACAATCGGTAACATCACGGGAGCATCTATCAACCCTGCCAGGACTTTTGGACCATATCTAGGTGATTTATTACTTGGAGGGACTAATTTATGGGCTTTTTATCCTATATATCTTATAGGACCCATTGTAGGTGCAATTTTAGCCGCAGTTATATACAATTACTTAAACAGTGATATTGGGGGTTAAAAACCTTTTTTTTTATTTTTTTCATTTATTTATAATATTTAAAATTGAACTCCAATTGGAAAACTTTTTTTAAAATATTTTCCAGATTTAATGAATACTGATTTTAGGCATTGAAATATTACTGATAAATATCAATAATATGATTTAAGATTGAATCGTATTTATACCATAAATAACATATCATTGGGTAACTATTACTACTAAGACTTTAATTTGTACTAAAATATTTACGTAAATCTAATAAAGGTGCGTTTTGTGGTTGAAGAAGTATATCTGGAAGAACCTTTGAGCTCTAAACTAATTTCTCAATTATTAAAAGAGAATCCGAATCTTAAAAAAATTATACTTCCTGAGGAAGTATATATTAAAACTAGTAAGCAGATTTTCGATGAATTGATAAAGTTGGATATTGTTGTCAGCCCCCGGGCTAGAAGGGGTCGCCCTAAAAAATATGGTGAACTTGAAGTCTATCTCATTCAAAAAATGCTTGATAAAGGCACAAGTCTTGTTGAAATTTCTGATATACTTAGGATCCCTTTAAAATCAGTGTATTACCTTAAAAAAACAGATTTGAAACAGGGAAGAAGATCTAAATATTCAGATGAAACAGTTAATCAAATTAAAAAGTTATACGAAGACGGCATACCTGTAAGACAGATTTCAAAAGAAAGTAAAATTCCAGTAAGAACAATATATGACTTATTAAAGAGGTAAAGTGTTATGAGTTTAATTTTTTAAATTCAGGCTTTGATATCCCATTAACTTTAGTTTTTATTAGCAAAATGTGGGCAGTTATTGCTATCCCGATTACGATTAAAAGTAAAAAGATGTATCCTTGATTTAAATAGATCATGGATACAATTAACATGATCCATAAAAATAAGAGACTTTTAATCTTCACATCAAGAGGTACGCCTTGTTTTGTCTGATAATTTTTTATGTAACTTCCAAAGTAGCGATTATTGAGAATCCATTTTTCAGCTTTCTTTGAACTTTTAGTAAAACAAAAAAACGAAGCTAAAACAAAAGGAGTGGTAGGTAAAACTGGTAAAAATACTCCTACAGCACCTATGCCCAGCAGGGTAGTACCTAAACTAAGGAAAAATAATTTTTTTTTATCCAAGTTTCCACCTAACCTTTCTGCTATGTATTATATACACCTTATTACGATTTAGGGAAATGTTTAGTGAATATTTCTCCAAGATCTTCTGATCCTTTGATTATAAATGTGTTGTACATTTTAGACAATTTTTTAACATGTTCTACATCTTCTTTTCTAATGGTGATTTTTAAATCATTCCCATTAGGAAGTTGGGTAATGGTTACTCCTTCTTCATAGTCTGAAGGTAATATATATAGGGGGACATCCGCTTTCTGCCCCATAATAGCAGCATTAGATATTAAAGTATCACCCATCCTCATAGCGATCTTAGCCACAGTATTGGAGGTGCCCGGTGCTACTAACATGAATTCATATTTACCAAGTTGGATATTTCCTGCTAAAAAAGGTGCATTGGCATTTATTTCAACCCAAACCTTATCAAAATTGGATTCTATATCACTGGATATTCCATAATATTTAACAACCTGATCTCCAGATTTTGAGATAAAAACCTCAATATCCACCCGGTCTTCATATTCCTTTTTTATTTTTTGCATTGCTTTAAGTGTATCCAGTATTTTATCCCCTGCACCGGTTATTCCCCATGCAATCTTTTTTTTCTTCATTAAAAACCCCTCCTAATTTCATATTAACAAAACATATAGGTATTTATTACCTATATACTGTTTTTCATTATATTAAAACCTTAAATTAGGAAAAATATTAGCTGGTGGATTTTACTCTTTCCTCCTGACTCATGGCAGCAAGTTCTTTTACCTTTGTTATATCCAGTCCCAGACTATCTGCAACTCTTGTTCCATATTCTGGATCACATTTATAAAAAAGGGCCGTCTGCCGGTATTGAATGTTTTCTTTAGCATTGCAAAGATGTCCTGCTATATTAGATATTAAACTAGATTTAGCTTCGTCATCTAAAACCCGTCTATATAGTTCACCAGTTTGGACGAAGTCAACATCCTCCACAGGCCGGGTATGACGGTCAATTATGGCCTGTATCTCTATAGCTGGAGGACTGAAGGTTATATCGGGTTCAAGACCGTTCATTGTGTTAGGGTAATAGTTTGGTCCGGATCCTCCATTTTCATCTACATTCATAGGACCATCTCTTTGGTAATTGGCTATTTTGGCATTTTTAGCTCTGTTAACAGGTATTTGGTGATGGTTTGCACCTAACCTGTGCCTCTGGGTGTCTTCATAAGTAAACATCCTTCCTTGTAATAATCTGTCAGGGGAAGGACCTATACCTGGCACAAAGTTTGAAGGGGCGAATGCTGCTTGTTCAACTTCTGCAAAGAAATTTTCAGGAGCTCTGTTTAAAACCATTCTTCCCAATGGAATTAAAGGATAATCTCCATGATACCACACTTTTGTGATGTCAAATGGATCGAATTGGTATTCTTTAGCTTCTTCAGGGGTCATTATTTGAACGTAAACCTTCCATTCAGGATAATCTCCAGATTCTATAGCATTATAAAGGTCTTCAATTGCATGATTAGGATTTTCACCAGCCATTTTAACTGCTTCATCATTGGTGAAAGTTTTATTACCTAACACGCTTTTAAAGTGTACTTTAATCCAGACATACTCGCCTTCCTTGTTATACCACATAAATGTATGGCTGGAGAAGCCGTCCATGTGACGGAACGAATAGGGGGTTCCCCTATCTGAGAAGAGTATGGTAACTTGATGGACAGATTCTGGAGTTAGTGACAGGAAATCCCAGAACATGTTTGCATCTGGAAGGTTTGTTTTGGGATTCTTTTTTTGAGTGTGGATGAAATCAGGGAATTTAATAGCATCTCTGATAAAGAATATTGGCGTGTTATTCCCAACTAGGTCATAGTTACCTTCTTCTGTATAAAATTTAACTGCAAATCCTCTAGGATCTCTTGCTGTATCTGCAGATCCTCTTTCTCCACCTACAGTTGAAAATCTTGCAAAAACCTCGGTTTTTTTACCAACTTCACTTAAGAACTTGGCGCGGGTGTATTTGGAAAGATCATTGGTTACTTCAAAAAAACCATAAGCACCTCCCCCTTTGGCATGTACTACACGTTCAGGTATTCTTTCACGATCAAAATGGGCTAATTTTTCAATTAAATGGACATCTTGCAGCAGGGTATAACTTGATCCCTGACCGGTGGTCAGTGATGCTTGATCATTAACTGTTGGGTGTCCCTTATTGCTGGTCATTTTTTCTTTTTTCATAATGAACAACCTCTACATAATATGTAATTCTATATAGAACTTAGTTCTATTTAAAATTTAGGATAAATTTTTATCCATGTTACAACAGAAATCTATTTATGGAAGAAAAATTCAGAGAAAAGAGCATTAAGATCACTCCTCAAAGGCAGGAACTGATTAAAAAACTTAAAGAATTGGAAAATACTCATCCCTCATTTAATAATATATATAAAGCCATGAAAAATACACAACCTAATATAAGTCGCTCTACAGTCCATAAAAATCTGAAACTACTCGAAAAAATAGGTTTCATACAAAGCTTCCATTACAATGGGGAAACCCGCTATGAAATGAATCCTGAGCCCCATATAAATCTGGCAGATCCCAGTGGAAATATAATAGATATTAAAAATAAAGAAGTCCAGAAATATTTAAAAGAAATAGAAAGGGTTTTAAAAGAGGATCAGGGTATTGAAATTAAAAGAGTACTGGTCATTGTAGAATAATTTTTCAATTAATTGTATACATACTTTTAGGACTATTTGAGTCTAGTATTTTTAAATTTTAGATAATATTAACTTTTTATAGTTTCTAAAATTATTCCTTGAAAAAATCAAGATAATTTTTAATGAATTTAAAATATTAATGTATGACTTAATTTTTTTCTATATTCAACTTTGTTCATAATTCAAACCATTAAAAATTCTTAAATCAACAGAAAATCATCAGCACATATAGCCCAATTGGTTTAAATAGTAATATTTTGGAGATTTTCGAAGTATAGAAAAGAGTGGGTGGCACTGAACTAGTCAAACCAATAATCTTATCTTCGTTATATCAGTCTATTACGAAGTTGATTAAGTTAAATTATATCTTAGAAAAATTATAATTTGTGATAGTCAATGAACTTAACCTTATAAATATCGTAGTTAGATTTAACTTATTTTTTAATTATTATACTATTTTTAATATTTAACTACAAAAGTTATTTGTTTTTCATTTTGTCCACATAATGATATTTTTTGGATAATTTGATATGTATAAATATAAAAAATAAACAAATATTGATGGAAGTTATGGAACATCTACTGAAAATGTATTAATCCCTTTTTTGATGATAATAATTAAAAATAAGAAAAAATACAATCCCCAAATCATTTAGAATACTTTGGTGTTTTAAACTTAATGGTAAATTTGGTTCCACGACTCCTATCCAATTCAATGGTTCCATCTAACTGTTTTGTCAGATTATTCACCAACTGCAAGCCCAAAGAATCGACCTTCCGGAAGTCCAGATCTGCAGGGAATCCCACACCATCATCGCTTACCACCAGTTCAAATTCATCTTCACCAGGTAAACAATGAAATTCAATACATAGCTCACCTTTACCATCTGGAAAAGCATATTTAAGACTGTTAGTAATAAGTTCATTGATTATAAGGCCTAGAGGGATGGCATGGTCTACATCTATTTCAACAGGGTCCAGATCCATGTTAAGATGGATTCCCGACCCTAGTCGGTAAGTGTGGAAAAGTTCAGTGGACAGTTGCCGTATATAATCATCAAATTCAATTTTCCGCATACTTTTTGTTTGATATAATCTTTCATGAATTATTGCCATGGATTTAGCTCGATTTTGACTTTCTTTAAAAACATTTTGAACTTTTTCGTCCTTTATCTTTTGTGCTTGAAGGTTAAGGAGGCTGGATATAATCATGAGATTGTTTTTTACCCGGTGGTGAATCTCTTTTACCAGAATTTCTTTCTCGTCCAATGAGTTTTTAAGTTTATTTTCAGCCTCTTCATGGGCAATTATTTCTTTTTTAAGTTGTATATTCATATTTTCCAATTCTTTTGTCCGTTCTTCAACCAACTCATCTAAATGTTCTTTGTAGTGATCTCTTTCTTTCTCTGCCTTTATAAGAGGACTTATATCATTACCTACAATTATTAATCCTAAAACATCTTGTTTAGCTGTCTTTATGGGGGAGGTGGAAACTAATACTGGTAGACAGTTATCATCTTTTCGTTTAAGAGTAGTTTTCATATTATTTTTGTTTGATAAATGAGAATCAGGGTAATCTATTTCATTGAAAACAAAGTCTACTGGCTTACCCATTAACTCTTTTTCAGTGTAACCAGATATTTCTATGGCTTTAGGGTTGACGTGGATTATTTTCCCATCTTCATCCAATAAAAAGAGAAAATTAGACATTTTGGAGAGAATTTTATCAGAAACAATGGATGAAGTCAACTGGGGCAGCCGGAATTTCCAGATACCATAAACAATGAATCCTAACCCTAGAGCTATATACAGATTAAACATAACCAGTGCAGGGATAGAGAAAAATATAGGCATAACAAATTCAAGTAATATTGCAAGGAATAATGGTGAATAAATACCAATCAATATGTATTTTGCCTGTCTACGCTTGGTACCTGCAGAATTAAAATAATAATGCAGGACCAATATGGCACTTATTAACCACAATAAAATTGTCCATATTATGGCCAAAAAAGTGAGTATTGAAGTATTGGGCATGTAAGTCCATCCCCAGTATCCTTTTTGTGCACCATGGCTAATTAAGTTGGTGGTAAGATTTATTATGGCCAATAGTATAGTAGGAAGATATATGAGTACGTAAGTTATCTTCTTTTTCAATATATGGAACTTTTCAGTGGATAATAGGGCCAGGTGAACATAGAATGAACCCATGAGCACCCATGGAAAAGCAGCCTTCATCCACCAATAGGTCTGTTCTGGAGTAGTTGAACTGCTGATTTGAAAGTCTGTAAATGTCATATAAGCTACAAGGAAGCTGAAAATAGCTAATACTTGATTCAGCCGATTATTAGGGTTTTTATAGTAAATGAAGTTTCCCATGAATATACAGCTAACTGAAGTTATGATTGAAATTAAATTGAAAGGGAACATTTAACATCCTCATGATATTGATAATTTATTTTTATTAAGAAAAGACTCATATCCATGTTTTAACTGTTGATTGGTATTATATTTTATTATTTATGGCTAGACTCTCATCTTTTATTCTAAATTATTTGTGTATAACGAAACTGAAGGTTTTTAAAATTTATCCAGCTTTTCCATAACTTTTTGTATTTTCCCAATTTTTTAAGAATTAGATTCATATTATATAATGTTTATGAGGCTCTCTAAAGATTTATATTTATTGTTGTAGATTTTCCTAGAAGATCAGATAATAAAAATAAGAAACTTTATTGTAGTCTTTACATTCCCTTCGATAATTAGATCTTCAAAAAATAAAGAGGGAAAATTAAATTTAGAAAAGAAAAATTTACTTCTTATGGGATTGTTAAGTACTCTAACCTCAATATTCCAGATTTACGCAATTAGTTTGACCTTGGTGGCTTATGTTAGTGCTTTTAAAAGAATCAGTGCAGTTTTAAGTGTTTTTCGGGGTAGATTAATATTCAAAGAGAAAGAAATCAGAGAAAGAGTTTTAGGAGCTACAATTATGGTTTTGGGAGTTTTTATTATTATTTAATAAATTTTATTGATTATTTTATTTTTAACAGTTCTAAAGCATCTATAAACAAGTTAGTATGAAATTATCTTAGGTAAAGATGTTAAGTAATACCCCATATTTTAACTTAATATTTTTTGGCATGCTCTTCCACAGCAGCCTCTAAATCATTTAGTAACTTCTCATTACCTGGATGATTGTAAGATTTGAGATTTTCATTATATATTTCTAGATTGTTGAAGAATTCTTCAATATCTCCCTTTTCAACTTCTTCTAAATATTTACCATAGCCCAGTTTTTCTATGTAAAATGCGTTGACTATTTGTTCAAACTGTTTTTTAACTGGTATGCTTAATATTGGTTTTTTAAGATATAATGATTCTCCGATAAGTGTAAAACCGCCGTTAGTGATCACAGCTTTACTGTATGCCAGATCTTCAAAGAATTGAGCTTCATTAAATTTTTTAAAATGCAGATTTTTCTCATATTTTTCAGTGTGGAAACCATAAACGATAAACTTTTCATCAACTTCTTTGAGTATTTCCAAAAGTTTTAGGTTAGAGTCACTGGTTTGATAAACTAATATATGATTTCCTTTTCCTGGATTTAAATTGCAGATTTCATCCCTCAGTATAGTGGGATATAATCTTACTTTTTCCTTGTTTTTTATTTCTGGATAAAAATAGGTGATTATAAAATATAACTTGGGCATAATAATAAATGATCTAATAACTCCTTGAGCCCTGATCCGGTCATTTCGATAGTTGTTTGGAACTTCAATCTCTGTTTGGGTTATGATGTGCATGTTATCCAAACTTAAAAGGGGAATTCTGGTTAACTTACTTAGGAGGTTGGAGTAAAATTCAAAGTCAGAAATAATGATATGGGGCTGTAATGATTTAGCCATACTGTACATCAACCGGACATTATCTCTGAGATCTTTAGGCAAATCTTTCATATTAGAAGTGAATGTTTTAACGTTATTCACCTGATTATCCTGGTAAACAGTGTTAAATCCTTCAATACGGTGCACATTGTCAAATTTATCTACCAGATAATCATAGGCCCGGTCACTGGCAAAAATGGTAACATCATATTTCTCTTTAAGATACTCTATTACAACCTTGCTTCTAGTAGCATGGCCCATTCCCTCTCCACATACACCGTAAAATATCCTTTTTCTCTCTTTATCATGACCAAATTCATAGTCTAACTGTTCTGCTGTGATTTTTTTCCCGACAAACTGATATAGTGTACTTTTAATATATTTATATGCTAAATTTTTAGTTCCTTCCTTCTCCAGACGCCGGGTAGATACCAACAATCTGGGTTCTCTTAAAACTTTGAAAGAACTTACCTTTGCCACTCTTTCAATGTAATCTGTGTCTTCACCAAAATCAAGTTCTTCATCAAAGCCTTCCACTTTTTCATGCAATTTTTTGCGAGTAAGTATGCCGTAACATCCTGCACCATGTGGTTTTATTGATTCCACTTTTCTCATAAAGAAATTTGCAAAATCATGTAATATATGGTCAATTCTCCGGTTGCTTAAGGGAACCATCTGGGTTATGGCAATACCCAGATCATTATCAATGAACTCATCCAGTGCCGATTGAAGATAATGATCAGTTAAGACCGAGTCAGCATCAAGAAAAAGTAAAAATTCTCCCTCTGAAACCTTTGCTCCATTATTCCTACCTACTGCAGGTAATCCACCATCCACTATTTTACAACCGTAAGATTCTGCAATCGTTCTGGTTTTATCTGTGGAACCAGCATCAGCTACAATGATTTCACAATCTTCGAAATTCTGCAGTTTTATACTCTCTAAGAGTTTTGGAAGATATTCTTCCTCATTGTAGGTGGGTATAATAATACTAAGCTTCATTTAACTCATTTTCTAATTTTAAATTTTTTTTGATGATATTTTTTGATAATAGAGGCATTGGGTATGCCAGGAACAGTTACTGCAAACTTCCTGCAGATTGTTAATGTTTTTGAAAACAGAGTTTACTTTTTCAAAGATTACAGAAGATTTTTCAATAAATCCTTCATTGATTCCTATTTTTTCTAGTACTGCTTCATCCATTTTTACAATGCGGTTGTTTGATTTTATGCTTTCAGTGCAGGATTCGTCTTGATTATGGGGACATTTGTAACAAATATCATCACATTTGGATATTATTTTTAGATAAATGGAGGATACATTATCTATATTTTCAATAATATTCCACATATTCTCTTCGAATTCCCTGCTATACCCATGGCCTTGAAATCCTTGAATACACAATAGGTGGTGGGCCCTAATTTGCAGTGGATTAGAAGAGTTTCCAGTTCCGGGCCTCGTTAACATCAACCTCCTGGTTGAATGCTTTTTTAGGTGTGGCTGCTTTAGCAAGAGATGCAGCTCCAATTATCTTAAAAGTATCCCCTATCAAAAATGGTATAAAACCTAGGGCTAAAAGAGTCCATAAATCAGGCATTGAACCTTGAACTAGATACATCCACGCAGCCAATCCAATTAATCCTGGTATGTATATAAGTGTAAAGTTTGCCAGAGATATCAGACCTAACATTGATATGAAACTTCTGGATCGGATGTATTTATCAGTGAAATAACCTAAAAATAGGGCAGTTAAAATAAAACCTATTAAATAACCTCCACTAGCACAAAATAGAGTTTCGAATCCACCAGTCATCTCTGCAAACCAGGGGACTCCGGCTATACCAATACCTACATATAAAATTTGGCTTAGTCCACCCCAGTATCTTCCTAGTATTACTCCGGATATTAAGACTGCAAAAGTCTGTGCAGTTAGGGGTACCGGGGTCCATGGTAATGGAATAATAATTTGAGCCAGTATCCCAGTTATTAATGCCATTCCTAATGCTAGAACGACTTTATTCATAGTTGATTGTTCACAGCGCCATTTAAAGAAGTTGTATCTTTTTTGGTAATAAGTATCAATAGTTATTGACATTCAGTTCCTCCTAAGAATGTTTTAAATCATAATCCCGCAATTAAACCATAAAACTGTTGTTTGGTTTAATTTAGATAAAAACTTAGATATGTTATGGAAAAGTTGTAAGTCTAAAGACTAAGTTTCTCCTTATATAATTTGTCAAAATATTATAAATACTTTATTTAGTTCAGGTCATAAATTCAGGTGATACCCATCCTATTAAAAGAGTAGTAATAAAATTTCTTCAAGGCCGTAATCTCATTTAAATGAAACAAAATTGCTGTTTTTAATTAATTTGTTCTATTAATTGTAAAATGTACATGGTTATCCTTCCAGCTTTTCAATTTCATCAATTTCTTCAACATAGTTTTCAATTTTAAATTTCCTTCGTAGTCCATTGGCGTTCATGTATCGCACCTTGCCGAAAACTTTTCGTTCTTTCCATGCCCTATCATGCTTACCAAAACACCATGCAACACCAGTATATCCATTAGCGTCACGGCCGTCAATTTCATATTTATTATTCAAATAAATTGCTATCTTAAAAGCCTTATCAGGAGTTTCTGTCCATTCTAATATCTTTTTACCCCAGTACATTCTCATGTATCCATGCATTTTACCTCTAACCATCATCTCCTTTTGAGCTGCATTCCAGTAAGGGTCATGGGTTTGGGCATATTCTAACTCTTCTAACGTGTAAATGTATTCTCTTTTATCATTTTCATGTTCATACAGTGTTTTACGGGGCCATTCTGGTAACCCTAGAATGGAATCATAATTTGGGTTATAATAGACGTAATTCATGCTTAATTCTCGTCTAACAATCAGTTCTTCAAGAAAACTTTCAACACCAGGACTGTCAGTTTTTATAGCTTCCAGGGCAATGTAAAGGGGAGATATTTGTCCAAAATGCAGATAAGGGCTTAGATGGGATAAATAATTCTGTGTGGGGTCATTTCTAAGATCTCCAAACCTATCTATCTTGGTTTGTAGAAAATTTTTTAATTTAATTAAAGCAGCACGGGCACCTCCCTGGTAAAAAACAACTTCTCGAACTGTTTCATCTACTTCAAGCTTTTTAATAGCCTTATCAATATCAATTATATCAAAAGAAGGAATTTTAATTTCATATGGGTCTTTTTTAAGTGTTTTTCTTTGGAGGGGAACTAAAAAATCATTTAGGATTTTGTTTAACTTTCTTCTGAGGGTTGCTGCTGAATACTCCTCTTTGGGGGATGCAGTTTCAACTGGTACCACCACATTACTTTCCACCTGTATCAGTGGACATTTCACATTTTCTGCGGTGTATGCTCTCCAATGCTTTTCTATTTTTAGATAACCACCATCTACTACGGCTAATGATGCATCACGCCCTAACCTGGAGGCACCGATTTCAGGGGATTCATTAAGAATTAACATGTTTATGCCACGTTCCTGAAGTGAAGATTGAACTTCTTTAAGACCTTCCAACATGAAATAGTAATGACGGCGATTTGCTTCTGGAAAATTATCTGTTAAACCAAAATAAACCATTAAAGGTAAATTCAGCTTATTTGCTTGTAAAATAGAATACTCAAGTGCATGGTTGTAATGCTCCCGCTGGGATGATTGCATCCAGTAGAGAACATATGCCCCTTCAATAATTTTTTTGTTGTTCAAATGAGTTATTCTTTCTTCTTGAATAATAATAAGCCCTCCTTATACTTGCAGAATAATCTTAAAATCCTCTTTTATAAAGGGTAGTTATGGGCATTAATTTTTCAGGGTAAGGTTCGAAAAAGGTTTGTTTGGCCAGATATTCCTCATTAAAACGGATCATCCATGATTTTAAGATATTCAAATTAACTATCAAAGGCATGATCCCTTCACGATACTTTTCTATAGAATCCAGGAAAAATGATTTTTCTTCATGAGAAAGTTCTTTTGAGAAATATCCCATAGAATGCATCAGTATATTGATGTTAGAGGTAGATTCTGGCGGTTTTATCAGAGTCTGTAGCAATAATTCTTCATAATCTTTTATTACATCTTTTATTGGTTTTTGATTATGATTAGCCACTATTTGACCCATTTTTGGGGTTAAAATCTGTTTGTAAGCCATTAAAAGGAATTTATGGGTAGAATGAAACTCAATTAAACTGTTTATGTTAAGGGCCTTTTTAACATTGCGAAAATCAGATAAAGTATAAATCTTGGTTAAAAAGTTTTCACGTATTTTAAGGTTTCTAAGGCGACCTTCATCTTCCACAGCCAGATAAGGATGTTTATCAAATACTTCTGATGCAAATGCACCCACACCATCAGTCCGGGGCCTTCCATCCTTTAATCCAGGATAAACTTTCACGGCTTTTACACCGCATGAAGGTGACTTATTTTTTAGTATAAAACCGTCAAAATCATTTAATTCAAATAAATATGAACGTGCAAAGTTTTCCATATCTCCAGTTAAACATCTCCCTGTTGCAGGTTGGAATAACTCTACTTCTCCTTTTAAGTCAATTAATCTTATAGGGTCTCGGGGTATGCCCAACCCTAATTCTACCTCGGGACATACTGGCTGGAATTCAACGTAATCTTTTAACTTCTTAACAAAATCGCTGCTAATTATCAATCCATTATATCGGCATGGTTCAAATTCAATGCACTTACTTACTATTAAACGAGGTTTTTCAAAGTTTCTCACAGATCTTACCCCTTAATTTAGGAGATATACAGAATAATTGAGATAAGCTGCAATAGTTACCCAGACAATATAGGGTACAAGGAGCAATCCAGCGACTTTAGATATCCGATAGAAAAGAATCAGGTTGATTAAGATAGCTATCCACAGTATAATTATTTCAATTAAACCGCCGTATATTGATTGTAATCCAAAGAAGATCAGCGACCATAGAAGATTTAAAATTAACTGTAGGGCAAATACTGAAAGTGCAATTTTAACGTCTTTTCTATGTAGGCCCTCTCGCCATACAAGGTAGGCAGCAATACCTATCAGTATGTATAGAGTTGTCCATATAGGTCCAAAGGCCCAGTTGGGTGGAGTCCAGGAAGGTTTGTTAAGGGCAACATACCAAGTAGTTAGTGAATCAAAAGTGACAATTGAGCCAACAAATCCGGTAATTAGGGTTAATCCCAAAGTTATAATTAATTTAGGAATTTGATATCCTTTATTTTCATTCAATCATACACCCCCTTAAATAATAACTTTGTTTTTAATAATTTTTAAATCTTTCCAGATAATAAAAATAAAATAGATAATAATTTTTTTGGGGGGTGTAGAGGGGTTTATATAATTTTTCAGCCAAAAAATTAATAATTTTAATTAGGGGATTATTCAATCAGGAGTTAATGATCACCTTAATTTAGCCCGATCGTAAACATTTTTAAGGGTCTGCATATCGACGCTGGTATAAATTTGAGTAGTACTTAAATTAGAATGACCCAGAAGCTGTTGTATGGCTCTAATGTCTACTCCATTTTTTAGAAGATGGGTGGCAAAGGAATGTCGCAGTATGTGGGGTGTTACCCTCTTTTTTATACCTGCACTTTCTGCGTATTTTTTAATCATCATCTGGACGTATCGGGGTGTTAAATGATTACCAAAACGGTTAATAAAAAGAGCATCACTATCATCAGTCCTTTTTTCCAGATATTCTTCCAGCAATAACTTCATATTTTCATCAAAAAGTACTATACGATCTTTTTCACCCTTTCCACGGATTCTGATGGTTCTTTCTCCAAGGTCTACATCATCAGTATGGAGAGACACCAGTTCAGATACTCTTAATCCTGCAGAATAGAGAAGTGCTAGTATCACTTTGTTTCTTGTATTTAAATGATGTCTGGAAGGTGTTGATGAATCATTAAGGTCCATGGCATTTATGAGATTTTTCACCTCAGTTTCATTCAATGACTTAGGAAGAGACTTGGTTCTCTTTGGTGTTTGAACATCATCCAGGATTTTAAGACCACCAAATTCAAAGAATTTTTTGACTACTACGGTTACCAGATAAATATAGTTCTGGGAGACTTGTTTTTCCCGTTTTAAATATTGTATATATCTTTTGAATGATCTTAAAATTCTTTTTTCATCGTATAGATCTTTTTCATTGGTTAAAAATTTATAAAAAGTGGTTACGATGGATTTATAAGTTTTTATAGTGTTTTTGGAGTAGTTTCTTATCTCTAATTCCACTAGATAATCTTCTATCATCTCTGGGAAGTTGTAATGCTCTAAAATATTGGGTTTTGATGAACTATCTGATTCAGTTTTAACTGATTTTAGTTCAATTGATGTTCTTTCATCATTTTTTTTGGTTTTGTTATTGGAGGAGGGATTCATTTTATCAGATAATAAGCTTTAAATGAATTTTATTCAAAACCAATATTTAAATTTATCCAAAAATACCGTTTATCAAGAATAATTTCTTCTAAAGTTAAATATAACTTCTATCAACATGGTCGTTTGATGATCTAGGTTTACTACTACTCATGTGTTGTGAACTTGAGAAATCTTTTCTCATGGCGTTTTCAAAGGATTCATATCTTTTAATAATCTGATCCTCTATGGAGATAGATTTATTTACTGCAATTGACATGTGTTTTTCAGTTATAAGTTCAGCACCTTCCATAACAGCAAGATCGCCGGCCATTCTAACCACGCCGCTTAGATCTCTAAGCCTAAGGGTGAATGCATCTTTGTGTTCATCGATGATCTTGGCTCTTTTTTTAGCATCTTCTAGTAGTATTTCAACTGCTCTTCGATTTGCATGGGGTATTTTTCCATCCATCTCAATTTCCTGGGCCACAAATTGGGCCAGTTTTGCAGCATTTTCTTCAGAAACAGGCATAGTTGTTCTCATGAGTATTTCGTAACCTTCGCCCTGAATTCGAGAGCGCATAGGGGGTAAAATGTATTGAACATCCCTTATATTACATGCTCCTACAAAAATAAAATCACAGGGAACATCTTCTACTTTAACTGAGCTTCCAGCACTCTGAGGATTTCTTCCAACAATAGGAAAAACTTTATCCTGCATGGCACTTAGAATGTAACGTTGTAAATTAGCTATATGGACTATTTCATCTATAAAAAGAACGCCCTCATGAGCTTCATGGACTGCTCCTGGAACAACTCTTTCATAGGGTTGAGTTCCAAGATCCGGGTGTCCTCCGTATGGGTCGTGTCGGACATCTCCTAGAAGTTCTGTTTCACTGGCACCAGTGGCCTGTACAAAAACCTTTCTGTCAATGGGGACAATAACATTTCGGGGTTTTTCTTCAACAATTTCTCTTCGTTTTTCCAATGCCCTTTGATCCAGTATCTTAACCTTCTCACCATCAATCCTTTCATATATAACTACTTCTTCTTTACCATTTAAGATTCGGGTAGTGGTAACTCTTTCTTGAGGAATGTTTATAGGATCATTGCTCATTTCAAACATTCCCAGCAGATCTCCCAAATGTTTTCGCCGGGCATTTATGTGAGAAAATTTGTCTCCTCCACATTCGGGACATATACTTTGATATGCACTGTTATAAGTTCCACAATGGGTGCATTTAAATCCTAATCTCTCAGCCACTGCCTCAGGCACACTTTTTGGACTTACCACATCACCTTCGGCTAGTTCAATCTCTTTTTGCTCATTTCGAATCTCTTTTATAGATTTTATTTCCACAAATGGCCTTTCTGGTCTTTCTGGATTATGAACAACAGTTATTTCTTCCTTTGCAGGGGTTAAATGGAAAGATATTGCTTGAGCTATGAGGGATTTCCCAATACCGGGAGGTCCGACTAGTAAGAGATTTCTCCTTTGTTTTGCAGCAATTTTGACAAACTTAATAATATCATCATGCCCAATAACTCTTTCTAAGGGGTCTTTTGGTATTAGAATATCTTTTGTTGACTCAATATCTTTTACAAATTCCTTATTCATATTCACATACATAAAGATGCCTCTTAACTGGTTCTTATCCAAAAACCTCTAAATATATTCCTGGTTAAAAAATTAAATAATAATAAAATTAAAGAATTTATAAGTAGTTATTTAAAAATATAATGAAATTGTAGACTCATCAACGATGAGAAAACAATTTAAGGGATTATCTGGTAATTATTTTTATCTGGTTTGGTTTTTTCACAACATCACTCATTCTAACAGCTACAATATGTTTTACTCCTTTTTCATGGGCCATATCAACCAGGCGTTGACTAACCACACCATCAAATACAACGGCGTAGGTGTTGTTGTTAACAGTTTTGAGTTCGTCATAAAGATTTTCCACTTTAACCTCTTTGAGTATGTTCAAGGCATCATCGAAAATCTCTGCATTACCAGATCCTTCTAATTCGCTCAAAATATTTTTCAGGACTTTGATTTTATCTTCGCCTTTAGGTTCAACTTTAATTCCCATATCATGATACATTTGTTCTATAGGTATTTTGTCCCTTAAAGCTACCATTATTTCATCTTTAGCCAGATCTTCCACTTCTTTTCCTTTAGGGGCTTTAGTAACGTAGTCAATTTCTCCTACTTGTAATAATTCTTTAAGAATTAATTCCCCACCACGGTCTCCATCGACAAACGCAGTAACTGTTTTGTTTTTGGTTAGCTCTGCCACAGTTTTAGGAACACTTACTCCTTCTACAGCTATGGCATTTTTAACTCCGTGTTTTAATAAGTTTAGAACATCGGCACGGCCTTCTACAACCAGAATAGCATCGGAAGTTTCAACATTTGGTCCTGCAGGAAGTTTTTCAGAGCCAAATTCAGTTATTTCATGTATTCTCATTGCTTCTTTGACTTCTTCGATCATTTTTATGCTTTCAGGAGTAACTTCATCCATCATACCTGCATAAATTTCTTTTGCTCTGTTTACCACGGTTTTTCTTTTAACAGCCCTTACATCTTCCACTTTAGAGATTTGGATGTATGCTTCACAGGGTCCAACCCTATTTATTGTTTCTAAGGATGCTGCTAAAATTGCAGTTTCAACTCTGTCCAGACTGGAGGGAATTACTATTTCTCCTTTAGATCTTCCCCCTCTGGAGGTTATATTGACTTTGATTCTACCTATTCGACCTGTTTTTTGAAGTTCTCGTAGATCAAGATCGTTACTTAAAAGTCCTTCGGTCTGTCCAAAAATAGCCCCAACAACGTCGGGTTTTTCAACAATACCATTAGCATTAATTTGAGCGTGAATGAGATATTTAGTTGTACTTATTTCTTCTTTTCCCATGTTAAGCCTCCCTTTTTGTCTGTAGATACTTATTGTAATATGGGTATATAATTTATCAAGATTCCTTTGAGAGAATCATAGATACTAGGATTATATACAGCAAGCATAGGGGTATACTTCGAGCTCAAGTTGATTAATATGTCTTGGAAGACTTTGAATATCTTTTATGTACCTTCTGGTCATTCCCATAATTTTATTCCTTATTTTAAGGTTTGGATGGGAACCTAAACTTTGTATATCTCTAGATAATCTTTTGGCAAGTTCGTTTCCTTTTTTATCAAAATCTGTTAATATAACAACTTTAGAAGATGATTTTGTAGCTATTTCTGCTATTTCAAAGAGTTTAAGACCTGAACCCGAAACTTTTATAAAATTTCCATCAATTCCAAGTTCTTTAAGCGCTTTTTCGTCTTTTAGGCCTTCTATTAAAATTGGCACTCCTTCTTCTCCACAGAATTTTAGTTCTTCAAGTTCTTCTTCTATGCGTAATAATCTTCTAAAACTCATGATAAGCCCTTTAATGACTGTAATAGTATCTACGTAATCATATAAATTATCCATCCTAGTGGGAACTTTAGTAGTAAGATCTACTAAAATTTTGTTAATTCATTTACTAAGATAGTGTTATATAATTCCACTTTATAATATGCAGTTTATGATATATAAAAAATAGTACTCTTCATTAATCCAATTTACCAATTCAAAGTTTTATAGAGGATGGAAAAATTTTGGAAAAAACTGTTTTTTATGGTTTTAAAAATTTTAAACATTTTTTTTAAAAAATCAATAACATTCAACTGGTATTTTAAATTAAAATAGTTTGTAATACTTTATATTTATTACATATTACTTAAAATATCTATTTTTCTTGTTTTAATTTGTTTTAAAATTTTATAACTAATTTTTATCTGATAAATGAATTTATATTACAGTTAAAATAAGAGTGTCCCCCTTAACTTAAAAAGGGGGTTATAAAATTAATTAGTGGGGGACACTTTGTCTAAACTAAGGGGGGGTGAAGTTTAGACTTGCGTAATTTTGAAAAAGTTATATAAATACTTTTCGATTTGTCCTGTTTTGAAAAATTATTGTTCTAAAAATATTCTATAATTTTTTGAAAAATTATATAAACTCGAAATTAAGATTACTTTCAAAAACAATTTTATGGGTTTAATAAACTTTTTAAATATTAATCAGTCAATATTTTTTTAAGAAATGATTTTATAAAGTAACGACAAATAGATATATTACGAAATTTTCCGGAGGAAATGAAAGTGGCAAAAGGCCTTATTAGAATAGTATTAGACATATTGAAACCACATGAACCAACTATACCCTATTTTGCTAAATTTATAAGTGAAGTAAATGGTGTAGATGGCGTAAATGTAACCTTAATGGAAATTGATAAGGAGACTGAGAATATTAAGGTAACTATTCAGGGAAATGATCTAAATTATGATGAAATAACTGAAGCCATAGAACAATATGGTGGTTCAATTCACAGTGTTGATGAGGTTGTAGCAGGACGAAAGTTAGTGGAAGAAGTTACAACACCTCAGGATTGATTATTAATGAGTAAGAAACAGAAAATATCTCCAGAAAATTTACTAGAAAAATTCACATCCAAAAAAATTGATCTGAAAACTCTGAAGTATATTTCAACACCACAGATTTCAGATGCAATGAAAAAATTAAATCTGGAAAACACATCTATTAAGGGTGTAAAACCTCGAACTGATAATAAGTTAGTTGGAAAAGCAGTTACAGTAAAAACTGATTCTTATGATTGGGGAACAGTAGTTAAAGCCATTGAAATTGCTAAAAAAGATCAGGTTATTGTAATAGGTACTGATGAGGATGATCAGGCTCTTTGGGGTGAATTAACATCTAAAATGGCCCAGGAAAAAGGTTTATCTGGTACTGTAGTAATGGGGGCAGCACGGGATATTGCAGCCATTAGATCTTTAAATTATCCTCTTTTCTCTTCTTCAATTATTTCAAATGCTGGTGACCCTTTAAATGAAGGTGAGGTTAACGTACCTATTAAATGCGGAAATTTAGAAATTAAACCAGGGGACATAATAATTGGTGATGATTGTGGGGTGTTGGTTATTCCTAAACCACAATACCAGGATGTCATCAAGGAAACTTTAAATATTAAAAAGCAAGAAAAAGAAATTTTGGACAAAATTGAAAAAGGTTTTAGTTTATCTGAAATTTTAGGACTTTAATACATTCAATCAATTTTTTTACAAAGAAATATATACATTAATTATCTAAAAGACGGCTATTGTAATCTATTCTATTATTGAGGATTTTCATGAGTAACACGTACGATACTATTAGAAAACATAAGTGGAAGATAATCTTATCTTTCGCTGCAGCTTTTTTTATCATATTTGCCATATCTTTTTTAATAGGTATAAATGATATTTTAAATGTTTTAAAACGTACAAATTTGGAATTACTCTTATTGAATTTTATTTTAGAGGCAATAATAATTTTATTATGGACTTTCAGGTGGAAACTTATTCTTAACATTGTAGATACGGCACCGAAATTTAAAACTATGTTAATAATGCTTATGGCCAGTCTTTTTGGAAATAATGTAACTCCTGGTGCTGCGGGTGGAGAACCTTTAAGAGCTTATTTATTGAGAGAACTAGAAGGAGTACCTTTTGAAATTGGATTTGCTTCTTCCACTGCTGATAGGGTTTTTGAATTTTTCCCCTTTGTAATTATATCTCTTTTCGCCGCGATTTTCATTCTGACTTGGAATATTGATCTAATAACCCGATTGTTTGTGAGTATTCTGATTTTCATAACCATGATCTTTTTTGTTATTCTAATCTACGCTGGTTTAAACAAAGATATAGCTCAAAGAATAATTATTAGGATTACACGATCAGTGTTTCCTTTTATAACTAAATTTACAAAAAAGCCACTTGACTTTGTTGAAATTCGAGATAAGCTTATATTTTATGTTAATAGATTTTCTACGGGTTTTTTGCAGGCTTTAGAGGATAAAAAAGTATTTATATTGGGTTTTATAATCTCCTTTGGAATGTGGGGAATAGATGTGTTCAGAATATATGTTTGTTTTGCGGCTTTAGGTTCATATCCTCCCATTATACCTCTAGTTATTATTTATACTGTTGCAATATTGATCTCTCTTCTCCCGATCCTTCCCGGAGCATGGGGAATCAGAGAAGCTACCATGGTGGGTCTTTTTGCTGTTGTAGGTGTACCTGCAGATGTTGTTCTTGCGGCTAGCATAATTGATCGTGTGGCAAGCTATTTCACTGTTACATTTATTGGTGCCATGGCTGCATTGTATTATGGTAAGTTAATAAGAACTAATAAAAGTGTATCAGTTTAGAATTTAATTTTTTTTGGTTATTTAAGGCTTAAATTGATTAATAAACTTGTAATCAATCTTAATACCATAAACTATTTTTTAAATGAATTTATTTTACATTTAATACTATCGAAAACTATATATATAACTTCTATCAACATAATTTATTATATAAAAGTTTCGGTTTTAACATGAAAGAATTGGGAATTATTTCACATATCTCCAATAAAGGTAATATTATACTCAGATCCAGTCAAACGCCTGGTTTTGGTCTTCCTGTTTTTTCTAAAAATAAAGAAAAACTTGGTAGAATTCATGATATTTTTGGTCCTACTAAAAAACCATATATTACCATAAAGCCCAACCGTGCAATAAATTCTAAAAATCTTGAAAACCGAGTTGGAGAGGTTTTGTATGTAGGAACAAAACCCGTGAAAAAATGGGGGCGAAGAAAACGAAGGAAAAAATGAAGTATGATGTTTCTGAAATCGAAAAAGTAGAAACAAAATGTCCAGAATGTGGCTCGGAAAAGCTTATAGGCGATTATGAGCGTGCAGAAATCGTTTGCGGCGCATGCGGTTTAGTTATCGATGACAATCTGGTGGACATGGGTCCTGAGTGGAGAGCATTTGACCACGAACAAAGGGACAAAAGAACCAGAGTAGGTGCACCTATAACCTATACTATTCACGATAAAGGTTTAAGCACCATGATTGACTGGAGAAATAAGGATATCTACGGTAGAGATATCCCTGCCCGGAACAGAGCCCAATGGTACCGTCTGCGAAAATGGCAGAGGAAAATTAGAATATCTGGAGCAACTGAAAGAAACCTGGCATTTGCTCTAAGTGAACTGGACCGGGATTCTTCAAGACTAGGTCTTCCTAGAAGTGTAAGAGAAGCAGCGTCAGTAGTATACAGAAGTGCTGTGGAAAACAAACTCATAAGAGGACGAAGTATTGAAGGAGTCGTAGCAGCATCACTATACGCAGCATGCAGACGATGTAACGTGCCGCGTACTTTAGATGAGATAGCCGAAGTGTCACGGGTAAGTAAAAAAGAAGTAGGAAGAACCTACAGATTCTTAACACGTGAACTGAACATCAAACTACCTCCAACTTCACCTGTTGATTACGTACCACGATTTGCAAGTGAATTAGGGCTTTCAGGCGAAGTTCAATCTAAGGCAATTGAGATCATCGAAAAAGCCATGGAAAAAGGTTTAACCTCTGGAAGAGGCCCTACAGGTGTTGCAGCAGCAGCATTATACATTGCCTCAGTACTTTTAGGTGAGAGAAAAACCCAAAGAGATGTGGCAGACATTGCTGGTGTAACTGAAGTAACCATAAGAAACAGATATAAAGAATTAACTGAACAGCTAGATATGGGCGTAACCTTATAAAACCATATCTAAAAACTCTTTTTTTAAATTAATTAAATTTATTCCTAATATTTTATAATGAATTTAAATTAAACTTATTTTTCAATTTGTAGTTTATAATTAATTAACACTCTTTTTCCTTCTGTGCAAAAAACAGGAATAATCACATATTCAAATCTAAAAATGAAAAAATGGGCACAAAACATGGAAAAAAATCAACACTCAATAACTTTACAACCCAATTTATAAAAAAATTTATATATTAAAAAATAATTATAATAATTATAATGGTGAGTAAGTCCTTCTGAAAGGATGATGTCCACGTAGGTGGAATGGGAGCGAGTAGGAAAGGGTTCACCATATTTACTTCTTATTTTGATTGATAATTGTATTTAACATTTTCTCCATGATCTTTAAATTTTAATTTATGCATAATTCTAGATGATATTAATTCATAAAATGAAGAATTATTATCCCTATATTTCATATGAATAGCTCCAACAACAAAATCAGCTATTTGAACTCCTCTATTTTCACGTGAATCTACGTGTTGTACAGTAAATTTAACTTTAGAGTTAAAATTATCATTAAAATCATTAAGAACAGAGTTAAATTCTTCAATCGATTTTTTAGGAAGATATTTATCAATTATAATGGTAACAGGACTATTTCCAATAACTTTGTTTATTGTTTCAATTATTAAGACAGTAAATGAGAAGTCTTTAATATAATCTCTTTTTTGTAATTCATTATAATTAACATCATCCTTTTCAAGTATAAAGTAAGTAATAGCTACATTTTTATTTCCAATACACTTTAAAATTTTAGTTCTTACATTTTTATCAGATTCAGAGAATTTTAGCTCACTATATTTCTTATATTCTTTCTTTATTTTCTGTCTAGTACGTTTAATGCAATTATATAATGGTTTTGGATTATCTGTACAAACTGCAGTTACTACAAAATATTCACTTGAACCAAATCCAATGTCTCCTGATTCGTCTAAAAATATATATTTCACTTAATTCACCAATCCATAAATAGATTATTTGAAATACTATATAAAATTAGAGGTTTTTGGGGGGATAGGGTATGTAAAGGTTTGGATATATGGTAGGGTAAGATAAAAGAAAGTATAATAATGAATAAGAGGGTATAGTTAATCATATTCATTCTTTCAAAAATCAATAATTTATACATAAAACTAATAATTTAATGAATTTTATCATATCTAAAAAACTCTTTTTTAAAATTATTTTAACTTATTTTTAAGTTTATATTCAATGAATTTGAATTAAACTATTTTATTTTAATTTTTAGTTCTACATGTATTGAATACTAAATGAACTATTTTTAATTGATCCAAAAATTATTAATATCCTTCTTAACAATACTTCTTTTATGAAAAATCGTTTCAATTGGTTTTTTGAAGTATTTTTTGTAGCTTTAATTTTTCTAGATATCTTTTTGTTATTAATATCTGCTATATTTGAGTTAAGAATTACCAGTTATTATAACATAGGTTTATTCGATTTATTAGCCTCATTATTTTTAATATTTGGTTATTATTTTAGATTTAAATACAAATTAGCTGAGTTTAAATTAATATATATTGCAGCATTTATTCCATTCTATTTTATTTTTATAAATCTAATAGGACTGACGGAACCTAATTTCTTAATAATTTTGCGTTTAGTAATTTTAGTTAAGATATACGTACTCTTAAAACTATTCAATGTATTAGGACGTCGTGTAATTTCTTTTCAAGAAAGAAGTAAGCTTATATATCCGATAATATTTTTTGCGGTCATGCTTTTTATCTGTTCAACTATTTTTTTGTTCGCCGAGCAAGGAATCAATCCTAATGTCCAGAATTACGAAGATTCTGCATGGTATGTTATCCAAACCATAACTACAGTAGGTTATGGGGATATTGTTCCCTATACTGCAATAGGAAGAGTAACTGGAGTAGTTGCAATGTTAAGTGCAATTATAATTACCAGTTTGATCACAGCATCAGCCACTTCTTCACTGGTGGAAGCTTTTAGAGAAGAGCGGGATAAATTAACTCAAAAGAATATGGAACGAATTAGAATCATAGAGAATAAAATAGATGAGATAAATAAAAAAACTAAGAATTTAGATAAATTAGATGAATTGAGTTTTCAGCTTAAAGAAATTAAGTCTGAACTGGAACGCATTAAAAAATCTAAATAAAGAAGATTTTATTAATTTTACAAAAAAATTTATCTTAATAGGAATAAACATCAAATCATGAGTTTAAGTATCACTAATTTTTATATTTTAATTTTAATAATAACTGGAATTTGTGTAGGTTTTGCAACCGGCCTTTTGGGAGTGGGAGGAGGATTCATATTAGTTCCAGTCCAGTTTTGGCTATTAGAATCAATGGGGATTAATAGTACAATTGCTATCAGAGTTGCCTTTGGAACCAGTCTGGCTGTGATTTTACCCACAGCTATAAGTGGAGCCTACGGTCATTACTATCGCCGATGCGTTTTAGTTAAACCAGCCATAATACTTGGTATTTTCGGATTTTTCGGGGGATTACTGGGAGGGGTAATAGCTAGTAATGTTCCTGGAGAATATTTGAGATTAATTTTTGGATTCCTACTTATTGGAGTAGCTATCCAGATGATAACCTATAGAAATAGAACTTCAAAGAAAAAGAAAGTTGAAAATATCTATTGTTATGTCATGTGGGGTTTAATTGCAGGAACCTTATCCGGACTTCTGGGAATTGGGGGCGGAGTCATATTGGTGCCCATATTAGTTTTAATTATGGGATTTACTGTATTAGAAGCCATAGGCACGTCTACTGCAGTTATAATATTTACATCAATTGGAGGGATATTGTCCTATATCATCAATGGGTGGGGTGTGGAAGGATTACCACCCTACTCTTTAGGATACGTAAATTTACTGCAGATGGTTATTTTAATATTATTCACTGTACCTATGGCTCAAATAGGTTTAAGGGCAGCTCATAAACTTCCTGAAAAATATTTAAAGATAATATTTGTTGTTATCATTTTATACATGGCATTGAAAATGATCGGAGTTTTTAACTGGTTAAATTTACCTTTGTAATTCTAGTTAAAATTTAAAAAATTGTTTTACATTCCCTTCAAGGATTAAAATCAAAAACATTATTATAACTGGATAATAAGTTGAATATAGAAGAAAGGGATTTCTCATGATTGAATTTGTATATTTTCTAATCATTGTATTCATATTCAGTTTAATTTCCCAGCGTATAGAGAGTATTCCAATTTCTCCTCAGATGATTTTTATTGGAGCAGGAATGCTTCTAGGGTCTGGTTTTCTTGGTGTTGTGAATTTGAATTCTGATCCAGGTATTGTTCTTTTTATAGCAGAAATAACACTGGTATTAGTTCTTTTCAGTGATGCATCAAAGATAAATATTAATGATCTCAGGAAGAATAATTTAACCCTAAGATTACTTTCTATTGGATTAAGTTTGACAATTATTTCTGGAATTGTTGTGGCCACGCTTTTACTCACTGATCTTAGTATTTGGGAAGCAGCAATTATAGGTGCTGTTCTAGCACCAACTGATGCTGCCTTAGGTCAGGTAGTGGTAGAAAATAGAAAATTGCCATTACTGGTTAGGGAAACCTTAGAAGTAGAAAGTGGTCTCAATGATGGTTTAGCCGTACCCTTCTTACTATTATTTGTGGCCTGGTCAATTGCTGAAGAAACTTTCAGTCCTGTCGGATTTTTTATAGAAACTACCATAGCTCAAATTGGATTTGGAGCACTTATAGGTATAATTATCGGGCTTGTTGGGGGTTGGTTTGTTTATAAGGCACAAAAACATAAATGGATGACAGAAACTTTTCAAAGAATTAGTTTGATTGCGCTGGCCATAATTTCATGGTTAATAGCTGATCAGATTGGGGGCAGTGGATTTATAGCAGCATTCGTTGCCGGTTTAGCAACAGGGTATATGCTTAAAGATAAAGTGTCAAGTTTCATCCGTTTTACAGAAGCAGAAGGCCAATTGCTCAATTTATTCGTTTTTTTCTTATTGGGTTTTATAATCTTCCCTCTACTGCCAAATTTAACTTGGCAAATAGTTTTATATGCTATTTTAAGTTTAACTATTATTCGGATGTTGCCGGTGGGTATTTCGCTTATTGGATCTACATTAAAAAAGGAGACAATATTGTTTATGGGATGGTTTGGCCCACGTGGACTAGCATCTATTGTTCTGGTATTAATAGCCCTTGAAGAGCAGCCACTTTTTCCCGGAGAGGAAACACTTCTTTTAGCGGTTTTTACCACAGTTCTTTTGAGTGTTTTTCTTCATGGTATGACTGCTTCTCCTCTGGCCAATATTTATGCCAAAATACTTGCTAAAATGGATAATACTTGTATGGAAAAAGAATAGGGTAGTTATATATGATTAAAAAGGGAGGAGAAAAATGTAATTCTTTATTTTGATCATAGTTTAGTTTATAAATCTTCAAACACTACTGCAGTACCACTTAGACTAACTAAAACCTGTTTTTCTTTAAGTCCACCAATTTCACTGTAATTTATTGATATTTCAGTTACGGCGTTGGCTCCCAGCTTTTTTGCATCAATCATCATACTTTTTAATGCAGTATTCCGGGTATTTTCAATATTAATAAGAAAATTAGAACCGACCTGTCCCTGGATCTTTTCCAATTTGGAGACTTCTTTTTCATCATGAAGTTCTAGTAAATCCTCCCCTCTTACAATTCCTAAATATTCAACTATCTTTTTTCCTCCAACATGGGATGTGGTTAATGGTTTAACTCCTAATTTAAGTATGTCATCCATGGTCACCACTTCTGAAGGAATTTCTTGAATTTCAGATGGTTTTTTACCTCTTCCTAATTTTTCCATTAACCGGGAAATCAAACTGCCAATATATCCAAAAATATAGGATAATGCTCCAATAAAAACAACGAATATTAAAAAGTTTATAAATATAGGGAAAGCTGCTTGAATCATTAGTGCAAGTCCGCCTAAAGTAAATAGATTAAGTGTTATAGGATTTTTAGGGAAAATCCAACCATAGATGTTAATGAGAACAAATATTAAAATGGCACTTATTGCTCCGGTACTCTTACCATATTTGGCACGGGCAATATAGGTTTCCACAAAACCCGCAATCAGTGGAGATACTATGAACATAATGTTAAATCCGAATATGACCAGATTTCCATATGCGCATATCACTGCAGATATAAATCCAGCTAAGGTTCCAATTAGTACCGCAGCAATGGCCCACTTTTTATTAATGATAGAATTTTTTATTGATTTGCCTGCATTACTTAAATTCATATTTTTAGCCTTTAATATTCTGGATACGTGTTAAAATTAGTTCAGGGGTTTTCGTAGGAAATTGCAGTTCCAAAAACAGTGACCAGTATGGTGTTTCCCATGGTGCCGCCTAAGTTATTGTAGGTAATATTTACACCAATTATGGCGTTGGCATTTAAACTTTCAGCCTTTTCTTGCATACTTTCAATGGCAATGTCTCTGGCCTTTTTTAACTCTTCTTCGTATGCAGAGGTTCTGCCACCTACCACATCTCTTACACCAGAGAATAGATCTTTGTATACATTTGCTCCTAAAAGAGCTTCACCAGTAACTAAACCATAATATTCTGTTATTTTTTTACCTTCCATAGAATGGGTTGTTAGAATTATCATTTTTAAAACACCACTTAATCTAATAATAAATAGTTTTATTGTTATAAAATTTTTCTATCAAACAAACTACTGTTATGAAAATCTTTTAGTAGAGATAAAAAGAGAAAAAATTTTTATTAATTATCTAAAAAGCCTTTTAAGTTTAATATCTAATATTTTAAATAATTATTAGTATAATAAGAAAATTAAAAGGTTTTATTGAAAGAAAAATATTAGATTTGACCTCTAAACATTATATAGAGCCATATTATTATAAATACAGCAAATACTGCATATATAATCCTTCTGGTCCTCATAACCTTTTTTTGTCTGTCGGCCATAAGTTTTTGACATTTATCAGAACAAACAACTTCTTTCGGGGGGATGGGAGTTCCACATACTGCGCAATGTCTGTGTGGTTCTGTCATTATTACACCTCTTTTTTTTAATTTTTTAAGATTTATTAGTTTCTTTAGTTTATAATTTTTTGAATTAATCTGGAACAATAGTGGTACCTATCTTTCCATCTATTGCTTTAATGATATTTTTTGGTAAATTACCATTTACAATTACTGTTTTTATCCCGGATCTTTTTAACATTTGGATGGCGGTCATGTCAAAGAACTCATATGTCCCAGCTTTAATGTCTTTGTCAGAAAACATTTCAATCATCTTTGAAGGGGTGATGCTATCAAATTTTCTGGCTTTATCATATTTGGAGGGGTCTTTGTCGTATAATCCATCAACCGAGGTAGCATTTATGAGTAAATCGGCTTTCACAAATTCTGCCAGAATGGTTCCCACTGCATCGGTACTGTGTCCTGGTTCAGTTCCACCCATTACAATGATCCTTTCTGAAGTTGAAAATTGCAGTGCCTCGTTGAAATTCTTCGGAACTATTGGGTAGGCAAGCTGATCAAGTGCCATAATAAGAAGTTTTGCATTTAATCTGGTTACATCTATACCTATATCATCACAGAATGATTCACTGACACCTATGTCTCTTGCAATATTTATATAATCACGGGCAGTTTTACCACCACCAACCACCACGAATATTTCATGCTCCTGATTCATCTTTCTTAAAACTTCAGCATAATCTTGAAACATCTTGTAATCATGATCTTTAATTATTATTGATCCACCAATAGTAACCACTATTCGCATTCTATCACCATATCAATTAATATTCTATAAATATAAAAAACTGTGGATTTTATGTTTATTACTAATATTATTTATTAATAATATAACATGTTTTAATTTTAATCCTAAAATAGTCTGATTTTAACGATGTGGAAATCACAGAAAGTGATGAAAAAAGATATATTTCAATCCTAAAATAGTCTGATTTTAACAATGCTAAAAATAGTTAAAGGAAAAGCATTAGAACTATTTCAATCCTAAAATAGTCTGATTTTAACATATACCTGTCGGTTAACTGTCCCTTTGACCCCTTCATTTCAATCCTAAAATAGTCTGATTTTAACACCTACGATATAAACGTTTAAACCAAAATAAAAGGAAATTTCAATCCTAAAATAGTCTGATTTTAACTTATCAATCAAACTCTTACCCCAAAGCTCATTCCAATTTCAATCCTAAAATAGTCTGATTTTAACATGTATCGAACCGTATGGGTGTACTATACGTATTTGCATTTCAATCCTAAAATAGTCTGATTTTAACCGCCTTGCATACCATTTCCAGCAACGAGCACATCTATTTCAATCCTAAAATAGTCTGATTTTAACCTATATTTCTTTATAAACATGCTAGCCCTACACTGGTATTTCAATCCTAAAATAGTCTGATTTTAACGCCTAATACTTTTATGGATGCTGTTGAGGCGTTAGCAATTTCAATCCTAAAATAGTCTGATTTTAACCATATCATCCTCGAAGAAAACGTACTCTTTTTTTACATTTCAATCCTAAAATAGTCTGATTTTAACGTATATTTAGGCGATTCTTCATTGGCACATTGTTTTATTTCAATCCTAAAATAGTCTGATTTTAACTAAGCCGCTGTTCCTTTACCATGTCTCATATAAACAATTTCAATCCTAAAATAGTCTGATTTTAACCATCATTCACCTTCTCCACTTTTTTAGCTGTTACCTCAGATTTCAATCCTAAAATAGTCTGATTTTAACACATGGACGCGTTAAAATATTTATAGATTATAATAATTTCAATCCTAAAATAGTCTGATTTTAACAGTTTTACTAGTAGTAAAATAAGAATTCTATCGGTATTTCAATCCTAAAATAGTCTGATTTTAACCAGTAATTTTGATAATCTATATTTCAGTGTTAGATTTCAATCCTAAAATAGTCTGATTTTAACTTTGGTTCAATAAATAATTTAAGAAAAGAATATTGTATTTCAATCCTAAAATAGTCTGATTTTAACTATTTAACAGATTTAGATTTCTTGCTGAAGGAATAAAATTTCAATCCTAAAATAGTCTGATTTTAACAGAAAGCAAAGTAAAAGCTTTATATGCATTACTGAGATTTCAATCCTAAAATAGTCTGATTTTAACGAAGAATATGAAAAAACAATAGTAAAAGAAAAAGACATTTCAATCCTAAAATAGTCTGATTTTAACGTAGAACGGTTTATGATAAATTAACTAGCATAAAACATTTCAATCCTAAAATAGTCTGATTTTAACTAGTCTTCGATTTCCCTGACCAGATACGATTATTTGTATTTCAATCCTAAAATAGTCTGATTTTAACCCGCTCTAAAACCAAATTATCTGTCTCTAATACAAGATTTCAATCCTAAAATAGTCTGATTTTAACCTCTTATTTACTGTAATAATATAATTTATATGATTACTATTTCAATCCTAAAATAGTCTGATTTTAACTAAAAACCCTGCCTCATTCAATTCACTAAAATACCGCATTTCAATCCTAAAATAGTCTGATTTTAACCACTAAAAAACCTACGCCAAATCACCACCAAAACTATATTTCAATCCTAAAATAGTCTGATTTTAACCTTCGTAATGCTGTCAGTGTCTTACAACCAAAAATTTCAATCCTAAAATAGTCTGATTTTAACCTAAGCAACATCACCTCCTGCCGATGATTTATAAAATTTCAATCCTAAAATAGTCTGATTTTAACGCTGAACTCATGATTACTAAACGCCTCTTTTAACCATTTCAATCCTAAAATAGTCTGATTTTAACTATGAAACTTACTAAACTTTTTTATAAATATTTCTGATTTCAATCCTAAAATAGTCTGATTTTAACTTCCATTTTATGTAAAAAATGAGAGTGAGTGTTAATCATTTCAATCCTAAAATAGTCTGATTTTAACGACTGATATTCTACCGCTACGATACAGAGACTAAAATTTCAATCCTAAAATAGTCTGATTTTAACTATTTCAAGACCGCCAACCTCCATCGTGCTTGTTTCATTTCAATCCTAAAATAGTCTGATTTTAACAATGAAGTTTTATTTTTTAGCTCCAACTTTTTTTCAATTTCAATCCTAAAATAGTCTGATTTTAACTAACACTTGTGCATGAAGACCACCATCCTATACCGTATTTCAATCCTAAAATAGTCTGATTTTAACGTTTGTGATAGTTTTGATCTGGCCGATCAGTTACAGATTTCAATCCTAAAATAGTCTGATTTTAACGCAAAAAGAAAATCCCAAACGTATTAATCATAGACGATTTCAATCCTAAAATAGTCTGATTTTAACTTTATGCAGTCTTCCTCAAAGGATTAGCAGTTGTCTGATTTCAATCCTAAAATAGTCTGATTTTAACAACACTTGTCCTTGTCAGGAAGTAACCACGCCCATCAATTTCAATCCTAAAATAGTCTGATTTTAACGTAACTGTACTTGCACCTTTAATTCCCTGTGAGGTTAATTTCAATCCTAAAATAGTCTGATTTTAACATATTCCCCTGAATTATATGAGTATCTCCTTAAATTATTTCAATCCTAAAATAGTCTGATTTTAACAAGGTTAGGTTTTTCCGTATTTTTTCTGCTTCTTTTATTTCAATCCTAAAATAGTCTGATTTTAACAAAAAAGAAGGATGAAGCAAAAGAAAAAAATGCTGGTATTTCAATCCTAAAATAGTCTGATTTTAACCATGACTCCACAAAAACCGTATACCCACACGTGCATATTTCAATCCTAAAATAGTCTGATTTTAACAACTCTCCTGATAGATCCTACTATTCCCCCGATTTTCATTTCAATCCTAAAATAGTCTGATTTTAACTCTTTTCCTAGATATGCTGCAAAACTTTTTAACAATCATTTCAATCCTAAAATAGTCTGATTTTAACTTTGTGGTTGGCTTGTTAACAATAGATTATAATTAGATTTCAATCCTAAAATAGTCTGATTTTAACCCACATCATTTATGGATATGCATGTGATTATCACAGATTTCAATCCTAAAATAGTCTGATTTTAACCTGGGCCACGGCCCGGTTACTACTATCACTTTCCAATATTTCAATCCTAAAATAGTCTGATTTTAACCAACTTATATTTCCAGTATCTCCCTCTTACTAGTATAATTTCAATCCTAAAATAGTCTGATTTTAACCCTTCCTGCTCTATTCTTACAATAACATGACTACCATATTTCAATCCTAAAATAGTCTGATTTTAACTTGTCGGACGATAGGTGCGGGTATGCTTGTTCTAATTTCAATCCTAAAATAGTCTGATTTTAACTGATTTGGTACACATACACTTTACTATTTGCAATGCATTTCAATCCTAAAATAGTCTGATTTTAACGTGTTGATGAAATTATGTACATCTACAAACTCAGCATTTCAATCCTAAAATAGTCTGATTTTAACCGCACTGGTTAGACACAGCATCTAATATTACAAGCTATTTCAATCCTAAAATAGTCTGATTTTAACGTGAATTCGTTAGACCAAACTCTTGATTTGAACATATTTCAATCCTAAAATAGTCTGATTTTAACAATAACAGTTCCACCCACACCCTCTACAAAGGCATATTTCAATCCTAAAATAGTCTGATTTTAACTTCCAATCGGATCATATTATTACCTGATAAGTGCATATTTCAATCCTAAAATAGTCTGATTTTAACCCAATTAACGCTGTGACAATTAGCCGTTTACACGGATTTCAATCCTAAAATAGTCTGATTTTAACTTCCACTTTTTAACACCTTTTTTCTTTTTATTTTTCATTTCAATCCTAAAATAGTCTGATTTTAACAGGACTTCGTAGGGCAGGAATGTGACGTAACGGTATATTTCAATCCTAAAATAGTCTGATTTTAACGGAATGCGATGTGTAGTGATAGCCAATCATATTTTATTTCAATCCTAAAATAGTCTGATTTTAACACGAATTAATAGACGCTGAAGGAGGCAACTAATAATTTCAATCCTAAAATAGTCTGATTTTAACTAAAACAATATTTAACCTTCTCCTCTTTCCCGATATAATTTCAATCCTAAAATAGTCTGATTTTAACAAATAAAATACTAAAAATTATTTATTCTTCAACAATATTTCAATCCTAAAATAGTCTGATTTTAACTTTAAACATTATGAAGAATTAATTCTTTATTATGAATTTCAATCCTAAAATAGTCTGATTTTAACTGAGTATTCTGTTTGAAATAATTTATAAAATAATACATTTCAATCCTAAAATAGTCTGATTTTAACTGTTGCTACACTTTTACTCCAATCCCATAAGTTGTAAATTTCAATCCTAAAATAGTCTGATTTTAACTTACCATCACAAATTCCTCCTTTAATCAAAGATTTCGATTTCAATCCTAAAATAGTCTGATTTTAACTTATCCAGCCCTGCTTTTTCCAAGTCTTTGTAAAATAAATTTCAATCCTAAAATAGTCTGATTTTAACTATACCCACCGCTGCTATGAATGCAGCCTTACCAGATTTCAATCCTAAAATAGTCTGATTTTAACCACTTCGACAGCAAGGTGTAGTTGCAGCCTAAGTACATTTCAATCCTAAAATAGTCTGATTTTAACTTAATTTTATATATTATGCTCTTGATCTGGTGACTGCATTTCAATCCTAAAATAGTCTGATTTTAACTATCCAGTTGTCATCTTGATCTTTAGTTGCCCATAGATTTCAATCCTAAAATAGTCTGATTTTAACCTAGTGATCACGTCTCCATCAACCACAGACAAATCCATTTCAATCCTAAAATAGTCTGATTTTAACGGATATTGTGTCTTTTTCAATTCTACGTGCTTTGTAATTTCAATCCTAAAATAGTCTGATTTTAACACACTTCTTTCTTTCAGTATGAATAGCTTATCTTCATTTCAATCCTAAAATAGTCTGATTTTAACAGGCCCAAAATTTGCCATATTTCCTAAAATACATACTATAATTTACTCTATAGACAACTTAAAATTGTCGATTTACAATTCCCTAATTCATTTATAAGGAACGACGACTTATTAAAAGAGATACTTTAAAGGGGGAATGGAAACTATATACTTTTTTTTATTATTTATAGATATAATCATGGGGAATATTTTGAAAAGAATATGAATTACATAGTTAGAATCAATTTAGATATAAAATAACCTAGTGTAAGTTTAATCTTCAGTTAAAAATTTTTCTGATAAACGATCCAGAATCAGTACTCAAAAGACAAAAAAATATAAAAAAAATAATTAATGTTACTATAAAAGCCTATAAATTAAATTATTCCATCTACCGGTGCTTTTTCAATGCCTAAAACCTTTCTATCAAATGCATCCGCAGTCCTAAATCGGTATATTATTACAGAGTCACTATCCTTCTCAATTATATCCAATAATCCTGTTTTTATTTCTTCAAGCTCGCTTTTGGTAACTTCTCCTTCAAAGACAGAATTCTGAATCCAGTAAAGATGTTTCCTCAAAAATCCTTTAACTTTATTCACACGTTCCACTTTAATATCGTAGACAATAATCACGTACATTAACATACCTCTTATAAGTTACCACCACATCACAAATGGTTTATATTCTTTAGACCCTAAAAGATGTTTTATAAGTTTATAAGACTCTAAACGTATTAATCTTTTATAAGAAACCTTCCTTTTAAGTTCCCTATGTTTAATAGTTTTTTTAAGCCTTTCATCATACGTTTTTATAAAGGTTTTTCTGCCTTTATCATTTAAAAGGCAATAATTTAGTTCCTTTTCAAAATCATTTTCACCAAGCATCCTCTTATTTACAAGATAAAAAATCAACCTGTCCACTAAAATTGGTTTAAAAATCTCACTCAGATCCAAAGCCAGGGAAAATCTTCTCTCAGAGGGCTCATGAAGATATGAAATGGTAGGATTAAGTTGAGTATTATAAATTTCAGATAAAACCGTAGAATACAGCATTGAATTTCCAAAACTTATAAGTGCATTTATCATGTTTTCAGGAGGCCTTTTAACTCTTTTATCAAAATTAAAACTTTCAGGAAGAATTTCATTCATTTTTCTATAATAATCAGCACGTATTCTTCCCTCAACATTCATAACCTCAGTTATCATGTTGCAACCATCTAGATCTGGCAATATGCTGCTAATTTGATTTTCAAGGTTGTAATATTTAAGTACCTTTCCCATATTTTTTGCAGCACCTTCCACAAACCTTTTAGCTATGAAAATTCTTTTTTCATGATCCAGATAATGTTCAGCCTGATTTATAATCAGATCCCCAGATAAAAGCTTCTCTCTGGGATAAAAACTACCATCATAATAACCGTAATAATTAAAAAAATGAACAGGGATACCTTCTTTTGCAAGAAGATGAATTGCTTGGGATGATATAGTTAACGAACCGTAAGCGTAGATAGAATAAATTTTATTGATTGGAATTGGTTTTTTACCATCTTTATTTACGAAGTAAACTGTATTCTCCCTTCTTTTAAGCAGCCCATCTGACAGTAAATAATAATTCTTTTTCATTAGCTCACCAACACACAAGATCCACTATTAAAAATTAAACCCAACAAAACTCAAAATATGCACATTTCCTGCAAATTTTCATTTTTTCAGGTTTTGGAGTGTCATTATTAATAATTCTACCAATATCTTCAATTATACTCATTAATTCCTTCTCTTTAGACTCATCTAAAATAATCGTAGCTTTTTTTCTTATTGTAGGATAATTAATTACGCCTTTGATATTTTCAATACCTTTCTCATTTTTTAAATAATACATGTAGTAAAGAAGCTGGTATTCATGGGATTCTTTCATCTTATTACTCTTTTTGACCTCATGAAGCTCTAAATAATCTTGCTTTTTAATAAAATCAATACTGATTAGATTGTCAATGGTAAACTCTTTTTCATCTTTGTAACTTTGTGAATGCAGTAATTTTCCAAGAGAAACTAGATCAGATTCCTGTTCCATCTGGATGTGATGAGAAAAAAGCCAGAGTTTAGTCTTGCAGATGAAATAGTAATTAATTTGGGTTCCTATTATCCGGAGTTGTTTTTCAGAGTTTGAAAGCATATTTTTACTTCCAATTATATTCTGGATTGAGGAAGTTTATCCAATAAAACAATTTTCTTCAGCATCTAATTTCAGACCCAACTCTTTGTCATAAAATGCATTAACAAAATACGTATCATTGTCTAATTCTATATTGTTCTCTTTTGCAAGTTTTTTAAATTGTCCAATACTAATAGAAAGGAAATAGCTCATTGCTTCAAAATATCTTTTCTTATCTATTTCGTCTAGATAGTCAAACTTATATTTAAACGGAACTACTTCGTAAGATTGAAAAAGAGAATAAAACTCCGTTTCACTTTCACTATCATTAATGAAAGGAACTATCTGCTTATTAACTGACTTAAAATGCTTTTGTACTCTGTTAAACTCTTCTTTATCTTTTCCAACATATCCCTCTGAATATACATCATCTACAAGTTTTTGAATAATGTCTTCTCTTAAAATAACCACATTTTCAAGACTTTGCACTGTTTTTTGAACAATTTCAGGATTATAAATATATTTATCTTTTTCAGAACCTTCAGAAAAAATATTAACTAAAGCAACTTTATTTTTATTCCATCCTTCTCTATTTACTCTACCAAAGCGCTGGATTAGAGCATCAATAGGTGCAGGCTCTGAATATAACACATCATAATCAATATCAAGTGATACTTCAATTGCTTGTGTTCCAACCAGCAAATCGAGATTATCTAAAGATTTTTCAATTTCTTCCCTATCTCGAAGCATGAATCTACTATGCAAAAGTGCACTATTATCTATACCTTCAGATAATTCTTCAAAGACTTCTTGAGCTCTTAAAACAGTGTTACACACTACAAGAACCCGTTTTCTTTCATTTAAATCTTTGCTAATTATGTCAAGATTATCAAGTATGTTTCCACGGATAACATTCACTTCATGTCTTGTAAATTTTTCAAGTTCTTCTTTATTCATTTTTATTTCAGTTGAAATGCCCAAATTATTTTTAAATAAATCTTTAATGAATGTTGGAAGAGTAGCAGACATGATTAACATTTCAGCATTATAATTATTTTTCAAAATTTTTAGAATTTCAAGAATAAGCGAAGTTGTATGTGCATCGTAAGCATGAATCTCATCAAGGATGAATAAACCGTTGGTCATCTCTGAAAGTTGCATTTCAAAACCCTTAGTCCCAAAAAATGCTTTAAGTATCTGAAAGGGAGTGAGAATTTTGTATGGTCTGTAAATTTTTTTAGACAATCCTTTTATTGCCCTGATTTTATTTTTTGTTATATCATAGTTGTCTATGTCATCTGAAAATGCTTTATAAAGAAAATACGATGCTTTTCCATGTAATAATCCCACTAACTCCTTATTGTTAAAGTCCTTTTGAAGTCTTTTATACATTGCATTGATACTTGCAGTGTAGGGCAGTAAATAAAAGACTCTCTTTGATTTGATGGAATTTTGATTAGTATCGCTCCAAAAAAGAGATGCTTCTGTTTTACCGCTTCCTGTAGGGGAAGTAAGAAAAGCACTTCCATGCGTATTAAGAGCTTCTTTTTGGATTTTTCGAAGTTCAGGGAAGTTAAATATTGAACGCATATCTTTTACGCCATCTAAAATTTCATATTTTGAACCAGAAGCCAGATGATCACAGGCATTTACAAAACCCTTTAAAAATATTCCATATTTCCCATGTAATGTAGAATATTCATCATCTTCCCATTCAATGTAGTAAGGAAGCGCTGAATCTTTATAAACGTCTTTTAATTCATCCATTGAAGAAATTAAATAATAATTATCTAATTTATATCCCAGATATTCTTCACTCCAAGGACCTATAAACTCAAAGTAGCTTAATAGCTCTTTAAAATTAGGTTCTAATTCATTTAATTTTTTTTGATAAAGTTTTTTACCGTTAGGACTTGGAAACGTATTATATCGCTCGCGGAGTTTATTTATATCTTTATGATGAGTAATTATAGCAAGTCCTATTGCTTTTTTGTAAAAATCATCATAATTTAAAGCTGAAACAAACCCAGCAGATAGCATTTCATGGCGATATTTCCATCTTAACTTATTTTCACTATCTTTGAGCATTTCCTGAAAACCTATTGCTCCTTTTCCAAAATCATGGAAAAAAATAGAATAAAAAAGATGTTCCCAGAAATCATCGATCTCACATAACTCCGGAACATTTTCATAAGCTTTTTTAATACTTTTAAATACTTTTAATGCATTTTCTGTGTGTTGTAAGATTGTCTCATCTGGTTTTGCTAAAAGGCCTTTTTCAATGTTCATTTGTGGAACCAAACTCCCCACTCCTTTTCTTTATCAAAATAACATTCATCTTGATAATCAAAGAACTGGTTCATTAATATAAATGGTTTAGTGCCTACTGCTTTACGTGGAATTGTGTTAGTAAAATGTGTTGGTAATGATTGAATAGTACCAAAAGCACCGTTTGTGCCTAATGGGAGTATGGTTCTACCAAGTTTTATGTTTGATTTTTTTTCAAGCTCTACTTCTTTAATTTCACTGATAGTTACTAGATCTGTTGAACGCCCTAAAAGGAGAGGATAGTGCGGTTTTTTAAAGTAATCTCGATAATCCAAATCATCCATATATAAATAAATTTCAGGATTTACGAGAAATTCTCTTTTAATAACGTTTGATTTACCTTTTAAACCAGATAATTCATATATTGTTTCTAAATCTACTGCTTTTCCCTGGTAATTGAATATATAACCAACAGATAAGTCTTCTGGAGTAACTAATTCTCCTTTAGCTGCAGATATAAGGCCATAAACTGTACTTAATGGAGGTACTGGTAAAGTTGGCTGAAATCCGCTGATAAAAGCAGGGTATCTGAAAGAAGTTACCCAACCTTCAATCAATATTCTTAGCGTTTTCATGATTTTATCAGCTCGGGAATTTCATCTGCTAATTGATCTACAGCTTCTTTGATAGTTCCTGATTTAATGTTTTCGTTTTCTTGGGTTAATTTAGCAATATCTTGATCTAATTCATCCATGAACCCTTTCCTACGGCCTATGTAAACTTTGGTAAGTAATGATTCAGAGTAGTCATTTATGACCTCTTTAAGAGCTTCAAAATCGATTATAGCTTCTCCATTTTCTTCTTTTGCTATATTCATGAAAATATGGTTACCACCATCAATTGCAGCGAGTACTATGAATTTTGGAGAAACATCAGTTAAATGAGATGTCAATTTTGCCCCTCCCTGAAGATATGGAAGAGCTTTGATTACATCGTGGGCTCTTTTTATTCTAATGTCATCAGGCATTGTCCATTTTTTATTTTTTTCTTCATGAGATAATCCTTGCTCTTCAGCGATTTCTTCAAGCATTGGATACATATTTTTATATCCAGTTTTTTCAACTCCATAAAAAACTCCTAAATTGTCAAGATCTATTGAAAAAATACCTTTAAGAATCGTTGCGTAAAATTCATGTTCGTAAGGTACTGGATTTCCTTCATGTCTAGCCATTACGCCATAATCCTTTTCAGGAAAATGTCCAATTATTGAAATTAATGGCGAATTTTTTAACGGAGAAATTCTTGTAACTGCTTTTCCATCTGTTTTTTCTTTGTTTTCTTTTATTTTGGCTGCCCGCATATAACCAAAAACATCGTCATCATCATATTCAATAGGATTAGCTTCTGTAAATGCTATTTTTGTTTCCCTAGTTATTGGAGACATTTTCCATCCAAATTTTTGTTCTAATGTGTCTCTCCACCAATATCTTAAAGCTTGCCCTGAAACATATGGATATAGTTTTTTACCCTTCCATATTGATTTAACTTTTACAATATTATCTGTTCTTTCGCCAGCGTCCGTACCTGCGTTATTTAGCGCAGAATGTGGCGCATCTACTAAAATAAAGCCAACTATTGTTTTAGACATTTTCTTCACCCATTTCAATTTCTTCATTTATAGCTAAATCTTTTGAAATTTCATCTATAGCCATCCATTCATTTAAATTTTCATAAATTCTAAATAAAAGTAGATCTTGAGTTTCTTTCCATCCTGAAGAGCTTTCAGGGAAAAGATAAGTTACATATTCATCAAATGAAAACAAAGGTTCTTTTTCTCCATTTTTAATCCGTTTCTTTATTATAATTCTTAGTATATTCCTGAAAGTATCATATCTAGTAGCATTTTCTAATTTTATAAGAGATTTAATATCCTCTGTCTGCTTAATATAACTAGATAATCTATCTCCAACATCCTTAATTGCTTCAACTCGCTTTTTATCCATATTTCTTACCTCCTCAAGATATTGACTAATTAAATCCCATCCACCAATAGCTTCTTTATTTTTTTTGTCAATAAAAAATCCAATAATAGACTTATTATCTAAAAGATTGTTATAAACTGTATTTTGACTATTTTTATATTCATTTTCTTCTTTTACTTTTTCCCAGTCCACATATGCATATCCTTTTCTGACTATTTTTTTCCAATCATCTGCTTTTTCATCTTGATTGATATAAGTTAAAAATCTAAAAACGGGAGTAGGAAAGTAGTAAATATCTAAATTAGCGCCTTGATTAAAATTTTTAAAACGATAAAACGTTAAAGAAATTTGATCTAAAGATATCATTCTCCCTTCAATATCCATTATTATCATTCCAACGATATGGAAAAGTGCATTTTTAGTATTTTTATATCCTTCATTAAAACAACCATTAATGCTTTTAAGTTTCCACTGTTTCTTTAAATTATATATGGATTTTTTAGACCAATTTTTCATCAAGAATTCAGAATTAGAATGAAGTAAAAGTAAGTCGCCGCATTTGTACATAATTAACGGGGAAAAGTGAACCGCAAATGCACATGCAGAACAGTAGTCAGCGCCTTTCGTACCATAAGAAAAATAGTTTACCATAGCACCAGAACCTGTTAATGGCATTTCCGATTTAAAATATCTATTTTTAATATTGCGCCTTCCACAACCTATACAGGATCCAGAAGAATTCAAAGGCCCTATTTCTTCAATTAAGCTATTATAATATTCAATTGCTTTTTTCTTCCGTTCAGCTATTGGTTTTTTAAAATCCCCTGGATTCGAAACTTTACCATTAGGAAAAACCATTCCATGAAGAATAGAACGAAACCATTTTTCATTTGAATAAACCATATCAAATATTTCTTCTGCAGCCTTTTCTAAGTCATCTTTATCCAATTCGTCAGGTTTTTTACCAACCCATTGACTTATAGCCCAAATTCCCGCATCTACAAATGGATTTCCAGTAAAATCATAAATTGTTTCACTCATATTTGACCTCCATTATTCAACCATCCCAAATCCCATACTATTCTTCTCACCAAGCCCACAATCATAAACAAATTCCAAAAGCCTCAAATCAGCTTCAATCTCAAGATTCATCATGAAACATCTGTGATAAGTTCCTTTAATATCAATCCTGCGCCTTTTAGCAGATTTCATATCAGGCTTTATCCTAACCCACCTTTCACCATCAAAATCCCCGTAAAATTTAACATATTTATTAATCAAATTTTTCTGAACACTTTCATAGAACCGCTCATCTCCAGGATCCAGATCCCATATCTTAAGTTTTCCCCCAACTTCTCGCTTTATTCTGGCCATAATTGGTGACATGGTTTTCATTTTCATATTTTCTTTAAAAATAGGTTTTTTTAGAAGTTCAATCTGCTCCACCAGTAGTTTATCACCTTTGAAATTTACTTCGGTGTTCTCAAGGTGCCCTTCTACGAGGCTTTTTATTAAGTCATCATTAGGAGAAGAAACATAGAATTCTAATTTTCCATTTCTGGAAATAATGCCCTGTTTTGTACGTTTAAATTGTGGAACGTAAATCTGTGAAAAAGTAAAAAATTTATAATCCTTTGAAAAATGAAGTTTTGCTGCTAAATCAAGGTCAGATATCTTACGATAAATAATAGCAGAAAGGATGTGGTTGTAATTATAAGGAATTAAATAATTACTCATTTGTGATGTTAGATTGATTTTCAATCTCATTGCTCTACATATTTTAATTTATTAAGGTACTATATAAATTTTAGTTCTCTTTTGTTAGTTAATGAGCTGTATTTTTATTTAGTTCTCTTTTGTTAGTTAGTAGAATGTATTTTTCTAAATATTACTCATTCTGCTTATGTTTGAACTAAATATCATATAATTTTCCTTTATATGGTCTTTTTCAAGGAACATTCATTCATCAATTTATAACTATTTCATAATTCTTCTCTTTATGAAAATATACATGGATGGTATATTAATTTATACTGATTATCCCAGTTTTGATATTTATACTTTATTATTGAGTATAAATGACAACAATTATATGTAAAACATATAATGTATATATATCAACTGGAAAATAGGGAAAATAGGTTGATATGAACATAAAAATTATGGAGGTTTACTGTTGTCAAATGAATTAAAAGAAACTTCAAGAACTATTGAATTAGTATTAGGTATTGTTGGTGGAATTTTTGGATTATTAGGAGGAACATTTGCAGTTTTATTTGGCAGTTTCGCAGTGATGAAATAGTATTGTTAAGCATAAGTGCAATTTTAGCATAATTGTCGGGATAGTTGGTTCTATATATGTTACCAAAAATCCAAAGATAGGAGGAATTGTGCTAATAGTAAGTGCAATATGGTTATTAATAAGTATTTCACTATTTGGAGTGCTTGGAACTATATTGTTAAGTATTGCAGGTTTAGTAGCTGTTTTAAGAAAATAATAACATTCAGGAATTCAAGGAGATAAAAAAATGAGAAATAAATTTGTGATAGTTTTAGCAGTGTTTTTGATAATGGGAATTGTAGGAATAAGTGGTTGTACAGATAGTAACTCCAATAATGGGACTTCAGATTCTTCTTTAAAGGTATCCAACTTAGAAGTAGTATCTGAAGGATATGGTATGTATGATGTAAAAACCACCATAGTTCCTGATAAGGATTATGACTATCTCGAAATGGTTTTGATCTGGTACGATTCCAGCGGTGCTATAATTGAAAAAAATTCATTAGTTTGGAACATTAATAATGTCAAATCTGGCCAAACACTAAAAGTAACTGGTAATGGTTACATCACTGGCGACGAAGTGCCTGCTAAAGTAGATGTTTTAATCTTTGATACTCTATTCTCTGATGGGGACGAATCTAACGCCATATATAAAGAAACTGTTGAACTTTAATATTATTTTTTTTACTTTTTTTTGGTATAGATCTACATGATTTTTTTTACTTTAAAAAATCTAATTCAAATATAATAAAAAGAATCGATAATTAAAAGAGTAGTTCAAATTATAACAACAATATTTTTTAGAATTATTTTTAAAATCTTGAACTACTGATAATTTATGAGAAAAAATCGATATATATGTTAGTTTCAGGTTTAGATTGTAATATATAGTGAATTATTTAATTTATAAAAAACGAAAGTTTTCATTAACATATCATCAATATATTTCATATGTTCAAATAAGGAGAACTTTAACAAAATTTGAGGTATTTTAATATGAGGAAAGTAGTTTCACTTGAATTAAAAAACCGTATGAAACGTTTTAGGGATCATATGGGTAAAACAGATCCAGACTGGAAGGTGGCAGTAATCTTCAGTAAAATCAATCTATATTACTTCACAGGAACCATGCAGGACGGTATGTTAATTATTCCCCGGGATGATGAGGCCACATTCTGGGTTCGTCGAAGTTATGAAAGAGCATTAAATGAATCATTATTCCCAGATATCAGATCAATGAGAAGCTTTCGAGATGCAGCTAAATACAGTGAAAACCTTCCATCAACAGTTTATATAGAAACAGAAGTAGTTCCCTTAGCTTTATATCAAAGATTTCTAAAATACTTTCCATTCAACGATTTTAAACCAGTTGATGCTCAAATAGCAACAATTAGAACAAATAAAAGTTATTATGAGTTATCCAGGATGAGAAAGGCCGGTAAAATTCATCAACACGTACTGGAAGATATTGTACCTGAATTATTGGTGGAAGGTATGAGTGAGGCAGATCTGGCTGCAAAGTTATTTTACACACTGATTGAGGAAGGACATCACGGAGTAACTCGCTTTGGAATGTTTGATACTGAGATGATTTTAGGCCAGATCTGTTTTGGTGAAAGTTCCATTTATCCATCATCCTTTAACGGTGCGGGAGGAGGTTATGGTATGGGTCCAGCAGTCCCCCTTATTGGAAGCCGTAAACGTAAGTTAAGAAAAGGAGATCTGGTTTATATTGATGTGGGATGTGGGGTGGAAGGTTACAATACTGATAAAACTTGCACCTACATGTTTGGAGAATCACTTCCCCAACCTGCTCTGGATCTGCATGATAAGTGTGTCGCTATACAAAACGAAATAGCAGGTATGTTAAAACCAGGAGGCATACCATCTGAAATTTACAGTACCATCATAAACTCTTTAGATGAGGATTTTCTAGAAAATTTCATGGGCTATGGTAATCGTAAAGTCAAATTCCTGGGCCATGGCATAGGATTATTAATTGATGAATGGCCAGTAATTGCCCAAGGTTTTAATGAACCTCTTCAGAAAGGAATGGTATTAGCGGTAGAACCAAAACATGGAATTAAAAACATAGGAATGGTGGGAATTGAAAATACTTTCATTGTCGCTGGTAATGGTGGAGACTGCATTACTGGAACCAATCCCGGTTTAATACCAGTATTTTGAAAAAATCTCTTAAAGTTGGTTATTTTCCATATCTCTATATTAATATAGGACCTAAAACTAAATGTTGATATGTTATGAAAAACAAATTCTTAACATAATAAGCTAATTAAATAAATAAAGCGCATTTTTCTTGAAAATAATTAAATATTCATAATACAACTATCTACTAGCAGAATAGTTGTTATTTTTATAAGGAGTTGTTAATAGTGGCTGAAATATCATCAAAGGAGTTATACGAGTTTAAAAGGACAATCAATGAGTTGTCTGATAAAAAAGGAAGGGGAACAGAACTCGTATCAGTATATATTCCTCCAGATCGCCAGGTTAGTGATGTGGTAAAACACATGCGAGAAGAACTGAGTCAAAGTGCTAACATTAAAAGTAAACAGACTAAAAAGAATGTTCAATCTGCAATAGAAGTTATAATGCAGCGATTAAAACTTTTCCCAAAACCCCCGGAAAAGGGGTTAGTTCTATTTGTGGGAATGATCCCGAAAGGTGGCCCGGGAACAGAGAAGATGGAAAATTATGTTTTTGAACCTCCAGAGCCTATAAAAACTTACACATATCACTGTAACTCAGAATTTTTCCTGGAACCTCTACAGGAGATGCTGGGTGACAAAGAAATATATGGGTTGGCAGTTATTGATAGGAAAGAAGCAACTGTTGCTGTTCTCAAGGGAAAAAGGATCGACATAGTTAAGACATTAACCAGTGGAGTTCCTGGTAAGCATAAGGCCGGTGGACAGTCACAGAGAAGATTTGATCGTTTGATTGACCTGGCGGCGCACGAATTTAAGAAAAGGATCGGAGAGACTATAAACGAAGCTTTTCTAGCCATACCTGAAATGGAAGGGGTTATAATTGGTGGACCTGGTCACACCAAGGAAGAATTTGTGAAAGGAGATTATCTGCATCATGAAATAAAAAATAAAGTTATAACAACGGTTGACACCTCTTATACTGGTGAATTTGGTATAAGAGAAGTTATTGAAAAATCCATGGATGTTTTAGCTGAAATTGATGTTATGCGTGAAAAAAAGCTGGTCCAGAAATTTTTAACTGAACTGGTAAGTGATGAAGGATTGGCTTCTTACGGTGAAGCAGAAGTTAGAAAAAACCTGGAAATGGGTGCTGTGGAAGTTCTATTACTGTCAGAAGATATAAATTCTAGAAGAGATAAGTTTGAATGCCCTTCATGTGGATTCATAGATGCTAAAACATTTAAGAACACTAAAACAGAAAGTGAAGAGAATTGTCCTCAGTGTGGGGAAAAAATGAATCTAATAGAAAGTAAGGATGTAATTGATGATTTTGTGGAGATGGCAGAAGAAGTGGGATCTGAAGTTGAAATAATATCCACAGAAACTGAAGAAGGAATGCAGCTTCTAAAAGCTTTTGGAGGTGTAGGTGCAGTTCTCCGTTATAGGGTTTAATATTTTTTTTCTGGGGAATTAATGTTTCCAATTATTTTTTATCTATTTTATATCTCCTAAATTAAGATTTTTAATTCTAATTGAAAAAATAAAATAAAATTAAGAGTTATTTCGTGGATATGAATGGCTCATCCTAGTCTTCGAACTCGAATTAAAGATTCCACAGGAACATTTTCAACTTCACTTATTCCTTTTTTATCTATTAAAACTGTTACCAGCAATGGTTCGGCATTGAGATCTTTTAAGATGTTTACCACTTCTTTTATGGTCCTGCCGCTGGTTATTACATCATCAACAATAACTACTTTTTTGCCTTCCACTGATGCAAAGTTACTGCTTATAGCTCCTTTAGCATCTTCACCTTTTCTATGTTTTTTCGGGTGAAAAACAGCTATTGAAGTTTCCCATCCAGTTTCAACGTTTATTATATCGGCCATCATGGTTGCAAAGGGCACACCACTTACCGCAATACCCATTATAACGTCTGGTTCATTGTATTTCAAGGCCATATCAGCCAAGGCTGCTGAGACATATTTTAATCTAGCGGAACTCCCTCCTAAGCTTTCCCAATTAATTGCAAAATCAACAGGAACATCTTGTGATTTACTCCCAACTTGTTTCCCACTCACCTGTAATATAAGCCAGCGAGCAGTATCTTTTGATACATTTAGTTCATCTGCTATTTCTCCGGTTGTAAAACCTCTGCTTCGCAGTTCTGAAGCTTTTTTTATGAGTTCTTCGCTCATTAAAACACGTCCTACTTTTTTATATATTTAATAGTCATTAACTTTAACAGGTATTTCTTTCCGGGCAGATTCCATAGCCGCAAGAACCCCTTTCAAAGCATAAATACCGTCTTCACCAGTTATGGCTGGTGTTTCATCATTGATTATTGAACTTAAAAAGGAACTGAGTTCTTCTTTTAATGGTTCCTTCTGAGCAACCCCAATTTTTTGAGTAAATTTCCCATAAACATCAACTGTTTGATCAATGTAGTCCAGAGATATAATACCGTCAACACCGGTTATTTCCAGTTCTCTTTTTTTGTACGGTGTAAGCCAGTTTACTTCAAGCATGCCTATGATTCCACTTTCAAATTTAGTCATAATCTCTGCATGATCTTCATATTCACATGTTTCAAGAATACTTCCCATGTTGGCATAGATCTCTTTTATGGGGTCATCTAAAAGATAATACATCACATCAAGATCATGAATGGCCAAATCTACTGTTACTCCCACATCTTTAATTCTCGGAGGAAATGGCCCGACCCTCTTTGCTGAGGTTGAAACAACATTACCTATGGATCCATCCTGTATAAGAGCCTTAGCTTCATCTACAACTGGATTAAATCGTTCTACATGCCCTGTTGCTAACTTTAAATCGCTTTTTTTAGCAGCTTTCACCATTTCTCTTGCTTCGGTTAGGGTAAAAGCTATGGGTTTTTCCACTAAAACATGTTTTTCATGTTCTATAGCGTCCATTACAACCTGGTGGTGATGTGTTGTTGGTACACATACACTTACTGCCTCTATTTCAGGTATTTCAAGCACATCTTTATAATCTTTATAACTGGCGGTATTGTATGTAGCAGCTACTTCATCAGCTTTATCTTTCATCAGATCTGACACCGCTAAAAGGTTTGCATTCTCTATTCTTGAGTATACTCTAGCATGATTGAGACCCATGGCTCCAACACCAATGACACCCACATTAACTTCCTTCAATCGTAATCCTCCTTCATAATCTTGGCAGCATCAACGCCAATTTTTTCAGCATCCTTAATAGAACTATCTAATTTCACCTGTGATAAAATTTCTCCTTTTTGAGAAAGTAATATACTGTAAAGATTTAATTTATTTTGTTTTATTCTTGCAATAACCCCAAGAGGCCACTGGCATCCGACTCCTAACTCTCCAAGCACAGTTTTCTCAGCCAAAACTTCTTGGGAAGAATTATAATGATTCAATCTGTTTAATACTTCTTTTTTTTCACTATCTGCCCTTGTTATTACAGCTAAGGCGCCCTGACCAGCGGCAGGAGTGATATATTCAAGAGAAAATTTTTCTTTTACGTGTTTGGATAAGCCCAACCGGTTTAAACCAGCTTCAGCCATTATGGTTGCATCGCATTCGCCCTTATAAACTTTTTTTATTCTAGTTTCTACATTTCCTCTTAAAGGTTTTAATTTAAATTTCTTTCCATGATGGTTACAGAATGCTTCTCTTCTTAAACTGCTGCTTCCTAAAGTGAAACCATTTGACAGTTCTTCCCATTCATAGTTAGATATCAAAACATCATGGGGTGATTCTCTAGGTGGAACTGCAACTATCTCCAGGTCAGGGTCTAATTCTGTTGGAACATCCTTTAAACTGTGTACTGCAAAATCCACCTCTTCATTTAGCACATATCTATCAAGTTCCTTGGTAAAAAGACCTTTAGCATCAATATTATACAACTGTGAATCAGTTATTTTATCGCCAGTCGTTTTAACAATTTTAATTTCTATATCTTCTTGAGTAATTTTTGATAATTCATTGACTACATAATTTGTTTGTACTTGTGCTAATTTGCTTCCTCTTGTCCCAACCTTCAATGCACCATCTCCAATAAAAACAATAAGATACTGTATTAAACAATAATTTTTCTTTTATAATAATAGATAATTTTCTATTTAGAAAGATTCATTAGTTCTCTTTTATAAAATTTGTTATCTCATATTAATATCAGCAAAATTTGATCTGTAAATCAGAAGTATGGTCTTAGATCCGCTTGCCATAGCAGATTCAAGGGCATCATCAATATTCCTGTGATATTCTGCATTTCTATTTATTTTAGATTTTATACTCCTACCTAAGTCATCGGTTAGGATCAATTTTATATTTTTAGGGGTGTTATCTAGGAAATCTGCCGCCATTTCTTCATTGATTTCTTCACAGGTAATTCCATATCTGCCCCCCAAAATTACTGCACAATCTTTGTAAGGGGAGATCATTTCAAATGATTTTTCAACAGCTTTAACATTTATCCCCGGATTTATTTCTTCAATAATTGTAATTTTGCCTATCTTTTTTATAGATGTACGTCCCTTTATTCCTCTATAATTCTTTAAACCTCTTTGAATGGTTTTGATTGGCACTTCTAAAATTAATGAAGCACACACAGCCGAGAGAACATTGTTGAGATGATGTTCTGCCGGGGCAAAGGTTGAAACATCAAATTCAGTATTTAAAAGCCTGCCGTTTATGGTTTTTAAGTTATTAATTACTGCCTTAAAGTGGGTATTATCCAATCCAAAATTAACATTAGAAGCCCCCACATCTACTTTGGTTAGATCATCTTTGTAGCCGAATGTAATGGTTTTTTGGCTAAAACGGGAATATTTTGACTTAAATGCATCATAATCACAGGCCACCATTTTACTATTAAATATCTGGGATTTGGCCATGCTAGCTGTTTTAGTTCCACTGGCTATAGAATAATCTTCAGCCAAATTGGTTAAAATTCCTACATCAGCCAGACCAGTTCCACCGAGAGATGTTTCCAGTATAAAGATACCTATTTCGAAATTTTCAGCCAGTTTACAGGCTTTGATGATGTTGGCAGGAGTTATGCTTATATTATTTACTAATAAATGGGTTTTATCATCAATCAGAGCTTCAATACCTAAACTACTTAAAACCAGTGGATTTTGTTCCTTAAATATCTCTTTTAACATCCACACAACACTGGTTTTGCCCTTAACTCCAGTAACTTCAATAACCGGGACCTTGATCCGAGTGGATAATAAAAGTTTAACGGCTTCATGATGAGTTATCTGATTTTTTTCTTCTACAGTAGAATGTACTGGAGCCACAACAAGTAAATCTTCTTCGTCAGGGATTTTATCAACAAAAATTAGTCCTTTTTTAGTTAATACATTAATATCTTCTTTTTTTAAAGTTTTATAAATATCATAAGCATAAACTTTATCTAAATCTTTTTTTAAGAATTCTAAGGCAATTTTTATTCCGCCGTGGGTCATGTCAACTACTAAGACTTTCATCTGGATAACTCCTCCACATAAAATAGAATAAAATTAGAAAAAAACTTTTCAGGGGCTTATTCCGCCTTCTGTTAATTTTTCTCTAACTCTCCTATAAAATCCTTTGGTTAAACGAACAAAAAAAGCATAATTATCCGATTTTTTGAATATTACTTCGTCCATATAATTAATTTCTTCTTCAAATTGACCATCTATAACTGCCATGGCCTTTTTACCTTTTCTAAGCAGTTTTACCTTAATCTCACTCTGATTGGAAACAACAAAAGGCCTTGCACCCAATTTAAATGGACATATAGGTACTATAATAAATGCGTTAACGCGTGGATCTACTATAGGACCCCCTGCAGACATTGCATAAGCAGTCGACCCGCTCGGCGTTGCAATTATAATTCCATCAGCCCTTAATTCTTCTACAATTTCATCATCAACACATATTTCTATATGTAACATCTTAGCAGGTTTTCGGGTCAAAATAACCACTTCATTAAGTGCAGATGGTAATTCATGGTAGTGACATACTCTCAGTTGCATTCTTTTTTCAATGAAATAGTTACCAGCTAAAACTTCTTCTATTGCACTAAATGCATTTTCAGGTTCAATTTCTGTTAAAAAACCCACAGTACCCATGTTAATACCAAATATAGGAATTCGTTTACCATTGATAAAATTTTGAGTTCTCAGAAGGGTTCCATCACCACCAACAGCTATGATCATGTCTACATCCATTTTCTCCAAGTCACAACTTAATTCCTGATATTTATCTAGTTTAGAAAAAAGAGAAGAATCTATAGTAATATTGATCTTTTTTTCTAAAAGGAATTCAACTATTTCATCTGCTAATTTAATTGCGTCCTCTGTATCAAGGCGTGCAACAATACCAATATCCATTATATGCCCCCCATCACATCTAATATATCCCTATGAAGTTTTTTGTTACCTGCAGCTAAGATAGATGTTTTATCTTTCACAGTTAGTTTGCCATTAATAATTTCATTATTTAAATCTGTAACAATTCCACCAGCTTCTTCAACGATTAATTTACCAGCCGCAATATCTACTATTCTTAAGTTATCCCTCAAGTCGATAAATGCATCGTAAGTCTTGTCTGCTACGTAAGATAGTTCTATGGCAACTGAACCCATTATCCTCATCCTTCTTAGTCTTTTACAGAGATAATCTAATTTTTTCACATTGGTACCATAAATAAAAGCACCGACCAGAGAGTTATTCAGTTTATCGATAGTGGAAGGAACGGCATTTTTACCATTAATAAATGATCCCTGACCTTTAACTGCTTCATAAAGATCTCCTGTTGCTAAATTTTTAACATAACCCATATTAACATTGTTAATTGTAGGATACTCTTTACTTTTAGTCTTGGCTACTGCAATGGAAATACCGTAAGCAGGCATATTTTTTACTGCATTGGTGGTTCCATCGAGAGGATCTACTACGAAATAAACTTCAGAAGGTTCATTTTCAATCTTTAACTTACCAATCTCTTCACTTATAAGTGTAACAGGCAGTTCAAGATCTTTTAATACTTTAATAACTTCAGTTTCAGCTTTAATATCAATAAGTTTGGTAGGAGTACCGTCAGCTCCCATCATTACTACTTTACCTGCCTTTTTCTTACCGACATAGGGGGATACAGCTTTTTCGACTTGGTTAATTATTTTTTTGGAAACATCCATCCAGAATTGTGTATCATCTTTTTTCATAATTTTACTCCAAATAAACCACTGCAGCTACAGCAGAACCCCAATTTTTAACGGTATGGTTAGTTTCTTCTACTATGATCTCATTAATCTGCAGAGATCGTACATCCATCATATATTTAACCATATCCACAGCTTCTTCTCTTATCTTAATTGGATCTGCATTTATTCCAGAATTTTCTACCACACAACCAAAATCATCTGATTTTGCTACAGCAATAACTGCAGTTATATGGTCACCTTTTTTATCGGAGGTTACATGGGATAAAACACAGTTTACCATAGATCCTGGTGTTAATTTTGGAAGTTTTACTATTTTTGTTCCCTGGGGGATAATGCTGGAAACTTTAATTAAATTTACATCGCCGATTCCTGCGTCTAAAAGTGCATTGTCGAATGCATTGAGTTTGGTTGGTCCTTCTGATTTTCCTGTTGTTATAGATATATTCATGGTAGTACCCTAAAATTTTGTTTGTAAAGTGAATTTCATGTGGTATCTATATATAATTCCTTATTTATACAATGAATTTTATAATTATAATGAAATTAAAGTAACGGTCAATTAATATCAAAATTTATATTATTGATTAAATTAACTATTAGATTACTGCAATCTAGTTGATTTACAATTTATTCAGATTTTATAATGTCTGTTTAATTCATATTTTGAGATAAACGCATTTCATAGGTTTGAATATAATAATTTAGATTTATATTAAAAATAAGAATCTAATTACATTTAAAATAATTATCGGAGGAAGAATTATGTCAAAAAAAGTGGTAGAAGTTAAGACTTTAAAAGTAGGTAAATATGTCATATTAGATGGTGAAGCATCAAAAATAACCAGTATCCAGACCTCATCACCAGGAAAACACGGATCAGCCAAGGCCAGAGTTGAAGCTGTGGGAATATTTGACAATCAAAAGAGGAGTATTGTAAAACCAGTGGATACAAAAATTGATATACCCATAATTGATAAAAGAGTTGGTCAGGTTTTAGCATTAATGGGGAGTGATGTTCAATTAATGGATCTGGAAACTTATGAAACCTTTGAATTGCCTATCCCTGACGAACTAAGTGATAAGTTAATTGAAGGGGCAGAAGTCGATTATATTATGGCACTGGGTAATAAAAAATTAATGAGAATAAAATAATATAGATAATTGATATTGTTATTCTTGATTAAAATGAGTATAAGTATTATGAGAGAATCATTACTTCTTTATACTTATAAAGGGAAATTTTATGCTTTTTTATACTCATAATAACTCTAAATTTGCCTTTTCATTGGATGAAAATGAATTTCAAGATTCTAATTTAAAGGCAGAATATTATGATAAAGATTGCTGTGGTATTTTAGGAGTGCCCTTTGATAGTTCCAGCACCTACAAAACTGGTTCAAGATATGGACCAGCATTAATACGTCAAGCCTCCTATAATTTTGAAAGATACAATCTTACTCTTGATAAAACTTTAGAAATTCCCGTACATGACTTGGGCGATGTGGAGATAATTCCTGGAAATTTTAAAAGAACCTGCCAAAAAGTTGAATCAACAGTTAAAGATCTTATCCATCAAAAAATTACCCCAATTCTTTTAGGCGGCGAACACAGCATTACATATCCTGCTTTAAAGGCTATGGGTGTGGAAGATGTAACGGTTATTCATTTTGATGCTCATATGGACATGGCAGATAAATATATGGGCGAAAAATATTCACATGCAACCGTAATGAAAAGGATTTATGATTTAAATCCAAAAAATATTATTCAAATAGGAGTCAGGTCATGCTCTTCTCCTGAGAAACTGTTTGCTGATGAGAACAATATAAAATACTACACTTCGCAGGATGTTTACAATAACTTCAGTACAATAACTGAAACAATAGATGAAATAAATGGAAAAATCTATATATCTGTAGATATAGATGTTCTAGATCCTTCATTTGCACCATCCACCGGAAATCCAACGCCTTGTGGTTTAAATCCATTCCAAATGGAGAAATTAATATCTGCCCTGGCCCAAAAAGAGGTAATGGGCATGGATCTGGTAGAAGTAGCTTCCAATCAACTTGGAGATATAACTGCTATAAATGCTGCAAAGATTATTTACGATTTTCTTTGTGTCAAGAGTTAATCTCAAAATACATTTTTTTTATTTAATATTGATTATATTGATTTTAAACAGTTAATTTAGTGCATAATCAAAATTTATAATATATAATAAGTATTCTAATTTTAACATAATTTTTTATTTTTATTATTCAATTAACAAAAAAGATTTTCAGCTTTATCTTTATAATACTATTAGATAAAATAGCTGATTAAGACTAACTATTATACTATATAAATCATATTTTCTGGAAGAAGTTTAAAGAGGAAACAATATGGGGAAAAAAGAATTATTGGAAGAAATAGATGAGATAACCAAGGACAATATAGCTAGAGCTTGGTGGATGGAAGATTTCAAGGCAGAAAATATTCCAGAAGAAGTTTTAGAACATATCATTAATTATAAAAATAGTTCTAAGGCATTTGGAGAGAGAATGCACTCTCGTCTTCAGGATCTTATAGACAATCCAGATTCTTACACCCCCAGTTACAAGAAGCGTTATCAAAACCTGATCAAACACTGTTCATCCCTTACAGCCCTGCAGGCTTATGCCTTAAATCATTTATTGGGTATGGATAGCAGTCGAAAATATCAAAATGTGCCTGAAGAGGCAAATCTTCAGTTTCCTCAGGATTTTACACCGCAATTAGGTTATCAGGTGGGATGGCACTTTTTTGTTGGAAACTGCACATCTGATGAAGGAAAAGATTATGGCATATTAGTTTCGTTTTATCGTTACTCCTTGCTACCACCTCCTATTGCCAGAAACTTCGGATTAACCGACATGGAAAACCAGATATGCGAACTTCAGTTAGCCGTGGCTGAAGCTGGAGGAGAACACATTCAAGCCAAACCATTCGCTGTATCAGGTACAACTGGTGTGCTGAAGACAAAAAACCAGCCGTTTGAGTATTCGATAGGAAAAAACAGGATCAAATCCCAAAATAAAGATGAATTATTTCCTCTCGGTGTACAGGCATGGGGTGTTAACCAGGGAGGGGAAAAATCAGTAGAAATAGAGGTGGATCTACAACTATCCTCCAACAAAGAATTGCTCCTACAGGGAAATAAAGGATGTTTGCCGTGTTGTTGTTCCATTGGAACACTCTACTATTCAGCCACTAATCTGAGTCTAGAACCCGGAAGTATCCTTAAGATTGATGGTAAAGAAATTCAGCTCTGTGAAGGTAAATTCTGGCATGACCATCAGTGGGGTAATGCATTGGAACCACTTGGAAATCCTCGTTGCGAGGTAATGAGGGCAGCTAATAACCTTACAAAGCCATCTCGCTCCAGAGGATGGGATTGGTTTATGGCCCAGTTTGAAGGTGATAGAGAGATCACCATGTATGCACCCCATACTGATACAAATTTGAAATTTTATCATCAGACCGGAGTTCAACCTCCAAATACAATGGATGTGGCAGTAGCGGGACAATTCATAGATAAAGACCATACTATAATAGATGTAAAAGGTAGATTAATGGTTGACGAGTGGGTTAAAAGTAAAAAATCATCAGATCCCCACCAGTACTTTATTACCAATACCTGGTACCCTAACAAATGGGAGTTTCAGTTTGAAGATATGGTCCCCGAAGATATTCGAAACTTCGTCATGACACCCATAGTTGAGGGAGGACAAACCGGTTACAATGCTAGCGGGGCACAATATTCAGAAGGAGGAGTGTATATTAAGAATCCGAATGGAGATTTAATAGGTAAAGGTTTCGCAGAGTCTGTTTACTATGCTGATTCCCTTCCCAACATGCTTAATTTAGCCGGAATCTCAGACACCCCCGAGATGAGAGAACTGGTAGAAAAACCTTTACCATCTGCATATCTGAAGTTAAAAAGTTTTTTATATCTTGCTTGGCCATCTAACCAGAAAAAACTTAAAAAAATTCTTAAAAAATGTGTTGAACAGGGACTACCTACAGTCATGATTGGTTAGGGGTTTACACGAGTAAAAATCAGGAAAATAATTATAATATTCTTTTTAACTTTTTTTTGACGAAGGCTAATACTTTTATAAACATTGTATACATAATACATTAAATAAGATTTAATTTTACTAACATTTAATTAATGATGTGAGGATTTGCCATGAATACGAGAGAAGTGGAACTTTCAGGACATATAATCGATTCTCTAATGCTTCCCAAGACATTGGATATTATAATGGATATGGGAGGAGATTTTAAAATTCTTGAATTTCAGGTAGGTAAACAAAAAACCGATACCAGTTATGCCAGAATTATGGTTGAAGGAAAAGATCCCACTCATTTAAACGAGATTCTCGACGAATTAAGCGAAATTGGAGCCACCATAGCTGAAATTAGAGAAGTAAAACTTCAAAAATCTGAAAAAGATAAAGTACTTCCTACAGATTTTTATTCCACAACAAATCACCCAACTTCTATACGCTACAATCAGGAATGGATTCCAGTTGAAAATATAGAGATGGATTGTATGATAGTTTTAGATTCAGAGGCTAAAAGAGCATACTGCAAACCGATGGGTCGCATAAAAAAGGGTGATCTTGTAGTTGTTGGACGTGAAGGTATAAAAGTAGAACCTCCTGAAAGGCCTAGAGGAAAACAGGGAGTTTTTGAATTCATGGGAAGTGATGTATCCTCAGAAAAACCAGTAACAACCATCATTAAAAAGATAGCTAAAGAAATTAAGGAGATTAAAGCTAGAGGTGGTAAGATAGGAATTGTAGGAGGTCCTGCAATTGTTCACACTGGATCTGCACCCGTATTGTCACAGATGATAAGGGAAGGATACATTGACGTGTTATTTGCTGGAAATGCCCTAGCTACCCATGATATTGAAAATGCAATTCACGGGACATCACTGGGAATGTGTGTTAAAACCGGAGAAGCAGTGGCCCGAGGGCACAGACACCACATATATGCTATAAATGAAATTAACCGGGCAGGTTCCATAAAAAAGGCCGTAGAAAAAGGAATTCTTAAAAAAGGGATAATGTACGAGTGTGTGAAAAATAATGTTCCGTTTGTGCTCGCTGGTTCTATAAGAGATGATGGCCCACTACCTGATGTCATAACTGACGTAATAAACGCACAAGATGCCATGAGGACCTATGTACAGGACGTTGATATGGTGATAATGATTGCTACCATGCTCCACTCCATAGCAACAGGTAATATCCTCCCTTCACAGGTAAAAAGTATTTGTGTGGATATAAATCCTGCTACAGTAACTAAACTTGCGGACAGGGGAAGTGCTCAAGTTGTAAGTATTGTTACTGATGTAGGAGCGTTTTTACCCATTCTTCTAGAGGAACTCCACAAGGATGATTCTAAGTAGAAATTTAAATCAAAAAATATTTTTTTTTTTATTTGGTTATGGTTACTCTGGATCTAAAATAATAAACAGCTAAAAAGACTAAAAACAAAACAATAAGATCTATAACGCTGTGTAATATATTGGGAATGATTATACCCACATTATCGAGTGAATTCAATATTAATAATATTGCAATTGCTGATAAAAATGTTAATATACTTTTTTTAACATAATCATATCTTAAAAAAAGGTCTGCTTGCATTTGTTCTTTTTGGAATGTTAAGAATATCCAGAAAACAAAAGCTATGCTGGCTAAAACAACCAAAAATACTATTATCCTAAGAATATATTGAAATTCCATTTTCACACCTATTATTTATTTATTAGTCAGTTTATATAATTGTTTAGTAATGGAGGGACTTGAATGATAAAAGGAAATATTTTAAATGTTTTCACAGAGGAAATATATCCGGCTGAAATCACAATGGAAAATGGTATAATCAAATGCGTAAAACCAGTTAAAGAAGATTTAAAAGGTTGCATCGTACCAGGTTTTATAGACGCCCATATCCACATTGAAAGTTCAATGATCACACCTTCAAGGTTTGCAGAAGTCGTAGTGCCCCATGGTACTACAGGAGTGGTTGCTGATCCCCACGAAATAGCTAATGTAATGGGAATTGGGGGAATAAAATACATGATAAACGATTCATCATCAGTACCACTCAAAGTATTCTTCACTGCACCATCATGCGTCCCGGCAACACCGTTTGAAACTTCTGGTTCTGTTTTAAGTTCAGTTGAAATTGATAAACTACTAAAAAATGATGAAATAGTGGCATTAGGGGAGATGATGAATTTTCCCGGTGTAATAGGGGAAGACCCAGAAGTATTAAAGAAGATTGAAACCGCTAAAAAACATAGAAAACCAGTTGATGGTCATGCGCCACTTTTAACTGGATCGGACTTATGTAAGTATATTGCAGCAGGAATATCCACTGATCATGAATGTACCAATCCTCGAGAGGCACGGGAGAAAAGACAGAAAGGTATGAAAATAATGCTAAGGGAAGGATCATCTGCCAAAAATTTAGCCGACCTCCTATCCGTAGGCGGAGATTTTATTGTTTCTGATGACAAGCACCCTGAAGATCTACTCCAGGGACATATAGACGTCATGTTACGAAAAGCGATAAAATTAGGCCTGGATCCAGTGAAAGCTATTAAAATGGTAACTTTAAACCCGGCTCAACATTACAGCTTAAATAATGGCGCTATACAGCCAGGTAAATCAGCTGACCTGGTGATTGTAGATGATATCGAAAAATTAAATGTAAAAAAAGTTTATATCGGAGGGGAACTGGTTTCAGAAAAAGGTAAAGTACTCTTTAATGTAAAACCGCTCACCGTCGAGAGCACCTTTATTCTTAATAAAAAAACAGGTAAGGATTTTGAAGTATCCTCTACTAATGACGCTGAGAAAGTAAGGGTAATTGATGTTATTGAAGGACAACTTTTAACTGAAGAATCTGAAGAAGTTCTACCAGTAGAAAATCACAATATTCAACCAAAAGTAGGTGAAGATATTCTAAAAATTGCAGTGGTTGAAAGGTATGGCCATAACCGAATTACTAACGCTTTTATACGTGGATTTGGACTAAAAAACGGAGCCATAGCTTCCAGTGTTGCTCATGATTCACACAACATTATTGTGGTTGGAAGTAATGGAAAAGACATGGCCCATGCAGTTAATTTAATTCTAGAGAACAAAGGCGGACTATCTGCAATTGATGAGACTAGCTGTTATTCATTAAAACTTCCAATAGCAGGACTTATGAGCGTCGAGAGTGCGGAAGAAGTCTCTTTGAAACTTAAAAATTTACACCAGGCGGCAAAGGCCATGGGTTCTAATCTGGAATCACCATTTATGACTCTGTCCTTTATGGCGCTGCTAGTAATTCCCAAACTTAAAATAAGTGATCAGGGCCTTTTTAATGGGGAGTCGTTCCAGTTTGTTGATTTGATAAAATAAATTAATTGAATACAAATGGAAGTTAAAACAATTAATATTTTAAAGTATGTTTTAGACTCGTATAATTCCTGTAATTCCTAAAAATGCCATCACCAGACCAAATAAAGCACCTAAATATCCTACATATTTAAATTGATCAATTTTGGGCTGGAAAAATGCAAAAAGACCGAATAAACAGAATTGGAATAATAGAATAGGGTCGTGTGAAGTAAAGGCTGTAAAACCTAAAAATCCCAAAAATCCCAGAAATCCCAACATCCATTCTTTACTATCATTGTTTTCCATTTTTCTCACTTCCTAAAAATTATTCTATTTATAAATAGATTATTTTTTAGATATTTATGCTAAATTATCTATTTTCTAATTATTTTAAATTTATCTTTCAATAGAATCTAATAGATTTTGCATTGCTTTTTTATGTTTTGAGCCCCCAACTTTATTTACAAGCTTAGACATTTCTCTAATCCTCTCAATGTATTGGAGACGAGTATCTTTATCAACCAATTCAAGTCGAGTAAGATAAATTAAGGATTCTATTACAGCAAAAGAAGCACGGTTAAATGGTTTTACACATTTTTCATTGATGATAACTTCTTTTGCATAGGCTTTTATTATACTTAATCGGGACACACCCAGTTGATCTTTTTTTTCAACTTCTTTTATATCAGTTAATTCTGTTATAAAAAATCCATCTGCATTCCTCAGTACAAATTGGTCTTTATACTTTTTGAAATACTCTGAGGAAGGATCTGAAATTGTGCATTGGACAAATGTCTCTGGATCTTTAACTATATTAACCACAAATTTTTTTTGTAATTTAATATTGTCCAAAGTGTGAGAGCCATGGTGCAAGTAAACGATAATTTCCTCTTCACTTTTACATATAACTCCTATTGGGGCAGCATTAGGAATGTTATCTACATTTTTAGTGGTAATGATAGTTTCATAAAGTAATCCTTTCTGCATTCCCACTTTTCTAATATCAACCATTTCTCTTTTCATCTGAACACATTACCAGTTAATGTACCATCTATTATGCAATCAAAATCTAATTTTTTGTCCCATTCCGCTTTTTTAAACATGTCCATATAGCATAGGCCTATTAGCTTTCCATCTTTTTTAAGGATTTTATCCACCAGTTCCTGGATCTCCTCAGCACTAATATTACTTTTTGGCATGGAAAGCCCGCCTAAAAGAGCAACAACTTCTGCTTCTGGATCTGCACTGACTGTAAGTTGCATACCCTCTGGTTTTAACTCTAATTTTTTAGCACTTTCAATATCTTTACCAGTTATAAAAATAGATTCTTTATCTCTTATAGCGTAAGCAAAGAGTTCTGCAAAAGGAGTGCACACGCCAGGCATTCCTACAAATGTTACTTTATCTGCATTGGCAACTTCCTCTTTAAAAGCTAAAAGATTTCCAGTTAATCCTTTAAATTCCTTAATTTTTTCCATGTTATCACTAAAATCTAATTAAGTATTGGAAGTATATAAAATTCTCGGAATAAATTGAATTAAGTAATAATCTCATAAAAAATCTCCATATCAAATTTTATCTAAAATAATTAATGGGCTACCTATCCAGAAAAAATCGCAGTAAATGAGGTTTTTTCAGAATTTTCTGGATTTTTAAGAAATTAATAAAGATTATATGAAATTAATTCCATATTCTATGTCATGGAAATTCAGAATCTAAAAAATGCAGCAAAGATACTTCAAAGTTCCAAGGAGTTTGCCAATTTAATCCCAGAGGTTAGAAGCAATATTGTAATGGCCAAAAAAGATGCAAAAACTGTACTGGATGTTGCAGGGATTCCAGGGCGTATCACCACTGTAGATAATAAACCAAAAGTGTTTACCACACCAGATTTCGGCGCATCATCGCACATGGCCCGTTTAGTTTTGAATATTATGAAATATGATTCTTCTAAAAGAAGTGCATTGAATTTAAGATACGATGAAGGATTGATAGACATCTGCACTAAATTAGGGCTCAATGTTTCTTATTATGATCGAAGAGAAGAACCAGATGATGTAAGAAAAATAGAAGGAGGAACTATTCCATGGGGGGTTAAATCAGCCGTTGATAGAATAGGAAAAGTTCCCGATGTAATTTATCACACAGGTGATTGGGGTAAGGAGCCTTCTATGGTTTTAATTGGTAATGACGCTGTAGATGTAGCTAAAATGGCAGTGTGTATTGCCAGACTTTTTAGTAAAAGGGAGGGTTACAAAGTTCTTTTTGCACCTTCCCGCGGTTCATATCCTTCTAAAAAGCCAGATGTTCCTTGTTTGTTTTGTGCTATTGCAGGTAATGATCCTAACGTTCCTTCCAGAGTTCTTTATAATGATGGAGAGAATATGGTACTTATGAACATATTTCCTTATAACAGGGGCCACTTAGAGGTTGTTCCAGTTAGCCATGTAACTGATCTAATAGACCTCGACCCAGAATCACTTAAAAACTTATTTATCATGATCCAAAAAACTATAAAGCTTGTGAGGAAAGTCATGCAACCAGCCGGTATAAATGTTGGGATAAATCTGGGTATAGCTGCCGGAGCAAGTGTTGAACATCTTCATGTACATGTTCTACCTAGATTCAAAATGGAATCTGGTTTTATGGAGACAGTTGCAAATACAAGGGTTATAGAAGAGACTATTGACGAGACCTACGCCAAATATATGGATAATGTTGAAATTCTAAAAGATTAAAAAGAACTTTTTTTAGGATTTTTTATTATTAGAAGTAGTTCTTATTGAGAATTAGAATACCTTAAAATAAAGTAAAAGATTGAAAAAAATTCAAAAAAAAGAATATGTCTAATTAATCTATGTTTACTTTGAATTTTTCTGCTTTTTCTACTTTTGGGAGTTCTACAGTTAAAATACCGTTATCAAATTTGGCAGAAGCGCCTTTAACTTTTATTTTTGCAGGTAAAACCATAGATCTTCGAGCTTCACCGTATTTTCTCTCTTTCTTTATAAAATTAGCCTCTGAAACTTTACTTTCTTCTTCAAATTTGGCCTGGATATCAATGGTATCTTCAGTGAGGTTAATATTTATATTATCTTTACTGACACCGGGAAGATCAGTTTTAATTATTATAGACTCTTCAGTTTCTATTACATCCATATTGGGCTTGGCAGGGATTGAGTTAGCGTAATCTGACACTCTTTTTTCAACTTCTTGTTGCATCTCTTTGACATTGCTTAATATGTCTTCAAACATTTTTTCTGCAGTGGTTTTACGTTTTTCAACTTTATCTTTCCCTTCTTCAATTTTGGCTTTTATTTCTTCCTTTTTTTCATCCTTTTCAGGCATATCTTTTTTTTCAATATCTTTTTCCACCATCAAATTCCTCCAGCCTTTTTATAAGATCGGTTACTCCAACACCCTCTGTTGCCGTTAAAAGGAGAGGGTCATCCACTTTATTAATATACTCATCAAGATACTTAACATTTTCTGCCAAGTCTATTTTATTAAAAATACATATCATTGGAGTATCATAAAGTCTATTAATCTCTTCATATAACTTGTATTGACTTTCCAATGAATATCCACAGGTTTCTGATGCATCAAAGATGTATAAAATAACTTCTGCTAGGTACTCCAATGCCACCATAGCTCTAAGTTCTATAGGATTCATATCCCTTACTGGCCGGTCCAAAAGGCCGGGAGTGTCAATTATTTGATATTTGATCCATTTTTTTTCAAAATGACCAATTTGAATGCCTTGAGTTGTAAATGGATAATCCGCAACCTTAGGTTCTGCTGAAGTTAACCTTCTGAGCAACGTAGATTTTCCCACGTTAGGAAAGCCAGCTATAACCACAGTTACTGCGTCAAAGTCAATGGTAGGAGTGTTTTTAAGTCTTACTTTAGCATAATCCAAAAACTCAAGATCATCATCTATTCTATGTATAACTGATGAAATACGTCCAAATGCTTCTTTACGGATTCTAGAAGAATTTTCAGGTCCGGATCTTCTAATTTTGAATACGTACTCATTTTCAAGTTTAGCTATAATCCCCACAGCCCAATTTAATGCTCCGAGGGATTTTTTCATTTGATCCACCCCTACAACAACATCTATATAATCCTGGTAGAACATATGGAGACTTTCAATATTGGGAACCTTCTCTAAAATGTTATTATACGTTTCTTGAATATTTTGCGAGGCAGTTTTAACTCTGGCTTCTTCAATTTTTTTAGATTTTAAATTTCTAGGTATTTTAGATGTACGAACTTTATTAGCTGCCTTTTTAGCCCGTCCAAATGCTTTATCCAGAATCTCTTCTGCAGTGGGTATAGTAGGAATGAACATTTAATCACTTTTCTCCTGGAATATTTCAGCCTGAAATTTGTAAACTTCTACCTTATCATCGTACCAGCAATCTGGTTGAAGTCCGGCCTTAAGACAGGTGTTAGTTAAAAATTCTTTAACATCCCAACCCCATTCGACTGGGACTTGGGGGAGTAGAAGGCCTTTGTTAAAACCTTTTTCCATAATTAAGCCGTCAGTTCCCACTACAATTTTTTCTAAATATTCTTGGGGAGCTTTAACTTGAACTTTCTGAGGTGGGGTTAAAACACTCAATTCCAGATCTACCATGCCAAGTTCATCTAATTGCATAGGGGGAAAACGAGGATCTCCTGTTGCGGCAGATATAGCTGAGTCAATAACTGCATTTATCAATGGTTTCACAGGTTCTGGATACCCAATACATCCCCTTAAATCTTTTCTTTCATGAATAGTGACGAATACTCCCATTTTTTCTCTCAAGATGGAGGGAATGTCTTCAGGAGTTTTTATCACAGTATTATTTTTAAGATAGTTTTCTATAGCCTTTCGGGCCACTTTTAATAAAAAATCTCCATCTTCTTTTGTTAACATTATTGCATCCCTCCAACTGTAGCTTCAATTACTCTTACATGTGGTCCGCCATCTCCAACCGGGGCAGTTTGTCCAGATTTACCACAGAAACCCAGGCTCATCTTAAAGTCAGAACCTACCCCATCAACTTTTTTAAGAATTTCTAAAATATTCCCGGATAATGAAACATCACGTAAAGGCTCGCCAACTTCTCCTTTTTGGATATTAAATGATTCAGCAGCATTAAATTGGAATATACCCTTTCCAGTATCTACCTGACCTCCTCTTGAACCTTTTAGGTAGATTCCATTTTCAATATCTTCAATTAATTCTTCAAATTCCAAATTTCCTGATTTTAAATAGGTATTACTCATTCTGACAATGGGTTGGTCACTTATGGATGACCTGGAATTTCCTGAAGGTTCAATATTAAGTTTTGAAGCTGTTTCTCTAGAGCTTATAACTGATACTAATTTACCATTTTTAATTAACTGGTTTGCACGGGTTTTAACACCTTCTGCATCATAAGCATAATAACCAAAGGCGTCCATGCTTCCATCGTCTACAATATTAACCAGAGGAGATCCTATTGTTTCTCCAATTTTTCCTTTTAATATGGAGTCATTTTGCAGGATGAGATCAGCCTCAGAGGCATGACCAACAGCTTCGTGAATAAATACTCCTGTTAATTCTGGATCCATTATAACTGTGAATTTGCCAGAGGGGGCTGATTTCGCATCAAGAAGTCTTACAGCTTTTTGGGCCACTCTTCTTCCAAATTTTTCTGTATCCTCTTTTTTCAATGCTTCAAATCCACAGGCTCCACCTATACTTCCATGTCCAAATTGCATATTATCTCCGGAAGATGCAACTGCATTTAAAAAAATAGCCACCCTAGCATCTTCAACCTGGATTGAAGAGCCTTCGGAGTTTAAAAAAAGGCTTCTACCTTCCATATCTACGTAGCTTACATTAGTACTTATAACTTTATCTATATTGGTAGCAGCATCGATCTCTGTAATCAAATCTTTTTTATCGTCCATTGAAACAGTTGATGGTTTTATTTTTGCATTTGATTTAACTTTATCTTTTATATTTTCAATTTTCGCCAGTGAAACGTCACTTTTTAATGAACTGGCTAATTTGAATGCTTCCCCAGCCATATCTTCCAGTTTGGAAATCTGGCTGGTAAATGCAAATCCCCATGCTCCATCTTTCAAGACACGTACACTGCATCCAAAATCCGCACCAGATTTGATATCTTTCATCTTACTATCTTTCATAATAATGGAGGTACTGTTACTTTCTCCTGCTCGAATATCAATATAATCTGCTTTATGTTCAAGTGAATGAATAATTTTCTCCAATAAATCTTGATCTATAAAAAAAGTCATTTTATTCCTTCTCCTACAAAACTTCTCAATCAGTGATTTTGATAATTAATATTATATCGTCATGTTTTATAAAAAATTTTAATAAGTTTCAATTTAAATTTCCATACTAACAATATCGTTTATACCAAGAGAAAAGTTATATTGAATTAGTATAATATTATAAGGGTTAGATATTAAATATGGTTATTTATTGGGATTTCATTTTTTTCTTGAATAACAGTTTAAATGAAATATTCATGATTACAAAGCACCGGATGTGATTAGATGAAGACAATAGAGGAAATCAATAATAAAATAAAAAATGGCGACGCTGTAGTAGTAAATGCGGCTGAAATGGTAAATTTAGTTGCAGAAAAGGGTTTGAAAGAAACTGCAGAAGAAGTGGATGTAGTGACTACAGGAACATTTGGTGCTATGTGTTCATCTGGAGCATTTTTAAATTTCGGGCATTCTGATCCTCCAATCAAAATGAATAAAACATTTCTAAATAACGTGGAGGCGTATTCAGGTTTAGCTGCTGTAGACGCCTATATTGGGGCAACACAACCTAATCAAAACCCAGAGATAGGATCTGCCTATGGTGGGGCCCATGTAATTGAAGATTTAATAAGAGGAAAAGAAATTGAATTACATGTGGAAGCATATGGTACAGACTGCTATCCCTTAAAGAATTTAGAAACTAATTTAACTCTTGATAAATTGAATCAGGCAGTTATGGTAAACCCTCGGAATTGTTATCAGAACTATGCAGTTGCTGTAAATTCAACAGACGAAACATTATATACTTATATGGGTACTTTACTGCCGAATTTTGGTAATGTAACCTATTCCAGTGCGGGTGCTCTTAGTCCTTTAATTAATGATCCCTATTTTCAAACCATTGGTATGGGGACTAGAATTTTCCTGTGCGGTGCCCAGGGTTATATAATTGGGGAAGGAACTCAGCACGCCACAGAAACAGAAAGAAAGCACGGAGTACCAGTAACATCAGCTGGGACATTAATGTTGAAAGGTGACATGAAAGAAATGAACTCTGATTATGTCCGGGGAGCTAATATGCAGAAGTACGGGTCAACACTCTATGTGGGGGCAGGTATACCCATACCTATCTTAAATGAAGAGATAGCTGCAAGAACTGCCATAAGTGATGAAGAAATAGTTTGTCGCATTATAGATTACGGTGTACCTCGAAGAAGCCGTCCCATAATTAGAGAAACAAATTATGCAGAACTTAAAACTGGTAAAATTGAAATAAATGGCATGGAAATTCCTACCTCACCATTATCATCTTTAAAGAAGGCAGAAGAAGTTGCAGAGCAGCTTAAAAAGTGGATAGAAAAGGGAACGTTTTATCTCTCCAATCCGGTTGATAAAATTCCGTCTAGAGGCTCTGTTGTAAATCCGCTTGAGATCAGAAAACCATTCATATTGGTAAAGAATATTGAAAGTAAACCAGCCATAATAGTTCATCCAAATGATGTTATTAAAAATGTAGCTAAAAAATTAGTTGAAAATAACATCAATCATCTACCTGTGGTGGATAATAATGGTAAATTGAAGGGTATAGTAACTTCATGGGATGTAGCAGATGCTGTTGCAAAGGGAAAAAATAGTTTAAAAGATGTTATGACTAAAAAGGTTATCATTGCGCGGGAAAATGAGCCGGTAGATGTCATTGCCAGAAGAATTGACAAATATAACATTTCTGGCCTACCTATAGTGGATGAAGAAGATAAATTGAAGGGTATGATTACTGCAGAAGATATTTCAAGACTTATCGGTGAAAATCCAGATAGTGAAGGTGGTGATTAAATATGAAAGCAAGATTAAGGTTTTCGCCAAGCATAGTAAGTAATACCCTAATTTCCGATACCATAAAACGTTTTGATATTAATTTCAATATTTTAAGAGCAGATATAAGTCCCAAAGGAGGAAACATGCTGGTGGAAATCAGTGGACAACAAGCTGAAGAGAGTATTCAATATATGGAAGATCAGGGAATCCAAGTTTTTCCAGTAAAAAAAGTGGTAAAACAGGATGAAGAAAAGTGTATTGATTGTGGTGTTTGTGTTTCACTTTGTCCAGTAAATGCCATATCCATAAAAGAGGATTGGTCTGTGGAAATAGATAATCAATCATGCATTGGTTGTGGTTTTTGCACATTATCCTGTCCAATGAAGGCTATTAATCTTATGGAATGATTAAAACATATTGAACTTTATTTGGAAGTTTTTTAATGGTTTTAGTGATTGGTTCAGGAGCTGGAGGCTCTACAGTAGCAATGGAACTTGCAAAATCAGGAATTCCTGTAACAGTTATTGAAAAAGGCCCATTAATAAAGACCGGTAAGGCATATAAATGTTATCAACCATCAGATTCCTGTTTGGATCTTCTTAATACAGTTTGTATAGGTGGTTCTACCTTGGTATCTGCTGGAAATGCAGTAAGAACATCGGCAGAGTACATGAAAGAAATGGGAATTAACCTTTCAAATGAGTTTAATGAAATTGAACTAGAATTAAATGTTAAAGAGTTACCGGATTCACATTTTGGAAGGGGAACTTTAAAGTTAATGGAGGCTGCATCAAAACTGGATTTTAAAGTTCAGAAGATGCCGAAATTCATCAATCCTAAAAACTGTAAACCATGCGGAAAATGTTCTTTTGGATGTCCCCAGAATGCTAAATGGACTGCATTAGACTTTATTCATGAAGCCAAGAAATATGGTGCAGAAATTCTACCAGAAACAGCAATCACAGATATAGTCACAAAAAATGGGAGAGTAACTGGTGTTAAAAGCTATGATAAACTATTTAAATCAAGCACGGTAATTTTAGCTCCCGGTGCAATCACCACTCCTAAATTACTTCAAAAAATAGGTTTGAATGCAGGAGAAAAATTTTTCATGGATACCTTTGTGACGGTAGGGGGGGTTCTAGAGGGAATAGGATTTAATGAAGAAGTCCAGATGAATGCTCTGATTGAATGTGAAGATTACATTATCTCCCCTCATTATTCAAGTCTAATATTTAATCAACTCAAAGACTTTGGGGCTAAAGAAGCCGATATTTTAGGTTTAATGGTTAAAATTAAGGATGAATCTAGTGGCCGAGTAGAAAAAGATAAAATAATAAAATATAACACATTAAATGACGTAAAATTTTTATGCGAAGCTTCTGCTAAAGCAGGAACCATTTTACTGGAAGCAGGGGTTGATCCTAAAACTATAGTTTCCACACCTCCCCGTGGGGCTCATCCAGGAGGCACTGCTCCCATCGGAAAAGTTGTAAATAAAAATTTAGAAACTGAAATCCAAGGATTATATGTTACTGATGCGAGTGTTTTACCCAAATCACCAGGATTACCACCAATACTTACGATTATAGCATTGGCTAAAAGATTAGCCAAACATATTACCAATAATTAGTCATCTATTATTAAAATATAATTTTTCAAGTGACAAATTATCATTTAGTATTACAAAAACCAGTTTGATAATGCATTAATTTTTAATTTATTATAACAGATCTTTTATATAATGCTTTTAATATAATTTGATTCATTAATAATGAGAAATAGACTATAAATCATATTAAATTTTATACCCAGTAAATATCTAAAAATTCCTTTATTATAATAGGAACTTGGAGGGCTTTACATTACGCGAGAGAAATTTTTTTTGGCTTTATTAGCATGCAGTTTTTTGATATTTTTTTCAGTTACTGGTGTTAATGCTATTGAAGACAATGTTACAGATGGAACTATAATAAATGATACTAATGCATTAGAAAATGAGGAAAAAAATATTTCACAGTCCAGTGATGTAGATTCTATAGATAACGATACGGAAAATCAGGAAGATACTGTTATATATCAAACTAGTGCTGAGGATCCTATTGGTTCTGTGACGGTTGAAGAGGTTGAAACAGCTTCAATTTATCTTAAGAATTATGTGGATACATATAACAGTTTACCAGAGAGCATTCCCGTCGGATCCTATACTTTGACTCTGGCTGAATTTTTGAAGGTTTTGTTGACAACTACGATACAGTTAGATCAAGGAGATACTGATACTCCAATAATTATTACTGTAGTGGGTGAGGCATCTAATCCTGCGGGTAACGTTAATTCTGGTAACATTTTAAAATCAGAATATTTACAAAACGCTATTAATATTCTTAATTTCATCAATGCCAATGGAAGAGCACCAAACTATTGTAGTACTTCTCTACATAATCTCAGGTTTGAAGGTATTTTATTTAGTTATGCTAAAATCATAGATTTCTACAAAGAGCATGATAGGCTACCAAACTATACGATTATCACTAAATCTGATTTCATGGGATCTGTGACTATCGAAGAGATTGAAACAGCATCTGCTTATATTAAAGATTACGTAGAGACAAATAAAGTTTTACCAGAGACTATTCAGGTCGGTTCAAAATCTTTAACCATGTCTGAGTTTTTAAAAGTTCTATTGGATGCTGTAATAAATTTGGATCAAAATAGATCTACGCCAGTGGCTGTTACGGATGTTGGCGATGCACCTAGTCCCGCAGGCCAGAAAATTTCAGGCAATATTCTAAAATCCGAATATTTAGAAAAAGCAACCAGTATTCGTAATTTCATAGATTCATATGGAAGAGCACCTAATTTTTCTAAGACTTCTTTGGGTAATTTAAGGTTTGAATATATAGTGTTTAGTTATGCTAAAATCATAGATTTCTACAAAGAGCATGATCGGCTACCAAACTATACTAAAATTCTTTCATCTGATTTTATATGGAAATCAGAAGGTGTATATAATATACAGATAATTACCTATGAAAGAGTCAAGTACGGTGATTCCTATAGATATGTTGAAAAGGTTTCAGATACACCAACAACCAACCGAACAGTTACTGTAGAAATTTCTAATATTGATACATCAACTGGTGGGGATGTAACTAACAATAGTGTTCTGATGCAGTATATTTCCCGAACTGACGTGGTAAATAAGCTGATTGAAGTGTCAAAGAATGGAACACCTATGATTCGTTTTGGTGACGGAACTGGTACTAAAGTCATGATGATATCCGGAGTTCATGGAAATGAGATACCTCCACAAATAGCCATGCTTAACATGGTTAACTATTTAATGGATAAAGACATTCAAGGAACGATTTATATTGTTCCGTTTGCAATTCCTTCATCTACTGCCAATGTTGCACGGTACTGGAACGGTCAAAATCCAAATACTATATCACATATTCCAGGAACTCCCACTTACAAAATTTTAAATGTGGCTAAACAAAATAAAGTTAATTATCTAGGCGATTTCCATTCTACTCGTGAAGGAGGATATCCTGGAGCAAACGCAGTGTTTTGTTCAAAATATCCACTTTATACAAGCTATAAAATGGCCTACTACATTAGTAAACAAACAAGCTCCAAATTACTTGTATATAGCACGGCAGCAATGGAATATCCGGGTGCAGTAGAAGATGCTTCTAATATAATGGGCATACCTGCAATAACTTGTGAATCTTTATCTAACCATGGTACAGTGAGATCAGGAAGTGTAAGCAGGTCTTTTTACCAGATGGTGTTTTTAGCAAGGTATGCTAAACTAGTTTAATTACAAAAAGAACTAATTTTTTTTCTTTTTTATTATTTATTTATTAAAATTAAATTTGAAATTCAATACCTTTTTCATCTACGATTCTCTCACAGAAGTAACATCTCAAGATAATGGCTTTTTTGTTAATTACAAAAAATTTGGAGTCAACAGGTTCAGCAGTATTAGTTATACAGTTGGGATTGGGGCATTTTAATATATCCTTAATTTCGTCCATAAGATGAACCTTGCCTTTTTCTACGATTTCATAATCTCTTATAATATTTATAGTGGCATTTGGTGCTATTAATGCTATTTTATCCACTTCTTGAGAATCTAATTCTCTATTCTCAATTTTAACTATATCTTTATTTTTCATTTGTGATGAAAGAACGTTCATAGCAATGGTTACTTTGCTCTTTTCATTGGGCAACCCCAAAATTTTAAGGACATTTAATGCTTTATTAGCGGTTATGTGGTCTATAACTGTCCCATTTTTAATAGGTTTAACCTTCAATTCCCTTGGTAACTTTTTTGGCTTTTCCATAAAATTTACCTTTATAATTTTACTAAGAATAGTTGATTAGGTGTACACCAATGAATCTTTAATTTAGATATAGTAAATGTTGGTTATAAATTTTTACAAAAAATTTAGTATATTATAGTCCAGTAAGGTACAATCTGGTTACTGCATAAATGATGTAAATGCTTAATAAAATTAATCCATCATATCTAGTTAATTTATTTCCTCTTCTAGATAGTAATATTAAGAGTGCGGTGACAAAGATCATTACCGGGGCATCAAAGGTGAGAGATAGTCTTTCTACTGGAACCCTCATAATTAATGCAGGTATTCCGATACCTATCATAATATTGAAAGTGTTACTTCCCAGAACCGTTCCAAGAGATAAGTTGTGCAATCCTTTAACTGCAGAAGATAATGTAACAACCAGTTCAGGGATGCTGGTCCCAATAGCCAGTGTAAAAAGACCCATTATCATGGCAGGTATCCCTGCGATTCTGGCTAGTTCTGTTCCACTATCAACTAATAATTTACATCCAATAATCAGACCTATGAATCCAAGGACCATGAAAATTATATTTTTTGGCTTTATTGATTTCTTTGTTTCTGAGGATTCTTCTGGAATATATTTGGTAACTTTTTCTTTATCAACTGATTCTTCTTTATCAGATTTTTCTATAGATGATAAATTTTCTTTATCTTCTTTATCAGATTCATTTTTTGAATAGTCTTTTTGAGCCCGTATTAACATCCAGAGATAAGCAATGTAAACCATGATCATTACTATAGCAGCTATTCTGGTGATGTCCCCAAATAACATGAAAAACAATAGTATTAAGCCAGTGCCCAATGTTATAAGCCCATCCCGTGTAACTCCTTTTGTATCTGTTTTTATAACTCCTGCTATTGTTGCAGAGATACCCAATATACCCGCTATATTCCAAATATTTGACCCGATAACTACCCCCACACCAATATCGGTGTTACCACTTACTGAAGCTATTACTGCCGAACCAAATTCGGGTAGTGATGTTCCAATAGCTGCAGCTGTAACTCCCAGAATAATTTCTGATATTCCCAGTCTAGTACCAATATCTACTAAATTATCAATAAAAAGGTCTGCAGATTTAATTACAATTATTAGAGAAATAATTAAAATAACAATTTGTATTATCCATAGCATAATAATCCCTGAATATAATATTCATTTATCCTTAAACCATAGACTATTAATAAAACTCATATTAAAAGATTTCTATTATTGTAAGTTTTCTAAGCACAAACACGAATAGATCCAATAGTTTAAAGAACTGGAAATGAGCAATGTTTCATGATTTAAGATAAAAAACATATTTTTGAAATAATTAAGAGTTGATAATATAATTAATCGATATTATTTGTTTTTAATTTTTGTAAAAAACAAAAAAAATCCTTTTTTAACAATTTAATAATTAATTTTTTATAAAAAGTTTCTATTTTCAAAAAGGTTAAAATTAAATAGGATTGTATATATTTATATTAATTATTTTAATTTAAAAATTTATAAAAGGGGGAGTGATAGCTACGCAATTTCCTACTTCATGGATAATAATAATTGTTATAGTTCTTATATCCGTTGCGGGATGTACTGATTTCCAGTTTAAAACTTTTGATGGACAATATTTTTCTTTCAAATATCCTGATGGATGGGAGTCCAAGGCCACTGTTGTTAATGAATCAGTAGTAACAGTAGTGCCTAAAAATGAAATAGAAAAATTTAATCAATCTATTATAACCTTAAAATTTTTAGGAAACTTTAATTTAACTGACACAAAAATTATTCAATTATTCAATCCTTATTCTAAAACTGCTAATAACAAGTCTGATCCAAATTTTAAAATGATTGAAAATAGAACCATAACTGTTGATGGGGTTAATGCAAAAGACTTTCTATTACAAGACTCTTCTGATGATGAAAAGAGTTTAGAGGAACATGAACTTATCTATTTAGAAAAAAATGGAAAAGTATATGAAATTCATCTAAATTCAACGCCAGACGACTTTTTCAGGGTCCAAGGCATATTTTTAGACATTGTAAGTTCCTTTAAAACTGCTTAATCCCGGTATAAATCTAATTTGTAAATTTTAATCGTTTTCAATTCTTTTTTAGATTAATACATCCAAAATAAGAGAGATAACATGTTTTTTTAACTAATTTAGGGGCGATAAACCATCAACAAATAGAAAAATAAAAATAATAAGTTATTAGAAATATTTGATTGTTTACGAAATTAATTAACTCAAGGCATCATTAGTACTTGAATTAATTTTATTTTTCTTCCTGCACAGTTCGAATTAGTAATATTGTACATGGTGCAGAATGAACCACCTTTTCAGAAACACTACCCAGAAGATGTTTATCCATGATACTTTTTCCAGTACCCATTACTATAACATCTACTTTTTCTTCTTCGGCTATTCTGACAATTTCGTCTGCAGGGTCTCCTTCCACCATCATTTCTATGAAGTTTACCATATAATTGGCGGGTTTTTCAAATTCGACTTTCATACTATCTAAAATTTCCCGACCCTTCTTTTTGAGCTCTGTTTTCATCATTTCCTTTATTTTTTTAGGAGTTAAGAATGGTACTGATGTATCTACCACATAAAGACCTATAACATCCATTTTCCTTTCAGATATTAGATCTAAAGTATGCTCAAGAATATCATCTAGGTATTCACCAGTGCTTGTTACTAATACTTTCTTATAGACCATGTTATCACGACATTATGTATAATCTTGTTCCCATATAAATTATGTATGATGAGAAAAGGATCACTCCTTCAACTCTGGTTAGTTTCATTCGTCTTTTAAGTAAAACAATTAGTAGGAATGTAATTACAATCATAGCTGGTCCATCAAATCTAATAGCAATCTCTTCTACGGGGATAGCAACAAAAAGGGAGGGCACACCCAATCCAATTAAAATATTGAATATATTACTTCCTAAAACCGTTCCAACTGCAAGCCTACTTAATCCTTTACGAGCAGATGTTAAAACAGTAAAAAATTCTGGTGCCGTAGTTCCAAACGCCAGAAGAATACCTGCAAGCATTTCAGGAATACTTGCAATCTCTGCTAATGAAACAGTTGAAAATACGATCACTCTGCACCCTACAGCCAGACCGATCAGACCAACAATTACCCATAACACATTTTTTTTGTTTAATTTTTTTTTCCCTTTCTTTTTTTCTATTTGCGGCGTTTTATTATTTATTTTGACATTATTCTGCTGAGCACGAATTAATAACCCTAAATAAATGAAATATGCAAATAATAGTATTATTCCAACGATTAAATTTAATTCACCGAATATATACATGAAAAATGTGATTATAACGGCGGTGATCAGGGTCATTGTTCCGTCACGTTTAATCTCTTCTTTTTGGCTTAAAATTGTCCCAGCAAAAATGGTTGAAATCCCTAAAATTCCTCCTATGTTCCATATGTTGGCTCCAATAGCACACCCAATACCTACTTCAGGATTACCAGTGAATATAGCCAGCATCGCAGAACCGAATTCTGGAAGAGAGGTTCCTACAGCTGCTGCTGTAACTCCTAATATTATCTCAGAAATTCCAAAAGCCGTTCCAATTTCGACTAAATTATCTACAAATAAATCTGCTGCTTTTATCACGATTAATAAAGATATTACTAAAATTATCACTAAAATTATCCAAGATATCATTAACCCACCGGCAGTATGTTTCCTACTTCTTAGTTATAAAGTTTGTGTTCATAATTATATTATTCTTATTGTTACCTCTATATTTAGTTGATTACATTCAAAAATAAAATAAAATGGGATTTATAAAATAAAAAAATTTACCCTTGAAATTTCAATCAACAACGAAATATTCAAGGAATTTGGCATAAACCGGACGGGTTATAAAGATTCCAATAAGAATTCCTATAATGGTGGTAAATGCAAAACCAGCAAGGGATCCTATTCCAGTAGAACCTCTTGAAAATCCGACATATGCCACTGGAAGCATAGCAGCTATGAGTGTTGCTGCAGAAGCAAATATGATAAAGAATGCGTTTTTAATCCTATTTTTCATACTTATAGAAACTCTACTTTTAGACTTAGATTTTCTACTCTTTTTACTTTTCTTTTTCTTTTTACTTCTTTTGCTTTCTTTTTTCTGCACAAGCTCTTCTTGTTTACTACTTTTTAAAACTTCGTCAGTTAATATAATCTGATCGTCAACACCAGTCCCTATGGCAGCAATAATACCTGCTATTGCTGCTAAATCAATATTCCATTTTATAATGGAAGCAACTCCGAGAATTAAAAGAAGTTCCGCCAGGCTGGTGAATATTATTGGAATCACCAGTTTAGGGGTTCTATATCTAAAGAATATTATTAATGAAACCACGATCAATGCCAGAAACCCTGCAATCAATGCTCCATTTTTAAACTCTGTACCAAGTTCTGGCGATACAGTACTTATTCCCACAATTTGAACCTTAACCGGTAGTGCACCCGACTGTAAAACTGTTTGAATAGATTTGGCTTGTTTTTCAGCTTCTTCTTTTGTATTCTCTGTTCCACTTATCTGTACATCGGTGGAAGGCCTACCTGTAGCTAGTTCTGGGGCTAATTCTGGTGATGATATAAGTTTATCATCTAGATACATATCAACCGGCGCGCCAGCTTTACCTTCAGCAATGCTAGCGAACTTATTGGCACCTTCAAGTGTTATTTTGAATGGAACTGCCCATTGGGTGCCCTGTATTTCATATGGTTGCACACTGACTATGTCTGAACCTTCAAGAGCAGTCTGATTATCAATTTTTGCCACAAATTTACCAGGAGTTCCAACAATTTGTGCAACTTCATCTGGTTTAACTCCAGCAATTTCAATTATAACATCCTGATTACCACTAGCTCTGACCTTAATATCTTTTACACCAAATATATTTAACCTTCTGTCAAGGACTCCAGTTACTCGGTTCATAGTGTCTTGATCCACGGGTTTTTCCAAATGAACCTGAATTAAGGATCCTCCCTGAAGGTCTAGTCCTTGAGATATTCCATAGTACGATATTGAAGCAATACTAACTACTATAAAAACTATAAGAATGATGGTTCTGTAATCTTTGATAAAGTTTTTAACTCTTTCATTCATCTTTTAGCCTCCAGGTACCATCTAAGTATACCTAAATTCATTAGCCAAGTTGTTAACAAATCTGCAACCAATCCAATAATTAGAACCGCAGCTATTTCACTTAAAACTTGTGCATATGGGATATAAAGTACAGTTACAATGTACAAAACACTTAAAGAACTTATAGCTGATGCAGACATTACTAAACCAGTATTGAATGCATCCTGGGCACGTTCTGTAATTGTCCCCTCTCTTCTTTTTAACACTCTTGTAGTTAATAAAATATCAGTATCCACACTGTAACCTATTAACATGAGAATTGCCCCAACAGAAGCCACTGAAAGTGGTATTCCAAAAATAGACATTCCCCCAACAGCAATTAAAATATCAGATAATGCTGCAATTATAACCGCCACTGAAGGCACAAAGTTTCTAAATATTATAAAGACGGTTATGGACATGAATAGAAATGCGAATGCGATAGCCCAATAAACTTGTGTAAGTGCTTCCTGACTAATCAGCGGCCCAACTGATCTGAAACTTTCAATAGTAGCTATTCCACTTAATGAATCAGTAAGTTTTATAACATCAGCGGCTCCACCAATTTCAATAGTGGCTTGTGTTTGAGTTAACGAGTTGATATCAATATCAGTAGTATTCAAGCCCTGACTGATAATATTGGTTAATTCTGCTCTATCAACTGGTTTTTCCAGATTCAAAACAGCTATAGATCCTCCTTGCAAATCTATACTTTCGGGTAATCCATTTATAGCTATAACTGCTATTGCAAGAAGAGTAATTATCACTGGAATTACTATTAATGGTTTGTAAGATTCCATAATCTTTATTTTCATTAAATCACCTGATTATACAGCATTATATACCATATATCTTTAAGTCCATTTCTTCAATAGTTTTTTTGACATCTTCTTCCAGTTCTGATGTACTCTTTCCACCAGTCTTAATCAAGAATGAGGTAATCATACGGGCGCCTCGAGCCTCAATTTTCTCTCTCATTCGCTCAATTACACTGTTACCGCCCTGACTTCCCATGGTGGCAAATAAAATAACATCTTTACCTCTAAAATCATTAGTGTCAATTAAAGTAATTATTGCAGGAGCTGGTTTTCCAGCCCAGTTAGGGGTTCCGATATACACTAAACCATATGGACTAAGATCAATATGCGATGGTTCAATTTTAGTTTTATCCTCTCTTAAAGCATCTATAGATGCTTTTATATAGTTAATAGGACCGGATCTATCTTTAAAATCTTCAATTTTTAAAGTATCTGCAGAAATATTTTCTGCAAGAGTTTCTACAATTTTTGCGGTTTTTCCACTTCTGGAGTAATATAAAACCATGGTTTTCAATCCAACACCTCATAAAAAAATATATTATCTTTGTAAATTTGATAATACGATTTTCGATGGCAGATCTAGTAATTTAGTGTATAATTGTACTAATGAACACAAATACAATTCATTAAAATACTCATCAATTGCCTTATTTTATCTGTTTATTATTCATTTTGGTGCTATATATAAGTTTTTATGGATGTAAGCCTACAAATTCTAATGATTTTTTTTCATTAAATCCATACATTATGTTCATATTTTGGATTGCCTGTCCAGAAGCACCTTTAACAAGATTATCTATGGCGGATATTATAACAATTCTTCCATTTTCATCAATTTCAAAGCAACCTACATGACAATAATTAGAACCTCTAACTGCACTTAAACGCGGAATTTCACCAGCATCCATAACCCTCAAGAAGGGTTCGTCTTGATAAAAGGATTCATATATATTTTTAATGTCTGCTGATGTTAAATCTTCTTTTAAAAAAGTATGGACTGTGGTTAAAATCCCTCTAATAACTGGTACTAAATGTGGAGTGAATGAAACCTTCACTGGCCAATTTTTATTTATTTCTTGATTAATTTCGGGACCATGTCGGTGGGTGGTTACTGCGTAAGGTATCACATTATCACTAATATTGGGGTAATGTGTAATTTCAGTTGGTTTTATGCCTGCTCCACTTACTCCTGTTTTTGAATCAAAAATCAGGGTATCCACTAGTTTTTCATTTACCAACGGTAATCCTGCTAGAATACTACCAGTAGGGAAACATCCGGGATTGGCAACTAAATTTGCATTTTTAATTTCCTCTCTGTATACTTCGGGGAGTCCATATACTGCTTCCAGTGGATTTTCATGTTTAAAACCATACCATTTCTCGTAGGTTTCAATATCATCAAAACGATAATCACCACTTAAATCAATTACTCGAATGCCCCGTTCCACTAGTTCTGGAACTATTCTCATTGAAGCTCCATGAGGAGTTGCCGTAAAGACAAGATCTGCTTCAATTTCACTGGGTGAAACATCAGTAAAATTAAGTTTTAAATCCTGTAAATGAGGATGTACTTTTTTAATAGGAATTCCAGCATGTTTTCGTGATGTTGCGGTAGTAACATCTACTTCCGAATGGTTTTTTAAAAATCTCAGTAATTCTCCTCCAGTATAACCACTTGCTCCAATAATTCCAACTTCGATCATTATCTCACCCTAGTTTTCCTATTTTTTTTATGAATAACACTTTGAATTTCTTCTCTATGTATTAATACAATAATTTTCAGAATGTATACTTATAAAATTATGTCTATTTTGGAATTTAAATAAACTTAATAATTATTGAATTTAATTTTTTGAATATTATAAAATAATAATCCCGAAAAATCTTATATTTATTACTCATATTACCAATTAAAGGATTGAAAAGATCAAAGGATGAAAAACTATATAATAAGATTTATGATCTTATTGGGAGGTTTTAGATTAAAGAAAGATAGTACTGACCGTTTATTTTTGTTTTTAAAGTTTATATGGGGATAAAATAGATTTTAAAATGGGTTATACTTTTAAAAAAGGTATAATTATTTATATTAATCTAACATGATTTTTCATTTAATATAATCCCTTTAGGAAACAAAATAGATGGCCATAATTATGACCCTTTATTATTATATCTTTAAATTAATCTTTAATTCAAAAAAAGAGTTTTAATTGTTCTTTTTTTCAAGATTTAAGTCGAAATATTTATATGTCATTATGTGATGATCTAAAGTCGGTTAAAAGAATGCAAAGGATTAAGTGTTTTTTTAATCTAAATATGGAGGCGTTAAAATTTCGCGAAAAAAAATAGCAATTGCAGTGTTGCTCATGTTGAGTATATCACTGTTAAATGTGAATTATTTCTGCGCCGCCACAGATGAACAAGGCTTAGAAGGCGAAACAGCTGAAAATTTAACAGTAAATACTACAAATATGGATACAGATAACTTAGAATTAGAAACAACTACGGATTCTGATTCAGAGGAGTCTCTTAATGAAACTAGTGAAAATTCAACCAATACTTCAACACAAAATAACTTAAATGAAACTGAAATAACTGATGACAATACATCAGATCATGAAAATCCTCAAGATAATAATAGTTCAGTTAATATTCTAAATATAGATGATGAATCAATGCTTGCTGCTGGAGGAGATTCATATGATAATGTCACCGGTATTTGGATGTGGTCGTCCCACATTAACAGCTTAAATGTAACTTCTCTTTTAAACTCAGGAATAACTGATATATTCCTTTATGTAAATTCAACTAACTATCAGACAAATATTAATTTATTATTGGAAAAGCTCCAAGATACAGGAATAAGAGTTCATGCATGGATCTCTTGTTTCAAAGATTCTGATGATAATTGGATAGATCCAAAGAATACAACCCACACTAACAATCTTTTAAACTTAATTTCAGATATTGTTAGCACCACTGATGTAAACGGAATCCATTTAGACTACGTTAGATATTCCGGAGTAGGGAATAACGCTGCTTACAAACACGAAAATGGGACAGAAACCATAACCTCATTTGTTGAAAATGTGTACAACACAGTTAACTCAATAAAAACAAAAGTAGCGGTTTCTGCTGCTTTAATGCCTGAAAAGTCTGTTAATGCCTATTATTATGGACAAGATTACAGTCAACTTTCACAATTCCTTGATTTTTTAGTTCCCATGATTTACAAGGGGAACTATAACGAAGACACAGATTGGATTGCTTCAACTACAGAATATATTGTTGGACAAGCCAATGGAAAACCTGTTGTAGCAGGTATACAAACTTATCGCTCAGACAGTGATATTACAAAGCTCTCTGCAGATGAATTAAACCAGGACGTAAATGCAGCATCAGACGGTGGATCATCAGGATATGTCTTATTTAGATACGGTTTAATTGACGAAAACTTCTGGAATTCGGTTAATCAGTCTGGTGATGATTCAGTGAGTTTTACGATTGATCAGATTAAGAGTGCTGCGGTTTGGGTGAAGGCTTTTGTTGAGGCTAATGGTAAGTTGCCGGATTCGGTTACTATTGCTTCTAAGCAGGTTAGTATGTCTCAGCTTCTTCAGTTGTTGACTTCTAGTGTGTTGCAAATTAACCAGGGTGTTACTACTCCTATTAAGTTGTTGGATGTTGGTAGTGCTCCTAATCCTAGTGGTGCTATTGTTTCAGGTAATGTAAGTAAGTCTGAGTATTTGAAGGTTGCAAGTAATCTGCTGAGCTTCTTTGAGTCCAATGATAGGGCTCCTAATTATGGTGTTTATTCATTGGGTAATGTTCAGTTTGATTACTTGGTGTACAGTTATTCGAAGATCATGGACTTCTATGCAACCAATAAGAGGCTTCCCAACTATGCAATTATTAAAACTAGTGAAATGAGCGGTGATAATTCAGGCAATGAGCCTGGTGATGATTCAGTGAGTTTTACGATTGATCAGATTAAGAGTGCTGCGGTTTGGGTGAAGGCTTTTGTTGAGGCTAATGGTAAGTTGCCGGATTCGGTTACTATTGCTTCTAAGCAGGTTAGTATGTCTCAGCTTCTTCAGTTGTTGACTTCTAGTGTGTTGCAAATTAACCAGGGTGTTACTACTCCTATTAAGTTGTTGGATGTTGGTAGTGCTCCTAATCCTAGTGGTGCTATTGTTTCAGGTAATGTAAGTAAGTCTGAGTATTTGAAGGTTGCAAGTAATCTGCTGGCCTTTATTGATTCTAAGGGTAGGGCTCCTAATTGGGGTGTTTATTCATTGGGTAATGTTCAGTTTGATTACTTGGTGTACAGTTATTCGAAGATCATGGACTTCTATGCAACCAATAAGAGGCTTCCAAGCTATGCAATTATTAAAACTGCAGAGATGGGATATGACTCTTCTATACCAGAGGAATTATTAATTTACCTGCAAGAGACAAAAAATGCGCAATCCACCAATGCTACTATAATAGCATTAGCTAAATCCATAACCAATGGTCTGACTACCAATTATGAGAAAGCAGATGCCATCTTTAAATGGGTCCGAGATAACCTAAGTTACAGCTTCTATTACAACACTAAATATGGAGCAACTGGAATCTTACAAACCCTTGATGGTAACTGTATTGATCATTCCCACTTGATTGTGGCTCTCTCAAGATCAGTTGGAATTCCAGCAAGATATGGTCATGCACAATGTAAGTTTTCATCCATGACCGTAGGTCATGTTTGGGCTGAGCTATATGTGAATGGTAAATGGTACATCGCCGATGCAACAAGTTCTAGAAATACTCTTGGCGTGATGCAGAATTGTCAGATACTTTATTTAAAAGGGGCTAATGGAACAGGTATTTGGAGAGAATTACCTTTCTAAATCCCCTTATTTTTGTTTTTTAAATTCTCATTTTCTTCAATAAATACTAAAAACAGTAGTTTATTACGATAATTATCTGATTTTTATCAGTTTTCATTATAGATTACGTTATACACTTATTTCATATATTTTTAAACTATTTCTATATTAAATCACTGTTAAAATGATAATAAAGTTATGATTAAATCTTAAATAAGCAAGCAATTCTTAATTAATTTTAAATCAAAATATTTATATGTTATCATAGCTGAAATTATAATTTACCAAAGAATTCCTAAAATGGAGTTATTTGGTATTGGGGAAAAACATGGAGGCAGTATAATGAAGCGACATTTGTTGCTTGCAGTGCTGCTAATATTTGGCGTGGCATTGCTCAGTACAAATAGCATATACGCCACATTAGAAGACCAGCAATTAATTAACGACACGAACTCTAGCTCAACCCAATCAATCATTGAAGATAACTTGACTACATCTAGCAATAACATTACCAACAATTCTTCAGAAAATATTCCGGAATATGCTGCTGCAGGAGATGGAATATATTCCAATGTAACAGGATTCTGGATGAGACCTGAAGATGTGAATAACATCAATGTAACTACACTGAAAGCTTCTGGAATAACTGACATATTCCTTTTAACTAAGGGATACACATCCACCTACACCACTCAACTACAAGCACTGATTAATAAATTGAATGGAAGCGGAATAAGAGTTCATGCATGGATTACCTGTTTTTTAGACAGCAATGGGAAATGGGTTGATCCACAAGGAAACTACAGCTACCAAGTAAAAATCCCATACACCGAAAAGGTGAAGGTGCCATACACAGTAACAGTTAAAGTTGCCTATAAAGTTTCATATAAAAGTTGGTACAAGGCATGGTACAAAGTATGGTACGAATCTTATGGACGATGGAAATATAAGTGGAAATATAACTGGAAATACACTATAAAATACAAAACCGCATACAAATATGTCAATAAAACTCAGTATAAATGGGTAACCAAGACATCGTATCGCTACGAGACCCGATATGGGAACAGTACCGCATTTAACGATGCACTCATAAAAACAATTACAGATATAACCAAAAATTACAATATCGATGGTATTCACTTAGATTATGTGAGATATCCTGGAACCGCTTATGAATACACAAATGGTACACAAACCATAACTTCATTTGTCCAAAGAGCTTACAACGCGGTGAAATCTGTGAAATCAAAAGTTGCAGTTTCAGCGGCTTTAATGCCTGAAAAATCAGTGAATGCCTATTACTACGGGCAGGACTATTCTCAATTATCCAATTATTTGGATTTTTTAGTCCCTATGGTTTATAAAGGCAATTATAAAGCAGATAGTGCATGGATTGGGTCAGTTGTAAAATATGTTGTTGATAATGCTGGTGGTAAGCCGGTTGTTGCTGGTTTGCAGAGTTATAGGTCGGATAGCGATTTAACTCCTTTACCTGCTACAGAATTAAAGCAGGATTCAGATGTTGCAATTGGTAATGGGGCAAGTGGTTACGCACTGTTTTCTTACGGACTGATTGATAGTAATTTTTTCAGCGGTAATTCGTCGGGCTCTGGTTCGACAGGTGGAAATTCAACGACAATAGCAGAGATTAAAGCTGCGGCTTCTAGAGTTAAAGCATTTGTTGAGTCAAATAAACGGCTTCCTAGCTATGTAACTGTTTCAGGAAAACAAATCAGCATGTCAGAGTTCTTATACTTACTGGTGTCTAGTGTGCTGCAAGTAAATCAGGGTACTTCTGCTCCTATAACATTCAAGACTTTAGGCGAAGCACCTAGTCCTAGCGGTGATATCGTCAACGCTAACATCAATAAATCAGAATACTTAGATGTAGCTAAAAAATTAAAAACCTTCATGGAATCATACAACAGAGCACCAAATTATTCAGTGTTTTCTGTTGGGAAGGTCAACTTTAACTATATGGTTTATAGTTTTTCCAAAATAATGGATTTCTATAATACCAATGGAAGGCTACCGAATTACGCTATTCTTGACACAAAAACTCTAAGTTCCTCGAATGGAAGTTCTAGCGATATGCAAGAATATCTTGTCCCCACAGATAATTGTCAGTCAGATGATCCTCAAATAAGATCACTTGCACTGTCTATAACTCAAGGCGCCACAACGTCGTATGAAAAAGCCGATAGAATATTCAAATGGGTCAGAGATAATTTGAGTTACACATTCTATTACAATACAAAATACGGTGCGACGGGCATTTTAAAAACTCGTGATGGAAACTGTATAGATCACAGCCATTTATTAATTGCATTGGCCAGATCAGTGGGTATTCCTGCCAGGTATGCTCATGCACAGTGTGAATTCACCAGTATGACAGTGGGACATGTGTGGGCTGAATTGTATGTAGGTGGTAATTGGTATACTGCAGATGCAACCAGTTCGAGAAATAGCTTAGGCGTTATGCAAAACTGTAAAATTTTGTATTGGAAAGGCCGATATGCAGAATTGCCTTTCTAATCTTTTCTTTTTTAATAAATTAAAATTAGTAATTAAAATTAGTATTTAACAAATTTTTAAATAAATGTTAATTATTTTTATAATTAACAATCTTTAAAGATGTTTTCATCAAATTCCATACTTTTAATCTTTTTGATTATTTTACAGGTACTATTAAGTGGAGATTCTTTACAATCTGTTATTCTTTTAACTTCTGCTTTTAAGTCTCTATTTTTCAGTTGTTCTTCCAAAAATTCTATCTCAAATTTTTGGTCAGGACCAAGAGTAATTATGTCTGGTTTTATTTCTTTTACAATCTCAAACATATCAGTTTTACTACCTAAATATGCTTTGTCAACTGGTTTTAACATCTCTACCACTTCTAATCTTTGTTTCTCATTTACAATTGGTATCCTTTTTTTAGCCCTTACTGTAATATCTCTAGCTAAAACCACCACAAGTTTAGAATCTTCCCCACCCAACTTTTTAGATTCTTTAAGGTAATAAATATGTCCGGGATGTATAATATCAAAAGTTCCTGTAGCCATCACAGTTTTCATTATTTCACCATAGTTAAATTCTATTGTAAGCATTGATTAAATTAAATTGGTTTTAATTTACTAAATATATTTCTGTTATAAACAAGATAAAATAAGTTGTATGATACTTGTTAAAGGAATTGGAACCAGTTCCTATGTTAGTGTTGGAAAAGTAAAAAAAATTAAAAGAATCGATGACCTATTGGATATTGAAGGTGGGGAGATAGTTGTACTTTCCAGGGCATCCCGGGACATGTTATCCTTACTGCGAAAAGCTGCAGGGGTGGTAACTGATTATGGTGGAGTAACTAGTCATGCTGCTATTGTCTTAAGAGAATTGAAAATACCTTGTATTGTGGGAACAGGTAATGCTACTCAGGTCATTCCCGAAGATGCAATTATAACTGTTGATGGCAAAACAGGTAATATTTATCAGGGATTCATAGAAATTGAGGAAGAAAAAGATTTTTTTGAAGTATTTAATCCATCGACCAATATGAAGGTTAACTTGAACATACCTGAAATTGCTGGTGAAGTAGCTCCCCTCTCTGATGGTGTAGGATCCATTCGAATAGAAAATATAATAATACGTACAGGAAAACATCCACAAAGATTATTAGAGGAAAATAAATTAACAGAAACTATTGTAAATGGTATAAAAGGTATTGTCAACGTTTTTTATCCAAAACCTGTGTGGTTTAGAACTTTTGATATTTTAAGTGATGAATTAACACATTTGATAGGTGGGTCAATCGAAAATCGTGAAAAAAATCCTCTTTTAGGTTTTAGGGGCATAAATAATGATTTAAAAAATACAGAAATATTGAAAGCAGAATTTGAAGCTGTTAAAGAAATTTATGAAGAAGGATATACTAATATTGCCGTTAAAATTCCATTTGTGAGAGATATTTCTGAATATATTTTAGCTAAAGAATTGTTAAAAAGTTCAGGATTAAAACCCCATAAAGATATAAAGTTTGGCGTGTCTATTGAAACTCCTTCTTCTGCATTAATACTGGACGATTTTATCAGGGAAGGAATAGATTTTGTTTCCATTGGTATGAGTGACTTAACTATGTCCCTGCTGGCAGTTGATAGAAGAAGTGTAAAAGTTGCCAAACATTTTAATTTGATGCATCCTGCTGTTTTAAATACAGTTGAATTAGTAATAAAGAAATGTCAGGAAAATGAGATTGAAAGCTGCTTATGTGGTTATGCTGCAACTGACGAGTCAATAGTTAAAAAACTGATAGAATATGGTATAACTTCTATTTCAACCAATCCCGATCAAATTTTAAGAATGAGAAAAGTAGTTGAAAACATTGAAAATGAAATAATTAAGAAGGGTTTTTTAACTTGAAATTCCCCTATTAATTCTAGTTTCTCAGAGGTTCAAAGCTTCTTTAAAATCAATTTTACCTTTATATAATGCAGAACCAATCACTACGCCGTAAATACCACTATTTTTAAGTAATCTCAAATCATTCAGTGAGGTAATTCCTCCAGAATAGATCACTGGTATTTTCACAGCCTCCATGAGATCTAATGCAGGTTCTATTTTGAAACCTTGCATAAGACCTTCTACGTCTACATTTGTATAAAGAATGCATCCTGCACCTTTTTCTTCAAATATTTTGGCAAATTCTGGGGCAGTTTTATCTGTTTTCTGGGTCCAACCTTTAATAACTACTTTGGATTCCTTACTGTCCAAAGCCACAATTATCCTATCTTTTCCAAATTCTTCTGCAAGTTCAGTGACATTTTCTGGATTTTCAATGGCCATGGTGCCTAATATTACTTTGTCTATTCCTTTTTCTAAAAGATCTGTAGCATCTTTCCGGGTTCTAATTCCTCCACCCAGTTGTATGGGAATTGAAATTTCATCAACTATTTTTTCAATTATTTCCTGATTTTTTTTACCCTCACCAAATGCACCATCAAGATTTATCAGGTGCAAAAGACGAGCTCCCTGACTTTCCCATTGTCTGGCCACTTTTACAGGGTCATCTATAACAATCTGTTCAGTTCCAGGCTTTCCCTGTACTAACTGGACACATTTACCATTTTTTAGATCTACCGCAGGTATTATTAACATTGACTTATTCGATTGAGACATTTCGACCACTTTATATTACTGTTAAATTAGATTTATCCCATTTATTTATATAATTCAACTTTTTACATAAAATATATTTTTAATAAAATTTGCTGTAAATTATGTTATTTTTTTATGGAATCAAAAATTAAAATTCAAACATTTTCCTGATATTTACCATTCTTGTAGAGAATAAATATTCCTAAGAACATTAAAAATCCGAATAACAATTGTAGAAATGAAAATGGTTCACCAAGAATTAAAAATGCGAATATTGCTCCGAATAATGCAGATAATGGAAAGATGGATCCTACTCGTGCCGAACCAATCTCCCTTGTTGCAAAGTAAATCAGAACAAATGATAAAGCTACACTTACAATTCCAATAGTTAACAAGTAGGGTAAGTTATATAATGGAATTTCGAAACTTAGATTCAATATTAAAGATATTAAGAATAGAATTATCCCTCCAATAGAACATTTGATGGCGGATATTAATAAAAGATCTCTTTTTACACTTAAAAGTTTTCCTAGACTGGTATCTATACTCCAAAAGAAAGCAGCAGTAAGTATTAATATGTTTCCAAAGTCAGAGCTAATTGAAATATTTTCAATGTGACCATTGGTTGTTAAGAAAATTGTTCCTAAAATCAGAAAGCTGAAACCTATATAATCTTTTTTTACAAAACGTTCTTTTAAAAAAAAGAATCCAATGAGAATTATAAATAGAGTTTCTGAATTCATCAATAAAGATGTATTAACTGCTGTGGTGGCATTTAGACCATTTAAGAATATGATAGGTGCTAGAACTGTACCTAAAATTGCAGTCAAAAATAGGATTCCATAATCTTTAGCTTTAATAGAATCATCGGGTTTTGTTTTTTGGTTTAATATATTGAGGATTTTATCTTTAAGAGGTGAAAAACGGATCCCTATAAGGAACAATCCTGCAATTATGTAAGTTAGCGCGGCTAAAGAAATAGGATGAATATCTGATAACAAAATTTTGTTAAATGTGCTGGAAATTCCAAAAAAAATCATAGCAGCGACTATACTTAAATATCCCCATTTTTTGTCCACAAATCCAATTTTTTGATCGTTATCCATCTTTTTTTCATGAAAATTGTTTTTAAATGGTGAAAAAGGGGATCTCATAGGAATCATTTGTTAATCTTAAATATTTAATTATTTATAATCTAATTATCTATTTAATAAATAAAATTAATTGAATTCCAATAGAATAATGGTTTTTGGTGTTAGAATGGACATATTAGCTTTAAAGATTGCCTACCTTGGCACGCCTTTCCATGGCTTTCAGAGACAACCGGGACTTAGAACTGTGGAGGGAGAGCTGATCCAAGCACTTAAAAAATCAGGAATGATTGAGGATACTAGAACTTCAGAATTTTCCATTGCCGGAAGGACTGATAGTGGAGTTCATGCCTTGGGAAATGTTGTCTCCTTTAAAACATCTAATAAATTAAGAATAAATCATGTTAACAGTTTTTTATCCGACGATATAAGAATTTTGGCCAGTTCTAAAGTTTCAAATGAATTTAATCCTAGGTTTGCTAGACAAAGGCATTATCGTTACTTGTTACTGCCGGATGAAGAGCTTGATTTAGAGTTAATGAAAAAAGCATCTGTTAGATTTGAAGGAACCCATAATTTCCAAAAGTTTTCAAAAAAAAGTGAAAGAAATCCCATTCGAAAAATTAACCAATTAAGAATATCCAGAAAAAATGATTATTTAATAATAGATGTTTATGGTGAAAGTTTTCTCTGGAACATGGTGCGGAAAATTGTAACTGTGTTATTGATGATTGGCAAAAGTCAACTCAATTTACTGGAATTGGATAAATTATTCGATCCTTCCTTTAAGTCATCTAAAATCAATATTCAACCAATGCCTGCTCCTGGTTTAATTCTTATGGGTGTTGAATATGATAACCTAAATTTTGAATACAATGAGTATGCTAAGGAAAAATTTTTTAATTATTTAAGTAGGGAGTATCTCTCAAATTACACCCTTGTTTTGGCTGAAAAAAATATGATGAATGTTTTAAAATATTCTGATTAAACATTGTTAAGATTGGATTATTTGGTTTTAAACCATAGTATGGATATCAAATCATTTTTGGATGAGTCTAATTAATTAGGTGAATAATTTTCATAAAGATATTTTAAACTTTTTATACGAAAAATGAGGTTTTTATAGCTTATATCTTATTGTATATTGTTTTTATTGGTTTTTTTGTACAAAAATTATATATATTTTGAAAATAAGATAAATAACTTAGATATTATGATAAAAACCGTGCTTATGGCCGGAGGAAAAGGTACTAGGCTGCGTCCTTTGACTTTTATCAGACCTAAACCTATGGTCCCACTGGTGAACAAACCTATTATGCAGTATATGATTGAAAGACTCAGAGCATCCGGTTTTGTTGATTTAATAGTTACTCTTAGTTATATGTCATCTCATATCAAGCGCTACTTTAAAGATGGTACTGATATGGGTTTAAACATAAAATATTCTGTTGAACCATGGCCCATGGGAACTGGAGGGGGAGTAAAAAAGGTTAAAAAATTTATTGACGATACTTTTTTTGTGGTAAGCGGTGATGTGATAACCGATGTGAATTTCTGTGATTTGTTGAAGTTCCATAAAGATAAAGGAGCAATGGCCACCATGGTTTTGACTCAAGTTGATGATCCCAGTCATTTTGGTATAGCAGAAATTGATGACAATCAGCAGATTGTTAATTACTTGGAAAAACCATCTCCAGATAAGGTTTTCAGCAATATTGCTAACACTGGAACATATGTATTCCAACCAGAAATCTTTGATTATTTGGATAGAAAAAGGGGAGAGGTGGATTTTTCTAAACACATATTTCCTCAACTTATCAGAGAAGGGGCTGGGTTTTATGGATATATTTTTGATGGTTATTGGAATGATGTGGGCCGACCTGACACCTATATAAAAGCTACTTACGACCTTCTAGATCAGGAAATAAAACAGAGACTGAAGGGTAAAAAGATAAACCGCCAGGTGGGAAGACTTGGTAATATATGGACTGGAAAAAATCCTAAAATTGGTGAAAAAGTGCGGATAGAAGGACCAGTTGTAATCGGAGATAATTGTATACTTGAAGAAGGTTGTAAAATATCTCAAGGTACTGTTATAGGCAATAATGTGCATATTAAAAAAAATACTAATATTCAGGGGGCTGTTATCTTTTCAAATTCAATAATTGGGGAAAATTCATTTTTAGAAGGTTGTATAATTGATAGTAGATGTTCAATCAATGAAAACACCATTGTAGAGAGGGATGCAGTGGTAGGGAGCTTAACTGAATTAGGTGCAGGTTGCATAATTAAATCATCCAGATTTATAGCAAATAATGTTTCTATTCCTGCTGATTCTATAGTTGATTATGATTATTTAAGGTGAACATGTTAATCATTGACTCAAATAAATAATATTTAAGTAGAATGGAGTTTTTTTATAGTTTAAGGGGGATTTTAATGGCTTTATATGTAAAAGAAATCAGGGGAAATGTTAATACAGAGATAACCAATGAATTTGCTTCTAATTTGGGAACGGTTATAGGAACTTTTTTAAGGCCAGAAAAAGTGGCAGTAGTAGGTAGAGATACAAGTATTGCTTCGCAGATGATAAAAAGATCCATAACTTCGGGTATTATGGCTGCTGGAATAAATGTTTTTGATTGTGGAATTTCTCCTATACCTGCTGTATTTTATTCAAGGAATTTGTATGATGCCAGTGTAGTGATTACTGTTACTGCTTCCCATCTTCACCCAGAAGACATCACTATAAAGGTTTTCAGTGACCATAAAATACCTTTGGTCCAAAAAAATCCAGAAAGGGTTCCTTGGGATATGATAGGTCAGTTATCTTATGTCCATGATTACATTGACAAATATAGAAATGCAGTAGTTCAAAACGTAAATCAGGAAGTTATCCGTGATAGATATCCTAAAGTTATTTTAGATTGTGCTAAAGGTTTAACTACTCCAGTGACTCCTAATATTTTATCAGAATTAGAATGTGAAATGATACTTACTGGGTGTCAACCTGTTGATCAAATTTCCCGGTACTCTGAACCAAGTCCAGAGACTCTTTCTTTAGTTTCTAATTTGGTAAAGGCAGTTGGTGCAGATATGGGGATTGCACTGGATAATGATAGAGATCGAGTGGTTTTTATTGACGAGAAAGGAAATATTATACGGGATCAGACCATACTTGGAATTTTTGCTCGGGATGCTCTATCTGAAAATCCCGGAGGAAAAATTATATCATCGGTGGTGGCATCTATGTCTCTGGAGGAGGTAATTAAAGAATCTGGGGGAGAATTAATTAAAACCCCGGTTGATCTGGTGTTGAATGGAGTAGCAGAAAATAAGGCAATATTTGGTGGGGACGAACCAGGTATGTACGTTTTTCCCCAGATTCACGAATGTTTTGATGCTATATTTGCAGCAGCTAAAATGCTGGAGATAATCTGCAAAAATAATCAACACTTATCTGCTATGGCAAAGGAATTACCAGAGTATCCAAGAACTATTTTTTCTGTTGAGTGTGAACATGATAAAAAGGAAAAGATAATGGATTCCTTAAAAGATGTATATGTTCATGAGGGAATTTTAGATTGTCAGGATGGCGTGAGAGTTGATTGGGAAGATTCCTTTGTACTGGTGAGGCCATCTCGGTTTGAACCTTTAATAAGGGTTTACGTAGAATCAAAATCCCCTCAAAAATTGCAAGATATTAGTCAAAATGTGGAAAGAATAATTAAAGAAATTTGATTACAAAGATTAAATAGTTTAACTTTTTTTATCACTTTTTTTATATTTTTTATAATCAATGAGTTTATTTTAAAAGCAGATAAACGGAATAGGCTTTAAAAAGTTCTAAATAGTTAATAAACGGACATGAAGCATGATAACTAATAATATATATTAGTTTTAACATAGTTTAAATTGTTTAGTATGTATTATAAACCTTTTAAAGGAGGAAATTTCCTGGTTTATAAAGATTATGATGGAAAACAAATTCAAAAAAATCCCGAAAGTTTTAAAGAGGATAAAATCTCCCATCAAACTGGAAATATTTCAAATTCTTTTTTAAATGTTAAAAGAAAACATAGTTGGAATATAGTTGGTTTTGACCCGGGTTTAACGGTTGGAATAGCTATTTTAAACTTAGATGGTGATCTAGTATCATTAAAAAGTTGTAAGGAAGTTTCCAAATCAGACATCATTAGTCACATAATAAACTTTGGAAAAACTCTTATAATATCAACTGATGTTTATCCTCCACCTAAAATGGTTAAAAAATTAGCTACATTATTAAATGCCAAAATTTATTCTCCAAAGAAAGTTATATCTGTTGAAGATAAGTTAGAAATTGTAGATAATTATCTAAATGACAGGTCTATTGTTGAAAGACCTGAAAATGCGCATGAAAGAGATTCCCTTGCTGCGGCAATTAAAACGTATAAAAATTATCAAAATAAGTTGAAACAGATTGATAAAAGAGTTGAAGGGTTAGAAATATCCCCTCAAGATTTAGATGAGATACGTGCACAAGTTATTAAAGGAAATACTATAAGTTCAGCAATTGATAATATTATAATAAAGGATGTTGTTATTGAAGATCAAAAAGGCAGCCAAAAAATTGAAATTGAATCATTAGCCGAAGATGAAAACCACAAAATGAGCACTGAAGAGATTAATAAAAAGATATCTAATTTAAAACAGAGAATAAAAAGGCAGGAAGCACTTATTCAACATTTGAAAGTGGAAAATCATTCTTTAAGAGATGAAAATGAAGAGTATAAAGATTTAATAGAAAATCTCGAACTAAAAATCGAAAAATTACATTACCAATATACTAAAGACATCCTGAACAAAAAGGAGATAGCTTCAAAGATTGCCATGATAAAAGCATTTCAGGAAAAATATCAAAAAGAAAAGGATTTAAGGATAAAATTAGAGGAAAATTTGAACTCAATAAAGCAACTTGATTCTTTGAAACAGTCTAAAGATTTTATGCCAGTAAAAATGATAGAATCATTTACCAAAGAAGGTATCACCGAAGCAGATTATTATTGGAAAATAAAAAAGGGAGATGTGGTTTTACTCTCCAGTTCCAGGGGTGGTGGTTCACACACTGCATCCTTATTAGCAAAAATGGGTGTTAATGCGGTTATAACAACTGATAAAATGGCTCACACTGCAGAAGAGATCTTTGAAGTAAATAAAATCCCGATTATAGATGCTAATAAAATTTATATTAACAAAATAGATGAATTTGCCGTGATAAAAGAAGAAGATCTAAAAAGAGAAATAGAAAAATGGAAGGCTAAACTTCAAAGTAAAAGAAATAAAGAGGAAAAGAATAAAATCATAAGTATTATTGATGAATATCGTGCCAAGCGAAAAAGGTTAACTGACGATACCTAATTTTAAAAATTTTTTTATATTATTTCTATAAAATTACTAGATACGTAAAAACTCATGTAACTAAATCTGATTGTATTAAATTTAGTTTAGCAATGAATTTGGAAAGTAAGAGTTGATCCTATGAAAATTGCGATAATAATAGGCACAAGACCTGAAATAATTAAAATGGCTCCAGTTATAGATGAAATTGAAAAAAGGGCTTTGGATTATCTTTTGATTCATACTGGGCAACATTATGATCACGAAATGTCTGATCAGTTTTTTTTAGATCTGGAACTTAAAAAACCAGATTATAATATTGGTGTGGGATCAGGTTCCCATGGAACCCAAACTGCCACTATGATGAAAGGCTTAGAAAAAGTTTTAATAGAAGAACAGCCGGATATGGTAATGGTACAGGGTGATACCAATGCAGTATTAGCTGGAGCAATAGTAGCAGCAAAATTACACATCCCTGTGGGACATGTGGAATCAGGTCTTAGATCATTTGATAAATCCATGCCTGAAGAATTAAATAGGATGGTGGCTGATGTATGCTCCAAACTTTACTATGTACCAACTGAAGATTCAGCTTTAAACCTGGTTTTTGAGGGAATAAGTCCCCATCAAATCTTTATAACTGGAAATACTGTGGTAGATGCTTGTCTCAGAAATCTTAAAATTGCCCAGAAGAATTTTCAGATTAATCCAGAAGTTTCTTTTGATAAAGATATTATGGTAGTGACTATGCATCGGGCAGAAAATGTGGACCATCCCCAGAGACTTCAAAACATTGTAGAAGCTTTAATAGAGATTGACGACTTGATTATAATTTTTCCTTCACATCCACGTACAGTTAAAAACCTTAAAGAACAGGGTTTATATGAAAAACTTGATAAATGTTCCCACATTAAACTGATAAAACCAGTTGGATATCTTGATTTTCTCCTGTTATTGTCCCGCTCCAAATTTGTGATGACTGATTCTGGAGGCATACAAGAAGAGGCCATAACTTTAGATATTCCCTGTTTAACCTTAAGATACAATACAGAAAGACCCGAAACTGTTTTTGCTGGAGGTAACATATTGGTTGGGACTAAAAAGGAACAGATAATAAATAATTTTTACAAAATTTTTAATGATAATAAAATCTACAATAAAATGAAAAAAGCCCATAATCCTTATGGTGATGGTAAGGCTTCACAAAAAATATTAGACGCCTCTTTAAAGATGCAAAACATGGGTAAATTGAGTATTGAGGCTCCAGAAGATATTATGCTCAACTTCAATAGAAATCTTCTTAAAGTAAATGATCAAATAACAGTATTGGAATTTGAAAAAGTGGAAAATGCTTTGGTCAAAATAGTATATGACAATGAAAATCCCAGATTCCCCTATCCCCACATGGATCTGAAAAATAAATATGTAATAGTGGAGAAATTCAATAAATGATCATAAATTTTGGTTTATACTATTTTATTCAATGGAAATCAATATTTTTTAACCATGGGTTTGTAAATAATGTTATGGGGATAAATTAAGATAAAATAGAATATTAAAACATAATTTAATGAATTTCATCTAGAATAATGGCTAAAATAGGAGATAAAATGTTAAATGAAAACTCAAAAATAGCTGTTTTCGGTCTTGGCTATATTGGTCTTCCCACAGCAGCGCTTTTTGCCCAAAATGGATTTTCAGTCATAGGAGTAGACATTAACCATGAAATGGTGAACGCTATCAATTCTGGGATATCTCCTATAATGGAACCAGGACTTGATGAACTGGTAAATGAAGTTGTAAGTGCTGGAAGACTTACTGCAACCACTGATGGTTTGAAAGCAGGGAGTGATTCAAAGGTTATGGTAGTCATAGTTCCAACTCCCGTGGATGAAAATAATAAATCTGATCTAAGAGCTGTTGAATCTGCGTGTGGCACCATTTCCCAAACATTAGAAAAAGATGATTTAGTTATAATAGAAAGTACCATACCTCCAAAGACCTGTGAAAATCTGGTAATCCCCATATTAGAGGAAAGTGGTTTAAAAGCTGCAAATGATTTTGGTTTAGCATACACTCCAGAAAGGGCTCTACCCAATAATACGTTATATGAAATGACCCATAATGCCCGGGTAATTGGTGGAATTAACAGAAGAAGCATAGATCTTGCAGCATCAATCTATGAAAAAATCACCACTGGTAAAATAATTAAAGTGAACGATTTAATCACTGCAGAAATGGTTAAATTAATGGAAAACACATATCGGGACACTAATATAGCTCTTGCAAATGAATTGGCTGTTATTTGTGAGTTATTGGGTATAGATGCAATAAAAGCAATTAATGCTGCCAACCATCACCCTAGGGTAAATATTCACACACCGGGCCCAGGCGTAGGAGGGCATTGTTTATCCATTGACCCCTATTTTATCGTGGAAATGGCGGAAAAAAAAGGTTCAAAAGCTGAGTTAATTAAAACAGCCCGTATGATAAATGAATCCATGCCTGAACATGTAGCTGAATTGGTCGAAGAATCATTAAAAGAAAATAACAAGTCAGTTAGTCAGGCAACAGTCGGTATTCTTGGAATAGCATATAAAGGAAATGTGGCAGATATTCGTGAAACTCCTGCAGCACCTTTGATAAATATTTTAAAAGATAAAGGGGCAGTTGTAAAAGCACATGATCCTCATGTTTCGTCAAAAAAAGTAGAATCGTTAGGAGCAGCATATGTTAATTTATCAGAAGCACTGGAATGCGACTGTGTAGTTTTAATCACTGATCATGACCCCTATAAAAATATCTCTCCAAAGGATATCAAAGGAAGAGTAATGGTGTGCACCAGGCCTATTTTAAATCCTGATGATTTTCGAGAAAAAGGTGTGATATTTAAGGGAGTGGGCCGCTTTTGAAGCTACTATTGTTTGAATTTGCAACAGCCAGCGGAATAAAAGATCCACTGATAACTTCTGAGGGGTTGGCTATGTTGGAAGGACTTATCAGTGACTTTCAGGGAATTGATGCTCATTACTTAATCTCAAACCATTTTAATTGGTTGAATTTTAGAATTAAAGGTTCCAATCTTAAATCTATTGCCATTGAAGATTCTCTCTTTAACTGGCTTGATGAAAATATTCATAATTTTGATGAATGTCTTTTTATTGCACCTGAAGAAGATAATGTTCTCTATAAATTAACAAGTCTAATAGAAAATAAAGGCGTTAATGTTATAGGATCAGATTCAAAAGCAGTAAAGATTTGTTCAGATAAATATAAGACTTATATATTACTCAAAGATAATGTACCGATAATAAAAACGGAAAAAATACTTTTTGATGAAGTTAGTAATTATAAGAAATTTGATAACCTGTTTTTCCCCAATTATAAGAAAGTTATAAAGCCGGTTGACGGCGTATCCTGTTCAGGAGTACATGTTGTAAACTCATACGACCAATTTAAAAGGTGTGCAGGTCTTATCCGCACCACCATCCCTTATTTTGTAATGCAAGATTATATTGAAGGGACATCATGCAGTGTCAGTCTGCTTTCAGATGGTGAAAAAGCAGTACCCTTAAGCTTAAATGCCCAAAATATAAATATAAATCAAGGATTTGTTTATAATGGAGGATATGTTCCATTAGATCACGAATTATCCCAACAAGCAAAAGATATGGCCAAAAAAACCGTGGAATCTATACCTGGTCTTAAGGGTTATGTGGGTGTAGATCTAATTTTGGGTGATTCAATATATGTAGTTGAGATTAATTCGAGAATAACAACTCCTTATATTGCTTTAAGGAAAATTTTAAATTTCAATTTGGGTAAAGCTATTATAAATTCCGTTAATGGATCATTACCGGAAACAATCTATTTAGATGGTAGGGTATGCTTTGAAAAGAAAGGAAACTATCTGGAAATTTATGAAGGTTCTTTTAATGGCAATGGTTTTTAAAAAAGGGCTTATGATTATTAAAATGAATATTGAGAGACGAATAATGTCTAATAATGTCAATATAACAGATTAAGGATGATTAAGAATGAAAATAGCAGGTTTTGATATTGGCGGGGCCAATACTGATGTAGCAATAATTGATTTTAATAATTCTGGAGAAATAAATAATATAGAAGTTGATTTTAAGTATCTACCTATGTGGATTAAAAATAATGAACTGGATAATGCTTTTAAAAGTTTATTAGGATCTTCTTTAAGTGAAATTGATGCAGTGGGCATTAGCATGACGGCTGAACTGGTAGATGCATATGAAACCAAAAAAGATGGAGTTTTAGATGTTGCAAGTAAAGTTTTGGATGTTTTCAATGTTCCATTAGGCTTTGTAAGTATTAATGGAATTATAGATTACCCGGAACTACTCAAAAATCCAGGTAGTGTGGCTGCTGCCAACTGGATTGCAACCTCCAAGATTGCATCAAAAATTTCAGATGAATGTATAATGATTGATATTGGAAGCACAACCACTGATATAATTCCTATTAAAAGGGGGAAAGAATGTGCTAAGGGGAGATCAGATCTTGAACGATTAGCTACTGGTGAATTAGTGTATACAGGAACTTTGAGAACAAATCTGGCCGCAATAGTTAATAAGGTTCCGATCCATGATCAATGGTTTAGAGTGTCATCTGAACTTTTTTCTATCACAGCAGATATTCATACGGTTCTGGGGAACATTAAAATGGAAGATTATTCCTGTGACACACCAGACAGTGCTGGCAAATCAAAATCAGAATGTATGAGGAGAATATCCAGATTGGTTTGTGGCGATTTAGATCTATTGAATTTTACAGATATAAAACAAATATCTGCCCACATTTACCAGGAACAGATAAAACAGATTTCTGAAGCTCTTGCAGAGGTTTCAAAAAGAGAAAATATTTCTAAAATAGTAACAACTGGATTGGGAATGGAGATACTAGGAAAAAAATCAGCAAAATTTCTGAATATGGATTCTGTAGGAATGGACACAATTTTAACCAAGGGAGAATGTGTAGTGGCTCCAGCAGTAGGAACAGCGCTTTTGATGGAAGATTTTATAAAAACCAATTTTTAAAGACAAAATTATTTATAGGGAAAAATTTTATAATTTCATGAAAATTAGAAATTTAAATAATTAAATAGTTGTTCATAGTTGCATTGAAAAGTTTAAAAGTGGTTTAATGGAAAAAAAAGAATTAAAAAGATTAATAATTGCAGTACTAGCAGTTATCATATTTTTATTTTTATTTGCTAATTGGAGTCAGCATTCTACTCTGGGTACTGATGATCGAGGATATGTTACGAAGGATGTATACGCGCATTATGGAAATTCTGACAAGAAAATAGCAGTCGTAACAGGAATACATCCCAGAGAAAATATTGCTATTGGTTCAGTTCAGGATGTGGTTAAATTCTACGCTTTAACTCATGGAGTTGAACTTATTAACTATAATATAGTTGTAGAATCTGATGCCGAAGATTACACTAAGGGAAGAAATAATGGTGAGGGTTTAGCTAACCAGTACATTTTGCCGGATGTCAAAAATTCTGATTATGATCTGGTTATAATAGCTCATGCCCACGAACAAGGATATGGAGAGGGATTTTATATAGCTACGCCAAAAATGGATGAAAGATCAGTTTATCTGGCTGAATCAGTTCAAAACGCTCTTTCAGATTTCAATTATTATAAAGCATCTGGAAAAGGTAAAAAGAGTTCTTCTGCAATATTGTTTTCAAATCCACTAGCATCAGCTGGCTATCCTACATTTGTTTATGAGATTCCAGAATGGAGCGGATATTTCGAAGCATTCTATATGACTTACAGGTTGATTGGTGCATCATTCGGTTCTTTAGATGCTTAAATTATTTTTAGGCTTAGATTATATATTGGATAGTTGTCAGACTTTTACCTGGAAATGTTAAAAGATGCCCAAAAGTCCTAAATGACGCCGTGAACAGGTTCGAATATGAATTAATGGATGTTCAAGAAATTTCCTATTCTGATGATTCATTTGACATCGTAATTGCAAATTTAATGCTCTATCATATTCCGAACAGGAAAAAAACAATTGCTGAGATAAGCAGGGTCTTAAAACCTGAAGGTATATTTTACGCCTCAACTTTTGGAATAAACGACATGAAAGAATTGAGTGATCTGATATCCAATTATGATGACCAAATTTATTATTCACTAGAGCCATTTGCACACGCATTTGGACTGGAAAATGGAGAAGAACAGTTAAGTTTGTCTTTTGAAGATGTTCAAATGATTAATATGAAGATATTCTTGAAGTAACAGAAGCCAAGCCATTAGTAAATTATTTTCTTTCATTTGGAAGAACTAATGAATCCATTAAAGGTCAGAAAAGAGAAGATTTCAAGATTTATATTGATGATATATTGAAAAAAGAGGGTAAAATTAAAATTACTAAAAACACAGGAATATTTATTGCTAAAAATCCAAAGTAGTTTCTTTACATTTTCTGATCAGTATAAATTGACAGTAAAAATAGAATAATAAAGAGAATAATAAAGAAATGGCCATAATAAAATAATTGTCAATACCATACATCTTTAAGGCCTATCAGGTAGGCAATAATATTAGCAGAAATATGTAGGATTATGGTTATTATAATTATAATTAAAATCATTTCAATAGGTAGTATAACAATAATTGAAGCGAATAATAGGGCGCCGATTACGAAATCAAGCTGATCTAGGCCAGGAGCAGGCTTTCCTCTTCCAATATTTATTCTACGCTTAATAAAACTCCCACATGCATCCCCAATTAAGGCTCCTCCTCCTAAAAAGAGTCCTAATAATATACCTTCTAATAGATTTCCGGAAATTATTCCTTGAAAGAGACCTATTAACGTCCCTATAAGAGTTCCAATTATTAATCCACGCCAGGTAACTCCATCTCCAATAATTCTTCTTCCATCACTAAAATATCTGCCAAAATCAACTGGTGTTCCACCGCCAAAGCTGAGTGCTGCAACATTTGCTAGGTATGCTGGTAACATAAAGTATATTACATAGACCAATATATTTAGAACATTAGTAATATCTGTATTCATTATTTTCCTCCAGATAATCATTGTAAATAAATGTAAATCAAAGCGATGATTAATAAAGCAATGATTTTTATATGATTTGTAACATTCATTAAATATATATTAGGTGAAATTATGGTTATCAAGAAAACAAAAAGCCTATGTCCTGAATGTCTTAAAGTTGTAGAAGCTGAAGTTTACCAAAAAGATGACAAAGTTATGGTAAAAAAAGAGTGTTCAGAACACGGTGAATTTAATAATGTTTATTGGAGCAGCAATGAACTCTATGAACTGGCTAAAGAAAGCAATTTCAAGGGCGAGGGTGTTGAAAATCCTCAAACTCCAGTAAACGAGGGATGCCCCTTAGATTGTGGATTATGCCCGGATCATCAAAGTCACACTATACTAGGACTTATAGATGTGACTAATCGATGTAATATGAAATGTCCTGTTTGTTTTGCCAATGCAGCTGTTTCTAAGTATATATATGAGCCGAGCTATGAAGAAATCAGGCAGATGCTTAGGAATTTAAGGGGAAATGAACCTGTTTCTGCACCTGCCATTCAATTTGCAGGCGGTGAACCTACCGTACGTAAAGATATAGTTGATCTGGTCAAATTGGCTAAAGAAGAGGGATTTTCCCATACTCAAATTGCTACTAACGGAATTAAACTTGCTAAAGATCCTGAACTGGTAAAAGAACTCAAAGAAGCAGGATTAAACACAGTATATCTCCAGTTTGATGGGGTTACAGAAGAGCCTTATATTAATAATAGGGGCAGAAATATTCTGCCTATTAAATTAGAGGCGATAGAAAACTGTAGAAAAGAAAAATTAGGCATAGTGCTAGTTCCAACTGTTGTTAAAGGAGTAAATGATGATCAAATAGGAGATATAATAAAATTTGCAGTGGAAAATATTGATGTAATAAGAGGTGTCAATTTCCAGCCGATTTCATTTGCAGGCAGAACTCCAGCAGATGAAGTAGAAAAACAACGAGTAACTATACCTGACTTTGAACAGATGGTGGAAAAACAAACTGACTCTAAAATTAAAGTAGAAGATTTCCATCCGGCATCATCTGTTTTTCCTATATCTGAATTTATAGAAGCCCTTGAAGGTGAACCTCAAGTAACTTTTACCTGTCACCCCCATTGTGGTGCAGCTACTTATGTTTTTATTGATAATGGAGATATAATTCCAATTACACAGTTTATTGATGTTGATAGATTCTTTGATCTTCTTTCTAAAAGTGCTGAGGATATAAAAGATGGTGGATTAACAGGTAAAGCCAAAACACTTGCCAGGGCCACAGTAGAACTGCCCAGAACTGTGGACAGATCCAAAGCTCCCAGTTCCATTGATATAAAAAATATACTTTTACAGGTTTTCAAGGAAAGGTCTTACTCTGCATTAGGTGATTTCCACCACAACACGTTACTTATTGCTTGCATGCACTTCATGGATCCGTGGAATTTTGATTGTGATCGGGTTAAACGTTGTGTAATTCATTACGCTGTTCCTGATGGAAGAATTATTCCATTTTGCACTATGAACAATCTTTACCGGGAACAAATAGAGAAAAAACATGCTAAACCTTTCAAAGAATAAAAGTTGTATAATATCAAGTATACGTATTAGCTAAGTATCCAACTTTTTCCAAATTAAATTATAAATGGTAGTTGAATTGATAATTAAAACTCCATCTCGACTTCATCTAACCCTTATTGATATGAATGGGACCTATGGTAGGATTGATGGTGGAGTTGGGATTACAATTGAAAACCCCCAATTAATTCTTGAAGTTGAATCCATCCCTAATGAAGATATTGAGATAATATTCTATGAGTCTAAAAACCTTTCAAATTTGAGGGAAGATTACATAAAAAGAATACAATCTGCAGCTGCCAAAATGAAGCAGTTTTTAGGTATAAATCACGGATTCAAGTTCACAGTTAAAAAAGTATTTTTAAGTCACTCTGGCCTCGGATCAGGCACCCAGCTTTCTCTGGCTGTAGGCAGGGCGGTTTCAAATTTTCACCACCGAAAGCTCGACGCTTCAAAAATAGCTCAAATTGTGGGAAGAGGAGGTACTTCTGGGATAGGAGTAAGGGCATTTGATCATGGTGGTTTCATTGTTGATGGGGGCCATAATAGGGCACAAAAAACTGATTTTATGCCTTCATCCGCTTCAAAAGCTTCTCCTCCACCTTTATTAGCTCGTTATGATTTTCCAAACGATTGGAAAATAGTACTGGCTATTCCAAAAATTGATGATCGGGTATCGGGATTAAAAGAAGTGAACATTTTCCAGGATTATTGTCCTATTCCTCTAAAAGAGGTGGAAAAACTCAGCCACATAATTTTAATGAAGATGATGCCTTCAGTGGTGGAAAAAGATCTGGATTCTTTTGGATTTTCAGTAAACCAAATACAGGAGATTGGGTTTAAAAAAGTTGAATTACAACTTCAAAATCCAATTATTAAACAGATTATGGATAATATGAGAAATACTGGTGCTGCAGGTGTGGGTATGAGTTCTTTCGGACCGACAATTTATGCTGTGACTGATACAAATCCTAAAAATATAAAAAAAGCAGCACAAGAAACAATGGCAGATATTAGTGGTAAAGTCATTTTAACTAAAGCTCAAAACAGAGGAGCTATTACAGAATAAAGCATATTTAATGATTGATATATAATTAATGTGCAGAGTTTCCATAATAGTCGATTTAATAATTTAATATTTATAATAAAGGATAATTTGCAGTGATTTATATGATGGAAGAAATGAAAGGTAATGTCTGGATATTTGGAGATAATATTGATACTGATGTAATTATTCCAGGAAGATATTTGCGAACATTTAGTTTAGATGATCTGGCTGCACATGTAATGGAAGGAGTTAGCGCGGATTTTTCCAAGAAAGTTGATAAAGGCGATGTGATTGTGGCTGGCTGGAATTTTGGATGCGGTTCTTCAAGAGAACAAGCCCCTATTGCCCTAAAACACGCTGGTGTTGCGGCAGTTGTGGCTAAATCTTTTGCAAGAATATTTTACAGGAACGCCATCAATGTGGGTCTCCCAGTCATTATTGCTGATGTTGATGCTAATGAAGGAGATCAACTAAGAATAAATTTAGAAGATGGAATAATAGAAAATGTTACCAAAAATAAGTCCTTTAAAATTGAACCATTTGAAAAATTCATGCTGGAGATTTTAACTAACGGTGGACTGGTTAAACATTACTTAAAGGAAAAAAATTGAGGTTATACAAAATGAAATGCCCTATCTGTGGCTCAGATTCTAATGATATTTTAAAATCAAAATTAGAAAAATCTAAATCTACTACATCAAAAAAACTACTTTTAAAGTGTAGGGAATGTGGAACTGTTTATAAGGATACAATCACTGAAGAAAAACCAATTGATTATAGAATTGTTATAAGTGAACAGGAAACTTCTAAAAAAAAGTTTATAAAACTCTACCCAGAGGATTTAATCGAAGTAGGAGAGGTTTTGGATGCTGATGGCACCATGGTGGAAGTCACCTCTCTAGAAACAAAAAGAGGATCAAGAGTTGGAAAAAGCATACTTGACGATATTGAAACTATCTGGGCATCATCCATTGATATGCCTGCAAGAGTTGGGATATCAATTGATTTCAAGGGCCGTATTCTCTCTAAAAAAGTAGATATGCCCCGAGATTTTGAATTTACAGTGGGAGATATCGTGAGAATGGGTAGACATATTTTTCAGATAAATTCTATGAAAACCACTGATAAGAAAATCAGAAAAGGATCTGCTATTGCTTCTGACATTAAAAGAGTTTATGGAAAGCCATTAAATGTTGATCATCATAATTACGATCTAACCAGCAAAGTGGTAGGATGATTAATGAAAGAAAAAATTTAGTGGAACTACTTAAAAGTTCAGGATACATAAAAACAGATAAAGTCAAAAAAGCAATGGAAACTGTTCCTCGTGAAGAATTTATTCCAGAACAAGTAAAACAATACGCTTACGTGGACCAGCCACTACCTATAGGAGAAGGGCAAACTATTTCTGCCCCGCACATGGTCGCCATAATCTGCGAAGAACTTCAAATCGATGAAGGAATGAATATTTTAGAAATAGGAACGGGTTTTGGTTATAATGCTGCAGTGGTTGCAGAGATTGTAGGAAAAAATGGTCATGTATACAGTATTGAAAGATTGCCTGCATTGGCAGACACGGCCAGGGACAATTTAAGAAGAACTGGATATTCAGATAGGGTATCGGTAATAGTGGCTGACGGCACCACAGGTTTTGAGGAAGAGGCACCATTTGATAGAATTTATGTAACAGCCGGGGCTCCCGATATACCTGAACCCCTAAAAAAACAGCTTAAAGTGGGGGGTAAACTTTTAGCCCCTGTAGGTCAATCTGATTATACACAAGAACTTTTTTGTGTGGAAAAAAAGGTAGAAGGTAAATACAAGGTTCGAAGTCTTGGTGGGGTCGCATTTGTTCCCTTGATTGGAAAACATGGATGGCCTGAGGATTAAAGTATTTTAATGACAATTATCGAGCTTAAACTTTTTTAAAGAGAGAAGCCTTTAAAATTATCATTTTTTTAAATTATGATTATATCCATTTATTATTAAAAATGGTCTTAAATTAAAAAATAAAAAGAAAAAAAATTCTTTTTAATTGATTTCATATCTTTTTACCAGTATGGGCATCTATATAAATAGAATCCACGTATTTTCCTTGAACTGTGTAAACTGGAACGTCCCATACTTGTATATTGTTCACTTTTTTTAAGGTTGGTGTACCAAGGTATACTCCCATACCCGTTGATTGTTGAGCATCTTGAGTCGCTTCATCTGGAGATATGATCTTTTTACCAGTATGTGCATCAATATAGATAGAATCAACATATTTGTTCTGGACAGTATAGACTGTTACATTCCATACTAATGTTTGATTAAATTTCGACAACTTGGCACTGCCTAGGTATACGCCCATTCCAATAAATTGATTGGCAATTTCTTTTGCTCTACCTGCAGATATTATAGTAGTGTTATTATTGAGTGGTGTGTTGTTAGTGGAATTGTTTATGATTATTGGTGTGGTATTATTAGAATTATTAGTATCATTAGATGAATTTGACATGACTAAAAATATTCCTGCCGCTGCAACTGCTATTATAATAATTATTACCACCACAATAGGACCTCTATTCAATTTTTCACCTCCCATTTTTTTTTATATAGTTATGTTCTTCTAAGAATAAATATTTAATCATTATAATAAAAAAAGAAAATTATAACGATAAAAAACTCATTTAAAATCATTTTAGAAATAAATAAAGTTATTAAATCTTTTAAAATAGTTTTTAATAAGTATATAACAATTTTTGTACTATTATAATAAATTGCAAAAATTTTCTTTAATTTAGTTCAAATTCTATTTATAGAAATAAATATAAAATCTAAAAACAATACTCTATTTATAATAAATTGATAACTCCATAAAATGAGTGTCCTTTTAATGAGATTTATTTTAATCAATGGAGTTCCTTCAAATAAATTCTATATTTATTGATTAATTACTAAATTTTAAGGTAGATACACACATATCTAGTTTTAAATTTTATAAAATTTTACCAATACAATTACTAAAGCTGATAGAGATGAAAGTTTACATTGAGACATTTGGATGCACCTTTAATCAGGGCGATTCCCAGATAATGGCTGGCATGTTAGAGGAAAACCATGCAGATATAGTCCCTAAAGTGGAAGATGCTGATGTGATAATTCTCAATACATGTTACGTGAAACATCCCACTGAACAAAAGATGTTAAATAGAATCCACAAGTTACAAAAACATTTTCCCGATAAAAAACTTATCGTGGCCGGGTGTATGGTGGAAATAGACCCTCAAAAGCTGAAAAAAATTGCTCCAGACGCAGGATGGATTGGCCCTCATCAGATAAAATCCGTATCCACTGTGGTAAAATCCGTATCCCAAGGAGAAAAACCGAGATTAACTGGGTTTACTGCTGACGTAAAAGCAGGTCTTCCAAAAATACGGTATAATCCATACATAAACATAATTCAAATCTGCGAAGGATGTATAGGGGAATGCACTTACTGCTGCACCAGATTTGCCCGTGGAAAACTACAGAGCTATCCTTCAGCGGTAATTGTTTCGGAAGCAGAAAAAGCTATCCATGATGGATGTATAGAACTTCAACTTACAGCCCAGGACACTGCCGCTTATGGAAAAGATACGGGAGAAACCTTATCTGTTTTAATGGAAAAAATCAACTGCATTGAAGGAAATTTCAGGGTAAGGATAGGAATGATGCACCCAAAAAATATAATGGGAGATCTTGAAAATGTTATAAAGGCATTTAAAGGAGATAAAATATATAAATTTCTCCACATACCTATACAAAGTGGAAATGATCGGGTATTAGCTGATATGAAACGCGGACACTCAGTTGATGAGTTTAAATATATAATCAACAGATTTAGGGAGGAGATACCAGAGATATCGATTGCTACTGATGTAATTGTGGGATACCCTACAGAAGATGAAAATGCATTCCAAGATACCTGCAACTTGATGCAGGAAATTGAACCTGATTTCATACACATCTCCAAGTATAAACATAGGCCCAGAGCCACATCTTCTTCAATTAATGAAATTGATTATAATATAGTAAAGAAACGCTCTAAGATACTTGATGATCTAAAATTTAAGATTACCTACGAAAAAAACCAGGGACTTCTAGGCACTAAACATAAGATTTTAATAACGGGAAAAGGCCCAAAGGGAGGTTTCACTGGATTTACAGATTCTTATAAAATGGTAATTGTTGATGAAGCAGAACCTGGTACCTTCCGGGATGTGGAAATATTAGAGGCCCGATCCACCTATATGGTAGGTAAACTTCTTAGTTAAGTGTAAAATAGTTAAATACAATAAATGAATTAATTACTTTTGATTTTTTTTTTATATAATGTAAAAAGTAGTAATTAACTATTTTTATAAAGATTAGAATTAAAATTAAGTGCCGTGGGCCGGACTTGAACCAGCGACATCCAGATCTTCAGTCTGGCGTTCTCCCAACTGAACTACCACGGCAAATGGGCCGGACGAGATTCGAACTCGTGATCACCTCCGTGTCAGGGAGGTATCATACCCCTAGACCACCGGCCCAAGTCGAGTCCATCTAGGGTATGGTGATATTCATATATAACCTTTTCCCCAATTTTCATTAGAAATATAAAAATTTCTAATTAAAACTGGTTTTTTTAAAATTATTATTAATTTATATTATAAAATAAATGATTAACCCTTGATAAAACAATACTGATATTAAATTAAAATGACAGAACAATTTATTATATAACACATTAAGGGATATTATGAAAATTGATCTAAAAGATCCCAATAAGTACTATAAAATTGGATTTATGGGTATTTTGATATTTTTCTATTCTATATTAACTTACTATTTTCATTTTATTTTGAATATAGAAATTGTGTTCACCCACCTTTTTTATATTCCCATAATACTAGCAGCAATATGGTGGAAAAGAAAGGGTATTCTGGTTGCTGTCTATTTGGCACTACTTTTGATAATAAGTACAATTTTGTCAGGAAAAACAGAAGATATTCTAATAAATGATATTTTAAGGTCAGTTATATTCATTTTTGTAAGTATTGTAGTGATTATTTTAAGTGAAAGAATAGCTAAATCTAGAAAAATAATAACAGAATCTAACGAGAAGTACAAATCAGTTGTTGAAACTGCTGCGGAAGCAATCATAACCATATCCCACGATTCGAGAATTGTATCGTGGAATAAGGGTGCAGAAAAAATTTTTGGATACACTGAAGACGAGGTTCAAGGTAAAAATATTACTCTCATAATGCCCGAACAGTATCATGAAATTTTTAAAAAGAAATTCAAGAAATTTAAACCTACAAAAGATTTAAATTCAAATAAAATGGCTGCTAAAACTGCTTTAAGGAAAGATCGCTCTGAATTTCCTTTTGAAATATCTGTTGTCAATTGGAAATCAAATGATGAAATATTTTATACTGCCATAATTAGGGACATCACAGAGCGTAAAAAGTTTGAATCTGAATTAAAAAGCTCTAAAAAACGTTTTGAAACTCTTTTTGAATATGCTCCTGCTGCTTATTATTTAAATGATGCTAAAGGAAGATTTATAGATGGTAATAAGGCAGCTGAAGAGCTGATTGGTTATAAAAAGGACGAATTGGTTGGTAAAGATTTTAGAGAAGTTGGAATTTTGCCTTTAGGTCAAATTCCAAAAGTTTTGAAAATTTTAGCTAAAAATAGTGCTGGATTTCCAACAGGTCCGGACGAAATTATTTTGAAAACTAAAAGTGGTAAAAAAATTAATGTTGAGATAAGTGCCTTTCCTATAAAATTAGAGGGTAAAAGAGTTGGTTTAGGTATTGCCAGAGACGTTACTAAACGAAAAAAAGCTGAAGAATTACAAGCAAGACTTGCAGCTATAGTTGAGAATTCTGATGATGCTATTATAAGTGAAAATTTAGATGCAACTATTATAAGCTGGAATAAGGGTGCAGAACAGATATACGGATACAAAGAAAGTGAAATAATTGGTAAAAATCACTTATTTCTAATTCCTCCTGAAAAATCAGAAGAAATTGATATATTTATAAATAAAATCAAAAAAGGGGAGACTTTAGAACATTTTCAGACTGTTAGGTATAGAAAAGACGGCCGGAAAATTTATGTGTCATTAACAGTCTCACCTATTAAAGATAAGGATGGTAAATTAATTGGCAGTTCCATAATTGGTAGGGATATAACCCAAATTAGAAAGGATGAACTTGCTCTAAAAGAAAGTGAAGAACTCTTTAGAACTGTATTTAATAATGTTAATGATGTAATAACATTAATAGAACTTAAAAATAGACATGCTGGCAATTTCATTGAATTTAATAATGTTATCATTGAGAGATATGGTTATACTCGCGAAGAATTATTAAAGATGAAACCTAGTGATATAGGAATCCCTGGAGAAGTGGATAAATCAAAAATACGTGAATTATTGGAAACAGGCAAAGTAACTTTTGAACGAACTCATATCACTAAAAATGGTGTAAAAATTCCAGTAGAGATAAATTCACATATATTTTCATATAAAGGGAAAAAAGTTGCTTTATCGGTGGCCAGAGATATATCTCAGAGAAAAAAAGCTGAAAAAGCGATCAAAGAGAGTGAGCGAAAGCTTAAAATTGCTATGGATTTGGCTAAGCTGGTTCAATGGGAATATGATGTTGATTCGGATCTATTCACTTTTAATAATGAGTTTTATAAGTTGTATGGTACCAGTACTGCAGAGCAGGGTGGAAATAAAATGTCTTCTGAAGATTATGCCCGAAAATTCGTCCATCCTGATGATGCTCTTGTAGTGAAAAATGAAATTGATGCAGCTTTGGCTACTGATGATCCTAACTATTTCAGAACATTGGAACATAGGATAATTAGGGCTGATGGGGAAGAAAGGTATATCATGGTTCGTTTTGGAATTTTGAAGGATGATGAGGGGCATATGATTGGAACATATGGGGCAAATCAGGATATCACCGAACGCAAACAGATGGAAGATGAAATAGAACAATCACTTAAAGAAAAGGAAATACTTCTAAAAGAAATTCATCACAGAGTAAAAAATAACCTAATGGTAATCTCCAGTTTATTGAACCTTCAATCTAGATACATCAAAGATAAAGCAGCATTAGATATATTTAAGGAGAGTCAAAACCGTGCAAAATCTATGGCTATTATACATGAACATTTTTATCGCTCAACTGATCTTAAACGTATAAATTTTGGAGAATACATCAGAACTCTTTCCACAGAACTTTATCACACTTATGTACCTAGTCCTAGCCAAATATCTTTCAATATTAATGTAAAAGATTTAATGTTAGATATTAACACATCTGTACCATTAGGGCTTATCGTAAATGAATTGGTAACTAACAGTATGAAACACGCATTTCCTCAAGGAAAAAAAGGCGATATTAATGTTGAGTTATATAAAAAGGATGAAAAATATGTATTAAGTGTAAAAGATAATGGCATAGGTTTTCCAGATGATGTGGATTATAAAAATTCTCATTCTTTAGGTCTACAATTAGTTAATAGTCTAACTGACCAGATAGGGGGTTCTATTGAATTGGATAAAAACGATGGTACAAACTTTAAAGTAATATTTTCTGAGGAAAAATTTGATAAAGATGAAAAATAGTAAAAAAATAGTTTAATAATGATTTTTTGGAAATAGATAACCTGATGTACTTTATAACTAAAGAAGATTATTAAACTCTAATTTAAAAAAATTTTAATACTATTTGATTTCAGTAAACTCTGACTTGGGAGCTCCGCAAATTGGACAAATATTTGGTGCTTCTTTTTCAATGGTGTTTCCACAGAAGTTGCAGACGTAATATATGACTTCAACATTTTTTCCAAGGGTTTCCAATGCTTTTTTGTATAAATTGGCATGTATTTCTTCTACTTTATTAGCAACATCAAAGCTCCATAAAGCAGCATCTTCCCCTTCTTCTTTAGCTTCTTCAATAAACTTTGGATACATTTTTTTGAATTCTTCTTCTTCCCCAGCTATAGCGGCTTTCAAATTTTTTTCTGTGCTTTTTATCCCTTCTAAAACTGTGAGATGATTGTGGGCATGCACGGTTTCTGCTTCGGCAGCAGCTCTAAATAATCTAGCAACTTGGAAAAATCCTTCTTCATCAGCTTTTTTTGCAAAAGCCAGATAGGTTCGGTTTGCTTGTGATTCACCAGCAAATGCTTCCATTAAATTATCTTTAGTACTCATATTATCGCTCCAGATTATTTCTATTTCAATAGATTTATTCGAAGATCTATATTAAATTATTGAACCAAAAAAAGTATTTCAGTAATCTAATCTTAAGATGTAATTAATTTATTATAATGAAACTTTTTTATTATTGGATCATATGGAAATTGATAGATCAATGTTAATTATCGAAAAATGATCAATACTAATCTGAGTGTTGAAAATTAAACAATATACTACATTAAAAATTGATAGAGATTCCTTAAAAAAAATAAAAGAGAAAAAATAAAAATATTAAGCTGATTTAACGGCCATTTCAATATCATCTGCTTTGACGGTTTTTCTTCCAGCGTGTTTTGCGAGAGCCACAGCTTTTCTAGCGATTTCTTCGCCTTTTTCTTCCAATGCTTTAGCTAATTCTTCTTTTGCGTCATCGCTGATTCTTTGAGCACCGGCATTTTTTATGATTCTCCCAACTGGAGCGATTGGTAATTCAGCCATAATTTCACCTCCAGATTAAGCTATGACTCAATCATATTTAAATTTATCGTTTTTAGTCTAATTTTTGGGTAGGCTCAACACTATAAAGTTCAAAAAATTGGATCATACATTTAACCAAAAATTTTAAACTGCTAAATTAGAATATGAAATCATATGTTCAGCAAGTTAAACATTGATCCTCAGATAGAAAAAATACTAGAAAAAGCCTTGGAAAGGGAAATATCTGTCGAAGAAGCTGAAATCTTAATGAAAACAGATGGAAAAGAATTTCAGGCACTAATACTATCTGCAGATATCTTAAGAGAGGATATAGTTGGTGATACGGTTACTTTCATACAAAACTGGAATATAAATTTCACTGACATATGCACGGGAAACTGTGGATTTTGTGCTTTCAAAAAAAATCCAAACGATGAAACTTCTTACTTTTTAAACATTGATGAGATTGTCAAAAGGGCTGTAGATGCTGAAAATCAGGGAGCAATAGAGATCTGTATACAGGGAGGTTTACATCCCGATATAGACATATATTTTTATGAAGAAATTATTTTAAGGGTGAAAGAAGAACTGCCCAACATACATTTGCATGCTTTCTCTCCGATGGAAGTATTCTACGGAGCATCGAAGGCTGAAATATCCATAAAAGAGGCTATGAAAATTTTAAAAAATGCAGGACTTGGATCAATGCCTGGAACCGCTGCTGAAATTTTAAATGACGATGTGCGTAGTATAATCTGTCCAAACAAACTTTCAACATTCCAGTGGATTGAGACAGTAGAGACTGCTCATAACACTGGCATTCCTACTACTTGTACTATGATGTATGGACATGTAGAGAATCAAAATCAAAGGGTGGAACATCTGGAACTTCTAAGAAACATTCAAAAAAATACTGGTGGTTTCACTGAATTTGTACCATTGACCTTCATGCATCAAAATGCACCCCTATTTAGAGAAGGAATTGCCAGTCCGGGGACAACTGGACTGGAAGATATGAAATTATATGCAGTGGCTCGTTTGATGTTTAGAGACTTAATAAGGAATATTCAGGTCTCCTGGGTGAAGCTCGGTTTTAAATTTGCCCAATTATGTTTAACTGCAGGTGCAAACGATCTGGGAGGCACTTTAGGTGAGGAAAACATATCCAGATCAGCAGGGGCAAAACACGGAGTATACACTCCACCCTCTAATTTAGAGAGAATAATTAATGATGCCGGACGCATTCCAGCCCAAAGAGACACATTATACCAAAATATACAACTAATATAAAAGGGATTATCTTATTTTTGAATAAATTGATCTGCAATGGATTAAAGATTCACTTATTTTAACAGACTAGATCTCCACGATAATTTCATTTCTCCGGAAAAATCCAGGTATTAGAGGATGATTATATTGGGCTACAATAAAATTAGATTTAGCTTCTAAATTATTATCTGCAAGCCATTTTTTCAATTCATCAATTTTTTTTTGAGCCAGATTTTTCCTTGCTCTGCCCGAAAATCTTAATACAACATTTTTTTGATCCTTAACTTCTTTAAACTGAATTCTTTTATCGTTAGGTAATGGAAGAGTGTCTAGGGTATACTTAGCTGGCATGGTAAAGGATATGCGATATACATGTTCACCTGTTTTCTCTTCGGTTACAGGTGCAGTCATGGATATTTTTTTTCCTCCATTTAAGAATTCTTCTGTAACCGGAGTGGTCATTTTTATCCTTTCAGATTCAGTTAATTCTTCCCCGGTAACTGGTATGGTCATGGGAATCTTTTCAGATTCCTTCATGTTTTCGCCAGAGACTGGAGCCGTCATGGGAATTTTTGATTTCTTATGATTGTTCCCGAAAATATAACCGGCTAGTATAGAAAAACCATGACCCAGTGCAGTATCATAATCTTCATCCACGTTTACCTGCGCTAATATATAACCCGGATACCTTCTTATCTCTATATTTCCATCCTTACTTTCAACAGTGTATTCTGGACTTTCCGTAATATGAAACCCCCCAGAGTATTTTTTCAAATAAAATTTTTTTAGCAACACTTTTCAAATAACTTATTTTCTTAAGAGTTCTTCAATTATTTGAACTCCTGTAGAGGTTCCTAATTTATCTGCCCCAGCTTTAATCATCTTTTGGGCAGTTTCTAAATTTCTTATACCTCCTGCAGCTTTTATCTTTACGTCTGAGCCTACAGTATTTCTCATTAGTCTCACGTCTTCAACAGTTGCACCACTAAGGCCTCCATAGGCAGTAGATGTTTTAACATAATCAGCACCAGCAGCTTCAGCAATTAAACATGCCCGGATCTTCTCCTGATCTGTTAAAAGGGCGGTTTCCAGTATCACCTTAACAATTTTACCATCTGCAGTATTTACCACACCAGCAATGTCTTTTTCTACTATATCATCCCGGCTGGATTTTAATGCCCCAATATTCATAACCATATCCACTTCATCCACGCCTTTATCAACGGCTTCTTTGGTTTCAAAAGCTTTGGTTGCAGGTGTTTGAACGCCTGTTGGAAATCCTACTACCATACACACTTTTATACTGGTATCTTTTAAGATTTGAACTGCTAATTCTGCATTGGTTGGCGTGACGCAGGCACAGGAAAATCCATATAGTACTGCTTCATCACATAACTTTTTTATATCTTCCTGGGTGGCATCGGGTTTTACATTGGTATGATCAATTCTTTTTGCAAATTCCTGGGGAGATTCGCTTATTTGAGTTATAAAATCACCTCTTAATTGGTTTTAATAATTACGAATTTTCATGGCTATTTTAATGATTTGGACATGTAGGGTCCTTTAAGTTCGTATCCAAATTTGCGATAGTAATTCCTAACCCCTATTCCACTGTTTATTAAAATTTTCTTTTTATCGAATGATTCTAGGGATATGCGTTCTGCTTCTGCTAAAAGTTCTTCTCCAAAACCTTTATGCTGCCACATATCTTCAACCTTTTTACCCAAAGGTATCATAGGGCCATATACATGCAGTTCCCGTACCAGGGCAGTTTTATCATCTATTTCTCGGCGGTGAGCTTTATCTGATGGAATTCTTAACCTTAAAAATCCAATTAGAATATTTGATTTAATATCTTCAAATGATAGGAATATTTCCCGGCCTTCACCTGCTTTATACTCTTCTTTTACAATTTTGACATGTTCTATTTGGGGAATTGTTCCATGAATTGCTTTGTGTCCAACTTCTCGGCAGCGTATGCATTTACAACTTATTCCATGTTCTTGTATTTTATTGTAAACTAACTCACCAAGATTAGATTTTTTTACCCCAGCTTCAATTAATGGTGAAGGAATATCCCGCTGAATGCGCATAGTTCTAACCCATTTGGGAAGGATCTTTTTTATCTCTACTATTAAATCCACGGCTTCTTCTGTAGTGTATGGGCTATATTCCCCTTTTTTCCACATTTCATATAATTTGCTTCCTTTGGTTACCAAGCAGGGATATATTTTGAGCATATCTGGTTTGAATTTAGGATCAGAGAAGATCCGCTTAAATATGCGCATATCCCGGTCAAAGTCAGAGAAAAGTCCGGGCATAAGGTGCATGGCTACTTTAATCCCTGAGTCTCTAAGGATCCGGGATGATTCCACCACATCATTAATGTCATGGCCACGTTTTACCCGTTGATATATGAAGTTGTAAATGGTTTGAACACCTAATTCCACCCTGGTTACTCCCATTTTAAGCATCCGATCCACATCCTGAACTTTACAGAAGTCGGGGCGGGTTTCAAAGGTCATACCAACATTTCTAATTAATGATTTTTCGTTGGCTTTTTGGATGTCAGCAAGATATGTGAATTCAGTATAAAAATCAGATAATGAATTTGGAGATTCCTTCGTGTCGTTGGATACATTGATGGAGGGTTTTTTCACTCCAAAATCCACCATAGCCTGCAGACATTTTGTAACAAACCATTCCTGATAACATAGGAAATGGGCGGGGAATGTACCTCCCATTATTATTAGTTCCACCTTATCCAATGGGTGTCCAATGCTTTCTAACTGTTGAAGTCGGTTGTAAACTTGTTTGTAGGGATGGAAATCGTACATTCTAGCCCTTAAAGCAGCAGGTTCTTCTCCAGTATAACTAGGGGGTGCTTTTTCACTTTCTGGGCAGTAAAGACATCGGCCATGGGGGCATTCTGTAGGCTGGCACATGACTGCCACAATGGCTACTCCAGAGAGTGTTCGGGTTGGTTTTTTTCTTAAAATAGTTGATATATCTTTTTTCTCCTGAGGAGATGCGTATTTTAGTATAAGGGAATTGCTCATAAACTTTTCTAGGTCATAATCTCTACAAATTTGATGTTTAACCTTTTCTAATTCTTTTTTATTCTTTATTTTTCCAGACTTTATCTGTTCTATGATGAGTCTGCAAGCATTTTCCATTCTTAGAAATCTCCTATAAAATTTTTGTCTTTAAACTTATTTAAATTAATATTTTATTAAAATAGATTTAATTTTTAATTTTAATAAATTAAGATAACTTTTTAATTAACAAATAGGGTAAATTCATTTAAACAGATTACATTTTCTGATTTTTTTGGCTTAAAATCTCTAAAACCCTCATGATATCGGTTTTGGATATTATTCCCACCAATTTTTCATCTTCCATTACTGGTAGTCGGCCAATATTGTTTACGGTTATTTTGTTAAGTGCATCTACTACCCCTTCATTAGGAGTAGAGGTTATGACTTTCTCTGTCATTATTTCTTTAATGTTAATGTTTCTTTTGGTATCCGGTATCTGAGATATATCATGAAAAGTAACAATGCCTACCAATTTGCCTTCATCCAGCACAGGGTATCCCATATGTCTTTTCTGATACATGGTTTTTAATGCATCATCTATTGTAGTATATGGATGGAAAATTTTAACCTCTTTGGTCATAATGTCTTTAACAAAAACATCTTCTAAAAGTGATGAGATCACAGTAGATTTATACTCCTGATCCGCCCCAATATAAATAAAAAGAGCAACTAAAACTAGGAATGGATTAAAAAGGATTAATAATCCTACAATTGCCATAATAATCGCAAGTTGTTTGCCAATACTAGCTGATAGTTTAGTGGCCCTGAGATAGTTCATTCTCTTAGCCAGAATAGATCTTAAAATCCGACCCCCATCCATGGGAAATGCAGGGAGCATGTTAAATCCACCCAGTACCACATTAACCAGGACAAAATCGTAGATAAAAGCTGAATAAACAAGGGGAATAATACCTTGAACTGCTACTAGAATAAGATAAAAAACCACGGCAATCACAAAATTAGTCACTGGACCGGCAATGGATATCCAAAGTTCCTGAACAGGATTTTTTGGTACTTCTTCCATTTGGGATACTCCACCAATAGGTAGGAGTATTATTCTCTCTATTGCCACACCATACCTCTGAGCCACATAGGAATGACTTAATTCATGGATGACCACAGTGACAAAGAGTAAAGTAATTAATACTGCCAATTGAAGTTGAATAAAATTTAAAAATACCATAGCATATATGAATAAAATCAGGAACAAGAATGAAACGTGTAGTTCTATGGGAATTCCAAAAACAGTTATCAACTTTAAGGATGAGCGCATATTCACACCATTTTTTTTAGAATATTGATAATAACCAATCAAGATTGTTAACTAGACTAATATTTTCTCCTTCATGCATCTTAAAACTATTTTTCTCAAAAATCAATATTATTTAATCATTAATTTTTGCAGATATCATGAATATTAACCATAACAATCCAATTTTAGCCTCTGATAAAAATTATATATTCCAATATATAGAATATTAATAGGTGTTTTAATGGAAGTAAGCGAATTTTTAGGGAAAAAAGTTCTTGATAAAACTGCTAATAATGTTGGCAAAGTAACAGACATGGTTGTAAAACCTGCAGAAGGGTTAATAACTAATATTACAATATCCGAAGGAGAAATACCTCCTTGGGTTAAGAGTTTCGTGGTAACCCCGGAAGAACTGGATAAAATTGGAGATTATGTAGTTCTAACCATTGACCTGAAAGAAATAGAAAATAGAATGGAAGAATCTGAAGAAGAACCAGAAACAACTAAATTAGAAATAGAAGAGGATTGAATTTCAATCATATATAATCAACATAATCAATGGGGGTGTTTTTATGGAAATTACTGATGCACGTGGAAAACCAATTTCAAAAGGTTCACATGTTATATATTCTGGAACCGGAACTATAGGCGAAGTATTCGACGTCAAAATTGAAGAAAAGGGATCATGGGCAAAAATGGAAAATGATCTGTGGTACAACAGTGAATACCTGGAAGTATTGGATAAAATAGAAAAATCAAAAACTAAAAAAGTCAAAGAAGAGGATATCAAGTCCAAAATTGATAAAATGAAGCAGAACTTAGAAGATGTTGATATGAGTTCTGAATTATGCGATGGTGGAGGATAAAAAGCCATCGTATAATTTTTAATTAAATTTGTTTTGGCTATAATTAAATGTCCTACATTTTATAATATTTTTCTTAAAAAATTGATTAGTAAAATGGAATAGGTTTATAAATGGAATATGAATTTTTAGAACGACTGAATCACGGCCCTATTGATTTTATTACCCAAACCAAGTACTGGATCGTATTCCTTGACCGTGACCAGAAAAATCTGGGTACATGTGTGGTGGCCCTGAAAAGGAAAGCAAATTTATTATCATCATTAACCCCAGATGAGTGGAAAGAGTTTAAACAAATTGTCCGGCTTTTAGAATCTGGTTTAAAAAAGGCTTTCAATGTAACCATGTTCAATTGGGGATGTCTTCTAAACACGGCTTATATTAAGCTCCCACCACATCCTCAAGTGCACTGGCACTTGATTCCCCGTTACCGTGACCCGGTAGAATTTCATGGAGTAGTATTTAATGATCCCTGCTTTGGTAAGAGTACTTTAACGGCCCAGGACGACAAGTTGGATTTATCTCTAAAATTTAGAGCAAAAATAATTTCAGTTATCCGTGAAAATTTGAATTGGGATAATTTTTAGTGTTTTTCATTAGTTTATAATGGTTTTCTTTGAAATTGAAGTCATTCTTAAAGATTTTTCTTATTGTATTTTTTAAATATTAGTTACTCTTTTTTCTTTCTTAAAAGAGGTAGGGTTAGTATAACCCCTCCCAATGAAAGTATGGTGAATATTAAGAAAATAGTATTCATACATCTTAAAAAACATTCAGCACTGACCCTTGATAGTACAGAAGTTCCCATGGAAATGCTGAATATCATTATGACCACACCCATACTCAGTAATTGACCCGTAAAAACCATGTTGGAGACAGTGGCTGATGCCATTCCATAATATTTTTTGGAAACAGAGCTCATGGTGGCATTGGTAATTGGGGACGAAAAAAGAGCAACTCCTGCACCAACCAAAATTAAACCCAGAACTAAAAATTCTACCGGTGATTTTCCATTTAAATTTGCAAATATTAAGAGTCCTAGAGAAGTTAATATAAGTCCGGCTGTGGGCACAGCGTTAACTTTGATCTTATCTGAGAGAACACCAGTGTAAATGGACAATAAAACCACGGCTAAAGGTTGTATAACCAGAATTAATCCTGTTAAATCTGGTGAAATTAATTTCACTGACTGCAGATAAAAACTAAGAAGAAACCACATGGCCGAGGTAGAAATTTGCATAATTAATATGGTAACGGTGGAAATTGCGAAAATCCTGTTTCTAAACAGGTTTATATTTAAAATAGGAGTTTCAAACTTCAACTCCCACCATGCAAAAAGTATTAAACCCATTAATCCTAAAATAATTGATAAAATGCCTTGATAGCTGTTAATAAATGAGATTCCATACATGATAACCAGTATTGATAGTAAATAAATAAATGCTCCTTTATAATCAAATCTGTCTCCTTCGGCATCTCTCCAATCTTGAGGAAATTTCCAGAGGATCAGGAGTAGTAAGAAGAATCCTAAAGATAGTACAAATAGAAATATGCTTCTCCAACCTAGTGAAGTTGTAAGAAAACCGCCAAGTATGGAACCAGCTAAAATTCCGGCGTATACAGCAGTCACATAGGCCCCCAAAGCCCCTCCTCTTTGTCCAGTTTTGAAAACTGAACTTAAAATGGCCACGGCATTAGCATAGATCATGGAAGATCCCAAGCCTGTGAAAAAAACAGATATTAATAGTACAACACTGGAGTTACTAAATAAAGCTACTATTGATGCCAATGTAAAAATCAAAACGCCATACTGAAATATTCTTTTGCGCCCGTATATATCACCAATTTTTCCAAAAACCAGTATGAATGCGGCGTTACCCAGTATGAATGAGGTGGGTATCCAAGTTACAAACAGGGCATCCAACATGAATTCCATTCCAATGGAAGGAACGGCTATGTTCAGGGCAGTTCCCATAAATGGGATTAAAAATGCTCCAATAGATACTATTAACAATGGGATTTTTTGATTGTTATTCACTAATCACACCATTTAATACATTTTTGATATCTGTTTTAAACATTTTTCCATTTGTTATAGCCCTAATTCGAATCCTTTCTGGATTATGGATGTTCATTATAATTATGAGGCCTGATTAATTTTAGGGTATGGAACATTTTATATGTAAGTAAAACATAAATACCGACTGTCGGTATGTAAGAGATATTATGACCATAAAAAAATCAAGAGAAAAAAGGATAGAAGAAATAACCCAGGCTGCAGTAGATGAATTTCTGGAAAAAGGCTATGAAAACACTTCTATGGAAGCCATAGCCCAAAGGGCAGGAGTAAGTAAAGGTGGACTTTATTATCACTTTAAAAGCAAAGACTTGATCTTAATGTTTGTCAATGAAAAGATAAGCAAGAATATAGAAAAAATCATGGTCCAGGCCCTTAAATCAGGATCAGTAAAAGAAAGACTCCTTTTTTTCATTGAAAATTATCTCAATTACTGGATAAATCATCCCCAAGAGTTTACTATCATATTTTTGTCTGTAGCCAAAATTTTGGACAAGCCTGAACTTTTAGGATATTATCAAAGATTTACCAGAGATTATTTTAAATATTTTGAAGAAATGTTTTCTTGTGGAGTTCAATCTGGCGAATTTAAATCTCATAATACTCGAACCAGTGCTTTAACCTTAGTTGCAGCCCTGGACGGTATTTTAAGTTACATGATCGTAGATGATAATTTAAAACTGGAGGATGTAATTCCACATTTTGAAGATAAATTTATAAAACCAATAGAAATTGGGATTAAGATAAGTTAATTAGAGTAAAATGGTAGATTAGGTTGATTAGATGAAAAATATTGATTTTTACTACTTTTCAGGCACAGGAAACACTTACCTTGTGATTAAAAAAATGACTGAAATATTTAAAAAAAATAGTGTTGAAACCAGGTTGTTTCGGATTGAAGATTCCAGTCCCAATGATATAAATTTGAATCATACTATTGGCTTGGGATTTCCTGTTGCAGAATTTTCTACCTTTAGTTTTGTATGGAAATTTATCAAGAATCTGCCTAAATCTCAAGGTACTAAAATATTCATGGTAGACACTTTGGCAGGCTTTTCTGGAGGTATGGTAGGCCCCCTCAGAGTGATAGTCAAAAAGAAAGGATACACCCCTATTGGTGCAAAAGAAATAATAATGCCTCCTAATATATTTTATATCCAGGATGAATCAACAAATAAGGAAAAAGTTGAAAAAGGACTGGTTGAAGCTGGAAAATATGCATGGGATATAATTGAAGGAAGGTCCCGGTGGGGAAGAGTACCCGTACTATCAGATGCCATTTATTATGCTTCCATTTTAGGTTTGAAATTAACCCATTCCCATATCAATCAAAAATATTTCCATATAAAAGTAAATGAAGAAAAATGCAGTAAATGCGGTTTGTGTGCAGAGTTATGTCCAGTAAATAATATCCAATGGAGTGAAGGCAAATATCCAGTTAGTTTAATAAATTGCGAATACTGTTTAAGATGTACCTCTTTTTGTTCCAATGGTGCAATATCACCTTCATTTAATTATAAAGGCAAAACTTATCGCGCAGTTAAGGCTAAAGATCTTCTTAGAACTAATTCAGATTGATTAATATAATTATTAACTCAATAATGCATTTTTCACGAAAAATCCATTTTTATCTGATTTTTATAAGCTTGAAGTGCTGATGGCGAAGAATCCAACCTCAACTTGAATATGCTACCATCGTCGTTTTCCCAGTTTTTTCATGCTAGTAACACATGGCTTTAATTTTAGGATGTTCTTCAACTTATCTAGAAAAAACTGCTGTTAAAATTAAACCGCCATCTATTAATTATGTATTACACATAGTTAATTATAATCAAATTATTCAGTCAAGGACTTAAATATAATTATTTAGGGGTGAGATTATGGAGATTCAAAGGGGAAGCATATTCAAACCAGAAATAAATTACTATAAAATAGCTGGTATAATATTGATGGTAGCATTTATACAGTTTTTTATGGCAGTGACCATAGCCGAGACCCAGTTTCCAGGTTACAGTACAGCTGACAATACATTAAGTGATCTGGGGGGCACTGTTGTACCGGTGGAACCTTCTGCTACAATATTCAATGTTAGCGTAACTTTAATGGGAATTTTAGCCCTGGCAGCAGTGTATTTAATATTAAAAAGTGGTGGTTGCCGACTGTTTTCAGCGTGTTTGGCCCTGATGGCAGTGGGGACAATAGGAGTTGGACTATTTCCCGGGTACACCGGCGGGCCACATGTATTTTTTGCCATGATGACCTTTATTTTTGGAAGCTTAGCCTCAATTTTTTCCTACAGATTAGGTCTTAACATACCAATGGTCATAATATCCATGATACTGGGATTTACCGCACTTTTAGTTATAATATCCTTGTTCATATTCGGTGATGGAACTGGAAATCCATTGATAGCAACTTTGGGTGATGGCGGAGCTGAAAGATTACTTGCATATCCTGTACTTCTCTACCTGGTGGCACTGGGAGGATATCTTACCAGCCGGGGAGAAGACTGGGTAAGGTTGAGAGTTAAGGGATGAAATTTTCCTAAACATTTTTTTAAAATTGATGATTTATTTTGGTAAAATTCCAGATAATTTTCAACTAGTTTTAGTCTTTTACACTTTTATCCTGCACACTCACACAAAACCGGCAAAGTGCACTGGGTGTTTTTAATTGTTTCTCTTTAACTGGACATAGGAACACTCCATCCTTATAACGTAGTCTAAAACCCCCCGGAAAACTGGTACCTACTGGATGTATTGATTCCTCTTTTATGAATGTGGTGTATACTGGAATAATCTTAGCAATCTTTATAAAAGGTAATTCATTGTTATCATTTCTTTCAAGAGCTTCTTTTTCCTGGAGGTGGAGTATTTCTAACATTTCCTTAAGTTTTTGATTATCCACATAGCTCTCATATTTTATTCTGTCATCTTTAAGTTCCCGCAGTCTCCTGAAGAAGGCATCGGTAAATCTTTTAATATAATCTTCCCGATACTTTTTTTGCATGTACTTGGCATCTTCCCTTAGAAAGGCGCTGGCCCTCATAATATCATTTATATTGATATAGGAGGCTTCCTTCTTTAAGATATTTAGAAGGTCCATTTTAAGGATTTTTTTATCTAAATCAATTTCATCTATTTTATTCATAAATGATCATCCTAAATTATGTCTTCATCTTGAATAGCAATACAGAATCCACACACTGCATTGGGATTATCCTTCTGTTTGTCTTTCACAGGACAGTAATAATCCCCATTTTCATATTTAACCTCAAATCCACCAGGAAATGGTGTTCCCACTATATGGATAGGTTCCTCCAATATATAAGTAGTGTAAAGGGAAATGATTTTATAAATCTTGAAGAAATGAGAATCTACAGAACGAACTTTAATCACCAGTTTTTCCTGATCATCTAAAAGTTGCATGGAATCTTGAAGTTCTCCCATATTGAGGGAACCTTTATATTTATTATTATCATCTTTTAGTTCTTTTACTCTTAAAATAAAACCTTCAACATATGATTTGATAAATTTATCTGCATATTTTGGTTGTACAAATTTTGCTTCTTCTAATAGAAATCCACAGGCCCTCATCACGTCAGAAATATGAATATTCTTCATATCTAGTTTTAAGAATACTAAAAGATCCTGTTTAGTATCTAAAAAATCAATTTTATCAGTCCAAAGCATTTAAATCTTCCGTAAAAATATTTTCAATTTTGTCATTCGGCATTAAACTTCTTTTTTATTGATTCAGCGATTTTAGGTCCTATACCCTCAACTTTCATGAGTTCCTCTTTAGAAACATAGCTCAAATCACTGCCAAAGGTATTACACAGTGCCCGTGCCCGTTTTCTACCCAGCCTTTTAACACTAACTACTAATGATATTACATCGTCTTTTACACCATAGTACAACCGGGCCGATAGTTTATCCAGTTTGTCTGTATAAGAATAGATACCAAAAACCTGACAGATATCTCTGTAGAACTTTATCATTTGAGATGCTTCATAGGCTGCACGTCTTGTGGCTGCTGCATAAACATTGAATGCATTTTCAATCTGGTACTCAGTTCGCTCGTCAATCCACTCTATTAACGTGGCAGCAGTGGCTTCTGCCAGTCCTGTGTCAACAACGAATATTCCTTTATTATTCAATTTATCCCGGACGGGCTCCTTGCTCTTACGGCCTTTGAATGCGATTTTTGGCATGTCCGGAGTTTTTGAGATCTCGTATATAAGTTTGTAGATATCAAATTCTCCCTGGAGAGCAAATTCTTTTAGGCGAACTGCGCTTTCCACGGAGTAATTGGTTTTGGCGATAAGAGTCCCAAAATCTGTTGTTTTAAGTCCTTCAGGGGTGGGTTGAATTATTCCATTTTGTATCAAAAATTCTAGGGCTGTGTTGATTTCATATTCCATGCTTTCTGCGGCAAAAACACTCATATACTCATTATGAACCATCTGGTAACCATAGAAGGTTTGGTTAAAAAAGTCCAGTATTTTTGTCTGATTATTTGATAATTTAGATGCTACCTGGGCAATTATCTGCCGGTAAACTGCGTCCTTGTTTTCTAATAGTTTGGAATTGGTGGCTTCTACTTCACCATAAACATAATAGTCCTTAAGGTTGTAGGCTTCGTCTAGACTCTTTGCTATAAGGTAGGAGTATCCTTCGCTGTCATATTGGGGCCTGCCAGCACGTCCTGACATCTGCTCGTAGTCAAATACAGGTATATTTTGTGGACCTTGATTGGTCCAGCGGGTGTAATCTCTTATTATCACATTTTTAGATGGTAAATTCACTCCGTACATTAAACTGGGGGTAGCAGTTATCATGTACAAATTTCCCGCCCGGAATTCATCCTCTATAATCTCTCTTTGTTCATTAAAGAGTCCTGCATGGTGGAAAGCCACACCATTTTCCACGCATTCTGCCAGTTTCAAACAAATTGTAGTAGGCCGGGATCCCCGCCTCTGAGGCACGTCTAATATCTTTTTAGCCACATTTTTAAAGGCTTTTTTCTTATCAGATGGAATTTTTCGTTTTATTTTTCCAGCTATGTTATTTGCCAGGGATTCGGTGAATCTTCTGGTGGAAACAAATACTAAAATCTGGGATTCGTCTTCTATACTATGATTCAACACTTTCAGTACTACTTCGTTCTTGTTTTTTACTCCCATCTCTTCAGTGGTTAGCACGTCCTTGTGCAGTGGTACTGGTCGGTAGTCATGCTCAACCACATGGGCCTCCATCCAATCTGATAATTCATTAAGATTTTTTAGTGTAGCAGAAAGTGCTATAATTCTCATGGATGGATTTATTATATTGGATCTGCTTATGGCACATTCGATGGTAGGACCTCTGGAGTACTCTCCTATCATGTGGAATTCATCCACAATCAAGAGGTCCACCTCGTGCAAGGTGTTCCATGAAAATCGGGTTAGAGCATCAAATGATTCAAAGACCATTACTGCCAAGTCTGAAGATTTGGGATGTTTTCCCACTTTAATGCCATGTTTTTCCAGTTCTTTAAATTCTTTAACCTTCTCGTTCTGGATAGATAATAGGGGAACACCGTAAACCACCTTTCCACCTTTTAAAATTGTGTTAATAGCAGCCATAACTCCTAGAAGGGTTTTACCACTGGCAGTGGGTATAGCTATAATGTAGTTAGTATCATCATCAAGATAACCAGAATCTACAACTGCCCTTTGTGCAGGATTTAATTTTTCAATAGTGGGATAACATTCTCCAATTATCTCTTTTAAAACAGGGTCTATATCTTTCATGGTATCAGTACGTTTATTTTCATATAATTTAATAAAAGTAGTTTATAAAAGTTTCAATATAGAAAATTCTCTATTTGAACTATATTAATTGAAAGTTACGCATCATTTATTCATCTTCTGAACCGTTCTCGAATCTTTCCTCATATTCTTTAATCCATAATAACTCGTTAATCAATAAATCTCCCGGTCCTTTAGGGTTTAATTCAATTTCAAATAATCTATAATCTGGTATATGATCTATAATAGATTTCCATTCATTCATATCACTATAAATATCTTTTTTAACCTTGTAAACTTCAAATTCGAATGATTCAAGTGTTTTATCTATGTCATTTCCCGCCTCTAGCATAGATATATGCTCATTCAGAATAGGAGGTAATTTTTCACTGATCTTTATTTGGGCCGCCAGGTACGTTTCGTAGGGATTAGAGTAATTTATATTTTTTATATCTTTCAAGTCAGTTTTAACAGTATAAATGCCCTGTTCCTTCTCTGAATCATCTTTTTCATAGTATTTAGTCAATTTTAGAAGTAAATCTTCTCTATTACCTTTCAGATGTGATCTGTATTTGCTTAATTTTTTTATGATATGGGCTCTTTCACTTTTTTCTGTCGTCTTGGACATCTCCCATTATTGGTTAAAAATAATATTTACTTTTCTCTTTTTTTATGACTTCAATATCTGTTATACGTGTTGAGGGGTACTGTCCGTTTTCATCCTTTTCCACACTTTTAACCATGTCCCAAATAGTAAGAAGTGCAACACTTACTCCTGTCAGGGCTTCCATTTCCACTCCGGTTTTTCCAGATGATCTTACACTAAATTCTACTATTATAAAATCTTTTTCAACCTGGAAGGTGGCATTAATTCCGGTGATTTTAAGAGAATGGCAAAGGGGAATCAAATGATGGGTTGATTTAACTGCATTAATTCCAGCAATCTGAGCAGTGGTTAATACATTACCCTTTTTTATTTCATTATTTTCTATTAATTTGATAGTTTGGGGTTTTAAATATATTTTACCCCGAGACACAGCCTTTCTTCTAACAACAGGTTTTTCTCCAACCTCTACCATACGTACACCCTCATCTGAGAGGTGTGTGAATTCTTTTTCACTCATCTGGTCACCTTAAAATAATTCTATGGATAATTCTTGGTTAACCAGTATAATAAAATTGACTATCACTTTAAAGATAATTAATCTTAAAATTTTAAAAAAATCAATAATTACTTTTTTTAGGGGAACTGGACAATTTGTTAGTATAATCTAATTAGTAAGGAATTTCCAGTTTTGAATATTTAAAAGCCCGTTTACGAGCGTTACTTTTAAATTCACTTTTTAATTGGGGATCAGACAAGATTTTATCCACAGCTTCGGCAATTGCCACCGGATTTCTAGGTTCCACAATTATCCCCACATCACCTGTAACTATCTCAGGGATACCCCCTACATTTGTTGCAACAATTGGAACACCCGAGGCCAAGGCCTCCAGTAAAACTATTCCAAAGCTTTCTGATGTGGAAGGTAGAACCAGCACATCTGCTTGTGGCATTATTTTTTCTATGTCATCTCGTGCATTTACGAATTTCACGTATTTTAGACCTTCATATTCAACCATGGCTTTGAGTTCTCTTTGCAACGGACCGCTACCAACGATTACCAAGTATGAATCATTTTTAAAAAATTTTTTGGCTTCAATTAAATATTTAACCCCTTTTTGAGCCACCAAGTTTCCCACAAAAAGTATTAATGGTTTTCCTGGTTCAAGATTCAATTCTTCCCTGAATGAACTGTCATTTTGGGGATTGAATTTTTTCAAGTCCACTGCATTCCAAGTAACCTCTATCTTATCCTCCAGGTCTCTTTCTAGTTGTATTACTTCACTTTTAACGGCTTCACTTACTGCAAATATTTGACTGCTATTTCTTAAAATATATCTTATCAGGGGTTTTAGTATTGATTTACGGCTCAGACGAAAAATGTCAGATCCATGGATGGTAAGGACAACCGGAGTTTTTAACAGTTTACCTACTATAACTGCTATTAAACCAGGGGGCATGATATAGTGAGCATGTATCAAGTCAATTTTATATTTTTTAACCATCCTCATTAACTTGAAACTTGCCGTAATAGTGAAAATAGTACCTCTCAGGCCCTTAATATTAGGGGCGAATGCATTTTCTATATGGATGCTCTTTAAGTTGTTTTTAGGAACACTTCCCCCATTTAAATAGGCGTTACTGGTTAACTCACTATGGGGATAGGTGAGAACATATACTTTATCTCCTCTTTTAACCAATTCAAGGGATAAGAGATATGTGTAGGATGAAACACCTCCAATGTGTGGGGGGAAATGTCCAACCATACATATTTTCATTGTTAACACCGCTAAATAGAGTTTAGGATGGTTCCATCCATCCTTACAATAATTACTTCAAAATTAATGGAAAATCTTTTCTCGCATTTATATTTAATGGATTCTGCAATGGAGTTGAAAACCTCTTTTACTAGATCTTTCTCATTTAAAATTTCGATCATATCCTCAGTGGTTTTAGATTCAAATACCTTTTTTATTATATCTTGAGGAGCACCAACCAGTCCAGCATATGCTGCAATTATTTCTGCTCTTCCATCGGCTATGCTATTTTTGGTGTTAAATATTCCTGCTGCAATTTTTACCAGTTTACCAGCATGTCCCATTAAAATGATATTTTTAACACCTTTATGGGCGGCTTCTTTTAACATATACCCTACAAAGTTACTCATCTGCACAATCTGATCTTCTTCTTTAGTTAAAATCTTTAAGGCCAGTTTCTGTCCAATATTACCGGGTACAAAAATTAACTGGTCATACCCCTGGGCCAAAGCTACGTCAATTTGGCAAGTCAGAGATTCCATGTAAGCTTTAGATGACATGGGTCTGGCAATACCGGTAGTTCCAAGAATGGATATGCCTCCTATTATACCCAGGCGGGGATTCATGGTCTTTTTAGCTATTTCCTCTCCGTTAGGTGCACTAATAATTACCTCTAAACCTTGATTTTTTTCTAAAAATAGTTTTAAATTTTCTTCAATTATGGATTGGGGTGTTGGATTGATGGCTGCTTCACCAACAGGTACTTGGAGTCCAGGTTTAGTGATGGTACCCACACCTTTACCTCCTTTTATGATTATCTGTGGTTGGTCAATAATTTTTACCTGGGCACATATTTTCATATTTTTGGTTACATCAGGATCATTATATGATTTTTTTAAAATACATGCTTGCCCTGATTTTTCATCCAAACATTTAAAATTAGCAACATCAATTTTAAGGATACCAACTGGTGTTTTAATATCTACAAAAGAAATAGTTTTATTTTTTATGGCTAAAAAAGCCGCGAGAGATGCAGCCGCAGCCGCAGTCCCTGTGGTTATGCCAAATTCAATCTCCTTATTTGGGGATTTATTAAATCTTTCCATTTTAACTCTAATAATAAATTTTAATTCATATCTTCTTTAAGAGCAGCCATTAGCTCTTCTAATGAAGGAGCACCAACAAATTTTACAACACCATTTATAGCAATTGCTGGAACTGCCATTAAACCATATTCTATGGCTTTTTCACGATCTTGCATAATATCGATTTTTTCAACTTCAATTGAGTCTCCTAAATCTTTTTTAGCTGCGTCCACCACTTCTATGGCCATAGGACAGTATGGGCATGTAGGTGATGTGAATACTTCTACTTTTACTACCATTTTTGTTCCTCCATAATTTTGAACGTCTGAAATTTAAATAGTATTAATACTTAAATTTTACTTATTGGATAAACCTTTTTATAATTTGCACCCATTTATCGGAATACATACTCAATTGTGCCTTGTTCCATAAATTCTCCAATACCTTTACCAAGGGAATAGGCGATTTTTGATGAAAAGCCAGCAAGCATTTCTTCAAAGGATGCGGGGGGTGTTAATGTAACCACATCATAGGGTCCTACAATTCCTCCCATTTTAGCTGCTTCATCCAATGCATAGTTCTTGTTTCCCACTGCATCGATTAATTTATTATTTTTAGCCTGGGTACCCGTGTATATCTTTCCTTCAGCTATACTTTCAACGTATTTCTTGGTTAAATTACGGTTTTCTGCCACGAGGCTGATGAAGTGGTCATAATCTTCATCCACCATTTCTTGGAGCATTTTCCTCTCCTCAGAAGTTAATTCCCTATAATCAGCACCTATATCTTTATATTTTCCACCAGTAATGGCAGTTTGGTTAATTCCAAGTTTTTGGTAGAGGTCAGAAAGATTGGTCAGGCTTAAAATAACTCCAATACTTCCTACTATAGATGATTGACTGGCAATTATCTTATCTGCAGGAGATGCGGCAAGGTATGCTCCTGATGCACCTACATCACTTATCCAAACAACAACTGGTTTTTTACAGTCTTTAACAGCTTCCATTATTTCTTCACTGGCAACTGGACTTCCACCCCCACTATTTATTTCTAAAACGATAGCTTTCACATTTATATCATTTTCAGCATCATGAATAAGTGTTTTTATCGTTTCAGGGTCGACTACTGTTCCCCCTAAAATATCAGAGGAACTATACCCTATTTCGCCCTGGAGGGGTATAACAGCCACTGTACCTCCAAATGAAGTTCCAAAAAAACTACCTATATATGTTAAGAATACAGTAGTAATAAGGGATAATACAATTAATCCACCAATTATAATTACAAGATGTTTAGTATTTTTATTCATGCTATCACATTACTTATCAAATTTTATTGTCAATACTTGGTGTTTCAATAAGTGTATTCTAAAGTATAAATAATTAATCATAATAGGGGTCTATTTAATACTAATTATTCTTATAATTGGGTTGATCTTATTAATCTTAGGATTTTTCCAAAATGGTGATATTTTGGTTGATCATAATGTATTGTTATAAAAAAGGTGATTTGATTTGAATAAAACTGTTCAATCTCCAGGTTCAGCTACTGTAATTAATGCCATATCCACGGGATTTGGTTCAGCATTTGGAATAGGACTTTATGTTACTGCTGAGGTGGAACTGCGATCATCAAAGATTAAATGCACCTCTGATGAGCCAGTTGACACATTACTAATGGATCTGTGTGTGCAGAAGGTCCTGGAAAGATTCAAGGTAGAAACCGGCGTTAGAGTTAAAACTCACTCCACTCTCCCCATGGCTTCGGGTCTTTCCAGCAGTAGTGCAACCTCCAATGCGGTGGTTATGGCCACGAGCTATGCAATTAAGGAAGAATTTGGTTTTAAAGATGATATTAATGACCTTGATCTAGTTAACATGGGAATTGATGCTTCTCTAGAGGCTGGTGTGACCATTACTGGAGCGTTTGACGATGCTACTGCTTCATACTTTGGCGGGCTCACTATAACTGATAATATGAAAAGGAGTATTATTCGCCATGATGTGCTGGAAAAACAAAACATATTAATATATATGCCGGATAAAAAATCACTAACCTCACAATCAGATGTTAATAGAATGAAGCTTCTTTCGCCATGGGTAAAAATTGCCTTTGATGAAGCTTTGAAAGGTAATGTTTTTAATGCTCTAACTTTAAATGGACTTTTATATTGTGCAGCGCTTGGATTTGATCCTAATATTGCTTTAGATGCCTTAAATTCGGGTGCGGTAGCGTCTGGATTGTCAGGTACAGGACCATCCTTTGTAGCCGTGGTTGATGAGGAAAGTTGTCATAAAGTTGAAGAAGCGTGGGATTCTTACCCGGGAAACATTATATTAACCGAGGTAGATAATGAAGGCACAATGGTGATTTAGATTGGATAAATCAGATGCTCTCAGACTTCTTGAAAAATCAAGAAAGGAGATTGACAGGATAGATGAAGAGATCCTGTATCTTATAAGTGAGCGTACATCTCTCGCCAGAGATGTCGCTAATGCCAAAATAGTTTTGGATATGGATATAGAAGATAAAAAACGTGAATATTACATCCAAGAAAAAACTAAAAAAATTGCTGAGATAAATAATATAGAAGAGAAATATCTCAGTAAAGTTATGGAAATATTGACAGATTTAAATAAGAATGAACAAGAAAAAATTTTAAGGAGAAAATAAAATGGGTAACATTAGAACTTCATTTGTAAAGAGAATGGCTAAAGAATTAATCGAGACTCATCCAGGTAGATTCACTGCAGATTTCGATGAAAACAAAATATTAGTACAAGAATATTCAACGGTGAGTACCAAACATTTACGTAACAAAATAGCTGGTTATGTTACAAGGTTAATGAGTCAACGTTCTTAGAACAACTCTCTTAGAATAACTCATTATATGCTATAAATTTTTTATAAATTTAACTTATATAAGGTTGTGAAGGTTAATGGAATTAATAGTGGCCAAATTCGGAGGAACATCCATTGGAAATGGCAAAAAAATAAAAAAAGCAGCTCAAGCTGTGGTTAATGAATACATGAAGGGTAAGAAGGTAGTAGTAGTGGTATCTGCAATCAATAAAACAACCGACGAACTCTTAAACATTGTAGATGAGGCCATGGAAAAGTCTGTAACAGAAAAACAGCTTGCTGAAATTGTTTCAATGGGTGAAATGACTAGCGTGAGGGTAATATCTTCTGCAATCGAATCACTTGGTGTGAAATCCGAATATATTGATCCTTATATGGATAAATGGCCCATAATAACCAACAGCGACCTTTTAAATGCAAAGGTTAATTTTGCAATGACTGAGAAGAATTGCAGAGAATTAATGAAGATGCTCGACCAAGGAATCATACCAGTCATATGTGGATTTTTAGGAAGAGATGAAAATGGTTATATCACCACCCTAGGAAGGGGAGGAAGCGATATAACTGCCTTTTTATTGGGCCACTGTCTTAAAGCCGACGAAGTTATAATTGTAACTGATGTAGGCGGGGTCATGTCCACTGATCCCAACAAGTTGCATACAGCAAAAAAGCTTGAAAAAATATCCGTGGAAGAGATGAGGGATTTGGCAACGCACGGAGCACAGGTACTGCATCCTCATGCCCTAAAATATAAAGATCCTAAAATTAATGCTAAAATAATTGGATACGAGCATGGTGATCTTTCAGCACCTGGAACTGAAATTATAGGGCCATCAAAAAATGAGATGCTGAAAACAACCGCCTTAAATGCTGATCCAATATCTGTGATTGCTGTGGTTGGTGAGGAAATTCTGACCAAAACTGGAATATTAGCCGAACTAGCCCATACTCTTTCTAAAAATGATATAAACATTTATGGAGTGTCAACTGGCCAAAATTCCATCACTTTCTTTGTTAATAGTGAAGAGGCCGAAAAAGCCCACGAAGTATTACACGAAGTGGTGGTGGAAAATGAGAATTTGAGTTCTCTATCACTGGGTATAGAAATATCTATGATAACTGTAACCAGTCCAGATTTTATTGACACTCCAGGGATAATCACTGAAATCACAGGACCTTTATGTAAAGACAATATTAATATTGTGGAAATATCATCAAGTCAAACTTCAGTTGTTATTTTTGTTGATGGAAAAGATGGTAAAAAAGCTTATGAACTTGTAAGGGGTGTCTTAAAATGAAAATAGAAGGAACAACAGTTGCAATGGTTACTCCATTTACACAAGATGATGGAGTGGATGAAGCAGGGATGCGACAGAACATAAATTATTTGATAGAAAACGGTGTAAATGGATTGTTAGCTGCCGGAACTACGGGGGAGTCTGCTACCATAACTCACGACGAACAGAAAAAGATGATCGACATCTTAATAGATGAAGTGGGTGGTAGAGTCATAACTGTAGCTGGAGCTGGAAGTAACTCATCTAAAGAAGCACTGGATCTGGTTAAATATGCTGAAAAAGCAGGAGCCGATGCTGCGTTAGTTATTACTCCTTATTATAATAAACCACAGCCGCATGGGCTTTATGAGCACTATAAAATGCTTGCAAACTCAACTGAAATTCCTATAATAATTTACAATGTACCCTCACGTACTGGTACTGATATAGATGTGGAAACTATTGGCCAAATTGCTCAAATGGATAATTTTGTGGCTATTAAAGAGGCCAGCCCTGATCTGGACAAAGTATCCATGATCATGAAAAAGCTCCAAGAAATTGGACGTGAAGACGATTTTCGTGTAATTAGTGGAAACGATAATCTCACACTGCCTATGATATCCATGGGAGCAAAAGGAGTTATAAGTGTAGTTGCCAACGTTGACCCGGCTCGGATGAGTGCTATGGTACAATCAGCTTTGGAAGGAGATTTCCAAAGAGCTATGGATATCCATTATGAGATATATGATCTTATGAAAGTACTATTTATTGAAAGCAACCCAGTACCTGCCAAAGAATCATTAAACATGATTGGAAGACCAGCAGGTCATGTTAGAATGCCCCTTGCTCCTTTAAAGGATCAAGATAAAGAAGAACTAAAGAAGGTTCTTCAAAAACTTTCACTACTCTAATCTTGGGATATGAGGGTAGTTTACAATATTCCGATTTATTTTGACTTTAATCTCGCAAATCTTGGTCTTAATAAATCTCTACTAATTTTATTCACTTTTTTATAATTATTATAAATGGAGAATGGTAAAATGATAAAAGTGGCTGTAACAGGTGCATGTGGAAGAATGGGGTCCAAAATAATTAAGACCATCTTAGAACAGAAAGATATGGAAATAGTAGCTGCAATAGAAGCTCCAAATACTCCTTTAGAGGGAAAAGACGTGGGAGAATTAATAGGCATTGGCACTTTAGATGTGCCAGTCAATGGTTCCCAGAATTTGGGTCCGGTTTTAAAGGAAAGTAAGGCAGATATCCTTGTTGATTTTACCATAGCTGATGCAGCAGTTGAAACCATAAAAACTACTGCGTCAAACAACGTAAATCTAGTGGTAGGAACCACAGGATTTTCAGACCAACAGCTGGCTGAAATTCAGGCCGCTGTAACCAACAATAATATCAAGGCAGTTATAGCACCTAACATGGCCGTGGGAGTAAATGTTTTCTTTAAAATATTAGAGGATTTAGCTCCTATTTTAAGTGACTACGATGTGGAAATCATTGAAGCCCACCACAAATACAAGGCAGATGCACCGTCAGGAACAGCAGTCAGAGCATCAGAGATAATAGCCCAACAATTAGACAGGGATGTTAATGATGTTGGAGTTTATGGGAGATCTGGAATGGTCGGAGCCCGAAAACCTGAAGAAATCGGTGTGCATGCAGTTAGAGGTGGAGATATTGTGGGTGATCATCTGGTACTATTTGCCGGTGATGGTGAGAGATTAGAGATTGTCCATCGGGCTCATAGCAGACAGGCATTTGTCAGTGGTGTTATAAAGGCTTTAAGATTTATTAAAGATGCAGATTCGGGAAAAATAAGTGATATGGCAGATGTATTGGGGTTTAAATAATAAAATGATAAAGGGATGTATTAATTAAAAAATTATTAAGTAGTAATAATCTTTAAGTGGTGAGATTTAATAAATTATTAAAAATAATAGAACAGGTGATAAAATGGTAAACGTGGGTATTCTTGGAGCAACTGGAATGGTAGGACAAAGATTCATACAACTATTGGCAGATCATCCTAAATTTGAGATAACTGCCTTAACTGCCTCAAAAAGATCAGCAGGAAAAAGATATGAAGATGCAGTAACCTGGCATTTAGACACTAAAATACCAGATGTGGTAAAAGACACAATAGTAGTGGATACTGATCCTGCTGAGGTAAAAGATGTGGACATAGTATTTTCTGCCCTACCCGCAGATACAGCAGCTATTGTTGAACCAAAATTTGCCGAATCCTGTGTAGTTGCCTCCAATGCTAGTGCCATGAGGATGGAACCTGATGTTCCGTTGGTAATCCCTGAGGTGAACCCAGAGCATCTGGATTTGATTGAAATTCAACAGAAAAACAGGGGATGGGATGGTTTTATTGTAACTAATCCGAACTGTTCAACCATAGCCTTAACCATAACCTTAAAACCATTGTATGACCGTTTTGACATAAAAAGGGTATATGTATCAACTATGCAAGCTGTATCTGGTGCAGGATACAACGGAGTGCCATCTATGGCCATAATTGACAATCTGGTCCCATATATTGGTGAGGAAGAGGAAAAAATGGAATCTGAAACTCTGCATCTTCTGGGAGATATCGATGAAGGTGTGGTTACTCCTGCCTCTTTTGGGGTGAGTACTTCCTGTCACCGGGTTTCAGTTTTGGATGGGCACACTGAAGCAGTTTTCATAGAATTTGAGGATGATTTTGATGTGGATGATGTTAAAAAATCATTCAACAACTTTAAAGGACTGCCTCAAAAACTGGAGTTATACTCTGCTCCCCCACAGCCAGTTGTAATAAGGGAGGAAGATGACCGGCCGCAACCACGAATGGATAGAAATGAAGGAAACGGAATGTCAGTTGTAGTTGGCAGAGTTAGAAAAGATCCAGTATTTGAACAAAACCTGAAATACATATTGGTTGGACATAATACTGTAAGAGGTGCTGCAGGAGCATCTATACTTAACGCAGAGTTAATAAATGAGATATTGTGAACTTTAAGGTAGAGTATTTAATCTTTGCTCTACTAATTCTTACTTTTTTTGGGTTTTAACTTTTTATTATTTAACAAAATCCATATTATATTTTTTTATTTAAAAGAGACCATTAAAAAACTTTTATTGAAAGTTTAAATGAATGGATTATAAAAGTTATATATTATTATAAATTTAAAACAGTGGATTATAAAAGTTAAAACCAATTTTTAAAAAGAGAGTGGAAATAAATGTTAAACAATTTGACCCTGACTTTGACCGAGCTTGATGTTTCCATTTTCTATTTAATTAATGTGCAGATACATAACCATTTTCTTGATGTGATAATGCCGGTCATTACTATTGCTGGTACCCAGATATTTTGGGTGTTAATATGTATTTACTTATTTATTTTCAGAGGCGAAAAAGGGAGAAATACTGCTTTACTAATTATTATAGCTTTGATTTTAGGTTACGTTATAACTGAACTTTTGAAGATGGGCTTTGCCCGGCCTCGACCCTACACAGTGCTGGATGAAATACGATTTTTCATCTTTATAGGAGGATATTCCTTACCTTCTGGACATTCTGCAGCATCATTTATTGGATGCACTATTATTGGACTGAAATATGGCTATCTAATCCCATTGTTACTATTTGCATTTCTGGTTGGATTTTCCAGAATATACATAGGAGTCCATTACCCCTTTGATGTAGTGATCGGTGCAGTAATTGGAATACTATGTTCATTATTGGTCTTGAGATATGAGGATAACATTTTAAGGATGAAAGATAAATTAATTAACAAAGTGAGTTAGAATACAGTTTCCAAATTTATAGTAGGTAACTTTTAGTTTCCAGATATGATATGCAATGTTAAATTTTAGTTTCCAAGTAGGCATGAGTGTGATACAATGCAGTTTCTAAAGGATAAAGAAAAGGAGCAGTTGAAGGAGTTAGTTAAAGCATGTCTCCTGGAGATAAGCAAACTAAAAATGGATCTTAAAAAATGCAAGGAAGGCTCGGATGAGGTAGGGGAAATTGAAGATCCAGAAATGATAGGAAAATTTAAAGACACTCAACTCGAACTTGAGAGGAAAGAAGTGGAAATAATTGGATTACAGGAAAAACTGCAGATCAAAGAATCACACATTTCGGACCTGAAAGCAAAACTGGACAAAGAAAGAGATATTGCAAAATCTCTAGAAGATAAAGGAACTTTTATTAAAAAAACAGTTGAAGATAAAGATTCACATATTAAACAGTTAAAAGAAGACTTTGAACGGGATATGGAAGATAAAAATCAGGTTATAGCCAAGGTTAGAGAGGACTTAGAAATTCAAATCAAAAATCTCAAAGAAAAATTCCAAAACAAAATTGAGGCTAAGGATTCAGAGATTAAAAACGTTAAACAAAAATTAAAAGAGAAAGAAAAGGAATTATCGGGACTCATGGAAGAGATTGAACAGAAAAACTCTAGGGTTTATGATCTGGAAAGACGCTCTGAAAATATTGATGAACTGAAAAATCTCCTTGAGAAAAAAGAACTTCAAATCAACAAATTACAAAAAGAACTGGAAGACTCTGAAAGTGAAGATAAGGGTGAAACTGTAGCTAAACTTGAATCTAAACTGGTTGGATTTAATGATAAGATAAATAAGTTGGAAAAGGAATTATCGGGGTTTAATAAAGAACTTAAAAATAAAAATTCAAAAATCACCATCCTTAAAAAGGACTTACTTCAAAAAGAAAATGAAATAACCAGTTTAAAAGAGAATTTAGACGAAAAAGAAAAACAATTAAAGAATATACCTGTAGAAAAAGTACCTACGCTTGTTAATACCGAATCTGATGATCTGAAAGAATTGGAAGAGATTAAGAAGTATTTCGAATTATTAACTGCTAAACCAAAAAAAGATCTAACCTCCTTCCAGTCGCAAGTCTACCAACTTCTACCCTTTGAAGAGGGATCCACCAAAGATCTCCACTCCCAAATTACCCAGATAGCCTTTAAAGAGTTATCCTACGATAATTTCAACTTTATTTTAAAGAATTTGGAACGAAAAGACTATATTAAATCTTATAAAAAGAATGAGGAATTATTCTGGAAGAAACAGAAGAAATAATTGTAATATTTTCAAGGATATTAAATTGATCTATACTATTTTTGATAATTACTGTATTAAGCTGTTATCATTTTATAATTATTATTTTGATTTCGTATTCAATTCTGTAAAGATTATAGGTCAGCAAAGGCCCTTACTGGAGAACTTTCTGTCTCAAGAAGTAGGGGAATGATATAAATTTTAAACTGATCATGGTAGATTTTATCTAGATTGGTTAGGTTTTCCAATATCCAAATATCATGGGATAAGAGAGTTTTGTGATTGGATGTATCACCAAAAGGATCAACACTGGGGGCATCAATCCCAATGCCTTTAACACACAGTTCTACAAGATAATTCGCACATTTTGAGGATAAATAGGGATTTTTAATGAAGTATTCATCTTTTCCCCATTTACTTGACCACCCAGTCCTGAAAATAATAACCTTTTCGTCATTTAAGAATTTTAAGTGTTTTACTTTTATCTTCTTACTATCAACATCGATGATTCTGGCTTTTTGAATTAGTTCATTGAGTTTCAAGTCTGAAATTTTCCTTCCACCTTTTTGGAAGTGGTAGGGTGCATCCAGATGGGTGCCCATATGCATGTTTCCTTGGAATTTATAGAGGGAATATTCATCCATGTGGTGATTTTTAATCTCTCCAATTTTAACTGGTGGGTCGCCTGGATATACTGGCATTTTATTATACAATTTGTGGGTTAAGTCAATCATTCTCATCACGGTTCTATTTATATACTATTAAATAATTGAACTATGTATTATAAACATTATATTTATCAATTAATCAGTGTTTTTCTTCAAATAAATAATTTATAATCCTTTCAGCTTACTTTAAGAGGGTGTGGGGTTACTCCTTTTTTTATGAACTATATAAAATAATCTACCCAAAACTATTTATAGAACCTCTAACCCATCGATAAATTACAAACAAGAGAGGTGAAATAGATGGCACAACAATTTGGTGCTGGCCAAGGCCAACCAATTTTAGTATTACCAGAAGGTACAAGTAGATTATTAGGAAGAGATGCCCAAAGAATGAATATAATGGCTGGAAAAGTTCTAGCTGAAACAGTAAGAACAACTTTAGGTCCGAAAGGAATGGACAAGATGTTAGTAGACTCCCTAGGTGACATAGTAGTCACAAATGACGGAGTAACCATTCTAAAGGAAATGGACATTGAACACCCTGCAGCTAAGATGTTAGTAGAAGTGGCTAAAACCCAAGAAGATGAAGTAGGGGATGGAACCACAACTGCAGTAATCATTGCTGGAGAATTACTCAAAAAAGCAGAAAACTTACTGGACCAGGACATACACCCAACCATCGTTGCAATGGGTTACAGACAAGCCGCTGAAAAAGCACAAGAAATCTTAAATTCAATCGCAATTGAAGCAGATGATAAAGACACCCTCATAAAAGTAGCAATGACTGCAATGACTGGTAAAGGAACTGAAAAAGCAAGAAGACCACTAGCAGAACTAGTAGTAGATGCTGTAAAACAGGTACAGGAAAACGGCGACGTTGACACAGATCACATTAAAATCGAGAAAAAAGACGGCGCAGTAGTAGACGAATCAACCCTAGTCCAAGGTGTAATAATTGACAAAGAAAGAGTACACCCTGGAATGCCTAAAAAAGTAGATAATGCCAAAATCGCACTCTTAAACTCTGCAATCGAAGTAAAAGAAACTGAAGTAGATGCAGAAATCAGAATCACTGACCCAACACAGATGCAAGCATTCATTGAACAAGAAGAACAAATGATCAAAGACATGGTCACCAAAATCGTAGACAGCGGAGCACAAGTTCTATTCTGTCAAAAAGGAATAGACGACCTAGCACAGCACTACCTAGCTAAAGCAGATGTAATGGCTGTTAGGAGAGTTAAAAAATCAGACATAGACAAACTATCCAAAGCAACCGGTGCTAAAGTAGTAAGCAATATCGAAGATTTATCTGCCGCAGACATTGGAGAAGCAGGATTAGTTTCTGAGAAGAGAATTTCTGGCGAAGAAATGATTTTCGTAGAAGACTGCAAAGAAGCAAAAGCAGTAACCCTACTAGTTAGAGGATCCACTAACCACGTGGTAGACGAGATTGAAAGAGCAGTTGACGATGCAATTGGTGTGGTCGCAGCTACCGTAGAAGATGGAAAAGTAGTAGCTGGTGGAGGAGCACCTGAAATAGAACTGGCCAAAAAACTCAAAGATTACGCTGAATCCATAAGTGGAAGAGAACAATTAGCAGTAACTGCATTTGCAGAAGCATTGGAAGTTGTTCCAAAAACCTTAGCTGAAAACGCAGGATTGGACAGTATTGATTCTCTGGTGGATTTAAGAGCAGCACACGAAACCTCCTCATACATGGGATTAAACGTGTTTGAAGGTGATGTTGCTGACATGTACGAGGCTGGTGTAATTGAACCTCACAGGGTTAAAAAACAGGCTATACAATCTGCTGCCGAAGCTGCCGAAATGATTCTAAGAATTGACGATGTAATTGCATCTAGCGGCACTGGAGGACAACCTGACATGGAAGGAATGGAAGGTATGGGTGGAATGCCGGGTGGAATGCCACCAATGATGTAAGATAAAGGTTAAAAAACCTTTACTTTTTTATTTTTTAATTTAAAATCTAAAACGAATCTAAAAAAATATAATTCTTGATGTATTCTACATCAAAAATCAACTAGTTGAATATTATTCTATTTGTACTTTAGCTACATCTTTTTCGGCTTTAGGGAGTGTAATTGTTAGTGTACAGTCTTTTAATTTGGCAGAAACTTCCTTAATTTTTATATCACTTGACAAATTTATTGAACGTTTGGTTTCACCATAACTTCTCTCTTTTTGTATGAATTTTGCACCTTCAATATCAACATCTTCTTTGAATTTTGTGGCGATTTCTACAATATTTCTGGAGATACCAATATCAAGATCTTCTTTTTTTACTTTAGGAAGGTCGGCTATGATTATTATAGTTTCATTGGTTTCTAAAACATCAATCAATGGTTTTTTGATTTTTGAACCTTTATACTCTTTTGCATAATCGGCTATAGTTTCGTTAATTTCCCCTGTTCTTTGTTGGAAACCTTTTACAATATCATTTAATAATTTTTCTGGAGGAGTCATACCTTCTGCTTCACTCTCTTCTTCTAGTTTATTTTTTTGTTCAACAGCCTCTTTTTTGATTTCACCAGTTGTTTCTTTTATTTTTTCTTTCTTTTTTGAAGCCTCTTCTTTTATCTCTTCTATATTTTCACTTACATCTTCCTTTTTTTTGCTGATGTCTTCTTTGACGTTACCTGTTGTTTCTTTTATTTTTTCTTTCTTTTTTGAAGCTTCTTCTTTCATTTTTTCCATCTTTTTTTTCATTTCATCTTTTGATTCAACTATTTCCTCATTAACCATAACTTATCCCCCCAATTATACCTTGGAATATCTATTAAAATGGGTCATAAAATTAGTCTCTTGATGTCGATTTTATTCAATATTGGCTTTTATTATTCTTTTTCTTCCTTAATTTTACCTTTCATTTTACCTTTCATTTTACCTTCAGTTTCTTTAACTTTGCCTTTTAATTCTCCTTCCATTTCTTTTGCTTTACCTTTTACTTCTCCTTTTTTTTCTTTAATTTTCCCTTTTAAATCTCCCATATTCATCATCTCTCCTTTTTAACTTTTTTTATCTAAAAAAATCATCACTCATTATATCTACAATTATTTCTTAGCTAAAAGCAGGCCTTTAATCAATACTTTGTCTCCAATGGTCTTGATCATTTCATAACTTACAATTTTCTCATCGCCTAACCCTATTTTGGCAGATATACCTGCTTCTTTTAGTATAATAGATTCGATCCTGTTATCTTCAAAGTTCCAATTGATATCCTCCACTATACCTACCTGATCACCAGATTCATCTATAACTTCTTTACCAATCACAGCCTCAACTACTTTCATAGATTCATACCTCCACATCATTCTTTAAATACCTAATTATTACTGCTTATTTTTTAGTATAACTATGTTTTAAGCACTTAATATAATGAACGATTATTTTAAAAAAAGAAATAGGTATCAATTAAATTCTGCTATACAACCAATTATCTATTTAATATGATAGAATGAGAATATAAATTGAAAATTATTACATTATTCAGAGATTAATTTGATTATTTTATCTGAAATATAATTTAACTAGGAGAAACAGTTCCAAATTCCATATTATAAAAATAAAAAAACAGTGAAAATTTTTATCATGTCATTAGTTAATGTATATAATTAACATATAATGTATTGATATGAGTGTAACACAACATTTTTGGTTGTGTAATTATTGATGAATACAAATATTTTGTAAAACAAATTATTTTAGTGGGAATAACCAGTATACTGGTAAGTTTGAGTCCCCTTATTTTGCTGCCAATCATCTCCAAAAGCTTGGGAGCAGCAAACTATGGTATTTGGATACAGTTTAATAATACCATTACTTTAATCCCGGCAATTGCTGCTTTGGGCCTTCCTTATACCATGGTACGATTTTTATCAGCATCCCAAAACCCGGAGGAGATAAAAGAAACATTTTATACCATAGCTTTCCTGGTGATAATGGGTTGTCTATTTGTGGCAGTACTACTCCTAATATTTTACCAGCCCATAGCAGACGTATTATTTCAGGGAAATTTTATAGTATCCCTGGTACTGCCAGTATGCATATTTATCGCAGGATTAATTCTGTTATCATTTGATTTTTTTAGAACATTTAATCAGATGAAATCTTATTCCTTTTTCACATTTTTAAATGCATATCTAATAATTATTATTGTTTCATTTTCATTATTTTTAGGTTACGGCATCACAGGAGCAGTATTTGGATTTTTAATAGCTCAAATCATCATTTTTGCTGCAATGTATCTACTTATCATCTCCAAGATAGGTTTCACTTTACCAAAATTTCATAATATTAGAGCTTATTTAAATTTTGGTTTGCCTACCATACCCAGTAATATATCTTTTTGGATACTGGATATAACTGATCGGTATCTCATTGGACTTCTTCTTGGATTGTCATTTGTAGGATACTACTCTGGGGGATACTTACTGGGAAGCATTATATCCATACTATTATCTCCATTTTATACGGTTTTACTGCCTATACTTTCCCAGTATTATGCCCAAAATAATGTGAGAAGGATTAAATCATTAATTAACCATTCTATTAAATTTTTTTTAATAATGGCCATACCGTCAGTGTTTATACTGACCATACTATCTAAACCTCTCCTCCTACTTTTATCCACTCCCAATATGGCCCTTAATGGTTATCTTATAACGCCTATAGTGGCTGTAGGAGGATTGTTCTTTGGACTTTATGGTATCATAAGTCAGATAATATTTTTGGAGAGGAAAACTCAGATAACTGGGAATATATGGTTGATTTCTATTGTCCTTAATTTAGTAATGGATCTTACATTTGGTTTTTATTTTGGAATAATTGGAATAGCAGTTACCACTCTCTTAGTGTATTTATTTGCTTTTATTGTCACCCTACACTATTCTTTTAAATTTTTAAGGTGCAATTTTTACTTTGGATTTATTTCTAAAACTATTGTGGCATCAATATTGATGTCAGGGTTATTGGTAATTCTAAATCCAATTGGGCCATTAAATATTCTTTTCGGAGTAGTTTTATCATTTTTAGTTTATGTGGTTCTATTATGGTTATTAGGAGGTATTCGTCGGGAAGAATTACTACTTTTTAAGGATATTTTAAGGGATGTACTAGAAAGGTTAACCCGGCCTATTTTAGGATTTAAAAATAATTAAAAGTTGATATTCACTTTTTTAATATTTTGATTGGAAAATTATTTTTAGCATCTGGTAAAAATAATATTAAAAACAGGTAAGTGGTAAAAATATGTTAATGGATGTAAACCCCCAAGAAGCTTTAAATATAATAGAAGAAAATTGTAATAATTCTAATTTTATTGTACTGGATGTTAGAACTCCTGCAGAATTTAATGAAGACCATATAAAAGGAGCAGTGCTCCTGGATTATTATTCAGCTAATTTTAAAGATGAATTGGAAAAACTGAACAAGGATAATTTTTATTTAATTTATTGTAGAAGTGGGGTTAGAAGTAAGAGTGCCATGGATTTGATGAGTATTATGGGCTTTAAAGAGATTTATAATCTTTTAGGAGGAATAATGAGATGGAAAACAATGGGTTTGCCTACAGTAATTCCTTAATCTTATAATACACTATTATCTTTTAAATGGATGAAAAATTAAAAATTAATTTTATTTTACTTAAATTATTTCATAAATGATTTTATATTCAATTAATTAAAAAAATAAAGAGTAAATTGATTCAACCGTTTCCTGAGTTTTCAGGCTTTTTTATCATTTCATCTACTCTTTCTTCACCTAAAACAGTTATTAAACGATTTTTAAGTGATGGGTTCGAATTGACCAATTCAATTAATTGATTTTGTAGAGAATCTAACTTCTGGGTACTGGTGGTTAATTGTGTTTCAAGTGAATTGGCAGTTTTTATTGCTTCTTCTACTCCACCGGTTTGCATTTTTCCGATTATTTGTTGATAAAGTCCCATTATCTTTTTAGATTCCTGGAATTGTTCTATTCTTATCTTGGCAAATTTTTTGGTTGCATTATCCGGAGCAATTTTCATCATTTCCTGGGTACTATTAATAGCTTGATCTGTGAAGTTGATAGAGTCATTGATATAGTTGATATTAGTTTTAGATGATTCATTTTCCATATTGATTTGTGTAAAAGATGATCTAGCATCTAACCATAAACCATCTGATTTTTTAAGATAATTGTTATAATTACTAGATTGATGCTCCTGGTATGTAAAATATCCTCCTACACCTATAATTACAACCAGGGCCACGATAATTAGGGCAATATATTTCTTATCCAAATAAAAACCTCCTTATTTCTATTTTTTAGAGATAGAACATTAATGTGTTAATTAAATATATTGCTTTGGGTTTAAAATTTGATCTAATTTATAGGTAGTCATAGTTTTTGAATTATTTTTCAATATATTTTTTATTCAGTGGCTTGGGGATAATTATCATAAAAAATTAGTATAATAATAATTCATATATTAATAGGGGGATTATTTTTGGAACAATATGTGGAAATTTTGATAATAATTGGAGCAATCTTAGTTTTAGTAACTGCAATATTTGCCTGGAAAGTGCAAAGCCTTAATATGCGCAGCCGTCATAAAGTACAGGCTTTGGGACTCATAGGATTAACGGCAGTGGCATTAATTGCCATAATTGTGAGTATAGGGTTTTCAGAAAAAATGGAAGGCTTAATTGGAGTGGCAAGTGCTGCGGTTGGTGGAATTGCTGGTTTTATAGGTCACCGAATGGGGACACCGAACCGGACTGTAATGTTCCCACTTGAAGATCAGTTGAATAGTGTGGGTAAAACTTTAGAATTTACAGTAGCAGGTATTAGTACTGCTAATTATAATTTGAATTACACTATGATTAATGGACCAGCTAGTGCCAATCTTGATTCTTTAAGTGGTAAATTTTCTTGGACTCCTACAGAAGAAGACGATAAAGAATACAATGTAACTTTTACAGTAAATGACAGTATGGGTGGATCAGATTCTAGAGCCATAAAAATTACAGTTCAATAATGTAGGTTAATTAGAGAAGAAAAATTTTATTCAAAATAAAAAAAGAAATAATATAAATTAAACCCTAAGAATCCTTAATTCTCAAGGTTAACCTATTTTTTAAAGTGACAGAATATGAACTGCAGCAGTTCCACCAGTTCCACCAATATTGTGGGTCATACCGGTTTCTAGACCTTCAATCTGTCTTTTACCAGCCTCACCACGAAGTTGCCATACAATTTCAGCTGTCTGGGCAATACCAGTTGCACCAAGTGGGTGACCCCTTGCTTTAAGTCCACCTGATGGATTTACAGGTATTTTACCATCGATTTCAGTCATTCCCTCTTCAACAGCAATTCCTGCTTTTCCTTTTTCTACAAAACCCAGATCTTCTATTGCCAAAAGTCCATTTATACTGAAACAGTCGTGTACTTCAACTGCACCAATATTTTTTGGCTCCATTTTAGCCATTTTATAGGCTGTTTGGACTGCATTTACCGTGGCATCAATAGTGGTTAAACTTTTTCTATCATGTAAGGCAAGGGTACCAGAAGCCTGGGCCGAAGCCTTAACATAAACTGGTGTATCTGTATACTTTTTAGCATCCTCTGCTGGACATAAAATTACAGCAGCTGCACCATCAGATACTGGTGAACAATCCAATAATCTTAAAGGATCGGCCACCATAGTCGAGTTAAGTACCTGGTCTACAGTTATCTCCATTGGAAATTGTGCCCGGGGATTGTTTGATGCATTTTTGTGATTTATTACAGAAAACATGGCTAATTGTTCACGAGTAGTCCCGTACTCGTACATATGGCGCCGTGCCATCATAGCATATAGTGAAGGGAATGTTACTCCCTGTTGGGCTTCCCATTCCTGATCTGAGGCACTGGCTATCATTGGTGTTGGGTCAACAACATCGGTCATCTTTTCCACACCAGCTGAAATTACAATGTCGTGGTAGCCGGAAGCTACTGCCATAATACCGTTCCTTAATGCTAATCCACCTGAGGCACAGGCTGCTTCTACTCTAGCACAGGGAATTGGTGTTAGGCCGGCATGGTCAGCTATCAAAGAAGCAATATGTTCCTGCCCGACAAACAGCCCTGCAGACATGTTTCCTACATACATCGCCTCCAAATCTGCTCCTTCTATGTTTGCATCCTGGATTGCTCCTAGTCCTGCATCAGTTATCATATCTCTAAATGATGTGTCCCACAATTCTCCGAACTTGGTTTGTGCTACTCCTATAATTGCAACATCTCTCAAATTAATCGCCCCCTAGGCCATCCTTAATTTTCCTTTATATTTAGCATAAACTGCGTAGTCAACGTAAGATTTTCTCTCAATCATATCTGCTACTTTTGGTGCAGCTTCTCTCTGTTTTTCGATCTTATCAGTTACCTCTATGCTGAAAGCGTCACTTCCAGCACCAGAACCGTAACTTACAACAAGTATCTTATCACCAGGATTAGCAATGTCCAGTATGGCGGCCAGTCCAAGTGGAGTGGCTCCAGAGTATGTATTCCCAATTACTGGTGTTAAAAGTCCGGTTTTTGCCTGTTCATTGTTAAATCCTAATTTTTTAGCTGCCCTTAAATAGAACTTTCCATTGGGTTGGTGGAAGACCACGTGGTCAAAGTCAGAGGCATCTTTATTTAAGCGTTCCAACAATCCTTTGGCTGCAGATAATACATGTTTGAAGTATGCTGGCTCTCCTGTGAACCGTCCACCGTGCCGTGGATAGGGTTGACCCTCCCTTCTATAAAAATCAGGTGTGTCAGTGGTGTAACTGTATGTTTCTTCAAAGTTGGCTATTGTATCTTTTTTACCGATAACATAGGCTGCTCCACCGGCTGATGCTGTGTATTCTAGTGCATCACCAGGTGCACCCTGGGCTGTGTCTGATCCAACTGCCAACCCATATTCAATCATTCCTGAGTCAACCAGTCCCATACAAATCTGCATACCTGCAGTTCCGGCTTTACATGCAAATTCCAAATCAGCTGCAGTCATATCTGGTGCTGCCTCCACTGCCTCTGCAACGATGGTTGAGGTTGGTTTTACAGCATAAGGATGGGATTCTGAACCGACATAAACGGCCCCAATTTTTTGGGGGTCTATCGTAGCCCTTTTAAGGGCGTTTCTTGCAGCTTCCACTGATATGGTTGCTGTATCCTCATCGGGACCTGGTACTGATTTTTCATTTACTACTAGTCCTCTTGAAATTGCCTTAGGGTTGTCTCCCCATACTCGGGCTATTTCTTCAACTTTAATTCTGTATGAAGGTATATAAACTCCATATCCTACAATTCCTGACATTCAATATCACGACCAAAATCATTAATTTGTGTAACAATTTTAAGCAGAATTTTTTACCACTTGAAACTGTAATTATATTCTAATTCGTCTTTTATTTATGAAATCTAAAAATTCAATAAAAAATTTAGTGGTTTAATATTCTTAAAACAAACTTATAAACTTTGTTATGGGAATTGTAATAAATTTCCCTTAAACGGTTAAATTCAAGGTAATAATATCCATATTCTCCATAGATAAATGGATACACTAATCTATACCTTTTCGTGTAGTTTATATGCTATGAATTTCTTAAATCTATATACAACCTCTACTAATATTAAATATCTTAATAAATATTTATCAAGGATTTAAATAAGATAATAAGTGTATAAATTGGGGTAATTTACACGTGGCAGAAGAAAGGAGATTTAACATGAATATAAAAGAACTATCCATAGACACTAAATCAATATTAATTGGCAGTGCAATATCCATAGTCCTGATACTGGTCAATGCTCCCTTGTTAGCATGGTTTTTTGGACCGGTGGTAGGTGCATTTTTGTCAAACTTTTTTAAAAGAGAATTTAATGTTAAATACTCATTAATGATTGGATTAGTTATTGGAGTGGTATTTATGTTATTTTATCTCATATATTCCATAGCAGTTCATGGTGGACAAGTTAGTCTTCCCAACTGGAACAGTATTCTGTTACTTACAGAAGCAGTATTAATAAGAATAATAGCAGCTGTTATATACGGTTTAGTAGGTGGATTGATAGCATATGTATCCCTTAGAATATTTAATACTAATAAAAAATCAGGTAGTAGTTAATTAATCTAATAAACGATTGGATAGTCACTAATAAGCTTAATAATATTTTTTTTAACTATTGGTGGGATGTCCAACCGGTATTAGATATAGTACTTCCTGATCGGAGGGTAATTTCAAGATTTTCTGTGCGTCTTTGTTGGAAAATCCGCCAATTAACACCATACCCAGATCCAGTGCCTGGGCTTGCAGGTAAAGATTTTGACCGGCGTGACCTGCTTCCATATGGACAAATTGAATACCACGATCCCCATATCTGTTCTGGGTGCGGGAGTACACTCCGGTGATTATGATTATGGCAGGGGCATTTGCAATACCACCCTGTCCATAAGCTGTACTTGAAAGGTTTACTCGTAGATCACCTTTCATTATATATTCTAATTGGTTTTTAAGGGGATTATAATGGTATAATCCACTTTCCAGACCATTTACTCCATTAGTTCCGGTAAGAATATAAATCTCCAATGGATAGGTTGCTCCGGCAGAGGGAACTGTTCTAATGTTTTTTTCTTTGTCAGTGATTCCCTGGGCTGCCCATAAAAGCTGTGAAATATCTTTTAAAGTTAAAGATTTATTCTGGTAAGTGCTAATTGATTTCCTTTTATTTATGGCATCCTCCACTGATATGTTTCCAGTTGTTTCTGGTGTGGGAAGTACAATTACACCTTTAATTGGTTGGATATTTTCAACTGGTTGGCCTTGGATCAGGAAAAAAATAGCTACTAGAAATCCGATTAATACAATTAATTGCAGTAATTTTATAATTTTTGACATTGAAAACCACTTTATTTTGTAAGAATTTAGGGTTATATAAACCTTTATGAATAAATTCCAGGTCTTTTTGTTATTGGATCTTTTTATAAGTTTAAAATGGCCTGGTTCCAAACATGTTGATAAATTTGAATTAAATAAAACACCATTATTATTATATTTAATAAATATATTTTATTATACAATTTTAATTTACCTATATTGCATATGTTTTAATGAATTATAATACACTAAATAAAGAGTTATAAAAGGAATTATAAAGATGACCAGTTTAGATTTTTATGGTGGAGTTGACGAGATTGGTGGAAACAAAATATTAACCAGTTTTCAGGATACTTCCCTTTTTCTTGATTTTGGGATGAGCTTTTCTCAAGCTAACAAATACTTTGCAGAATTTTTACAGCCCCGAAAAGCCAACGGCATATTAGATTTTATTGAATTCGGATTACTCCCTGAGATAAAGGGGATATACAGGGAGGATTACCTCAAACATTCTGGCCTGCACAGTACAGATAAACCTTCTGTTGATGGAGTATTATTAAGCCATGCCCACATGGATCACTCTGCTTATGTACATCATTTAAGAGAAGATATTCCCATATTCCTAACTGAACAGTCTTACCTCATTATGAAAGTCCTGGAGAAGACCACTAGTGTTTCATTTACGGATTTAATCACTTTAAAGAAAGATTTCCAGTTTATACCTAAAAAAAGAGGTGAAGGATATAAAAGACTTCAAGGGGACCTGGCACGGGTTAAAAGGAATATAAATGTAATGAAACCCTACAAGAATTATGATTTAGGGGATTTTTCAGTTAAAAGCGTTCCAGTGGATCATTCTCTTCCAGGTGCAACTGGATTTATACTGGAAAATGAGAATGATGCAATCATATATACTGGAGATTTAAGATTTCATGGAAAGAGGCCAGAATTAACAAAAAAATTTGTTAAAGAGGCAAAAAAGGCCGATCCTACGGTCATGCTTTCAGAAGGGACACGAATTGCAGAAACTACTAGTGTAACTGAAGAGGACATAAAAAACAATGCCACAGAACTTATATCCAGTTATAATGGACTAGTGGTTATAAACTATCCTATAAGGGATTTGGATCGGCTTTTAACTTTTTATGAGGTGGCCTGTAATGTTGATCGTAAACTGGTTGTAAATTTGAAACAGGCCTACATGCTGAACCTTTTCTATGGTAGTGATTACCCTAAAATTGATGATGTGGTAGTATACACTCCCCGTAAAGGTTGGGGCTTACTTGGAGATGAATCATTTGCCTGTTTTGGTGAAGAATGGACATGTGCCCTGGGCATTGACCAGTATCATGTTAAGACAGATTATGATAAATGGGAAAGAGATTTCTTGGACTGGAATAATACCATTAACTATAAAGACCTTAAAGAAGAACCAGAAAACTACATGTTCCGCTGCGACTTTTTTGAGTTAAAGGAATTAATTGACATCAAACCAGAGGAGGGATTATATATTAGATCAGTTACCGAACCCTTTGATGATGAGATGGAAATTGATTATAAGAAAGCCCTAAACTGGCTGGATCACTTTAATCTGAAGCTGATTGAAGAGGGAATGCATGCATCAGGACATGCCAATGGAACTGAAATACTTAACATGATAAGAGAAATACAACCAGAAACGGTTTATCCCATCCACACAAATAAAAAAGAGGAATTTTCAGTTTTGAAAGATAATGGGATTGATGTGATTAACCCTGAGCTCTCCCATAGGAGAGATTTAGATCATCATTAAATTATTTAATTTCATTAATAATATTTATACTACAAAAAGTAATAATTATTGAGGAGATCAAAATGTCCAGTAAATCAGAGGAAGATTTTGTTAAAAATTTAGATTCACGAAGGCCTATCAAATCCATGTTTGTGATATCAGAAAAAACCCTGAAAAAAGGTAAAAACAATAAATTCTATATAGATTTAAGGCTTTCCGATAATACCGGTGAAATCATAGGAAGAATTTTTGCCGAAAATGTGAAAGAAACCATGGAATCCCTAGATGAAGGCGAAGTTTATGAAATCGAAGGAACAGTAAACGAGTTTCCAAGGGGTTCTGGGCAGTTCAATATAATAATTAAAGATTTTGATGAATTATCTGATGGTAAATATGATTTAAATGATTTTATCATAACCTCTGATCAGGATCAGTATGAATTAATCATGGAAATAAAAAACACTATAGATAATATTAAAGATGAACATTTAAAGGAGTTATTAGTTTGTTTTTTTGATGATGAAAAATTCACACTCCGATTTTATGATTCACCATCAGCTAAATTTTATCACCACAACTATATAGCGGGACTGTTAGAACATACTGTAGGAGTTTTAAAACTTTGTAAACAAATTTGTGAATTTTATCCTGATTTAGATGCTGATCTATTATACACTGGAGCTATTCTCCATGATATAGGAAAATTGGATGCCTATCAATATAATAAATATGCAACCTGTATTACTCTGTCTGAGGAGGGTGAATTACTGGACCACCTCTTTATATCATGTGAAATGGTTAATGAGAAACTTAAAAAAATAGAAATGCCTGAAAATGTAAAAAACAAACTCCTCCATCTGATTTTAAGCCATCACGGTGATGTGAAAAATGGTTGGGGTTCACCAGTAAGTCCTCAAATACCTGAGGCAGTGGCATTGCACCATGCCGACAACCTGGATGCTAAAGTCAAAGGCATGCTGCAGAATCCTGTAAGAAAATAGTTAAGTGAATTTTATGATTACCATTACCAAAAAGGAAAACATTGTTCTAGATCAGATAAAATATTTCCAGGCAGAATTTGGTGGAGGAATATCCCCTAATATTCTGAAAATGGATTTAAACATGTCTGAACATGAAGTCAAAGAGATAATAAGCCTTTTAATTGACAAAAAATTAGTTGTTCGTGTAAATAATGATCATGTCATGTTTAAAGATAATGATCACAAGGTCCAGGTAGTTGATTCCAGGGCTGATGTTAAAAAGGAGGAGTTGAACCAGTTAGAGATGAAAGCTTTTGATATTATAAAAAGTATTACTGATGACTCTTCTATGGTATCCCGGCATGTTTTAGAGGGCCACTTGCTTTACGGGGATCTGAATCTCAGCACCTTTAGAATGTACCATATAATCATATCCCTGGAAATTAAGGGGTTGATAAAAAAAGTGAGAAAGAGTGATGGGGAATATTACCAGGTGAACCCCTAAAAATAAGGGGATTTAATTATTTTTTTTATCAGTCTAGGGAAATTTCTCTGGTAACTGGAAGTTTTCTCAACCAGCCAATATCACTCTTATAAAGCATTCTTATGTCATTTATTTCTAGTTGTTTCAAGGCCAGTCTTTCTATTCCCAGACCAAATGCAGCTACTGGTGTTTCAACACCTAGTGGTTCCAGTACCTCTGGTCGAAACATTCCCGCTCCTCCCAGTTCTACCCATGATTCCTTTTCAGGAAGATAAATCTCGCATTCTGTAGAAAGATAAGTGTATGGGAAGTAAGCTGGTCTGAATCGTACTTCAAAGCCTAATTTATGATAGAACTCTTTCAGTATTCCTAAAAGATTTCTGAAGTTAATGTCTTCTGAAGCCACTATTCCTTCAACCTGATGAAACTCAGGAAGGTGCTTGTAAGTTATGGTTTCCCTTCTGAAAACCCGTCCAACTGAGAACATCTTCAATGGAGGTTTATTTTCAGCCAGAAATCGGGCAGATACACAGGTGGTGTGGGTTCTGAGAACCGATTGTTTGGCCACATCCACATCCCACAAGTAACCCCAACCCTCAGAACCAGTACTTCCACCAGTTTCATGGGCTTCTGAGACTTTAGATACCAGTTTTTCACCGGGAAGTTTCACATGTTGTGGATTTTTAATATAAAATGTATCTTGCATCTCCCGGGCTGCGTGATCCTGGGGCTGGAAGAGGCAGTCAAAATTCCAGAAAGCAGACTCTAAAATTGAACCACGGGATTCAGTGAAACCCATCTCTAAAAATGTTTTCCTGATATCTTCAATAATCCTTCTTAAGGGATGAATCTTTCCTGGATAAATTTCTGGATGTTCGGCGTTAATATCATATCCTCTGTATTTCAGAGATTTCCATGAACCGGTTTTTAACTGTTCATGGGTTAACTGGGTGGCCTCTTTGGTGATGTCTATACCTATATCTAGGAGTTTTTTTCCTTCATCTGTTACTTTGAATGTGTATTTGGGCTCTTTTTTAATATTAATTATACCCTTCCGCTTTTTTAGGAGATCAAATCCTTCTTTGATAATTTGAGGGGGGTTGAAAAGAAGCATTTTCTGTTTTTCCAGTAGGTTTTCCAGTACTGTTTCGTCCTTGTATTCTTCATCAACTGCATTTCTACCTTCTGGGGTGATTTTCACCATACCTTTGTCAATAAGGGCCCATTTCTTCTTTAAAAGCCAGCCAATAGCTATTTTGACCTCTGAAGTTTCAAGCTGAGCTTTATCTTTTAGATCACCCATGGGCATGGATTCTTCTTTATCCAGTATTTGGAGTATTTTACGTTCGGGCAATCCTTCCTGGGCGTATTTTTTACCAGTTTGACTGAGGCTGATAACTTCATCAGTAACCTTGTGAACTTCTATGAGTTTTTTGGATTCTAAAGAGCCGGCTGCACTCATCACAGATTTAATGTTCATATCCTGAAACTTGGAAACTTCCTCGGGGGTGGCTTCATAGTTCAGTTTTTCTAAAGCTTTCAAAATTTTCTTTTCGTATATGTGTAACTCATTGATAGTTCTCTGCAGCTTTGCATCCATTAAAAACACCAAGTAATATTATCTTTAATCTTTTATTTTTAATTTAAATTGAATATATTTATAAATTTTAATCCATTAATTCGCTTAAAATGGCCACCATTATGGATGATGCGGTTAGATCAGCAGTGGTACCGGGATTTAACTTGTTATCCATAAGGTCGTGATCAAATGATTCCAACATGTTTAGGCCTTTATCAGTTAATATTCCCCCTTTTTCCAATATAATCTTTGCATCCTGTGAAACTTTACTAGCTACACTATTTCCATACTTCCGGCTGATCAGGGTATCGGGATAATTGGCGAGGATGGTTAAAAATGTTTGAACTGTGGCTCTGTTTATACCGTGTTCTGTTTTATGATTTAAAAATGTTGGATAACCCACCTCAAATGTCACTGGCATTTTATTAGTAAGTTCAAAGGCTAATAAATCCCATTCAGATGAAATCTTAAGAACATCGAACATACTGATATCCTGCTCTAGAAGGGAGTTCTTGGATTTCTGGCTTGAAACATCTAGATCTTCTTGTTCTCCCATTCCCCCAGCATCAGCAATGTTTATAGCATCGTATAAGTTAACTGCATCCTGGGACGTGGTGGCTTTCATTATTTTATCCACGTTGGTTCGAAGATCATCCAGATCAGTACTCATACCTGCTGCAGCTGAGATGGGAGTTAGAAGCATTATAATACCGAGATTGGTATTGTTAGCAATCCATTTATCAGTTTCAAGGACAGCTTGCTTTATCAATTTTCCTAGGTGGATTTGGTTGAATTTGTCTTTTCTGCCTTGATATTTAAGTCCCCTTTTAGCAGCCTTTTTTATTTCATCTCCAATAACAATGCCACTGATTAGAAAGTCTTCAAATACCATGTCATCAAAGTCTTGGGTTCGGTGTACATTACCTGGTTTAGGATGTCCGCTTACTTCCAGTACTGATGCTATTTGGGCTGCTTTGCTTATTAGAACAGGATCCATTATTTTCCTCTAATTATTAATATTATCCTTTCCCCAGGAAATAAGGGGCGAAATGGGATATTATTAGGTCTGCACCAGCCCTTTTAATGGACAGCAATGATTCTAAGATGGAATCTTCAGTCAAGTATCCGGCTTCAATACCTGCTTTTAGCATGGAGTATTCTCCACTTACTTGGTAAGCGGCAGTTGGAATATTAAATTCGGTTTTAATGTCTTTAATTATGTCCAGGTAGGCCAGGGCGGGTTTTACCATTATTATATCTGCCCCTTCGACTATGTCCATTTCAGCTTCTCTTAAAGCTTCGATAGAATTGGCAGGGTTCATTTGGTATGTTTTTCGGTCACCAAATGACGGAGCTGAACTTACTGCATCTCTAAAGGGTGCGTAGAATGAAGAAGCATACTTGGCAGCATAAGACATGATCAGGGTATCATAAAATCCGTATTCATCCAGAATTTCTCTTATGGCCATCACCCGGCCATCCATCATATCTGAAGGTGCTACAATATCTGCACCTGCTTCGGCATGACTTAGTGCAATTTGGGATAGATAATCCAGTGTTTCATCATTTAGGATCACATCTTCTTCCACAATTCCGCAGTGGCCATGGGAAGTGTACTGGCACATACACACATCAGTTACAATCACCAGATCAGTTTCATCCCTAAAAAGGCCCACAGCTTGCTGAACTATTCCCTCTTCGTCATATGCTTGGGAACCAAATTCATCCTTTTTACTGGGCATTCCAAATAGTAAGACAGAACACAGACCCATATCTTCCAGTTTTTTTGCTTCCTCCATCGCATCGTTTAGAGAATATCTGTACTGGCCAGGCATGGTTTTTATAGCCTCTTTTTCTCCATCTTTTAGTTCTTCCTTAATGAACATGGGATATATGAAATTTTCTGCATTTAAACTTGTTTCACTTAAAATTTTTCTTATTTGAGCATTTTTTCTAAGTCTTCTCATTCTTGTGATTGGAAACTGCATTTTACCACCAAATAATTTATTCAAAGCCAATTAATAAATTTTTTTAGAAGAATAATTTTATTTAATTAGAACTTTTTTTATAAATAAGTTAATTTTTTAATTATTTCAACAAATTTTGGAGGGGATCATTTTCTCCATAAGGTTTTTTCTGATAATATCTTTTAGCATGTTCCACTATTAAAGCATGGTACTCATTGTAAACTGCCATATCTTTAGGTAGGCTGGATTCAAATAATTCCTTTAAATCCATATATTTCACATTCTCATCCACCAATCCTAAATGTGAAAATATACGTTTTGTGTAAGCATCAACCACAAATTCTGGCTGTTTATAAGCATAAAGGAGTATTGAATCTGCAGTTTCATTTCCAACCCCCTTAACCTCAAGTAACTCTTTTCTTGTGGGCGTTCTGCCCTTTAATGATAAAAAAAATTTGGTAATTTCCTTTAGATATACAGCTTTTTGATTTAAAAATCCAGCACATTTAATCAGCGATTTTAGGCTTTCTTGATCCAGTTCCATGAATCGGCCAGGTTTTATAACATTTAATCCATTCAAATTCAAAAGAGCCTTTTCAGCCTGGAGCCAGGATGTATTCTGGGTTAAAATTGAGCCCAAGATCACCTCATAAACTTCGTTGGTAGCACATGGTAGATCATAATTTCCAGGATGATAACCTTTCAAACTTCCAGATTTATCCACCTTAGAATCATGGTGATTCAGTAAGGGCCACCACCCCTGGGGTCCGTAAAGATTGAACAGTTCATGATAGATCAATCGTATCTGATTATTAGGTTTACTCATAATTAATAAATAGCAATTGAAATCTATATAAAATTATACAAAATAAATAGAAGGTAAAATTAGCAAGCTTTTAGTATAAATTTAAGAAGATTTATGATACAAATTAGGATAAGGTCAAGGGGATAGTTATTATGGATGAAAAAGGTATGAAAGAAATCGTTGATAAATATATCCGTGCTTATAATGATTTTGACGTGGAAGAAATGATTAAACACATTCATGATGATGTTGAATTTAAAAACATTGCTCAGGGCCAAGTCAACCTTAGGATTCAAGGAAAAGAAAACCTCAAAACTCAGGCTGAAAAAGCAGTAGACCTCTTCAAAAAAAGGGAAATGAAAATAATCCAACAGAAAATTGAAGGCAACCAGCTAGAAAATAAAATAGACTTCACTGGAGTACTAGCCATGGATATTCCTGATGGACCTAAAGCTGGAGAAACTATTAAAATAGAAGGTAAATCAATTTTCAAATTTGAGGATGATAAAATAATCCTTATTGAAGACATTAATTGAAAAATTGAGTCTTTTGTGTTGATATTGGTTTTAATTAACTAAAATAACTGAATATTGATTGATAAGCGGATCAGATTTACCTCAGGTTATAATTTGTTAAATAGTGATTAGAAATTTAAAGAGGATAAATTATGATTTAACTTTAGTTTAAAATTTAGACTTTGAAGATTTAGAAAATGAATTTTTCAAAGATGAAAAGGGAAATATTATTTCCAGAGTAAATGGTACTCATTGTATTGTTCATGCAAAAAAATGATAGATATAATCCTATTTTGGGCTAAAAATGGGCATTCCATTTTATGGTCGATCAAAAATGGGTTTTTTTAAAAACGTTAAAACTGGAATGTATTTTTTTGTTATTTGTTATCTATTAATAAAAGTAAAGCTAGATATTATAGCATAATATAGTTAAATTATGTTTATAAAATAAAATTTAAATGCCCAATGGGGAATTGATCCATGTCAGGAAATACAATCGGCCAGATATTTAAGGTTACAACTTTTGGTTCAAGCCATGGCACAGCACTTGGTGCCGTGGTTGATGGATGTCCAGCAGGTCTGGAATTATCCAGCACAGATATACAGAATGAACTTGATAAAAGAAGGCCAGGTACCAGTGATATAACCACCTCCAGAGGTGAAACTGACCAAGTACAACTTTTATCTGGAGTATTCCATGGAAAAACTGATGGAACCCCAATTGCAGCTGTGGTATTTAATAAAGACGTGGATTCATCAGTTTATGAATCATTAAAGGACAAACCAAGACCAGGACACGGCGACTTTTGCTGGATCAATAAATATGGACATTACGATTATCGTGGAGGAGGCCGTGGAAGTGGAAGAACCACAATCGGCCAGGTCATAGGGGGAGCAGTAGCAAAAAAGCTCCTAAAATCACATGACATAAAAGTAATATCCCATGTTACTCAAATTGGCGATATAAAAGCTGATATAGTGAACATTAACCAGATAGAATTAAAAATAAAAGAAAATCCAGTAAGATGCGCTGATCCTTTTGCCGCTAGAAAAATGGAGGAATTAATTCTAAAAGTTAGAGATGAAGGAGATTCAATAGGTGGGATTGTAGAAACTGTGGTTTTAAATCCACCAGCAGGTATGGGTGAACCAGTTTTCGATAAATTAGATGGAGATCTAGCCAAGGCATTAATGTCTATTGGATCGGTTAAAGGAGTTGAAATTGGAGCAGGATTTGAAGTTTCCACCCTTACTGCCTACGGGGTGAACGATGAATACTACGTATCTAAAAATGGAATAAGAACAACAACCAACCAGGCTGGAGGAATATTAGGTGGTATATCTAATGGAATGCCTATAATGGTTAGAATGGCAGTTAAACCCACACCATCTATATCCAAGATTCAAAAAACTGTTGATCTTACTAAAATGGAAGATGTTGAAATAGAAATCAAAGGACGTCATGATCCTTGCATATGTCCTAGGGTAACCAGTGTTGCCGAGGCTTCAGTTGCTATTATATTAGCGGATCATTTAATAAGGGGAGGTTTCATACACCCCTCTAAATTAGACGTGTAAAAATAGTCATTTATCTATTAATTTACCAGAGAAGGTGTTTATATGGAATGGATTGTAAAAGCCAGTTGTAGTTTATGCAATGAAGAAGAAGAATTTGAAGTTTCTGGGAACCGTCCACCCTATTTAGTAGGTGATCTTATAAATTCCTGTGCTTGTGGGGGTAAAATGGTGGTTGATGAGATATTAGAAATATAAAAAGAGATTAACATTTATAAAGCCCTGGGCGGGAATTGAACCCGCGACCTCGGGATTACGAATCCCGCGCTCTACCGACTAAGCTACCAGGGCAAATATATATTTTTATTTTAAATAAGGTTTGTTTTTAGTTTAAAAATTTGTAATCAATTTATTTAAAAGTTTTTTTCATCAAATCTGAATAATTTAAAATGCGTCTAAAGTTTGTTGTTTGGAAATGTAGGCATCTAAATCAATTTTTAATCCGTCACTTGCAGCAATAGTGTTAACACCGGTTTTTTGTTTTACTATTTCTGCTTCCCCATCAGCATTGTTCATTACCATCTTCATTCCCAGATGAGTCATAATAGCAAGTTTAGGTGATACTTCATCTACCAGTTTAATGAAATCTTCGGTACACATATGGCCACGAATTCTTTCATTAGATGGTCTGATAACACTGGCAATTAATATATCTGCACCACTATGATAATCATGTAACTTTTCAAAGTATTCTGTATCTGAAGTATAGGAAATAGTTAAATCTTCAGTCTGCAGCTGGAAACCCACTCCTGTTGGATCTCCATGGACAGTTTTAGTTCCTTTAATCTTTATATTTCCCAGGTTACGGGTTTTATTAGCACCTAAAATAGTCACTTCGGGTTTGCTAAGATGATACTTAGATATACAGGGTCCCCAATGTTTAAAACCTTCAATAACACTTAAACTACCAAAAACAGCACCCTTTTTTCGGGTTACACCGCGGGTCATAGCTTCTATCATAACTTCTGAATCGCTGTAGTGGTCAGTGTGGGAGTGAGAAACCAGAATTGCGTCTGTTTTTATTGGATTTAATCCAAACTGATAAGTTCTAACCAGTGCTCCAGGACCAGGATCTATGTGGAGATTTTTATTATCAATCCCTTCTATTCTAAATCCGCCGGTCATTCGCTTCTGAGTAATGGTCGCGAAAGCGTCCGCCACCACTTCCTAAAAAAATTAACTTCATCCATTCACCTGCTTTGCATAATGTAATTATGTATTTTCCACAGTAAATTGCTCTATTCATCTGCTTTGCATAATATTACTTCACATTTTAATTGTGATTTGGTTCTTTTAATACATAGGTTTTCCTTTTCAATAACTACCAAGTCCCCCTCTTTAACCTGAGAGGGATCATTAATACCCATAGAAACCTTTTCACCAGTATGGGCCACCACATTCCAATCAATGTCCAGAGCCTCAATATCATTATTTAAAGTAATCTCAATATTATCGTCGTTAATACCACTAACTTGACCTATTTGGCCTTCAATTATAATTTTTTTTGCCATTTCGATACTACGGGCCTTCTCCAAAAGGTCATCTTTCAGTTTATTGCGCCATTTCTCCAGTAATTTAACATCCCTCACAATAGTCTCTCTAAGAAGCTTCTGAGCTTCATTATTGTTCATATTCTTGGATTTAACAAAAAAATCGTAGTCTTTACTAATACTAGGAGTTAAAAGGGCAATCTCTTCCATAATAACTTTAAATAACTCTCCAATATCTTTCAAATTGGTTTTGGGTTTCCAGTTTTCACGGATGGTGTCGTTGGCAATTTTTTTAGTCATTTTATTTCCAAAGACAATGATAGAACTTTCACCCTTCTGAATTTTATCAATCTTTGATCCTAAAAGCTCCACTATATCATAGCCGTTGGTGGTGGCATAAATCCGTTTTCGTCGGGTTTCGAAGGTTGTTTTGAATCTTACTTCTCCAACAACCACATCTCCTAAACTTCTAACCTTTTTAGCATCATCCACTACTTTAATTGTAACATCAAGGCTTTTGGATCTTTCTAAGAGTTCTTCGTCATTTTTAATCTTCCCCGAATATAGTTCTTCTTCCAGTTTTTGGATTAATTCTTTATCTCCAAAAAAAGCTATTCTCCGTTTGTCACCAATCATCACACATCCGTGGCTGCCAATGTAAGTCATTATAAGGCTCATCCCTATCACCATGAAATTTTATCATAAATCATAAATTCATTTTTTTGACTTTTTATCATAAATCATTTGAAATAATGTATTATATCAATTTTCCATTTTTATTTTAATATTATTTTTAGAGTTATTTTTTTTACTATCCTCATTTTAACTTTTGAATTTATGTATAATAATAAATTTTATATTATTTACCAATGATAAATAAATGCATAACTCTATCAAATTAAGCCAATAACCGATACAATGTCTCTATTTTTTTTAAAAAATTATTCCATAAATCTTTTATTTAACCTATAAATTGTCTTAAATCAGTTCTTAATAATTATTTATCTGGCAGGAGCACAAAAATGTCCCCAAAATCTGAAAAAGAAGCAGAATATACCAATAAATTGATTAAAGAAAAAAATCCTTATCTATTACAGCATGCACACAACCCGGTGGACTGGTATCCTTGGAGTGAAGAGGCATTCCAAAAAGCCAAAGATGAAAATAAACCTATATTCCTTTCGATAGGATATTCTACCTGTCACTGGTGTCATGTCATGGCTCATGAATCATTCGAAGACCCTGATGTGGCTCAATTAATGAATGAAACTTTTATATCTATTAAAGTAGATAGGGAGGAGAGACCAGATATTGACAGTGTGTACATGACGGTCTGTCAGGTAATTACCGGAACCGGAGGATGGCCCCTTTCTATTATTATGACTCCAAATAAAAAACCCTTTTTTGCTGGGACATACATTCCCAAGGATACCATATACGGTCGCACCGGTCTTAAAGATATAACCCTAAACATAAAGGAATTATGGTCCAAAAATCCAGAAGAAGCCCTGAAATCTGCCGATAAAATTGTTGATGTTGTAGAGGAAATATCGCTAACATCTCCTGGAGATCAACTGGATGAATCAATACTTAAAAAGGCATATTCAATGTTTCAGGAAAGTTATGATGAAAATTACGGCGGATTTGGGATGATCCAGAAGTTTCCATCACCTCACAACCTGATGTTCCTTTTAAGGTACCATATGAGGTATGATGATCAAAAAGCACTGGAAATGGTGGAAAAAACCTTAAGTTCCATGAAAAATGGGGGAATATATGATCATATTGGACACGGTTTTCATAGATATTCTGTGGATCCTCAGTGGTTGGTTCCACATTTTGAAAAAATGTTATATGACCAAGCCATGATTGCCATAGCATATATTGAGGCTTTCCAAATAACCCGAAATCCTCTGTACAAAAAAACGGCCCAAGAAATTTTTACATATGTCTTGAGGGATATGCAATCCAATGAAGGAGGTTTTTACTCAGCAGAGGATGCAGATAGTGAGGGAGTAGAGGGAAAATTTTACGTGTGGACAAAAAATGAATTTATAGATGTATTGGGTGAAGATGCCGAGTTGATGTCCCGTATCTTTAATGTGAGAGGAGAAGGGAATTTCAAGGAGGAGTCAACTCTTAAAAAGACAGGTACCAACATTTTGCACCTGAAAATGTCTCTATCAAAAATTGCAGAAAAAATGAATATTTCTCAAGAAGAATTAGAGAAAAAAATAGAAAAAACACGCCAAAAACTTTTCAAGACACGGGAAAGCAGAATACACCCGCACAAAGATGATAAAATACTACTTGACTGGAACGGCTTAATGATAGCTGCTCTTTCAAAAGGTGCCCAAGTCTTCAAAGCAGATGAGTACCGGGAAGCTGCAATTTCTGCTGCAGATTTCATCTTGGAGAACATGTTAAAGGACGGTAGATTAATACACAGCTACCGTGACGGTGAAGCAACAGGAATGGGAAATTTGGATGATTACTCCTTTTTTATATGGGGCTTGTTGGAATTGTTTGAAACCACATTTAAATCAAAATATTTAAAGATGGCACTGGAGTTAAATGAAATCCTCCTTAAACAGTTCTGGGATTCAGAAACTGGAGGATTCTATTTTACCAGTGCTGATGCTGAAGAGATACTTGTTCGAAAAAAAGAAAGTTATGACAGTGCAATACCTGCTGGAAACTCAGTTCAAATGCTTAATTTACTGAAATTGGCAGTTATAACCGAAAATCTGGAATATGTGGATAAGGCAGTATCCACTGAAAAAACATTCTCTGAAAAGGTTAAAAGATCACCAAGTGCCTACACACAGCTTTTAATGGCATTAGATTTTAAATTAGGACCATCATATGAAATAGTGATAGCTGGAAATCCTAAATTCAAAGATACAACAGATATGCTGGAAATTATTTATAACAACTTCCTCCCTAATAAAGTTCTTATCCTCAGAGAAGAAGGAAAACTTTCAAATGATCTAAAACAGATATCTGAAACATTAAACTTTAAAAAACCACTAAATGGTAAAGCCACGGTATATATATGTACTGAAGGAGCATGTAAAAAACCAACCATAAATATTGATGAGATGAAAGATTTATTAAACGTAAAATAATCACATGATTCATTATTAGCTAATTTTTATGGGGGAAAAATTTTGAAAAAGGACCATGAATTAAGACATGCTGATAAAGAAGATAATTCCCGTGATGAAAAATTTCATAATCATGATTCTAAAATGGATAATAATAGTCATGAAGACCATGGTAACTCCAATCATCATCGTGGAATGCTTGCCGATTTTAAAAAACGTTTTATAGTATCCTTAATATTAACCGTCCCTGTGATTTTTATATCACCAATGTTACAGGAACTATTGGGAATAAGGGAGCTTATTGGGTTTAATGGGGATATATACATCCTATTTATACTCTCTTCAATTATCTTCTTTTACGGGGGTTATCCATTTTTTAAAGGATTTGTAAGGGAAATTAGAGATAAAAATCCGGGAATGATGACCCTTATTGCAGTGGCCATTACCACAGCATATTTATACAGTAGTGCAGTAATTTTTGGATTGTATGGTTCAATTTTTTTTCTGGAACTGGTAACCTTAATTGACATCATGCTTTTAGGCCATTGGATAGAGATGAGGTCTGTAATAGGAGCTTCCAGAGCATTAGAGGAATTAATTAAGTTAATTCCCTCAAAAGCTCATAAAATAGTGGCTCCTGGCGAGGTTAAGGATGTAAATATAGAAGAATTAAAGGTACAAGATAAAATATTGGTAAGACCCGGAGAGAAAATACCCGCTGATGGAGAGATAGTTAAAGGTGAAAGTTCTGTAGATGAATCCTTACTAACCGGAGAATCACAACCAATTTATAAAAAAGGGGGAGATATGGTAATTGGAGGATCCATTAATGGTGAAGGATCACTAAACGTTACTATTAAAAAAACTGGTAAAGATTCTTTCATATCTCAGGTTATCGAACTGGTAAACGAAGCAAAAGAAAGTAAATCAAAAACCCAGGATTTGGCCAATCGGGCTGCAATGTGGTTAACATTTATTGCACTTGCCGGGGGAGGAATAACTTTATTTGTGTGGTTAGCTTTTATGAGCGAAGGTTTCGCATTTTCTCTTGAGAGAACAGTAACAGTGATGGTTACAACTTGTCCGCATGCTCTGGGTCTTGCAGTTCCTCTGGTAGTAGCAGTATCCACAGCCCTTTCAGCCAAGGAGGGGTTGCTCATTAGAAGTCGTACCTCTTTTGAACAGGCCAGAAAAATTCACGCGGTCATTTTTGATAAAACTGGAACACTAACTGAAGGTAAATTTGGTGTAACAGACGTAATATCTTTTCAGGATAATATAAACGATGAAAAACTCCTAAATTTTGCTGCTGCTGTGGAAAACCGCAGTGAACATCCTATTGCAGAGGGTATTATGTCCAAAGCAAAGGAAGTACTTGATGTTGATGATTTTAATTCGATACCAGGTAAAGGTGCTGAAGGTATTGTACAGGGTCAAGAAGTTAAAGTGGTAAGTCCTGGTTACCTACAAGAGAACAATCTGGAAATTAATGAAGAAAAATATTATAAATTATCAAAGCAGGGAAAAACTGTTGTTTTTATTTTAATAGATGGTGAAGTTAAAGGTTGTATTGCCCTGGCAGATATTGTTAGATCTGAATCTAAAAAGGCAATATCTGAACTTAAACAAAAAGATATCCAATGTATTATGTTAACTGGTGATAATAAACAAGTGGCTCGTTGGGTAGCCGATGAACTGGACTTAGATGAATATTTTGCCGAAGTTTTGCCACGAGAAAAGGCACTTAAAGTTAAAAAAGTTCAAGAAAGAGGGTTGGTTGTGGCCATGACTGGTGATGGTGTAAATGATGCTCCGGCACTGGCTCAGGCAGATGTAGGCATAGCTATTGGTGCAGGCACTGATGTGGCCATGGAAACCGCAGACATAGTGCTGGTTAAGAGCAATCCTCAAGATGTGGTTAAGATAATAACACTAGCCCAGGCTACTTACCGTAAAATGGTTCAAAATATTTTATGGGCTACCGGATATAACGCTTTTGCTATACCCTTAGCAGCAGGTGTTTTGTTCAGTTATGGGATATTACTAAGTCCTGCTATGGGTGCGGCCCTAATGTCTCTTAGTACTGTGATTGTAGCCGTAAATGCCCAATTTTTAAGGATAAAATAATAAATTATTTCCATTATAAAATTAGTAAAATCAGGATACACATTTTATTTTAAGCTATTAGATGAGTTTATTTTAATTATTAATCATTATTTATTATTTATAATAATAAAAGCAGATTTACAATTTTTATATAAAAATTTATAAAGTGGAAATAACTTATATTTATTTGTGAGTGAATATTTTAAATTGTAAAAAGAAGGTGAAATTATGGAAAAAACCATAAAAAACTTAACAAAAGCCTTTATTGGCGAAAGTCAGGCAAGAAACAGGTACACCATATATTCTAAGATTGCAAAGAAAGAAGGATATGAACAGTTGTCGGAAATTTTTCTGGTGACTGCAGATAATGAGCGAGAACATGCTAAATGGCTTTTCAGATTAATTAATCAATTAAAAGACAAGATGGATCAGGATTTAGACGAAATTGTGGTGGAAGCTGAAGCCCCTACCATATTGGGAGACACTGCGGAAAACCTAAAATCAGCAATTGCTGGTGAACATTATGAAAACTCTGAAATGTACCCTGAATTTGCAGACGTTGCAGAAGAAGAAGGACTAACCGACATAGCAGAACGGCTAAGATCTATTGCCCATGCTGAAGAACACCACGAACAAAGATACATCGAACTTTTAAAAGAAGTAGAAGCTGGAACAATGTTCAAAAAGGAAAAACCAGTTACTTGGTGTTGCAGAAAATGTGGATACACTCATGTTGGTGAGGAACCACCAGAAAAATGTCCATCCTGTGATCACCCAACTAAATACTTCGAAATAATTAACGAAGAATTTTAAATAAAGCTAAATTGGGATCACATAAATTAAGCCATTTTAAAAACATGGACCGTGACTAAAAATGACTGAGCTAAATCAGGTCTATAGATGCCAAGTTTGTGAAAATATAGTGGAAGTAGTTCATCCGGGTATTGGGGAACTGGTCTGCTGTGGACAGCCTATGGAATTATTAGAGGAGCGAAATAAAGATACTGGAGCTGAAAAACACGTTCCGGTAATGGAAAAAACAGAGTCTGGTGTGAAGGTTAAAATTGGATCAATTCCTCATCCTATGGAAGAGGATCATTACATTGAATGGATAGAAATTATGGTTGATGGAGCCATCTACAAAAAGTTCCTAAAACCTGGTGATGGACCAGAAGCAGTATTTGAAATAGATTCTCCTATAGAATCTATAACTGCCAGAGATTACTGCAATATTCATGGTTTGTGGATATCCAGTTAAATAACCACTATTTTCTTTTTCTTTTTTATATTTATCTGAAAAAATAGTTTAAACTTTTCTGAACTTTTTTATGCGGTGTTAAAAGTTTTTTCGTTAATTATTTGCTAATTTTATAGTAATTAGATAAAACTTCTTAACTTAGATATATAAGATAATATAATAGATTAGCTATAAATTTAAATTTATAATTAATAACATATTAAAATTGGAGTTATAGAAGAGTATTGCTGTAATAACACATCAAAAGTGGGAATATGAAAAATAAGTATTTAATATTGACTTTGATTTTGATAATCTTACCCATATCGGGTTGTATTCAATCAGACACTAATAAAATTAATGAACTGGCACCTACTATTAATAATCACATTAAACAGGGTGATAAATCTTTCAATGATGCAGCTTGGAATGCCAACAACTTCAATTTTGATAAAGCTCTACAAAATTGTGAAAATGCAACTGGTGAGTTTAATTTGGCCAAATCTGCTGCGCAGGATGCTAATGATTTTGCTAAAGATACTGGAGATAATGTTTATATTGAATATTTTGGACTGGTTATCAATGAGATTGATGCAAAACTAAGTGCCACATCTGAGCTTAACATGGCTATTCAGTTTTTTGCAACAGGAGACAATGAAACAGCCAATACACATGTATCATCTGCCAATCAATTCATGGAAAAGGCAGTAGAATACATGAATCAGAAGGAAGAGATAGTAAAACAGAATCCCTCTAAGTTTGTTTAAGGGATATATTATATTACTTTGAATTTGTTTGATATTAATTAATAAAGAATCTTTCTAAATTCTTAAAGTAAATCGAGACATAATTCCGTTTAATTTGTTTTAAATGAATATTATAACAGAATCAATTAAATTTACTAATTAAATAAAATAATGGAGATAATTATGAAAAAACAATGTATAGAGTGTAAAGGTAAGGGTTACAAAGTTACCAGTTACAAGATATGTGAAACATGCCATGGAACAGGAGTAAAAGCAGAAGTGGACATGAAAAAGCATTTCAAAGGAGTATCAAACAATGCAATGAAGCGGTTTGAACTTGATGAGGAGCAGGAAGTTCCCTGCAGTATGTGTAAAGGTAAGGGAGAAATAGAAGTAACTGAAACCTGCCCTGACTGTGAAGGTAAAGGCGAGTTTAATGTTTGTAAAAAATGTGGAAAGGAAATCGAATATCCTAAAGATTACTGTGAAAACTGTCAAGAAAAAGATAAAGTCTATGTTTTACATTCAAGCTGCACCATGGATGATCTAGAAACTGGGGCTAATTACAAGGGAAAGATTACCCGGGTGGAAAACTATGGAGTCTTTGTTAGTTTAAGTAAGAAGCTTTATGGACTTCTTAGAATTAGTAAACCTGACTATAATGTTGGCGATGAAATATTAGTCAAAATAATAGAAATAAAAAGAAATCGTGGAGAAGTGGATCTGGCTTTATCAGGGATTAAGGGCAGTTATGAATTAATTAAACTTAAAAGAAATATATCTAGAACTAAAATTGGAGATATAACCACCAAATCCATGGGAAATGTGGTGCGAATTGTAGGTGAAGTAATCCAGATACAGCAGACCTCAGGACCAACCATTTTCACCATATCTGATGAAACCAGTACAACATGGGTGGCGGCCTTTGACGAGCCGGGAGTAAGAGTATATCCTCATATAGATGTTGGTAACATTGTAGAAGCCATTGGGGAAGTATCTTTGCATGGTGGGAAGATTCAGATTGAATCAGAGTCAATTGAAAGATTAAGAGGAAAGGAAGCCAGTGAATCTAGGAAACTAATAGATGATGCTATAGATGAAAGAGCTGAACCAGAAAAAACTGATCTTTTAATTGAAAGTGAAACTCTTCTTAAACTAAGAGAAAGGATGAAATTAGCTGCTAAAGCTATTAGAAGAGCAGTTTTTGATGGAAGATCCATACTGGTAAGACATCATGCTGATGCCGACGGCATCTGTGCAGGGGTAGCCATTGAAAAAGCAGTTATCCCCCTCTTAAAAGAGATGAATCCAGACAGTGATGCAGAATGGCACTACTTTAAGAGAGCGCCCAGTAAAGCACCGTTCTATGAAATAGAGGATGTGGTAAAGGATCTATCCTTTGCCTTAGAAGATCTGGAAAGACACGGCCAAAAACTTCCATTGATTGTACTGTTGGATAATGGTTCCACTGAAGAAGATTTGTTAGCATTGATGAAGGTTAAAATATACGATATTGAAGTGGTAGTTGTGGATCATCACTATCCTGGCCAGGTTAATGATGGAAAGGTAGCTGTAGATGAATACGTGGATGTGCATGTTAATCCTTACCTTGAGGGTGGAGATTCACAGATAACTGCAGGGGCTCTAGCTGTGGAGATAGCAAAGATGATAAATCCTCAAGTTAGAGATAAACTTACCCACCTGCCAGGTATAGCGGCAGTAGGTGATCACGCACGATCTGATGAAGCCCAAAAATATATAGAGATGGCTTCATCTAAAGGTTATGATCTGAAAGATCTGGAAAGGATAGCTACAACTGTTGATTTTGAGGCGTTTTATCTCAGGTTCATGAATGGAAGAGGTATTATAGATACCATTCTTGGTTTGGCTAATCGAGAAAAACATGTGAAACTGGTGGATGCACTGTATAAAGAGTCTCAGAAACGTGTTGATTCTCAGCTTCGTGCAGCCCTCCCTAATTTAAAAACTCAAGAATTGCCCAATGGCATTGTATTCAATGTTCTGGATGTGGAAAAGTATGCCCATAAATTCACCTTTCCTGCCCCTGGAAAAACCTGTGGATATGTCCATGACAGCATGGTTCAAAAGTACGGAGAAGACCGGCCTATAATAACCCTATCTTATGGACCGGATTTTAGTGTAATAAGAGCAACTGATGCAGTAAATGAAACATTTGGTTTTAATTTAAATAACATTGTCTTAAAACTTGCAGAGGAGATACCAGAAGCAGGTATTGATGGGGGTGGACATGAATGTGCGGGATCGTTGAAATTTGTGGAGGGTCTTTCAAAAAAGGTTTTAGGTTCTTTTGCATCTGAAGTGGCTGCTTTAAAATAGTATCAGTTATTCTGCACTGGAAAATAAGCAGTTTCAATTTTTTTTTATTTATCTATTTATCTTATAAAATTCATAATAGTAAATATGAATTAATGGGGGTGATTTGTTGGATAGATTTGAAGCTGAAGTACTTAAAATCATGGATATGTCTGAAGAAGATAAAAAACGTGCTATCAATTCATTAAAACAACAGTGTATCTGTTCTAAATGTCCAACATACAACGATTGTGCAGAAAATGCTGCAGAAGGTTTATACTGTGTTATTGGAACAAGTGAAGGATGTATAATTGACGATTTAGGATGTTTATGTCCAGAATGTCCATTAGCACAGGCTCTTGGGGTCGGAACTATATTCAATACTTATTGTATTAAAGGTAGTGAGATGGAAGAGAGAAAAAGATTACATGAATTAGATGTTGTAACTGGTGGAGAATAGTCCATTAAAAATTATGGAGGATATAACTTCACTGTATTCTAATTTGGTTTTTTAAAGTTGAATTCAGATTTTTATTTACATATTTTTAGTATTGGTTAAGTGAATTTTCCTTTAAAGTCTTCTCGACTTTTTTGATTGATTAAAGGTTTGATTGCTTCCATCATGTTGCTCATTATAAACAATAGGTCTTGATCTTTTTCTTTCATTTCCTCAATCATCACCTTTTCCACACCTTTGCGCGCGTTAATATCTATCATCACGGATACTGATCCTAAATATTTTCTTTTAATATTTAATAAAGGATTTGTGGATATAAGCATCCATTGGGTCGAACCATTTTTATTTAAAAATTTAACTTCGTATATATTGTCTAATCCTTCTTTGCGATTTCTTAAATGTTTTATAAATTTGTCCTGTCCTTCTGGATCAATGAAATCAAAAATATTTTTACCTATCATTTCTTTAACAGTGTAACCTAACATTTCGGCCATCCGAGGATTTACATAGCTTACTTTATATGTTGAATCTGTTAAAAATACTCCTGAACGACTTTTCTCAACTATGCTCCTGTATTTCTCTTCACTTTTCCTTAATTCATTTTCAATTTCTTTTCGTTCAGATATATCCCTTATTATAGCAATAAATCCCTTATCTCTAGCATGAATTATTTTATTAATTGTAGATTCTACGCAGATCTTTTCACCATTGTGTTTAATGTGCACATTTTCTCCCTGCCAGTATCCTCTTTTTCTAAGATGAATATCGGAAGATTTCTCATCCTCGAGACTTAACCATTTAATTTTAAAGACATCATCACGATATTTTCCAATCGCATCATCCGATTTAATATGATATAACTGTTCGGCACCCTTGTTCCAGTATTTTATCCGGTTTTCATCATCAGTTACAATAATAGCATCCCTTACTTGTTCTAATAAATGTGCTTGAAATTCAACTTCTTTAGTACGCTTTTTGACAATCTTTTCGAGATTTTTCTGGTATTTTTTTAGTTTTCTTTCTGCGTTTTTCCTATGGCTAATATCTCGGGCAATAGTTGATGTGCCTATTAGTTCTCCTGAACTATTAAAAACAGGTGAACAACTTATGGAAACATCTATTTTGCTGCCATCTTTTCTAAAACGTGCTGTTTCAAAATTATGAAGCCTTTTACCTTCTTTGAGCATTTGAATTAAATCTTTAGCTTTTCCATTAATATCAGGATATCTTAATATTTCGACGTGTTTACCTATGATTTCTTCTGCCGAATATCCAAAAATTCGTTCAGCCCCTTTATTCCAGCTTGTTATTTTTCCATCAAGAGATTTACCTATTATTGCATCATCAGAGTATTTTACAATATTTGCCAGTTGTTTTATTTTTTCATTAGATCGTATTTTTTCACTTATATCTCTTGCAGCTACAAATATTCCGATTATTTTTCCGGATTTATCTTTAAGGACAGTTGCATTGGATAAAACTGGTGTTATGTGTCCATTTCGATGTTTTATTTCCAATGAATAATTTTTTAATTTTTCTTTTTTCAGAGCTTGCCAGAAACCTTCCTGGGCTTTTTTAGGATCAGTAAAATATTTAGAAAAATTAGTCCCTTTTAGTTCATCTCGGGAAAAACCAGTAGCTTTTTCAGTGGCATGATTTGCATCGGTAATAGTCTCATCTGTTGCAATAGTAAACAGTGGATCTAAGCTTGTTTCGATTAGACAACGATTATAACGAGCAGATAACCTATATTTTTCTTCAACTTCTTTTAGTTTGGTAAGATCCAAAATTGCATTTTTAAATTCTAATTTTTCATTGCTAAAAAGGGGTATAGTTTTTAATTGAACACTTAGTTTATTTCCATCTTTTTTAATAAGTTCTAATTCGCATATTTGGGCTGATTTGCTTTTTATGACTTCTTTTAAGTGTTCATGAAATTTTTCCGAGAAAATAGAATCTAAATATTCTGTGAATTTTTTTCCAAGTAAATTAATTTTCTTCTCACCTAACAGATCAGAAAAGGCAAAATTAACTTCAATTATTATTTCATTCATATCTAAAGTAAAATGACCTGATGGAGCAAATTCATAAAGATTTTGATATCTACTAACTGAACTTTTTAATTCTGGGGATATTTTCAACACTTCTTCATTCTGCTGCTTTATTTTGGTTTGATGATTCTGAAAATCGTTAAATAGTTGATCTAAATCCTGTGGATTTGGGGGTAGATCTTTTAGGAATATTTTTGAAATATTTGCGGAATTTTTAACTATTTTTTCCTCTTTCTTATCCCCTCTCATCCCATTTGTCATATAGCTCCCCCAAAAATAAAGAGTCTTAAACTATGAAATTAATTAATCTGGTTAAGAAATTTTCAACTATTATTACATTATTAATACTTGTCTATGTAAAAATTTTATGATCAAAACATTTATATGTTATGAAGTAAGAAGGTGTAATTAGATGTATTTAGTTGAAATAGAGTCAAACATCATATTCATGGATATACTTATGGAGAGTATGCTATGAAAGAAGAAAATGAAAACCATTTTTCTAATTCTATAGATTTGAAGGATGAAAACGGTAAAATATTCGGCGCTGTAGGCGTGGTTCCTTCAAAAGAACTAGGAAAAAGAGATTTGATATTGATGGATGAAGAAAAGGGCACTCAGTCTGCAAGAAGTATCACGGAATTAATTAACATGTTATCTAAAAAGAAGGTGTCCTTTGCTGAAAAAAGAAGGGTGCTTGATTTTTTAGCAGAAAAATTAAGGGCCTTAGAAAAAGACCTAGCATCAAAGTCATTTCTTCATTCAAAAGATGATAAAAAATAAATATCGATTTACCAAATTCTTTTCCTTAATTACTCAATAATAATTATCAAGGTCGTTACCGCCTCCAACCAAACGACCCCGATAATATTCCTGAGGTCTTATGACTTCAGGAACTTCTTTTTATAAAAACTTTTTTTAAAAACAATTTTTAGGGTTTTTTATTTTTAAGAATAATCTTAATAACAATGTTTAGTAATACTTTTTTTGAGAAAATTTGTAAAAATTACATAATTAAAATAAATGCTATTTTAATCAACTTGTTTTTTCATATCTCTGTAAAAATCGCAGTAATCTCTGATGGGACATTCTTCATGTTTGGGACTGATAGGCCTGCAAATATCTTGGCCAAACTGTACTAACAAATCATTAAGGTCAATCCAAAGATCTTGAGGAACAATTTTTTCCAGTTCAAACTCAGTTTCCTCGGGGTTTTTTGTATCCACTAGTCCAAGACGGTTGGATATTCGGTGAACATGCACATCCACAGGTATTGCCGCTTCCTTAAATCCATATACCAGTACACAGTTGGCAGTTTTTCTACCAACACCAGGAAGTTTTAACAATTCATTTATCTTCTCTGGTACTTTTCCATCATATTCATCCAGCAGCATCTGGGAGACATCTTTTATTCTTTGAGATTTAACCCGGTAGAAACCCGCCTTTTTAATTAATGGTTGGAGGTCTTCAACATCAGCCTGGGCAATTTCTTGTATAGTATGATATTTAGAGAAAAGTTGGGCGGACGCAGCATCAGTGTTATCATCACGGGTTCTCTGGGATAATATGGTGCGAATAAGGACCCTATAAGGGTCACCATCCTCAAAAACCCTTAAATCATATTTGTTCAAGAGAATTTCCATAATTTCTTCGATATTTTTAGATATTGTGGTTGCCTCCCTAAGAACAGTTTATAAAAACAATAAATGTTGCATAAAATCTATTTAATTATTTAATCTAAAAGTTCCAGAAGTAACTCAAATCCTTTATGGATTCCCTCACCGTCAGTGGCAATGGTAGGTATAATAGGAACATCAGTCTTATCTCCAATATCAATTTCAACAGGATTAATATCCTGTTTATTTGCGAATATAACATAAGGTATATTGTTTCTTTCTAATTTATCCATTATTTCGTGGTCTGTATCTGTTACTCCTACAGAACTGTCAATTACCAAGATTGCACCATTTAAACCTCTTGCCAGAATTTGGCGCATGAATTTGAACCTTTTCTGTCCAGGAGTGGCAAATATATGGATTTTAGATCCATCAATCAGGATATTCCCATAGTCCAAAGCCACGGTGGTACCGTTATGTTCTATTTTAGTAACTTTTTCTCTGTTCACCAGATTTTCAATAGTTGTAGTTTTTCCCGAGTTATATGATCCTAAAATCACAATTTTAGTCTCTCTATTCCTTTTTTTCATGTTTACATCCTACATCCTAATTTTTTCATGAATTGGGGGAAATTAGGAAATGATACTTCGTAGCAAGAGGAGTTATTTATTTTTAAGTTACCTACTTTAAGTCCCACAATGGTCAGGGCCATTACCAGCCGGTGATCCTTATGTGAATCAACCACACCTCCCTGTGCACCACCCTCAATGGTTAGTCCATCTTTTTTTTCACAAACTGATACGCCTAATTTGGAAAGTTCTAATGCACTAGTGTGAATACGGTCAGTTTCCTTGTAACGGGCATGTTCTGCTCCAAATATTCTGGTTTTTCCCTGGGCCACTGCTCCCAGAGCCGCCATAGTAGGCAGCAGATCTGGAGCATTACTCAGATCAACATCTATACCTGTTAACTCTCCATTTCCTGTAATGGTGATTTCATCGTTTTTAATCTTAAGTTCTGCACCCATTTCTTGAACAATATCCAATATAATTTTATCTCCCTGTTTGGAATCTTTGAAAAGATTTTGAATTGTCACTTCTGATTCAAGTGCAGCTGCTGCGGCAACCAGGTATGACGCAGAGGAATAATCTCCTTCAACAACATAATCTAGGCCTTTATAAATCTGTTTATCAATGTGAAATATGTTTTCTTCAACATCAAACTCCACCTTTGCCCCAAATTTTTCCATAACATCCAGAGTCATGTCCACATAGGGTCTGGATATGAAATTTCCCTTAACCTCAACACTGACTGGTTCATTAGCATAGGGCGAGGCAATAAGCAAAGATGATAGAAATTGAGAGCTTATATCTCCTTTTATACTAGTTTTCCCTCCCTTAAAACCACTATTTATAATTATGGGAGGCATACCATTATTTCTGGTTGAATAAGCATTAACCTCAAGTTTTCGGAGTGAATCTAATAAATTCTGCATGGGTCTTTTGCGCAGAGAGTTATCACCAGTTAAAACTGTTGTACCTGGTGAGAGAGCAGAAACACTGGTCATGATACGCAGTGTAGTACCCGAATTTTTAACATCTACCACATCTGCAGGGGTTTCAATAACACCACCAGTACCAGTAACTTGGCAGTGGGCATCAAATGTTTCAATTATGGTTCCAAAAGATCGGCAGGCATCAATAGATGCATTTGTGTCCTCAGAATATAAGGGATTTCTAAGGGTTGATTTACCTTCAGCTAGACTAGATATAATCACCGCCCGGTGGGTGTAACTTTTAGACGGAGGGGCCTTTACTACGCCCTGAATTTTATCTGTTTTTTGGATATTTAATTCCATTAAACCACTATCTCCAATACAACATTTAAATCCTCTATTTGTTGTATTTCCACTTTTTCTCCAGTTTTCCCCACAACTTCTTTTTTTGTGGTGATGTGATCAGGAGTAATTTTACAATCGCCAATATTGATGAATCCTTTTTGTTTTAGTTGGGTTGCGATTTCCTGAGGAGGGGTTGACTGTAAATATTGTACAATTTTAGGAGCTTCTTTTTTAAATTCTGGTCCGATTTTTGCCATTTGTGGTGAGACTTCCACCACTATTTCCTGAACATCAGGGTTACCCATTTCCACATTCAACTGGGAAATGCGCATGGTACCCTTAATATCATCTACTAATATCTGAATTTTTTCATATAATTCATTATTAGTAGTGTATATATTAACTGCTTTTATATTAGCATTCAATGGCATTTTTGAGGTAGATTTAAATCTTCTTATCTCCCCAATAATGTGAACACCAGTGTTTCCAACATCTTCAGCTTCCTTGTTAATTAATTCTGGATCAAATTTTGGCCAAGAAGTGGAATGAATACTTAAAATATCTTCATCAGTATTCACATGTTGATAAACTTCATCAACAAAATGAGGAGTTATAGGTGCTAAAAGCTTTAAAGTAGTCAGAATCACTGTTTTAAGGGTATACTGGGCGGCAATCTTTGAATTTAACATATCTGGCGAGTCAGTGTACAATCGATATTTAACTGATTCAATATATTCATCACAGAAATCATGCCAGATAAATTGCTGAATATGGGATACTGCATCAGCAAATTGATATAAATCAAGGGAACTTGTCACAATCTCATTAACGTGGTTCAACTTGGACAATATCCACTTATCCAATGGTTTTAATGTTTTTATAATAGTATCTGATGATCCTTCTACTTGAAATTCAGATATATGGATGTTAATAAATCTAAAAGCATTCCAGAATTTTCTTAAGAATTTATATCCATATTTAACGTCTTTCCATTCAAAGGGAACATCAGATCCAGGGACACTGTTAGAGGCCCATAAACGTAGGGCATCGGCACCATAATCTTCGATAACATCTTCAGGTGTTATAACATTTCCCCGTGATTTACTCATTTTATGGCCGTCATCGCCAAAGACCATACCATTTACAACCACTTCATTAAATGGGGCAATGCCAGTTAATGCTTTACATCTGAGTATGGTGTAGAAAGCCCAGGTACGTATTATATCATGACCCTGTTGTCTTATATTAGAGGGGAATAGATTATTATATCCATTATAAGGCCATCCTGCTATAACCAGAGGACTTATGGAGCTATCCATCCATGTATCTAAAACGTCAACCTCTCCCATAAATTCTTTATTTCCACATTCACATTCACCTTTAAATGTGTCACGGGCGGGATCTACTGGAAGGTCCTTTGTGGATGGTAAATGTACCTTTCCACATTTGCTGCAGTACCATACTGGTATGGGGGTTGCAAATATTCTTTGACGGGATATGCACCAATCCCAATCCATAGAACCAGTCCAGTTTAACAAACGGGTTTTCATATGTTCTGGAACCCAGTTCATGTTCTCTGCAGCCCCTACAACATCATCTATCATCTCTTTTACTGCAACAAACCACTGTTTCTTAACCAAAATTTCTATGGGTGTTTTGCATCTCCAGCACTGACCTACATTTTGATCTACCTTTTCTTTTTTAATCAGAATTCCCTCATTTTCAAGATCTTCAATAGTTCTCTCCTTGCACACTGATAAAGGAAGACCTTCATATCTGCCGGCTGCCTTGGTCATAGTACCTTTCTCGTCAATGGCTTCAATAATATCCAAATTATAACGGTTAACCCATGAAACATCAGTTTTATCCCCAAAAGTACATATCATAACTGCACCAGTACCAAATTCTGGGTCAACTTCCTTATCTTTTATAATCTTTACTTTACGGCCGAAAATAGGAACTTCTACCTCTTTACCAGCCAGGTCATGGTACCTTTCATCTTCAGGATGAACCACAACTGCAACACAGGCAGATAATAGTTCAGGTCGGGTGGTGGCAATCATAACTCCCTTTTTACCATCTTCTGCTGGAAACTCCAGATAGTTGAGGTAAGTCTCATTTTCGGAGTATTCTACTTCAGCAAAGGCAATTGCAGTTTCACAGCGAGGACACCAGTTTACAGGGTGAATTCCTTGATAGATCATTCCTTGATCATATAATTTTAGAAACGATAGTTGGGTTTTTTGCATGTACTCATCAGTCATGGTCACATATTCCCGGGACCAGTCCTGAGAGAATCCCAGCTGCTGCATCTGGGATTTCATCATTTTAATATTATCACGGGTAAGATCAATACACATTTTCCGGAATTCTTCCCGAGGAACATCACTTTTCTTAATGTGATGTGTTTCTTCCACTTTGACCTCAGTTGGAAGTCCGTGACAGTCCCAACCCTGGGGAAACAGTACGTCGAACCCTTTCATCCGACTGAATCGTGCAATAATGTCCATGTAAAGCCAGTTTAAAACGTGCCCCATGTGTATGGATCCAGTGGGATATGGTGGTGGTGTGTCAATAATGTAGTTGGGACGGTTTTCATCACCTATAAATTTATGAATATCGTTTTTCTGCCATATTTCTTGCCATGATGTCTCTTTTTTGTGATCATAGTCCTTAGGAATATTGTCTTTGCTCATCTTACTTCTCCTTTCTTGATTATATTGTTTGGGCACAAGTTAAAATAATATATAGGTTTTGTTTAAATACTATGATATATTAAGTGTCATAAAATTAACAGATAAATATTGCGTATATGAATTGTCTATTTGGTGAGTAAATGGAACTTTTATGGTTTTATGTTGCAGTGGTTCTAGCTATAAGTGATGAAATTCACAGTTTCCTGTTTTGGAACGTCTTTGTTGATTTTTATATCTTATTTGCTGGAATAATAAAAGAAACTGTGGCATCTAACATTAAATTATGGCTAGTACACGAGATATTGGAGTCAATTTTCCATTTTATTGTTTTATCCTTGGTGTTTTTCTCTGTGGAAATTGGCTTTTTAGGAGCGTTAATTCACATGGTAATTGATTTATACCACGAGTTATCTGGATATAAAATGACTCACCTTTATCATAGAGCTCTCCATTTCACTATTGAGTCATTTTTCTTTATGTTAATGTTTTCAGGAAGATAAAAAAATTATCTCAGTTGATGTGCCTGTTATTAATTAATTATTAATCACGACGTAATTGACCAATATTTATTAATTAAAGAAATACTAAATCATTGACTATCATTTATTATTTGAATGTCATTTTATAGAGAAATGAATAATCTAATCTAGGTAATCATATTCACCAACGGAGTAAAATAATATGCCAGTTATAACATTTGATTATGAAGATTTATACCAGGTTTTAGGAACAGAAATATCACAGGAAAAGCTGATAGAACTTCTACCCATGATTGGAAGTGATATTGAAGATTATGACCAGGAAACAATTCGGGTTGAATTTTTTCCCAATCGTCCGGATCACTTCAGTGTAGAAGGGATAGCGCGAACCCTGAAAGGATTTTTAGGAATAGAAACTGGACTGCCGGAATATAAAATAAGCAGTTCAGGTATGGAAGTTGAAGTAGATCCTAGCTTAAAGGAGGTCAGACCTTATGTTGCTTTCTGCGTAGTAGAAGGTGTGAATCTCAATGAGAATAAATTAAAACAGATCATGGAATTCCAGGAGGATCTGCACTGGGTTATTGGACGTGATCGAAAAAAGGTGGCTATTGGAATTCACAATTTGGATGTTATTGAACCTCCATTTGTGTATAGGGCTGCTGATCCGAATAGAGTAACTTTCATACCTCTAGATTCTGTGGAAGAGATGAGTCTTAAAGAAATCCTACAGGAACATAAAAAAGGAATTGAATATGCACATCTAATTGACCAGTATGATAGATATCCCCTCATCCTGGATTTCCATGATGAAGTACTCTCCATGCCGCCTATTATCAATGGTGAGCTTACCAAACTCACTGAGAATACTAAAAACGTTTTAATTGATGTTACAGGTACTGATGAGAAGGCAGTAAATTATGCGCTGAACATAATTGCTACTTCCTTTGCTGAAGCAGGAGCCAAGATAAAATCAGTGAAACTCAATTATTCTGATAGAACTGTAACCACACCCAATTTAATGCCTAAGAAAAAGCTGGTCCAAGTGGGGAATGCCCAGAAAATTATTGGAATAGACATGGCTGAGGAAGACATGGTTCAGATGCTTGAAAAAGTTCGATTAGGTGCAATCAACACTAAAATGGGAGAAATTGAAGTCACTATTCCTGCATATAGAATTGACATACTCCATGAAGTGGATATAATCGAAAATATTGCCATTGGCCATTGTTTTAACAGGATTAAACCGGAAATGCCGGAAATAGCCACAGTAGGAAAAGAAAATAAATGGGACGCTTTTGATAATCTCCTAAGAGAAATTTTAATAGGAATGGGTTTCTATGAGATTATGAGCCTCATGCTAACCAGTGAAAAAAAGCATTACAAAAATTTAAATCTTATTGAAGATGAAAGGGTAGAAGTGGCCCAACCAATATCGGTGGAGCGGACAATGATCCGTAAAAGTCTTTTAAATGGGCTTATGGAGTTTTTAGAGGATAACAAACACGAAGAACTGCCTCAAAAAATTTTTGAGATAGGAGATACAGTCTACATAGATAAAAATAGGGAAACCCATGTTAGAACAGTCAAAAAACTCGCCGGAGCCGTAACTCATTCTAGTGCCAATTTCACTGAAATAAAATCAATAATGGATGCAGTTATCGCAAATTTAGGTTTGCAAATGGAAGTCGATGTTTATGATCATCCCTCCTTTATACAGGGCCGTTGTGCTGCTGTAAAGGGAATTAAAACACCAAAAAGTGAAATTCAACTTAAAGGATTCTTTGGGGAGATAAATCCAGAAGTTATCACCCAATTTGATCTGGAATATCCAGTCATAGCCTTTGAAATTGAATTTACAGTATAAAAAATTCAATTTTTTAATTCTTTAAAATGTAATGATAAAATTTTTCTATAATTTATGCTCTTTTTTTAAAAATTATTATAAGTTTTTTATTTTCCTATAAGGGTTACTATAACGGTCCTGTTTCTTGGACCATCAAGTTCAACAAAAAATACACTCTGCCAGGTCCCTAAATTCATGGAACCATTTTGTACTGGAATTGATTCACTACTGCCAATAAAGAAGGCCCGTATGTGGGAATCAGCATTATTGTCAATTTGGTCATGTTTATAATTGTTCCCAGTGGGAATCACTGACTCTAAAGTATTCTGGAAATCATTTACTAAACCAGACTCATTCTCATTAATGGCTATTGCCGAGGTAGAATGTCTGGTAAATATATCAATTATCCCATTTTTGAAGTTATTCGATTTAATTAACTCATTTAAATCACGGGTTATATCTACTATTTCCACCCTTCTACTGGTTTTTACTCTTAATAAATCTGTTTTCAATTCCATAATAACACCCCCATATGGTTTTTAATATGATTTATGATGGTTCTGATATTTTTATTTTTTTAATGTAATATTTTTATATGAATGGTTAAAATACTAAATATAAATGAAAAGAAATGAATCATCTGAATCTCAATACATTGATCCCCGTATTATAAAGCGTCTTAGAATTTATATGATTATAGCGATGGTTATATTAATTGTGATAATATTTGAAGTATCACAAGGTATATTTAATGTTCTATTGGCTATAGCTGGGGTATTCGTGGGAATGATGATAGGTATTATAGTCAGCCGCATGTTCCACATTAGTTGGGATGAAGAAAGTAATATTGTTATAAGTAACATAGATTGGATTGGTGCAGTTATTTTGGTATTTTATCTTATTTTTACGTTAACTAGAACATATTTTTTAGGATATTGGATAGAAGGAACTCCTTTATTTGCAACTATTCTAAGCCTTACAGCAGGTACAATGTTAGGCAGGATTATAGGCACTAGACATGTAGTAAATAAAATTTTAAAGGCATTGAAAATTGATGGAATTCTTAGACAGTAAATTAGCCCTTTTTTTGGATTATAAGCACAAAAAATTTTCTAATTCAGTTTTTACTAGTTTTAAATAATATAAAAAAGAGAAACTTAAAAAAGAATATAAAAATTAAAAGAGAATATAAGAGAAATCTAATAATAATTAGATTCCAAAGGATTTCATGAGAAGTTCTGCATTAATATATCCTTTTTTGAACATCTCACCAGTTCTTAAATCGTTTATAACAACTTCAGCCGGTGCGAACATTCCCTTATCAATCTTGTAGAAATCATAATCTGCTTCTTTAAATATATCGTAGAATGGTTTACCATATCCTTCAGATGATGAAGATGGCAGATTTTCTGCTAATGATTCTATATCATCGCCTTCCTCTGATTCTATGTAATAGTAGGTTCTACCTCCAAATAAAACAGCATCGTTGGTTTTCCCCATTGCTTTCAGTCCGTCAGGGTCTACTGGTGCTATAGGTGCAATGCCGGCAGCTATTTTAACCTTGGTAACATCGAAGTGAAGTGCCTCCAGCATTTTATAGGTACCATTTTCCACAACTCTTCCTGCTATCTGAATAGATCCTACTAGGGATGCAGTTGGTGCAACCAGTACAAACACGTTCTCAGGCGATACACCACATTCACTGGCTATGGCATCAGTTACATCTGCTCCAGGTAATTTGTCAGCTTCCAGAGTTAGTATAGCAATATCTGCATCGTCTTTGTACCCTATTTCTTCATATGTTTCTGCTGGTTTTAATGCTAATGCTCTTGCTGGGCCTGAACCAAGGGCAAAAAAATCCCCTACACTTACAGACCAACCTGCTTTTTGTGCTCCCAAGGTTGATATTGCAGGAGAATCGGTTTTAATTTTAACAGAAGGTAAAGCGAATTTTTCAGATAAATCTCCTGGAATGGAGATTCCCACGTCTGCCAGTCCACCCAAACAAACCTTGGTGTAAAGTTCTCCTGCTTTAAGGCTTCCTGAAACGTTTACACCCGCATCAATAACTGTTGAACCATTTTCAAGTTTGGATACTGCAATATTTAATTCATCTGCTTTTTCTATCATTAAATCTACTGTCTTTTTAGCTTCAAGATTGACACTTACCATTATTTCACCTCATAAACAATTATATGAATACAAAATTTGTTTACTCTTATAACTCAAAGCATTAAGTTATACTCCTATGATTCATAGCAAATTGTTCCTTAATTAATTTACTATAATTCTTTAGAAATTCCAATAATTCTTCATTTATTTTCATACTAAAATAGATTAATTATACTAAAAATAGTTTTTATAGTTCTAAAATCTTTTCTGTATCTTTAAAATTAACTTCATATATATGGGCGCTAATAGAATGAATAGTAACTGTTGCCACCTCCACATCAAGCTTTTCAGCTACATATTTAGCCAAATGTGTAAGGCCAACTGCGTTAGGGAACCATGCTCCGTATATGTCATGTGAACGCCAGAGTGCAGTTGTATAAAGCTTCCCATTCCTTATTTTAAGGTCAACTAAGATCATACAGGGCACTTCTTCAGTTTTTGTATCAACAGTGGGGTCCCATGTTACAGAGATGGCTCTTCTGGACTCTTCACAGTTTTTTAGTCGGTCAATGGCCACCTGTATCTGATCAATATCGTTAAAATGTTTTCTAAGCCGATTACCGTAAGTGTATACAAATCCCTGACGGTCTTTGCTTAAAAATTGTTCAGAGTACAGTTCCAGTTTTTCACCACTCCAAAAGTATCCTTCAGGGATCCTGATTTCCTGTACTTTGGCAATTTTGTTTAGGTAAAAGTCCTCTGACATTTTATTTCCAAGTGGATTAATTATGGTAACTACAGTGTTTAAAATTTCTTTAGTAAGAGACCCTCTTTCATCCTTTATCTCTTTACCTTCTTTCATTATTTTTCTAACAAGTGTTTCCCACCCGTCTGCTATTTCATTAACTTCAATTTGAAATGACATATTAAATTCTCCACTGATTTTTCATTATCTGTTAAATTTCAATAATATTAACTGTAATATTTTAATTGTAACTATATTTGGATTTAAAGAGTTTTTGCTACTTTTACCATTGTTTTAAGTTTTTTAAATGCAGAATCATGTGATCGCATTCTCATCCCACAATCTGGATCTATAATCATATTCTCTGATCCGATTAGATCTATTCCTTTTTTTATCAAATTTTCTATTTCTTCTTTAGTTTCCACTCTATCGTTTTTAGTATCAAAACATCCAAATCCTATTTTCTTCCCATGGAAATTAACATTTTGCAGTGCTTTCATATTTCCAGGGATTCCAGCAAATTCACAGTCAATGATATCTACAGGGAAGATTAAAAGCTGGTCAAAAACACTGGTTACATCTCCACAAACATGTAAACCCACTGGTATTGATAGATCTTTAATTATAATTTCAATTGCCTTTTTTGCAGTGGAAATATTTACCATGCCCGTAGAGATGAATGGTTCATCAATCTGGATATAAATAGCCCCAGCATCTTCTAAGTAATGGGCTTCTTCTTTTAATGCGTATGCCAAATCAATAATAGCATCATCCTTTTTCTTGTAAAATCCTTCTATTCTGGATGAGAAAACCAGTGTAGATGGTCCGGTTATGATACCTTTAACTCCTTTTACACCTTCTTTAAGAGTTTTTTTAGAATTACCATAATCTTTTGAAATGTTTTGGGCAATTTTTAGGGTGTACTTAAAGTCTTCTCCACATATAGATGCTGGAGAGGGCCGTATTTTTCCCACAATCTTCGGAGTCTTATCTTCAACCATCATTCCAGGAATTGCATTTGCAAAAATTTCCAGCATACCCGCTCTTACCTGACCATCAGAGATAATGTCCACCCCTGCTTTGATTTGATCACTAACTGCCAGAGCTATGGCTGGCTTATAATTATCATAAGCTCCTAATATATTTAAAAATTTATCTTTGAATGTTTTTGGCTCTTGTGGGATGGGGGGATAACTTCCCACAACTGTAGTTAACATATTTAACCTCTAAATAGTAATTCAAAACCTTTTTTTTAAATTTTTATTAATGAAATCTTATATTTAAACTATATAAAATAAATTTAGTTTAAAAATTTGCAATTAAGAGTAGATAATTCATTAAAAATAGGGATAAAAGGTAAGGGATAATTATCAATCCCAGTTATTTAATCCCCAAATTTGATGAACTTCTTAGGCTCAAAGTTAGTTTGCATTGTCCAGAAATAGGCTTCACCTTTGGCGATACGGAAAATTATAAGTCCCGGATGGTCAAATGTCATGCCGAACTCTTTCAAGAATGGTCTATCTTCTATAACCTTCTTTTTAAGTTCTGGATCATCAACAAACTCGATTTCACCAGCCACCCGCATCATGGTTCCAGTGGTCTCATCTGGCTGCCAGAAACACGCTTCAACTTTAGGGTTGGCTTGAAGCTGTCCGTACATATCTTTTATAGCCCCAATTTGGAAGTAAAAGCCGTTCTCATCAGCAAACCAAAATCCTAGTGCCCTTACTCTGGGTTGATCTCCTTCTGCTGTTGCAAGGTAACATACTGGTGTTTCATTTGCGAATTTTATACAATCCTTAAAGTCCATTTTTTTTCCTCCTATCCAATTATTTATTCATAGATTTAATAATATCTTTTTTAAAATATGTAAAAATAAATTTTTTATAATAATAAAAATAAAATCAAAGTTATATTTAAGGAGTAGATAAATTGACAGAAGAAAAACCAAGACCTTATCGATTTACAGAGGCAGTAAGTAACGAGTTAGATACAGCATTTAAGAATTTAGCATCAGAAATATTGAAAGACGGTGCATTATCATCAAAAGACAAGTCTTTAATAGCATTGGCATGTGCAGTGGCAGTAAATTGCCAGCACTGTGTTAAAGCACATAAAAAACACGCCATCATGGCTGGTGCAACTCAAGAGGAAATAATTGAAGCTGCAGCAGTAGCAGGCCAAGTACGTCTTGGTTCAGGTTTTACTTTTGCATCATTCCTTCTTGATGATTAAGGAGATGAAATGAAATGGCCAACAAGATACATTGCCAGAGCTGTGGCAAATCACTCTTAGAAAACGAAGTTTATAAGTCTGCAAAGCAGGTTTTATGTGATGATTGTTATATAGATACTCAACACAGAATAAAAGCATGTAATCCATTAGGAGAGCGAGCCAAAAAGAATTTCAGAAAATCTCAGGGATTTCAGGGAACAGAAGGCTTATCTGAAATTCAGAAGAACATCTATCAGTACATTCAGTTAAAAGAGAAAGTAACAAGAGTTGATCTCATCAAACAGTTTAAACTATCACCAACTGACTTAGAGAATCATTTTGCCATTATGAGACAATCACAATTGGTTAAAGGGAAAAAAGAGGGTGATACTGTTTATATTACTCTGTGGTAGATTTCGTTTCCACGGAATCATTTTTTTATAATATATTCTTTAATTTTTAAAAATCAAAATTTATATTAATCTAATGATATTTCTCTAATTTTTTCAATCTCTTCCAGTTCAACTGGTACTTCTACTACAGCAGTACCATAGCATGGCTTGGTATATGGAATCATAATCTGAGATTTTTCGGGATTTATACCTATAGGAATGGGTGGAATTCCGATTATACGTGCCCCCACTACTTTTGCTCCAGCCTTAACGTGAACAACTTCTTCACCGCTTTTTTCTATGAATTTGGCGCATTCCTTAAAACCAGAACGGCTCATGTGTATTTGGTAATCATCAGATTCTTTAAGATATGTTTCGAGGCAGAACATTTTATTTCTCCATTTTATTTAAAGCTTTATCAAATTTAACTCGGAGTGGGGTAGGGTTGTGATATGCCCGGGCCGATACTATTTCGGCATTGGTGGATTCTTTTATCATGTTCACATATTCATTTACTACTTCCATTTCCCGTTCTGATATGATAGCCAAAGATTTAGTGTTTAAAATATTTTCAAAGGTTACAAAATATGAGACTGCAGCATCACGATGCACAAATCCAACCAATAAATCGAAAGAACCTTCCTCTATACTTTCAAGACAGGATTCCACGTCTATTTTTTTTTCTATATAAAAACTTTCAGGGTCCGAAACTTCCAAAAGCTTCATAGCAGATGGGGTGCTGGATATGGTGACTTCGTATCCTTTTTTTTTAAGTTTATTGGTAACATAGATAGCCATAGGTGTTTGTGATGGTGATTCAGGACATCCTAATAATATTATGGCTTTTTTCATTTAATTCCTCCATTTTTGACCTTTGAAATGGTATTTTTATTTCAATAAAATATATTTTGCGTTTAAAGTATTTAGTCTAACTATATACTACATATTTGATGTATCAATCTAAATTAATCCTCTATTCTGTTTTTAAACTCATTATATGGGCTGTTACTAGTGCACCTAAAAATAGGAAGGTTAAAAGGGCAGTTCCGTTTATGGACCGGTTCATTAAGAATAATCCCACTATGCTTTGGGCTATAAATGCAGTTAATGACCCTATTAGCAGGGCTTCTCTACCCATAAGTCTTTTATCTCCATTTTCTCTCTTTTCACGGTATATGGAAAGTATCTTAAATCCTAAGAAAATCGTGGCCAGACACCAGAGCAACAGGACGATCAAGCCGATATATCCAAAATCAAAGGTGAATCCAAATATACCGGGTAGCATGTAATCTATTACATCCTTTTTGCTAACCAGTATTCCATAGAAGAGAGGGAATGGCAATCCAAAAGATATTATCAATGACATTGGCAGGGTTATATAACCGTCGGTTCCATTAAGACATTGATCTCCCCAATAACAGGCACCGTGTTCATGACCAAAGAGTGTTGAATTTTTCAAAACCATGGCTATACTTGGATCTGCAAAAGATTCTATTCTAAAAATTCTAAGAAATGGACTTAAAACGGGCATTTCAAGAACTCTTGAAAGCATTTCTAATGATCCAAATCCGACAATTCCAATTCCTGCAAATAATAATAGCTTTTTAATGGTAAAAACCGATTTTTGTCGGAATGACTTTGAAATTATAAAATATCCTATTAATAATCCCATTAACCATAATAGAAGAAATGACCTGTGCATTAATCCTCCAGCAATGGTTATTACTATGATTAAAAGAACAATAAATCCTCTAAGACTTCCAGTTTTCACACCACTTTCTTTCATAATAGGGAGCGTAGCCAGAGCCGTTACTGCAGCTAAGAGAGCTATTGGTCCAAAGGAATGGGTTAATTCGTAGTGACCCGTCTGCAGCAGTAACAAAAGTGTATCAATACCAAACATCAGGCTAAAACCAATACATAGAATCAATGACATGAAAAGCACAATAGTCATAGAAAGGGGGACAATGTTTAAAAGAAACATTACACCTGCGTAAAGTATAAGGGCTACTTCTATTATAAATTGTAAATGATTCTGAGCGATTAAAGGCAATTTATTCCTCCAAATTCGGTTAAATAACTTTATAGTATTAATTTCAATGATAATTTAAATTTTATTATTTTAATTAGTTAGTTTTAATATGTTAAATTTTGATTAATAAATACAAATTTCTTTGATTTTAGATTAACTCTGCAAAAAATCATATTTTTAGAATTCAAATCTAAATTTTAATTCATTCCTTTTATTAAAATCATTATTTTTTTTATATTGTGAATAGAAATATGATTATTATTCTTTTTATTTAATGAATAAAAATATAATATTCTGATATATGCTTTCTTAGTTTATGTAATGATCTCTTTTTAAACTTTATTATAGTACCCATCTAAATTAATCCTTCAAAGTATTTTGAAAAATAACCATATGTTCTCCAGTTCCATTATAATCTTTAACTGCAGTTATACCATCAATTTTGATTGTTTCCATATTTTTCTTATAAATTAAATTGAAACCCAGTTTGGTATAAAATGTGATGGCCTTCTTATTCACGGGTTTGGTTATCAACGTAATCTTTTTACATCCTTTACTTTTAACTACTTCTATGTATTTATCAATAATCTTCTTACCAAATCCACGGCCTCTAATTTCATCTTTTAAACATAACAAATGAATATATGCCTCTTGTGGATTTTTTTGAGATATGAAACCTAATAAAAAACCACTAATTTCTTCATCTCCATCTAATTTTAAGATAAAGGATGTTTTTTGGAAAAATTTAGTGAAAATATGGTAAATAGAGGTTCGTTCAGTTGACATGGGTTGGCATTGTTTTGCAAGTGTTTCTATAGCAATAAAATCGCTTTCTATAACATTACGTAATTTGTAATTCATTTTAAACCCGATTTAAATTTTTTTTGCGTCACAGATTATTTAATATTTTTAGAAATGAAATTTATTTATTATACTTATTTTTTTAGATAGATAAGCTACAGATTAGTTAAAATGAAAGTTATGAACATTAACTTTAAATATTACCTCAATCTAATGGGAGTTATAGGGCTGGTAGCTCAGGTTGGTAGAGCGTCGCCTTGGCATGGCGGAGGCCCCGGGTTCAAATCCCGGTCAGTCCATTCTTATTTTCTAATTTTTTAATACTTATATAGAATTTATCCATTTTATAACATATTTTTGGGGTAAACTGATTACTAATAAAATTGAAGTTGATATTACACAAAAAATGGAAATATCTTATAAAAATAAGCATAAATGGTTTGGATAAATGAAATCTAACTTTTTATGGAGTTATAAACATTGTCCACAATAATATGGAACAGATCATCTGTTTTAATTTCTCCATTATTATTTTTATTTACTAAAAGCTTTAAAGCGATGTTTACAATTTCTTCGGGATTAGTTGATCGTTTGATCATCCCCATATCGATATAATGTTTGTCAACTGCAAGCAAACGCCCGGGATAACATGATATAACCGGAGTTCCTAGAAGAGCAGCTTCCCGGTTCATGGTACCCCCTGCACCAATAACCAGATCACAACGTTTCATAAGACTAAATGTGTCTACCGGGGGCTTGATAATAATCACATTTTTATTATTTTCAAATATCTGTTCTTGCTCTTTGAAACGAGGAATAATCAATATATTAGCATAATTTTCCAGCACATCAACAATAGGTGATAGTACAGATTCATTACAATCTGCATCTAAATAAGCTGCCAGTGACGGTTCAGGTCGCATAAGAATTGTTTTAGACTTTTTTAGGTTTAAATTCAGATCTTCAAAAATATTTTCATTATACTGGAAATTTTTAAAGTGAGTAATTTCACTAGTACCGTCATACCTTATAATATTGTTAGGGTCTGCACCAAACTGAAGGATATTCCACATGTCAATGGCTTTTGGAGCTATTATCTTATTACAAAGGGGTAATGTAAGTTTATTAGCAGCCATCATCTGTTCATTGTCAAGAACGTAGATATTGGGAATTCCAAGTCCAAATGTAACTCTAGGAAGTTCAATAGAATGTTTGGCTAGTCCTACATCGGGTTTTTCTTTTTCAATAATTTTTGCAAGTTCATAGGATCTTTTTGTACTTTCATTTAGTTTTTCAGCTAGACTTACCCCGTGTTTTCCCACAGAGATGTATTCCATTTCAAATAGATCCAGTAATTTGTGAATATCCCCAAATTTTCGGGCGGTGATAATAACTTCTTCTCCTTCAGTTTGGAAAAAATCGATTATACTCTTAAAAAAACGGATGTGTGGCGAATTGGTTATATCAATCCATATTTTCACAAAATCACCATATTATTGTTTAATACTTTAAATTGTTTTATTGGCTAATTCAACCATAACTTTTATTCTTCTATAAAAATTAAGTATTCAATTATAATTGTTCTTCTTTAATAAAAGCTTCGATACTTGTTATAATATCCTCTAAACCTTCACCTGTTTTTAGACTGGTTTTTATAACTTCAACTTCAGGGTTGAGTGCTTGGACATCAGAAACCATTTTGTCTTGGTCGGCTCCAACTGCCTCGGCAATATCTACTTTGTTTATTACCACCAGATCCGCATCTTTGAAGATTAGTGGATGTTTTTCTACAGTGTCGTCACCCTCACTTACACTAATTACCACCATTCTAATATGTGATCCTAAATCAAAGTCCACGGGACAGATTAAGTTACCTACATTTTCAATAAAAAGCAAGTTTATGTCGTTGAGGGGAAGATCACCAAATGCGTGTTCCACTAAATGGGCATCAAGGTGGCACTCTTTTCCAGTATTCAATCCAACCACAGGAACATCGTATTGTTTGAATCTTCCTGCATCGAATCTGCTGATAACATCCCCAGCAATAACCCCGATATTATAATTCATTTCTTGTATTAAATTTTCTATAAGGGAGGTTTTACCAGAGCCTATTGCTCCTAAAACGTCAACTGCAAAAACATGGTGTTTGTCAAGGATTTTTTGATTCTTTTTAGCTAATTTTTTGTTAGCTATCATAATGTCATGTTGAATTTCAACTTCAGCTATCTTATGCATCTTCATCACTTTTTTCAATTTTAATACTTTTAACGTTACATTCTCTTCCTGAAATAATTTCAAGTTCCATTGATTCACATTCGGGGCAGTTTAAAATAGGTGCATAATGATCTAGATCATCAGATGGAGTTTTACCCGAATAACCACACCCGTGGCACTTAATCTCAATGGGTATTGTATCTATAATAATTTCTGCACCTTCCAATAATGTGTCTTCACTTAAAACTTCCAACATAAATTTTAATTGTTCTGGATTTAATAGAGTCATCTCTCCTAATTCTATTGAGACTTCGGTAATTTCCTGAGCATCATTTTTCTCTGCCACTTCAATCACAGTTTTAACCATTGCATCGGCCATAGAAAGTTCATGCATCTCTTCACCTCTTAATCATTGTAAATAACTCATATAATTGTATTAACATCCATATATTAAATCAATCACATTATTCTAATAAAATATGAATTTTTGTTGATTAAAATTTTATTTAAGACTTGTTAAACAATTATTTATCATCTATTTATAAATTTTGAAATTATAAACCAGATATTTTATTATCAATAAGAATCTTACTAACATCTTACTTATATAAGTTAACAAAAGAATTAATTTCAAAACAATTCAGGTTAATCTTAGTAAAACTATTAGGATAATCTGATTTACATTAATAAAATGTGTAACCATTATATTGATATTTATTTATACTGATTAAAAGGTGATTTTTTTGATAATTGGAGGCTCAGCATCCCAAAAATTAGCTGCTAAAATTGCAGCAGAATTACAAGAGACATTATGCCCTATTGAAACCCGTAAATTTCCTGATGGAGAGAGATATATACGTATTAATGGAAAAATAGAAGAAAAAGCAGTTGTTGTTCAATCTACAGGTTTTCCTCAGGACGAAAATTTAGTTGAACTCTTATTTATTATTAAAACCCTTAAAGATCTGGGCGTTAAAACCATTAAAACAGTTATACCTTATTTTGGATATGGTAGACAAGAAAAACGTTTTAAATCGGGAGAAGCTATTTCAGCTCAGATTATAGCTGAACTACTTGAATCGGCAGGTGTTTCTGAATTATTTTGTGTGAATCTCCATGAAAACAATATGGCCAATTTTTTTAACATCCCCTTACATGAACTATCAGCTATGCCTCTGATTGCCCAAACTATTAAAAGAACTATTGACGATCCTATAATAATAGCCCCTGATAAAGGTGCCCTAGATCATGCCCAGGAGCTTGCTGGTCTGTTAGACTGTGACTGTGACTATCTTGAAAAAACACGCATATCCCCAGAAAAGGTGGAAACTAAGCCTAAAAATATGAATATTGAGGGTAAGCATGCAGTTATAATTGATGATATTATCAGCACTGGAGGAACAATTGTTAATGCATCTCAGATTTTAAAAAGTCATGATGCTAAAAAGATAACAGTAGCTTGTGTTCATCCAGTAATGGTTGACGATGCACTGCTTAAAATATTTGCAAGTGGTGTTGATGATGTAATTGCCACCGACACTTTACGATCAGATGTGAGCGTAATTTCGTTGGCCCCCCTAATTGCAGATGCCCTTAAAAAATAATAATTTATTTTTATTTTAACATTTGTACAATAGGAAACTAATTTAACATTTTGTATAATAAAATAAACTTTCTAATTTTTTATTTTAATTTTTAATCATTTAATTCTAATTAAATCAATATTATTATCCCATGAAACTCATATTAGGATTTAGTTAATAATTTTTCCAACAGGTCCGTCAAATGAAACAGGCTTTTTTCTACTTCAATGGAAATCTTTCCATTAAAATCTATTTCTTTTGGTTGAATGCCTATTAAAATTATTTGGGCCTTGGTGTGGTGTTCTAAATAATTGATCAAGAAGGATATGGGCATAGCATGGGTGGATATGTTATAATCAGCTATTTCATCTTTACTCACAAGTTTTATGAAACCAGGAGTTTTATTCATATTTACAGCATCAATTAGAATTATGTGGGAGGGGTTTTCTTTTTTTATGGTTCCGGTATAATTTTCAGGCACAGTACCTCCATCAAAAATAGCAGTATGAAGATCTTCACTAAATTTTTTAGATAATCTATGGGCAATTTCAGGTCCTAGACCATCATCACCTCTCATATCATTTCCAATTCCCAGTATAACCACTTTTTTAGAGTTATTTAAAAATTTTTTTAGCTTTAATTCTAATGCTATCTAATCCACCACCCATCTGGTATTTTAAATTTATTCTTATTTTATTGTTTTTTTCCACATTTATTTTGCTAGTGGGAATAAACATAGGGGGATTCATCATAGGAGTTGGACCGCAGACCATATCCTGTGTTAAAAGGGTAAAACTGGTTAATTTAACTCCTGAAAATGTTCCTTTTTTATTTATTTTAATTTGCAAGTCTACATTGAGGTTTTCCTTTATTTCTTTTATAAAATTAATTTCATTATATATTTGAAGGTCCCCTAATACTTCTTGATAGGGTAATTCCTCATTTTCATAGCATATATGTTCTGCTTTCATACTCACCGGTTCTATTCCAGTTAATATTTTGTAGGGAATAATTTTACCATTCTTTTTTAAGTATTGTGACATGTTTTTAATGACAGGTATTTGTTCTTCGTCAATCAAAGCAGTATCCAGCATTTCACATATTATGAGATCTGCTTTTTCGCGAAATTCAATATTTTTAGCATCACCACTTATTAACTGGATGTTAGGATAAGATTTAAAATTTTCAAGAGCACATAATGATGCATTCTGGTTTAATTCGATTGCATATACTTTTTTGGCATAGGGAGAAGCAAATATGGATAGTACTCCACTACCAGTGCCAATATCGTAAACTATTCCTTTAGAATTTTCTTGTATAGCATAAAAAAAAGCAGATAACCTTTCATAATCAGATAAAAGGTTATAATGATAGGGTGTAGTAAAAAGTTGCATAAAAAAAATTTAGATTTAAATAAATTAAATTTGATTAATTATTTTATTACTTAATTTTATTACTAATGACCTTAATCGTGGTCGATTGTTTCTCCTGCAGTGGTACTGGTTAATCTAACATGTTCTACGCCTTTTAATCTCATTATCTTTTCAGTCAGTTCTCTTATGTATTTAACGTCTCCTTTTACTACAATAATTTCAAGACAGTACTTTTCAGTCATGTGAACATGCATAACTGCGTTTATATAGTCACGGTAGTCGTGCTGGATGTCGGTCAGGTCCTCCATTACGTCGGTGAAATGATGGTCGTAAATAACGGCGATAATCCCTATTCTATCTCCTTCCATTTCATTCATCCATTGGTAACGGACAATGTAATCTTTTAATGCATCTCTTATTCCTTTTGAACGGGATTGGTAACCTCGATCCCGTAAAACATCATCAAATTCATTTAACAATTTTTTTGGTAATGACATGCTTATTCTCATCATAATATACCCCCAAATTGAATAATTATCACAAATTGGTTATTATCATAATACTTTTTCATACTATTTAAATTTTTGTTATATTATTTTTGCATTGTCTTTTTTATACATCTTTTCTATACATTTTTAATTTTGACTTTAAAATATTTCCGTAAAATATAACAAATGTGATGCTCTGAAATATAAAAAGTAATAGGTTCACAACATAATTTCTGAAAAATTATGGAAGTTGAGACTTTTAAAGAAGGAATTAAAGGGGAGTTAGTGGAGTGATATAATGAAAGTAAAAGAGGCCATGAATCCAGATGTGATAAAAATTAGTCCATACACCAGACCATTAGAAGCCTTTGAAAGGATGTATAAACATGGTGTACGTCGACTTTTTGTATTAGATGATGATGATAATCCTATAGGAGTAATTTCCTATTCAGATCTGATAGGTGTTTTAGGAAGCTTAAAACCCGGGCCGAAAGAAATGGAGGTTATACAAGTAACCGACATTATGGCTAAAGAAATAATTACCATTTCTGCAGATGATGGTGTTGAAGATGCTGCAAATTTGATGTTAAGGGCAGATATATCTGGATTATTGGTATTGGAAGATGATAAAGCTGTAGGTGTAATAACCAAGACAGATATATGTAGATTGGTTGCAGCAGAAATTTTAGTTGCAGTTTAATAGTATTGGGTAAAGGGGGTATTGTTTATTTTTTAAACTTACCAATTTATTTTTTATTTCTTTAATTCTTTAATATTACTTTATAAACTTAAAAAATTGATAAATTCTATCTGTTTTTCGTTTCAGAAGTATAATATTTTTATTGTAGATGATCTTATTTTGATAGACCCTCATTTTAATGAAATGAACAGATTGGACTTTTTGAAAAAGTTATAAAAAAGTATTTTAAACCTCTAAAATATATAAAAACGAGAATTAGTAATTCAATGCGGCTGCCGGGATTTGAACCCGGGTCGTAGGCTTGGAAGGCCCAAGTCCTAACCAGACTAGACTACAGCCGCGATGCGGCGTCCGGGATTTGAACCCGGGTCACTGGCGTGGCAGGCCAGAGTCTTAACCAGACTGGACTAACGCCGCATACCCATGATTTTAGATTCATCCTATATAAAGTTTTAGGTAAAGTGTTTTATTTTCTTAAATTACCTCTTAAATTACTAAATAGTTACTATTTTTTAAATTAAATGTGAATTAAATACTATTATAATTAATATACCAGTAAATGTCTTAATTATCCATAAGTTTATATAGAATTTAAAACTACAATTTATGATTCCAATAAAGTTATTTATACAAAAAATCAATATCACGATGAAAACTATTCCGGGGGAATGAAATACGAACCTAAAGAAAATTGGTCTTCCTTTAGCCATTATTACCGCAACAATCATAATGTTAATACCGTTAGAGGGTTTAAGTTTCGCGGGACATGCATCAATTGCTCTTTTAGTTTTTGCAGTTATAATGTGGGGAACAGAAACAGTCCCCCTAGCAGTTACCTCATTAATAATATTGTTCATACAACCAATATTAGGTATTGAAAGCTTTGATAATGCAGTGATTGGTTTTGCCAATCCTATACTTTTTTTAATGATAGGTGGATTTATCATTGCTGAAGCCATAAGAAAAAGCGGTCTGGCTAAGCGAATAACATATATTATGTTGTCTAAATTAGGAACAACACCTAATATGACATTATTTGCTGCTGTTTTTTCAACAGGTTTGATGTCTGCTTGGATTGAAAATGTGGTGGCATTTGCTATGCTCTTACCTGTTATTAAAGAAGTGATTTCTTTGATGGGAGTCAAAGATGCTAAATGGGGTAAAAGCAATTTTGCCAAGGCCATGATCCTGGGGGCATCTTATGGTTCATTAGCTGGTGGTTTTGGAACGGAAATTGGAACTGCACCCAACCTTATGGCAGCAGCTTATACTCATATACCATTTGTTGACTGGATGATATTCGGTTTTCCACTGGCCATAATTATGATGCTGGTTATTTGGAAAGTTTTGGGCATCATATTTCCTCCTGAAGTTAAGGAGATTAAAGGTGGAAAAGAGATAATCAACTCCACTATTAGTAATCTGGGGCCAATGTCAAGAAATGAGAAATTTTCCTTAGGTATACTTTTATTTACAATATTTTTATGGGTGACGACTCAGTTTACTGGACTGAATAGTTATTCCATTGCATTGATTGGTGCAACATTATTCTTTATTTTCGGCATAATAGATTGGAAAGATGCACAAAAAAATGTGGATTGGGGTTTAATTGTATTCTTTGGAGGTGCACTATCATTAGGGGCAGCTTTACTTAATACGGGTGCTGCCAGCTGGTTGATTAAGGATTTAGTATCTTTAGTAGGTAATGATCCTTCTGCTTTAGTAATGACAGTAATCCTTATGGTAATTGCAGTTGTTTTAACCCAAGTCATGTCGAATATAGCATTATCTGCCATACTAATACCATTATCGGTAACTTTTGAAGGGGCAACAGGCCTTCCAACAGGAACTTATGCGGTCCCCGTTGCAATAGCATGTTCGTTATCTTTCATGTTTCCAATGGCAGATCCAACTGTGGCCATGGCCCACGGAACAGGTTACGTGTCCGTAAAAGAAATATTAAAGGCAGGAGTTCCTCTGGTTATTATTGGAATAATAATGACTCTGGTGATTGTTTTTACCATTGCCCGTCCAGTACTGGCTGGAATTTAAAAAAATAACGAAGAATTAATTTTTTTTACTATTGACATTGTGTGTTCATATTTTTAAAGCTTGATAAAGATTGATTCATCTTTTATTTCAACTTCGTAACTATTTAAATCATGTGAGCCACTGCCAGTAACAATTTTTAATAGACGAGGAACGTCTTTAACGAGTTTTCCAGTTTTAACATCATACTGGGAACCATGTACTGGACAAGTTATAATATTATTTTCAAGTTTACCAATAGGCAGGTAACCACCCATATGTGGACAGACAGCGTCTACAGCATAAAATTTTCCACTGATATTTGCAATAAGTACATTTTCTTCTTTAACAGAAAACCCTTTCATAGAATTCTCAGTTACATCCGAAACATTACATACTTTTTCCATTAAAATCCCCCCTTATTATCCGTTAAATTTTATTTAACCGAATTTGAAAGATATATCAACTATTTATTTGGAATTTAGATCATAGTTTTTACTAATTAATATTATGAATTTTCATCTTTAAGAATTTATGGAGAGATATTTTTCTTGGCTTTTGTGTGTTCCTAACTTAAAGTATAAAGACCTTGCACAGGTTCATGACAAAAGAGTATTTTTTTATATTCTAAAAATAGGTATAGTGTACAATTTTATTTAAGATTTTATTAAATTGTCTATAACACTCATATCTATGTTTTCTTCAACTATTTCTGCTAGTCGATTTATGGAAAATGTTTTTAAATCTTCAAAATCGTCATATTGGAATTTTAATGGATCAAGACTATTTTCCATTCTTAAGTAGTCAGTGAAGACTCTTCTAAATTGGAAATTGTGGAATATTCCATGAAAATATGTCCCAGAGGTTAAACCAGAAGTTGCACCATCAAAGCCAGATTTAGGATAATTACCGCAGCCTTCAACTACTTTGAACATGGGTTTGGTTTCACCTATAACAGAAATACCTTCATGAAGCTCATATCCTTTAACCAGTTTTCCTTTTAAACTTGAAAATAGACTACTTCCTAATATTTCGCCTTTGCTTTGGGTTATTATTTTGTCCATTTTCTCAAATTTTGTTTTAATGTCCAGGATTCCAATTCCTTCCACAGAACCGTATTTTGATTCTTTTAATGATTCATCAAATATCTTTTCGCCTAATATTTGATAACCACCACATATACCAAATATAGGTATTTCATGAGATATTTCTTTAATTTCATCTTCAAATCCATATTTTTTAAGTGTTATAAGATCTCCAATGGTATTACGGGTTCCAGGCAATATGAGGGCATCTATTTTACCCATATTAGATCCCATTTCAATCAATTTAATTCCCATGTCGGGTTCATATTCCAAAGGATCTATATCTGTAAAATTGGAAATGCGTGGAAGTCTTAGAACTCCTATAGTTACTTTTTCGCCTTTTTTATAATTCCGTTCGGATAGGGATGCTGAATCTTCTTCTGGAAGTTTGAGACTTTCATCATAGGGTACCACGCCCAGTACAGGGACTCTTACAATCTCTTCAATCTGCTTTATCCCTGGTATTAATATATCCAGATTACCTCGAAACTTGTTGATTATAATACCTTTGATCCGGTTTCTATCTTCTTCATTTAAAAGTGCGAATGTTCCAGCAATAGAAGCAAAAACGCCTCCCCGGTCAATATCTGCAACTAGTATAACGTCGGCATCAGCCATCGCCGCGATTTTCATGTTAGCCAGGTCACGATCCATCATGTTTATTTCAGCTGGAGATCCAGCTCCTTCCATAACTATTATATCGTATTCCTCTTTTAATTTGTCTAATGATTGTTTGATAGCTTTGATGGCTTTGTTTCTAAAAGAATTTTGGTAATCGTAGAAGTTCATATCGTTCACAGGTTTTCCATGTACAATTACTTGTGAGATAAAATCTTCTTTTGGTTTTAGAAGGATAGGATTCATGTTATATGATGGATCTACTCCTGCTGCTTCCGCCTGTAAAACCTGGGCCATTGCAATTTCTGCATTTTCTTTAGTAGTAAAAGAGTTAAGTGACATATTTTGTGATTTAAAAGGGGTTACAGCATATCCCCTTTTGGAAAAAATTCTGCAGAGAGCCGCTACAACCACACTTTTACCTGCATTAGAAGATGTTCCCTGTACCATTATACATGTTGTTTTTTTGTTTAAACCCACTGTATGGCCTCCGATAAATTATAAGTCATTGAAAAATTCTTTTTAACTATCTTGGAATTATTTTATATTCTTTTATATTAATTGGTAGAATTTAATTTTTTTGTTAATTATTATTGAATGATAGTAGATGATGACAGATAATTAATGATTGATGACAAAATATAAATAGCTAATTTTTCAACTATAATATAATACATTTTATTTGGATAATTATTTTACCTTTTGTAACTTTAATAGATATTTATATATACTATGTCTATCAACAGAATATGCATAGTTATAAATTAATAAGTACTATGAAAATTGTTTTTATAACCTAATTTGATTTAAAAAAAGTTAAAGTTGTTGAAACAGAAAATCAATCCACTTTTGGAGGTCTTCATAAAAAATGACAAATTTAACCAAAAACTCCAACAATTCATTAAATTTGAATACTTACGAAACATCTAAAGATATTAAAGTTCCAGATAGGCTTATTGACCAAATTATTGGTCAGAAAGAAGCAGTTGAAACTGTAAAAAAGGCTGCTAAGCAGAGAAGGAATGTTCTGTTAATTGGTGAACCCGGTATTGGTAAATCAATGCTAGCTATGGCTATGGCAGAATTGTTACCTCCTGAACAATTGCAAGACATATTAGTCTATCCAAACATGGAAGATTCTAACAATCCGTTAATTGGTGCTGTTCCAGCTGGAGAAGGAAAGGCCATAGTGTTGAATCATAAAACCAAGGCAAAAGCTCAGGATGACAAGAAAAACATGTTTATGATGATCATTATTTCCCTTATACTGGTCATCGGATTCATTTTGAAACAGTATCTCGCAGCTATAATTGCAGCAGGTATTGTATTTTTAGCTCTTCAACAAATGAGACCTAAAACATCTGTTATGATACCTAAACTTTTGGTATCTAATGAAAAAAATAAAATAGCTCCTTTTGTTGATGCTACTGGTGCACATGCCGGAGCTCTTCTAGGTGATGTTAGACATGATCCGTACCAATCTGGAGGTCTGGGAACTCCTGCTCATGAGCGTGTTGAAGCAGGAATGATTCACCGTGCACACAACGGAGTTCTTTACATTGACGAAATTGGTACAATGAAGATGAGAACCCAGCAGGAACTACTTACTGCCATGCAAGAGAAGAAATACTCAATCACTGGACAGAGTGAAACAAGCAGTGGAGCTATGGTTCGTTCACAAGTTGTGCCCTGTGACTTTGTCCTGGTTGCATCAGGAAATATACAAGTCTTAGAAGGAATGCACATAGCTCTTAGGTCAAGAATACGGGGTTATGGTTATGAAGTATTTATGAAAGACAGTATGAAAGACACTCCTGAAAATCGGCAGAAACTGGTGCAGTTCGTTGCTCAAGAAGTAGTTAAAGATGGTAGAATACCACACTTCAATAAAGAAGCTGTAAAAGAAATCATCAGAGAAGCTCAACGAAGAGCAGGTAAAAAAGATTCACTAACTCTATGTTTAAGAGATTTAGGTGGTTTGGTCCGGGCTGCAGGTGACATTGCAAAAGGAGAGGGCACAGAGTTTGTCGAGTTAAAACATGTTCTCAACGCTAAAAAACTTGCAAGGACCCTTGAACAACAGATTGCAGATCGTTACATTGTACAAAAAAAGAAATATAGGGTATTCAAATCAGAAGGAACAGAGATAGGGCGTGTCAATGGATTGGCCATAATTGGAGATAGAAGTGGTATTATACTTCCAATAGTTGCTGAAGCTGCTCCAGCTCAAAGTAAAGAAGAGGGAAGAATAATAGCCACGGGTAAATTAGGAGAAATTGCCAAGGAAGCTGTTCAAAACGTCAGTGCCCTAATAAAAAAACATACTGGAACCGATATTTCAAATTACGATATCCATATACAATTCCTACAAGCATATGAAGGAGTAGAAGGAGACAGTGCCAGTGTTTCTGTGGCTACTGCAGTAGTATCTGCCTTGGAAGAAATACCTATTGATCAATCAGTTGCACTAACTGGTTCATTGAGTATACGTGGTGATGTTCTCCCTGTAGGTGGAGTAACCGGTAAAATCGAAGCTGCTGCCGAGGCAGGGATCACAAAAGTTCTTATACCAAAATCAAACATTCATGATGTTCTGATTGAAAAGAGATATGAAGAAAAAATTGAAATAATACCAGTGGAAACACTTAGTGATGTCTTAAAACATGCTCTTATTGGTAAAGGTAAAAAAGGACTTTTAGAAAAGATGCAAAAAATCGGGGAAATTGTCCCTAAAGGCATTTTACAAAATCCCACAACCCACTAAAAAAATGAATGTTATTGGAAGGATTTATTCCTTTCAATTTGATTTTTTAATATTTTACTTTAATTAATAGAGATTTCTTTAATATTACATTATTAATATCACGATTTTAGTAGTTTATTTATATTTAAAGAAATAATAATCTCATATTATAACTTTAATTTGCACTAGTGATCTAAAATGAAATTGTTATTTATTGGGGCCAGACTATTTGATGATGTGGCATCTTACACAACAAAAAAAGGTATTACCAGCATTTTAACTGAATCTAATTCTTCTGCACCCAACATAGAACTTGCAGATGTTTTCTACTCAGTATCAAGAGGTATGACAGAACCAGCAGAAATTGCAATAAAAGAAGATGTTGATGCAGTAGTTCCTCTCATTGGTGTGGATAGACCATTAGTTGAGCTAGCAGAAATGAAGGAACATTTGGAAAAAAATTACGGTTTGCCGGTGGTGGCATCACCAGTAAATGCTGCAAAAACTTCAGTAAATAAACTTGAAACCAAAAAATTTCTTCTTGAGAATAATATACGAACTCCCCTCTATCAAAAAATATCCTGTGAAGATCTTAATGATGATAATAAAAATATTAATCTACCTGTTGTTTTAAAACCTTTTGAAGGGCAGGGTGGTAGTGGATTAAAAATTGTTCAATCTGAATCAGAATTTTCACAGTACTTCCAGAATTCCAACACAGTTATTGCTGAAGAATTTATTAAAGGCATTGAAATTTCAGTAGAAGTACTAAGATGGAATAATCAAAGCATACCATTAACCCCAGTTAATAAGGGAAAAACAACGATTGAAGGTTTACATCCTCTGGATAAAATTAAAACAGCCCCTACCTCAATTGAAGGTATGGATAATGATTATATCAGAGATATGGCACTAAAAATTACCAATCTTTTAGGTGCTGAGGGTAATACTGATGTGGATCTGATATTTGATCCGAAAACTAAAAATATTTATGTTTTAGAGATGAACACAAGACCTAGCGGGACCCGTTATATAACCACTGCCTGTTGTGATATCAATCCCATGCATGAATTAGTGGACATGGCATTAGGAGAATGGAAGGTCAATGATATCCAGGCTAGAATGAAGAGTTATTATGCAATGGAAATACCTGTTAAAAATCATGAGAAATTGGATAGTTTATCTGAAGATTTAATTATGAAAAAAGATTTTTCAAGTGGCAATTCATGGATTTTGCATGGTCCTCCTGCATTTAAGAGAATAACTATAAGAGATGAAAATGCCAAAAAAGCACTTGAAACCATGAAAAAAATGGGGATGAATTTTAAAATTAATAAGGAATTAGCTCTGAATAATTGTTAAAGGTGATAGATTGAATGTTTACTATACTGGTATTTACATATTTATTTTAACATTTTTAGCTTCAACATTTTTCACAGTTTTTGTAAGAAAGGTACTGAAAAATGCAGGAATCACAGACAGTCCTATTGTAACTGAGCATCAGCACAAAACAGGTACACCTACCATGGGTGGAATGGCCATATTATTGAGCATGCTCATAATTTCATGTATCTATTTCGGAAATAAAAACCTTATAATAACGTGCATGATGATGTTAACTGCAGGTATTATAGGCATGATGGATGATTTGATTGGACTTAAAACCAAAGAGGTTCAGGATATAATCCGAAATATCTACAAGGCCCCTATAAAAATTGGAAAATTGACTTTAAAAACTGGTGAAGAAGCACGAGTTGCTACTGAGAAGGCAAAAGAAGAACTTAAAAAATTCTTAGCTGAGAAAAAAGTGGAAATTATTGGAAAAGCTCCTATAAAAAATGAGGTAGAAGAAAGAGAGAAAATCTTTGCCCAGTTTTTAATTGCACTATTTCTAATAGTAACTGGAACAGTTAGTTACACTATTGGTGGGGTTAACTGGGGAATATTTGTAATTCCGCTGGTAATATTTGGTATAATAGGTGCAATAAATGCTATTAACCTTATTGATGGTATGGATGGTCTTGCTGCGGGAATAATGGCCATAGCATCTGCTGCATGTGGATTTATATTACTATTAAATGGAAATATTGCTTTTGCAGTTCCTTTTATAGCTATATCTGGAATATGCTGTGGATTTTTGGTTTTCAATAAGTATCCTGCAACCATATTTATGGGGGACACAGGTTCTTTTGCTTTAGGGGCAGGTTATGCCACTGCAGCTATTTTAGGAGATATAGTATATTTTGCAGTCATTGCTTTGGCGGTACCAATAATATCGGTAATAATAAGTCTTTTACATCGATCAAAGATTATAAAATTACCAGTTGAGCCTTTACATCATACCTTACATTACAAAGGCTTTTCTGAGAAGAAAATTACAGCCATCTACTGGATTTCTACTTTGATTATATGTATAACATTGATCTATTTTTACGGATTTTTCTAAGTGAATTAAAATGACAGAAATAAAAACATCCTTTGTAGCAGATAAGATCAATGGAGATTTAGTTGGTCCCGACAATAAAATAAGCGGCACATTTAATTTTTTAAATAGTGCATCTCCCGGAGACGCAGTTATACGTTACTGGATAGATGAAAACGGTATTAGAATTGCTGCTGAAAAGGAAGTTTCTTGTGTTATAACTGAAGACGCCCGTGGATCTGCAATAAAAGCTGCTGAAGATATTGGTATCTCTTTAATAACTGTTGAACGGATTGAAATTGCCAATGCATTTGCCCTTAAATGGGCTATTGACACTTTTGCCAAGGATTCTAAGAAAGTGGTTGTAACCGGTACCAATGGAAAATCTACAACGGCTCATTTACTTTATAATATATTAAACGAAGCGGGGTATTCTACATATTGTAATACTGATGCCCAATCAGAATTCAACACCCTAATTGATCCAATGGTATCTAAACAAATTGCAGAATATAATCAAGACATTGAATATTTAATAATTGAAGTTTCAGAGGTTCAAGGATTACCGGATCGTTTGATGGAAAATCATCCTTATATAATGACCCAGGCTATAAATCCAGATGTGGTGGTTGTAACAAATATCGCATTGGATCATGTAAATCTAGTAAATTCTATCCATGAAATGTTTACTGAAACTGCTGGTTCAGTTAAAGCGCTAGAAAATGGCTGTGCCGTACTTAATTCGCTTGATCCATTGGTTTATAAAATGAAAGATTTATTAAAACCAAGTAATAATTACATCTTCTTTGGGGAAGGGGAAATATCATCTAAAAAAGACGGCATTTATTATAAGGATAAATTATTAATTGAAGAAAAGATTTTACCATTTAAAAGTGAGCATTTTATTTATAACATCATGGCTGCTGTTGGAGCAGCAGTTGCATTAGGTGTTGATGATGAGATTATCAGAAAAGGAGTAGCTTCTTATCAAGCTCTTGACCGGAGATTTTCAATCCTCAACCAAAAACCTTTGATAATTGATGATTTTGCTCATAATCCAGAAGGAATCATAGCCACCATAAAAAACATAACATCCTTACCTAATGCTAATATTATAATCGTATCTGCCATAAGAGGTTCTAGAGGATGGGAGATTAATAAATTCAATGCAGATGCTCTGGTTGAAGGATTAAAAAGTAAAGGATTAAGTGATTCTGATTACAATTTAATCATTACCAGTAGTGTTGATGTAGTTGACAGTGCTAATCTGGTAACTGCAGATGAAAAGGATGTATACCTTAAAATATTGAGAAATGAGAATATAGATTTTGTATTTAAGGATAAACTATATGATGCAATTAAATATGCCATTTTATCTGCTAAAAGAGATGATATCATATTGTTAATTGGTGCACAGGGTATGGATCCAGCACAAAAAGTAGTTAAAGATGTTTTCAAAAATTTAGATTTATGAATATTGATTATAATTTATGTCTCATAATACTTTCATGGTAATTAATATTTAAAACATTGATTATAGTTAAAATCTTATTTAACCTAGTGCACAAACATTAAAATAATAGAATATTAAATACATGAAGAGAAAAGAATTCAAAATCACATAAATAAATAAAAGAAGCTAACATAAATTTGCTGATATTATATGTTTTTATGATTTCTAAGAATATTAATCAAGATCTAACTAGATAATAAGTAAGCTTCTTTATTTTTTTGAGTATGCATTATTATACAATAAGAGTACAATATATTGTAACTCATTAAATTTAGCTTTACAGAATTAATAGTAATCATAATTCATAGGAATTGATATCATTAACCGTTTAAAGAGTATAACAGGATTTTATTACGTTGAAAAAAATATTTAAGGATAAATAAAATGAAAAAAATAGGCTTAAACTCAAAATTAAAAAGGAAGATTATTAATAATACTTATAAAAAAGATAATCCATATTTAAAGACTTACTTTTTTGATAATATGAATTCTATTTTATTCAAACCAAAAAATAATGAGGAGTATTATACGGAGGAGAGAAAAAATGCTTCTTTTATCTTCTGAAGATGAGGTAAGAAAAAGAGAGGCTGGTCTTAAAATAATAAGATCAGAAATTTCTAAAAATGGAAGATCAAGTCTTTATGATTTGACAGGACTCGGCGGAGGATTTCCAATAAAAAAAGAAGATATGGAAATTCTGGAGACTTATGTAGGGCCAGCCATATTTAAGGAAAGACTAGAAGAATTAGGAAAAATACACCTTGGTGGAGAAAAAATATTAGCATTTAATCGGACCACTGCAGGTATACTGGCAACTATTCTTGCCCTAGTAAATAAAGGAGATGAAGTAGTACACTATCTTCAGAGGTCTCCATCACATCCGGCCACTCCCAGAAGCATAAAGTTGGTGGGAGGAACTTATAAAGAATTTGATAACATTGACGAATTTACTATTTCCGATAAAACATCTCTAGTAATGCTCACTGGTTCAACCATGGATCATGATATAATTGAGAAAGAAGACTTCATTAAAGTAGTTGAAATAGCCAAATCAAAAGATATTCCCGTCTTTGTTGATGATGCATCTGGTGCACGACTGAGAACGATAATATATAATCAGCCCCGGGCATTGGATATGGGTGCAGATATTGTAATTACCAGTACATATAAATTGATGAACGGCCCCCGTGGAGGTATTATGGCTGGTAAAAAGGATTATATCCAAAAAATAAAATCAAAAGCCTATGAATTCGGATTAGAAGCACAACCTCCAATTATAGCAGGGATGATGCGTGCTTTGGAAGATTTCACTCCAGAAAAAATGCTTCAGGGATTTGAAAAGAAAAAAGATATCTTCCAATCTTTAAACCAAGAATTCAGCAATATAAAAGAAACACCTACAGGTATTATGCTGACTGCTAATGGTCTAATGGATGAATTGCGTATTAGAAATATTAAAACAGATTTATCCCACCAGGACGTGGCTTGTATCTTTGCCATGCTTCTTTTAAGAGATTTTAAAATAGTTACAATCGCAGCATTAGGAATGCCTGGCTGTTCTCCCACTATAAGGATAGATCTTGCTTCTAAAGATGCAGAAAGAGTAAATGATGATTATATCAGAAATGCTTGGACTGAAACATTTTCTAATCTTACAAAAATAATTAATAATGTTACTGAATGTGAAAAAGTTTTATATGATTAAGTTCATTTAAATTAATAGATAAAATCTTTACATGCACTGTATTTTTTTATGAAATTAAAGAATTTCGAAGTAGATAAGACAGTATAATAAATTTTTATTAGAAATATAATATGCAGAATAATTTTTGTAAGAAATTAGATATTGTAATAAATCATTATAAAAAATTAAATATTTTGATTGATCTTTATAAGAAAAACATGATAACCAATTTTATAATAATAGATGAGGCCAATTAATGAGATGTATTGTTATTGGTGCTGGAAATGCAGGACGACCTGCTGCAAAAATATTAAATTATACTGGCACAGATGTGGTGGTCACTGACCAGAAATCAATAGATGATTTTCCAGATGATGTGAAAACTATTTTATTTAAAATGGAAGAAAGTGGTATTGAACTCAGATTAGGTTCTGATTCACTGCAAAATTTTTCAGATTTTGATTTAGCATATATTTCTCCCACAGTACCTGAAAATTCTCCCATAAAAAAACAGTTAATTGAATATAATATAAAAATAGTTAATGATCAGGATATTGGAGAGTTAATTGATAATGAAATTAACATCGACGTAATTGGAATAACTGGATCTGTTGGTAAAACCAGCACGACACTGATCATATCTGAAATGTTTAAGGCAGCCGGTTTTAAGGTATGGACTTGCTCTTCACAGATGGCCGATCTTTTAAGTGAAGTTATAATTGATGGAATTATTCAGGGACATCATAAGGAAAATGATATAGCTATACTGGAACTTCCCCATGGAACTTTACGTTTACTCTCAAAACTGAAAGTTAAGGTTGGTGTTATTACCAATATTTATCCAGAACACTTAACAGAATTTGAATGGTCCATGAAAAAATATGTGGAACGAAAAAGCCTAATATTGGACATGTGCGAGAATTTGGTGGTAAATACTCAATGTATTGAATTTATGGATAAATTAACTCACTATAATAATATAACTTGGTACTGCACCAGTGATTCTAAAATAAAAAATCTTTGCAATGTTTATGGGGAATTAAATGATTCTAAACTTAACATAAAATATGAAAGTTCTGATTTTAAAGGCGAATTTGAAACAGATTTCAAATTATTTTTATACTATGTTGAAAATGCGGTAGGTGCCGCTACTACTGCTTTAAAATATGGATTGGGTGAAGGTAGTGTTCGACTGGCGTTAAGCAGTTTTAATGGAGTTCCTGGTCGCATGGAATATTTAGGTAATTATTGCGATCGAGAAGTATATCTAGATGCAGCGCATTTACCAGAAGTACTTCAAACCAGTCTAGAATTTTTTAATGGAAAGCCGTTGGTTATTGTAATTGATAACCCAGATGGAATTACTGTTAGAGATAAAATAACTATAGGAAAAATCCTTGGAAACCACAGTAAAGCCATAATTGCCAGTGGTTATAATGAAAGTATCAAAAAATTAGACATGAACGCAGCAGAAGAAGTTTTAAAAGGAGCTCAAGATTCTGATTCTGTTAAAGTTGCAGTGGAAGATATGAAGACTGCTGCTGAATTGTCAGTTAAATATTCTAATTCAGGGGATATTATTTTACATGTAGGACCTGGAGCCATCAGTGCGTATGAACAGGTCAAACAGTCAATGATCAATGGAATCAGGGATGGATGTGCTAAACATGGATGAATTGTTTGGTGTTATAGGAATTTGTGGTGCAACAGGTAATTTGACGGCCCGGGTAATAATGGATAACGGTTCTAAAGTAAGGGGAACTGATGTAAAGTCCCGCGAAGTATGTGATTATATTTACACTCTAAATAAATATGATGTCGAATTATATTTTAAAGAACATCCAGACTCTTTTTTTGATTTATTAGATTATGTGATACCTCCTATAAGCCTATCAAAATCTTCTGAATTATTTAAAAAAATTCAAAAACATGTAGAAAAGTCTGATGGAATTAATAAAACTAAAATAATCAGTGTTGAAGACATATTGGAAATGTTCAAACCTGAAAAACCCGTTTTGTTTGTTACGGGCACTAATGGGAAGACAACTACAGTTACTCTTCTAAAACATATATGTAAATATTCTGGATTGAAACCAGCAGAGCATAATTTTAAAAATTTACAAGGAAATGCAGAATACATTCCTCCCTTACAGGCCCGTCTAAAAGGTGATGTAGCAGTTCTTGAAACCGGAATCATGGGAAATGAAGGGGATTTACAGTTTATAATTGATAGATGTAATCCTTCATCAGGTATTATAACTAATATAACCCCGGATCACTTAGCTGGTGTTCGAAATTTTTTAGATTATGCTAAGGTTAAAGGAGAGTTAGTAGAATACCTTCAGGGTAAGCAATTAATAATTAATGCTGATGATCCTACCCTCATGGGTCTGGTGGAATCTTTAAGTTACCATGGCGATCTTATAACCTTTGGGATTGATTATGAATTTACACATGAAAACATGAAAACATGTTGGTGTGGCCAAGACATTAAATTAGATGAGACCATTGCTGGAGTGGGATATTATAACTGTAAATGCGGTATTCAAAGGCCCGAACCAATGTACCTTGCAACTGATATTAAAAAGAGAAGTTTCACCCTGAAATGTCCGGATAAAAACCTAAATATTCATTTAAATATATTGGGTTTGCACAATGTTTACAATGCTATGGGTGCCATTATTGCAGCGAGGGAATTCTTTAAAATTTCTGATGAAGATATAGTTAAGGCAGTTAAAATATTTGAAGGAGTGCCTGGACGTTTAGAATATGTTAAAAATTTCCAGGGAAAAGATATAATTATTGATTACGGACATAATCCTTATGGAGTACAAACTGTGCTTCAAGAATTGAGTAAGATTTATATAGGTAAAAAAATTGCAGCTGTAATAACCATTGCCTCAGAATCTGGAAGTTCGGGAGATGTGGATATTTTAGAAAGAGCATTAAATCTGGTTGATTATGTAATTCCTGCTTCTTTCTATAGTAGAAAAGCAGCACTACAGTTTGATTCAAATTCTAAGATAGTATTCACTGATAAAGTTCCAAAAGAGTTCAGAAAAGGTCTTTTAGGTGCAACACCAGAACATGTAGTTGAAGGATTGAAAAAATCGATAGAAACTGATGCTGATATTGTTGTATGTCTTGGTGAAGCTGCATTTAAATCTAAAGATTATATTAAATCATTTTTGGGTCAAGATTAATTTTTAATAGTATTATGACTTTTAAAATGCTAAATAAAATAGTAAACTATTTATTTATTAAATTAAATTTTTATAGGTGTTTAAATAAATTTACATTGAAAACGGTGTAAAAAATGTTTATTAAAATAAGAAGAGATACGCTAATTATTCTCATACTGGCATTCATGCTGATTGTTTCAGGTAGACTTATGACTTATGTAGCTTACGCTTCATCTACTGAAACACCAGAGGGTGTCCCCATTGCAGGAGTGATAATTAAGGGTAATGATATAGTTCCTACCGATTCGATTAGGGCCAATGTAGCTGCATCTGGATTTAGACCTGGAAGTTATATTGATGGCGATACATTGGTTACGTCAAAGCGTAGTTTACCCTTAAGTGAGGCCATAGCAACTGCCGAACAATTTGCTATGCGTACCACTATTTCTGGGACAAGGATAGCTCCAATTGCAGCGGCAGATGTAAAAGTTGATACAAAAACTGGTATAGTAACCATAAATGTTATTGAAGATTTCGCTACAGCAGATGTTAAGGGGGGAGGCTATTGAAAAAGGTTTTAGTATTAATAGTCACCCTTATAATGTTTATGAGCACGTCTGCAGCAACCATGAACTGTGTAATTATTACTGATCCTACTGGTAAGGATCCTAATGGTGCTGCGGCAGGGAGTATGTCTTTTGCTCCTAACATGTTTTCTGTGACATTTTTAGAGTCAAAAGAAAATCATTTTGCGGTTTTATCTGGTGGGGAAGGTAACACTACTCCAAGACTTAAAGCTATAGTTGAGACTTTAAGAAGATTGGAATCTGGATCTTCAATTTCTGAAGCTGCTAATGCTGCAAACTCATTTTCAGGGATTCGTATAATGACTGGATCCCCCACAGGAGGTGCAGCTGTAGGTGGATCATTTGATGTTTATGTGGTTGAAGTATCTGATGATGGTGTGATAACTGTAACACCCCATTCCGGAGGTTTGGCAGTTTTAGAACCTGGAACAAAAGGAGCTATAATTCACCTGAGAAACACTCATGGAAATCCACAATATGGAACTGCTGAAAGTGTCCGTAAAGAAACTGCAGTAATGATCGGTAAAATGATAAGGGATGGTTATCCGGCCACTGAAATCATGAGCGAAGTATTTGGTAAAGTTTCTAATGAAGCTGGTGAGAAATATGGTGGGGGTGCAGTTAACCTTGTTTCAAGTGTAAGTACTGGGGACATGTTCACTCCACAAAAAGTTAATGAAACCGGATTTCCTATGAACGAACCATACCGTAAAGTATGTCCAGAAGACGGGTGGGGTATTGGTTTTCCATCTGCTGAAAACTACATGACCTGTCCAATAGATGGAACACCTCTGAAAACAGTTTATGCATACGAAGCTCTAGGAGATGCCATAACAGTTACTCCAGAGAGTGTGGTTGTCTCAGTTTATGGAACCGATGAATCAGGAGTAGTTCAAACTACCAGTGAAATAGTCAAAGCATCGGTTAAAAAGGATGGTTACAATGTCAATGAAATAGCAAACGACATCAATCGAGGTATTGATAATGGGCTTCTAGTGGGTGTAAACTATGTTGAACCCAAAGATATCAATGTAAAACAGAGTTCAAGAGCAGTTGGAGTTTATTTTGATCCATTACCAGGCGATCGAACATCTCCCCCATGGAATCTTCCTATAAGTTCTGGAATAATTGACATTGTAGGAAATATGCAAACTGCTATAGGATTTGTTTTGGTGCTACTGGTTCTATTTAGAAGTACACTGATCACCTCATTTCTAAAATAGAGGTTATAAAATGGCGTTAATACTTATACGGGCTTTGAATAAATCAAAGCTCTTAAATTCTATTTCTGATATTGAAAGGCATGCTAATTTAAAAGTAATAGGTAAGCCCAAATTGATTATATCAGAAAAAGCGGATGAAATTGCAGAGAAAATTTTAAAACAAAAATTGAGAACAGAATCCAGGATATCTGCACTTGTAATTGTAAAAGCAGATACAACCAAAAGCATAATGCATATAAAAAAGATACATCCTCCTGCACATTTAACTGTAATCAGTGAGGAATATGAAGATTTTAACGATTTAAAGATTCTTTTTGATCATGCTAAGGAATTGGAAGGTTATTATTCTCCCAAAAAGAATAAAAAAAGAAGATAATTATTAAATATTTTTTTGTTTAAATTAAATTTCATTTTTATATATGTTAAAAAAAGGTGGATTTGTGGAGATAAGAAAATTACCTTTTCTTTATTCTTGCAATATCTCCTATAGTGGATCCACGTATATTTGAGGCCTTAAATTCCTCGCTCTGAGTATCTTCAATTTTTTCTACAATGGAAATTTTTAGACTGTTTTCTAATTTCTTAGCCAATTTTATATCTGGAATCATTTTTCCAGATTCAATTCTGTTAATTACTGAAACCTTTTCATAGATTTTTTCGGCCAAATCTTCTCTTGACCATCTTTTTTTTTCTCGAGCTTCTCTAACAATTCTATTAAAATCTTCATGAACCTCATAACTAGGTTCTTTTCTTATTGGTGGCCTTCGACTACCTCTAGGTTTTCTAGGCTTCGCTGGTTCTCTTTGTATTTTACCGAATTTCGCACATTCATTACAGGCGTACATAACTGATCCTTCAATTTTTGTGCGCATTGGTTTTCCAATTATATTTTTTCCACATATCTCGCATCTCATGACGATCCCTTAAAAATTTCTCATTATATAATTTATACCTCAATATTTAAATATTATCAAAAACAAGATAGTAACGATATAATTTAAATAGGAGTGATCTAGGATCATGGAAAATACCTCCAATACTGCATTAAAAAAAATAGAAGATTTAAAAAAGGAAATTAGGATTCTTAAAGAGGAAAACACTAAAACCAAGCGGAACCTAATGTGGAAATTAAGAAAACTTGAAAAAGATAAAGTTTTAATAGAAAATGAAAAAATTAGGTTAGATAGAGAAGTTAAATCTCTTCGAGGAGAAGTAGAAAGATTTAGATCTCCACCATTGGTAATCGCTACTATAACTGAGGTTTTAGAAGATGGAAGAATTGCTGTAAAAAGTAGTACTGGCCCACATTTTGTCATAGGCTATTCAAGATTTTTAGATGAAGATTTATTAGAGCCCGGTGCAAGGGTGGCTTTGAACCAACAAACATTCAGCATAGTTGATGTTTTACCATCAGAGAAGGATCCTATTGTTACTGGCATGGAGGTTGACGAAAAACCTGATGTTTCTTACGAACAGATAGGTGGATTACGTGAACAGGTAGTAGAGGTAAAAGAAACTGTTGAATTACCTTTAAAGAAACCAGAATTATTTGAAAATATTGGAATTGAACCTCCAAAAGGTGTACTTTTATACGGGCCTCCTGGAACAGGTAAAACACTTCTTGGAAAGGCAGTTGCCCATGAAACTAATGCAACTTTCATAAAAATTGTAGCATCAGAATTTGTGAAAAAATACATAGGTGAAGGTGCCCGGTTGGTTCGAGGAGTATTTGAATTAGCTAAGGAAAAAGCACCCAGCATAATATTCATAGATGAAATTGATGCTATTGCTGCTAAGAGACTTAAAAGCTCAACTAGTGGTGATAGAGAAGTTCAAAGGACTTTAATGCAATTATTAGCAGAAATGGATGGATTTGAAGCAAGGGGTAATGTTGGAATTGTTGCAGCGACCAACAGGCCAGATATTCTTGACCCGGCATTACTTAGACCTGGTCGATTTGACCGTTTCATAGAAGTTCCTATCCCTAATGAAGAGGGAAGATTAGAGATTCTCAAAATTCATACAAAAACAATGTCTTTAGACGAAGATGTAGATAAAGAACTTATTGCATCCATTACTGAAGGTGCTTCTGGTGCTGATGTTAAAGCCATATGTACTGAAGCGGGAATGTTCGCAATAAGGGAAGAAAGGGACATTGTTACTATGAACGATTTCATGGACGCTGTTGATAAGATAGTAGGCATGGAAAGTGAAGAAGAATTTAAGAGAGAATCTGGTGTAATGTTTGGATAATTACACAGGTTTTATCTAGACTCCAGAATAAATCTATAAGTGGCAATGCAATATGCCACGAACATTTTTTATTTTTAAAATATTTTTAGCCGATGATGAACCCTATGAGCTCTGATTTGTGATGAATGATGGGCGATCTGAGGCTATTTTAAACTTTTTTTAGAATATATCCTTTTATTATAAGCTAATTCAAGTTAAAAAGAGTAACCATTAACTTTAAATTAAATCAAAAAAATCTCCTAAAACTACTTTTTTATCAGTTTGGATGAATTTGGGAATTTTTCCAATGGTACCTGCAGACTCTCCAACTATAACCATTGCACCTCTCATATATTCCCGATAATTATCTGCAAAATCCAGACAGTTCTGTACGGCATCATGGTCTTGTTCTGCCTGTGCTTCATTAGCAATAGATGTGGCCAGAGCATCGGCTATACTTGCTTCATCTGCAAAAATAGTAACAGAATCTGCTCTGCCAAAACTTATAGAATGACCAACAGTTCCAGAAGATGTACAGATCCCCATGGGCGTTTGGTGGGATTTTATTTTAAATCCAATTTTCCCAGAAAGTGATGATGAACCCGCGTATAGGCCAATAACAACATTTTTATCGGTTTTAAGAGAAATATCCCCACCATTATCAACTATTACATATTCAGAATCCTTATTTAGAAGATAATTCATACTAAACTGAGCTATAGTTCCTGCCACAGCAGCCATAGGCCCGGTTTTAGCTATTTGCCCTGATTTTAACATCACTTTTGCAATTAAAGGTCCGTCAAAAATGTTTAATGGTTCTAAACTTGTTAAAAATTCTGGATTTCTTCTGATAAAATCTTTAAGCATTATTCTAAGTTTGAAAATGTAATCAGTCAGTCCAGTTGGCTTAATGTCAGTTTTTAACTGTATTTTTGTTTCATGAATTTCTATCTTCTTATTAATCATCATATTCATTTAGTTGGTTCTACATAAAATATTTAGATTAGTAAAAGAAAATTTAATTTTCATTTATTTGATTTTACAAAAAATTATTTAGATAAGTAAAAGAAAATTTAACCAGTGATTTAATATGATGGGCAGAGACAATACAGAATATCACACCAGAGAAAAGGTCTTATTTGAAACAAAACCGAATTTCTTTATAGGAGCAAAATCTGCGCTTATTAAAGTTATAGTAATAATTCTAATACTATATTTTTCAGGAACAATTATTCAACTGGCAGCAAGGCTTCAAAACTATATTATAAACATGATCCAAATACCTCTTGTAGAGTGGGTAACCTTAATAATTTATCTTATAATATTTTTACTAGTTATATGGAGTATATGGAATCTTATTTCATGGAATAACACAATTTACAGGTTAACAAATTACAGAGTTGTAGTTAAAAAAGGATTAATCAGAAAAAATAAAGCATTTATTCATTATGAGAAAATTCAAGACATTAATATAAGCCAAAGTATTATGGAAAAAATATTTTCCAGTGGAGATATTGAAATATTTGGTGGACATGAACAGACCAGAATAATACTGGAAAATGTACCAACTCCTGACAAGGTTGAGAATATGATTAATGATTTAATTGAGGGAGACTACTACGGATTTGAAGATGAACCTCCCCAAAAAGACGAAATTCACCAAGAGACGAAAACTAAACCTAAATCACAAAGACCTATAACCGAACGTCATTCTGAAAAGTTTAAGAGATAAATAATGAAAAAGAGTTAATCAAATTACCTAAAAATTTATTTATCCTAGTTTTAAGTTAGTTTAATGTTCCAATTTTAATTTATCTTAAGAAACAATATTTATATTTTAAAAACTTAAATTAAAGCATATTATACCATTAATTGGATAAGGTATCATGACTGACAATAATGTGGATTACGATGTAATTGTTGTGGGCGGAGGTCCGGTTGGTTCCACTTTTGCCAGATATATGGCAGAAAAAAATTATAGGGTGGCTATTTTAGATAAAAAGAATAAAATAGGAGTTCCACTACAATGTGCTGGATTGTTGGGAAGCAAAATTAAAGAAGTGAATATTTTACCCCAACATGTAATTATAAACAAGGTTTACGGTGCTTATTTGCATTCTCCTTCAGATAATACTCTTTTAGTTAGAAAAAAAGATCCTGCAGCATATGTATTGGATAGAGTTGCTTATGATCAATTTTTAGTTCAATCAGCACTTGATAAAGGCTGTGAACTGTTATTAGGCCACAGAGTTTTTGATGTTGACTTTGAAAAAGGAGAATTACAAGTCAAATATAAAAATCAGGTTAAAAAGTTAAAAGCCAAAGTTATAATTGGTGCCGGTGGCCATGCTTCAGCCATATCTAGTTATATTAATCAACCACCAAAAACATTTGAAGCTGTTCAATATTTAGTGGATATGGATCAACCAATTTTAAACCCAGATCATGTACACTTATATGTAAATTCAAGCATATCTCCAGGTTTCATCTGGATGATACCGTTATCTGATTCCCTGGTCAGAATTGGTTTATTTTCACGATTTGACTATCACAAGATGAACAGGATCCTGAAGGATTTTATTGATAAAAATGTCAAATTTAAAAAATCAAAAGTCTTAAAGAAATATCACGGTTTCATACCCATATACGACCCTAAAAAGAAGCTGGTTAAAGATAGAGTTATTCTTTTAGGAGATGCGGCTGCGCAAGTAAAACCTACCACTGGTGGTGGTTTATTGATTGGATTTGAATGTGCTAAAATTGCTTCAGATGTCACTACCAAAGCTCTTGAACAGGATGATATTCAACTTTTAAACGATTACGAACGTATATGCAAAAAGAAGTTTGGGAGAGAACTAAATGTCCAGCTTCAAATACAGAAAACTTTTGAATTGATGAAAGACAGTGAACTTGATTCAATGTTTCTAAAACTTAAAAATGAAGGTGCTGAACAAATAATTTCAGAATACGGCGACATGGACACCCAGTCTCCTTTGATAAAAGAGATGATAAAGGGCGGAATAATATTTTCAGTGCTTCCTAAAGTTTTATTCAGGAGGATAAGTAAATTATGGAAATCTACATAATTTTGTCCCGTGAAAATATAACTCTGCCTAAATCAGAAGTTATTGCTGTTCTTGAATCTGAAGGAATTAATTATCACATAAAAAATGATTTGGATGGAATTTTAATTCTTGAAATTCCAGACAATAAAAATTATATTGAGGTTCTAGGTAGAAGATTGGGATATGTGCATGAAATAGTGGAAAAACTCTTTGAAACAGATATTAAAAATCTTTATTCTGAATTTGAAAAATTTCCATGGAAAGAACACATAAAGAAAGATTATGCAATTCGAGTCAAAAAAATCAATTATTCTGGTATTATTGATTCTCAAAAAATTGAACGGGATATGGGAAGGTTAACAGGAGCTGCTTTAGATGAAGCAAAGGTAAATCTAAAAAATCCTGAGACATTTATAAGAGCAACTTTCACTGATGAGAAAATTTTGGTAGGAATTAGGAAAGTAAAAGTTGATAAAAAACATTTCTTTAATTTGAAACCACATAAAAGACCTTTTTTTTATCCAGGTTCTATGAGTCCTAAATTGGCCCGGTGTATGGTGAATCTTTCAAGAATCACACAAGGGGATACACTTCTTGATCCTTTCTGTGGAACTGGCGGAATATTAATTGAAGCAGGTATTATAGGGGCCAGGATTTTAGGGGTGGATATAGATGAAAAAATGGTTAAAGGTACTATTGAAAACCTTGATGCTTGCGGGATAAAAAATTATAATATTATTCAGGGGGATGCCAGGGATATTGAACTGGAAGGATTTGTAGATTCTATTGTAACTGATCCTCCTTATGGTATATCTGCTTCAACAGCAGGTGAGGAAAGTAAAAAGCTGTATATAGGGGCGCTTTTAAACATGCAGAGTTTACTTAAAATTAAGGGCCGTTTATGCTTAGCCACTCCTCATTATATTGATATTAATGATTTAATAAGAGATACTAAGTTTAAAATTAAAGAAAGACATGAAATAAGAATGCATAAAAGTTTAACCAGGATAATTACAGTTTTACAAAAAATAGAATAGAAATGTTTAGTTCTATTTAAAAAATCTGAATAAGATCAACTACTCCAATTCAATTAACTTTTTTTGGAAAACAAGAATTTTAGGATTAATTGTATATTATTTAGAATTAAATAATTAGATATACTGTGAACTACATTATCTAAATTCACAAGACTTAATAATTATATCAAAATTTGAGAGGGGAATTTTGTGGCAGTAAGAATTTTTGACACTACACTAAGAGATGGAGAACAAACTCCAGGAGTTTCATTAACTCCTGATGAAAAACTGAGAATAGCCATGAAATTAGATGAATTAGGTGTAAATGTTATTGAGGCAGGTTCTGCAATCACTTCAGAAGGTGAAAGACTAGGAATCAAAAAAATAGTTTCTGAAGGATTAGATACAGAGATATGCAGTTTTACCCGAGCAGTTAAGGTTGATATTGATGCGGCTTTGGAATGTGGAGTTGACAGCATACATCTCGTTGTTCCGACGTCTGACCTACATATTGAACACAAATTAAATAAAACTCGAGACCAAGTTAAACAATTTGCAGTGGACTGTACAGAATATGCAGTTGATCATGGTTTACTGGTTGAATTATCAGCGGAAGATTCAACTAGGAGTGACATTGAATATTTAACAGAAGTTTTCAAGGAAGGAATAAATGCAGGTGCACATAGAATATGTGCCTGTGATACAGTGGGAATGCTCACCCCAGAAACAGCCACAAAATTTTATGATAGATTAAGTAAACTGGGCGTACCCTTAAGTGTGCACTGCCATAACGATTTTGGACTAGCAGTAGCTAATACTCTCTCTGGTTTAAGGGCTGGGGCAACACAGGCCCATGTTACAGTAAACGGTATTGGGGAACGGGCAGGAAATGCATCCCTAGAAGAAGTAGTGGTTGCCCTATATTCACTTTATGATCAAAAAACCGATATAAATATAAAAATGCTTTATGAAATCTCTAAAATGGTGGCCCGAATGACTGGTGTTTATCTGCAGCCAAACAAGGCCATTGTAGGTGAAAATGCATTTGCCCATGAATCAGGAATCCATGCAGATGGAGTAATTAAAAAAGCAGAAACTTATGAACCTATAACGCCGGAGTTAGTTGGGCACAAACGAAGATTTGTCATGGGTAAACATATTGGAACGCACATCCTTAAAAAAAGGCTTCAAGAATCGGGTTTACGTGTAGATAATGAAAAACTTGAACAAATTTTCCAGCGAGTAAAAATATTGGGTGATAAAGGAAAATGCGTAACTGATGTTGACCTGCAAGCTATAGCAGAAGATGTTCTAGGAATTCTTCCAGAGAAGGCGGTGGAACTGGAAGAGTTGACCATAGTTTCTGGGAACAAAGTCACACCCACAGCATCTGTGAAACTCAACATTGATCAAAATGAAATAGTTGAAGCAGGTATTGGTTTAGGGCCAGTAGATGCGGCTATTGTTGCCATAAAAAAGGGTATAAAAGATGTTGCTGACATAAAATTGGAAGAATATCACGTAGACGCTATAACCGGAGGTACAGATGCTCTAATTGATGTTATTGTTAAACTTAGACTGGGAGATAAAGTGGTAAGTGCCCGGAGTACCCAGCCGGACATCATCATGGCCAGTGTAGAAGCATTTCTAAGCGGAATTAATCGGATACTAGCTGAAGAAGACTTAAAAAAATCGGAATAGATCATTTTTCTTTCCTATACCTTTTCTTTATTCAATACAAATATTTGATCAGTTCTTTACTGCTATTTAAAGGTGTAACAATGGAAAACAATATACAAATTGTTGGATTTAAATTCAAAGTGGACAATTTAGATTATTTATTAAAAACAAGCAATGAATTAAGTGCTAAATATTATATAAATCCATCAAAAATGTATGCATTACAACTTTTAAATGCTGATGCTATTGCCGGTTATGATCACATATTAAATGCAGTTATACATGCAATTAACGCTTTTGAAAGAGGAGAGAATATAGCCAAGGATTTGGGATTGGAAATATGTTTGAGGGCATCATTGCAGCGGCAAATTTCAAAAGCATTAACTATTATGGGGTTAAAAAAAGGAGAAATGAACATTTGTGCGGTTTCAGTTAATTGCAATGAAAAAATAATCGATGCTTTGGAAGAAATTTTAGGCAACCGAGATAATAGCGTTATAGATCCAGACATGGACAAATTAAAAGAAATTTATGACATATCTGAAACAGAACTTGAAATTTATGGATCTATAGAAAATTTAATGATAGAAAAAACAGCTATGTTAATATTGGAAGTATAAATTCATAGAAGCACTGGCTAATAACCATTACTAATTTTTTTTATATGATGCATTTTTTAATGTTTATAATCATTGCCTTAACTATTTCAGGTTTTAAACATCTCACATCCAGATTTTTAAGTTCAATACACACTGCATTTGATAATGTTCTATTATAATCCGGACAAACAGTGATTATTCGGCGATTTTCAGCTTTTATAATTTGTCGAAGTTTATATCCTACATTTTTTGGATTATCCACTTTTAGAGCTAAAACAACTCCTCTTTTATCCTGATGAAGAGCATTATTAAATTCATTCTTCATTTTCTGACAGGCTTTAATAGTTTCTTTAAGAATACGTGGAGCCAGATTTATTTCTTCATAAATACCAGCAGCTGTAATATGATCAGCTTTGACCGAGTTTAAAACAGTTTTAGCCTTTTTAAGAAGATAATTATCATTTGTAGATATGAAACCACCATTTCCAACATTAACTATCTTGGGAGAACCAGTAGATGCAATAATAACATGAGCGTGTTCACCGTTAGCTAACTTTTTTTTGGGATCTCCTAAAGCTCCTGATGCATCTTCCACTAAAATCACTTTTCTATCATCACATACTTCAAATAGATCTTTCATTGGTTGTTCTGCAATATATCCAGCAAAACTAGTTAAAAATAATGCACCTGGCTGGTGGATGTCAATGTACTGGTCTAAAACTTCCAAGTCAATAACACCGCTATTGGTAGGTATAGAAACTGTTTGCAAATCCATCAAATCTGCCATAGTCTTAAAACCGATCCACCCTCCCTCATCAGGTATTAATACCTTATTTTGGAGGGTGCTCATCACTGCCATAATTCCTGAGTTACCACTGTTAACCAATCGAACAGAATCATGATTAATGTAATGGCTTATTTTCTCCTGGGTTTTATTTATCTGTTCACCTGTTCTTTTACTGGTTCTAAGTGCCTTTGAAGCTTCACACATGGCCTTAATGGTTTGTGATGATGGTTTTTTATAGTATAATTGCAATGATATCACATCTTAATTAGCATACCTTCTATTTTACTCTACTCTTTTTAATTCAACTACAATTATTTGAGGACGTGCAAAGAATCTTACAGGTAGTATGACCGTTCCTAATCCATTACTTATTATTAAAGTGGTGTTATTATATTTTTGAACTCCTGTTAAGTATTTTTGTCCATAGTCTGATCTAGGAACTGGCGCCCAGAACCCAAACAGGGTGACCTGTCCTCCATGGGTATGTCCAGTAAGAACTAGATCCACAAGGTTTTGATCTATTTGTGGAAAATAATCAGGGTTATGGGTTAGGAATATTACAAAATCTTCTGCTTTAGAATCCCCCAAAGCGGTTTTAGGGTATTGGTAGCCATTATTATAATCACCCACCCCACACACTCTGATTTTTGATCCGTTTATATCGATCCAAGTTCCTGTATTTCCTATATACGTAATGGTTGATTCGTTAAATCTTTTAAGAGTAAAATACTGGGGGTCGTTGTTACCTAAAACGCCATATACTCCTAGTGGAGCTTTAAGTTTCTCTAAAGAATCAAATACTGGATCAATATATTCATCTTCCCGGTCAACGTAATCTCCTCCTAATAAAATCATATCAGGTTTCATGGCGTTTACTTGTTTTACAATACCATCAACTCTTTCCTGACTATAGAATGGTCCGGCATGAATATCAGCTAGATAAACTATTTTTTTACCATCAAATTCCGGAGGTATTTGATTTGATTCTAGGATCACTTCTTTGGTTTCGATCCAGTAAGGTTCTATGAACATGTATCCTATGATTAGAACTACTACAAGGAGAGTGAATAAATAAATTTTTTTCATACAAATCTCTCAAAAATCTATTATTTAACCTCTGTTTTAATTTGAAAAAGATTGAACAGGGTAAAATTCACGAAATATATAAATATTATATATTCAATATTGAATTATATAAAGAATGGGTTTATGAAGAATTTTTAACATGATAATCATTTTGGCTCATATTCCAAAAATTTCTAAAAAAATATAGTAAATCTAAAACAGGAGTCATCAGATGATCTATTTAATCATTACGATATTTGGAGCGTTTTTGATTATAGCAGGAATTTATGCTATGACTTTTGGTTTTGATACTCCTCCTAATTTTTTGTTTTTCTTTTTAGGACTTTGTGCAGCTGTTCTTGGATTCGTTTTATTGATCATTTTTGCCCCCCATATTAGTTTTTCTTCAAAATCTAAACCTATATCTTTGAGGAAGCGAGAAGATTCTTATTCCCAACCTAAAAGAGTATCTTTGAGTAAAAGAGATGATTTCAGTTCAAAACCTAAAAAAAGATCGAAAAAAGGCATTATAGTTATTTCCTTATTAATTCTTATTATAGGAGTAGGCGTTCTAGGTTTAAATTTTAATGATAATGTTCAAGCGGATGTGTTGAGTGGAGAACATAAAATCTTAGTTTTGTCTGCTGATCCATCAGAACCTAGACCCGGTATGGGTGCTGTAGATATGGCATTTGTTTTTACATTGAAAGATGGTGATATAACTAATATTACTTCTATTTATCCCCATAAAATGGCACATCCAACTGAAGCTGCACCTTTAGAGGTTCAAAAGCAAGGAGTTAGTAAAATGTTATTACACGATTCCTTATGGTATAATGACACTGATAGAGGGGCCAGGTATGCTCAAGAAATTGTAGAATATAATACTGGCATAAAAACAGATATAGTGGTCATTTTTTCAGTTGAATCCATTGATGCTATAGTAGCTAGTGTAGGACCTCTTCATGTTAATGGTATAGGTTATGTTAATGGCAGTACATTAAACTTTTTAAGAGAAGAACAGGATGACTATAATTATACTAGGGGACAAGCTGTTAAATCATTAATGAGTGCTATTTCCAATTCAACGAGCCAGGATAAAACCAAGTATCTAACCTTAATACAAACAGTCAGTGACCAATACAAAAAAGGAAACATAGCAGTCTATCCATCAAGTGCATTCCCTCAATTAATAACACTGGCAGAATCTAAAGGTTTTGGCATATTAATTTAAGTATTCAGTTCCTAATTCCTTGTTTATAATCTCTTTTTATATATTTTTAAAAATAAAGATTATTTTAAATATATCATGATTTTTTATCTAATCTATCTAAAATCTCTTGAAATCCGGATTTAATATCTTCTGAAGTTTTTATTTGCTTTTCATTAAATTCTTTCGTGGTTTTAATGAATATTTCTCTATCTTTATCTTTTTCTTCTCTAAACTTATGAATAAGTGCACTGGCCACTGATGCAGTGGCGTAACCAGTAAAGGCCACCCCAGTTATCATCATGATAACCCCTAAAATCCTTCCCAAAAGGGTAATTGGAACTATGTCTCCATATCCTGTGGTAGTCATGGTAGTAACAGTATACCATGCTGAATCTTCATAGCTTTTAACTTCAGGATTCACATCTTTTTCAGCTAATAAAAATCCTGTCGATGTGATTAAAAATATAAGGGTTAAAATAGTTATACCATAGTTCAAACCAGTTTTTTCGGAAAATTTCACGAAACTGGACCCTAATTTTCCAATTGTTTTAACAATGGCAATTATGTGGACAATCCTCAAAATTGAAAGGGGTATTGATAATGGAAAACCCAACAATCCTATAAAGATAAAGTCGAAAGGTAAAACAGCAATAATTGAAACCCAATTATTTTTAATATATTGTTTTTTATCTTTTTGATATATAAAACCTGCAATTAAACAAGATAAAAGTAATAAACACACCATCAAATCAAAATTGTAAATATGGGGTATTGTGGCAGGTTTTAAGTTAAAAAAGGTTAAGATTATAAGTACAGCAATATCCACTACCATTAATGAAATTACTATAGTCAAATAAACCTGAAAAAGTTTACCTAAATAGTTTTTAAGATTTTCTTTCATACAATTACTCCTTATAAAGATTAATAAATCAGTATTTATTATCTTCATATATAATTAAGTATTTATAATATTTTAATTAATTATAGCCATGTTTTTAGAGCACTGGTTTTAGTTATTAAAGAATTAATAAATTTTTAATAAATTTTTATAAAGAACTAGATATTATAATTAAAAAATGAATCTAGTGTTGTTTGTCTGGATCTTATAAGTTCTTGAAGTAAATCGCTTTGTTTAATAAATCTTTTTAAAGGAAGCTTCAATTTTCCAGAAACATAACTTAATGCATTTTTTAAATCTTCAAATTCCTTAGGAGTTTGATTGAGGGCACTGCGCACATTTTCTCTTACATTAAATACTCCTAAAGGTACGTAGCCATTATAGGCTTCTCTTAAAATTATGGCAGTGGCCTGTTTTTTGTCCCTGGCCAGTTTTTCTAAGACAGCCATCTTACAAGTGTAGTAACATCCTCCTACTCTTGAATATTCCTTTTTGCCACTATTGGTTTCATAATCTGAGAATATTATTTCTTCGTTGTTTAAAACATGTAAAAATGCTTCCATCCATTCATACTGCCATTCAGATGGTATTAAAATAACGGTGTAATAATTGTTCAAACTGTTGAATTCATAAACTTGGTGAGTTTCTATTGTGTCATAGTACCTTACTTTTCTAAGCAGATTATCAGCTATGGTACTATCACAGGCAGTTATGGACCACCTTGTGGGTACTAAATGTCTATTCTTCTCAATGCCCATGGTTCCAACTGAAAATGCTTTTTGTATACTGGAAAAGGGCAGTCCTTTGTGATGTAAGTCCATTACTGCATCAGCAGCTTTCAAGTCACTGTCGTAGTATGTTTTTTCCAGTAAATGATCAAAGCGAACATTGTCAATGTCAAACTTTTCAATCAGTCCACTAGGCCCGTGTGGTGTGTGTTCGTCACTAAAAGATCGACCTACTGGTTTCTTAAAGAATTGGGCTTCACTTTCAATGGAATTTTTAGCAAGGGATATTTCCTGCAATTTTCCAACCAAACGGTTATCCAAATCTTTAATTTCCACCTGCTGCTTACCTCTAACCAGATTCAGCCGGTAACCAATAATTTCTTCCTGACTGGTATTGGAGGGAATCCATGATTCTGGCATATCCATCATAGATGTATCTCCTTGTTGAGGAGCTATCATGGGTCCGGCGAATACTTTAGGATAATTCCAGCTTCCAATAAATACGGAAGGAGGGGTACTTCCATCAACTTCAGTTCCCACATTGACAGATTTCATGTGAATTTTAGATGTGAGCTTTTTAAGGTAGGCAGTCTTTCCACCGATCATGTTCTGTATATATTAACTTGATTTAATAAAAAAGTAGTGAGAGCATTTGAAGAGTAAAATTAGTAATACCTAGAATTATTTTTTTTAAAATAAATTAAAAAGAGTGGTTTGTATTGTGTCTTTAATTAAAGAAAAGGAAGAGGATTAAAATAGTCAATTTTTTTTAAAAATTATGCAAATTCAATTGTACTTGGTGGTTTATCACTGACTGATAGTGCCACATGGGTTACTTCACTTATCTCTGCAGTGATTCTACTTGATATGGTTTTAACCATTTTCCATGGTAGTTCTGGTACATCAGCAGTCATAGCATCCATAGATTCTACCATTCTAAGTATCACCAGGTATCCAAAGTCTCTAATATCTCCTTTAACCCCAGTTACTTTGGTATTGGTTAAAACTGCAAAGTATTGCCATAGTATTTCATCTAAACCTTCTTTTTTCACTTCTTCTTCAACAATGGCGTTGGCCTTTCTACAAATTTCGATCTTTTCTGGAGTTAATTTACCAACTACTCTAACCGCCAGTCCAGGTCCGGGATATGGTTGTCGGTTCACCATTTCACTGGGAAGGCCTAGTTCTTGTCCTAATATTCTTACTTCGTCCTTGTACAATTCTCTTATAGGTTCTACAATTTCCAGTACCAGTCCATGAGGCAGTGCCAAATTGTGATGTGATTTAATATTTCCTTGACTTTCTATCCAGTCCGGTGCAATAGTACCTTGGACTAGGAACTTGGCATTTTCTTCTTCAGCAACCCTTTCAAAGACGTTTATGAATACTTCTCCAATGATTTTCCTTTTTTCTTCTGGATCTTCAACACCCTCTAATTTTCCAAGGAATTCCTCTTTGGCATTTATAAATCTAAAATTCAACCTTTTTTCAAAAGTTTTTTCAACATATTCTGCTTCTCCCTCTCTTAAAAGGCCGTGATCAACAAAAACAGCTATAAGTTTATTTCCTAATGCTTTTTGTGTAAGTACTGATGCTACAGAACTATCAACACCACCTGAAAGTGCTATAACTGCTTTACCATCACCTACAGTTTTTTTAATTTGATTTATCGCTTCTTTAATAAAATCAGATGGATCCAACATTTTTTCACCGGGTTAAATTTATTATTACTTAATTTTTTTTATGAACCTTATTTTATTAATTACAGTTATGTTTTATGAATTAATTTGAATTTTGTATACGGATAATAATTATTTTTTATTTCTATATGTTTCACAAATTTCATAAAAATTTTTGAATATTTTAGAACCATCTTCTGTGTGATGGACTTCTGGATGGAATTGAATTCCATAGATAGGTTTATTTTTATGGGCCATGGCTTCTATGTCACATATGGAGGAGTTGGCAAGTTTTTTGAATTCTGGTGGAATTTTGGAAACTTCGTCCTTATGGGAGGCCCACACATTCATGCTTTTTCCTAAACCTTTAAAAATATCATCTTCATCTTCAATATTTATCTCAATTTTGGCATAGCTTTCTACGCCTGCTGCTTTAACCTCTCCACCATATGCTTTGGCAATAAGTTGATGTCCAAGACAAATTCCTAAGATAGGGTAATCCAACTCTTTCACATATTTCAAACAATTACCAATTCTTTCCATACTGGGACCTCCACCTAAAACAAGTCCGGCTGGATCTTTTTCTATAATTTGCTCTGTAGATAATGAATTTGAAACTAGTTCTGATGAAATTTTAAGATAATGTAGAGCCCGATAAATTCTATGGTTATATTGTCCATAATTGTTTACAACCAGTATCGTCATTTAATATCTCCTAAACTGTTAAATTCTCTTAAATCGATAAAAAACGTTCTATAGAAACATTTTTATATAAAAAGTTATAATTAAAATATATGGAATTTAAAGATTTGATATACATTTTAATTGCAATAGTATTAGCGGTAGTATTTTTCTACCTGTTCATATGGCTACTTCCGATTATTATAATCCTTATAATAGCTTATGTCATATATATATTTTTAAAGTCAAATAATTCCTGAAATATAAAATTAACTTATTCTTTTATTTTAGAGGAGATAATATTTCTAAAATTTTTTTTATTTAATTTAGATTAATAAATAGGAGTATGCACTGGTTTTACTTAATGAAATTAAATATTAATTAATATCATTATAGGCAGAAATAGCAGCTATTGCACCTTCGCTAGCTGCAACCACCATCTGTTTAACTCCTCCGGTTACATCTCCCGCAGCATAAACCTGGGGGATATTTGTTCTTTGATTTTTATCAGTGATGATGTAACCACTTCTATCTAATTCAACACCTATATCTTTAGCTAGCTGGTTATTAGGTTCTTCTCCTATAGATATGAAGACACCGTCAACTTTAATTTCCTTTTCTTCATCTTTTTCTTTGTCATAAATCAAAATACTTCTAACCACAACATCTCCTTTGATTTTTCTAACCATGGAATTCCAGATAATAGGGATTCCCGCTTCTCTAAGGCGATCTTGTCCATGTTTTGAAGCTCTAAGTTCGTCTCGGCGGTGAATTATTGTAACGTCACAACCAACATCATGCAAATGCAGTGCATGTTCAACTGCAGAGTTACCTCCACCTATTACAACCACTTTACGGTTTTTAAAAAGTAGTGCGTCACATATAGAACAGTAAGATATGCCTTTTCCAATGAATTCTTCTTCTCCTTCTGCTCCTAATTTTCTGTAGGTGGTTCCAGTGCTTAGTATGAGTGACTTGGTAATATAATCCTGTTTTGAGGTTTTAAAATAAAATTTTCCATTTTTTAAAGTGATAGAATTTACAATTTCATGTTCATTTATCTTAATATAATTGGATGCTTGTTCTATCATTCTTTTAGATAGGTTGGCACCGGTGATGGTTTTAAATCCAGGGAAGTTACCAACCAATGGAGCCACACTTTGCATACCTCCTGCAACACCTTTTTCAAGTATTAATGCTTTAATATCTTCTCTTCCAGCATATATGCCTGCAGTTAATCCGGCAGGACCTGCACCTATAATTATAAGATCATGTTCTTCCATTATACTCATCCCCAATATATAAACACATTTTAAGAAAAACAATAAATGCTTAAAATTTTTATTTATCTAGTGTTTTCTTTATGGTCTCTAAATTATTAATGGTTAATGATTTTCTATTTTCTCCCTCAACAATTTATTTACCAGTTTTCCATCTGCTTTACCCTTTAATTTTTTCATAGCCATTCCCATCAATGGGCCCATTGCACCCATACCTCTTTCTTCAATCATGGAACTATTATCTTTAATAATCTCTTCTATTAAAGTCTCGACATCTACTTCAGATAACATAATAAGTCCTTTATTTTTTGCGGCAGTTATAGGGGAACAATCTTCAAGGCATACTGTAGTTAAAATTTCGGGTATGGCTTCTTTTGAAATTTGACCATCTTGAAGGAGTTTGAAGGTTTCTTTCAACTTATTTAAATCAATTTTTTCAGTATTGCATCCGTCACGTCTTAATTCCTTTAAAGTATAAGCCAGGATGGATGCTACAATTTTTGAATCAACTTTGACTGTATCTACAATCTTTTCAAAGTCAACAACCATATCTCGTCTAACCAACTGTCCCGCCAAATCCTCACTTAATTTATATTCGTCCATTATTCTTAATTTCTTTTCTTCTGGTAATTCTGGGAGATTATTTCTTATTTTTTCAATAAGGTCTAAATCTATGCTGATAGAAGGGATATCTGTTTCCACATACATCCTACTAGCAGTAGGTAGTGGCCTTAAATATTCAGTATTACCGTCAGGCAATGCTTTACGGGTTTCTTCAGGGATATTCTTCAAAGCGATTTTAGATCTTCCAATCACTTCCTGGAGCGCGTTTTTGGCTTTTTCTTCACAATCGGCCACGATGATAACTGCATCATCTTGTGACGTTTTTAATAAATCACGAAGTAGATCCACCTCTTCCTGTGATATGCCGTATGCTGGTAGTTCATCTGTATGGAAAAGCCCCGAAACTCCCATTTTCTTAGCATAACCTGCAAGTTCTGTTCCAAATCTTCTATCTGGTTGAATTTCCTTTCCAATCAATCCTGAAAATCCTTCCAGCTTTATGGCCAGGACTTTTTCACTTTTTTCTATAATACGGGATTGAGTATTCTGAAAAACTTCTCTAACATCATATAATGTTTTTTCGACATGTGCGTTTCGTTTTAGAAGTTCATTTCTTATTTCCAGTAATTTTACCTGTCTTTTAACTTCATTTTCAACCATTTTAGGCATTAAATCAAGGTCTTGAACTCCTTTAATCTCAACCCGTGCACCTTCCTTTATGGAGATATTCAAGTCTTGACGTATAGTCCCCAAACCTCTTTTAACCTTACTACTTCTTAAAATTTGACCAATTTGATAGGCAACCTCTTTTACTTGTTGAGGATGTTTAATCGATGGATCAGTTGTGATTTCAAGTAATGGAATTCCCAGTCTATCCAATCTAAAAACGACATTACCCTTCTTTTGACCTATTCTCCTGGCAGCATCCTCTTCTAAACATAGATTTTCAATCTTTACTTTACCATATTCAGTTTCAAGGTAACCATCAGTGGCTAAAAGACCCGTTCTCTGGAATCCGCCAGTATTACTACCATCTATCACTTGCTTTCTCATGGTATGGAATTCATCAACTATGTGCATGTTCAATAGAGAGGCAATTATCATTCCTATTTCAAGTGCTTCCATGTTAAGTGGGTGGGGTGGTTCATCATCGCTTTCCACCAGACAAGTTTCATGAGTATATGCTTCATAAATGAATTTAAGTTTTCTCCGGGCTTCTTCATAAGCTGCCCTATCAATTTTTCCCAGTTCGCTCTGTGTAGGTCTAAGATTTCTTAAAATTTTAAATTCAGCTTTTTTATCAGTGAGATTACATTCACAGCCACAAAACAATTTTTTCTTTGTATCAAGTTGTTGATGTATTTCTAAACCCATTTTCAGCCCAAGTTTTTCATAATTCATCTAATCACCATCAAATGAGAAAGTACTTAATAGAAGATTTTTCTTGAATTTCTCCAGCAATATTGGTATGCATAATATTTTCAACTTCATTGAGATCTTCACTTTGACCTAAAGTCCAGATAAGTTTTACATAAGCAGTTTCAGGCAGCATATCCAATGCAGATATGGCTCCAGCATTTACTAGTTTTCGGCCAGTACTATAAACATTCATATTCACATACCCATACAAACATTGGGAGGTCATAACCACCGGAATAGAACTATCTACTGCTCTTTCTACAGAAGGAACTATATTTTCAGGTGCATGCCCCAATCCGGTTCCTTCCAATACTATTCCTTTATAACCTTTATCAATATGATAGTCAATTATATCGCTTTTAATACCAGGATAACTTTTAATAAAAGCTACATTTGGTTCAATAGAATCATGAAGTTTTAAATCGGTTTCAACTCTCTTTTTATAATCTATGTTTTTGTCTAGTAGTCTTAATGTTTTGTTTTCGACTCTGGCAAGGGGCAAAGCATTTATACTTCTAAAAGTATCTCTTCGGGAGGTGTGCATTTTCCTAACCTTTGTACCTCTATGGAGGTGACAGTAAGAATCATTATCAGTGGCGTGCATGCAAACCATGACTTCAGCTATATCTGATTTGGCAGCAATAACTGAGCTGATAAGGTTTAAAAATGCGTCAGATGATGGCCGGTCAGAACTTCGTTGTGCACCGGTTAAAACCACAGGCACTGGAGTTTCAAGCATGAAACTTAGGGCTGCTGAGGTATAATGCATAGTATCTGTTCCATGGGCTACTACAACCCCACTTGATCCGTCATTTATTTCATCTGCAATAGAACGAGCTGATTTAACCCAGTATGAAGGCTCCATATTTTCACTTAATATATTCAGGATTGATCTTGCTTTGATATTAGCATAATCCATGAGTTCAGGGGTAGCGCGCAGTAAATCGTCTGCAGTAAAAGCAGGATGAACAGCTCCAGTTTTATAATCTATAACTGAGGCAACAGTACCTCCTGTGGATATAATAGATATGTCCATTTTTTGATGGTCTTTCTCAAGATTAACAGGGGGTAATTCAATTTTTGGTTTCAGACCTTTTTCCAAAAGTTCTATCTTAGCTTCACTTATATTTACTCCTATATTGTATCCACTATCAAGTTTTATTACCAGATGTTTATCATCAGCATCTTCTGCCCGGTCTAAAAGCATTCCAGTATATGATATATTTTTTTTAGTTAATTTTACAGCATCTCCAATTGCAATATCCTTTTTTTCTAAGAATTCCTTCGCCGATCCTCTATAATTCATAAGATCCCTCATATTTAACTAATAATAATTGGATTAGATTAATTTTTAATCATTTAAGAATAATTTAATATGACTATTTATTATGGATAAAGATTTACAAAATTTATTCACTTAATTATAGTGAACTCCCTTTTGAAAGAATTAAAAAATAAAATAAAATATAAAAATAAATAAAAAAAATTAAGGGCCTAGAGATTTTTTTTAGCCCAGTTAGCGCCTGCTTCTAATATTTTTATATTAATAGGAATAAGTTTAGGTTTTCTATAGAAGGTATGTTTAATGGCTTCTTTAAAAACATTTCTGCTTAATCCAGTATAATCCATCTCCATAATTACCCCTAACATGACTGTATTAACGGCCCTTTTTACTCCCATACTTTTAGCTATTTTTAATGCAGGTACAGAAACTACATTAATGCCATCAGGAATTTTAACGCCACTTATATTGGTATCATAGAGCACGGTTCCACCATTTGCCACCTTTTTTATAAATTTTTCAAGGGATGGTTTGTTTAAGGCCACTAAAACATCTGGGGCGTGAATTACAGGTGATCCAATAACTTTTCCTGAGATCACCACGTCACAGTTGGAAGTACCACCTCTCTGCTCAGGACCGTAAGAAGGATACCATGAAACATGACGCCTATCTTTACAGGCTGCCTCGGCAAGGGTTAAACCCATACTAAGAACACCCTGACCACCAAATCCGGCAATTTTCACATGTTTGTTGATAAAACTGTCATCATCAACAGGATCCTGAGTTGCTTCTTTGCTAATTTCAAAAATATTATCTAATGAATCTTTAGTAAAATCACTCTCATCTCTTAGAAGTGGAACAACATCTTTACTAAGGTCTCTGAAATTTTTTAATGGAAATTCTTTTTCCATTTCCTCATTTATAAATATTTCAGCTCCCTTCGCGTCCTGTTTAAGATTGGTGGGACAAGGTGATAAAACTTCTACAAAAGCGTACCCTTTGCCCTCCTTTTGTATTTGCAAAGCTTTTTTAATAGCTTTTTTAGCTTTTCTTATATGTTTATTATCAGAAAGTGAAACTCTTTCGATGAATACTGGGGCATTCAGGTTGTTTAAAAGTTCGCACATATGTAAAGGGTAACCTGCAAATCGGGGGTCCCGGCCTTCAGGACAGGTGACTGTAACCTCACCTATAAGTGTGGTTGGTGCCATTTGCCCACCAGTCATACCATAAACAGTATTGTTTACGAAAAATACTGCCAGTTTTTCTCCTCGGTTAGCTGCTTGAATGGTTTCATTTAATCCAATGGATGCTAGATCACCATCACCCTGATACAGCATGACAATGGCATCATCTTCGGCTCGGGATATTCCAGTTCCAACTGCCGGTGCTCTTCCATGGGCCACCTGAACATTTCCACAGTCAAAGTAGTAGTATGCAAAAACAGCACAGCCAACTGGGCTAATTAAAACAGAACGGTCTTGAATATCCAGTTCATCTACGGCTTCTCCTATAAGTTTATGAAGAATTCCATGGCCACATCCTGGACAGTAATGTGTTGCTGTCGGTGCACTTCCACCTTTTCGGGGATATGCATCTAAAATAGATTCTGGTTTTTTAATAACCTTTTTTTCAATATTTTCGGTCATTTGATACCTCCAGCAACTCTTCTAATTTCTGCTATAATATCTTCAACATCTATAAGGTTCCCACCCATTCTACTTACTAATCCAACATCCTTACATTCAATGGCTTGTTTAATATCTTCTTTCATCTGCCCGTTACTCATCTCCACAGATAAAAATTTTTTGTTTTTATCAGAAAGTATTTTAAGTCTATTTTTAGGGAAGGGGAATAGACTTATAGGTCTAAATAGGCCCACTTTAATACCTTCTTTGCGGGCTAAATCAACTGCAGATCGGGCTATTCTACTGCTTATTCCATAAGATACCAGTACTATATCGGCATCTTCTATCATGTATTCTTCAAATTTTACCTCATTTTCTTCTATTTTTTTATATTTGTCTTGTATTTTAAAGTTAAACTCTTCTAGTTGATCAAAATCAAGGAATATGGAGGTTACGAGGTTGTCTTTGGTCTCTTTGTTTCCACATACTGCCCAGGAGGTGTCAATTTTTGGCTGGATAGCTTCCTCTGGAAAGTGGAGTGGTTCGATCATTTGACCTAAAACTGCATCTGCAATAATTATCACCGGACCCCTATATCTTTCAGCCAGTTCAAACGCTTTAATGGTCAAATCACACATTTCTTGAACACAATTAGGTGCAAGCACAATATTTTTATAATTACCATGTCCCCCACCTTTAATTAGCTGGTTATAATCACCCTGTTCTGGGCCAATATTACCAAGTCCTGGCCCGGCCCTCATAATGTCTACTACAACACAGGGAAGTTCTGCTCCAGCTAAAAATGATATTCCTTCCTGTTTCAAACTTATACCTGGTCCGGAAGATGCGGTCATAACTCTATGGCCTGTTGAAGCACCTCCATAAACCATATTTATAGCTGCTTCCTCAGATTCTGCTTGGACAAACTTTCGCCCAACCATAGGGAAATGTTTAGAAGCTTCATGAAGGATTTCACTGGCAGGAGTTATTGGATAGCCAAAATAGCAGTCGCAACCGGCATACATGGCTCCAACAATAATTGCCGTGTTTCCTCTGATAAGTTTAGTTGCCATTTTAGTCCTCCACTACATTTTTAGTTGATTTTTTGGATTTTGAGATGTGAACTTCTATAGCTAATGGTTCAGGGCAGGTATAGTAACAATTTCCACAGCCACTGCATCCTTCTCCTTCATAAATAACATAATGGTATCCACGTTCATTAATTTCATCACTCATTTTTAGCACATTTTTAGGGCAGGTCAGAATACATCTTTCACATGCCTTACATTCTATTTTATTAATAACGGGATAAGCCTGCTTATTTTTAGTGTTTTCTGACATAATACCATCTTTAAATTAAATCTTTTAATTTTTAATGCATTTTAGCATTTAATTACCTAAAACCTAAATTTTTATTATTTTTCATCTTTACTGCGTATCTCCACACGCCTAATTTTTCCACTTATTGTTTTTGGAAGTTCTTCCACAAATTCTATAACTCGTGGATATTTGTAGGGTGCGGTAACCTGTTTTACATGATTTTGAATTTCTTTTACCAGATCTTCAGAGGGAGCATAATCTGGTGTTAATACAATTGTTGCTTTAACTACCTGACCACGGATTGGATCTGGAAATCCAGTTATAGCACATTCTACTACTGATGGATGTGAAATAACAGCACTTTCTACTTCAAAGGGTCCAATACGATATCCTGAACTTTTTATTATATCATCAGTTCTACCAACAAACCATAAGTAACCATCTTCATCCATCCAAGCAGTGTCACCAGTGTGATAGTAATCATCATACCAGACTTCTTCGGTTTTTTCTGGGTCAAGGTAATATCCATTAAATAGGCCCGCCGGCATATTTTCACTGGTTTTTATTACAATTTCACCTTCTTCTCCCACGTCGCATATTTTTCCAGTTTTATCCATTAATTGAATATCATAGCCTGGTGAAGGTTTTCCCATTGAACCTGGCCGGGGTTTCATCCAGGGAAAGTTAGCTATACAAATCACACATTCAGTTTGCCCAAACCCTTCCATTAATCTTAAGCCAGTGAATTCATAGAATTTATTGTAAACTTCAGGGTTGAGAGGTTCACCAGCAGTTACTGCATATTTAAGGGTTGAAAACTCATATTTAGAAAGATCTTCCTTTATTAAAAATCGGTAAATAGTAGGAGGTGCACAGAAAGTCGTAACACCATGCTTTGACGCTTTTTTTAACATGTTTTTTGCGTCAAACCGGTCATAATCATATACAAAAACTGCACTTCCAGCAATCCACTGGCCATATATTTGTCCCCACATAGCTTTAGCCCAACCGGTATCAGCAACAGTGTAGTGAAGTCCATCTTCAATTACATTTTGCCAGTATTTGGCAGTGATAATATGGCCTAAAGGATAAGTATAGTCATGTTCTACCATTTTGGGAAGTCCAGTAGTACCTGAAGAAAAATATACTAGTGATACATTATCATTTACAATACCAAATTCGTCACGTTTTCCATCAAATTCTTCACTAATTTTTTCAATTTCTTCTCTGAAGTCCAGCCACCCTTCTCGTTTATCACCAACAATGGCTTTAACTAATTTATTTTTGCATTCTTTTTCAGCTTCTTCGAATTCTTTAGGCACTCCATTTTCAGCAATGCATACCAACATTTTGATGTCGGCCTTATTTAAACGGTAAACAATATCCTTGCTTTTTAACATGTGAGTTGCTGGAATAGTTATGGCCCCAATTTTATGTAGAGCTAGAATACAGAACCAGAATTCATAACGACTTTTGAGGGTTAGCATTACGGCATCGCCTTTTTTTATACCGCAATCTAAGAAAAAATTCGCTGTTTTGTCACTGTACCTTTTAAGGTCTTTAAAGGTAAATATTACTTCGTTCTCGTTGTCGTCACACCAAACCAGTGCTATTTTATCAGGATCATCTTCAGCATATTTATCTACTACATCATAGGCAAAATTGAAATTTTCAGGTTCGATTATCTCAAAGTTATCATGGTAATCTTGATATGATTTGAATTCACTCTTTGAAACAAATTTTTCTAATAATGATGACATTTAAACACCTTTCTTACATTACTACTGCCAGGAATTTGGCAGATTTATTGTCCATGGCTTTCATTGCATGTTCATAGGATGAATCAAAGAATATTGAGTCGCCTTCTTTTAGTACGATTTCGTTATTGTGAATATAAATTTTTAAACTCCCTTCCAGTATGTAATTAAATTCTTGGCCGGGGTGAGAATTGGTAGAAGGTTTTTTACCATCATTTTTGGGTTCTACAGTAACAATGAACGTTTCTGCTTTTTTGTGAATGAATTTTTCACCGATATTTTCGTATTTGTATTGTTTTCTCCGCTCTACTTCAACGCCATTATCTTTACGGGTTACGGTAAATATATGCATCCTTGTTTCTTCCCCAGTTAAGAGCAAACCCATATCCACATTAAATTTATGGGCAATTTCGTATAGAACACTGGCTGGAATGTCATTTTCTCCAGATTCATATTTTCTGTAATCTTCCACAGGCAGGCTTAAATAATTAGCCATTTCCTCTGGACTAATATCAGAAATTTCCCTTAACTCTGAAACTCGTGCTGCAATTTCTTTGATCTTTTCTTTCATATTGACACCTTTTAATGGTTATTAATAGAACTGTAACATAAAATTCTCTTAAACTAAAATGCTCCATTATATTAATGTATTGTACTTATTTTAAAATTTTATAATGAATTTCAAGAATGAAATATTTAATTGAAATATTAATTCATAAAAAAATCATGATTAGTCATGATTATTAATGATAATTAGGAAATTCTTCTATATATATTAATCGTTTATTACTTTTTTCACGGTCGCAACTCTATCATTTAAGGTAGCTATTAAAATGGTCTTTTATTAATAATATGCTAATGTTTTTCATGAGGTGAATTATTGTCAATTTAATAAACTATTGGAAATTATTTTAAAAAATACTTGAATTAACAAATCAATTTTATATTATGACTTAACAATCATCCACAATTTATATAAAATGTCCTTAATGCCATGAAAATGATCTTTTTACAATAATTTTATGTGCTAATTTAAATGGATGTATTTTGAATTAAAATTTTCATTATTTATTTCCAAAAAAACATATAATTAATATGAGTTTTAGGAGGATTTTATGTGGATATAAAAATGAGCACGGTTAAATTAGAAGCACCAGAAGATTGTAATTTGATATTAGGTCAAGGTCATTTCATTAAAACTGTTGAAGATCTTTATGAGGCAATAATAAATACTGTCCCTCAGGCAGAATTTGGATTAGCTTTTGGAGAAGCATCGGGTGATTGTTTGGTACGCATTGCTGGAAATAATAATGAGTTAACTAAATTGGCTGGTGAAAAAGTCTTGGAGATGGGTTGTGGACATTCATTTTTAATTTTCCTGAAAAATGCTTTTCCAATCAACGTAACCCAACGGATAAAAAGCGTTCCAGAAGTTGTTAATCTCTTCTGCGCCACTGCAAATCCAGTTGAAGTATTAATCGCAGAATCAAAACAGGGAAAAGGTATAATTGGAGTTATAGATGGATTAAAACCACATAAAATAGAAGAAGAAAAAGATGTGGAGTATAGGGAGAATTTCCTTAGAGAAATAGGCTACAAATTTTAGGTTAGAGAGTATATTGCATTACAAAAAAACATTAATGCAAATTATTTTATACTTTTCCGAATAAAATATTAACAGTAATAATTGAATTAATTTGAAGGGGGCATTTTGTATGGTTTCAGATGAAGTAATTGTTTTTACTAAAACCGGTGGATCAAATGATGATAGTCTAGTTGTAGAGGAAAAATATGTCAAGTTCCAAACTGTACGCGCTGGGGCTAATTCAATTAATTTTTCTGCTCCAAACGAAATAATAAACAATATACATCTATTTTTTGAAAGTTTCAATGATCTTGAACCTTTAACCATGAACATTGAAAATTCTGGAGATATCAAATACTATTTCAGAGGTTTAACTGACATAAGAAAAGAAAAAGATGAAAATGGTTATGAGATATACAGCTTTACTGTAACACTGCAAGAACTTCAATAAATTATTTTATTTTTTGAGACTTAAACAAATTTTTTTACTAGCTTGATTTTTTATTAGAATGTTTTTCGAAGATTGCTTCAATTTCTTCAGGTTCTTCAAAAATAAAGGTATTATCCATTTTTGTCAATCTTTGAACGTGTTCAGCATCTTCTTTAGTTATTTTAAGCTCTAAATCTTTACCATTTGGTAATTTGGTTAAAACTGTTCCTTCGCGCGGGTCAGTTGGCATTATATATATTGGAGTTGAAGTTTTTTGCCCCATAATGGCAGCATTAGTTAGTAATGTATCAGCGATTCGCAGTGATATCTTGGCCACGGTGTTTGATGTGGCTGGTGCAATCAATAGGAACTCGTAGTTCCCAAGTTGTATTTGTCCGGCTAAAAATGGTGCGTTAGCATTTATTTCGGTCCATGTCTTGTCAAAAGTAGTTTCAAGTTCATTAGATAGGTTGTAATATTTTAAAACCTGATCTCCGGCTTTTGATATGTATACTCTTATATCAAACTTTTTTTTGTATTTTTCTTTTAATTTTTGCATTAATTCCACAGTTTCTGTAAGTTTTTCCCCACTTCCAGTAATGCCCCATGCAATTTTTCTTTTATTGACTTTCATAAAACTCTTTTTATAATTTCATATTAATTTATTTTTCGCATTAATCTTGTTAAAAGTAATCTGAAAGTAATAAAACTCAAATAATTTTGAAAAGGATTTATTGGAATTAATTAAGAAGAATAATTAGTAGTCATTTTCTAAAAATTTCATTTACATAAATAAAAGAATATAATTTAATAATGGGCATTCCTTTTTAGTTAAAATCATCAAATTCTAGTATAAAATTAGAAAAAGGTAATTCTTTTAAATATTCGATTCAATTCAAGATTTTAACCATATCATAACTTCATCTGCAATATCCTCAGAGATGTCTTTAATCAGATCTTGTTCACTCCATTTACACACGTCTTCTTCATCAATATCCCCTACCACATCTTCTACACGATCTTCATCACCCCAAGAATCCAGGTCAGATTCGCAAAAATTAAAATTTTGGTCATGATTTTCATATAAAATCTCCCAAGTTTGGCTGTTTCTAAGTTCCCAATACCAATAATAAGTTTTAACAACCTCTTTTCCCGGTTCTATGTATTCACTTGGTTCTTCTACTTTGTAACCCACTATTAAAACTTTCTTGTTGTTTAAATAAATATTTTTTTCCCAAATATCTTCGGTTCCAGGTAACTTCTCCAAGTCTGTGTTTTCTATTTTTTCAACCAGTTCTTCTTTGTTAATCATTAATTTAACCTCCCTTTAGATGATGTAAAATAAATTTCTAAGTTTATTATATTAATATTTGAAATTTATCTTATTTATTTTAGGGGATAAAAATAAATTTTAAATTTCTTTTAAATTATTTATCAAATAACTTTTCATTTATTAAAACTATTAACAATAATTTTTAGATTTATATAATAAAAAAAACAAAATATTAAACTGTAAAATAGCTTGGAGGTTCCTAAATGAAAGAAGATGTTTTTTATGGCAAGGGAATGGTACATGTTAAAAAGGATTACCCTGACATTTATGATGCAGTAGTAAAATTAAATGAAGCAGCTTATACTGGTAAAGTACTCGACTATCGAACCCAGAAACTAATTGCATTAGCCATTACAGCAGCTGCTTCAGATGATCGTGCAATGAAAAAACAGATGATAAGTGCCATGGAAGAGTTTGACATTACCAAAGATGAAATAGTGGATGTTTTAAGAGTTGTGCTTTTAACCTCAGGAAACCCACCATTTGTAAAAGCCATGAAAATACTTTACGAAATAACAAAATAATTAAACAAAATTTATTTTTTTTTATTTTAAAATGAATGGACTATTATTGATTATTTCTAAAGCAAATTTTCTAAAAGTAATAAAATCGCTGCCCTCAGAGATAAGGTTTTAAATCATTAAATGTTTTAGAAAAAGGCACGGATTTACTTGAAGGATGGCTTAAAAGATCATCTTTTTAATTATTTTGATAAAGTTAATTAATAACCACCTTTTTTTAATTTATAAGATCTTATATTAATCATAGAGGCAGAATGTTATTCATAATTTTATCATATTAATAAAATAAATCAATAAAAAATTAGGAGCATATTACATGGCGTATCAATATTCTTTATTTGGGGCAGTATTATTGATGAGTGCTTTTATTGTATTGTTTTTATCAGTTTATAGCTATAAAAATCGCTCTTCTAATTTACATAAATATTTTACTTTATTGATGTTTTTCACATTTTTATGGTGTTTTGGGTCGTCCATGGACGCTTTCAGTGTGGAGCCCTGGTTAAAAATATTTTGGGTGCAAATTGCCTATCTTGGAGTTACTATTGTTCCTCCATTATGGTTTATTTTGATATTAAGTTATGGGGGATATGATAAATATTTAAAACCTTATTTTATCATGTTATTAATGATCTTACCTTTGTTTATCTTATTTTTAGCTTTTACATATTCTCAACATCAGTTAATTTGGACCAGCATCACCCCAGTTTCTAATGTCCCAGGCGCTCTTCTTGTATATGAGCACGGTCTTTTCTTTTGGATAGATGTTATTTATAGCTTTTTAATGAGTATAATGGGCATTACTATATTATTAACTGTTTTAAATAGTTCTTCCAGGATATACCGCCCTCAAATATATATGTTAATATTTAGTGGAATTACCCCAATAGTTTTTAGTTTGCTTTATACTACAGGATCAGTTCAAATTCCAGGACTGGATGTTACTCCTTTAGGAATTACTATTTCCGGTATTTTTATCGCTATTGCTATTTTTAAGTATGATTTTTTAGCTATTCGTCCCATTATAGATGAAGTACTTATTAAAAGTATGCAAAATGGTTTATTGGTTTTTGATGATAAAGATACTTTGATGGAGGTTAACAAAGCGGCAAATTTAATTGGTGTAAATGAAGAGAGTATTGGTAAAAATTTCTATGACATTTTCAAAGATTTTCCAGATATTAAATCTTTTTATCAAGGTCATCAATCAGAATCTGAGATTTTTTTACCATATCCATGGAATTTATGGATTCAATTACAAATCACCACAATCGTAGATAATGAATCTAATATGGGTAAAATGCTCATTATTCAGGACGTAACTAATCGTAAAATGATGGAACATCAGCTTAGTGATAGTGAAGAACGTTACAAAGTTTTAACTGATCTTTCTCCTGACGCTATTTTAGTAATTATTGGAAATAAAATTGTATTTGCCAATAAATCTTCATATAAACTTTTTGGTGCAAAAGGTCCTAAAGAAATTATAGACCAAAACATTTTAGGATTTTTACACCCTGAATTTAAGGATATTTGCGAAAATCGTTTGTATCAAGTTTACATTGAAAGAAAATCTTTAAACTTTTTAGAGGAAAAAATAATAAGTTTAGATAACCAAATTAAAGATATAGAGATAGGTGATGTTCCAATAACATATAATAATGAACCAGCAGTTCAACTGGTCATTAGAGATATTACCGAAAGAAAAAAATTGGAAAAACGACTAAAAAAATCTCTGGATGAAAAAGATTTAATGATGAAGGAGATTCATCATAGGGTAAAAAATAATCTAATGGTTATTCAAAGTCTTCTTAATTTACAGTCTCGCTACATTAAAGATCCTGCGGTTCTAAATATTTTTAAAGAAAGTCAAAATCGGGCCAAGTCTATGGCCCTTATACATCAAAGATTATATCAATCAAAAGATTTAAAACGGATTGATTTTGGTGAATATGCTCAAGCATTAGCTATAGATCTTTTTAACAGTTATATTACTGATTATAATAAAATTAATCTAGATATAAATGTAGAATCAGTAATGTTAGATATAAACACTTCTATTCCTCTTGGACTAATACTCAATGAAATACTTTCTAATAGTTTAAAATATGCTTTTCCTAAGGATAAAAAGGGTAATATAAAAGTGGAATTTTTATCCAAAAATTCTCATTATGAATTAATTGTAAGTGACAATGGAATTGGCCTACCCGCTGATTTTGATTTAGAAAAATCTGATTCCTTGGGGTTTAAACTAATTTATGGATTATCAGATCAGATAAATGCTGAAGTTAAAGTTAATAGAGATAATGGAACAGAAATTGAAATTGTATTTAAAGAACAACCAATTGTTCCAGAATAAGAATGTCCAATCCTTTTTTCTGGATAATGTTTTACATTTATCATAACCTTTTTAAGTAGTGGTGATCAATATTTATCACCGCCAATTTTGGCGATAAAAAACAACTTTTTTTGGGATAAATTCCCATGGATGTGGCGAAAGCTGAACAAAGAGGTGTTTAAATGTATAAATATGTAAGAGACGCATGGAAAAATCCAGATGATTCCTTCGTTAAGGAGCTAATGCAACAGAGAGCTCCTGTATGGAGAAGAGAAAGTGTAATAACTAGAATTGACAGACCCACCCGTATTGACCGAGCAAGATCCTTAGGATACAAGGCAAAAAAAGGATATATTGTTGTTAGAACTCGAGTTAGGCGTGGTGGCCGAAGAAAATCAAGATTTACTGCTGGTAGAAAGCCTAAAAGAATGGGTGTTACTAAGATAACCCCTAAGAAGTCCCTTAAAAGGATTGCAGAAGAAAGAGTTGCAAGAAAATATCCTAACATGGAAATATTAAACTCCTACTGGGTATGGGAAGACGGTAAATTCAAATTCTACGAAGTTATATTAGTTGATCCAAGCCATCCATCAATTAAAAACGATCCAAATATAAACTGGATCTGTGAGAAGCAACATACTGGTCGAGTATTCCGTGGACTAACTAGTGAAGGTAAAAAGACACGTGGACTTCGAAATAAAGGAAAAGGCGCAGAAAAACTAAGATAAATTGAATTATCTTAGTAAATCTCTTTTTTTATTAAATTAAGGAAAGGAATCATGATCCATAACATCTCCTACCGAGTTTTTGTTTATGGAACAGAAAATGAAGAAAAGGTAAGGGAAGCTATTAAAACTCTTTTTCCCAATTCCCTACCTGAAAAAGACATTAACGAAGGTTATTACGGTAATAAAGTTCTGATTTTGCACGATAAAATAAACAAAAAACGCGAAATCAAAGAATTTATCAAAAAACTTGAAAATTTAGATGTTGATACTAAAACTTCTATTATAAAAGACCTTAATAATAAACTTGATGATAAAGGAAACCTTTTTTTAAGATTTGATAAGCAGGAAGCTTACATGGGCAATTTAATCGTTGTGGAACACGGTGATTCTATCCACCTTAAGATTAAAATTGCAGCTTACCCTGCCAAAAAGGAGATAGCTATTAAAATAGCCATAGAAATGCTTGAGGAAAACAATGTACTTTGATTTCCATTTAAAACCAAATGAAAGCATTAACAAATTGCTAGAGGAATCCCAGAGATTGGGATTTACTGGTGTGGCAGTAGTACAATCATCAAAAACCTTTGATAAAAATTTAATTAATGATTTGAAAGACTTTCAAGAAAATTTTAACATGGGCGTGTACAGCGGAGTGGAAGTTATTGCCAAGAATGGTAATGATCTTAAAAAAAAGATTTCCAGTTTTAGAAAGAAAGTTGATGTTTTAATGGTTCAAGGGGGACAAGTTAAGATCAACAGAGCGGCCTGCGAGGATCCCCGGGTTGATATAATTTCCCAGCCCTATAAAAAACGGCGAGATTGTGGTTTAAACCATGTTCTATCTAAAGAAGCGGCAAAAAATGAAGTGGCAGTAGAAATTAATTTAAGTTCTATTTTACAATCCCATTATTCGCACCGGTCAAAGATTTTCACTCATTTTAGGGATATTCTTAAATTGCACCGTAAGTTTAGTTTTCCGTTAATAATTACCAGTGGTGCAACTTCTATTTATGATTTAAGGAAATCTAGGGATATTATCAGGTTAACACAGTGTTTTGGGATGAATAAACTTGAGTCGATTCATGCAATGTCTTCTGTACCTACCACTATTTTGAATAGAAGTAAAATTAGACAGGATATAGTTGTAAGTGGTGTTAGAAATATTAGAACTGTACAATAAACTGTTTTAAGATTCTTGGTAACTGTTACATTAAATATATTATCACATAAAATTTGTTAAGGTATGATTTAATGAAATTAAAAATATTACCCTCCTCATTGAGGGATAAAAAAAGATATATAGCTTTCGAAGCAATTTCAGAATCCTATTTAAATCGTGACGATATTATATCTGTAATATGGGAAAATTCATTAAATTTATATGGTGAGTGTGGAACTAGTAACTTTGATTTATGGGTTATGAAGGTGTGGAATAAAAAGGAGAAACATCTTAAAAATTATTATATCAAAGGAGTTATTCAGTGTAAAAGGGAAGAAGTTGACAGAGTAAGGGCTGTAATTGCTATTGTAACTAAATATAGGGGTAAAAGAGTTGTATTTCATACACTGGGAATTTCAGGAACAGTAAAATCAGCCACAGAAAAATTTATTAAATTAAAGACTTAGGAGATATTTTGATCTCCTACTAGAAAAATCTTAAAATAGAAGTTATTGTTAAGAATTAGACAATTAAAATTTATATAAAGTTCAAACTGGATATAATTTTAGTAACATTTTCAAATATATTTTTATATAATAGTATTATATTAATAATAGGAATACTATCTATTATCTCCATAATAAAATCTGTTAATTTATTGAAAAATTTTAGTTCATAGTACCAAGTTAATATGGATAATAGATTAAACCAATCTAGAAAACTCAAAAAGACTTATTAAATAAATAAACTAAATAATAATAGAAAAAAATGAGATAAATTTTTCTAAATTTTCAAATATCAAATTTATTGATTATTAAAAAATAGTAGAGAGGTATACATTATGCAACCACTTCAGAGTGCAGGATATGATAGGGCTATAACTGTATTTAGCCCAGATGGAAGACTATTTCAGGTTGAATATGCTAGAGAAGCTGTAAAAAGAGGTACAACTTCATTAGGTGTTAAATCAAAAGAAGGTATTGTTCTGGTTGTGGATAAGAGACCCACCAGTAAATTAGTTGAACCAACATCCATTGAAAAAATATTCCAAATAGATAAACATATTGGTGCTGCCACCTCAGGACTTGTAGCAGATGCAAGAGCTTTAATCGAAAAGGCAAGAATAGAAGCTCAAGTAAACAAAATAACCTATAACGAACCAATACGTGTGGAAAGTTTAGCTAAGAAAATTTGTGACATGAAACAGATGTACACCCAGCACGGTGGAGTAAGACCATTTGGTTCCGCACTTATAATTGGTGGTGTGACCAATGGGGGATGCAGATTATTTGAAACTGATCCCAGCGGGGCTTTAATTGAATACAAGGCTACTGCAATAGGTGCAGGTAGACAATTAGCTATGGAAGTATTCGAAAAGAATTATAAGGATGACATGAATTTAACCGAGTCAATTGAATTAGCATTAGACGCTGTTTATGAAGCTACTGAAGGTAAAACTACGCCAGAAAGTGTGGAAATAGCGGTTATTGAATCAAAAGATAAACAATACAAAAAATTATCTGAAGAAGAAATTAAAGATCATGTTGAAGAACTCCTCCTAAGGCAGAAGAAGGAGGAAGAGGAGTAAACAATGGTTACTCTTGAAGAAGCTGTAATAGCGCGTTTGGAATATTATGGGGAGCGCTTCGAGATCTTAGTAGATCCAGATCTGGCATCTGATTTCAAGAGAGGTAACGATATCAAAATAGAAGATATAGTAGCGGTCGAAGAAGTATTTAAAGATGCAAAAAAGGGTGATAAAGCATCTGAGGAAGCAATGAGCAAAGCATTTGGTACTAAAGACCCTTTGGATGTTGCAGAGGCTATTATAAAAAAAGGCCAAATACAGCTTACTGCTCAACAAAGAAGAGATATGCAAGAGGAAAAAAGAAATAAAATAATCGCAAAGATAACAAGAGAAGCGATAAATCCTCAGACAAAACTTCCTCACCCTTCTCGAAGAATTGAAAAGGCCATGGAAGAGTCTAAAATTCATATTGACCCGTTTAAAACTGTTGATGAACAAATTCCTATTGTTCTTAAAGCCATTCGTATGAAAATACCCATCCGATTTGAGAGAGTTCGGATGGCCATAAGAATTCCTGGAGAATTCTCTGGAAAGGCATATAGTGCCATTTCTGATTTTGGGAAGATCATGAAAGAAGAATGGCAAAACGACGGGTCATGGATAGCAGTGGTTGAAATACCTGGTGGTTTACAGGAAGGATTTCACCGAAAACTAAGTGAACTAACCGGTGGAATGGTTGAAACCAAGCTATTAAAATGACTTCTTTTAATGTATATGGCCTTCCAAGCAAAGGAGGCAAAATGTGATAACTGTAAAAGATAAAGATCTAGTAGTCCCTGGTGAAGTTCTTGCAGATGAAGAATATAATCCCGGTAGGGGAACATTTAAAGAAGAAAATAAGATATGTTCATCTGTTGTGGGACTGGTAGCTCTTAGAAATAAAAAGATTAGTGTAATTCCCCTACAGAGTAAATATATTCCAAAAAGAGGCGATGTGGTAATTGGTGAAATAACAGATATCAGATTTTCAATGTGGGGATTAGATATAAACTCCCCTTATTCTGGACTTTTACCTGCATCAGAAGTATTTGGAAAGGAAAAAAGAGAATTAGAAAGGGCATTCGTTATTGGTGATGTTCTTTTCTTGAGAGTTATTGATGTAGATGAAGTTAAAAAGGTTAAATTAGGGCTAAAAGGAAGGGGACTTGGTAAATTCCGCGGAGGAATTCTCATTAACATAACCCCAACTAAAGTTCCAAGGTTAATTGGTAAAAAAGGATCAATGATCAACATGATCAAAGACCAGACCAAATGTGAAATTGTAGTTGGTCAAAATGGAGTGGTTTGGGTTAAAGGCGAACCATCAATGGAAAGAATTACCGAAAAAGTCATAAAAATGATAGAAGATCAGGCCCATACATCAGGATTGACTGATCGGGTAAGAGATATGCTCTTGGAACTGGTTAACGGTGAATCTAATAACTCAAAAGAAGATGAAGAAAATTTAAATGAAGATAAAGATATTCAAACAAGTATTGATTAAAAGAGGTGATTACTATTATCACATTAGGAAAAAACGAAGGGTCTGTTAAAAGGGCTGATGGAAGAGCTTTTGATGAATTAAGACCTATAAAAATAGAAGCTGGAGTATTGGAAAGAGCTGATGGATCAGCTTATTTAGAATTTGGTGGTAACAAAATTTTGGTTGCTGTCTACGGGCCAAGGGAATTTCATATAAGAAGGTTACAAAAACCAGACCAGGCAGTAGTAAGGTGTAGATATAATATGGCACCATTTTCAGTGGATGATAGAAAGAGACCAGGACCAGATAGAAGATCTGTTGAAATATCAAAAATTACATCTGAAGCATTAACTCCTGCTGTGTTTCTGGAAAAATATCCAAGGTCAACTATAGATGTTTTCATAGAAGTTCTAGAAGCAGAAGGTGGAACCCGTTGTGCAGGTATAACTGCAGCCTCTGTTGCAATGGCTGATGCAGGTATACCTATGAGGGATATGGTTGTGGCCTGTGCTGCCGGTAAAGCTGATGATAATGTGGTACTGGATCTATCTGAAGTTGAGGATAAAGAAGGTCAAGCCGATCTACCTGTGGCTATTATGCCTAGAACTGGGGAAATAACTCTTATACAAATGGATGGAAACTTATCTTCAGAAGAATTTGAAAAAGCGCTGGATCTGGCCATAGAAGGATGTAAACAGATCAGTGAAATTCAAAAAGAATCCTTAAAGACCAGGTATGGTGAATAAAATGGTTGATATAATTCCTGAGATAACTAAAAAAAGCATAACCGATCTTATAAATAACAATGAAAGGGCAGATAATCGTGCTCTAGATGAATACCGGGAAGTTTCACTGGAAACCGGTATTATTACAAAAGCTGAAGGGTCTGCTAGAGTAAAAATAGGAAATACTCAAATAATGATTGGTGCAAAATCCCAAATTGCTGAACCATTCCCTGACACCCCTAATAATGGTGTTTTAATGACTAACTCTGAACTTCTACCTATGGCATCCCCTACCTTTGAACCGGGACCTCCCGATGAAAAGTCTGTAGAATTATCCCGAGTGGTTGATCGATGTCTCCGTGAAGGTGGAGTTATTGACTTGGAGAAACTCTGCATACTTCCTGGTGAAAAAGTTTGGATGATCTTTTTAGACATTCACGTCCTGGATTATGATGGAAATTTAATGGATGCTGCATCTTTAGGATGCCTAGCTGCTATAATGGATGTTAAAATACCTACTGCAACTGTTAAAGACGGTGAAGTTGTAATTGACAAGGAAAAAATGATTGAATTACCAATCAAAGAAAAAGCATTACTATGTACCTTTGCCAAAATTGGTAATGAACTGGTTTTAGATCCATCTCTGGAAGAAGAAAAGGTTATGGGGGCCAGAATATCCGTTGGAGTAATTGAAGATGGTTCAGTATGTGCTATGCAAAAAGGTGGAGCAGAACCTTTAAGTAAAGAAGAAATAATGAAAGCTATTAACATAACCAAAGAAAAAACAAGTGATCTTAGAAAGCATTTGAAATGATAGGTGATCACAAAATATTAAAAATAAAGTATTTAACATGCTTCTAACAGATGCTAAAGATAGCATCTTGAATAATTTATTTATAATTTTTCTTGGTTATGTTGAGAAATAATTATTTAAAATAAATTATTTAATATAGTTTTAATATATAATACTAGAAAGTATTTTAAATTTAGTTTAACATATTATTTTAAATTTTAATAAACGAAATTAAAAGTTGTAATATACATTAGGAGTGATTTTTATGGCTAGGACAAAGAAAGTCGGCGTTACTGGAAGATTTGGCGCTAGATACGGTAGAAAGGCAAAGCGAACTGTGAAAAAAATTGAAGAAAATATGAAGAAAAAGCACCTTTGTCCACAATGCGACCGAGTTGCTGTAAAGAGAGTAAGTAGCGGTATATGGAAATGTAGAAAATGTGGAGCAGTATTTACTGGTGGTGCATACGTACCTGTAACTCCAATGGCAAAAACAGCCGCAAGAAACATTAAGAGGATTGTTGGAGGTTTGTGAATTGTATAAATGCGCAGTATGTGGTACATTAATTGATCCAAAAGATTATATGGAAAACAAATGTCCCCGATGTAGATACAGAATCCTTTTTAAAGAGATTCCAGAAGTTAAAAGAACTATTAAATCCAGATAATCCATTATTATTAATGGATTCAATCTAAATTTTTTAATAAATATTTATCCATAATTAGGTAGTTTTTTAATGATAATAACAACCTCGAGGAAACCTTCAAATCGCACCCGATCATTCTGCCAGAGTTTAAGCCGAGCCTTAAATTCAAAGTATATTAATCGGGGTAAAATGAGCATGAGGAATGTTCTTTTAAAAACAGTAGAATTAGAATATTCCAATTTACTTATTATATCAGAGGAAAAAGGAAATCCAAATACATTAACATTCTATAATAATAAAGGAGAACCCTTAATAACTTTAGAAGTCTCTGTGGCTCTTAAAAATATTCGAACTAATATTAATCATAAAAAACTTTCTGTAATCTGTCAGATTGAGGAATTAAAGGACCTAATACCTATCTTAGATTTACCTGAAGAAACTAATGGTTCAGATTCTAATCTCCTTATGATCAAAAAACATGATGATAAAAAGGCCATTATTGAATTTATTGATGATAAGGGTCACCAAACCAATCCAATTATATATATTCATGATTGGAGTATAGGATGAAATCCCTTAAACATGTTGAAACTGAAATTGAAATTGAATTTGATACTTTCCAGGAAGCAGATAATATTTTAAGATCAATACAACCGGAAATTCAATCTGCTCCTTCAGATAGATCAACAGTTAATGCTTATCTTAAAGATGATAATGTTTTAAGAATAGAGATAGATGCAGAAGATGCTCCTTCATTTAGAGCATCTATAAATTCATATTTAAGGTGGATAATTTTATCCTATGAGGTTTCAAAATTAAAGTAGATTATTTATAATCCTGAACTGATGGTTCAATAAAATATTTTCTATATCAATTTTAAAGTTTAAGAGGTGAAAAAATGGAACTTCCACAAAATATTCAACATCAAATTGCCCAGTTCCAGCAGTTACAACAACAGGCACAGGCAATTTCAATGCAAAAACAGAATGTCGAGATTCAAATTAAAGAAACTCAAAAAGCTGTTGAAGAATTAAAAAAAACAGAAGAAGATTCTGATATATATAAAACAGCTGGTAATTTATTGGTTAAAGTTAAAAAAGAAGATATTAGTAAAGAACTTGAAGAAAAAGTTGAAACACTGGAGCTTCGCGAGAAAACCATTAAAAGACAGGAAGAAAGGATAATGAAACGTCTCCAGGAGATGCAATCAACTATTCAAGATGCTATGCAAAGTGCAGGTATACAGCCGGGGCTAGGTACTTGAATAAATTGAAAAAACTTTCACAGGAAGATCTTTCAAAGATCTCTGATTTTGCGGTTTCTACCGCACAAAATTTTATTTTTGATAGAGTATCTAAAAAAGAAATCATAGATCTAGATTTAAATACTCATATAACCTATGAAGAGGAATTAAACGTAGATATACAAATTGAATTATCATTAGATGATTTATGCAGTATTGACGAGGGAATTGCTGATGCTGCAGTGGAATATGCAATTAAAGAACTTGAAAAATACCTTGATGAAAATTATCGGTCTTAAAACTTTCACATTTTTTAATAATAGTTCCATAAATTTGGCAAATATCTTCCTATTTTTTTTGTTTAAAACAATTGTTAAATTGAAATTAAAAACCTAATTTTCAATAACAAGAGGTATTACAAATCCTTTTTTATTTAATCACATCGTAATACTTTTTTATAAAAAAGTATTTATATGATAGGGTTCTTTATTATAATTGTCAAGTATAATCCAAGCCATAGTTTCCTTGCTAATCCTAAATGGAATATACATGACTTTTTCATCTGTAGGGCATCCAAATTATTCGCTCAAATGTATCATTTCAGATGCCCTATACAAACACTTTTTTAGCGGGGGTCATCTAAATGAGAAAAAACATGGATATAAATTTAGATCATGCGCTAGAGAAACTAAAACATTTGGAAACTAATCTTAAAACCGATAAAGATAACAATTTAGTTTGGATAACCTTTCCGTATACCCCTAAAAATCTAAAAATTGTAAAAAAATGTTTAAAAATATTAAAATGGCCAGAAACAGATTATAATCTTAATTTTGATGAAAATTTAATCTTTATCGAAAAAGATGTTTATGATACAGATATTTAAATTTTTTTTATTAAAATCAATGAAGATAATTTTCTTCAAATTAAGAAACTATTTTTTAAAATATCCTCATTAACTTACTTATTTTATATATCATTAACTTCTAAAACAACAGGATAAATTTAAAATATCATTAAATTTTATTTTATCGCATTTTATGAATAAAATTATTAAAATTTATCGTAAAAAAGGGTAATTTTTATTAATTTTGCACCCAATATAATTAGGTCGTAGAATATATACTGCTTTATACCTAGAATACTGTACAAAAATATATTGGAAGCTTAACACTGAATTAGAAGGCTTCAACGCAATGCATCTGTTAATAATGTTAAATAAAACTTTAAAAAATATTTATACACTATTTCAGATATTAAATTAGATGATAAAATATTTATTTAAAAAAATTCGATATTCTTAAGGTATTCTTAAAAGTGAATAGGCTCATCAACAATATATTCTTTTACTCAATTTCTATTGTGATAAAGGAATATTTTATTTTTATTCATGATTATGTTGTTTATTATTTATTTTAAGATTATTAAACATATTACTAATCCACTATATTTTAAAAGAATAGTAATAATCCTATTAAAAGCGAAAATATTAAATAGTAGCGTGACTTATTTTTGATTGTAATATCAATAAATTAAGAAAAAGTATTACATGAGATCTTTATGGAAACTTTCTGCCATTCAGTTCTCCCTCCTTAATCTCCTTGAGTAGGGATTTTGAGTTAAATTTGAAGTTTAAATTCTGATCCCTACCATTAAAGGAGATGAGGCAACAATAATAACCGTATTAAATAAACTATTTTTATTCTAGTTAAGATATCAAATAGTTTTAATACTATTTATTGTAAAGCTGCTTGAATTTTGATCAGATTAAAGTTAAATACTTGAAAGAATTATTTAGTGGTTATTTTAATACATTTTTATAAAAAGAAAATTTTAAAACCAAGTATTTAAATTAAGTTTATATAAGGTTAATTAAATTTATTACCTATTAATTAATTTTTTTTTAATAATTAAAATTTTATACAGTTTTAATTTATCTCTTCAGGGATTATTGGTTTTTGATTTTTAAATAAACTTATTTTTAACAGTTCATCATGTTATTACGCTCAGCGATAGAATATTGTAAATAGTAATACTGGGGTGAAAAGTATTACAAATAACTGGATTTTGAGGCATTATGTAATAACATAAATTTAATATATAGTATTACTACTATTGTTTTTTTACTGAATATATAGGAGGTGAAAAAATGAAAAACAAAGCAATATTACTGACGATTTCGCTTGTGTTTATGCTGGCACTGTGTGGTACAGTTTCAGCAACTGAAGATGTAAACGAGGGTGATTCTGGTGGTGTTGATCCAGATCTGCCTGATGTGCCTGAAGAAACTGATACTGGATCAGAAGATGATTCGGCTGAAGATTCGCAGTTAGTGGATCCTATTATTGGGGTTGAGGTAAATTATGAATATCCTGATGATAGTGAAATTGTTCCTTCCATAACAGTAACTGATAGTGAAGGAAACTTGATTGATTTTGAGAAAACTTACAATCATGCACATGCTGCTTATGAGATAAGTTTTGTTTATCCTGATGTTACTGAAGGTACAGTTTTTAAGATAAAAGTCAGTGCTCCGGGATATCAAACACAGGAGAAGGAAGTTTCAGTAAATACCAATCCTGACAATCCAGATGATCCGAACTTTTATGGTAATGTGGAGTTTGATCTGCAAGCTACACCCAACTATCGGTTAGGAAGAGAAGTTATCAGAAAGGCAAATCAACTACTAAACCTAACAAACGCTGATCCTGAGAATATTTTATGTATTACCAGTGCAGGCCTTACTTATCTTAACAATACTACTACAGAAGATTGTTTAGAAGGTATTCTTAATGGCTCTAATGGTAAGATAACTTATGGTCAAGGAAATCTATTAACTCTTCGAAAAACAAGGGTTGACCCAACGAATTTTGCATTTATTCTCAGAAATGGCAGTAACATGACGGTTGCCTACTACGACCAAAATGGTAACCTCGTTTATCATGGAACAATTTCAGCTAATATGACATCAGCACAATGGAACACATTTGTTTCAAAATTTGGTCAAGACGATGCATTTCCATATGCTAGTTTAGCAAATGCTTGGGCTGTAGGACTTCCCTCTGACACTCTGCGACAAGCAGCTTATCACGGTCATTTATGTTTGGGAACCATCAGTGGACAAGCCATGGTTCAGACTTTGCTCAAATATTACCCACCTGGAGATTTAATTGGTGGAGTTCAGGAAGAGACAAGTTACAGAGTATTAGGTGTACCTGGAAACTCTGATGATGATGCATATATGTACCTACTGGATCTTACAATTGGAAAACGTGCATATGTAGGATATGCCACTGATGTCGATAACACTTTAACTGGTTTCATTAAATGGTGTTCAGCAACCAATTCTGGAACTTTAATATTAATGAGATTCGATGAGGATGCTGTTCTAACATTATATGGAAAATCAAGATCTGAAGTGTATTCAAGCATAGCTAATGAACTAGCGTTCAATAATTGGTTAGTAGACCGATTAACCAACAATCCAGAGTCTTTAGTGCAAATTGTCGGTGCTTACACCGGACTTACTGAGGAAGACTACAATTATTTAGCAGGTGGACTTGACTCAAGAAATCCAGTGGCCGATGCACACGGGTTAGATATGGAATATATCCAAGGAAAAATTGATTCTGGAGTTCTTACACCAGCAATTCCAGCTTCCAATCCAGATCCTGTTGTCGGAACTTTAACTGACGAACAAATGAAACAAATTGGTAAAGCTGCCGTTGACAAGGCAAGAGAAATATTTGCAGCTCTAGGAATAACACTGGAAAATGATGATCCTAACTTAACTGTGTTTACTTCAGCAGGTTATGTTAGAATTAATGGACAAACCACTGATATGACATGGGACGGTATCTTTGAAGAATTAGGTTCCAGATTAAGCAGAGCAACATTATTACCAGTACATAGTGCAATATATGGTGATTTATGGTTCCAATTTTCCTTAGAAGATCAGATCAATAAGACTGTGATTAGTAGATCACTTATCTACAACCCCGAAACTGGTGAATTTACAGTAGAAGATGGTGCTAAATGTAACATTGGTAACGTTATATTATATGATCCACCATATGATGCACTCATGGGTTGGTTATGGCATAATCACGTTTGTGGAGGAAGTTCACCAGGATATCTCATAACAGACTACATATATGAAAATTATCCAACCAGTGACGATGAGAGTTACATATTTGTTGCTAATTCCGTTAGCTGCAGAGATGACATATATCAGTATCTAATGGGAATATCTCCAGGTGCAGGAACCTACTTCAGCCAGAGAATGACTGGTGCTTCAACTGGTTCTAGTATTGGAATCCTAATAAAATGGAATGAAAAGTTAGGTGTTGGAGAAGCTATCATTATAGATTGGACAGGTCCAATTTTTGCTCCAGGTTCAAACTCTCTTGAAGAGTACATTAGATTGTATAAGGGTGATTATTCTTCACCAAATCTACTTGCTGCTCCAGTAATAACCACATTTAATAGGTTAATTACTAAAGAAGATCTTCAAAAAATCCTATCTGGAGGAGATGCATCTGGTAACGCATTAGTATATGTTAAAGGATTACCTGTAAGAAATTTATCTGATCTGATCCCTGCAAACAATGGTTCTCAGGATGGTAATCAGAGTGGAAATACTGACGGTAATCAAAATGGTAGTTCTTTAGTTCCTGGTTCTCAATCTGGCAGCGGTACAGGTTTACCTGGTAGTTCTGTTGGTGATTTAGGACCTTCAGTTAATGCTGCATCTCAGGTTTCCACTGAAAGTGGCGAATCTGATGGTGAAACAGGTTCTAGCCACGAAGTTTCCAAAGTAACTCCAGAATCTGAAGGATCTGGCATTAATACTATATGGATTGCTGTAGGTGCTATCCTGATAGGCTCTTTAGTTGCATTAGGATTCTTTAAAGGAACCATACTTGGCATGCTAAAATAAATCAACCCTTTTTTTTCTTTTTTTTCTTTTTAAAAATTATTAAATTAATAAAAATTTTTTTCCTAACTTAGTTTAATCAAGTTTTTTCTATATTTTAGTATCTCTTAGTATTACTAAATCCCCGAATTTCTATTTAAAAATAATAATAAAAAAGTAATAACAAGTATTATATATTGGAATTACTAATATTTTTTAAAAAAAGAAAAGGAGATGAACTATATTAATAATTTTAAAAAAGAGGGAATACTTCTAATCTTTATGGTAATTTTTGTCTTGACACTTTCTGGGGCGGTTTCAGCCCATCCTGGGCACGGCGTTTATCCAGAACCGGTTGATTCTGATGATACTTCTGATTCTAGTTCAAATTCTGGTTCAAGTTCTTCGGGAAGTTCAAGTCAAAGCACATCTAAAACCAGGGACAGCACGACTAGTTCAAGTGGAAGCAGCTCAACTGGTGCAACAAATGACAGACAAACTTCAACTTCATCTAATGATAATAACGATAATTTTGGAGTAGAACCTGTGGAAGGTGCAAATAACACAGATATGACGAACGATACTTCCAACGATTCCGATAATTATTCTTCATGGAATAACATGGCCATTATGGGCGTAGTTGTGGTTGGTTTAGTTTCATTTGCTTTTCTGTATAAAGGTGGTTTTTTTTAAGTAGTTAAATCTATTGTTATTTTTAAGAATATACTTAGTTTTGAGTTAATTTACTTAATAAGGAGGTTAAATTTTGCATTTAATGGATGGACTCATACCTTTGTGGCAAGCAGCGATCTACTGGATAATATCTGTTGTAACTGTATCAATTTACTTATTTAAACTTTCTAAAAGCGAGGAAAAAGAACGTAAAGTGGTTTATACTGCTATTTTTACTGCTGCAGCAGTTGCAGCTTCATCTATATCAATACCATCACCTTTCGGAGTATCTATACACTTCTTCCTCATACCTTTAGTAGCTATAATTTTAGGTCCTCTTAGCGGAGTTATAGTAGCTTTCCTCTGTCTGATTATACAATTTTTCCTGTTAGGTATGGGAGGTATAACAGTTTTAGGAGCCAATACATTGACTATTGGTGTAGCATTGAGTTTGTCAACATACCTGTTTTATAAATTATTATCTGACCTTGATCAACGTTTAGGTATATTTTCTGGTACGTTTATGGGGATAATTGTAGCAACTATTACCCAGGTTTTGATATTGTTGTGGGCAGGAGTTGCTAATCTGGAAATGTTGATGGTTACATTAATTCCGTTTTACCTATTTATAGCAGTGATTGAAGGCGCAATAAATGTTTTTATAATATCTTTTATTTCAAAAGTGAAACCGGAACTTTTAAAACTTGATAAAATCTAGAAGGAGGTAAAAAAAATGAATATGAGATCATTAAGTATTTTAATAATCATTCTGGGAATGATTACCCCGGTCAGTGCCCATGGAGTTGATATAACACCTGAATCAACAATAATAATTGCTGATGATTCTACAGGGAAGATGGCCAAAGAAACAGTAGATGAACTGGGAGTGGAAGTTGGTGTATACATATTTAAATCAGATTCGGATGTGACCCATCAACTGGAACATGCTCTTACCAATCCTGATAAAAAAATCATTGCAGTGGCTTATCAGGATACAGTCAATAAGTTTTTATCAGAAAATCCTGATCTATCCAACAGAGTAATAGTATCTGCTGCCGATGAAAATTCAATTAAAGAGAGTTTAAACAAATTGAATATCACTGCGGCTTCCAGTGAAGATAGTTCTAATAACTCCAGTAACTTTTTAATTCCATTCGTCACAGGTCTTTTGATTGGAGCTTTGACAGGTCTGTCTATTGGTGCTTTCTGGATGAAAAGAAAAATGTCATAAAAAATTGGATATAACTCTTTATTTTGAGGACATAGCAGGGAATTACTACTTTTTTATTCTTTTTATTTCATAAAATTAGTTTTTCCATGTGTACAGTTCCTAATTCATTATTGGTGTCTTCAGTAATTTTATATCCCTTTGATATCCAGAAGTCCACAGACCCCTGCACTGTTTTATGGGTATGTAAATATATCTGTTTATAACCTGCATTTTCACAGAATTTCTCAGCAGTTTTAACCAGTGAAGAGGCAACTCCATTTCTTCTGTACCTGTTATCAACAAAAACTCTCCATATACTGGCTGTATCTTCTGCTTGATAAACTCCATCAAAAATTTCAAAGTTTTTATCATAGGATCTAATGCCTAGAGTACCAATAACTTTTTGGGTTTTATTGTGAATTGCCATGTAAAATTGATTTTTCATGGGGTAAATATAATGGTCAGCCAGGGCTTTTATATCTTTATGGTATTCTGGAATGTAACCATATCCAAATTCTTCTTCAATTATATTAAAAAGAAATTTACGGACTTTAAAAAGTTGAATATCCTCTTTTTCTAACTTTTTGATTCTGAAGTAGCTCATTTGAACACCTATATTCTAATTATTACTATTCGTTCCTATATCCAATAATTAGTAATACTCCTTTAGACATAGTTATGATATGACCTCTATTAGTCTAAATTTATATAAAAAAATATTGGTAAAAATAGCAATATTAACTGAAAACATAAAATTTGATTTCACTAAATAATACAATTAAGATAAATAAATTAGTGGCTTCTTAATTTTGATTTTAATTTTGTATTCAAAATTCATTATGCAAAATAATTTTAATTTCAAATAGTATTGATTTTTATCCAAAATGTATTAACAATAGAAAGAAATTCTACCTTTAAGTAATAATACGAAATAAATAGAAAGTATTAAATAAAATAAAGAATAACCATCCTTTAATGGCAAAAAAGATAGTTATTACCTCAAACAAAAAAATTCAAGTGTTTATTTGAACCATATTCCCTCCTTGAATATACCCATTAAAAGTCTATCTGCCATTATAGACCCGTAAACACTAAAAAAGGAATAGGGCATCGAAATCTAAGTTTATAATCAAATAACTCCTTATCGGTGCCTTATAAACTTTTTAATAATAATTTTTTAATTTAAAATCAAACTTTTTTAAAATTTCCAAATTAAGTCCAAATTAAGAAATATGCTAAATTTCCTTTCAATGGATCAGTTAAATAAATTTTATAAAAAAGGAGTATAACCTAATCAGCTTATTAAATAATATAACAATTTTGTTTATATTGATTGAATTTATTGGTAATCTTTCATGAGAAATTGTAGATTTTTTACTGGAAATATTTTTATTCAATCTCTTTGTTCATTATCATACGCTGTATAAATTCACTAACATCCCTAAAATATTTATCATGATCTATTCCACGACTTTGGAGCATTTTTTCATGATCATGTGGTATGTGGGACAAGCTTTTGGATATTGCAGATAACAATACTGTAACTTCAACAGGATCCAAATTTTGACGAATTGTCCCATCGTCAATACCTTTTTTAATTGATTGACAGAGAATTGAGAATCTTTCATTACGCAACTTGAGAATTTCCATTGCACATTCACTAATATATGGTAGGGAATTACCTGATTGTTTTTTAGTTTCTTTCTTTACAATTTCATTTTCAATAATTTTTTTACTAGCCAAATTGAACCTTCCAGACTGGAAATAGTTATAGATCTGGATATAATCTGGATATTCTTTGGTAAACTTGTAATAAGCAGTTCTATATGCATTTACCAGGTTTATACCTTTATCTTCATTATGCACTGCTTTTTTGATCATAGAGTTTAAGATTCTAGTTCCCCTCAGTACAATTGTAAAAAATAGTGACTCTTTATTTTCAAAATATAAATATATAGTTGCTTTGGAAAGTTCTACATCTTGTGCTATGTCATTCATAGAAACATTATCATAGCCTTTTGAAAAGAATAGTCTTTCTGCAGCGTTGATAATATCATTTTTTCGTTTCTTTTTTTCTCTTTCCCTTCTCTCTACGATTGACATATATTCACCCATTTTTCTTTATTTGTATTAGATATATAGTATTATGTTTATAAAATAATTTTTTACAGTGCTGAATAATTTAAATTGTATTGGCATCTTTTAAATTATTGTTATCTGTTACCTAAAATAAAATAATTAATGTTATTGCTATTAAAATAGACTATTTAAAAATTAGTTTGGAATAGAACAATATTAAAAAAATAAAAAAATTGTGGAAATAATCCACATTTAAAAGGGATACTCCCTAACCTGCGGGATTAATTAAAGCTCTTTCACCGCCAGGCATGAATTCTCTTAATGCACCTTTGGCAATGGATTTTCTTGGTCTTTCAAAGTCAAATGCAAGGTTTTTATCTGCAAAGGCTATCTTGATTAAAGGATTGACACAAAAAGCGTCGCCCCTTGCAGCGTGAGGTGCTTGGGCTATTCCAGCATATTCTGGCTGGTGACCTACATTCATAGCATAGTTAGGATAATTAGGTCCTCTTAACTCATGGATTAACCCTTCATCACTTCTTACGGATAATGAGTTTGAAGCTCCACATTGATCTTGAAGATCGTATCCATAGAAACCTAGTCTACTGTGAACTTCTTTATGCAAGATTTGGCTTAAATACCATCCATTAATTCCCGCATTTGAGTTTCCTGTAGCAAACGCGGTAGAACATCCTGCTGCTGCTGCAGCTACTGCTGCTCTTTGTGATCCTCCAAAATGATCCTCTAAGAGTGTTGGAATTTCATATTGTTCCATTGCATATAATGTTACTTCAGTTGAAATATCTTTTACAACATCCATATCTGCTTTGGTTCCACAAATACCATATTTATCTTCCACATATTCCTTTCCATAGTATACAAAGTCGTCTAATATATCATCTGTGTAAGAAGCAGTTGCATATTGTGTAAACCCGACACCACCAGACATGTAAGAACCGAGCCAGATCTGGTCGTAAATAGCTGCTGCGGCTGCTATAACTTCTAAACTAATTTTGGCAGGGTCATCTGAAATCCTGGAGGTCTGAATCATATCTGCTAAAACTCCAAATGCAATTCCTCCTGGCTCGTTTGGTCCTCTTGCCCTTCTAGCTGGTAAAAATGTTCCCATTTCAATTACATCGGCATGTTTTGCTGCATATGAAAAGTCTGCTATTGCGGCTTCCCCTGCACAGAGTTTGTATGCTGAAATGAAACTCATACCAATCTGCATTGCAGACCATCTGGATACTGTTCCTCCGTCGCAAGTTCTTACAACCAGTGTAGGTACTCTACTTATCTGATAGGTTTTGCTGCCAACGTAACTTTTCAACATCTCGGCTTGTTCTTCTGGAAATTCTTTGTTTATATCTATCATAAACCTTTTATCAAGTTCATCAGCGAGATTATCGTCTCCTGTAAATATTTTAGCATAACAATCTCCTACTAAACCTGGATGAACTTCTACCATGTGTTCTTGAACAACAGCTCCTCCAGGGAGGGCGTGGTTTATTGTTTCCATATAATTATTTATGGTTTCTGGTGTAACTTCTACACCTAAACGTTTTTCTAGAACGGCATGGCCAGTGTCCATACCCACAATAATGGTTCTTTTTATATCATCTGATAACTGCTGAATTGCACTGTTATTACAGAAATGGAGATCGTCACCTTCTACGTAAGTGTCTGTTCCAGATATTTTATAGGCCATTAACTTTCTCTGGCCTAATGGAACCCCGATATCCGGATTATAAAATGGAAGACCTCCTCTTTCTTTCTCTAGTTTTTCAGCATATTCATTAAATTCTTTTTTACGAGGTGACTGCTCCCAACCTCCAAAGCAATAATAGTCTGTGTAATGTTCGTTAGGATCCTCGTCAAATTTATTTTTTAAAGCTTTTAGAAACAATTTTTTTTCGTTTTCCATTTTATTCACCTAATTTACGCTTTAAATCACTTTTGAAAACTTCTAATCCAAATCCACCATCGGTCCTCGCTGAGTGAATTGTTTCAACAACCTCGATTGCTTCTTTATCTTCTCGCATACTTATGTTATCACTTCTGTAAATTGTGGTTATTTCTTTGAGGTGGTCCTCATCTAAGGCCTCACCCATATCCACTGGCTCGTCTAAGGGTCTTCCAACCTGGTCCTTTATGTAAGATATTTGATTAGTTTCTTCATTGTACACGTATCTTTGAAGAGCATCAAACATCAACCCATTTTCGTCCAATCTTAATGAATGACCGTGGACAGTTGCACCGCGTATACCTGTTTTTGCAGGGTCAAAGAATTCCGTTTCAACCAATGTTTTTGATATTTTTTCTAAATCTAGTTCCCTTATTTCTATAACTTGTCTTCCGGATAATGTTCCAGTATCTACACCTCTAAATCTCCACATGTAAGTTCTAGCTCTATCATATGGTTGTGCAGGTGCATTGTACATTGAATCTGTAAATTGAACATATCTTGTTCGGTTACCTTCTTTTGCACCAGCTAAAGGTTCTACCAGTTCTTTCATCATATCCTCTTCAAAATCCATTTCTTCAAGAGGCGGATGTACAGTTTTGTAACCTTCTCCAGGGTTTCTATGACCTAAAATTTTAACTATATCTTCATCCGCAATTTCCCTAATCTTTTTAAGTTCGAAATCAGGGTCCATATGATTTTTACGATTTTCAGCAATTTTTGTTTCTCCAGGGGAGTACTGAGCTTTATAAGACATTTAATCACCTATTAATTTTATAGTATCACAGGACTTTGAGTTAGGATCTACCATTCCTATTAGGGAAGGATCAATACCTTCCTCAAATCCTAAACCTAATTTTAAATAATCAGAAACAGTAATATTCGTTTTTGTAAAAATACCTGCTGAAACATCATATTCACAGCTTAAATTATTTTTTAACAACTTTTCTAATTTTTTCAGGAATAAGTCCAGTTTTTCATACCTTAAGGTTATTATTAATTCCCCAACTGTAACAAAAAGTTCTAAATTTTCTTTTTTTACTTTAATAACCTTTCTATCTTCATGATTAACTGGTGTTCCCTTTGCAGGACCATAACCTATAATTTTAGGTATGGATTTTCCATTTACCAAAATCCTTAAAATCCCATCAAATTCCATAATACGATTAAGTATTTTCTCGGCAGTTTCGGGCTTTAAACGTCGGTAAGGAAATATTTTTACATCTACGGCTTTAATTTTTTCCATATTACCGCCACAAATATTATTTTTATATTTTATCTTTTATTTCTCGAGCTCCATCTGCTACATATTTTATTGGTTCTTTGAAGTAGTTTATATCTCCGTAAACTGTGCCCACCAATCCGGATGTCGCTTCAACTGAAAACATCTGTGTCCCTGCATCTAAACACATTGCTGCAGCAGAACATGGGATTGCAAATCCTTTACTATGTCTAGTTACAACGTGGTTTCCGTGGAAAGTTCCTGGACCGCCTCCTCCATAAATTGAGTGGGAGAAGAAACTCATACCTACACCTGTACCTTCCACACGTCCATAATCTACGCTAGGAAGACTAGTCTCATATTCCAATATGTCGTTGTAGTATAATATTGTGGATGCTATTCCTTGAGCGGCTCTAGATGCACCTATGTTAACAATTACTGCACTTATCAATCCAGATGCAGCGTAAGCATTCCATAATGCCCAATCTGTAGGTTCATATACTTTGTATCCTGACGGCATTGTTTTTGCTACTTTTATTACTCCATCGTCTAAGGCTCTTTCAACTAATGATGCAACAACAGTTCCCACTGTACCTTTCCCGTTTTCTTTGACCAAGTCAAATACGAGATTATTAGCGTTTAATCCCTGATATGCCATCCCTAAAAGATGATATCTTTCAAATGCACCTAATGCATCACCTGTTTCAAACATAGATGTATGTTCCAAAATTGAAGATAAAGCTACTGCGTTAAGGGTATTTTTCTTGGTAATTGCAACCACGTGGTTAGCCATTATATTTCGAAGACCGTATCCAAGTCCTTCCAGCATAACTGGCGGTCCAAGTAGGGCAGTAATGTTTGCCCCTGAGAAATCTACAGTTTGAGGATATCTTCCTAAAACAGCAGTTTTAACTGCAGGTGCATCGAACTTATCAACATCAAATGTATCTATGATTGCTTGAATTACTGCTCCTCCTGTTACTAAAGTGGAAACAGTATAATCTGCTGCCATAGTCATTCTCTGTGAAGGCAATTGTACCAGCATTTGTTTGCCCCCGTTGATGAGTTTGATGTTAAAATCATCATCTTCTTTGACTTGAATCATTCGTCTAATCTTTTCAGATATCAAGTCTACATTGTCAACCAAGGGTATTTTTAATTCCCTTCCAGGGACAAAATTTGATTTTCCACCGTAAGCTGCCTTTTCTAGTGATGTTTCTATTCCTGATAAATTAATAGCAACTGAACGTTTCACTTCATGCACTATTTTTTCGATTGTAGGATTTATCATGGGGCTAACTGCTTCTAAAGGAACATTTTCTTCTAAAAGCTTTCCATTCACCCCGTATAGGTCTATTCTATCTTCATATGTTGGCATTACTTTTACACCTCTTTTGATTGTTTTCATTTTAAAATGAAACTAGCAGGTAAGAAAAGCTACAAACGGCTTTAAGAATAAAAATTTGAGAGAGAGCAAACATTTGTTAGGGGGAAAAAGGCTCAATATAAATTTATCTCAGTTAATTTTTTTAAAACCTTTGTAGCAGTGAAAAAAAAACATCGTTATTAAATAAATATGATGTTCCTTTTCATTTTCCTGATTTTAACATATTTAACTTATAGTAATAATATGACTATAAGTTATTTTATAATTACTGGTCATTTAGTATATAAAGTTTGCAGTTAAAATAGTCTGATTGAAAAATGGTATTAAATAACTTTTACTTAATTTTAGAGATTAATCAAATGAATAATATATTAAAAAATTCTAAAAAATTTCTTTTATCAATTTTATGTTTTTAAATAGGACTAAATTGAAAAATAATGTTTTATACAAAAAAATATAAATAATTTATATCAATCTTATAGCAGCATCTAAGTTTTTAGAGATTTTATTAACGATCTGAGGCACAGTAGATGTTATAACAGCCATATTTGAATTTTCAAAGGCCTTTTTGTCATTGGATCCTGCACCAATAACATTTGAATTTAATTCTTCCTGCAAGTTATTTATTGTGGCTTTTTCTACCCACGGATCAATGTCACTGATAATAATTTCATCCACATAACCATCTAATTCTTTGGCCAAAGCCCATGAAACAAATCTACCTCCTAATAATGATACACTACTACCTTCCAAAATATCTACTACATCTCTGGTATTTCTTTCAATTTTTATATTTTTGTAAAGGTTTGAGTTTGCTAAAGCAACCCAGTGAGCATCACCAACCTCTAAAGATCCAATTTTATTAGGATATATATTATCAATTCCCACAATTTTCACAGCTCTAGCCAGGGCTTTTAATTCTCCTTTTTGAATGGGTACGTTAGTTAATTGACTTTTAACTTCCTCTTTCATAATTTTTATTATTCTAGATAGTCCAAAATTACCTCTTTTAGCCGTTCCTGGTGAATATCCGCACATATAACCATGATGATTCTTTGGAAAACCAGTAATTATTGCATTAAGACCCGCTCTTAAACCAACTCTACATTCATCTTCATACGCACCATTGGTTGCTACCACTTTTCCAGGAACAAGAATTCTGGCCATAGAAACTGCTTTTGCAAAGCTTTCCAACCTATTTTTAGATGTGTTGAATGGTCCACCTTCTAAAACAAACACATCAGCACCTAATTCAATTCCCTTTTCAAAACCTGTTATAAGGTCTTCATAACCGTCACCAACAAACATGATGGCTTCCACTCCCTTACCATACTTTTTGGCAAGTTTTGAAGTTTCTTCTGCTTCTTCTAATGGTGCCGCATGCCCTTCTCCACCTTGTTCACTGGTTAAATTAATTGCAACAGCAGAACTAAGTTTTACCCACTCTTCTTTATCCACTTCATCTTCTTTTTCTTTTTCAATAAGTCGTGAGTGTATTCTATCTCGGGGACATCCGTTATATGGTGGTCCGGCAGAATAACATTGTCCTGAACATTTTACTATTTCTTTAGGAAATCTCATGGGCCCATAACGTCCGAAATGATCAAGATCCAGCGGTACTTCAATTAATTCATTAACTTCTCGGATAATATCTATACTCTTCATGCCGTGTGATTCTGCAATATCTGCAAAGGCATAGGCACATATATGTATCGGTGCTCCTATCATGTCTGCTAAAATAGAATTTCCATAAAGGTCAATTTTATTGAGGTCAGATGCACAAGTTCCTACAATAATTTCAGTTAAATCGCAACCTAATGGAAATCTCTTAAAATTCATTCCCAGTTTACTGGCATCATAAGTATTGAGTTCTGACACTGCGTCCACCACGTCAACAACGTTTTTTGATGATTTACAAAGTTTTAATGCTGCATCCATATCATTTATGGATTCTTTTATTATTTCATGCATTTTTATCGCCTTTTGTAGTTTCAAAATCTTTTTAAATATTTCATTAAAATTCAGTATTTTTATAATTCCGTTCTAAAGCTTTATAGAATTAAATAAACGCATTTTATATTTAACTATTATCATTAATTTTCAATTTAGTATTACTAAGTTCTTAAATTAGTTCCTATTATTAATACTGGCGTAAAAAAATTAAAATATTGAAACAGATTATTCCATTTTAATAAAAAAGAAAATAGATACTCAGTATTCTATTAAATGGTCTTTAAACACTTTTTTCATGCTTTGGATTATTATTCAAACATTTTTCTCATGCATCTACGTATAGTACCTTCTGATGCATTTTTTCCCATTAAATTTTGCAGTTCACTGGTTAGTGCCTGTGCTGCCACTAAATAAGTAGGTTTGATATCAGATTTTTCAGCCCATTCCAGTACTTCAGAATTAAGTTTAGATAGGGTTGTGATTGCAGCATCCAGTTCGCCCTGTTCATCAAGTAAATGCATTGATTTAGCACTTTTTATGAGTAAATCAGGATTTATAGCTTTTAACATGCCATTTACACCTGAAGTTTCAACTAACGAGGCCATAGTTTGCAAAGTCATGAGAATCTGTTTTTCTACCATTTCTTTAGGTGCTTTAATTATTTGCGTGCCTATATAATAATAATCAAGGACACCAGAAAGGGTTACGGCAGTTACAAGAGATCCCATGTCAGATACTGCTGAGGAAACATCTGCAGGAACTATAAATGCTTCCTTTCCACAGCTTTCTGCCAGTTTTACGCATTTTTGGATTTGTTTGTCGCTGGCAATATCTATATTATTGGTAGAATGTCCCCCTATAACGTAATGTTCATGTTGTGGAGTTCCAGGTACTGCTGCCGGATGCATGGAAGCAATACCAATGTCTTTTCGATCTTTTCTAAGTTCTTTTTCCAAAACATAGTAAAGTACTAAAGGAGAAACTGTACATGTATTAGCGATGATTCCGTTTTCAGGAATATATTTGATAATTTCTTTAGCAATTTTAAATGTTTTTTTACCAAAAGGAGTGAACAATACTGCTATTTCTACATTTTTAGCTGCTTCAACATCGTCTGAAGTGATCTCCACCCCTGCATCTTTAACACTTTTCCAATGATCATCAGTGAGCATGTCCTGGTTAGGTTCAGCCAGATAAACTTCATGTCCGGATTGGGCAAACTCTATTGCCATTTTACTCCCACCGTATGGAGGTAATCCACCATATTTTTCAGGGAGATTAAGTTGTTTAACATAGAGATTCTGATTTCCTGCACCATATACTGCAATTTTCATTTCATTCACCAGATAGAAATGATATATTTATGATTATAAAGTTAAATGAGCTCATAACAATTATACAATATTTAAAAAAATTAAGGTTAGGTAGATCGTTCCAGAGGTCCGAGCTTTTTGATGGCATCATAAAAATCTACCATAGTCTTTTGGAACTTATCCCCTTCTGAAGCAGAGATCCATTCAAATCTGAACCTTTTTTCATCTATACCAAACTCCGGAAGAAGATCTTTAATAAATTTTGCTCTTCTTCTCCATTTGTAATTTCCAGCATCATAGTGACAATCTCCTATATGACATCCACCTACAAATACTCCATCAGCTCCTTCTTTAAAAGCTTTGAGTATCATCTCAGGGTTGATTCTTCCAGAACACATAACCCTTATGATTCTAACTCCTGAAGGGTATTGCATTCGGGCAGTTCCTGCGGTATCTGCCCCACCATATGAACACCAGTTACAACAAAATCCTAATATTTTTGGTTCATCAGACATATTAATCACCTTTTTAAAATTAATTGTTAATTTACTCCTTTTCAGGACTGTATAATGGTGGTAATTCTTCACTAACCCCTGCAACGAATCCTGTTTCATCTTCATATTTTTTCTGCATTTTTTGGAAAATCACAGCGATAGGAATTTCCATAGGACACACATCTTCGCACTGGCCGCAATTTATACAACTAAAACTTATGTGGGATAATCTTATGCCTTGGAATGTTAGAGGATTTGGAGGGATCTCGTTTTCAGTAACATAACATTCATTATCTAATGCACATTCTTTGCAGTAACAAATTGGGCAAACATCTCTGCATGAGAAACATTTAATGCATCTGTTCCAGTATTTGTCCCAGTTTTCAGGGGAAGGATAATTTTCTTCAAGATATTTTTCCTGAAATTTGGATGCCAGTTTTATCATGGCTTCCTCAATTTTACTTCTTATGACAATAGATTGGGGGGAAGGCTCTTTAACTGTTATATAGCCTTCTTTTGTAGCTGCTTCAACTAAATTTCTCCCTTTTTCAGTGTTTATTTCTATAAATGTCCATCCTGGTTCGGCTCCCCAGTTTCCACAGGCTATATCTGCGTTTCTAGGAATCTTTAATTCACACCTTTGACAGTTGCTGCGTCGGCCATAACCTTGTTCTTCAAGTTCATCTATTTCCACTGCTTTATGACTGCCATCTTTAAGTTCAATTATGAATTTTCCTTTGTCTATCTCTTCTTTAATCACATCATCTGGATCCACTTCATAGAAAAGGTCGATCATTTTCCTTGCTGTAACTGGTAATACTGTTCCACCACAGTTTAAACCAATTTTGTAAATATTATCCTTTTCGATTTGTTTTCTTTTCTCTAGTTCTCTTATGGCCATTGCATCGCAGGGTTTCACAGCTACAGCTAGTTTCATATCTTTCAGATAATTTTTAATCAGATCTCCAAACATGGTGGGAGCACAATGTAGAGAGCCACAGGTCTTTATTATATCATATGAGTCTTCAATAAGGGTTGGAATTCCATCATAAATATCTTCACCCATAGTTAATGCTAGAACTCCATCTACAATTTCCTTATCCAGGAGATACTGGAAAATAGAACTAACTGCTCCACCACATTCTCCCTTTTCTATTATTTCTTCATTTTTTGATCGAGCCAGTAAATATTCAGGATTCATATTTTATCACCTATAATTCAATTCCCATTTTTTCTGCAATTTTTTTTATTATAATTTCATCTTCAAGCACATCATCTGGTGTGGAGAGAATTTTTGAGATTTTTTGTGGTACTCCTGTGGTATTAATGAATGTTCCAGTTTTTTCAGCCCAACATGAAGCAGGGAGTACCACATCTGAAAGTAAAACAGTTTCGTTAATATGGCTGCTTTGAGTAATTAAAAAATCAATATGTTTAAGGGATTCTTCTGCAAAGGATGCTGGATTTGCTCCAACTACATAGAGTAATTTTACATTATTTATAAGATTTTCAATATCCCTTTTATCAAGAGCAGGAAGAATTTTCATTATTCCCCATATGTTGCAGTCCTCCATTACAGGGAGTATTTTAGATTTAGAATTTTCTGCAATATTATGGATAGTTTCAAAGTCTTTTTGGTTATCCAACTTATTAAATATGATAACAGATGATTCATTGAGCTTATTTATTAATTCCAAATCAATTGTATCTAAAAATTTAGAAATACTTTCAGTTTTTATATATTCATCAGAATTTATGCCGGTAAATGTTTTATTTAATGTATCTATCGTGATTATTTCTGCACCTTTATCTGAGGCTAATATTACTCTTCTACCCAGTAGAGGATTTTCTTTTATCACGTCACCCATTATTAAGATGAAATTTGAATTTTCCACATCCTCAAGGCTTGCAGTTTTTATTTCAAATTTAGGCATATTACCCGTAAAGAATCCAATATTCTCTATATTTAATGTGTTTGCAAGTTCTTTCAATGTATCCATTTCTTCATTTGCACATTTTCCTGAGCCTATTATCCCTATTTCTTCTGAGGAATAAGATTTCATTTTGGATACTACTACATCTAAAGCTTCTTCCCAATCAGATTTTATTAATTTGCTATTTTTATTTATTAATGGATTTTTCAACCTTTTTTCATCATCTATCAATTTATAACACTGTCTCCCTTCATAACAAGTTTTTCCTTCATTAACAGGGTGCCTTTGGTAGGGATAAGTTCCTAAAACCTTATTTTCGTTAGTTATTAAGTTTATTCCACATCCTAAACTGCAACTTGGACAAATACTATGCAATACTTCCATTTTTTCACCTTTAACTCTGTCATTAAGCCTAAAAGTCATTAATAATTCAAACAAGGATTAATTTTTGTGTAATTACTTTTTATAGAATTTTTTTTAGCTAATGAATCCTTTAAATATTGATTTGATCTATTTATACTGATATTAACGTCTTTTGTTAAATTTATTAAGTTTAACATGATATTCAGACTATTATCAAAGATAATGCCTGGTAAAATTGTATTTAGATCTTTTAAATCTTTAGATTCTATTTTATTTTCTTCTTTCAGGTTTTCAGATCCAACTATTCCATTAATTTTAAAATCTATGGGATATTCAGGGGAAGTTTTGATGAAACAGGAATATTCCATCGAAGACCTACTTTTTTCCATAAAATCAACGTGCCAATCCACATTTAGATTTAGACTAGATTTTTTTGGATTTGATTCAGGACGAATAATTTGAATTTTATTTACAGAGATTTTCATTTCGTTCACCTCTTATTAAATAACCAATAGTTAGTATTACTTATATATTATTTTTGATTTATTAAAACATCAAAAAAGCTCTTTTTAGCCAAAATACCTAATAATTCTCTTTTTTTTATTGATACAGAAAGAATTCTTTGGATATTAATTATAAGATATATTATTTATGATTTTTTTACAAAAAATTATTATCTATTTTTATCTTATTAACTATTTTATTGCTTTTTTAAGTTATTTATGGATATTTTAACATTTCAATATCATTAAAAATTAGTTAAAGTAGAATAATGGGTATAATATATCATTTCAAGACGTTAATTACATTATTAATATGTTTTATTAAATTAAATTATTGTTATTAATTTACAATTTTTTATTACTATCAATTTATTACTAATGTGGTTCTTTTTTAAAGATATGTATTAAGATCTATTGAAAAAGCTGGAAAGTCTCAAAATATTTTTAAAAATTAATACTTCTTTTTATAGTGTTTTTATTGGCTTTATTACGCCTAAAATTAAACCAAAATATTTATATTGTCTAATATTAATCCAACATATGTACTACTAAAAATGTTAGTAGTATTAACATTGTAGTAAAAAAAGGAGTGATAGTATGAAGATTGCAATATTAGGTGCAGGGTGTTACAGGACACATGCTGCAAGTGGAATAACAAACTTCACCCGAGCCTGTGAAGTTGCGGAAATGGTTGGCAAACCAGAAATAGCCATGACACATTCAACCATAACTATGGGTGCTGAATTAAAGGAATTAGCTGGGATTGATGAAGTTGTAGTATCCGATCCGGTATTTGATAACGATTTCACAGTAATAGACGATTTTGAATATGAAAAGGTTATTGAAGCCCACAAAGATAACCCAGAAAGTGTAATGCCACAAATACGAGAAAAGGTTAACCAAGTGGCTAAAGATCTTCCAAAACCCCCAGAAGGTGCAATACATTTTACCCACCCTGAAGACCTTGGTTTTGAGGTAACTTCTGACGATATTGAAGCAGTTGAGGATGCAGATTGGGTCATGACATGGTTACCTAAGGGAGATATGCAAATGGGGATTATTGAAAAATTTGCTGATAATCTTAAAGAAGGCGCTATTTTGACCCATGCCTGCACAGTACCTACTACTATGTTCCAGAAAATATTTGAAGATTTAAGCAGTGATGAAATGAATATTGCCCCTAAATTTAATGTATCATCTTACCATCCGGGAGCAGTACCAGAAATGAAGGGACAGGTTTACATTGCTGAAGGTTACGCCTCGGAAGAATCAATCTGTGACTTAGTTGATTGGGGTGTTGCTGCACGAGGCAATGCTTTTAAACTACCTGCTGAATTATTAGGTCCAGTTTGTGATATGTGTTCTGCATTAACTGCAATAACTTATGCTGGAATTCTCAGTTATCGTGACTCTGTAATGAATGTATTAGGTGCACCTGCCGGTTTTGCCCAGATGATGGCTAAAGAATCATTATCTCAGGTCACTGATTTAATGGATAAAGTGGGAATAGACCACATGGAAGAAAAACTTGATCCTGGGGCTTTACTTGGAACTGCGGACTCAATGAATTTCGGGGCAGCTGCTGATGTTTTACCGTCTATTTTAGAAGTAATGGAAAAGAGGAAAGGTAAAGGTCCTACCTGTAATGTATAAATTATTTAACCCCTTTTTATTTTTTAAATAAAATTCAAAGAAAATTAGAATATTCTATAGTTCTGCACATTCAGACCATTTAGTCTCCATGGATGGGTAAATAAATTATTTCATTAATATATCACTCATAAAAATATCAAGGTGCTAAATTGATAAAAAAAATCATCTCAAAAGCATTAAGAGAAGAAAAACTTGCAAAAAAAGAAGTATACGATCTGTTTAAAGTTAAATCAGGAGAACATGTTGAACAGATATTTGATGCAGCGTCAAACTTAAGAAATTCTAAGAATAGCACAATTAAACTAACTTCTACGGTCCATCTAACCAATATATGTAAAATAACGCCTAAATGTAAATATTGTGGTTTTGCTGCAGAAACTTCGCTGGATGGATATTATCATCCTTTTTACAAGTCAAATTATGAAATATTAAAAGCAGTTAAGGCGGTTGAAATGTCTGGAATCCCACGAGTTAGCTGTTCCGGTGCACATGGGTATCAAGGCCAACATGCAGTGGAAGCAAGTCGCATAGTAAAAGAAAATACTTCATTAGAGTTATTAGTGAATGTGGGAACGGATTTAAATCAGAGCTCTCTGGCAGAAATGGCCGAATATGGAACTGATACCATATGTTGTAATATTGAGACTTTGAATCATCAACTTTTTAATTACCTGAAACCTGGAGAGAGATTGAAAGATAGAATAAAAGCCTGTATGTTAATAAGCGAAGCAGAGCTTGAACTTTCCTCTGGACTGCTTATAGGGTTGGGTGAATCATATCAAGACAGGGTAAATCATCTATTTTTCCTCAAAGAATTTCCTACATTAGGTGAAATTCCAATTATGGGATTTAATCCATATCAGGGCACTCCCATGGAACACCATCCTCCTTGCAACTTGATTGAACAGATGAAAACTATTGCCATCACCCGACTCATTTTTCCAGATATAAGAATTACAGTTCCAACCCCTACTATTGGACCGGAAAATGTTAAATTTTCATTAATTGCAGGTGCTGATAACTTAGCCACGGTTATTCCTGAAAAATATCCTACAAATGTAAAGGGTGTTGGTTCACCTACTTACGGAAACTTGAAGGAAGTCGTAAATTGTGTAAAAGAAATGGGGCTTACTCCTGAAATATAGGTGGGTTTATGGTTTTTGAAGAGATTATTAAGAGTGCTTATGAAGAATCAGTTAGTGGAAAAAGGCGTGGTGATAAAAAAGATGAATTGGAAACTATCCAAGAGTACATAAGATCTTGTCAGAAAATTGTAGTTCCTAATCATAACCATGTGAAAACTGAAGCTATTAATGATGTATTAAAAAGGTATAATCTTCCTTTAGCAGAGCACCTAAAAATTAATACTAATTTTGCTGATCTTACACGCATTCCAGCCATTTATAAAGCTGTTTTAGCACTGGATATTTATGATTGTGATTTGATCATTGCCCGGGGACGGCTCGGAGTTCCTGGTTCTGGCTCTTTACTTGTGCTTATGGATAAAAAAGGCAGAATCCTTTCTGCTGCAACCTCCCCCTCCCATGTATTACACAAAAAAAGTTTAAAAGATGCTGTAATAGATGAAATGACCATTGCTCTAGAAAGAATAGGTTTCAAGGTGTTAAAATGATTATTAAAGAAAGAGGAATAACTGACGAGGTTTTTACTCTCCTTTCCACTATAAAAGTCTGCGACCTGGTTGACTTGATAATCGAGAAAAAATGCCTGGCCGCTTTAAATTGGATCAAATCATTAGATGTTAATATTGAACAGTCCACCATAATCGGAACCTATTTAACTGGAATTAGACTAGCAGAAATCCTTAGTGAATTTTCTAAAGTTAGTGTAGTGGACATAAACCCCCACCTTAAAGATATGATTAACTGTGAAATAGATTTTTATAATGATCTTTCTAATATTGAAGGTTCTGACTTAGTGGTGGACACCACAGGGTTAGGGGGTATCAGTTCGAAAGTAATTAGTGAATACGTTGATTCAAAAATATTTTTAGTAGAAGATCCCACATCTGATGGTAGTGATAAACTCATTAGCCAAAAAAATGATACTGCTAAACGATTAAAAGCTTCTGAATCTCAATACAAAGGAGTACTGACCACGGTAGGTTTAAATTCAAAAACTTCTGGAACCATGACTTTGACCACGGAAATTTTACGCCGTAGTTTAGGGGATATATTAAAAACAGAAGGAGTACTTTACGCAGTAGCAAATATGAATTTTTATGAAGGATTACTTTTTAAAGAAAAAGATATTAAAAAATTTTATCGACTTCTAAATCGTCCTTCCATTGTTATATCTTCACTTAAACCTGTTGCTCCTGATAAATACATTGAATATTACATTGAAAAAATAAAATGTAAGGTGGAATATGTTAGCATCTGAACTTTTCAAAATGATTGAGGCTAGAGTTCCAATGGAATTGGCCTTGTCAACAGATACTGTGGGATTTATAGGGCCGGGCAATCCAGAAACAATTGAAGTAAATAAAGTTCTGGTGGTATTGGATTATCATCATGAATTGGAACTTGAAGATTGGGATTTAGTGGTTTCTCATCACCCGCCTCTAGTTAAGCCTAACATACCAACCTATGTCATACATTCCAATTGGGACATTGTACAAGGCGGTGCAAATGATGCATTGGCTGAATCTTTAAAAATTAAAGTTTTAGATGTGTTTGATACAAAAACAGGAATTGGCCGTATTTGTTCAGCTGATATTTCGTTGGAAGATTTTTTAATAAATGTTGCAGATGTATTAAAAACAGAACAACTAAATGTGGTCAGAAAAGATGATGGTCATATTGGGAAGTTGGCTATTGTTTCTGGTTTTGGACTGAACCCAGAATACATACAGTTAGCTTATGATAAAGGTGTGGATTTATTTTTATCAGGAGATTTGACTCATAAAGGGGCATTAACTGCCATAAAATTAGGTATTTTTGTGGTTGATGCCACACACCAAGCAACTGAGGTTCCAGGTTTGATAAGACTTTGTAGGTTAATTTCAGAGTTTGGATTAACTGTTGAGTTCGAGTATCCTCAAATGCCATGGGAATTTTATGTCAAATAAATAACGGTCTGAACCGAAGTATTCCCTTTTTTGGAAAAAAACCATAAAAGTAATACTTTTTAGTAAAAAAGTATTTATAATAGTGTATACTATTTAGTAGATGAGGAGAAGGTGCCACAATTACTTCTCCGCCACTTAGCAATAAAAGGATACAAAACTTGATCAGTTTTGTTCTGGATGTTGCCTCCAGGGCATCTAATAAAAACAACCTTTCGCTCAAATGTATAATTCACGTTAGATGCCCTCACCTCTTTTTGAGTGATTTAATGATGATCAAAGAACTGGAAGATAGAAAAAAAATTGAAGAACTGGAAGATATGAAAATTCCTCGTGGGCATGTTATATTGGTAGGATTGGGCCGTTTAGGGATCAGAACTGGAATCAATTTAGTTCAAATACATCGGGGAGGCCCCCATAAAATAACAGCTATTGATGGTCAGAGAATTTCTGAGGCAGATGTTATTTTTAAAATGTTAGGTGGCACTACAGGAATGTACAAAGTGGACTTCTTTCATGAGTTAAGAGGTATAAAAGAAGTCGTACCCATTAAAGAGGACATTAATCATGAAAATTTACATCTTATCAACGGTGATGTGGTGAGCATCCAGATAGCTGGGGGACACACTGTACCGATAACTGCTTGTATCATAAAAAATGCATGGGCATTGGGGGCATCTACCATAAGCACAGCTGGTGTTTTTGGAATAGGTAATGAAAAAATAGAGGTAATGGACATTTCCGAGGCAGATAACAAGAATCCTGTTGTCAATGCTTTAAGAAAGAATGGTATTCGAACTAACCATAAAATAATATCCACCGGAAAGTTTATAAGGGACGATGAACCCGTAACGCCTTATGTCCTGGAAGAAATTGCTAAAATTACCACTGGAGAAATAATTAAACTTTTGAAGGATATTAAATGACAATTACAATATCTACTGCTGAATGTTTTACTCACGGGATGGTTGCCCGAGAAATACATGCCTATTCTCAAGGGTATCTTGGTGAATTTGGACCTAAATATCTTCAAAATATTCAAAAAGATGTATTGCTCCTCTGCGGAATGTTTATTCCAACGTTAACTGCTTTAACATCTATTTTAAAGGTTGAACCTCCTAAACCTCAAGAATTGATTAGAGGTATCAAAGTTTATGATGAACTCACTGATCAAAAAGTTGCATATCTAATGGCCAGAGCAGTTAAAGATTTAACCGGTGCTCAAGTAGGTATAGGGACGACTGCAGGGATAGGAAGAGGCGCAATAGTCATATTATCAGATGAAATCATGTTAAAAGCTACTTCAGATGTTTATGCAGATCTTCGTTTTCCTGATTCTGATTTGCTTTTGGAAAGACAGAGATCCGGTGTGCAGAAGACTTTGAGCTTGTTGGTTGAGCTTCTGGAAGTCTCATTATAATCAATAAAGAAGAAACAGTTTTATTTTGACAAGAATTTGATTTATACTAAAAATCTCATTTTTGTTGTTGTTTAATTATTCCATTTTTTTAATACACATCATTTCGTTGCAACCCTCACGGAATCGGTATTTCACGTCTAATATTTTTATTTTGCCTTCGGGTATAATATCTTTTTTTATTTTATTTACAAAAAATGATTTTTTTCCATCTCCTCGAAGACTTATCAGGGGATAAATTCGTACTTCACTGGTTACCCTTAACATTTCTTTAATAGAATCCAGATGAAACTGGTAGTTCAAACGGTCGTCGTATAAGAATAGAAGATGAGAAGAAAGGGCTAAGGTAAACGGATTATCATTAAATGGTAGGTAGGGTAATTGCGCGGTGATATACCTTTCTTTAAATTTTGTATAGTCATTTATGAAATTAGTGAAAGTATTGAATCGATCCTTAATCATTTTTTCTGAGTTTTGAAAGAATCCCCAGTTAACTTTATGTTCTAATCCAGAGTGAATTCTAAATAAAGTGGATAAGTCCTTTTTGAAAATTTTTTGTAGGGTGGCAGGGTCTTTACAGTACAGAAGATCAGTCGCAGTACTTTTTATTCCTTTTTTAGAGGCTATAGCGGTGAATGAACTTGCACCTGCTGCACAGTCCAACACTTTTTCTTCTTTTAAAAGATCGAAAGATAAATTGAACATCGAAAAATATTCCTTGTAACTCCTCCCTAAAAACCATATTTTATCTGAGGAATATGGATTTCGCATGTTATCATTGAGATTTGTTTGTACATTTATGAATGATTTTTTCTATCAAATTTGCAATCCTCAAATAAGTGGCGGCATTTAAAACCACAAATCTGGGAACATTATATTTTTAGATTATACGGTTAAAACAAAATTTATCATATAATACTTCCAACTATAATTTCAACAATAAATTAATACTATACTATGGCTTTATATTAATTAAGAATAGAATTAGTTATATAAAATTTTCTATAAATAATGAGTAATAATAACAATTTTTAGGAAATAAAATGTTATTTACCCATAACTAATTTAACTGGGTTATTTTATCAATGTTTATTGATATAATGATATAAATGTTTAAAGGAGATAATATGAGTTGTTATATGTATTGGGATAAAATTAAATCTATTGCTAATTCTCTTAAAGAATATGGTGAGTATAAACTCCATGAAATGCCACTGGATAAGATTATACCTTTATTGGACTCTGTAGAGAAAATTGCTCACGATAATGTTATTGACTTTGATTCGGCCAAACATATTTTAGATGACGAAAAAATGAACGAGGCACTTAAAATTATCAGGAAATTCTACGTCTATTTAGGTACCCGTCTGGAAACGGAAAAGGCTGGGGAAATATTGAATTCCACAGATCCTTGGGCCACATTAGAATCATTCCATTTTTTTGAACGTTATTTGGGATTGATAAAAAATGAAAATCAACTGGTAAAGTTTACAACTGAACAAAAAGTAGTATTTGTTGGAGGAGGACCCTTACCATTAACTTTAATTCTTTTAAACAGATTTTATAAAGCCCGCGGTGTTAGTATAGAAATAATTCCTGAAGTAGCTGAACTATCCCGTCAAATAATAAAAAAATTAGGATTAGATTCTCAGATTGAAGTTGTGGATGGAGATGAAACTACGCTGAGGAATGTAGACTACACTACCATAATGGTGGCAGCCCTAGCAGAACCCAAGGAGAGAGTATTTGCCAATTTATGGGAAATGTTGGACACCACCACTCCAGTTATATACAGAACATATACTGGTATGAGGGCTATTCTTTACTCTCCAGTTACTGAAAGGGCTACCCGGGGGTTTCACAAGGAAGTTATGATTCTGCCTAAAGGTAATGTAAACAACACCTCGGTTTTGGTTCGTAAAGTTGTTTAATGTATAATTTAAAAGCATAATTGTGGCTTTTATTGCGTTTATGTACCCTAAATTTCTAAAAGAATTAAGAGAATGCAGACTTTGCCCGTGGAATTGTGGTGTGAACCGTCTTGAAAAAGAAAGAGGTATTTGTAGAGTTGGGCTTCCTGAGGTAGCTTATACGTCAATCACCTCTGTTTTAAAGACTTTTGCAGTAACACTATTAGGATGTACATTTCGTTGTGTTTATTGTAATGCTTACAGACTTTCCCAGTATCCTGATACTGGATGGATTTACAGGGGATTTGTTCAACCAAATAATCTAATTAGAGAAGCTTTAAATGCATTTAAAACTTCTTTAGCCCGAAAAATTGGTGTTAAAATCATTAGTTTTACTGGAGGAGAGCCATCAATCCACACACCCTACCTGGAGGAGTTAGTATTTTTAATGAGAGAACATATACCCGATATAGGTGTGGGTCTGGCCACTAATGGTTTTTGCACATTAAGCACTATGAAAAGATTGGAAAACATTTCTTCGTATATCAATTTTGAGATTAAGGCATTTGATCCAGAATTACATCAAGCTGTTACTGGAGCCCATTCCCAACCAGTTTTAGATAATGCCCGATGGCTGGCCTACAACCATCCAGAAAAGATTCGTGTTTTTCGTACTGTTGTAATTCCAGGTATTAATGATTTAGAAATACCTAAAATTGCCCAATTTCTTAAAGATATAGATCCAACATTACACTATCGTTTAGTGGGTTTTAGACCTCATTTCCTGTTATATTATTATCCAGGACCTTCTCGTGATATTATGCAGAATTTAGTGGATAAATGCCGCGATTTAGGTCTTGAAAATGTAGATTATTCTGGTTTCAGTCCAGGGGGAACAATAATATCTCCTTCTTCGATTAATAATTCTTTGAATAATTCATATCATTTCTTAAATCAAGCAGGATGTTATAGTCGTCCCCGTAACTGTGGTAACTGCCCGGAAAATCAGCATTGTCCTGCTATTTTAATGGAACCTTGGACTAATAAATCTTTTTAAAATTTATTTTAATTATAAAACTAATCCAATTCAAAAATGCAGTAATAATAATAAATAAACAGTTAGAATGAATTAACTCTAAACTTTTTATAAAAATCTTAATAAATAATAAAATATTTAAAATAGAACTATTAAAATAAAAAATATTAAACTAATATAGTGTAAAGATTAGGGGCATCAGGTGTTACATTTGAGGACTGAGGATGTGTGAAATTGGATGCCCCTAATATGATTACTTTGAATTTAAATGAGGATTTTTAATCTTGTTTTCATTTTTATTACTTAATTTTTCTTTAAAAGAATAAATCAGATAATCCTCTGCTTTTGAATTTTTTTTACCTTTTATACTACTTTTACCACTCATTTTATCACCTCCCTAAAAATATTTAAGTTTTTTAAAGTTGAAACTTTAAAAAACTATTTTTTTTATTTTTTTATTTATCCGAATCCCAAGAGCAGGCCTCCTTGATAAACTATTAATGAAACCACATATGCTACCACAAAGGTATACCCTGCAGCAAATGTTGGCCATTTCCAGGAGTTGGTTTCTCTTTTTATTACAGCTAGTGTAGCCAAACAAGGGATGTACAGTAGTACAAATACCATGAAGGCATAAGCAGATAGAGGAGTAAACAATTCCTGTATTGCTGCAATAAATCCAGGATCTTCTTCTGGAGCTGTTTCTTCTTCGGCAGATGTTTCCTCGGCAGGTGCTTCTTCACTCGATGCCGATTCATCAGAACTCTCCTCTCCAATACCATAGAGGATACCGAATGTACTTACCACCACCTCCTTAGCCAGGAATCCATATATTATGGCAACTGTTGCTTGCCATTCTCCAAATCCAAGAGGTTCAAATACTGGAGACAAAGCAGTCCCTATTTGTCCGGTCACACTTTCTTGTGAAGCATATTCCACGCCAATAGGTAGACTACTCAAAACCCATATGATGATGGACACTGCCAAAATGATGGTACCGGCCTTCCTCAGGAAGAGTACTCCTCTTTCCCACATGTGGATAAGAGCACCTTTCAATGTGGGTAATCGATAAGGAGGAAGTTCCATAACGAATGGTGCTGACATTCCTTTAAATATTGTTTTCTTAAATATGGCTGCCATTATTATTGCTACAATTATTCCTAACACATAGAGTGAAAATATAACCCATCCCTGATATGCTACGAAAAATGCTGCTACAATTAGGGCATAAACTGGTAGCCTGGCACTGCAGGACATGAAAGGAACAATTAACATGGTTAAAAATCTATCTCTTTCATTTTCCAGTGTTCTTGTAGCCATTATTCCAGGTACAGCACATCCAAAACCTAGTATCATGGGTATAAATGATTTTCCATGTAAACCAACAAGTTTGTGCATAAATCGATCCATTACAAATGCGGCTCTAGCCAAATAACCACTATCTTCCAGTATACTAAGTATTAAGAACATCAGGAAGATTATGGGTACAAAGACCAGTACACCACCAACACCACCAATTATACCATCAACTATGAATGAAGTTAAGAATCCTTCACCTAAATGTGCTGCTACAGTTTCACCAAGCCAAGCAAACCCCTCTTCAATATAACCCCCTAAAGGATCACCTACAGCAAATGTTATTTGAAAAGTGAGCCACATTATTAACAAGAATATTGGTATTCCCAGATATTTATTAGTTACAATCCGATCTATTAAATCTGATCTGGTAATTTTATCTATCTTCGGTTTTTCAACTGATTCCTTAACTAGGCCGGCTATGAAACCGTACCTAGCATCAGCGATTATTGAGTCAGCATCTTCACCGAAAACTCCTTCTAAATGCTTGTCAATTTGTTTTGCTTTTGATAATATTTTTTTACTTTCATCAAACGTTTTAACTTGATTTATAATTTCCTCGTCATTTTCAAGAAGCTTGAGAGCCACCCAACTAGAAGGAACACGATTTTCCATTTTTAAATGTGTATCAATTTCATCAATTAATTCAGTGATATGATCTGAAATTTCGTTACCATATTCTATTCGATCAATTACATTTTTTGGAGATTCGTAAGCTTTTAATATGGATTTGAGAAGATCTTCTTCACCAGTTTCATCAATAGCCTCAATTTTAACCACAGGTATTCCTAATAATTGTGAAAGTGCTTTTTGGTCAATTTTGTAACCTTTTTCATCAGCAAATTTATTCATATTTAGTGCAAGAACAATATTTGCACCTAACTCCATCATCTGAACAGTTAAATATAAATTTCTTTCAAGATTAGCAGCATCAACAATATTAACAATTATATCTGGTTTTTCATTTATGATATAATCTCTGGAAACCAGTTCTTCAGCGGAATAAGCAGTTAGGCTGTAATTTCCTGGAAGATCTACTACTTCTATTTCATAATTGTCATATTGGAATGTTCCTTCCTTTTTTTCTACAGTTTTACCTGGCCAATTACCTACGTGTTGTCGCATACCAGTCAACCTATTGAACAGAGTACTTTTTCCAACATTTGGGTTTCCTGCCAGACCAATTCTTATTTTATCCATTTATTTCCCTCTCAACCATGATTTTTTGTGCCTGTCCTCGTCCAATCATTAAACGAGAACCTTTTACGTCGACTATTATAGGGCCTTGAATGTCGTTTTTAATTACTTTTATAAGAGAATCTTTATATATTCCAAGTTCACACAGTTTCTTTTTGAATTTACCTCCATGCCATACTTCAATAATTTTCAATTCGTCATTTTCACTGGCCATAGCTAAAGGTATCATATTATCTCGATCTCAATTTTTTTTGCTTCATCCTTTCGAAGAGACAGGCAATATCCTTTAACTCTGATTTCTATAGGATCCCCAAGAGGGGCTACTCTTTCAACTTTAATTTCAGACCCCTTAATTAGACCCATTTCCATCAAATGTTTTCTTGTATTACCTTTACCTTTGAAAGCAATGATTCGTCCACTTTCACCTTTTTTTAGATTATTCAACGTTTCTATCATGTTTTTGGGTTCCTCCATCCTTTGGTTTAAAACCTAATAATTAGGTTCAACTATAATGTTTCATGTTAGGCTAACCTAACATTGTTAGTTATACCTAACTTTTTTATTCCTTATAAAGGTTTCGCCAAAAACTATTCATGAAATATGAAAAATTTGTAAAAAATCTACAAGTTATCTAAAAATTAGTAAAGAAAATTAAAGACTTATTTATAACAGACTATTTATTTAGTTTCCTGGTTTTAAATGGAATTGCTCTGAAACTTTAAAAACTAGAGAACATGCTGAATACATCTACATTTACTTGTTAATGGATAAAAAGTGGGATTTGTTTGTTGAATTTCTAATCATAAAAAAACTTGAAAAACTATTGTTATTTCTATTAGTAATAAATTTTATATTGTTGATTTTGTTGTGACCAATTCTCCATGCTTTACACCTTTAATAGCCCTTATGTGATCTGCTAATTTTCTAATACTCCCAGCCTTCCCACGGACAACCAGAACTTCCAGACAAGTATGTTTTTCTACGTGTACATGGGTGGTGGCTATGATTTCAGATAAATGGAAGTGTTGGTAGTGTTGCAGCTGGTTTGTAACATCGCCCACATCATGATCGTAAATTATAGTCAGTGTTCCCATAACATCTTCCTGGTCAGTTTCAATGTGTGATTCAATAATAGATTTTCGTATCAGATCGCGGATGGCTTCTGATCTGTTGGTGTATCCCTTGTTTTTTATGAGTGCATCAAATTTTTCCAGTAATTCCGGCTCGAATGACACTCCTACTCTTTCTACTGTCATTTTTTTCCTCCATATTTTCATGGTGTTACCAACTTAAAAAATGTTGCTATGGAAAAACTTTTATACTCCCAATCATATAGGTAGCACGATCCTTTAATACGTGCTACTGAAATTAAATTATAATATTCATATTCTTGAAAAAAATCTACTTATTACTGGATTAACCTGTTAGGGGTGATTGAATGGTAATTTATAAAATAAGTTATTCAAAACAATTTAAACGTGCAAATATTCATAACTACGGCTGTAATTTCAACTGTTCCTGGTGTTCATATAAATTACAAAAAAGATCAAAACCAGATAAATTCCTTAAACTAGATAAAATCAAAAAAATTCTAAGTAAACTTGATATTGAACGTGTACACTTTGTAGGAGGAGAATTAAGCACATATCCTCTTTTAAATGAAGTTGCTGAATTTGCTAAAAAAGAACTTGGTCTTTATACTAAGATAGGACATTCAAATGGTTATGTTATTCCTAATGAATACATTGATGCAATTTCTGTGAGTATAAAAAGTTTATCTGATGATTTTTATATTAAACACACTGGAAAGTCCAACAAGCCAGTACTTGAAAATTTCAAAGAGGCTTACAAAATGGGTATCAAGGTTGATGCCAGTACTGTGTACATCCCTAACCTTGTTGAGCACGATGAGATTGAGAAAATAGTTAAATTCATTGCCCAAATCGATCCTAAGATTCCTTACCATATTACTGGTTACATTCCGGTTCCTGGTGCACCGTGGCGAGCCCCAAGTTGGAATGAAATAAGTAAGGCAAAAAATATTGCAGAGGAGTACCTGGATTTTGTTGAAGTATCATGGTTCCATTCATTTGACGATTATCTGAAAATGGTAAATGAGAATCCCCACTATCAAAAGGTAACCGTGGCCTAATAATAATATGAATAATAAAAAACAGAAAAAATAGGATGTTTTTAATTTGATTATTCATTCTAGAATATGAAATCTGTTTTGAATTTTTATTCTAGAACTGCTTTTTTACCCTTTGAAGATCTACCTTGTAGTCCCACAGAAAGCAGTGTTAGTATAACATAAACTACTGCCAAATAGATGTAAACATTTCGAAAAGAACTAACTCCGGAAGCACTGAAATCTAAGGCTGAAGACAGCACCGCTCCTCCTAAAAGTGATCCTGTATTAATAAGGATGTTCAGGAGGGCTTGGCCAGATGCTCTTTCTGATTTTCCTGTTTCATCTAGAAAAATGTAGTATAATGCGTTACCTACGATGGATGCATTTCCGATACCCACCAGTACTAATGATAATCCAAATACATAAATGTTGGATGCAAAACTCAGGATTACCATTCCAATGGCAGTAATAGCCCCACCAACCACCATGATTGGTTTTGCTCCTATTTTATCCAGGAGCTTACCTACAATGGGAGTGGTTATTAAAGATGCTACAGTCATTGGAAGAATCATGTAGGCGGCCATGGAATAACTGAGACTATAAGCCATGGATGCGAAGGTAGAGAAGTAGTAAGTTCCGGCCATAGCTAAATAACCAACTAAGGTGACAATACTGGCTATTAATGTGTCCCTTTTTTTTAGAAGATTAATGGGGATAATTGGTTCCAGTGCTTTTCGTTCAATCCACCAGAACACTATAAGTGCCAGGATAAAAATAGCTAGCAGGGAATATTGAAGCATTGCTGATGAAGATCCACTCATATTAAATATGAAGTAGGCTAGCGATGCAATGGCTATACCTAGGAAGACCATACCTTTCCAATCAAAACTACCGTATTTTTCACTTATTTCACCTGCCGGAAGAAGTGTATATCCTAAAATGACTACTATAGCTGCTACTGGTACGTTTATTGCGAATATCAAGTGCCATCCATAATTCACCAGGAAACCAGATATAGCAGGTCCCAGGGCATATACTAAGGCTATTATCACTCCGAAGGCACCTAATATGGTACCACGAGTTTCATCAAAGTAGTCTCCTATGATAGTAATGGCCAATACAGATAAAACTGCACCTATGCCTTGTAAAGATCTTCCTATTAACAACATTTCAAATGACTGTGAAAATACTACAATTAATGTTCCCAATAAGAATAAAAATGCATTCAAAACGTAAATATTTTTTCTACCATATCGATCTGATAGTTTAGCCATAACAGGAGTTCCCAGCAATAAAAATAGTATTTCTATATTAAATATCCAAGTGATTATGCTCTCATTAACTCCAAAAGATGTTTGTATTGATTCTAAAATAGGACTGATTGTTGAACCATCTATGGCTATCAGTATAGCACCTGCAAAAATAACAGCAAGTATTCTTGTTCTAAGACTATTTAACATATATTTCCCCCATTTACAAATATATTATTGTTCTGAGATTGTTTTACATTATTACAATTTAATACATGCCTTATAAATACTTATCTGTACATTAGTATTACTTTTTAAATACTAGACTTCATTTTAGTATTATCTCAGAGTGGGCTTTTTAGAGTCTCTTAAAAAGATCTTGCTATTTTTATAAAAAATGTAAAATCTCATATTTAATTTTTAATAATTGTTTAGTAATTGCGATCTCATTATCATGTAGATCGTTGGATTCATACATCAAATTGAAAGATTTAAAACATAAAAATAATAATTTCATTCTTTTTAAACATTTTGATGTTATTAAAACATTCTTTAAGGTAATACTATTAATTAAAAAGATAAAAAAAGTTTAAGGAGGTAGATGGATCATTTGTTGATTAGGCTTTTTTTTATGATCCACATAGATTAATTTGTTAATATATTATTTAAATTTTACTTTAATTTTTATAAAGTAAACATGAAAAAATAGTAAGTTTTATAATTCATATTTACTTTATTATTATTCAAGTATATTTTATAGTTTTAAAGTGTACTTAAAAATTGAAGGAGGTGAAAAATTGAGAAAACAAGTAACTTTACTAGTGATTACATTTGTTTTCGCATTAGCGCTATGTGGGGCCGTAACAGCTGAAGATTCACAGGGGGGTGTTGATACTGGCCAAATACCTGTAAATGATTCAGAAACGGGCTCTGAAGAAGATACAGAAATTCAGGTAGATGAACCTGATCCCCGGATTTATGGGTTGATAAAAGAAATTTACGATGAAAACACTGGGAATTATACAGATCTGGCAAACGCTATTCCAGTTAGTGGAGCAACTATTACCATAAAAGATCCAAATGACGATTCAGTAATTGCCACTGGAACCACTGATGAAAATGGAGAATATGACATCTATTTCGTATCTGCATTAACTGAGTTCAAAGTTGAAATTGCTTATTCAACTTACAAGACACAGGTAACCAATGTAACACCAGTGGGTGCACCTATACCAGAAGCCAACTTAAACCATACTTTCATGCCAGATATTGCGATTATAGCTTCCGTACCTGAAAAAGGAACTGGAATCAAAGATCTAAATAATCGTAGGCTAATATATTTGGACATGTGGGATCCTAACTCCTCGCCAACCAATGATTGGATAATGCAGTATGTAAACTTTGCTTTCATGGATATGGCCATGCCTGGAACCACGTGGGGAGATTCATGGTATGATGAATTACTCCAAAGTCCAGCAAATGCTAATTACATGATTTCAAACGGTTTTGGATACCCATCATGTGATACAGACACTGACCCGTGGGGTGGAGATGGTTTACACCTTTTAGGAGGTCATGATATTAATGACACAGCAGATACTGTGGAAAACACATACGTAGGTTCATATTATACACTGGCCACAGGTTTAGCATTGCAAACCAATCTTCAGTACATGCTGGAATATATATACTTCCTTTTGGGGGAAACAACCATAGATCCTACTCAAAATGGTAAAAGTCCGGTAATGGTTACACCTGACTGGGGATTATACCACACAGAGATGGGAATCCTATCTGCAGTTCCCACACAGGAACAGATCAAAAACTGGATTGAAGAAAACCCTGGATACATAGAACCCTACTACAATCTCAAATGGATGGAGGAAGATTACAGCACATGGGCAGCTACATCTCATGATAGCTTGTATGAACAGTTCGAAACATGGTATAATACTCACAAACCAGATATCACCAGCCCATTCATAGTAATTACCAGTTACACTCCAGGAGGAGTATTTGCACCAGCCATAGATGCTTTGATAACTGAATACGAAAATCAGGGCAGGGCAGTGGTAAACCTGTTTCAGGGAAGTACCAGCCCACCTATAAGCAGTTTATTAGAAGAACTGGTACTTGGAAAAGATGGTAACGGACCATTAGATAGAGGAGTATCTGCAGTTACTTCATTGTATGTCTGGTCTATGAACTATGCCAACCTTTTTGAAGGTGACGGAGCATTAAGTGAACTGGAAAGAATGAACATCAAGGCCATTAAAGCAGTTCAACTATATGACGAGGCAAGTTTAACCAATCCTTTAGGTGCCCAATATGAATGGACTTTTGCTGTGACTTTTCCCAGCTTTGAGGGAGTGTTCAGTCCAGTGGTCATATCTTACAGTGACCAAAATGATACTGAACATGTTATAGATCCTGGAATAAAGAAAATGGTTAATTTAACAACTCAATGGGCTGAACTCAAGGAATTATCCAATTCTGAAAAGAAAATAGCCATAATACTCTATAATTATCCACCAGGAAAAGCTGAAATGGGAGCATCATATCTGGATGTTTTCCAGAGTGTTCATGATCTTCTGGAAAAATTACAAGATGAAGGTTATGATGTGGGAGTTGAAGAAATACCCAGCCCAGAACAACTTTACACCCTTGTTGCAGAGTTTGGTAATAAAGGAAGCTGGGCACAAAATCTTCTAAATCAATATGTACAAAACAATCAAACTAGTTTAGAGATCAACGGACAATTAGTCGATGCATCAACTTACAGCGAATGGTTCAGTCAATTACCAGAAGCACTCCAAGAGCAGGTGATAGATAAATGGGGTCAGGCTATTGGGGATATAATGGCCTACAATGGATTTTTAGTTATTCCCGGCATAATGTTAGGTAACATTTTTATAACGGTTCAACCAAGCAGAGGCTGGGAAGAAGTGGAAAATTATCATGACCCTTATTTAGCACCCCACCATCAGTATATAGCATTTTATAATTGGTTGGAGAAAGTTTTCGATGCCAATGCCATGATTCACATGGGAACACACGGAACCTTAGAATGGCTACCTGGACGAAATGTGGGATTGCAGGAAGATGACTGGCCTTTCCAGCTCTCTAACATACCCAACATCAATCCTTACATTGTTTCTAATCCAGGAGAAGGTTTAGTAGCTAAGGACAGAGCCGGTGCACTAATAATTGACCACATGACTCCGGCAATGATCAGATCTGGTTTATACGGCGATTTAGTGGTTATTCATGACCTGATACACCAGTACGAAAACGCAGTGAATGTTGGTAACGACCAGATTCTACCTGCGTTAGAATCACAGATCAAAGCTAAAGCCAACGAACTCGGACTTGAAGATCAGCAAACAGAACAAACTTTCGACGAATGGCTTGAAAAGATCCATTTACAGTTACACGAAATTGAAAATGACATTATACCACTGGGTTTACACAGTTTGGGCAAGATTTTAACTGGTGATGAACTTGTAGAAGAAGTTTTCACTATATCTGCCTCTATGACTAATATTTTAGACCATATGAAAACTATATTATACCCGGCCATTACAATCAGCTACTTTGATATGCAGAAAGAAACCCAGTATGAAGATGAACTTGAGACCATAAACAATCAGATCAAAAGTTACATAGAAGCTATTGCAAATGGTGAAGATCCTGCCAGTTTAGGCGTTACAGACACGGATTTATTGGATGATCTAGAGTACTGTAAAGAGATTATAAATAAAATACGGGACAACCAGGAATGGGCGAATTTGTTAAATGCTCTTAACGGAGGATTTGTAAGCAGTGGTCTGGCAGCAGATCCAGCTTATGCTGACGTATTGCCCACGGGTATGAATTTTTACGGATCTAATCCTGAAAAAATGCCTACTCAGGCCGCATGGGAAACTGCTAAAAAGGTAGCAGATCAGTTATTGACGGACTACTACAAGGAACATGGTAAATTCCCAGAAACAATTGGAATGATCATGTGGGGTACAGAATTACTCCGAACTGATGCTATATCCATAGCTGAATTCATGTATCTTTTAGGTGTCCATCCTGTGTGGAATACTAACGGAGATGTCCAGAGCACATCAACTCTGATTCCACTGGAAGATTTAACCATTACCATTGACGGTGTTACAATGCAGAGACCTCGAATTGACGTGTTTACCACCATTGTTACAGGTAATGAACTCTGGATAAACCTATTAAATAATGCAGTGGAACTGGCTGCTGGAGCACCTGGAGAAACCAATGATCAAAATTATGTCAAAAAACATCTCACTGAAAACGACTCTTTGGATCGTGTTTTTGGTCTAAGAGGGCTTGTTTTGGAGGGAACTGGTGTATCCGATCTGGTGCCAAACACCAGTAAATGGAATACCAGCGATGAATTGGCTGATCTCTATCTATCCAGAGTATCTTATGCATGGAGGTCTACAGAAGACGGTGTCAGTATTCAACAAAACAGGAACACATTCCAGTACCTTCTGGGAAGTATGGATATGGTAACTCAAACCATTGACAGCACCTGGAGATTACTGGATACTGATGATTACTATGATTGGTATGGTGGAATGTTACTGGCATCCAGAAGTTTAGGAGGAAATCCAGATGCTATATTGGCCGATATTAGGAACAAAAACAGCGTGGTTACCAGAACAGTGCAAGAAGAAGTGGAACTTGAGATCAGATCCCAACTTTTAAACCCAACCTACATGGATTCACTTTTAAACACTCCCAGTGGGTGGATGGAATATGCATCCAGGTATGAGAATCTGTTTGGAATGGATGCTACTACCAATAGTGTATCTGACCAGATGTGGACAATGGTGGCTGAAAATTTATTAGACTCCCGATTCAGCTCTACAAGTGATTATCAAGCATTTGCAACCCAGAGCATGTTAGGATGGACTATTGAAGCTGCAAGAAGAAACATGTGGCAAGCTGATTCACAACTTTTACAAGCTTTACAAGACAAATACATTGAAAGTGTTAACCAATATGGAGTAAGTTGCTGTCACCACACATGTGCGAACTTGGCTTTTAACCAGTTTGTAGTAACAGGATCGTCTTTAAGCATGAACCAGCTTCAACAGTTTGCCAACACTCTGCAAGGTGCAACTGGAAAATCTGTTACACTTGCACCAGAAGGAAATTCAAAACCAAGTGGAGATTCAGGACAAAGCGGGACATCTGGGCAAAATCAGGGACAAACCTCAGGAACGGTCTCACCAGGTGAAGTTAATGCTGCTCAAGTAACATCAGAGGTAGGAGAGGTTTCCGACACTGGAAGCAGTGAAAGCAGTGATAGCACAGCTCATGAAGTATCAAAGACAAGTCAGGGAAGTTCTGCTCAGTCTATGTCTATATGGGCATTGGTTGGAGTTATTCTTATTCTGGTTTTAGTTGGTGCAGGATACTTTAAAGGAAGTATCTTAGAATTCCTGGGAATGGCTAAAAAATAAAATCTTTTTCCTTTTTTTCTTTTTTTATTTTATTATGCACCTTTGAATATTATTAGTACTAATTTTTTCAAATTAATAATGTTATTAATTTTAATTTTTGATTAATTATTTCTTTAAGTCGGTTAATGCGTAAATAACATTTTATTCAGGTTTAATTATGGTAAATAATCGTTTTAATGTTTAATTATTTTAAACTCTTCCAATTATTATGAGTTAAAAATGAACAATATTTATATATAAGATAATCATAAATATCCAATAAAATTTACTTTAAAAAAATTCAAGTAAAATTTAATTAAGTGAGGTGGAAAAATTGGATTTTTTAACACTGATCAGTTGGATAATGTTTATTATTTTAATCATTGGGATTATAATTGGTGTTTTTAAAATTTTTGAGAGTTCAAAACCACGTGTTGAGAATTTAGTGCTTATTGCAATATTGGTTGCAATTAGCGTTATGGGAACAATACCTACCGCTGCCCTACCTGGAGTACAGGCTGCCTCTTTTATAATAATCATGACTGGGATAATTTTCGGAAGAGAAACTGGATTTATAACTGGAGTTCTCACAGCCTTGGTTATGGATATGTTTTTAGGTCTGGGATATTGGACAGTATTCCAAATGATCGGTTGGGGGCTGATGGGATTAACTGCAGGAATATTCAGTTCTAGACTTGAAAATATATACTTAAGAGGAGCATTTGGATTTATATGGGGCTTCTTTTATGGATGGATTACAGATATTTCCATGTTAGCATTCCTCAGTACAGTTAATTTAAATTCTGTTTTGGGTGTTTTTGCTGTAAGTGCTCCTTTTGATTTAATACATGGAATTACTAATCTTATTCTCTTAGTTCTCCTATATGGAATATTTAAACGTATATTTACTCGAGCTAGAGATAAATTTGTTTTTCCAACACGGCAAAACAGTGCTACAAAGAAAAAAAGTTTAGATAAATGATAATTTAGATTATGGAGGTGTGTATATTAGTAAAATTATGATAAGTAATTAATCTGGACTTGATATTTAGATAAAGTCTTATAATTTATGGATAGTTAAAAAAAAGTTGCTCATTGGGGTAAATGTAATTAGAATTTATAAAATTTTATTTGAGGTGTTAAATTGGTGGAAAAGAAAAAACCAGCAGATGGATGGCCAGTTATAAATGGAGACTACATTGTAGGTGACCCTCAAAGTTGTGTGGCTGGTGCAACTCTGGCATCACATATTGAATCCATATTGACTGATGTGGGGGCGGCAATTGCTGGACCAGTTAAAACTGAGAACCTGGGAGTCGAAAAGATGATAGGTAATTTAATATCTAACCCTAACATTAGATTTCTTATTTTGTGTGGTTCAGAAGTACAGGGGCACATAACAGGACAAAGTATAGAGGCACTGCATGCAAATGGCGTAGACGAAAAAAGTAGAATCGTTGGGGCCACAGGCGCTATACCTTTCATTGAAAACATGCCCGAGGAAGCTATAGAAAGATTCCAGCAACAAATGGAAATAATTAACATGATCGATGTAGAAGATGTAGAGCAAATTCAGTCAACTGTTAAAGAATACATTGAAAAAGATGCTGGAGCATTTGAAGAGGAGACAATGGTTATTGAGTTGGAAGAAGATAAAGAAGAAAAAAATCTGAAATCAGAACCAGAAACTACATTGCTTTTTATAAAAAAACGTAAAAAAAGTGAAAATACGTAACCTCCACAATAATATTGAGATCCAAACAGTTAAATAATGCCCCTGAGGGGTAATTTCCATATTATATGGATATGAATAGGATACATTAATTAAAAATGAAACTAAGATTGGAGGATTCTAACTGAGCTCTTCATATGATTTAACAAATTCTAATCAAAAAATTAAAGATTTATCTCATGATTTCAAACTTATTTTCAAAACAGGCACGGGAGAAAAGGTTTATTGTTGTGAAGATTCCATTGTTGTAAAACTGCCGAAAGAAAGGAATTCATTAACTACCTCGTGGCTAAATGGTGGTTATAAAGAAAATATGGATGCGATATTTAATCATCAATTGAAAAAACCAGGAAAAAATAATCCAGATGGTCTTGAAGGCCGCAGTGTTTTAGAATATATGAAGATCACTGCAAAAAGACTTGGATTGAATCATAGGAGAGTTTCAGGACTAATTACTGCCGCGTCTATGAAAAATGTAGCTATATCCAATAAAAGTTTCAGGGGCCTGGAAGTAACAGCAATAGTGACTGGAGGAGTTTATAATAATGGGGGTCGTGCTGGAGATCCTGCATCCTATTATGAAAAGGATGGTAATTTTAAGTTTATAGTAGGAACTATTAACACCATTTTAATTATAAATGCTAAGTTACATGAAAGTACACTTTTAAGAGCGATTATGACTGCAGTAGAGGCTAAAACAGTAGCTCTTCAAGAGCTTATGGCCCCTAGCAGATATTCTAAGGGCATAGCCACGGGTTCAGGAACAGATAAGATTTCCATAATTTCTAATATGGAAAGTAAAAACGTCTTAACCATTGCAGGTAAACATTCTAAGTTAGGGGAATTAATTGGAAAATCTGTTATTGAAGCCACTAAAGAAGCACTTGCAAAACACACTAATTTAACACCTGATTCACAACGTGATATGCTTACCAGATTGGAACGTTTTGGAATAAATGAAGAAACTTATTGGAATTTTATAACACCGAAACAGGGGACACAAAAAAAGGAATTTATAGGAAATCTCAATAACTTTTCTAAAAATACGTTGGTGGTGGCTATGGTTTCTTCTATTTTACATATTATCGACGAGATAGAATGGAAATTAATCCCAGAACAGGCAGGTAAAAAAACAGCAATTTCGATCATGAAAACACTTCCTCAGATGCTTAAAATTGGAAAATTCTCATTTGATGATGAATTATTAACTGAAAATGATTCTATCCTTGATAATTGGATTAGAATTAGCTCATGGTGCGTAATGAAAAGTTAATAACTTTTTAGTGATACAGCTCATCTATGATCTCAACTTTTTTAAATTATATCCAGTTGCAATAAAATGAAGATAATATACTAATTGTACAATTCCCTTTCGTAAAGATGTTAATGTGATGGTGATATGATGAAATTAACAGTAATTCATCCTGCAGTTTACATAATTTATTATTTAGTTTTAATAATATTTGCCTTCCTTTTCAATAATCCATACTATTTAATCTCGTTATTAGTTTGTGTTTCGGTTTTAATCACATTACAAGGTATTAGTAGTGAATTTAAGAATTTAATCCGATTTTTTATTCCTATGTCTTTATTGATCATCATTTTAAATCCTTTAGTATCCCATGTGGGGGTTACAAAGATATACCTCATGGGAAATTATTTTATTACACTGGAAGCTGTGACATATGGGATTATAATGAGTTTATCTCTTTTAATAATATTATTATTGTTTACATCTTACAGTAATGCCGTTTCTTATCAGGAAATGCTTTATATTTTTTCAAAGAAATTTCCTAATATTTCAATGATAATTATAATGGCCCTTAGATTTATTCCATTATTGAATTTCAGATTAAGTGAGGTAAATAAAGTATTCCAGTTTGACCAGAAACATTCTAATAATGAAAAAAAAGATGAAGGCAAGATAGATAAGCTTAAAAATACAGCTAAAATGCTGGCAGTTGTTGTATCATGGTCTTTAGAGGAATCTATGCTTACTGCGAATTCAATGAAGGCCAGAGGATATGGTATTACTCAGAGAACCAGTTATTTATCATTTAAATTTAGAAAAATCGATTATTATTTCATGGTAATTGTATTGGTTTCAGCCTTGGTTTGCATAGCTGGCCTCCTACAGGGTCAAGGCAGGATAGAAATTTATCCACAATTGAATTTTTCATTTTCTGAAAACATATTTAATATGTATTATTTTTCATTTTTAATCTTGTTATTACCATTAATCTATTTAGAATTTAAGGAGAGATTAGTATGGCATTAATCAGCTTTAAAAACTTTAATTTCAAATATTTGGATACAGATAAAAATGTCCTCTCTAACATAAATTTAGAAGTACTCCCTGGAGAGTTCGTTTTATTTTGTGGACCCTCTGGATCAGGCAAAACCACATTGTTAACTAACATAAAAAAAGAAATACGCCCAAATGGGCATTATGATGGGAAAATCTATTATGATGGCACTGATTTAGAGGATCTGGAAGGAGAAAGATCAGCTAGTGAAATTGGCTTTCTATTTCAAAATCCTGAAGATCAATTTGTATCTGATAATGTTATCCAGGAAATAGCTTTTTCTCTGGAGAATGTTGGACTGCCAACCCAGGAAATTCGAAATAGAATTGCTGAAATGGCAGCTTTCTTTGGATTGGACAAATATTTGTATAAAAAGGTGGATGAATTATCCGGTGGACAAAAACAATTGGTAAATTTATGTTCGTTGTTGGTACTAAAACCTAAATTACTACTTTTAGACGAACCAACATCTCAATTGGATCCTATTGCAGCTTATGACTTTATATCCATGCTGCGAAGACTGAATGAAGAATTTTCAATCACTATTATGGCCACAGAACATAAAATAGACAATATATTCCCTTTGGTAGACAAAACTGTTTTTCTAGATGAAGGCTATATAAAATATATAGATAAAGCAAGAGAAATTTGTTCCAGGGCATGGAAAGACAATATATTCAGTAATTATCTGCCTTCGGTTACTAAACTTCACTTTTTATTACAATCTAAACATGATTTTTTGAGTCAACTTGAAATTCCATTGAACATACGTGAAGGACGACATGAATTAAATTTTCTGGATAATAAATTAAAGCAATCATTCAACTCCAACTTATTAGACTACGATTTTAGTCTTGATAAAAATATATTTGAAAAATCAGAGAGTGATCCTAGCAAAAATAGCCATAATAACTCCAATAGTTTGTTAAAATGTTATGATGTTTGGTTTGGTTACATAAAAGAACACATAGTTTTAAAAGGAATTTTTCTCGATATAAACAAGGGAGAATTTCTCAGCATATTGGGAGGTAATGGAACCGGGAAAACAACTTTAATGCAAATTTTATCAGGCTTGATGAAACCCCAAAAAGGCGATATTAAAATTAAAAAGGGCAAGACAATGGGTTACGTTCATCAAAATCCTATGATACATTTTTGGCATGATACTGTAGAAGAAGAGTTATCCACCTCTTCGTTAGAGGAATTAGAAGATAAAATTAAATCTAAAAATTCTGCCAGATTTAAAAAGGTAGGTAGTTTTTTCACTCAAAATAGTTCTAAATCTAGAATTTTTGATTCGGAAAATAAGCGTTCCATATCTGAACATGAAAGGGAAGAACTCATAGACTTTTTTGGTTTATCTCATCTATTAAGTAAGCATCCTTACGATTGCAGTGGTGGTGAAAAACAGAAAATAGCCATTGCAAAGGCTTTACTAAGTAAACCCGACATCTTATTTTTAGATGAACCTACCAAAGGTTTAGATCCTATTTCAAAACTGCATTTAGCCAATATATTGAAGAGGTTGCAGGAGTCTGGTTTAACAATTGTCATGACCACTCATGATATTGATTTTGCAGCAGAATATTCAGAAAGGTGTATGATACTATTTGATGGAACCATACAAGTGGATGCTAGTCCTAGGGCAGTATTTTCTAATAATAATTTTTACACCACCTTCATGAATCGTTTAGTCAAAGATTATTTACCAGATTGTATAACGTTAGGTGATGTTAAGGATAAATGGATTGCTTAACAAGTTTTTCAATTTTTAACCAACTATAAAAATAGGCAAATAAATAAAATCAGGATTTCATCTTTTAACTATCAGATAACTGTTACTATGAGTTATTAATAATTTCTTTTAACAAATTATTTTAAGCCAATATCCATAGACCAGTATCCATCTCTCCAGTATTTTTCTTTAGGTTTGACTTGTAGAGGGAATGAAAATATGGGTCCGTCTATCACCAAGGTGTGAAACTCTCCTCCTTCACCTGAAATATCAATATCTGCATTTTTAAAATCTTGGACCATATCCCAATCAAATATTTTACCTAAATATTCTTTGGCTACAACATCATCCTTTACAGAGATTACCATGGCCTTAAAATTTAAATCTAATAATTCTTTAACCAAACTTTCTCTTTTTTTCTGCCAAAGTGGAAGATAAGCTTTTATTTGTACTGAGGAACAAACTTTTTCTAGCCATTTTCTATGTTCTTCTAAGTCTATATCTCCAAAAATTCCATAATTAGTATCATTTTTTTTTATTTCTGATAAAACAGAAATAAACTCTTCTTTGTAACCCTGCCAGCTGGCAGAACCAAATATAACTGGTATTTTCAAAGATTCAGCCTGTTTTTCTATTATTTCTCTGGGAATTCCATGAGATCTGGATCTTTGTCCGTTTTCGGTTAACATGTTAAAAAGATATGAAGGTACGCCTCCCTGATCAATGGCACGATATAATGCTAAACAGGAATCTTTACCACCGCTCCAAGAGCAAAAGAAAGAGGAGTTATTTATCATTTTTTTACCTCCCGACTCATTAAAAAGGTTATCTATAAATTTAAGAAAATTTATTTCAATTTGGAATGAAGATGTTCTAATTTTTTTTATTAAGAGGGTTTATTATAAATTTTTTAATTAAATCATTTGTGTATTAAATTATAGTTGCCAAAAAGGATGTCTTATTTTATCTTAAACTATTTAATTTTCAAGATTTGGTTAGTTAAACTATTATATAAATTTTACTTTATTTTTTTTAAATTTTACTTGAAAAAATCGATAGTTATTTATACAATTTTTGTTGAATTTGATTTAAGTAAACTTGAATAATATTGTTGATCTTAATTTGAGTATACTTGAACTTTTATATTTAGTAAAATTAATGGAGGTGAAAAAATGAAAAAACAAGTAAAATTACTATTAATTACATTTGTTTTTGCATTAGCAATTTGTGGAACAGCGACAGCAGAGGATTCAACTGGGGGTGAGTTGGAACAACCTATTAGTGATGATCCAACTTCAGAATCACAAGATCAAGACAGTTCACAGAGTAATGATTCATCCACAAATACTAATGATAATCAAGAGGTAGATCCTGAAATAACGCTGACTATAGAACTGGAACATCCAGAAGCACTATATGATGACCGGTTACCTAAGGTTGTAGTAACTGACAGCCAGGGTAACATTATTGAAGACGTAACCATTACAAAAACTGGCGACAATACTTACAAAGTCAATTTTATAAGTAGTCAAACCAGCTTCAATCTTAATGTAAGTGCCTTGGGACATGTACCTCAAGATGTGAATGTAATAGTTTCAAGCATCAACCCTGCAGATCCTGTGCTTTACGGTCAGGCAAATGTGACATTAAGGGCTTACAACATGCTTATATTAAGCGGATGTCCCAACTATTCAAAGCCCATAGTTGTATCCAATCAAAAACTTAGAGATGAAGGATATTACTTTAACCTGAGTTTCTTTACCAACACCGAACTAACTTCAGGAAATACCACTATAGAAAATAAGATAAAACAAATGGCAGCAAAGGCTGATCTTATTGTTCTTGAAATGATAAGTGAAGTAGACACAGTTAATAAAGTTTATGAACTCATAAATGGAACCAATGCTCAAATAATAGCTTTAAGGTGTGGTGTGGGCTTTATTAATGATCCAACGATAGATTCCAACGACACTGAACTTCGAACGTACTGGGATGGAACTGGAGAAGAGAACATGGAACGATTCCAGTTGAAGGCACTGCAATACGCGGGAATGTTTGTTGATCCATCCAAAGATTTAAGTCCAATAAACTGGCTTACTGGATTTATATATCATCCAGATTCAGAAACACCAATGTTCACCAGCTTGGAAGAGTACCAGAATTGGTACATAGAAAGCGGACATTACCAGGAAGGAAGACCATGGGTGGGGATGATGGCCTATGCATCTACATTTATCAATGGTAACAGCGAAATGCAACAACAGATACTCCGAAGTCTGGAAGAAAAAGGTTTAAACGTGATCCTAACGATAGGCAAAGGAGACGCAGACAGAATAAATGCCATAAACAATTTCTTCATGGATGGTGACACATGTATTATAAGCGCTCTGGTAGCGTGTGTTGGTTACAACATGGTCTATGGTAAACCCGAAGAAAGTACAGTCCTACTTGAGAAATTGAATATCCCTATATTCGCACCTATTTATTCCTCCGATTTAGAAACATGGGAAAATGACTCTTCAGGCCTTTCCAGTGAACTATACTGGCAGGTGGCCTGGCCCGAAATGGAGGGAAGGATTGAACCTGTGATGATGGGAGGGGTTACATCCAATGAAACCGATCCTTATACAGGAATCAATATCCAGCGATACACTCCACTACAGGACAGAATAGAACGAATAACCAATCGAGTTTTAAACTGGACACAACTTCAAACACTTTCAAATTCTGAAAAAAAGGTAGCATTAATCTACTACAATTTGCACGGTGGAAAAGATGGGGTAGGGGCCTCATATCTTAATGTTCCTGAAAGTATAGCTGAAATACTTAAAGCATTAAAAAATGATGGATACACAGTCCCTGACGATTACTCAGTAGAATACATAATCAACATTCTAACAACAGTTGGAAATAATGTTGGTTCATGGGCACCGGGAGAACTGGAAAAACTGATAGAAGCAGGTGCTATAACCATATCTTTAGACGAGTATATGGAATGGTTTAATTCCTTACCAGAAAATCTTCAACAAGAAGTTATAGACCAATGGGGTCCTGCCCCTGGTAATGTTATGGTATATGAAGATAAAATAGTAATTCCGGGTATAATGTTGGGAAATATATTTGTAGGTGCTCAACCAATGCGTGGATGGGGAGAAAATTCGACAGATATAGCACATTCTGCTACATTACCACCTACTCATCAATATATTGCATTCTACATGTGGTTACAAAAAGGAATGGAAACCAATGCAGTAATACACCTGGGAACACATGGAACTCTGGAATGGCTACCTGGAAGAAGTGTAGGACTCGGTGAAGACGATTGGCCAGATGTTTTACTGGGTGATGTACCTAATATTTATCCATATATCGTGGACAATACTGGAGAGGGAACCCAAGCCAAAAGAAGAGGATATGCAGTTATAATAGACCATTTAACAGCTCCAATAATTGTTTCTGGATTATATGGAGATCTTGCTCAGTTACAGGATCTTATAAACAGTTATGACAACACTGAACTTCAAGAACGAAAAGAAATCCTTAAAGCACAAATATTGGAATTGGTTGAGAAATTGCACCTTGACGAGGATTTAAACCTTAATTTGGAAACTACAGAATTTGAAACCATCAAAAACATGGTGGAACACAATTTAGAAGAATTATCTGCAACGCTGATGCCTTATGGACTTCATACCTTTGGACTTGCATTAGAGGGAGAAGTTCTGGATCAAATGGTAGAATCCATTGTAAGTTTTGACCCTGCAAACCGGGACAATGCTGAGTTCAGGGAGATGATTAGAGAATTACTCTCTCAAAACTTAGAGATAATGAATCTTCTTGCTGCACTACGTGGAGAATATATTTCACCATCTTTAGGTGGCGATCCAATACGAAGAGCTGAAGATGTCCTACCAACTGGTGTGAACTTTTACTCTTTTGACCCCAGAACAGCTCCAGACAGAACAGCGTGGTTAATAGGCATGGAAATGGCAGATGATATGCTGGAAGATTACTATCAAAAAAATGGATGCTATCCTGAAACTGTGGGTATTGTAGTCTGGTCTACAGAAACAATGCGAACCGTTGGTCAGAGTATTGCCATGATCTTAAGATACATGGGCTTGGAACCTGCATATGATAGTAAAGGTCGATTCACAGGAGTTACTGTAACCTCTCTAGAAGAGCTTAACAGACCTCGTGTGGATGTATTAGTAACCATAAGTGGTCTTTTCAGAGACACGTTCTCTTACACCATAAATATTCTGGACTCAGCAATAAGAATGGTTGCCAATCTATCAGAGACCACAGAGGACAATTATATCAAAAAACACTATTTGGAAGATCTTGGTGAATATCTACAAAACGGAATGAGTTCTGATGATGCAGATATTTTAGCTGGAGCCCGTATATTCGGACCTCCACCAGAAGCCTATGGAACCGGAGTGGCCCAACAGGTACCTTCAACCTCAAAATGGGATGATTCATCAGATTTGGTTGACACCTACCTTTCCAGGATGTCGTATATTTATGGAAATAGTGCGTATGGTATCAATGGATTGGAAGCATTCAAAAACCAGTTAAAAAATGTGGACGCCACTATACAGGTTAGAGATAACAACTACGGTCTTTTGGACAATGACGATGTTTACCAATACCTTGGTGGCCTTACTCTGGCTGCAGAAACTCTTTCAGGTAAAGATCTGAGTGTTTACATTGCAAATACTAGGATCACCCCTAAAATCGAGACTCTGGCAGAGTTCATGTCTAATGAAATCCGAACTCGGATGTTGAATCCAAAATGGACGGAAGGTATGCTAAACGAAGGCTTTTCTGGAGCAAACGAAATAGCTAAAGAGATAGGTTATCTTTTTGCCTGGGATGCTGTAACCTCTGAGGCAGTAAAAGATTGGATGTGGGAAGAAATTGCCAATACTTACGTATTCAATGAAAACACGCGCAGCCAGTTTATGGAGGCTAATCCTTACGCATTCTCGTCGGCTGTGGCGTGGATGTTAGAGGCTATCCATAGGGATATGTGGAGTGCAGATTCTTCAACCATAACCCAACTGGCCAATTACTACATACAGACTAATGTAGAGTATGGAGTCACCTGTTGTCATCATACCTGCGCTAACTTAAATTTCAATCAGTGGCTTGTTCAAATGTCCTCTCTAAACACACAACAATTACAGCAGTTCAACAATGTTCTGAAAGCAGCGACTGGAAATTCAGTAACAGTTCAAGATAATTCTAACCAAGGAGATTCAGCCAATCCTGGTTCTAATCCCTCAACTGTTGATGTAGCTCCACAAGGTTCAGTTGGAGAAGTTCAAGAATCCACTGGACAGACCGAAGGTTCTGTTGGTGAATATTCCAAAACATCAGAGGTATCAACTTCAGATGTTGGTGATTCCCAGCAGACATCCTCCAGTCAAAATTCCAACTCCTACGAGGTTACAAAAACCGAAGCTCAAAGTTCATCACAAAGTGGGATGCCTACTTACGCACTCATAGGTGTGATTCTGGTTGTAGGGTTGATAGCATTTGGATATTTCAGAGGTGTTAAAAAGTAAGTAGACAAGTTCGAGTATTAAAACATTCAAAAATTTGTTTAGATAGATTAGAGGATTCAAATCCTCTCTTTTATTTTTTTAAATAAATGAGGATTGGGATCAATTAAAGTATTAAATTTCTTCCAATTACTTTATAAAAAATAATACATTAGTAATTGGTATTACTATTAATTGAAATCACGGTTCTAAAGTAATAATACCAAATAAATAGAAATTATTATATATTATAAAACTAAATGTGGATTTGATAAATATGTTGGAATTATTATGGAAATTAGGAGTATTATCTGCAGTACTGGTTTTTGGAGTTAAAATTGGCCTAGCAATGGGTTTTGCTGGGTTATCAAAGAAATTAGCGGCAGTTATTACTATAGGATATGGATTGGGTATTTTAGTTCTAACCAAAATTACCGAAGGATATGCAGATGTTCTTCAAAAGGTAGTATATGATTATAATTTTGTTATATTCATCTTAATGGCTATAATAATATTTTACGCAGGTTTTCACACAGTTAAACAGTGGAAAATCCACAGAAAAAGTCATGCGAAAGCTTCATGCATGGCCATGGTTGCACCATGTCCCTGTTGTTTTGGAGCAATTTTGGCAACAATTATACTAGTTTCTCCTCTTATCGGAACATCAGCCTTTTCTATAGGACAGTATGCTGCTTTATTTCTAAGTATTATTATTGGTATATCATATTTAGCTTCGAATTATATTGTAAAAATTTCAAAACAACCCTACCCTGTATTACTTGGAAATTACATGATCTTTGTAGGATTATATTTTTTAGCTTCAGCTATAATACTTCCTAACATAAATTCAGTATTATCTTCTGAAATTACTCCTTTAACTATACCCTCAGCAACTACAATAATATACGCAGTCGTTGCAGTGGTAGTATTAATGGCTCTAGGAGTTTACATTTCCAAAAAAACAAGTCCATTAATTGAATAATCAGAGGTGATATAAATGGTGGCAATACCTGGCAGTGAAATACTAAGTAGCAGTTTACACGTAATATCTCAGAGTCTTATTATACCTGTTATAATAGGCCTTTTACTTTTCATGTTATATGCGATAATAAGCTTCGGAGGATTGATTTCAGAATATTCTGGTAGGATAAGATACAATATTGGAGAAATAGAAAATGTTATAAGGTCTATTGCAAATCCTGGAACTCCTGAAAAAGTCATATCTGTGGTTGAAAAAAGCAACATGCCTCAATCATATAAGGACATTTTGATCAATTTAGCATCCAATAGTGATCTTGGTGAAAAGTCGAGAGAAGCTCTAGCCAGAAAATTAATTGAAAACGAAGAACTTAAAGCAGCAAAAAGTCTGGAAAAAACAGATATGGTTACAAGATTAGGGCCAACACTGGGTTTAATGGGAACTTTAATTCCTATGGGACCGGGATTAGCAGCTTTAGGTAATGGTGATATACAAGGACTTTCTCAAGCCATAATTATTGCATTTGATACCACAGTTGTGGGGTTGGCTGCTGGTGGAGTGGCTTATGTCATATCCAAAATAAGAAGAAGGTGGTACGAGGAAAACCTTTCTAACATTGAAACTTTAACTGAAGCTGTTTTGGAGGTTTTAAATAATGCTAAGACGCAGACGCCTGTTATCGGCTGATCATGAAGAAGATCCAATGGCAGGTACCGCAAACTTGGTGGATGCTATGCTGGTTTTATCAGTTGGATTTTTAATTTTCTTAGTTATTTCATGGAATATGCAGAGTGTGGTATTCAGCGATGCATCTCCTGAGGAAAAAAAACAAACTATGGAAGCTATGCAGAAGGCAGCTGAAGTAGAAATGGGTAAAGAGATAAATGATACTCCCCAATCCAATACTGGAGAAGGAAGTGGATACGTGGAAATGGGAACAGTTTACAAGGATCCGGATTCAGGCAAACTGATCATGGTAGAAGGTTGACTCCTATTTTTTTCTGTTATGCATTGGATAAACTTCCCTTTTTACTGTTTAATTACCTTTTTACATTTTAAATACTTTTTTTATTAATTTTTTCCATTTATATCTAAACTTTATATCTAAAAAATATAATAATTGTATTAATCACTGGTTGAGAAAAAATGATAATCCCTGTTTTAGATTTAAAAGATGGAATCGCAGTTTCAGGAAAGGCAGGTAAACGTGATACATACCGACCACTACAAACAGTTTTTAGTAAAAATTCACAGGCTATTGATATAGCTGTTTCACTAAAAAAAGCAGGAGCATCCAGAATATATATTGCAGATTTGGATGCTATAGAAGGAGTTGGGACAAACTCCCCAATTATAAAAAAAATAAATAAAATATTACCGGTCATGCTCGATTGCGGTGTATCTTCAGTTAAAGAAGTTGAAGGTGCATTAAGTATGGCAGATTTTATTATAGTGGCCACGGAAACGTTAAAAGATCTACAAAATCTCGATGAGATTTTTCAGAACCATTTAATGGATAAAATAATTATCAGCATAGACCTTAAAGATGGCAGTATTTACAGTAAATATTTGAATATCGATCTTGGACTTTTCATAAAAAAAATAGCAAAAATCCAACCTCGAGAAATAATCTTGTTAGACATATCACGGGTTGGCAGTGAGAGTGGATTTAACCAAGAATTCATCAAAACCTTCAACATTCCTGAAACTTCAATAATATTAGGAGGAGGCATCAGACCTCAAGATATTAAATCATTAAGCATGGCCGGTGCTGATAAATTTTTAATAGGCACGGCTCTTCATAAAGGAGAAATAACTTTAAAATAGAAAAAAATATTTGATTAATATTAGTAAAATAATGTTTTTTAATACATTTATAAAAATTCAAAATAATACTATAAATTTAATTTTAAGTCAATTTTTAAGGAGTAACAATTTTGAAAGTAATTTTAATTGGCCCATTGACTTGTGACATGATTGTTAAAGATGGTTCAAACTATAAAACTACTGGGGGACCAGTTTTTTATCAATCTGGAGTTTTCAAAAGTTTAAACATTGATGTGGATGCAGTTATCACATTGTCAGCAAATGACCAAAACTTGATTACTCCATTTCCAGATAGTGTTAACATAACTCCTATTTTTACAGTCGATACCATGCAATTTCAAAATATTTACCCTGATTTTGATCCTAATCACCGCATACAAAAGGCAATCATTCCGGAAAATCCCATAAATTATAAATTAATATCCCAAATAGATTTTGCATCAGGAGATGCTATACTTTTAGGGCCATTATCACCATATGATCTTCCTTTAAAGACATTCAAATACCTTTTTCAGTTTGACGTACCCCTATATCTTGGTGGGCAAGGATACTTGAGACATTTAAATAATGATAAAATCACTTTAATGCCATGGAAAGATTATAAAGATTATTTAAAATACGTGGAATGTCTTTTTATTGACGAAAATGAAGCAAAAATAATTTTAGGGGGAAATTATTCTAATTTAAGGAATGTTTCCATAGAACTGGCTGCTTGTGGTCCTAAAGAAATTGTTATAACTTGTGGAAGTAAGGGTGCATTAATTTACTCCAAAGTTGAAGATTTGTTTTACGAAATTCCTGCAATTGCTCCCGACATGATTAAGGATCCTACTGGATTGGGGGATACTTTTATGGCTGCATATGTTGCTAAAAAATTTGAAACTGATGATATAGAGAAATGTGGCAGGTTTGCTGCACTTTTATCCAGCATGAAACTTGAGAAGAAGGGTTTCTTTAATTACCAATTGGGTGAGATCCAGGACAGATTAAGAAAAATAAATTTTGAAATATAAAATAAATAAACTAATAAAATTTAATAAAGTTAAGGGTAAAGAAAAAAAGATTATAAAAAAAGATATTATCTTTTAGCATTGATTTGTTATGTTTAAATAGCTACTGGGTGTTTTAGTTATACTCCCACTACAAAGGGAAGTATTAAAAATGGTAAAATACCAGCAGCCAAAAATAAAACTATTCCAATTAATGTGTAAGGTAAATGCCTATCCATTATCCCGTTGGCAATAAATATGACGCTGAAAAAACCCAGCGCCACAGGTAAAATATGTGAATAAATTAATGTTCCTGTAATTATTTCTGTTTCAACCATGTTTCATCACTTTTAGAAAATTATATATCATATATTAGTTAATTCATTATTTATATTTTCATATTTAATCTTTTGTAATGTAATTTTTGAATCAAAAGTATTTAATATTTAAAAATAAAACTTAATAATGTTAAACTGTAAAAAAGCTAATACATCTATCAGAAATACTTAACTAGTAAATTATGTATTTGTATTTTGAGTTTGTAAAGAATGTTTACAAGGTTAATCATTAGATTTATAGGAGGAATATTATGCGACACGGTACTGATGTCTTGAAGAAGGGTTTTGCTAAGATGACAAAGGGTGGTGTGATCATGGATGTGGTCAATGCTGAACAAGCAGAAATTGCCGAAAAATCAGGAGCTGTTTCAGTGATGGCCCTAGAAAAAGTTCCTGCTGATATTAGAGCTTCTGGAGGAGTAGCCCGAATGGCTGATCCAGGTAAAGTGGAAGAAATTATTGATGCTGTTTCCATACCAGTCATGGCCAAAGTAAGAATTGGTCATTTTGTAGAAGCACAGGTTCTTCAAGAATTGGGGGTGGATATGATTGACGAGAGTGAAGTTTTGACTCCTGCTGACGAAAAGTATCATATTGACAAGAAGAAATTTACAATTCCTTTTGTTTGCGGTGCTAGAAATCTTGGAGAAGCACTTAGAAGAATCGACGAAGGAGCAGCCATGATTCGTACTAAAGGAGAAGCAGGTACAGGTAATGTTGTTGAAGCTGTCAGGCATATGCGCATGATCATGGGCGGTATAAGAGAACTTCAAAATAAAACTGAAGAAGAACTTTGGAGTGTTGCCCGTGAAATAGAAGCTCCTTTGGATTTAGTTAAAGAATTAGCAGAATTAGGACGTCTGCCGGTGGTTAATTTTGCTGCTGGTGGAGTTGCGACCCCTGCAGATGCAGCACTCATGATGCAGCTTGGTGCTGATGGAGTATTTGTTGGATCTGGTATATTCAAATCTGAAAATCCGGAAAAAGTTGCCCGTGCCATTGTGGAGGCCACAACAAATTATAATGATCCTAAGGTTCTGGCGGATGTTTCACGTAACTTGGGTAAAGCAATGCCGGGACTGGAAATGAGTGAAATTCCAGATGATGAAAAACTACAAACACGTGGATGGTAAATGATTTATTTGAATATTTTACCACCAATTTATAATAAAAAGCTTAAAATATTAAAAGTGAATCAAAAATAGTTCTATTTTACTTTTCAAATCTTTTAATGGTTAAAATTAATTTTTTAATACTTAATTTGATATTTACCCATTAAAATGATTCTTTTTGGATAAATATTAAAATAAAATACAATATTGGTTTAAATAGGATATCAAAAATTGTTTAAAATAAAAAAATGAAAAAGGTTTAACTGCTTAAACAGCAGTTTCACCTCTTTCCCCAGTTCTAATTCTTACAACGTCTTCTACAGGAGATATGAAAATTTTTCCATCTCCTATGTCTCCGGTTTGAGCAGTTTTTACAATGGTTTCAATTACCTTTTCTGCATCCTTATCGTTTACGACAATTTCTAACCGGGTTTTTGGGAGTAGATCCACTTTGTAGTCACGACCTCTGTAACTTTCAGTCAAACCCAATTGTCTCCCACGCCCTTTTACTTCTGTCACAGTGACTCCGTGACATCCTGTTTCTTCAAGGGCCTGTTTGACATCTTCTAATTTATCTGGTCTGATTATTGCTAATATTTCTTTCATCTAACCACGTCCTTATATTCTGTAACCAGATTCTTCATGAAGACTTGTGTCAAGTCCTTCAGTTTCTTGTTCGTCAGTTACTCTTAGTCCAATAGTAACATCTATTATTTTACCTAATATTATGGTAACGACAAATGTGTATGCTATTACCGCCACAATAGCAATTATCTGGGTTAATAATTGTCCAGGGTTTCCGTATAAAAGACCGGTACCTAATTCATTGATAAATGGAGCTGCAAATATTCCTGTTGCAACAGCACCCCACATACCAGATACTCCGTGTATTCCAAATACATCCAATGCATCGTCGTAGCCAAAACGGTCTTTGAGTGCGGTTATTGCATAGTAAGATACGATTGAGGTTACAAATCCAATAACAAGCGCTGCAGGCACATCAACAAATCCTGCTGCAGGAGTTATTGCAACTAGACCGGCAACTGCTCCGGATAGGGCTCCAAGTAATGTTGGTTTACCTGTTTTGATTACGTCCATCAATATCCAGGATATCATTGCGGCTGCTGCTGCGGTATTGGTCACTATAAATGCTGATCCTGCTAGACCTCCAGCTGTTAATGCTGATCCTGCGTTAAATCCGAACCAACCAAACCATAATAAAGCAGTACCAATGGTGGAATACCCTAAATTATGTGGGAGTAATTTTTTATCTTTCCTTGCACCTAGAAGCAGTATTAATGCCAATGCCGCCACACCACAATTTATGTGAACAACGGTACCTCCTGCAAAATCAAGTGCTCCTAAGTTTGCAAGCCAGCCTCCTCCCCATACCCAATGGGCAATAGGTACATATACTAGTGTAATCCATAAGGGGATGAATGCTAACCATGCAGAAAACTTCATTCTTTCAACTATTGCTCCTGATATCAGGGCAACGGTTATTGCTGCAAATGTTAATTGGAAAGCGATGAACACACTCATTGGTATAGTTCCAAATAGTGTATCTACTCCTATTCCACTCATAAATAGGTTCATAGGGTTTCCAATAAATCCCATTAGCATATCTTCACCAAAAGCAAACTGGTAACCATAAATTACCCAGATTATACTTGTAATGGCAAAGGCTATTAGAGATAGGAACATTGTGTTTAACACATTTTTCTTTTTGGTAAGACCTCCGTAGAATAATGCTACGCCGGGAACGGTCATTAATACTACCAAAGCTGTGGAAATCAACATCCACGCTGTATCACCGGAATTAAGAATATCCATTACATTTCCTCCTTGTATAATATTTTATTAAAGACTTTATTATTTTTAAAGTCTAATAATAATTGAATTTTATTTTTTTATTCATGGGTGTGTTTTTTAAATCAAAAAATATACAATTTAACTTCGTTTTTCCATCAAGACTTATATATTCGAATACGGGTTTACACCCCCAATCAGCATATCCAATCTCATCGGACATCGGCATCATACTTCCGATATAATAAAATTAATTTACCTACTATATAAATGTTTTGATGATTACTCAAATTATTGCTACAAAATTAGAAAAATTTAGAATAACTACTAAATGTTTCACTAAATAAATATGATATGTGAACATTTTAAAACAATATTTTTTTAGATATAATATAATTAAATAAAATCTTTAAAAATTAATCTATAATTCGAAAAAAAATTAAGAAAAAGGATTATATAGCTTTTTCTCCTTTTTCTCCTGTCCTTATTCTTACAACTTCCTCAACTGGGGAGATAAATATTTTACCATCACCTATATCACCAGTCCGAGCTTTAACTATAATAGTTTCCAGTATATTATCTACTTCTGAATCTTTAGCTACAATTTCAATTTCAGTTTTTGGAAGTAAATCAACTTTGTAGTCATATCCCCTATAGCTCTCTGTTATACCCAGTTGGGCACCTCTTCCTTTGACATCTTTCACTGTTAAACCGTGACATCCAATTTTTTCAAGTGCCTCTTTAACATTCTCTAATTTTTCAGGTCTTATAATTGCGATAATTCTTTTCATAATTGTACTTCCTAATCTATTAATTCCCTTAAATCTAATATTTTTATAGTCTTAGTATTTATAGATTGGTTTAGAGTCTGTAACCGGATTCCTCATGGAGATTTATATCCAGTCCTTGTATTTCATGATTTTCAGAAACACGTAATCCAATAGTTTTATCGATTATTTTTCCGATTATATAAGTCATGACAAATGCATATGTCCCAATTACTGCAACCGCTAAAATTTGGACACCTAATTGTGTTAAATTTCCATATAAAAGTCCACCAGTGATTGCACTATTTATGAGGGGACTGGCAAATATTCCTGCGGCTATAGTTCCACATATACCTGAAACGCCGTGGATCCCAAATACATCTAATGCATCATCATAACCAAAGCGAGGTTTCAGGTGAGAAACGGCATAGTATCCTAAAATTGCAGCTACAAAACCAATAACCATAGCTGATGTTATATTTACATATCCTGCGGCGGGAGTTATTGCAGCTAATCCTGCAACTGCACCAGAAAGGGCACCAAGTAAAGTTGGTTTACCAGTTTCAAGTTTATCCATTAACATCCAGGCTAACATACCTACTGCTGCTGATGTATTTGTCACAATAAAAGCAGAAACAGCTAGATCAGTTGCTCCTAATGCAGATCCTGCGTTAAAACCAAACCAACCAAACCAAAGTAATCCTAAACCTATGACTGAGTATCCTAAGTGGTGTGGTAATAGTTTAACATCTTTTCTAACACCCAATAACATAACTAATGCTAAGGCAGCCAAACCACAATTAACATGGACAACTGTACCTCCGGCAAAGTCTAAAACACCCAGTTGGGCTAGCCATCCTCCACCCCATACCCAGTGAGCTATTGGTAAATATACAACAAGTAGCCAAATAGGTATGAAGGTTAACCATGCAGAAAATTTCATTCGCTCTACAATAGCTCCAGATATAAGAGCAACGGTTATTGCAGCAAATGTCATCTGAAATACAGCAAAAAGACTTTCAGGTATTGTAGGGGCCAGTGCTGCTAAATTTTTTGATTCTAAAACACTATTAAAAAATGGATTTTTTAAGGCACCAATAATTCCCCAGGTATCTGCACCAAATGCTAGATCATATCCAAATACAAACCATAGTATACTTACCACTGCAAATGTGACTAGTGAAAGAAATATAGTATTTAATACATTTTCTCTTTTAGTTAAACCTCCGTAAAATAATGCCAAACCTGGTATCGTCATCAAGATAACCAATGCTGTTGATATTAACATCCAGGCTGTATCGCCTGAATTTAAAATTGCAACCATATTATTCCTCCATATATTTATTTTGTTCTTGTATTTTAATTATTAATGTAATAGAAAAATATCAAATAGGTAAATGGCGTTAATTGAACTTTTATTATTTATTGGGATTATTTAGCGATTTTTTTTGAAAATTTGAATGTTTTATGATCTACCTCCTTAAAGGATATAGGAATCCTTTTTCCGGCATACTTAGTTAACCATATCCCATTTTATTTCTAGTAGGATATAGGAAACCTAATTCCGATCTAACTTTCTATCAAACTCAGATATAACCTTTGTGGTAATCGGAAAAATTTATAATATGTATAAACAATTATTGTCTGTTAGAAAAATCTATAGTTTAATATAAAAGATATAAAATCAGAATTATCTCTTATTTATTATTATGATAAAAATTTAACCATGATTATACAAAAAATATAAAATTAGAAGAATTATAAACTTATTTATTAGTAAATACAAATAGTATTTCAACAACTAATTCCAAATACAAAAATTCACTTAATTAAATTTTAAATAAAATTTAAATGATATCGAGAGATAAAAATGATTTCAAGGAAGAAAGGCAAATTATTTATTGTTCTATCCATAGCATTAATTGCGTTTGGAATAGGATCTGTTACCAATGTTTTAACTTCTGATAACTTTTCTTTAAATGATATTATTCCCAGTTCCCTTGCATTTGAAGAGCAAGAAAAGGTTATGGTCATTAACGATCCTTCTTTCGAACCAGTATACATAGAAAAGGTAGTACCACAACCAATCAACAACACCAACAACACCACCACTAATAACACTAGTGGAGGTAACAATCGAGTTATTGAAAATATAACCTGACCATGATTTCTTAGACTAAAATATTACTCATTTTATGGTTTTTCTAATTAAATCACCCTAATCTATTTTTAACATGTTTTTACTTTATCTTATATAAATTATAATATGTTCATAATAGATCCAGATTTTTCCATACCTGGTTGTAGTTTGATTAAGATTTTTGCCTTATTATATCTTAATTATAGACATAGGTATATGATTAAAAAGAAAACTTAATTATATTAACCCCATAATACATATGGAACACTAATCTAATATCAATATAATTTTATTTATAATACTTTTTTAATGGTTTAAAATAATTTAAATACCTAAATAGGAAATATAAACTTTAATAAGGTGATTGGGAATGTCAGAAAAGAATCAGCTAGGATCAAAAATTAGACAGATAAGAGAAAATAATCAGATGTCATTAGAAGATCTATCCAAGGCCAGCAATATCAGTATTGAGGAATTAGATAGTATAGAAAATGGAGAACTTATACCTTCACTAACTCCTTTAATAAAAATTGCTAGAGCATTAGGCGTAAGACTTGGAACATTCTTAGATGATGCACCACAAACAGGGCCAGTAGTTTCTAAATCTGGTCAATATGAAAATATAATCCTATTTTCTGGGAAAGAAAACCATCCAGATCAGAGTAAACTAGAATTTTATGCTTTAGCTTCAGGAAAACAAGACCGGCACATGGAACCATTTATAATAGATGTTCATCCACCAGATAACCAAGATTATAAATTATCATCCCATGAAGGAGAAGAATTTGTATATATAATGGATGGTAAGATAGAAATTTTATATGGTACTGAAAGGTATTTACTTTCAAAAGGGGATAGTATTTATTACGACTCGATAATACCTCATGATCTTCATGCATATGGCGAAAAAGACGCAAAAATATTGGCAGTGGTTTACACTCCATTTTAAATGAGAGATAGGGATAAATATACCCTTTATTGTTAAAAAATACTTATTTTAAATTGATTAATAGAGGAAATAGAAATGTTTAATATAACAGTAACACCACGATTTGGAGATATAGACGGACTTAAACATGTTAATAACACAGTTCTGGCAATATGGTTTGAAAAAGCTAGAAATCCTATATTTCGAATGTTCACACCAGATTTGGATTTAAGTTATGAAAAATGGAAGTTGATAATGGTTAGAACAGAATTTGACTTTGTGGGGCAGATGTACTATGGGACTGATGTGGAAATTCGCAGTTACATCACCAGGATTGGTAACACTTCATTTACTATAGGACATGAAGCATGGCAAAATGGAGAGTTAAAAGCAAAAGGAAAAGCAGTTATAGTTCATTATAATTTTCTGGAAGAGAAATCGATGCCCATACCAGAATCTATAAAAAAACAATTAGAGGAACATCTGATACCAGAACAAGTATGATGTCTGATTGGATGAAATAATATATTAAATGAAATTTTAACGATAAAAACCTACATATCAATATGTATAAAGGATGTTATGGACATGGATTTAATTAACGATACAATAGGGGAATTCTTAGAAAAAATGGTAAAAAAAGATCCAGACAGGGATTTTATGGTTTATCCTGACCGAAATCTTAGATTTTCATACCAGGAATTTAATGAAAGAGTAAACATGTTAGCTAAGGGACTGCTCTCTATTGGGATTTCTAAGGGAGATCATGTGGGAATATGGGCTAAAAATGTTCCAGATTGGCTTACATTCATGTTTGCCACGGCAAAATTAGGTGTAGTTTTGATAACGGTAAATACTGCCTATAAAAGCCATGAACTTGCTTACGTCCTGGAACAATCAGACATGAAAGCTCTGGCCATAATTGATGGATTTAGAGATGTTGATTATGTTCAAACAGTTTATGAACTCGTCCCTGAGTTAAAAACCCATAGCAGAGGTAATTTAAACAGTAAAAAATTCCCTTATCTTGAAAGTGTAATATATGTGGGTCAAGAAAAACATAGGGGAATGTATAATACCAATGAATTAATGTTACTGGGAAAACACAGCAAAGATGAGGAATTAATCAAAATCAAAGAGTCCGTTGAATGTGATGATGTAGTAAACATGCAATATACATCTGGGACCACGGGTTTTCCAAAAGGAGTAATGCTTACTCATAAAAATGTTTTAAATAATGGTTTTTACATTGGTGAGAGACAGAGATTCAGTGAAATTGACCGAGTATGTTTACCAGTTCCCTTATTCCACTGCTTTGGTATTGTATTAGGAGTGCTTGCAATTTTAACCCATGGCGCAACCATGGTTATGGTAGAACAATTTGATCCATTACTGGTTCTTGCTGCAGTACAAAAAGAGAAATGTACTGCATTGTATGGTGTTCCGACAATGTTCATTGCAGAATTTTCGCATCCCATGTTTGAAATGTTTGATTTTTCCAGTCTACGTACCGGTATAATGGCTGGATCTCCCTGTCCTATAGAAGCCATGAAAAAAGTCATGTCGGACATGCATTGTGATGAAATAACCATTGCTTACGGATTAACGGAAGCATCTCCAGTATTTATACAAACCAGTGTGGATGATTCAGTAGAAAAGAGGGTCAATACAGTTGGAACCCCTTTACCACATATTGAGGTTAAAATTGTAGATCCTGATACTGGTGAAACATTAGGGCCGAATCAAACAGGAGAAGTATGTTGCCGTGGATATAATGTGATGAAAGGATACTATAAAATGCCTGAAATGACCAAGGAGGCTATTGATAAAGATGGTTGGCTTCACAGTGGTGATCTGGCTGTTTGTGATGATGATGGATATTATTCTATTGTGGGCCGTATTAAAGACATGATTATCCGTGGAGGAGAAAATATTTATCCCCGGGAAATTGAGGAATTTATACACACCATGGATGGGGTTAAGGATGTTCAAGTAGTGGGAATACCTGATGAAAAGTATGGAGAAATTGTAGGTGCCTTTGTTATAGTGGATGATGAATCAGATCTAACTGAAGAAGACATAAGAGATTATGCCATAACCAAAATAGCCCGTTACAAAGTACCAAAACATGTCTTTTTAGTGGACGAATTTCCATTAACTGCCAGTGGAAAAGTACAAAAATTTAAATTAAGAGATTTAGCAGTGGAACTTCTTGAAAAAAAAGAACAAAATGAAGAACCAATTTAGGAAATTACTCATAATTATATTATTTTTCTTTTTAGTACTCATTCCAATGCTTTTTCGAGTTTTAATTAATAAATTTTTTATTTAACAAATTTAAACATTAATTACTAAAATTAAATTAAGGAACTATAATGATAATTTTAAGGAAGAAAAAAAATATACTGGAGTTGTACCCTATAGGAAGTGCAAAAGGGGCACTAAATTCCCGTAGAAAACCTTTGTTTTATGGTTACATTAAATTGAAAAATGTTAACGGCCGGATAAAAATTCACAGGTTTCATGTTAAAAAAGATGATAAAGAAGCAGTATTTCCTCCCAGTGAAGCAGCCAAAATTCTAAAAAATCAAACTGTTTTTTTATTAGGTAGTGATTCTCAAACCGAAGAATTATTAAATGAGATGAATATCAATTATAAGAGAACTCTTATCTGTAATCACTGCATTATGGATGGATATATAACTATAATAAAAAGAGATTCATCCTACCAGTTTCATAATGACCATATCTGCAGAATTTGTGCGGAACAAGAAGTAAAAAGAGAATTAAATTATAGAGATTTTGATTTAAGTACTTTCAAAAATTTTAAAAGGATACTGGACAGCACCTATGATGTTAATAAAGTTTTAAGTGTGTTAAATCCTAATTTTGACCCTGTAAAAAATTCTGATCTCACCCTATACGATAAAATTGAAGTGAAAGGAAATAAAAAGCCAAAAATGGCTATAGCCCAACTGAATATTCCTGAAAAATTTAAAGATATCATTAAATCTAATGGAAAATATTTATTACCAGTTCAGCAGATGGCAATGGAGAAAGGTCTTTTAGATGGTGAAAATTTACTTGTAGTATCAGCCACAGCCAGTGGAAAAACACTGATTGGGGAAATTGCTGGAGTTCCCCGGGCAATGAATAAAAAGAAATTTCTATTTTTAACGCCATTAGTGGCCCTGGCCAACCAGAAATATAGGGATTTTAAAAGTAGATACAGTAAACTGGATTTAAATGTATCAATTAAGGTGGGTATGAGCCGAATAAAAGCCAAAGAAGAAATTTCTCTTGGAGATGATGAGGTAAAAAATTCAGATATAGTGGTTGGTACCTACGAAGGTATAGACTTTCAACTTCGATCAGGAAGAGCAGATGATCTCAAAGATCTAGGAGTAGTGGTAATTGATGAGATACACATGCTGGACGATCCTGAAAGAGGTCCCCGACTAAACGGTTTAATACAGAGATTAAAATCCCTTTTTAAAAATTTGCAGATAATAGGACTATCTGCTACTGTTAAAAATCCGAAGGAGATAGCCACGGAATTTGGAATGAAGTTGGTGGAGTATGGTGAACGTCCAGTGCCATTGGAGCGTCATCTAATTTTTACCCGTTCTGAATATGATAAATTAGATATTATGGTCAGAATAGCCAGATCAGAATACAAAAACATTTCAAAGAAAGGATTCCACGGACAAACCATAATATTCACTAATTCTAGAAGAAAAACACATTCAATATCGGATTATTTAACTAAAAGAGGTGTTAGTGCCGCAGCATATCATGCTGGACTTTCCTATTCTAAAAAAAATAATATTGAAAAAGATTACCTAAAACAAAAAATATCTACTGTGGTTACAACCGCTGCACTTGCTGCAGGAGTGGATTTTCCTGCATCACAGGTTATATTTGAAAGCATTACCATGGGGAATAAGTGGTTATCACCCAATGAATTTTCACAGATGCTGGGAAGGGCAGGAAGACCCACCTACCACGATATAGGTAAAGTATATTTACTTCCCGAGATTGGTCGAATATTCGAAGATGAAGCAGAAGAGGCCGTGGCCATTGATCTATTAGATAGTGATGTGGAAGAGGTAGATGTACATTATTCAGAGGACGATGTTATAGAACAGGTACTAGCTGATATATGTACAGGAAATGTTAGAAATATTACTGATCTCAAGAAAACATATAAAAGTATAGATCTACCCTTAAATCTGGACACGGCTATTGATCTACTCATTGATTATAAGTTAATAACAGAAAACGGCAATTTCAATGTCACAAGTTATGGAAGAGCTGTTTCCACTTCATTTTTAAATCAGGAAGATGCAGAGTACATCCGAAAAAATTTAAAAAAGATTACTCCCTTGGAAATGGCCTTGACCCTGGAACCTTTTGAAAATGTTTATTTATCAAACCGGGTTCATAAAAAACTAAGTAAGGTTCTAAAAGTTAATCTTTCCACCAGATTGTTTGCTGATTCAACATTGGACATAATCTCATCAGCGGAAAATATTTCTAAACTGGATCCGGCTCTCCAAGACGCGCTTATAAATTTGCAGATGGAATTTTTATCGTGTAAATGCAAAGACCGTCCCTTCTGCACGTGTTTCCAGATGGAACTCTCCCGGAGGATTATCAAGTACCGGTCCCAAAACAAGGATCCAGTGGACATCAGTAAAATTCTCCTTAAAAACTACCAGATACATGCATATGCAGGGGATATATTTTCCTGGATGGATAATCTTATAAGGAAATTGGAAGCTATAAGAAGAATTGCCAGAGCCTTTAAATATTATAAAATAGTTAAACAAACTTCAAAACTTATTAAAACCATAGAAAAAGGATATTAATTCGTGGAAAAGGATGATCTCAGATAATTAAAAGAATTTAAATGTTTTCAATATCTTTGATGATATCTTTTAAGGCTGTTTGGAGGAGTTTTTCACCGTAATTTATATCAATACTTACCTTTTGGGATTCAACTAGTTTTGCTCCTTGATCTATTCCTTTATCTGCAATTCTAGCATCTTTCAGTCCTACCATTCCCACTTCAGGATATTTATCAAAATCGCAGTGTTTTTCTAATTTTGATTTATCAACCAGGCCTAAAACATCGCCTATGGATAGTTCTCCGGTCCCTGCGTGGGGTCCTTCAATTTCTACTATTTTATTATTTACTTTTATGGTCAATTCAAGCTTTTTTTCAATTTCAGAAATATATGGGAATAGGGGACGATTTCCACCATGGCCGTTTACCAGAACTATTTTTTCCAGTTCAAGACATTTTTTAGCCGATGCAAGTGTAGGTATTAATCTCTTTTCCACCAACTCTTGGGGTTTAATGTGTTTGCCGTGTTTGACGTAATCATATTCTGTAGCAGCATACAAAACTCCTAAGAATTTTGCACCAGTTCTTAAAGCTGCTTGAAGTGCCAAGTAAGAGGCAATCTTAGCATCAGTATCTATAGGTAAACATGCCCCATGATTTTCAAGGTGTGAACCAATTGCCAGAACTCCAACTTTGTGCACTTCTGGTGAGATAATATTTCCTGACGAATATCTGAGTTTTACCATTTGATCACGTAATATTTTAGATTATGATTAATCTCAAATTATAATTTTAAGTTAAGTGTTCAATATTAATAAAATCTATTTTTTATACTTTAAAATCCCATATTTTATCGCCAATATAGTGTATGGTTTTTATAGCTTTGCCCTTATCATTTTCAATCATTTCCTCACCAGATATTAGACATCGGCCAATGGCCAGGGGCTTTTTGTGCTGTTCATCCACAACAAATACAATATCTCCTTCCTTTAAGTTTTTATCGGCATCCACAATGCCGGGGCTCATGACATCAGCACCTTTAGTCATAAATTTTACAGCACCCATATCTACTACCGCGTAATCCTGGATAATATCTAATTTTAATGCTGCTTTTAGGGTGGGTAATGGTTCTCCCTCTAACATAATAATTAGCGGTTCTCCGTCAACCAGTATGAATTGGTAAATATCGGTTTCTATTTCCTCAACCTTACTCTTTGCAGGGATTAATTTAGCATATTCCCCTAGTTTTTTTTGTAATTCTTTCAGTTTCTTTTTTTTCAGATAATATCTTTTTCTGATTTTCAATTTGAAACACCTATACTCTTATATAATTATCATCGTTACATTTAAATATAAATCCCACCAACATTGAAGGTATAGGATAGGTGATAATGTGAATGCACAAAAAGTGAATGTACAAAGACCACTTGATGCATTAGGTAAATCCTTAAACTCCCCCGTTCTCATAAAACTTAAAGGTGAAAGAGAATTCAGAGGGATTTTAAAGAGTTTTGACCTGCATATGAATTTAGTATTGAATGACGCTGAAGAAATCGAAAACGGTGAATCAACCAGACGTTTAGGAACTGTGCTTATAAGAGGAGATAATATAGTCTACATATCACCTTAAATAGGTATATAAGTCTAAAACATTTACGAATAATTAGATAAATAAGATGTATTAACTCTAAAACTGTATAAACAACAAATATCAATTTTATAAGGAGGATAATAATGAAAGGTACACCCTCATTTGGTAAGAGGAATAAAAAGACCCACATCAGATGTAGAAGATGTGGTAAAAACGCATACCATGCCAGAAAGAAATACTGTGCAGCATGCGGATTTGGAAGATCCAGCCGAATCAGAAGATACAGCTGGCAAAATAAGAAAATTTCAGGATATAGGTTGAAATAGATGGATAATAAAAGTCCTATAGATGTAAGGATAATCGTGGAAGGAGCATCGGATGTGGAAAGTGTTTCCAAAGCCATGCAGAACGTGGCTCTAGGAGCAGAATACCACATAACTATCTCCTCCATAATTCCTACTACTAGCTCCGAAATAGCAAAAAGGGCTGTAAAAGGAGCAGATCTTGTTTTAATTGCAACTGATGTTGATGGACCTGGCCGGGAACTGGCTGATAAGTTCCAGAAACTTTTAAAAGATGAAGTGGGCCATGTGGAAAGAATGAAATTTCCCTTTGGTCATGACGTTGAATACATTGATCCTTCTATTATACGTGATGAGATCAAAAATGCCATAATAAGGGCGGGTCTAACATCAATAACTAATATCTCACGAATTAGAAAACTTGAAGATAAAATAGTTGATTTGAAAGAAAAATTAAGTAATATTTATGATGAAAACGATGTTCTACAATCTGAAAATCAGGAATTATCAGTTAAATCCCGAGAACTTTTAGAAGTAAACGAAGAATTAACCGAAGAACTGGCCCTTTTCAAGGAAAAATCAGAGAACATTGAACATAAATATGATAAAGTAAATAAAGAAATTGAAAAAATCCGAACCAAACCTCTTTTTGAACTTTTTTATTTAGAAGATTTATGGAAAGAAGTTTTTGATGAAGAATTGGAAGATGAAGATCAAATTTATTTTGCTACCAATCAGTTTAAACCAGATAAAATTATTGTAGGTCAAGGTTGTGTTGGGGCAGTTTCTAAAGAAAAGGCTATAGAATGGCTTAAAATTGTTCGCACTGCTTTAATTTTTTATGATTCAAAGGAAGATAATTCAGAGGATAATTCAAATAAAGATTCAGGTTACCAGCATATTTGGGAATCCTAGTTAATTTTTAAGATTTGTTAAACTAATTTAATCACAAAGTTAATAATAAAATGTGTAATAATTGTAAAAAATCTTCGAATTTGGTCTATAATTGTTATAATTTGAGTATATCTAATCTAGTTGAATAATTGTTATAATATTAATGTTAAATCTTTTTAAATAATTTAAAAACTGTAAAACTTTTGATTACTATATTTAATAATAAAAAAAATCATTTTACGTATATGGGAGAATCTTAAATTGCAGGATAAATGTGGTATTGTAGGAGTATATTCTCACAACAAAGCTAATAACGTGTCTAGAAATATTTATTATGGCCTTTACTCACTTCAACACAGAGGCCAGGAATCAGCAGGTATATCTGCCCATAATGGAAAAGAAATGTGCACTTATCGTGGTATGGGGCTGGTTTGCGATGTGTTTAACAATGGTAATATAGAAGGTTTGGATGGTAATGTGGGGATTGGGCATGTCAGATATTCTACTACTGGTAAATCACTGATAGAAAATTCCCAACCATTTTACACAGAATTTGACCAACATCAAATTGCAGTAGCACATAATGGTGACATAATTAACTCTATGGAACTTAGAGAAGAATTAATAGAAAAGGGACATTATTTCTGTTCCACAACAGATTCTGAAGTAATAACTCACCTTTTAAGAAGAGAATATTCTAAAACGGAAGATATAATTAGATCTATACAGAATATTTCCAGCAAATTAATTGGTTCATATTCACTGGTCATTCTTTTTAACCAGCAACTGATTGTGGTAAGGGATCCAGTAGGTATAAAACCATTATCCTTGGGCAAAACCCGTGATAGTATCATGGTAGCATCGGAAACTGTCGCTTTTGATGTTGTTGGTGCTGATTATGTGCGTGATATTAAACCAGGGGAGATACTGGTTATTAATAATGAAATAACTAGTTTTAAGATTCATACACCTCATAAAGTTAGAAGGGCTCATTGTATGTTTGAATACGTTTATTTTGCACGGCCGGACAGTATACTGGACGGACGATCTGTTTATCAAGTTCGATTAAAAATAGGAGAAGCCCTATTTAAAGAACATGGAGTTGATGCAGATGTGGTAATGCCGGTGCCGGATTCTGCAATTACAGCAGCTATTGGTTATTCTCGCGCATCGGGATTGGGATATGGAGAAGGACTTATCAAAAACCGTTACATTGGACGTACATTTATCATGCCCACCCAGGAAGAAAGAGAAACTTCTGTGAAATTGAAAATGAATCCTATCAAATCTGAACTGGAAGGCAAAAAAATTGTGCTGGTAGATGACAGTATTGTGCGAGGCACCACTTCAAAAGCTCTGGTTGATGTTTTAAAGGAGACTGGTGTTAAAGAAATACATCTAAGAATAGGATGTCCTCCTATAATATCGCCCTGCTATTATGGAATTGCTATGGCCACAAAAAAGGAATTAATTGCATCTAACAAGGAAGTAGAAAAGATTAGGAAAACATTAGGTGTTGATTCCTTAGGATATTTGAGTAAAGAATCTTTAATTGAATGTATTGGTCTTGATGGCGAAGACCTGTGTTTGGGATGTTTAACTGGAGAATATCCTACTGCGTTACCTAAAGATATAAAAAAATATGAGGCAAACCGTTGTTGTCCTTAATTTTTTAATAAATATTAATAGGTAGTTAAAAACGAATTCTTTGAAAAATTTTACCAGTTTTAAAATAATTATATAATGATTGATTTTCTAAATTAACTATACAAACTTCTTTAATACTTTAATTTCATTTATTTTTCAAGTGGTGATTAAAATCGTTGAATTAATGGCACCATCCCGAGATTTTGCATCTTTAAACGCTGCTCTTTCTAATGGGGCAGATTCAGTTTATATAGGAATAGATGGATATAACATGCGGGCTAACGTTGCAAATTTTAAGATGGACGACATTAAAAATGCAGTCAATCTATGTCATGATCATGGTGTAAAATTGTACGTTTGCACCAATACTATAATGAAAGACAGTGATATTGAATCTTTAAATGAGCTATTTCCTATTTTAAACTCTTATAAAGTTGATGCAGTAATTTTATCCGATTTAGGGGCTTTAAAAATTGCTAAGGAAAACAGTATAGATGTACATATGAGTGTACAGTCTAATTTATCCAACAGTGAATCTCTAAATTTCCTAAAAGAGTATGGAGTTAAAAGAGCAGTTTTATCTAGGGAACTATCATTAGAAGAGATTAAAAACATCAAATCTAAAACAAATCTTGAAATAGAAGTTTTTGTGCACGGAGCTATGTGTATGGCAGTATCTGGCCGATGTTTTTTAAGCTCCTATTTTTATGATAAAAATGCAAATTGTGGTGAATGCCTCCAACCGTGCAGAAGTGAATGGAAATTATTATCCAAGGATTCAAAGGAAGTTATAATTGAGGGTAATGAAAAGTTAACTCACTTTTTCAGTCCTAAAGACTTGTGCATGATTGAGCATACACCTGAACTTATTGGGGCGGGTATCGATGCATTCAAAATTGAAGGAAGAGCCAGACCTGCAGATTATGTTGCAACAGTAACCAAAGTTTACCGGGAAGCTATTGATAAATATGAAACTGGAAATTGGGAATTTAATGAACGATGGGTAGACGATCTCAAAAAAGTTTTTAATCGAGGTTTTGACACTGGATTTTACTTTAAAAAACCTTATAAAACCAGCAAGTATAATGAGGCTACTTATATTAAAAAAGATATTGGAACAGTCTGTAATTATTATAAAGATGTTTCTGCAGCAGAAATCCGGTTTTGGGATAGTTTGAAAGTTGGTGATGAGATTATAATTCAAGGCACTACAACAGGATCATTGATACAAAAAAATGTATCAATGCAAATTGACGGTAAAAACATTGAAAAAGCAGAAAAGGGTCAAAATGTTGGAATATTAGTTAAAAATAAGGTTAGACCTAATGATGTGGTTTATAAAAGGATATTAAGGAAATGAAAAATTAAAAACCAAAAATTATCAATTTTTTTGTATTAACGTATAATTTCTAAAATAACGTTTATTTTAGAAAAATAAAGAAAGGAAATGAATTTTACCTAATTTTAAATCTAAATTTATTCTAATTAATTTTTTAAAAGTACCTACAAGAGCAATTATATTTATTAGAACTAAGGGAATTGATAGTCACATAACTTTTTAAGATAATCAGTTGAACATGGAGAGTATATAATAAAACTTTTTATAAATAAAAAATCCATTAAAGTAAATAAAACAAGGGTTAAATTATTCCCATAAATAGTTAATAAAACAAATGATAAATAAAAAGTATTCAATATTTTTTATAATTCTGGAGTGATTTATATGGTAACAGTGGAAGAGGCTATGGAAAAAGATGTGATAGTATTAAAAACAGACGATAAAATAAGTGATGTTGCACAAATTTTAAGGAAAAATAATATTAGTGGAGCTCCAGTAATTGATGACGATCAGAAAGTTATAGGTATGATAAGTGAAGGAGATATAATGAAACTGATTGAGGTCCATTCTCCAAATATTAACCTTATTTTACCAGCTCCATTTGATTTAATTGAACTCCCAGTAAGAATGGAATATGAACTTGAAGTATTATCCAGAGGCGTAAAAAAAGCCGCAGCTGTTAAAGTGGAAGAAATAATGACAAAAAATATAATATCCATCAAAAAAGATGCTTCTATCTCTGATGCAGCAACACTTATGGACTCTCATGATATTAACAGACTTCCTGTTGTTGACGAAGATAATAAATTGATTGGTATAATAACAAGAGGGGACATCATCGGGGCTTTAGTAAAGTGAAGTTGGAGCAATTGATATACTAGTTATCCCATTGAGATACTGATTCTTTCAGCCACGGTGAAGTGAAAATGAGTAAGACAAAGCGTATTGCAATTTATGGGAAAGGTGGAATCGGAAAATCAACCATTGTTTCTAATATAGCGGCAGCATATGCTTCTAATGGTCATAAAGTCCTTGTAATAGGCTGTGATCCAAAAGCAGACACTACCAGGACACTTGTTGGAAGGAGGATACCAACAATTCTGGATATTGTAAAAGCTAAAAGGGATGCACTTTCAGAAGATATTATTTTTAAAGGATATGAAGGTGTTAAATGTGTTGAAAGTGGAGGTCCAGAACCTGGAGTTGGATGTGCAGGCCGAGGTGTCATTGTTGCAATGAAGCTCCTGGAAAACCTGGAAACTTTTTCTGAAGATCTGGATGTTATTATCTATGATGTACTTGGAGATGTGGTCTGCGGAGGATTTGCAGTTCCTTTAAGGGAAGACTTTGCAGATGAAGTATATATAGTAACTTCTGGTGAATACATGGCATTATATGCTGCTAATAATATATGTAAAGGTATAAAAAAGCTTAAAAGTAATCTCGGGGGCATAATCTGTAACTGCAAAGGAATAACAAATGAAATAGAAATAGTGACAGAATTTGCAGGAATAGTTGGAAGTAAGGTTATTGGAATTATACCTCGGAGTGAAATGGTTCAGCAAAGTGAGATAGATGCAAAAACAGTAGTGGAAAAATTTAATGATTCAAAGCAAGCAAACCTCTACAGAAAACTTGCGGGATCAATATTCAAAAATAAAGATTTTACAATCCCACAACCTATGGATATAGATGAATTCGACACTTTTTTCAGGAAATTCCAGTAAATTATATTTATTTTTAGTTAATACTATTGATTTTACAGGCCAATAAAAAATTGGTAGAAGATTGGCCTAATTTATTATTTTGAACATGCGGTTTTAATTTACTAGGAAGATCTAAAATCATTTAAATTTTTAGGCTTTAAATTTAAATTTTTAAAAGATTTTAAACATACCTTCTTTGCATTTTCTAAATCAGCAAAATAAAATAGGTGTGATGAACATTTACAGTCAGAGCATCCAAAACCATTAATGCCAACTCCAAAACTGGCTATTTTTGAAGCTACATTGCATTCCCATTTTTGTGGACTTTCAATGTAGATCACATCACTTATATGAGAATTTTCAGAGTTTAATAAATAGTCAATATGCCAGAAAAGTTTTTTTTCCATGGAAAGATGTCTATTAATCCTACTTTTAAGTGAATTTAAAGCAGAACCCACATATACATAGTAACCCTCTTTAAACTCTAAAAAACCAAGTTTACCTATTTTTATATTAGAATTATTATTTACATGGACTATTAAACAATAAGTACCACTTTTTTTTGATTTGGTGGACATATTAAAACCTTTTTCATTGTATATTTAATAATTCAATAAAATTTCTGTTCATCCCATTTTTATTAATTTTTATTCTTGAATCATAAAAAATTTGTATTTTGGGATAAAATTTATATTTGTTATTATTATAGATATAAAATGGTTTGTATGATACCCTACTTGATTTTGTGGTGATTTTATATGGTTAAATGGCTGTTTTATATTGTTGGAATAATCTTATTATTGATGGGAATTATGAGTGCAGTTAACTGGCCTATTGCATTTACACCACATGAACCTGTTTGGCAGGTTGCATTGAAATTAATTGTTGGTATGATCTTTATTTGGGGTGGTACACAGGTCGCAGATTAGATTTAAATTTAATCTTAAATTTTATGATACTGTACATTTTCTAGGATTTAATAAATAGATAGTTAGCAATACATAAAAATGATTCTTTTTCTGACATTCCCCATTTATGCCTATTAAAGTCCGTTTTTTATTAATTGCATTGATCTTTATATTTGCTTTTGGATCCTGCTTACATAGAGTCGTGCCCAGCAGTATGCAACAGAACTTCCGACGATGTCTCCTGCAACGATCCCCCACCATACTCCCTGTTGGCCAAAGTTAAGGGTAATGGCCATGATGTAGGCAAAGATTGCTACAAACAGTAATTGTCGCAATATAGTTAGAATTAGTGAAGTGGTTCCTTTTCCCACTCCCTGGAAGATGGAACTAGACATAAGTCCTGGAGGAACAAAGATATAGAATAAACACATTACTTGAAGAAAGGTAGTTATGGTTGGAGCTAGGTATGCAGTTTGTGGAGAATATGCAAATACTTTCGAGATGTAAGGTGCAAAAACGAAGGTTAAAATGCTGGTTATGATCGCTACCATCATTCCTACCTTTATGGAGTAATTATGGGCAATGGAAAGATTTTCATATTTTCTTGCTCCATATGCAACACCTGCAACAGTAATCACTGATGTTCCTACAGCAGCTATGGGTATTATGGCCATCATCACCACCCTCCATCCTGCAGAATACACAGCTACTGCATTTGTTCCTGCAACTATAACTAATATTACATTTAAAATGGCAGTTAAGGCTGACATTACCAGGAATTCTGCACTAGCGGGCAATGCAACTTCTAAGATAGATTTAGTAACTTTAAAATTTGGTTTAAAGAATTTCCATGATAAAGTGGCAAAAGTGTCTTTCTTTCTGAAAAACCAGTAGATAATCACCACTGAGACAATGGCCTGAGAAATTAAAGTGGCCCAGGCTGCTCCAGCAATGCCCCAACCTGCCATGTAAATGAGGATGGGGTCTAGAATCATGTTTACTACTGAAGATATAATCATAGCATACATGGTCCTTTTGGTGTCTCCTTCTGAGCGCAGAATTCCGTAAGCAGCACCTGTAAAAAGCATTAATATAGTACCAGCAAAAGTGATTTGACCATAACTTATTGCTAGGTTAATTGTTTGCCCGGCTCCTAATGCTGAAAGCAAGGGATGAAGAAATATTTCCAGTAATACTGTTAAAAGAGCTGAAACAATGATTGTAATAACCATGGTGTGCATTGCAGTGTTATTAACACCTTTATGGTTACGATTTCCTATACACCGGGAGATTGCTGAGGTTGCACCTGCGCCTAAACCATTGGAAAGACCAACCAGTATCATAAAAAGGGGCGTTACAAATCCTACTGCTGCTAGAGCATTTCCTCCAAGACCAGAAACCCATATGGCATCAACCAGGTTATAAGTTGTCATCAAAACCATTGCGATGATTAGAGGGCCTGACAACTTTAAAATTGCTTTTTTGGGGTCACCAGTGATGAGAGCAACGCCTTCTGTTTTTTCTGTCATGTTTTTTCTGTTTTATTATTCATGTGGAAATTTTATTGGTAGATAGTGTGATCTATCCTTTTCCACAGTTTTCACACTCTGTTAACTGATTTTCACCGAGTTCAAGGCTATTTTCTGCGAGTTTTTTCATTCCTTTAAGTAATCCAGTGCGTTCTTCATTTGAAAACCCTTTAAATATGATATTTTCCCATTTTTCCTCAGTACGGAGGATTTCTGGTATTATATTTTCACCTTTTTCAGTCAGGGAAAGTAAATATCTGCGACGGTTAAATTGATCTTGAACTTTATTCACCAATTTTTTTTCTTCCAATTTCCTTATTGTACGGGCAATAGTTCCTTTATCAATGTGGAACATTCTTGCCAAGTCATCCTGAGTAATTTCTGGTTTCTTTGAGATGGCCATAAGGCAGGGGACCTGTCCTTCAGTAAGTTCCAAATATTTCAGTTCCTTGTTCATAAATATGAAGTGGTTCCTGATTACGATTGATAAAATTCCTCTAAATGGAATGTTTAAAGACATAGTTTTCACTTCCAACTCTTTTTAACCATTAAAACTCTAAAAAATTGATATGGTATGTAAAATCAAAAAAGTCAAAGTGTTTTATACACTATTTAATAATATAATATCTTTCACTATATAAATATGTTGTTTATGCAACAATTGTTATGACAACTAAAATAATTAAATAAAAGACAAACATTTTAAAAATATAAGATTAAATAATCTTTGTGGAATTCAGTGATTAATATGAAATACGTTTTTTATGCAAAGGGACATTCCAATGTTACTTCCACTCACCGAACCACATTTGAGGTGACAATGGATGAAGAAATAGGAATCCAGGCTGACTGCATTGTTGGTGTAGCATCTGATAGATCTATTAAAGATATTCCAAAAACTATTCGAAAAGCTATAGCTACTGATGATACAGTTGTAGAAGTAGTTCTGGAAACAGAGAATGCCTCTGACATAATTAAAGGCAGGGGACATCACCTTTTAACACTTGATCATCCCACAGATATGGTCTGTCGCAAAAGTGGATATGTCTGCAATCGTACCTTAATGATCCACGCAGATAAGGCTGCAAAAGATCTCAATACCGCGTTAATAAATGATTTAAAGGATGGAAAGAAATTAAAAGTTAAGATAATTGTTAAAAACATAAATTAATGGATAAAATGTTGGTTTATTTTGTATAAATTAAATAAAAATTATTGGTTATGAAAATTTCTTTTATTGTAAAAACAGTTTAAAGTTTATTTAGTGCAGGGGACGGGATTCGAACCCGCGAAGGGACTCACCCACTAGGCCCTCAACCTAGCGCCTTTGACCGCTCGACCACCCCTGCAGAAATATATATTAAGCCAAGAATTAGAGCATACCATTCTTTCTCAGTTTCACTATTTAAATGTTTTTATGATATAAAGAATCTCTTTAAACTAAAGATAGTGGTGTAAAATAATCTACCCAATTATAACCATAAAATTATAATCTTATTTAGATAAACTATGGTTAATGAAGGCAGTATCTGAAGTTGATGATGGAATACTAGTGGATATTGATGTTTCTCCCAATTCTAAAAAATTTGAAATAACAGGTTACAATGAGTGGAGAAAAAGAATTGAGGTCAACATCTCGTCCATACCTCAGAAAGGTAAAGCAAATAAAGAAATCATTAAATCATTTTCAAAGCTCACTCACAAGCCAGTTGAAATTATTTCTGGGCATAAAAGTCATCAAAAAACCATTAAAATTTATAACATAAAGAGAAACGAATTTTTAAAGATTATAATGTGACTATTTATCTGGATAAAATAAAGAGTAGTACATATTTCAGGACAAGTTGGAGGTTTTATGCGTTTGGACTGGTTTATAAAACTATTTTGGTAATCTAGACGCTGAGATACGTATTAATTTGCAAAAATGAATAAAATTAGATTTAACGTTACAATTTTATAGATAATATCTATTAGGATTAAACATGGAAGAAAATGGAAAAAGCAGTAATAATAAGATAACCTCAGTTTGTGAAAAACTACCCTATATTAAGTTACCAGGGGGATGGAGATGCACAGAAACAAAAGGAACAGGACCTTTTGTAACTCGTGCAATATTTAAAAATCTTGAAGGTAAATTAATATTATGGAATTCCCGTTATCATCGGAAACACCATTTTAAACTGGATATAAGTCGCGGTTCAACTTTGTGGGCACCTGGTGCAGTGGGATGGTGGATAGGAATTCTTTTTGCAATTGGTGCTTTCTTTTTTGCACTTGGATCAACTCCAGGATATTTAAATGTTGTAGGCAGCACCTATGATGCTATAACTTTTTTTACAGGTTCAATATTTTTTACTTCTGCTGCTTATTTACAATATATTGAATCAGTTAACTCTCCCAGAAGTATTTCAGGCTTTTTAAAGGGAAAGTTTTATTTTTTTACATGGGAACCAAAACGTATTGACTGGTGGGCTACGATGGTACAGTTTGTAGGAACTTTATTATTTAACATAAACACCTTTAATGCCATTAGAAGTAATCTCAGCCTTACTCAGATAAATACGCTGGTGTGGGGGCCTGATATTTATGGCTCTATCTGTTTTATTATTGCCAGTGCACTAGCATGGTTGGAAGTTAGTCACGCATTCTGGTCATGGAATCCCCGTAAGTTTTCATGGTGGATTGCCATATTTAACATTATTGGATCTTTGGCATTTGGTATCTCTGCAGCAGCTGCGTACATTGTACCTGCAACAGGCCTTCCAAAAAACGAAATACTGGTTAATTTAGGAACATTTATTGGTGCCATCTGTTTTTTAATAGGGGGTTTATTACTCTTACCAGAACGTACAAAAGAAAAAAATGACTAAAAAAATAAAAGAAAAAATTAGAATAGCGATTTATATTTATAAATCCCTACTGTTAGAAATATTTTTAAGTTTGGATAAAGTTCCCTTTATGAAAATTTATTTATTATGAAATTTTTTCAAAAAAAGATTGATAAATAATAGTATTTTTTAAAATTCCAATAAGATTCTAGCTTAAACTTTATTAATTGATGATAATGGATTAGTTCATGCTAAACATGTTATTTAAATGCTAAATTAATTTTCGTATACCTTTTATTTCATTGAACAAATAAGGCTGATAATAAAGTTTTTACCTAATTTTTTGATTGGTAGATAATATTTTTTAGTTAATAAAAGCTTTTTACGCCTAATTAATATTGTTAGTTATAATTAAGGTTGATTTTTAATAACAATCTTTATATAAGAAGTTAAAGAGAAATATTCGTTGGAGGTTTAATATGATATCTACTGTAACCGCAATCACAACCACAGTAACAACCACCCAAGTCATGGCTTTCAGTATTATAGCAGTAATTGCACTAATTGCATTTTTAGCTCTCAAAGAAATACTCAGTTCAGAAGCTGAAAATAATAAACGCATAGGATCATTTATAAAGAGTTCGAACGTGGCTATAGTTCCATTACTTTTCGTATTTGTGGCTGTAGTGACCTACAAAGTGGTGACAATCCTCTAGGAGTGTTTAGATGCAAAGAAACACAGGAATCATAATAGCTATCGTTATAATAGCTGTAGTGATAGTAGGGGTTTTTGCTATGATGAATATGGGTCCAGCCCAAACAAACCAGATTACAGCTAGTGGAACTAAAGCAGCATTCAAAAATAATGGTACATCATGGATTCATTTTGTCGCTGTCTTTGAAAATGTTACCATGAAAAATGGTACAGTTGGCAATATTTATGCTGACGTATGGCTTAAAGACAACGGTGGAATGGTTAATATGGATTTAAGTAATCTGGCAGGTTATGGGAATGAAGCACTGCCAGCAGGAACAACTATTAGTATTAAAGCATGGAAAAATGTTCTAAGACCAGAAGCAGGTGGAATAGACGATCTAAGGCTCCAGATGCAAGGTTGGTCCAATGGTCAATCACCACCCACTGATGAGGAACCATTTTTAGCCGAATTCACAGATTTAACTGTAATACAGTTACCAACAGAAATAACTGATAATAAAATTACTACAACCTTAGATCCGGCTGAAGGTGCTGCATGGTTAGCTGCACTATCCAATGCAGAAGGAACCATGGTCCAAGAAGAAGAACTATTAACTGTTAACGCAGATGGAACAGTTACTATAACTGCTGTTCAACCACCAGTTCTTTGTAATTTAATAGCAGGAATACCCTAAAAATAACCTCTTTTTTTATTTTTTTATAAAAAGATATCGAAGATAGACAGTATACTATTTACATTGCCAAATCAAATTAGATAATATAGAACTATATTTAATCCATTGACGACATCCATAAGAATGATAAAGTATTATAATGATAAGGTGACACTATGAAAGCAGTAATTCCTGCAGCAGGATTAGGTACCCGATTTTTACCTGCTACCAAGGCTCAACCAAAGGAAATGTTACCAGTTTTTGATAAACCTACCATACAATATGTGGTAGAAGAAGCTGTAGCATCTGGAATTGACGATATATTGATTATAACTGGTAAAGGAAAAAGATCCATTGAGGATCACTTTGACCGGGCGTTTGAACTAGAATATTTTCTAAAAAAAAATGGTAAGAATGATTATCTAGATGAGGTAGAATCAATATCTGAATTAGCTGACATTTATTATGTTCGCCAAAAAAAACAGAAAGGACTTGGTGATGCCATCTACTGTGCAAGAAAACACATAGATGGTGAATCATTTGCAGTTCTTTTAGGGGACACTATCACACGTTCAAAAGTTCCATGTATTCAGCAGTTAATTAATATTCATAATAAATATAATTCATCGGCAATTGCGGTGGAGGAAGTTCCAGACGAAAAAATAGAAAGGTATGGAATAATTAAGGGAAGTTTGATGGAAGATACTACCTATAAAATCGAGGATATGGTGGAAAAACCTAAATTAGAAGAAGCTCCTTCAAATTTAGGGATAATGGGCCGATATGTTCTTGAACCAGAAATATTTGATCACATAAAAAATGTCCCGCCGGGTTTTGGTGGTGAAATACAGCTAACTGATGCAATGCGCTTGTTAGATAGTATATATGGTTGTGTATTCCAGGGAAAGAATTATGATATTGGTAACAAGGTGGATTGGCTTAAAACTTCCATAGAATTTGCTATGGAAGAACCAGAAGTTAGAGATGATTTAAGAAAGTACATGACTGAAATACTAAAATAAATTTATTTAATTCTTTTTTTTAGATAATTAAATCTTATTTTTTTACATTTACAAATCTTTTATATCTTTTTTATAAGAGTCTTATGGGGCTAAAAGAATAAAAAAAGGAATATAACTGATAATCGGAATTTTAATTTATTTTCATAAGAAGAAGGGGAATATGAGGAATAGAAAGGTGTTAGACAGTCCGTGGGATAATGTAATACCAAAAAGACTTTCTGTTTTATAGAATGCATATCCATAGAACATTGACACACAGAAAACAAATATCAAGTCGATAAATGATTCCCATCCAACGTGAAGACTGGTGAAAAGCAGAGATACATATAAAATACCAGAAAACCCTTTAAGTATGTTTTGGGCATTTTTTTGGATTATACCTCTAAATAGCAACTCTTCTGCTAGCCCTGTAGAAATAATAATAATTGTCGTTGCAATTAATAAGTATTCAAGGTTTAAAACTGGGATTAACGGTTTAGGTTTGAGAATTAAATATTCTATGAAACCTAAAATAGCTCCAGTAGCAGCAATCCCCAATTGCACCTTTAAATTACCAAAAATCAAACCTACCCTTTCTTTGCTAATTTTCTGGGATTTCATGATTACATATGAAGCAGCAAATAAAGGAATTGAAATAACAGGGAACCAGTACAATGGTTGAACTCCCATGATAGGGATAGTGAGTCCAATTATACGGATCATAGGCAGGGCCATCATTGATCTTAGTAAATTAGTCACATTATAAGAATTACTTAAAGAAGAATGAATTAAAAGTACAAAAAGGATAATGGTGTGCAAAACCAGACCCATTTCAGTATTGGTATAGGTAGTAATTATTTCTGCCATGGTAATAGCTACAAAATACCCAAATAAAATAAGTATTAACTTTTTTGAAGGTTTAATAGCATCTATTTGTTTTTTAAGTCGTTTAATACTATTATTTACTTCAGATTCTTTTTGAATATTGCCTATTTTTTTGTAAATATTAAGTGACCGTCTATTTTCAAGAATAGCATCATCATAGGCTTTTTCTGATTCATAAGTTTTTGCAATTAAAGAGGATATTGTAGCTTGTCTTTCATAATCGCTTGCTTTCTTGAATTTTTTCAGTGATTTGGAGTAGAAATTTCGGGAATCTTCAAATTTTTTCTTTTTATCAAGTATGTTTCCTAGGCCAGCCAGAGCGTACCCTTCACCAATTAAATCTTTATTTTTACGATAAAGTTTTTGACATTGTTGGTATTTATCAAAAGCCGCATCATAATCCCCTAAATTCCCATAAGCATTGGCTATTTCAAGTAAGGTGTCCGCAATTTTATCAGTGCTTTTAATATCTTCAAATATCTTTAAAGCTTGGGAATAGTATTTCAAGGCTTTTTCAGGGTTTCCTTGACTATAATATAGCGAACCTTTTTCAAATGCTACTTCTGCTTCTTTTTTCTTCATAATTCGCCCCAAAAATTGTTTTGGTTTTATAGTATTACTTTTTGATAAAATTAGTTAATTAATAGCTCTTTTTTTATATTTTCTACTTGATATTATAAATATAACTTCTTATGCCAGTTCCAGGCAGATTCTATGATTTTTTCCAATTTTTTATATTTAGGGTTCCAATTCAAAATATCTTCTGCTTTTTTAGAACTTCCAATTAAAACGGGGGGATCACCGGGTCTTCTATCACTTTCAACAATTGAAATTGGAACACCAGTTACTTGCTTGGATTTTTCTATTACTTCACGAACAGAAAAACCATTACCATTACCTAAATTAAAAACATCGCTTTTAACATTAGTTTCCATGTATTGCAACGCTTTTATATGGGCATCTGCAAGGTCCATTACATGGATATAATCCCGGATACAAGTACCATCGGGGGTGGGGTAGTCTGTTCCAAATATTTTAACATGGTCACTGCGGCCCATTACAGCATCCAAAACCCGTGGTATGAGATGAGTTTCGGGGTCATGCCATTCCCCAATTTCCCCATCGGGATCTGCTCCGGCAGCATTAAAGTATCTAAGAGAAACATAGTTCAATCCATATGATTTACTGTAATCCTCTAGTATTTTCTCCACCATTAATTTTGCTTTACCATAGGGGTTTATAGGATTTTGGGGATGATCTTCAGTTATAGGAATCTTTGTTGGTTCACCATAGATGGCACAGGTTGAAGAGAAAATAAATTGTTTAACATCATTTTCTAACATTACCTGGAGTAGATTTAGAGTGTTTTTTAAGTTATTATTGTAATATTTTTGAGGATCACTTACTGATTCTCCAACATAGGTATAAGCAGCAAAATGCATGACTGCATCAATATCATAACTTTTAAATAGAGACCGTAATTCATCTAAATTACTTAGATCAACTTTATGAAACTTTCCCCATTTTACAAATTCTTTATGGCCATAAATGAGGTTATCTAAAACAATTGTATCATACCCCGATTCACTGGCCAATTTATTTAAATGAGACCCTATGTACCCTGCTCCGCCGGTTATTAATATCATCATAAATTCCCCTAAACACTATCTACTATTTTTTTACTATTATATAAAAAAAATGTCTAATTTATTTGACCTATAATTTTTCAGATAAATATTAAAAATACTTATCTACCATAAAAAGATATTTTAATTATAAAAAAGGCTAATGGGAAACTTAGCTAATCTTTAAGTCCTAATTCAGTCACAATCTTTTCATTAGTTTCATTATCCGGGATGAGATAAACAATTCCATTGATAGTAGTATAGTTTCCAGAAATAACTGCTATTCTGGCCTTATCAAGTTTGAAACCTTGAACAAATTTTTCCAGCACCACAGTATCATATGGCAGAATGTTGGTACGCATATTTTCCCTTAACTGGTTTAAAATGGTAGGTGCTTTTACAAGATTTGATGGTTTTAAGGCTTCATCAATTATGCCCTGAATCACTTTCTGATGTCTTTTTACTCTTCCAATATCTCCAGCTGAATCAAATCTAAATCTAGCGTAGGCTAATGCTTGTTCTCCATTTAATCTACTTAATCCTGATTTTCCGTTTAATTCAGGTACAGATGCCGCAGTACTTGGTTCAACATCTACATAAATTCCATCTAAAGTATCCACTATATTCTCAAATTCTTCAAAATTTATCAATATATAGTAATCTATCTTTATATCTAAAAAGTTCTCTATAGTTTCAATGGTAGTGTTAAATCCTCCATGGGGATAGGCGGAGTTTATTTTATCTACACCCCTTCCAGGAATTTCTACCCTGGCATCACGAGGTATAGAAAGCATGGCCACGTCTTTAGTTTTTTTATCAATTGAAAGAATGGTAATAGAATCAGTGTTACCCGGATGATTAATATCACGGGCATCTACACCTAATAATAGTATATTAATCTTTTCACGGGGTTGATCTTTGGGAGCTAATATCATAAGCAACCCTAAACCTAAAATTAGTATTAAGATTGAAACTCCAAGAATTTTCTGCCATTTTTCCATTAGATGTACTCCTATTAATCTAAATTTTATAGAACCTATCTTCCTTTTTAATTTGCAGAGATTTATAGTTTTTGGTATTCAATCAATTTATAGCAATGTAAATCCCTGGAAAAATAGTGGAGTGGATTGTGAGTATAATATAAAATTTTTTAAGTCTGTTTTAAGGTTTCATCCACTTTTTTTAGTTAAAATAAAATATTTTATTTATAAAGAATAAATATATCAAACAATAATCATTTAGGTATAAAAAATGATAATTGTTAAAGAAGTTGAATCAAAATCCATATTATCAAAAACAGCCATACCTAAAGCAGACTATGTTATAAACCCATACATAGGCTGTAGTCATGCATGTATTTATTGCTATGCTCGTTTTATGAAACGTTTCACCGGTCATAAGGAAGCATGGGGATCATTTTTGGATATTAAAATAAATTCACCGCAACTGATACCCAAAAGAACCAATAAATATAGGAACAAATATGTGCTTCTTTCTTCTGTAACTGATCCCTACCTTCAATTTGAAGGAAAATATAAAATTACACGGAAAATATTAGAGAAATTACTTCCATTAGAAATAGATTTAGGCATACTAACCAAATCTAATCTGGTTTCAAGGGATTTAGATATAATAAAAAAATTCAAAAAAAGTGAAGTAGGTATCTCCTTTTCTACACTTGATGAAGATCTAAGAAGAAAGCTTGAACCATCAGCACCTTCCATTAGTGCCAGACTTAAAACCTTAAAACATATTCACAATCAGGGTATTAGAAATTATTTATTCATCAGTCCCATATTTCCTTTTTTAACAGACTGGAAAGATATCATAACTACAACCCGCGATTTTGTAGATTATTATATGTTTGAAAATCTGAATATCATCGGATCAGTATGGCCTTTTGTAAAAAAATTTTTAGATGAAAATTTTCCAGACATGATTGATGAATATCGCCAAATATATTTTGAAGACAGTGTTTACTGGGATATTGTTAAAGATGAAATTATAAATTATTGCAAAAATGAGAACTTGAACTATAAAATTTATTTTCATTGATAATATCGATCAGTACATATATACCATCCATAATATTTTCGATGAGTTTGAAGATTTTTGATTATGTCAAACTTTACTTCTTCTGAATAATAAAAAAGTTGAAAAAATAATTTTTTTTGCAAGGATAAAAAATAAAAATTGGAATTTCTGGTGTTAACCTAAAACTTCAATTGTGATCTCCTTATCTTGAAGAATGTTTTTGTATGCTTCTGCTTCGATAATAGTTTTTAGTTTTGAGAAAGCTATTTCTATTCCATGTTTATTGAGGATTTCAGCAGTTTCTTTAACATCTTCATATTCTGCTTTTAGCGATATTACCTTGTTTTCATCATTTTTTAAATATTTTATTCTGATTTTAGATTTGATGTTAGCTTGATCAGCTCTTACTGTAACTTTTTTAGTTTCTATTTCATAGGGAAGCATTAAGTGTTGTGAATGGAATATTTTCATCCCTAATGTTCCAAATTCAAGGGCAATTAAAGAACATATATCATCCAGTCTATCTCTATCTAGATCTACCAGTACGATATATTCCATCCTCCCTTTTTTGGTAACTGCATTTATCACATGTACGTTGTTGGCTCCCCTCTCTAATGTTTTTTCAATGATGTAGGGCAAACCCTCGGCAGGTAGATCATCTACAGTTGTCATCAAAAGCATTTAGGCCACCGATAGATTAAAGTTCAGCCATTATTTTCACTGCTCTTTTGGCAACTTCTTCAGCTCTGGGAATACCTCCAGGTATTGCAGAGGATATATATGCTCCGGCAACAGCTTTTCTTGCAATATCTTTTGGATCTTCACCACCCATGGCCGCAGCCACTGCAGCAGGTACTATAATGTTTATAATGGTATGGCCGCAAAGCTGTAACTCAACAACTGGAACTGCAGCTAATGGTATAGCTTCAAGTATATCCTGTTTTTTGTTTAAAACTGCGTCAGGTATTACCTTATGGGATAACCCTTCAAATACTATTTTTTCTCCGTCTACAGTTACTTCCACAGTTGCATCGGTGTCAAATCCACAATATTTTTTAAGGAAGTCATTAGGTCTTCTACGGGCACATCCCTTGAAGCTGGTTACCTTAATTTTTATGTCTTTTCCAAGCATCTGACTGAATATCATTCCACACGCTGTTTCCACGGTTTCCAGTTTTTCGTTATCTAACTGACGAACAATTTCGTCAAGTTCCATACCGCTTTTTAGTTTTTCGTAGGCGAAATTGGCCCTTTCATAGACGCCCCGAGCCAAGGCACCGTCAGTGGCCAGTATCATGGCTTTGGTTACAGGGCCTCTTTGAACTTGTTCAGATTTACGGGAAATGGTATTGGTTGAAATCTTAGCTAGTTCAGGTTCAATCCAAAAATTCTCTTTGATATCTTTGATGCGGTTGGCGGCTTTTTCTATGTCACCGGCACTGGCAATTAGTACTTTCATAGCTAGTACAGCATCTGCAGTCATATGTCCCAGTGGTGGTTGTAAGGGTCCTCCTGAAAAGCCAGCCCCAATAGCAAGTGATTCTTCAAATGCAGATAGCATCTCTTCAAAGGCAATCATTCCCACCACTGATGGGCCGCCTATGTCCTTGAGTATAACTCCCATATCACCTACTAATTCCGCAGTATCATATTCTTCACCAGTACCTCTTATATGAAGTTTTTCTGGGAGTCCTGCTGCTTCAACTGCCCCTAAACCCGCTATATAGGCACTGTTGGCTTTGAAAAATTCACCATATTCTTCTCCAACTTCTGAGTCTGGGTGGACAATTTCCAGTATGGCTGCTGCTCCAAATATTGCTGACATTATGGGGCTCGGGGGCATACCTACATTGGCATATGCTTTTAACATTCCTTTTGTCCCTGATGCTGCACCTTTTTTGGCCAGTTCTGGAAATGCCACATCTTCTCCCAGTGCTCCGTGACCATATAAAGGACCTCCACCTACACCCATAGGCAAGATGCTTCCATCAACACTTGATACTTTGTTATCAAAAATGTCATCATATAAAGCTTTAACAGCAGCATATCCTGATATTCTGTTGTTAACTTTAGCTGTGGGTATGGCCAGTACACCGCAACGATCTACTCCGGCAATCATCCGGGCCATGGCCCCCAATTTCCTGTTACCTGCTGGCACACCGGCCTGAGCATTTGAACCTGCAAAATAACATAATGCTGCACTGATTAAAGCGGCATTGGCAGGATCTGCTCCTGCAAGCTTTGCTGATTCTATGGCTTTTTTCAACACGTCGTCTATTGGTAAATACTGCACATTTTCATCAGTCAGCTTTATTTCTCTCCCTTTTAACACTTCTTCTGCTATAGTGTTTGCTGCACATATGGCCGCAATATTCAACATCCCATGTCCCTTAGTTAAGGCTTCTATACGATCATTGGTCATCATATCAATATCGGAAGTAGAAGCCATTATAGCTGCCAGTATTTCTTTTTCCATTTATATCACCATCTATACTATGTTAATCAAATTTTAAATAGTTTTTTGAATTATTGAGGGATGATGATAATTAAAATACAAAAAATCATACAAATGATAATGACACACTGTCATGAACTTCGTTAAACGATACTATAACGAATATATGGATCGGTAAACTTAAAAGTAATAATAATTAAGTGATCTGTATGAAGTTTTCGGATGATGATCAAAATCGTATTGATTTTTGGGTGCTAAATAAAGATCTTGAAAATTCCACTCTTAAAACCTATCTAATATGTCTAAAATACTACTGTAATTTAATAAATTTATCTCCTGATGAACTTATTAAACAGGCTGATACTGAAGAAGAAAAAGGAGTAAAATTAAGAGATCGGAAAATAAATTACTATTTTTTAAAGTTTAAGAAACAGTTGCAGATGGATAATAAAGCTGAAAGCACTATTAATATGTATATTCATGCTGTAAAGTCATTTTATGATGCTCTTGATATTCATTTACCTAAAATTAAGACTTCTCGAGGAGATATTGGTCTTGAAAAGAATTATGGAAAATTAATTTCAAAGGAAGAAATATCTGAATTTGTAAATGCAGCTGCACCAAGGGAAAAGGCACTTATCTATTTAATGGCTTTGTCAGGAATGGCTCAGGCTGAAGCTCGAAATCTAACTTTGAGAAAATTTATGGATGCAGCTGGTGAAGCCATCAATAAAGATATTAGAACAATAAATGAACTTTTTGATTTAAAAGATGAATTAAAAAATGCTATTATTACACTTCATATTACTAGAAAAAAAGTTAATTATAGGTATATCACGTTTATTCCTCCAGAAGCCACCAAGTATATCATTATGTATCTTAAAGAAAGAGTTTATGGACGCAATAAAAAGATTCGAATAAAAAACTATGATTCGGCCTTATTTGTTAAAAATAATGGAGAACCGATTGATCGTGATGTAATTGTGACCAATTTTAGAAGAATTGGATTACAAGCGGGTTTCAAAAAGGGAGATGGAGCCTATAGTTTTTGGAGAGCTCACGGTATGCGAAAATACTTCATTTCCACAATCATGAACAAACTCGGAGATAAAGTTTTAGCAGATTTCTTAGCGGGCCATAAAATATCAGATGTTGATAGGGCTTACTGGTATATGGACTCCGAAGATTTGAAAAAAAGGTATATGAAAGCATTACCTTATCTTTCTATTGACAAAGCTAAAGTTTTAGAGATTAAAAGCGATGATTATAAACGTATAGAAGAATTAGAAAGAACTCAGGAAATTTTGAGAAAGCAATTGATGAAAACTGAAAAAACTTTAAAAGCTATAGAGAATAACCATGAGATAATAGAAGTTTTACGTCGAACATCCTAATAATATTATTGAACAAAAATTATTATAGGATGGATGTATATGGATGGAATGAATTCTTTTTTAACATGGGAAGAAGATTATAAATCACTTGAATCTGAATTTCTAGATTTTATTAAGTATGTACCACTATCTAATGAACATGAAAAAGTTTGGTCTTTAAAGTTAGCTAACCTTTTATTGTTGATTGGAAGCAGCATTGATTCATTTTTTAAATGCGCATTAGCCTCTTTTAAAAGTAGGGTAGAAAATCACTATAATTATAAATATAATTATAGGGGGATAAGTTATACAATAGAAGATTTTAAGGCAGTATCTAATTTCTATGAATATATTTTAAAAGATGTTGATCCCAACATGGGGTTATATAGAAATGTCTTTGAAGATTTCTATCAGTTAAGTAACAAATCAGTTCATGTTTCTAGAACTGAAGAAAAAATAACACCTTTTAACGAATGGAGAAAAGATAAAAGTCCTCAATGGTGGATTAATTATAGACAATTAAAACATGGCAAATTTCAAAATAAAAAATTAGCAACATTAGAAATAGTTTTAGATTCTTTAGCAGCTTTATTTTTATTAAACATTTATACTTTGGATAATCGTCAATATTTAGTGGATAATAATGTAATTAGAAGTAATATCAGCTTAAATGATTCCAAATTTATTTATTCTAACGATATTAAAACATCTGAACCAATAATAGCTAAAAGTGAATTATTTGGTTTTATTTGGAGTACAGATAGTTTTTGGGAACAATATCCTTGGCATATTTTGACACCCGGAAATGTTTATAATCTTTAGTAAATTTATTTTTAAATTTGTGTGTGTTTTTTTAATCTATATATATGATAAAATCATACATTAAAGTATGAATTTAATACAAATAACGGAGCAAATAGAGAAGGGTAACAACCTGATCTTTTATAATAAGAATGTCTTCGATTGTTTTAATTCATTGAGAAATGATTATTTATGTATATACTTCAATGAACCTATACCTATCAAACCCAGATTGATTGAAGCTATTATTCATATTTCTAGTGATTATAAGTTATCTCTTAATCGTTTAACTATCGCTGAGCTAATGGAGATCCTTATTAATGAATTGAAGTATGAACAATTGATAATATTTTTTAATCATTTTGAAAGATTAACCAAGAAAACGGTTCAATCATATCAATATCTTAACTCCCTGGATAATATTCAGTTTGTTTGTAGTTTTGATAAAAAATTTAAATCAGAGGCTTATAGTTTCTTTAAAACTTTTGAATTAGTTAATAGGGACGAATATATGTATTCAAGTGGTGCAGATGAGATTAATATTACTTATCCTGTTTTTGCTCTTTTAAGCATTATATTTTTCTTTATTTATATTAAAATGGCGTCATTGGAAATTGGTTTTCTTTTAGTTGGGGCTTCATGGTTTGCATTGATCATATTCCGGTCTTTAATGTATGTAGGGGGCCGTGTATGAAATTTTATACTCATATTGCTGGTGCATTGTTATTTTATTTGATTTTGGCTCATTTCCTTAATCCTGGCCATCTTTTGTTGAATTTATTTATGGTATCTGTGATTTCGATAACCCCCGACATCCTGGATAAAGTGTCAGGAACTCACAGGGGAATGGGCCACTCCATTTTATGGATTATTCCCATAATATTTGTTGGATTATACAACATTGTTTTAGGAGCTGCATTAATAGTTGGATTTCTATCACATATAATACTGGATTCATTCACTGTTAATGGGTGTCCACTGTTATATCCATTTAAAAAAACTAAATTTACTTGTTTAGGTAAAAAAAGAAGAATAAAAACAGGAACTAACCAGGATAAGAGTGTATTCTTTTTCTTTATAATTTTTCTTATACCTATAATAATTTTCAGCATGAATCTAGGATATCTTTTCAATGATTTTGATTCTCAATATACAATTTTTGCAACTAATTCTGACATTGAAAACGTTACTGAAAGTGTTTCTGGCAATAAAAATAATTTCTATTTGAATTTTCAATTAGATGAAAATGTAAATAAGAAAATAAGCATTCATAGAGTGGACGAAAATCTCACAACAATCACAATTAAAGATCTAGAACCTGGAGGTTGAATAAAGTGTGTGAATACTATAGAGTATACTGCGATGCATATAGGAGAGATGTAAGAAAACAAGATTGTGAAAACTGCAAAATGAAAGATAAATACAAAGTTTCAGATTATAAAGATTGCCCATTTTATGGGAAATTCTTGGTACAATATACAGGAGAGATTGGATGATTAATCTGATAATTGGTATTGTAGTTTTGATGAGTTTTTGCTATATATTATATGATTGTGTTAAAAATGAACGGAGTAATCGGATTTGGATAATTAATAGTTTAAATCTATTTTTAGCTATTTTTAATATTTCGGCCTTTTTTAAGTTAATTAATTCTTAAAATTATTATGTTAATTAAAAAAATGATTCTGCTAAATTTTTTACATAATATTAAAAGTAAAAGAATCTTATTCTTAATCAGTTAATAGATATATTAAAGAATTCATCTGAAGTTGAATAGATGCTGTATTCAAAATTTAATTGATGGTTTATATCAAATTTTCTCCTCAAAAGAAATAGGTTTTGTATAAAAAATGTTCCTCAAATTTGGATTCTCGATATACATATCCATTTTTATTCAAATTACGTTCAATTATAATTTCTCGTTTAAGCAGCCCATACTGAGCTTTTAAAATTTTTAAAGCATTTTCAGATGCCAAAACTAACCATCCTTCACCAACTTCCTCAAATGACGGTTCAAATTGATCTAATAACCCGTCTTTCCAACATTTACTTTCCACCATTATATTATTATCTTCATCAACCCATCTAAATAATCCAGTATTTTCAAGCTTCCATCCGAGTTGAATTCCAATAATAGGATTCAAAGCAATCCAATTATATCCGTTATTTTGTATTATTAATGGAATTACTCCATCTTGCAAAAGAGTATCACCATATTCCTGCACATTACTTAAAACATTGTAGAAAAATAAATTATCTGTCTTTTCATTTTTCCCAGAATTCAACATCACTTTAGATTTTCTCAATTCTGTAGGCAAATCTAAGTCAATAAATTTAAGCTCTGTTTTTTCAGCCAAAATGAATTTACCATTAAAAATACGAAAAACAGAATTATTACAATTATTAATATTTTCTATCCAGTTTTCGGCCGGTGTTGTTAAATGTTTTGATCTGTACTCTTCATAAGCAGGCTTAATGTGCACAGGCCTTCTCGTTCGTTCTATTAATATAAGTGCAGGATCATAAAATCTAAAAGTCTGATCTATATAAACAAGATCATCAGAAGCCAATTTTTCACCATCGATTAACTCACAAATAAGATGAAATATAGCCCTACGAACCAAAATTAATCTAGGAGGATAAAAAGTAAATCTTAATCCAGCTGATTTTAATATTATTCTTAATTTACCTTCTGCATCTTTAGACCATGAATCAAAATCTGCTAACTGATACATGATCTCCACAATTCGATGGCTGAGATTTATTTCAGGATAGTTAGATAACTTTGATATTAATTGTAAATCATAAGGATATATAATTTCTTCCGGAAAATCGAAGTCGGGTAACGGTTGACCATTAGGAATATCAATATTAATAAAATCAAAAACATTGAGATCGGGAAAAGTTTTATCATAAATTTTAGGTAAATCAATTCGTGTAGGATTATTTACTTTACATCCAATACGCTTACACAATATCCCAGAAATTCTGCGAATATAATAGTTTGAAGATGTGTTTGAAAAAATTAATTTTTCACGAAAAAATCCGATTTTAAATGGATCTTTAAGGCTAACAGCATCCATAACAATTAAAATTTGCTCAGAAAAACTTTCATCTTTGAAAAATTCATTTATCGATCTTTGAATCATCAAATCTCCATTTATTAAGAGATCTGCACATATCTGAATAGCACTTTCTGATATAAATCTTATAGGATGATTCAAACAACCCAACACAAGATCCATCAATGCATTTGAAGGAGTGGTTATTTCGTCTTCCAGATTCACAAACTCAAATGATTCTAAATCATGTGAAGGATAACTTTCGAACAAAATTTGTATATGGTGATCTATTTCTTGCCAAATATCTTTAATTGGAATTTCATCAGTGAGTAAACCTAAAATATCCCCTAAATTTAGAGTAACAGTTTTTGCATCGATTTTTGAATTTTTAATATCATTCACTAATGTTCTGTACATTAAAGGCCTACATTGATTTTTATTAACTTTTATCAAAGCATTAAACGCTTTTATTCTAGATCTACCACCCCAATTACCCCACCCATTAGGTTTAGATAGATTTAATGATATTTTTCCCAATTTAATAGCATGATCAAAATCATTAAAATCTGATAGTCTCTGACTAAGTATTGAAATCAATTCACTAGATTTCCTATCATTTATCTTGTCACTATTTAAAATAATTTCACTTAAATTTAATATCTCTCTATAATTTAGTTTATTTGCCAAATTAATAATTATTGGTTCCCAATCAAAGTGTGAATTATCAGTTTCTTCTTCTAAAAAATCTACATAATCATCCACTGATAAAACATACCTTTTTACTTCATTTGTATCAAGAACTCTAGAGTCTTTTAATTTAAGTAGATTGTATGTAATCATATCATGTTCATCAAAATGTATGTCCTTGATTGTAATTCCCGCCTTTTCTACATCAAACCCTAAATTTTCCATTGTTTGTTTGATAGAATAAAACCAATTATATCGAGCTTTTTTTTGAGCCAAAATTCTAATTTTAGAAACTAAATATCTAGAAGATTCAATTGTCTTTTGAGACCCATATTTGACATTTATAGCTTTTAATAATAGATCTACAATTTTGAAATTTGCATAGGGGGCTAATGGAAATAAAAGATTTGATAAAGAGAAGATTACTAGACGCAAATTACCATCATCACTTTTTAATGTTTCTCTTATGAATACACTATAAACGTCCTCTTGTGTTATTAACATCTGATCTATAAGCCATGAAGCTAATTGTAGAGCTTTCTGAGGATTCCACTTAAATGTAGCAGTAAGAAGAGTATTAGAAGCACTGTTGTATGTATCAACTTCTGCATAATTGCTTATCTTGACAATGTAATTTGCGAATAATATTATTAATTCTTCAGCCTTTTCAGGATATAATTCTATGTAAACATCAAGCCAATCAATCCATGCACTGAATTGGAAGTCTTTTTCATAGTATATCCCAAAAGACATTTTCAACATTTTTTCTAATGAATTAAAAGAATGATCTGTTTCTTCAATCATTAACCATGCTTTTGATTGTTTTAAACACTCTTCAACTCTTCCTTGTATGTTATATCCTTCCCATATACCATTTTCAACTTTTTCTAACTCTTTAACAGCCCACTCATGATCAATACCATGATTGGATAGACTTTCTATTATTTGACGACGAACACTACTAGGCCAAAAGGTTTTGACTTTTTCATTACCCCACTCACTTTCAAAAACTAAAGCTAAAGCTTTTAAAGTATTTAAACCGAAATTAGACAACGTATCAATAACTAATATAAAAAAATCACCCATTCTCTCTTTGATATAATATAAATTATAATCGATAGCTTGTCTATCCCCCACATAAAACAAATTAAAAAATTTTGGAATTTCTTGATAAATTATTTCATCTTCCATTTTTTTTCCATTCCAAGCATCAGCCCCCATCTTTGATAATATACATATATTTCTTTCAAATTCAGTGATACCATTCAATTCAATGTCAGCAGCGTCTGGAATGATATCTTCAGGAGCTTTTGTACTTCCTAAGCAATAAAATAGTCGATTTAGTCTAACGAAACATAAATGGTTGCATATTAGGGTTTGATTGATGCATATTAGTTTGTAATTCTGGTTGAGATAAATCCCTTAAATAACTTTCAACTGTGTTAGCATCATTATAAACAAAATAGAAAGCTTCAGCTAGAGTAAGGCACATATCTTCATCGATAATCGTGATTTGATTAAATCTGCTTAAAAAACCGTTTAAAAATTGTTTTGCAATATTAATATTTTCATTTTTATTAGCTTCATTCCAAGAGTTAGCATATAAATAAAAAAGATATTTTAAATCTTTTTGATCTGTATTGAAATCATTTAATATACTAAAAACCTTATCCCATATTTCATTTTTTATTAAAAACAATCCCATATTATAAATAATTAAATTTTGAAAAGTTCTTGATGGATCAAGATCTTCTTTTATGCTTGAACGATCTGGAAGTTTCTTCAACTGCCGAATTATTTTCAAAATATTTTCTAATTCTTTAAAATATATGGCAGAAGTTGCCCAAAACTTGACTAGTTCGCTTTCATCATTATTAAAATGGTTTTCAATTGGTTTAGGAGAATATATTACATTTAAAGGCTCGGATAATTCAAATATTTTCTTAGCTTCATCATGAAACCCATTTAATACTAATTCTGGGATTAATTTTAAAGCATCAACAGGTTCAATTTTTAGATGATTACCGTCACGGATATATTCTAAAGCAAATTTTTCATTGAGATGTAATAAAATAGAAATCATGGATTTTTTATCCAAGTTTACTTCTCTTTCCCCAATTTCTGATCGAATAAATAATAAACGGGTAAGAGCGACAGGATCTTGACAAATTACAGCGGATTCTAAAGCAAAATTAATATCAACTTGGATAGTATCTAAAGGCCTAAAATTTAAAAATTGCTCTCTGAAATAGGTTTGTGAAGCATATACTAAAACTTTACGATGTTTACTAGCCTTAGCAAGGTGAAATATTTCTTCCCAAAACCAATAGGAGTTTTTTTCAGATTTACGGCATAAATCTGCCATTTGAAGATGAAAATCTCTGTCTATACTTTGATCAAACTCTCCAGGTATTAACTCTCCTGTTTTTTCCTGAAGAAATAGTCTAAAGCTATTATGGAAAAAATACCATCGTTTATTTTCTATTCTGAAATAATGTTTAAATTCTAATACAAATTTCCTTAGAATTCCCAATTCTGCCCATGTTTTCACCCAGTCAATATCAATATAATTTCTAAAACGGCATAATAATCCTGTTAAACCTATTAAATCATCTTCGTGTTTAATTAAAGCCCAATAACTATTATATTGGGCTTCAATATTCCCCCCATATTCTATTGTTCTTTCGAGGATTCTTTCAATTTCTTTATTATCCTTTATACCTTTGAGATGATTCAGAATATATGATAATGCTAATGGATGTCCATCAGATAAACCATAAATTGTTTCTTTCTGTTTACCTATGATTAGAGGCAAATTAGATTTGTTAATAATGTCAAAAACGGCATTTTTATTAAGTGGCCTCATTAAAACTGTACGATTTTCTTTATTTATAGAATATTGGATATTTTCAGGAAGTATTGTTTCTGTTTGACTTCCCAATATAAAATAAACCCCTTGAGGGATATTTTCTGGAGAAGGTAAATATTTTAGCATTGAATCTCGGGGATTTTGTTCACGTTCAATATGATCTAATCCATCTATTAGAAAAATCGTTTTATGGCCATTGTTTTTCCAATCATCATGTAAAAGATCAAGTTGTTTGTAAAAATATTTTAAAAGTTGATTTAAATCTAAATTTAAATTTTCTCCAGAAGTGAACCCCATACGTCTTAAAGATAATGTGATATCATGCAGAAAATTTTCTGATTCTCCTCTAATAACGGAGTCATATGAATCTGGGACATAAGCATAATAAAAAATTACTCTTTCTTCTCTAGAACGCAAAAAATGAGATAAAAATGTCGATTTACCAGATCCTGGCGTTCCAAAAACACCAATATATCCTCCTACATGCGCATCCAATGCAGCATTTAAATCGTCCATATTAGATTTAATTGGATGATATAAATCTTCATCCACAGGAAACTCATGACGACTTCTCAACTCAGTTCTTGTTGACCAATTAAGTTTTTCAATTAGTTCTCTACTAGTAATTTTAATAATTTGGGAAGGATCTGCAACCGCCTTAATTAAATTATGAGCTATATCTTTCAAATCATTTATAAAAATTTCTTTTTCTCGCTCTTCTTCAGGAATAATAATCTTATATTCAAAATCTAATTCACAATCGAGTGCAAACATTTGGAAATCATCTAAATTTAACCCGCTTTCCACTTGCAATTTATTCCAAGCGGGTTTCCATTCTTTGGGGATATTCTTGCCAGACTTAAATGGTTTCCAAGCTTGATTTATAAATGCTGCAAAATGGCATGAGGCAGGTTTTGGTTCGCCACAAGGGATTTTTGCTTTAGTAGAGGTAGAAATGTAATCATTAGTTATTAAATGCACAGCAATTTTCATTTCAGGGTATTTTTTGTTAAAATTCTTCCATCCTTCAGCAAGTTGAACAATTAAGCTCGGAGCATTTTTTCTTTTTTTAATTAAATCGTTAAAACTGAATGATCGGGTGTAATGACTCCATTTCATCTGAAAAGCATCTAAACGTGCCCCTTTGCAAATTTGAAAATCATCCACATGTTTTGCATCAGGATCAGCAACTTTAATCCAATCCAAAGAATCATTTAGAAAAGATTTTAGGATAATATAAGCCGATACTTCGTATTGATTAAAATAACCACCTATTGCACGTCTTTCACCCTCGGCCGGGGCAATAGATTCGTTATTTGTAGTTTTTTCTGGATCCATTTGAACACATCTTATAATTAAATAGTAGATTTAGCCCATTCCTCACATACGATTTTAGCTTGTTCTAAGACAATTTCCACTGTTTTATCACGATTATCGGCAGGATATTGATGTTTTTTTAGTAATCTTTTAACAGCCACCCTCATTTTGGCTTGAACATTTTCTCTTAATGTCCAATCAATGGTTATATTATTTTTAATTGTCCTGACTAACTCCATGGAAATTTTTTTCAATTCTTCATTACCTAAAACTTCTTCTGCCTCTTTACTAACCAGTAATGCATCGTAAAATGCAATTTCATATTCAGTTAGACCCAGATCTTCTCCCCTTTGATCTGCTTCGCGAATCTTTTTAGCAATATCAATTAAATTATTGATCACTTCATTACTATCAACAGGACGCTGTTTATACCTTTCTAAAGCATTTTCCAACATTTCTGCAAAGGATTTAGCTTCAACAACATTCCTTCGCGACCGGGTTTTAATTTGTTCCTTTAAAAGTTTCTCTAGTAGTTCCGCTGCCAGATTCCTTTGAGGCATTCCCTTTACCTCTTCCAAGAACTCATCAGATAAAATAGAAATATCCGGATTTTTAAATCCTGAAACATCTTTAGATCCAACTATTTCCACAACACCCTCTGATGTCAGGGCATCAGAAATTATCTGCTTTATGGCAAGCTCTATTTCATCCTTACTGAGTTTTTTATCATCGGATTGTTCTGTTTTTACTAATTGAGCTCGAATTGCCTTAAAAAAACCAATTTCATCCCTTATTTCTATGGCTTTTTCGTGGGGGACTGAAAGTGCAAATGCTTTGGAAAGTTCATTAACATTCTTCAAGAACCTGTTTTTACCATCTTTAAGTCCCAAGATATGGTCTATTCCCCTTAAAAGGATTTTTAATTGTTTTTTAGTGTCTTTAGTGAAGTATCCTGTGTATTCAAAGCCGTGGAACATGGATTTAACAATCTCATATTTTTCTAGCATTAATCCCACGGCTTTATCCTGATCAAATGCTGGTTTTCCTTTGCCACCACCCACAGTATAATCTTGAATAGCTTTTTTGAGTTCTGCTGCGATTCCCAGATAATCTACTATTAATCCGCCTTCTTTGTCTTTGTAAACTCTGTTTACCCGGGCAATAGCTTGCATCAGGCCGTGACCTCTCATGGGTTTGTCAAGATACATGGTGTGCAAGTTGGGCACATCAAAACCTGTAAGCCACATATCCCTTACAATTACCAGTTTTATTTCAGATTCAGGGTCTTTGAAGGTTTCACCCAATTCTCTTCTACGCGGTTTGTTCCGGATGTGTTTCTGCCAGTCTTCAGGGTCTGAGGCAGATCCGGTCATAACCACCTTTAAAAATCCCTTATCATCCTCATTGTTTTCCCATTCTGGTTTGATTTTGATAATTTCATTGTAAAGGTCAGTGCAGATTCTCCGGCTCATACAAACAACCATTCCCTTACCATTTTGAGCTTCTATTCTCTGGGTGAAATGGTCAACCAGATCTGCAGCTAATTCTTTTATTCTATTCTCACTACCCACAATGGCTTCAGTTCGAGCCCATTTACTTTTCAATTTTTCCTTGATTTCAGTTTCTTCTCCCTCTGTAACATCCTCAAATTTAGGATCGATTAAAGCCTTCTTCTCCTCATCAATGTCCAGTTTTATTAGCCGGTTTTCATAGTAAATCCTGACTGTGGCCCCATCTTCCACTGCCTGTTCAATATCGTATATATCAATGTAATTACCAAACACTTGAACCGTGTTTTTATCATTCATCTCAATAGGCGTTCCTGTAAATCCAATGTAGGAAGCATTGGGGAGGGCATCTCTCATGTGCCGGGCAAAGCCGTCAATGAATTCATACTGGCTACGATGGGCCTCGTCTGCTATTACTACAATGTTGTCCCTATCAGATAGAAGGGGGTAAGATAAACCTTTTTCTGGGAAGAATTTCTGGATGGTGGTGAAGACTATTCCCCCAGAGGCTACTTTAAGTAGTTCCTGCAGTTTTTCTCTGCTGTCAGCCTGTTGTGGGTCCTGTCTTAAAAGATCCCTTGACTTGGTGAAAGTTCCAAATAACTGATCGTCCAAGTCGTTTCGATCGGTTAAAACCACTATAGTGGGGTTATCCATTTCTAATACTAATTTACCTGCATAAAATGCCATGATCAGACTTTTACCCGACCCTTGAGTATGCCAAACCACCCCACACCTTTTGTTTCCTTCAGGTTGGGATGCTTCCAGAGTGGCATAGACAGCCCGGTTTACAGCATGGTACTGATGATATGCTGCTATTTTTTTCTTAATTTCCTTTTCCCTTTCAAAGGTGATGAAGTGGTTAATAATATCTAGGAGAACTTCCGGGTTGAGCATTCCACGGAGCATGACCTCTAATTGGAAGGTGTCACCAGGGATAGTGGAACCATCAATGGTCTTCCAAGGCATGAAACGTTCCCATGAACTGGTTAAAGTCCCAACCCTAGCTTCCATACCATCAGAGGTTATGAGAATTTCATTGAGTTGGAATAGAGAAGGAATTTGATTTTTGTAAGTTTGCAGTTGTTGATAACCTTTTTTCAGGGTGGCACTCGCATCAGCAGGATTTTTGAGTTCAATAACCACTAAAGGTAGGCCGTTTATGAATAATACAATGTCTGGGCGACGATTGTTATTGTTTTCAATTACGGTGAACTGGTTAACTGCTAAAAAATCGTTGTTAGATAAGTTCTGGAAATCCACCAAGTAAACCTTATCTCCTTTTATTCTATCATTTTCACGATATTCAACGCCAATACCTTCGGTTAATAGTTGATGAAAGCGAAAGTTGTTAGATAGAAGATCGCTAGATTCTGATCTTAAAACTTTTTTTAATGCTTCTTCGCGAGCAGTAGGTGGGATATTAGGATTTAGGCGGTTTATAACATTTCGGAGTCGTTGGACCAATATCACATCAGAATAAAGTTCTCTTTCTGGTGATTTCCCGTCGGGGGACATGTCTAAACCATGGAGATAATTGTAGCCGAGTTCCTGAAGGATAGAGATGGTTGCATATTCTACATGATTCTCTGTTAAATTACTCATTTTTTATTCTCCTCTTTGTAATAGGATCATATCTTTCAGCCCGATATTCTTTCCATATTTTATCCATATCAGCCGTTTTTAGTTCTTCTTTTATTTTATGAATAGCATACTGTGAATAGCGATGATATGAAGTTTTTCCAATTTTTATTAAGTTATAACATTCGTAATCATCCCTTAGTTTCATATGTTTTATTATTGCAGTTGTTCTTGGCGAAGTCAAGCCGACTTTTTTTGCTAATTGTTTATGTGATAAATTGTAGAAATCTAATTCATTTACTCTTCTCACGGCAACAACTGCTGCCCCTGGCGTTCCTTCAGGTACTAATTGCACAGGTGGTGCATCTTCTTTTTTCGTTATTCTTAGTGATAGATTATGGCCAATTCCATCTAAAGTTAAATTGATTGAGGCAACACCTGGAAAAATTTCATTCCAGTCTTTATCTTGTTTAACATCATCTGCTAATTTATTCAGTTCTCTTTCACTCGGTTGGAATGTTTCTCCTCTTAATGTTCTGTCAAAAATAGATAACGCCCTCAATTTGACTGTCGCTTCTTTTTTTCGCCTAGTGCCAGGAATAAGAAGTTTTTTAACCTCTTTAAGTTCATTTTCGAATAAAGTATTAATATTTAGAGGTGGTGTTGTAGAAACGGGTAATACTCTGACTGGAAGTTCATCAGATAAGTTTTTTTGAAATGTACCTTTTAAAATATCTTTATATAACGTTAATCCTGATTGTGAGTGCATATATAATTGTTGTTCAGATATTTCAACTATATAATGCTGCGCAGCGTCCCTTAATCCATTAATTGTTTGAGGAGTGAGAGCTTGTTCATTTGTTATTATTTTGTGCGATATAGCTTTTCTTACACACGAATCAAAACCAATAGTTTCGTTCTGACCCTTTTTGTTTATTTTACCTCCTTCATGCACGATAGTTGCTTTTAAAAGAAGTTCAAATGAGTGATCAAGTAAAATTAAAACGGCTTCTACTCTTCCCCTATCCCAAGGCCTATTAAAATGTTCTATACTTAATATAAGAGAATTTATAGATTTTTCTAGTAATAATCTTACCTCTTTTTTCATATTAACCCCTCCCCCTAAATTTAGTTTCAGTTAACTCTAATTTTCCCTGACATTAGTTTGGGTAAAATTGAATCCCTAATTTGAGATAAATTATTATTTTGTAAAGTTAAATTCTCAATTTCTTTATCAATAGATCCAGTCAATGAATCAAATTTCTTGTTAATATTTATATTAGGAACTAAAACCAATAACTCATCCAAATCTTTCCTAGTTATTGCATTAAACACAGTTCCACTTCCTATGGAATCTTCTTTAGTAAAGATGTTTTTTAATTGATATAACAAGAATGATTGTAAACTATTTTTATGTTTAATTGCACAAATACCTCTTCCAATAATCATTTTCGTATTAGCAATATTTATTCTGCCCACTGGAGCTCTTACACTGAATAAAATATCTCCTTTTTCTGCGACTTTATTTTTAACAGTACAATACATCTTATCCTTTGGAAATCTTTCTCCAAAATTAGTTACACCCTGATAAAACGGAAGTCCTTCTCCATTTTCATTGTAAAATTCAGATTTTGGAGATTGACCCATCTTTATATCACAAATTTCTCCAAGTTTTTTAACTTCCCAACCATTTGGTATCTCACCCAACTTTGAATCAATCATTTCTCCTCCACTAGACTTGTAAGACTGCCCCTTCTCATCAGGAAACTCAAAATCTATAAACCATTGTATGAAAATAGCCTGACCCAACGCTTCCAAAGTCTGATTTATTTTTTGATTGAGTTCGAATTTTTTAGATATTTCATAATACAAATTTCCAATGAAAATTTGTTCTTCAACGGAGGGTAAAGGTATAATAAGGTTTGAAAAAACGGTTTTCTTTAAATGAGGTATTGTGGTCCCTACATTAAGATTTTGAACTTGGTATTTGAAATTTTCAGTTCTCATGTACGCAAATAGATATTTATAATATACCTTACTTTTATCTGCCCTAATAGCAATCATATCCTGAGCAATACAAAAATCAGCCGGATTTGGTACCAAACAGACTAAACCTGGCGTTCCTTTGTTTACAATTATTATATCATCTGGTTTTGGATGATCTCTAAACCAAGTTTCATGAGTTTCTTTAGAAACAAATCTCAACCTTTCATAAGTTGGATACAACCCCTGTTCTTTTATGCAATTAGTAGCTATCAATGGAATTCCTGATTCAGTAGTGGGTGCTGTTTTACCCCTATTATCAACATAATGAGTAACTATATCTGTTAAAGGAACAGTTTCCCAATTTTCAGGTATGCATCCTATATTTGTCTCTTTAAATTTCCCCTCAACCATATTCACACTCTTTTTTTACTTGTAAACTTTTTGATTCACTAATTTTTTTTGTTAAGATATGCCTCATTTTATGCCTCAAAAATTCAACTTATGCCTCATGAAAATACGCCTCAATTTATGCCTCAATTTTTGAGTTTATGACTCATCTATATTCGTAGCTTTATATTTAGTTCCCTTCCCCTTTCCAGTTGAATAGATTTGTCCTTTATTCGTAAGATCTTTTAAATCTCGAGAAGCAGTTTGACGAGAAACTCCAAATGTTTCTTGATAAATACTGTTAGTGAAAATTTGATTATCTAACATCATTTCTAAGGCCTTTATTTGCCTTTCATTTAACTTTGATCTCTTTAGATCAGCAACTATCCTGCTTTCAGGAATATCAGGAGCTAAATCCAGTATTTTATTGCCCGGACCATGAAGCCTAACTACAAAAAATTCTCCTTCAATCCTAAATTCAGGTTCAGGGAGTCCGTGTTCCTTCATGGATTTACGCATCTTTTTAATACCTGTCCCAAACGTTTCCATATCTTTTGTTAATTTAAATATTTCACATATGGCATCATTTCGAGTTTCGTGCTGGTTTTCAAGGTCATCTATTGACAATCCAGAAACAAGAACTCCAGGACTACTTATCTCTACCCTATCATCATATATGGAGAACATTATCTTTGCACCGACACGATTATAATCTCTATGAGCAATTGCATTGATTAACGCTTCTCTAATAGTCAAATATGGATATTCAGGAATGTTAACCCTTTTATAGTCTACTATTTTATTAGCAGTTCGGGTGTTTCTCTTGAAAAAACTTTCCACTTCACCAATCATTTTATAAATAGGGCCTTTTATTTCCTTACTGTCAATTATATCTGTTCGTGTCACTCCCTTAAATCTAACAATCTTTATTACATTTTGTGGAATATAATCCGACGCATTTTCACTGAAAAATAGGATTCCTGTATTAGTTGGATGTAGTTCTCCTTTATATGTCTTTAAAACTTTTAACAAATTTATAAGAATATCTTGAATTGGAGCATCTGGAACGTCAACATCCATATTCGTAGCTCTTTTTTGAAGAAAATCTTTAACTTCGTTTTCATCAATGGCACTATAATCTGCCACCAAGCATATCCTTTTATCAAAAACTTCAAAATTGATTACTCCCTCATTTTCAAGAAAAGATTGTAAGCTATTAATTATTTCTTCTTCAAGATCCGTTATAGAATCAAAACGCCTGTAAATAGATTTAGATCTGGTTTTTTCAATAAAATCATCGATTTCAGGGTCTCGAGAAATACTTTTATCACCTTTAACAAAAAGTAATATTTCACCATCAGATACATACTCTATAAAGGTATTATATTCTTTTTCAGTGGCTGAAATACCATCTTCATATTTATTACCATAATTAGTTCCCAAAATACCAATATAAATATCACTATTTTTAACTTCATCTAGATAAGTTGAAACCGGGTCACAACCTAATGAAGGCAAGTCTTCAAATAAAAAAGGCTCAAAAAAGTCTTTAATTACGGGAATATTTACAATAGCCTCTTTCACAGCCATTCTCTCTTTTTTAAGCTCATTCTGATTGCCACTGACAAATATCTTAAATTTCATAACCAATCATCTTTAAATAATCACTTATTTCTTTTTCTAATTTATCAGATTCCTTAAATTGTTGCGCCAGTTCAGAGGTCAATCTTTTCATCTTTTCCTCAAATTCTTCAAGATCCTCTTCTTCCTCAGCAAAACCCACATAACGACCAGGGGTGAGTATGTAATCATGTTTTTTTACTTCGTTTAACGTGGTAGACTTGCAAAATCCGCGAACATCTTTGTATTCTCCACCTTCACCTCGCCAACTATAATATGTTTGTGCGATCTGTTGTATATCTTCATCGCTTAGTTCCCGGTGTGTGCGATCTGCCATGTAACCCATTTTACGAGCATCAATAAAAAGTATCTCATCTTCACGATTCCTGAAACGAACATTCTTTTTATCCCTTGAAATAAACCATAAACAAGCCGGTATACCTGTATTATAAAATAGTTGTGATGGTAGGGCCACCATACAATCTACCAAGTCATTTTCCACTATTTTTTGTCTTATTTTTCCCTCAATTCCACCAGCAGACATGGATCCGTTGGATAATACGAATCCTGCTATTCCATTGGGTGTTAGGTGGTGGATAAAGTGTTGTACCCATGCAAAGTTGGCGTTTCTTTTGGGTGGTATGCCATATTTCCATCTTACGTCGTCTTCCAGTAGTTCGGCTTTCCAGTCTTTGTCATTGAAAGGTGGATTAGCAAGGATGTAATCCGATTTTAGGTCCTTATGTTTGTCTTCGGTGAAGCTGTCTCCCCATTGGATGTCAGAGTCTATGCCTCGTATGGCTAAGTTGATTTTGCATAATCTCCATGTGGTTTGGTTGGATTCTTGGCCGTATATGGCGATGTCTCCTATTTTACCTTCATGTGCTTCTACAAACTTTTCACTCTGTACGAACATTCCTCCAGATCCACAGCAGGGGTCATATATTCTGCCATGATAAGGTTCGATCATTTCTACTAGGACTTTGACTATGCTTCGTGGTGTGTAGAATTGGCCTCCTTTTTTTCCTTCGGCACTGGCAAATTGTCCTAGGAAGTATTCATAGACTCTTCCTAGTATATCTTTTGATCTGCTTTCTTTGTTTCCGAGGCCTATGGTCCCTATGAGGTCGATTATGCCGCCTAGGCTTTTTTTGTCTAGTGCTTCTCGTGCATAGTCTTTGGGTAGTACGCCTTTTAGTTGGGGGTTGTCTTTTTCTATGGCGTCCATGGCATCGTCGATGAGTTTTCCTATGTCTGGTTGTTTGGCATGATCTTGTAGGTAGTTCCATCGTGCTTTTGTTGGTACCCAAAATATGTTTAACGCTGTGTATTCGTCTTTGTCTTCTGAGTCTGCATATTTATCTGTTTCTAATTTTTTGTGAACTTCTAAGAAAGCATCGGAGATGTATTTTAGGAATATCAGCCCTAGCACTATGTGTTTGTATTCTGCTGCGTCCATGTTGTTTCTTAGTTTGTCTGCTGATTGCCATAATTTCTGTTCAAAACCCAAATTTGCCCCATTGCTCTTAGCCATGTTCATTCACCAAAAATTGTAACTTATCTATAAAAATTGTTTTCCATGCTAAATCTTAAATTTTACTATTTGATCATTTACAAAATTAAGCTAAAAGTCAAATTTTTAATTTATAATGTTAGCAGAAGATTGTGATAATTTTTTTTAACATTCAGGTCAAAGAATGAATATCATTAATTTATTTTTCTATTTTATTCTAGAATATTCAATTTAGAAAAACCAAACGAATATTTGGAGTCTAATAAGCTTAATAATAGATAAGAAGAATCCGATAAATTTTTGGTTTTTATTATATATTTCAAGCAAGAGTTGTGAATATTTGTTATAACATTTCCTTTAAACACTTCTTGACCTGAATATCACTTAAATTATAGTAATCCTTTAAGAACTGCCAGTAATTACCCTTTTTTTGACAGCTGTAACATTGATATCCACATTTATGCACCATAAATGAGGGTTTTATGTCAGTGTGGTCTGGAAAGGGGCATTGGTACATCACATAATTCTTTTCAGGATATTCTCTAACAGGATTTCCCAAGATTGATCTGAAAAATATTCTATGGTCATTTAAATTTCTTTGATTATTAAAATTGCCTGAAAGGGCCACATTTTTTGGTTTAGTAGTTTTTTTGACATTTGCATTGAATGATTCGACTAGATCTATTTTTTGTAAGTGTTTATGAAAATTGGTTGAATGATCTTCTATTTCAAATGGTTCTACATAAGGATTTAGAGATTTTCGCATTATTTCTAAGTAATCATCATCAATTGTAAAAGAAACTACGGCTAATTGGGTTATTTGATGCTTGCTGTAGGGAATGCGTGATAAACGGGCCGTTGAATCGCGATTTACAGATAAATCAAGAGTTTCATAATTGTAGGTATTTTTAATATGTTCTGCAAACCATGAGAGGGCCAAGTCTATATTTTTAAAGCTTGATGCTTTGAAGAAAGTATATGCGTGGCAGCCTTTGCATCCGCTGAAAAAAAGTGCAGGTTCTTTTCCGAAAGTTTCCTTAAATTTTAATGCGAAATCTTTGGCTTCATCAATAGCAGGTTTAGCTACTTTCTTTTTAATGATTAGCTTTTGGAGAATTTCTGTTAGATCTTCCTGTTTTTCCTTCTGGTAGTTCAATCCATGACTTCTTAGTGATATAAGTTCATTTTTTATTTCTTTTATTTGGGGGTTGGTAACGTCAAAATCAAAGAAGGCACGATCAAATACAATCTTTGATTTGTTTCTCTCTCTTAGATTTCCCTTGCTTCCATAATCATAGGTGTGGATTAAACAGGGGTGGTGGCTGCTGTTGCGGTGTACATGTAGATATAATGTTTTAGGATTTTCAACGGTGAATTGTATCCTAAATTTTTTTAGATTGAAGTCTGGTGGGCGTCTGAAGTGTCGGTAAAAAGAATGTCCGTAAAAGGCTTTATAAAATGATTGAAGCCCTTTCATTTTGTAAAACCCCTTAGATTATTATGAGTGTTTTTTCTTTGATATTTTTGGGAATACATCTGTTTTTTGATGATTTTATCGATTTTTTTTAGATCTTCATAAATTTTATCTGTATATCCCAGTTCATGGTCAGCTAGTTCCTGGATGTAGCTCTGGTATATCAGGTTTTCAATGAACATTTCTACTTGTTTTTTGGCAACATTCCCCATATTTTTGCTTAATACATTAATAATTCCTTTTTTTTTTATTTTTTTATTTGGGCCACTGTTTTCTTCGAATGCTCTTATTATATGCAGTAGTAGGAACTTTCTTAGTTGTGGGGGGTATTTTTTTCCAGTTGATATATATTTTTGGTTTTTTAGGGGTGATTGGTTCTTTTTTTCGGCTGAAAAGTGAGAGTTTGGTTTGTTGGATTATTCTATCCACCCCCTACTCTCCATATTTTGAATTGTTGAGAGAATATCAGTTTTAGGGTATTTATCTTTTAGATGTTCAACTATTGAGTTGATGGTGTGTTTGATGAATCCAGCTAACTCTGTTAGGATATCTTTTTCTATTACCATTAGATTATCATAATTTATTTCTGCTTCTAACGACTGTTTTATTAATTTGTCCTGTTTATTATTTCTATTTTTATCTGTCAGAATTTCTGGATTCTTATCATCTGTAAATTTGGTTTTTAGTTTGTTCTTCTTGTAAATTCTAAATTCCTTTGAGTGTATATGTGTTGGTGTGTACGCCACCTTGTTGGGTAACGTGGGGTTGTAGTTTGGTAGGTATATTACTTCTCCTACTTGGTGGGAAGAATTTGGAATTTGTATTTTTATGAATTCTTCTTCCTTTTTTTTAATATTTATCCAATCTATATTTCCTATAGCTAATAGCAGATTTTTATATTGGTTGGTACCTGTTTTTATGTACACTTTGGCTTTTCCTTTTATTCCTTCGTCATGTTTTGTTGCTGGATCATGGTAGATGTAGCCATTTTCTTCGAAAAAGTTGAGTATTTGCCAGGCATATTTTGAAGATTTCTTTAGTTTTCTTTGAAGAGATTTAGTAGTCACATAGCCATTAATATCAATCAGTTCATATATGATAGGCAATGCTTCTATCAGCCTTTTATCAAAGCCTGTGAGCGTTGCTTCTAGTATAGGGCCGCCTAATAATATTGAATGGGCCAAGTCGATCCATGATGCAACTAATACTTTTTTTTCATTTATTTCATCTCTGCAGCGTTGATATTGGAATAGTAGGGCACTTTCTTTTATCAGTTGCATTAGTTTTTTGGAGTCTCTGCGAGTTCTTGGATTGGATATGGGGAATATTTCTAATAATTCTTCTTCATATGGTATTAATACTATATATGGCTCTAATAGTTGGTATGATTCTTTTAGAAGTTCATATTTGTAATTAAAATTTAGTTCTCCTTTGATTTCTTGGAGTTTTTTCTCTGTGGATTTAAAATTTTCTTCTAATATTCTCTGTGTTTGCTCTTCACTATCATCTACAGGTATGATAAAGTTCCTGGAGGCAAATTCAGGATCTAATTCTATGGCGGTTGTGGTTGTTACTAATGTTTTTACAGGTATGGTGGTCTGTTGAACTTCAAATAGTCCTGTTTTAGGGTTTTTTATTGTTGTTTCGGCAATAAATCCTCCATCATCTGCAGACATGAGTCTTGTTTCTTTATTTTTAAATTCTTCTTCCAAAGTTTCTTGAATATACAAAATGTCTATTTGGGCCAAGTCATCAGCATATTTTAGAGCAGTTTCTGAAAGACTTCCTACTTTCTTGGTCCTATGTAACCCTGTTACGACATTTGCTGTATTTGTTTTACCGATTGATGATTCTCCTTTTAGAGTATTAATTGTTGATAATCCTAAACGGGCCCCTACACAATTAAAATTTAATACGTGTTTAGATTCCACTTCACCTATTATAAAACCTTCATCAGGGGAACGTTCATATAGGGCCTTATCAATAAAACTAAGTAAATCTTCCCTTTTAAGGAATGATATTAACTCATTTTTTCTTTTTTTTGAAATTTCTTCTGAATCATCATCTATTGCAGGAACTGTTAATTCTTCATCTATTTCATTGTAGATAGGTGAAATAATATCCTTATTTTCTCCAATGTATATACCTGCTTCTTCTAAAAATAACTTTATTTCTTCTTTTTCGATTCCACATCTACTGTGTAAATAGTTTGCTAGATCTCGATCTCTTTTCTTGTTTTCTACATCTAATCCATTCCTGTTTGAGATTTTTCGGTGAAATTTAATCGATTTTGATCCATCCATTTCAATCCATTGTATTAAATAGCTTCCTTTTTTTGTTTCTTCACTGATCCAATATTCATAGCTATCTTGACTTTTGAAATAAATGCTGAAACCTTCTGGGAGTAGTATTACGGGTTTTTCTCTGAAATATGGTATTTGATTATCTATTTTTACAGGAATTGTAGTCATTGGATTGCTTTCATCCGATAAGTTTTTATTCTCAGAAGGCAAATTGTTATTTAAGGGGTCTCCGCTAACATCCCCCTTGACTCTTTCTTTTGTCATTTAATCCTCCTTTAATCGAATCTATCAGCCAGATTTACACCAGAAAGTTCCAAATATTCCCTTATCAATTCTAACGGAACTGGTGGATTTTCGTTGTCTTTATAATTCAGATAAATGGCCAATAACTTATCTTCCAACGTTTTTGACATTTATTCACCTTTTAATTCTTTTTTTATAGCAGTTCTAACGAATTGACTTAGATTCTTAGATTCACCGTTTCTTATCATCTCTTCAATCTGCATTAGATCTTCAAGATCTAATGATACACTTTTTGCAACCATCACCAGAAGCACCTCCTTTTAGCATATATTATTAATTAATAGTATTATAATATTACTAATCTTAAATATTTTGTGAAATATATTTGTTCATACAAACTGCCCTAATTAAAAAAAACAATATGTCTATTGAATAGTTGCATTTATTCTATTGATAAAATAAATTTACTAAGGGGTGTGAAAACATGGCAAACTTAATATTTGACGAAATGGATTTCATAAAAGAAGCTGAAATACTAAAAATTGATTATAAAAAATATGTTAGGCTAAAAATATCGCAAATAGAAAATTTAAAACAAATAGAGAATTTCATAAAACTTAAAACTGTTAAATCTTCATCTATCCAAATGGCTAAAATAGTTGGTGACAGAGTTGAAGATACACCAGAACCTGAAGATACATACTACTATTTTGATGAGGGTAACTATGCAGTGGTTTTAATTGAATCATATTCAAATTTGAAACCAAAGAATCCTGATGAAAAATTAGAAAAATTTATGATATTACCACATGAAGTGTTAGAATCTAAAAAGTAGTTTAAAAAAGATATCAACCATAAATTTATAAAATTACATATTCAACTTCTTTATATTTTGGTATAACGCAATTCTTAATCTTAGGCTTAAATTCAAAAATTACATTTAAACCTTATTTTTTTATAATAGACCTTATGAACGGTTTTTGATTTTTATTTTATTCAGAATCTAAATGAACAAATATCCCTAATTCCTATCAAAAATTGAATAATTTTAAAAATTGTTCATTTTTCCAAATCATAACCACTTAATTTTCTTTAAAAATTAACTGCCAAAATTATCTAGAAACAAAAAATCATCATCAAATTCAATATTAATATTACTATTATTAAAATAAGTAATACATTTATATACAATTTTTAATAAATATTTAATTGGGATTTCAATACTGACAATAGTCTTCGGTTATTGATTTCTCACATAAAAAAAACTCAGAATGTGTATTATGGTGGTTTATATGGAAAAAAATCCAAATAAAGAAATAAGTTTTGAAGAATCCATCCATTCATGGAAAAAATTGATATATTGGGCTAAAACTGGAGTAATTATCGTTGATGAAACTAAAGAGGAATAAATTTCTGATAATCTTGGAGAAATAGAAGATGATTCGAAAAACAAATAACGACGATTTTGTATATGTCAAAATATCTAAGGTTTTAATTGATGAACTAAAATCACATTGCTGCAAAAATGGTTATCAAACTTTACAGAACTGCTTAGAGGATCTTATAATTACTAAGATAACTATTGATAACGATGAGTAAATTAATAATTTTTTTTCAAAATTTTTAATTATTTATTTATTATTTAGTTTTTGCAATTCTCTTAATAAAAGCTCGTTTTGTCTTATTATAAGTTTATTTTGATCTATAATGGCCTTAAATCCTGCTCCTATCATTTGTTCAGTTGAATTGAAGCTTAATAAAGTTCCCATACTCATCCATTTTGTACCTGTTTCTTGGTATGCTAAATTAGCCATATCTTCAAATATTCTATTTCTGATTTCTTCATCTGTTAGATTATCATGAAACAATACTAGCTTTTTATTTTTCATGATATTTCTCTTAATATCGAGTATTCTGTCATATTCTTTAGATTTTAATTTTTTTAATTCTTCTCCGCAATCAGGACAATTATCTTTATATTTGTATGTATCGGTGTTAGAGCAATACAAATCTTCACAAATATATTTTTCACCTCTTCCTGCTTTACTTTCTTCTTTTTCTAAGATTTCTAATGCTTTTTCTTCCCCAACTTCTTCAATAAGATCGTTTTTTCTTTTAAACTTATCTTTTTCTATCGAAAGTCCTCCAGAATCTGAAAAACCAAATTTTTCATATTTAGTACCACACTCAGGACAGTATTCACCTTGTTTTCCACTTCTTTTATACGAACATTCTACATTAGGACATTGCCAACTATCTAATAACCCCATTTTTTCACCTAAACCAATTATTTTTATAAATTAATTTACACTGTTTAAATATAATTTAACTTCTTTTTAATTATTATTTTCACAATTAGTTCAGATTTTATTCATGAAATACCTTCATATTAATTTTTAATAATTAAACTCCAATCCCCTAATTCATCCAAACAATAAATCTTTGAAAACTTATATAATAATTCATTCTAATATTATCTTGAAAATAATTAAATCGATCCATATACTTAAGTAACGATACTATAACGAATATGTAAAATAAATCTAATTTTTGTACTTTCATAGCAGATCACTATATTAAAATATTAATTATATTTTTGTCAAAGTTGTTCTATTTGTTTTTGTATAAACATGTACGCTCAGATCCCATTTATTTTGATTTCCCCCTATGATTAATAGAATTGGTTCAGGACATTGCAATAGCCCATCCTTTGCAAAATTTTTCATCTGATTATCATCTACCTGACTCGGTTGAGAAGATGAATTCGGGTGGAAATGCCATTCACCAAGATAATACTGTCCTAAATTCCATTTATTATCCAGTAATTTCATTAATCCATTTATTCCTCTTCTGAAAGTATGTCTATCTTGTTTAGAATCTTTTGGGGGGCCAGTAATACTCCTAATATTAGCAATACTCTGATTCTCTGAATAATTACCGATTAAAATCCCACCAGTTTCTTTAGTTCTTGCATTAATACATTCATTCTTGATTCTATTTAGAATTTTATTATTAATTTCCACCAAAAATTTATCATCAACACTTTTAAAAGTAATCTTGCTCATTATACCTTCTCTACTTTTTTATAGCCAATAAAAATCCCATCACTATCTGAATATTGTTCATAAATACAAATTAGTGATGTAATATGTTTATTTTTAATGAAATCTTCGATAATTTTAATTGCAGTACTACTAGCTAGTAGTATATCGTCGTATCTCGCAGGAAATACAGAACTCCAACAACCAGTCCCTTCTCGTGGTAATTTGTAACTTGAAAACTCTTTTCTCTCCTTTTCTTGCCAAAAAAGAGTTTTTTTACAAAAATCATCAGTTTTAAATTTGTTTCCTATTTGTAGATACATATATAATCTTTTTGCAGCAAATCCAATGAAAATTGATATAAATATTTTATTATTTTGAAATTTGAACTTTTCAAGATCCTCTAGCACTATATCTTCACCAGTACAATCAATAATCATGTCAAAATTTTCTATATTCTTAGAAAAAGCTACAGAAAACTCAAAATTGTTATCAATAACTTCAACTGTAGTATTTGGGTTAATTTGATTTAAATAAAGTGAAATTTCATTAGATTTAGTTTTCCCGATTTGTGTTAATCCCAGTGAATGTCTTGATAAATTTCCAATTTTTAATGTATCTGCATCGATTATAGACAGATTAGAAATTCCAGATCTAACTAATAATTCAGCAATAGAACTCCCTATTGTACCTGCTCCAATTATTAATATGTTCATTGAAGTTAAATCTTCACTTAATTGCCCTCGATTATGAATTTCTTGTTTATTCCAATTTTGAGATTTCAACCATTCTATTTTTTTTTTGGATGTTAATATTGTTCTGTCCAAATTCCATAGGGCTTTTTCATGAGCCCTAACTCCTTTTGCATTATGTTTAGGTTTCGATTTTTTTATTTTTTTCCTAGCAGTATGATCATAGGGATTTAATTCTTTTAAATTACTAGGCGATAGGATTGGCAGTTTAAGTGCTTGCCAATGGATAATTGTGTTTTCGCCACCTATTGTTGTGGGGATGGGAAAACCCAAAAGAAGAAGATGATGCTTTCCATCTCTTATATTATGTGCTAGCCATTTAACAATACTTCGTAAGTCGATATTCTGTTTTCTACATGCATCGAAAAGCTCACCAAAAAGATTAGGAGCTTGCCATCGATTGATTACAGGAGTTTTCTTAAGCATAACCCACAATGCGACATTTGGTTTTTCAAACTCCTGAGATAAATATTTTCCCCATCTGACTTTTCTAATTGTTTTATTATTCTCATTTTTAAACTTTTTAATAAAATAGACGGGAGGTTTAGACTTATATAAATCTAATTCAGCAATTCCAAATGTATTTTTGATTTTTTTCCAATCATTGAACGATTTTTCATCTTCAGAAAATGCAAAGTATGTTAAGGATTCATTAAATTGTGGCAATTCAAAATAATAATCATCTTTTGTCAATTCATTTTTATTAGCAGCATTAATCCAATCGATTGCTCTTTTAACATTCCATAATAAACGATCTTCTGCTGTTAATGGTTCTGAATCAAAATCATGTTTACCTAAACATTTCAATGGGGATTCTAGACATAATGAGCCTTTTCGCCATAAATTGTTTTCTTCCAATCCATTATTTGACTGATGCTCAAAAGTAAGATTAAAATTATTTTTTGCAGGGTATATTTTTACAATTCCTTTAGGGTAACTTTTTTCAGCTATAACATACCATGTTGACTTTGTTGGGATATTACCTGAAATATCTGAAGTAATTTCTATTTCAATATACCAAATAGTTAAATTAAAATCCCATTTCCAATCATCCAGTATTTTTACCCCATTTACACCGTCTAATTCTCTTCTTCCGATTTTTAAATTATCAGTTAAATCATTGTAATTCATTATGCAAATTTTCCTCCAGGAATATTTGATGTTTTTTTGGTTCTTTTCGAATATCCGCCTCTTTTAATATCTGTATTAATTTTATATGGTGGGAATTTCTTTCCAAACAGGTTTCTCCATTTTTTGATGCTTTCCTTTTTGTCATCAGAATCTAATGCCTCCCTTGCAAGCTCTGCTGCTTCAGTTACTTGAGAATAAAACTCTTCATACTCTTCATCAGTTATTCTGCTGAAAACATCATGTTCTGGAACACCATGATCAGGAAGTTCAGGTTTATTTTCATGATCAAATTTAATTGTTTCTAATGTCGATGTTATTCCTTCAGCAACAGATTTTATACCATTTGGACAGCAATATCCAATAAAATGTTCTAAAGGATAGCTTTTGGGGTGGTCTGCATCAGGAAATTTCTCTTGTCGCCACCATTTTAATGCCTTAACAATATTGACATAATGTCCATTTGTTTTATCATTTTTTTCAAATGTCCATAGAATCTGTTCTAGTGGATGAGTTGGTTGCCATTCGTTTGCATTCCGATCTGGAATGTATAAAGGTTCAGTTTTCCATTCGGGTGTATTTTTGCTTTTTTCAACAAAATTAATGATTTTTTCTGCAGATTCATACCTTCCTTTTGATCTATATGTTTTGTCCGTTTGTTTAATATCTTCAATAGTTAAATCAAACAATATCCCACTTTTTTGAATTATGTTTTCATCAATCTCAGACGGAGCGGCTGTTACAACTAGATCTAGGTCAACGATATCTAAATTTATTCCCAAAGAACGGCCTTGTATTCTGTAGTTATTTTCATAATTTTCTTCAAGGAACGGTTCAAACATATGAAGTGCTTCTGCAGGTGTGTATTTATTTTTATCTAAGCGGGTGACAACAACGACATCAACATCAGGGTTATTGTCATTTTTTGGTTTAATGATTGTGCTGCGCCTATAACTGCCCTGTAAAAATGTATGCACGATAATATCTGATAGTTCATCATCTTCTTTTAATAGTCCACGCAATTTTTCATGTTCATTTTTTAGATCGGTCACTTGATCGTCAGTTAATCTAATTTCATGTAAAAAATCTTTAAAATAAGTATTTAATTTCATAAAAATCTCCCCCTTTTTTAATTTTTAGTAACATTATCATGTGTTGGCAATTTAAATGAAGGTGAATAAACAAAATCCTCACTATCATATTCATATAATTTAATTTTTCCAAAAATTCTTGAGATCTGGCCTAAATAAAATATGAAACCTACTGGACAGGCCGCAAAAATGTGAAGTGTGTTTCTTTTTTCATGCGTATCCCTCCTTTCATTTAATATAGTTGAAAGACTATTTACAAGTTCTATAGCATGTGTACCATCTATTATTGCATTATTGCCTACATATCCTTCTACATTGCATTTGATAATCTTCGAGGCTTGAATTTGATTAGTATTGATGTATTTCTTGACTTCTTCTAAAATGTTATGTGTAATCCCTATAACCAACACTACATCTTTTGGATCATTAGATAAAATTTCTATATTTTTTTCTAATTTGGTGTATTTTTTAGTATAATCTCCTTCAGGGGACCAATCCTTTTTTCCTCTTGATTTTTGCATAGGATATATCTCAATTCCGGATTTAGAGTCTAATAAATAACCTATGACAAAAGCTATCGATAAGTGTGTTTCCAAATGTAATCTATACTCAAATTTTGGTGAAAGTTCTTTTGTAAATTCTTTTAATTTATTAAATATTTCTCCATTCCAATTATTATCGTCTTTAATTTGTTTTTCATTGAAAAAGTCGGTTAAACATAACATCTTCTCAGTTTCATTAGGCATATATCCAGCCCCTCTTTCAAAGCTTCTGATTCCCACATGGGAAATTTTCCCGGGTTTTTGAGAAGGTTTATTTAACGGATAAAGTCCATTTTGACATATTTTAAACCATTGTTCTTTGTGTCTTCTAAGCTCTGAATGACTAAATTTGTTGCCCTTTGGGTGATTGGGATTATATGCGCATACTTCAGCATGACAATCAAAACAGAGAGGAATACCGTTTTCTTCTGTGTCAGGTCCTCCTTTTGAAGTTGGAATAATATGGTGTACTTCAATTTTAATACCCGTACTTTTATGACAAATACAGCAACGTCTGTGACAAGCAACAAGTAAATTTTCTTTAACTTCCCGAGAAAACCCCATTGATTAACTCCTACAAATTTTATAACTTGAAACTTATATTAATCAATAATTAGATTCATATAAATTTAATATTTTCTATACAATATTAATTGATTTTTTCTTTTACTAATAACAACACTAAATTTATTTTGAATTTAGTAAGATGTAGATATTTAATTCAATAAAGTGAGTAGATTAATAATACATTAAAAATATTTAGGATTAATAGTAAAAACAATTGAAAAATTAATATTTATAGGTTCTTTTCGGTGAAAGTTTAGATAATCACTCCTTAAAAGTTTGCTGTTATTAATTTAAAAAATAAAAAAATAACTATGAACATAACGTATTTAATGGCAAATCAAAGTTTCAAGCCTTTTTATGGCCTGATATCTCTCTTTTTTATCCAATTTAGCCTCATCCAAAGCATCTTTAAGGGTTTGTATAGAATTATCATAAACTTCCCTATTAACAGGGTATGGATACCCATCTTTTCCTCCGTGGGTGAAACTGTATTTCACAGGATCCTTCCAACTGGGTGCAGAACCATACACCAGATCAGATATTAAAGCCAGAGCCCGGATCTTTTTAGGCCCAATACCCTTAAGTGAAATTAACTCTTCATAATTCTGGGGCTGAATCTCCCAAGCATCCTTCAAGACCTGGAATTCTCTGGAACTTAGATCCATATCCAGAACTGGATGATGCTTAGGCATATGTAGTTGGGCATTATGATTTTTAAAATTAGGAATTTCAAACTGGTTACGAGTATCAATTGAATCTGGACTTTCTGTATTATTAAAATAATCAGTTAAAAGTGTTTGGGCACTATCTTTCGATTTAAAATAGGATCTTAAATGTTCAGGATTATCACAGATCAAATCAACGCTGATATCTCTACACTTCTCACTTTCATGTGAGGTCATATTCAGGGTATTTACTTGATGTTGGTCACAGGCAATTGCCTGGTGGGGTTCATCTATTGGATCTTCCACAAGTTCAGAAAGCCAGTGATATCTACGGGCATACTTATCTTCAGTGTTTAATCCCTGCTGAATTACGGCCCATTCACCCTTTTCTGTGAAAATAAAAGAATGATGGTACAGATTATAACCATCCTGTATACAGGAATTATCAATTTTGGCAGAGATTCGGCTGTTATAGATTAGTTCATCTATTTTAAGGGGTGACAGGGAAAAAGAATCACCTATCATTTCAATTTCATCTAATGTTTTCCTGGAAGCACGGCCCTTACCTCCAGCTACCATTATTCCATGTTCTTCAGGTTTTATAGCGGTTTTTAGAGCACCACAAGTTGTAGTTGTGGTACCTGATGAGTGCCAGTCAAAACCCAGAACACAGGAAAAGGCCTGAAACCAGTGTGGATCGGAAATCCTTCTTAGAAATTCATCTGATCCGTATTCATAGAGAATTGATTCAGAAATAGCTCCCGCTAGTTTAACCATCCGTTGAAAAAGCCAGCGGGGGGCATGGCCTCCGTGTAAAGGTAGATTTGCTGTTCCTCTTTTATTCATGTAAAAGACCGGGTATCAGTTATTATAATATTTATTTAGATTATTTTAGAATTAATAATGACCCTTAGAATGATTAAGTAATATTACTCTGATATTTTCACCTGAAACATGCAGGTGGGTGATCCATCTGCTATGGTGGATTTTCTAATTACCTCCCCCTCAAGCTGGCTCCAATCATAACTTCGACTTATCATGGCCTGGCAGTTTAGACAGAATATGGGATTTTTCTTGGCATCTTCTATCCAGGGACAGTTTAAAAGTTCCAGATAACAGCGGGATTCTTTGGGGGTAAATTGAGTTTCAATACCAAACTCTGAATATAGATCAGTTATCCAGGAGGTGTATGCATTTAAAAGGTCTTCAGTTGCACTGTTTTCGTCCAGTTCTAATAATTCCAGGCGTTCATCAAATTGCTCCTTTAAATCATCATCTACACGTTGTTCAAATATTTTCTTCAGCATTTCCCGCATTTCTTTGTCACTGGAGGTGGTGGAAGTTGGTATGGCCCCTAAAATAAAATCGTAAAAATCAGCTAATAAATTATTTTTAATTATTTCGCGCTGTTTTTTCTCTCCTTGATGTTTGTAGATGGCCATCTTTATATTTGCATTGAGTTCACTTTTTTTGAAAGGTTTAAGAATGTACCCATAGGGTTCAGTTACTCTGGCCCGTTCCAACATTTCTTCATCAGAATAGGCAGTTAAATAGATTATTGGAATATCAAAAAGTTTCTTGATCTGATTAGCAGCATCAATACCGTCCATTTCTCCCTTTAATACAATATCCATTAGTATCAAATCAGGTTTTAAGGTTTTTGCTCTTATAACTGCATCTTCTCCAGATAATACTGTGTCTACTACTTCATATCCAAGATTTTCCAGCTTATGTTTTATACCCATTGCAACAATGCTTTCGTCTTCTACTACCAGTATTTTTTCATTGGCCATTTGATATCCCCTAGTTAAGATCAATAAATATTTAGTATAATAATCTTTATTTTTCCCGATTTAATGTATTAAATCCTTTTTTTATAAGTCAATTCCTTAAAGTTAATTTTAAATTCTTTTTTTTCCTTATTAAAATCTAGGTCTCCGTCAAGCTGTTTAACTAAGTTATTAACCAGTTGCAATCCTAAAGTCCGATTTTTTTTCTCTTCAAAATCTGAAGGGAAAGCAGATCCATCATCGCTAATTAAAAGTTTGAACGTCCCATCATCTTTTTCTTTTAAGCTTAAGTAAATATTTCCCGAAGTTCCATTAGGAAATGCATATTTTAGTGAGTTTGATACCAACTCATTAATAATCAGACCGCAGGGAATGGCGGTTTCAATTCCCAGGGTTATTTTATCCACGTCAATGTTAAGGTTTACACTCGATTCTATTCCATAGGAATTCATTAGATCATTTAGTAAATTATTGATATATTCATCAATCTGGATACTGGCCAGATCATCTGACTGATAAAGATTTTCATGAATAAGTGCTATGGACTGTATACGGTTCTCACTTTCACGGTATAGTTCCATTACTTCTTCATCCTTAATCTGATCACATTGAAGTTCCAGCAGAGTTGATATAATCTGTAAATTATTTTTAACCCGGTGGTGTATTTCCCTTAATAAAATCTCTTTTTCTCTTAAGGATTTTTTAATTTTATTCTCTGCAACTTTACGGTCAGTAATATCCATGAATGATATTATTCCTTTCCTGGTACCGGGTATCATGTCAAATGTTGCAAAGAACTCTTTAACTTCGCCTTTTCTATTTACCAGTTGAACTTCATAATTTTTTGGTATTGCATCAGGATTAATCCTCTGCAGACGGTGATAACCCTTTATTCTGGAAAGATCTTCTCTGACTACAAAATCGGAAACATTTTTTAGTCCTTGAATCTCCTTTTTCAAGTAACCGGAAAATTTTTCAAATTCAGAGTTTACCAGGGAAATGTCCATGTTTTCATCAAAAATCATGGTCATTGCACCAGTATTCTCAAATATGGATCTATATTTACTTTCGGATTCTTTTAAAGCTTCTTGAGCCATTTTTTGATCATGTATATCTCTACCAACACCCACAAAACCAGTAACTTTGTTATTATCATCAACTATTGATTTATAGGCCCATGCAATCCATCGCCATCCATTTTTAGTTTGAACCCTCTGTTCTATGTAGGATGTGTAGGGCGGTTTGTATAATAAGTCAATGGCTTTGTCGGTTTTATGACGGTCTTCTTCATGTAGTAAAGGTATGAAACTTTTTCCTAAAAGTTCTTCTTCAATTCTCCCCAGTATTTCACAATATGATGGACTAACAAACCTTAAAAGACCATCTAAATCGAATTTTATGATGTAATCGGTCTGATTTTCTATTAAAAGTCGGTATTCTTCTTCTTTTTCTTTAAGTGATATTTCTGCTTTTTTCTGGCTGGTCACATCTTTGGCAATACCAAATATAATAAGACTATTTTTTATTTTAACAGGATTAAATGATATATCCAAATATTTAATCTTACTATCTGTGGAATAATTAGCTTCAAAGGAACCTCCTGTTTTCCAAAAGTCATTATTATAATTTAAATCCATATCAAAAATTAAAAGATCATTAATATACTGGTTTTTTAATTGCATGTTTGGATTTTCAAAAAACTCCCGTGCAGATCTATTAAGGTCAATACAGTAACCATTTTCATCAAGAACTAGTATGGGGTTTATGGACCTTTCAAACAATGCACGATATTTCTCTTCACTTTCTAAAAGGGAAGTTTCGGCAATTTGATGGGCTTTGTATTCTTCAGCTTCTTTTAAAGCTCTTTTGACAGCAGGACCCAGTTTTAGTAAGTTATTTTTTAGAACATAATCTGTTGCGCCCTCTTTTAGCATTTCAACTGCAAATTCTTCCCCTATTTTTCCACTTACAAATAGGAAGGGGGTGTTTGGAAATATTTCCTTTTTTATTTTTAATGCAGATAAACCATCAAATTGGGGGAGGGAATGATCGGCCAGGATTAAATCTGGTTTAAACTCTTCTAACCCTTTTATGTAATCTTCCCTGCTGTCAACTATGAGTGACTCAAAATTGAGTCCTTCTTTTTTAAGTTCTCTCTCCATTAATTCAGCATCCAAGAGAACATCTTCCAGTATTAAGATTCTAGTTAAATCAGCCATATTTCTTACTCAGGAGGGTTGTTTATAAGCATCCAATAAAATCCAAGGGTTGATACAGCGTCAATGAATTCATCAAATTCAACTGGCTTACTAACGTAACTATTTACTCCTAACTTGTAGCTTTCCACAATATCCCTGTCTTCTTTAGATGAAGTTAGAACAACTACCGGTATTTTGCGGGTACGTTCATCAGCTTTTATGGTTTGGAGAACTTCTAAACCGTCTACTTTAGGCATCCTCAAGTCTAAGAGTATTAAACGTGGGAATTCGTTTATATCTCTATCAGAATATTTACCTTTTCCAAAAATTAAATCTAGAGCTTCTGCACCATCTTTAACCCATACTAATTTATTAACCAAATTCTTTCTTTTTAAAGCCCGCATAGTCAGTTCTGCATCGGTGGGGTTATCTTCAACCAGTAAAATATCAATTTCATCCATATATGTACCTCCTTCTATTCTAATAATAAAATATTTAGAGTTAATTTAAGAATATTATTTAGGAAGAGTAAAGTAAATTGTGGCTCCTTTATCCACTTCTCCTTCGCCCCATACACGTCCTTCATGTCTTCTTATTATACGTTGAACAATGGATAAACCTACTCCTGTACCTTCAAATTCTTCAGGGCCGTGTAATCTTTGAAATAATCCAAATAATTTATTAACATATTTCATGTCAAAACCAGCGCCATTATCCCTCACATAGTAAATATTTTCATTCACACCATCTTGGTAGCCAACTTCAATAATCCCTTTTTCCTGGTTACTGGTGAATTTTATGGAGTTAGAAAGTAAATTACTGAGGACCTGGCTTAACAATGCACGATCCCCATAAGCATTGGGCAGAGACCCTACCTTCAATTCAATATTTCTATCTTCCATACCTTGTTTAACTTCATCATAAACATTATTAACAAGAGCCACCATATCTATCTTGGATATTTTCATTTCCTGACGACTAGCACGGGAAAGCATCAAAATATCATCTATTAACTGGCCCATTTTGTGAGTATTTTCCCGGACTATGTTTAGGAGTCTAATTCCCTCTTCATCCAGTTTGTCCTGATAATCCTCTACTATTATACGTGAAAAGCCGTCAATAGCTCTCAGGGGAACTCTTAGATCATGTGAAACTGAATAAGCAAATGCTTCCAGTTCTTCATTAGCATCTTCTAACATTTTCGTCTGCTTTTTTAGTTTGTCATTCAAACTCCTTAAACTTCTCACTTTTTCAATTCTTTCAACTAAGAGAGCCACCATCAGGATTACTACCATCAAAAGAATTAAACGGAATAGATCGTCGGTAACTGATACTCCAAAGGTGCTGAAAATAGGCTGGATAATGATCAATATTAATCCAATAATTATAGGTATAGACCATATGAATCGTTTGCGGTTGCTGGTTGCTAAAACTAAAGGAAAAAGCAGTAATTGATTAAAAAAAGTGTTTTTTACAGGTAAAATATTAAGATAGTAAATTAGAAATACAGCTGTAAACAGCAATAATACAATAAATAAATCATTTCGTGTTCGGCCCTTAAAAATAGATGTCATATTTTATCACAATCTATATTATATCATACTCTTACATATATTTTTTATCATATCTATTGCGAGATTTAATATAGTTTCAGAATAGTATAAGCATCTTATCTGGTTTATTCATATTATTGATAGAAACAAATTGAAGTAATATGATTTAATCATTTAATTTTTAGAATAACTTATTAAAAAGTATATTTTAAAAACTATTTTATTGAAAAATAGATATCCCCCAGAAAATCAACTAAAAAATATAAAAAAAGATTATGATCAAACTTACAAGTTACTCATAATCTAACTAGTAAAAAAATCCTTGATTTCTTACTTATTGTCAATAACCGGCTCAGATGCAGATTTTGTAGCTGGTGTTTTCCGGTCAAAGGAAATAGACCCTTCTTCTAAAACCTCTTTTAGAAAATCACCAGTGTAAGTGCCGCTTAATGAAACTTCCTCTGGGGTTCCTTGAGCCACAACCAGTCCTCCACCATCCCCACCTTCAGGACCTAAGTCTATAATATAATCAGCAGTCTTTATAACATCTAAGTTATGTTCAATTACCACTACTGTGTTACCTGAGTCAGTAAGCCTCCCCAGTACATCTAATAGCTTCTTAATATCTGCAAAGTGCAGTCCGGTGGTTGGTTCATCCAGAATATATAATGTCTTTCCAGTGCTCTGCTTGCTCAACTCCTTGGTAAGTTTTACCCTTTGAGCTTCTCCACCTGAAAGAGTGGTTGCAGATTGTCCCAGTTTTATGTAGCCTAATCCTACATCGTCTAAGGTTTGTAATTTCTTCTTGATACGGGGAATGTTTTCAAAGAAATGTAAAGCTTCCTCTACAGTCATATCCAATACTTCTGCAATATTTTTGCCCTTGTAGCGTATGTCAAGAGTTTCCCGGTTGTATCTTTTACCTTTACAAACTTCGCAGGGTACGTACACATCTGCTAAAAAGTGCATCTCAATTTTTTTGATACCGTCCCCAGTACAAGCCTCACATCTACCACCTTTAACATTGAAACTGAACCGTCCAGGTTTATAACCTCTTTTTTTAGATTCCTGTGTTTCTGCAAAGATTTCCCTAATGTAAGTAAATACTCCAGTATAGGTGGCTGGATTAGAACGGGGAGTACGCCCTATGGCAGATTGATCAATAATTATAACTTTGTCAATATTTTCTAAACCTTGAATATCTTCATATTTACCAGGATTCACATGTTTATGGTTTAATTCACCATACAGACCTTTATAGAGTACGTCGTTAATTAATGTACTTTTTCCTGAACCAGAAACACCAGTGATACAGGTGAAAACACCTAAAGGTATCTCCACGTCAATGGATTTTAGATTGTTATGCTCTGCTCCAACCACCTTTAAATGATTTCCATTTGGTTTTCTACGTGTAGTTGGGGTTTCAATAGTTTCCTCTTTTGATAAGTATTTACCTGTAATGGATTGGGGATTTTCCATTATTTCAAGGGGATTTCCAGTTGCAATAACATGTCCCCCATGTTCTCCTGCTCCAGGACCAATATCCACCACATGATCAGCGGACAGAATTGTTTCTTCATCGTGTTCAACCACTATGAGGGTATTTCCAATATCCCTTAATCTTTTAAGGGTGTCAATCAGTCTCATATTATCTCTCTGGTGCAGTCCGATGCTGGGTTCATCTAAAATATAAAGTACACCTACCAGTCCTGATCCGATCTGGGTGGCCAATCTTATTCTTTGAGCTTCTCCACCAGAAAGAGTTCCGGATGAACGGTGTAAAGTTATATAATCCAATCCCACATTTGCCAAAAATTTAAGACGTTCTTTTATCTCTTTTAAAACCTCTTTTGCTATGAAAAGATCCCGATCCTGAAGTTTCAAATTATCAAAGAATTTTTTAGAAGTTTTTATAGGCATTTCCACAACTTCAGATATTGATTTTCCACCAACAGTCACTGAACGACTTTCAGGCCTAAGACGGGTCCCATCACACACAGGACAGTTACGGTCGCTCATGAACTGACCCACGTAGCTACGCATATAATTAGATTTAGTTTCCATGTAAATCCGTTCCATACGCTTAACCACACCTTCAAATCTTCTTCGGACTCGATGTACTCTGTTTCTTCTTTTAAATTCAAATTCAATCCTATCTGAAGAACCGTAGAGGATAATATTCTGATATTTTTCATTCAGATCCTTAAATGGAGTATCCATACTAAATCCATAGTGTTGGGCCACAGCCTTTAACATCTGATGGTAGTAGTTGTCCCTATTTTTTGACTTACTCCACGGCAGGATTGCCCCTTCATTAAGAGATAATTCAGGATCTGGTACCACCAGTTCTGTGTCAATTTCCAGTTTTGATCCCAGACCGTTACATTCAGGGCAGGCCCCATGGGGACTGTTAAATGAGAACATTCGGGGACTAATCTCTTCGAAGTTAATCCCACAGTCAGTACAGGCAAAATGTTCGCTGAATATCTTTTCTTTAGAGTTATCATTTAAGAAGTAGTGAATTATAACCAGTCCTTCACCAAGTTCCAGTGCAGTTTCCAGAGAGTCGGCTAAACGTCTTTTAAAGTCTTCATCTGGTCTTATGATTAATCGATCTACCACGACCTCTATGCTGTGTTTCCGGTTTTTATCCAGTTTGAATTCAGATTCCAGATCAGATATCTCACCGTCAACCCGTACCCTTACAAATCCTTTTTTACGGAGATCTTCGAATATTTTCTGGTGTTCTCCTTTTCGATCTTTTACTACCGGTGCTAAGACCTGTATTTTTGTACCTTCTTCTTCCTGCACAATGTTATCAACGATCTGTCCAGCTGTTTGCTGGGATATTTCTCGACCACATTGATAACAGTGAGGTATCCCTACACGGGCATATAATAGTCGTAAATAATCGTAGATTTCGGTTACAGTACCAACTGTGGACCGGGGATTCATCTTGGTGGTTTTTTGGTCAATAGAAATTGCAGGGGATAACCCTTCAATATAATCGATCTCGGGTTTTTTCATCTGCCCTAAAAACTGCCGGGCATAGGCTGATAATGATTCCACGTATCTACGCTGTCCTTCAGCATAGATGGTGTCAAATGCCAGAGATGATTTACCAGAACCACTGATTCCAGTTATAACCACGAATTTATCCCGGGGAATAGTTAAATCAATATTCTTAAGGTTGTGTTCACGGGCCCCTTTCAATAAAATATTTCCTTTCTTATCAGTCATTACTCTGAAACTCCTTTTAATGTGAGAATTTTATCTCTAATTTTAGCAGCTGTTTCAAAATCCAGCTGTGCAGCCGCATCTTTCATATCATTTTCTAAATCATTTATCAAAATATCCAATTCATCTTTAGGAATCTTTCCAATGTTCTTTATATCTATTTCTTCTTTTTTATCCTTTTCTTTGATGGAACGGACCACATTTTTCGGTATAATACCGTGGGTTTTGTTGTATTCCATCTGCAGCTTACGTCTCTTGTTGGTTATGTCCACTGCTGATCTTACAGATTCAGTGATATTATCTGCATATACTAATACCTGTCCGTCCACATTTCTTGCTGCTCTTCCAATGGTCTGTATAAGGGATGTTTTAGAGCGCAGAAAACCTTCCTTGTCTGCATCAAGAATTCCAACCAGGGAAACCTCCGGCAGGTCTAAACCTTCCCTTAAGAGGTTTACTCCTACCAGGCAGTCAAATTCTCCTCTTCTTAAATCATCAATTATTTCTATTCTCTCCAAAGTATCTATTTCTGAGTGGAGATATCTCACCTTCACTCCTACCTTGGCATAGTATTCAGTCAGATCTTCTGCCATTCTCTTGGTTAAGGTGGTTATAAGGGTTCTCTGATTATTTTTCACCCTATTTTTAACTTCGTGTAAGAGGTCATCCACCTGGTTAGTCACAGGTCTAACAATGACCTCCGGGTCTACCAGACCAGTGGGCCGGATAATCTGTTCCACGTGATTCTTACTTTTTCCTATTTCGTAGTCTGCGGGGGTGGCAGAAACATATATAATTTGATTAATCAAACTATCAAATTCTTCAAACTTTAAAGGACGATTTTCACCTGCAGATGGCAGCCGAAAACCATAATCAATCAATGTATCTTTCCGGGCCTTGTCCCCAGCATACATTCCTCTGATCTGAGGAACGGTCACGTGTGATTCATCAATGATAGTCAAATAATCATCAGGGAAGTATTTAAGGAGGGTGTAAGGCATGCTCCCCCATTTACGTCCACTCATATATAGTGAATAGTTTTCAATTCCCTGGCAGTAACCCATTTCTTTTAACATTTCCACATCAAATCGGGTTCTTTGCTCCAATCTTTGAGCCTCTACCAGTTTATTTTGTGATTTTAAAACAAGAAGACGATCTTCTAATTCTTCTTCAATTAATTTAATGGCATTTTTCATCTTATCTGCAGATGTTACAAAATGCTTAGCAGGGAAAATAGTGATTCTTTCCATTTTTCTTGTGGACTTATTTTTTAATGGATCTATAAGGGAGATAGAATCTACTTCATCACCAAAAAGCTCCAATCTAATAGGTTTGCTGCCGTGTATTGGGTTAATATCAATTACATCTCCTCTCACTCTAAACTTTCCACGGCTGAAGTCTATATCATTTCGGTCATACTGCATCTTCACCAGTTGGGCCAGTATTTCGTCCCGATCAATACTGCTTCCCACATCAATAGTGAGTAAAAATTCTCCATAATCTTCAGGTGCTCCTAAACCGTAGATACAGGAAACACTGGATACAACTATGACATCGTCCCTAGATAAGAGAGACTGGGTTGTAGAATGGCGCATCTGGTCAATTTCGTCATTAATAGAAGCTTCCTTGTCAATGTAGGTGTCGGTTTGAGGTACGTAAGCTTCAGGTTGATAATAATCGTAGTAGCTTACAAAGTACTCAACTGCATTATCTGGAAAAAATTCTTTAAATTCCTCGTACAACTGGGCAGCCAGTGTTTTGTTGTGAGAAATAACTAGAGTAGGCTTCTGGATTTTCTCAATAACATTGGCCATGGTGAAAGTTTTACCTGAACCAGTTACTCCTAAAAGAGTTTGATCACGGTATCCCTTCTTTAATCCGTTTACAAGTGATTTTATTGCTTTTGGTTGATCCCCTAATGGTTTATAATTTGATCTGAGTTTAAATTCTCCCATTTTAATCCTCATAGAAAAACAAAGTATATTGTCGTTTGTTCTAATATTTTTTATAAAAAGTATATCATTATTAAATTCTAATTTTATTATAATATATCAAAAATAATAAACATAGTTTCTACAAACTAATATATAAATTTTTCAATTTTCAATCATTCGTATAATGATCAATTAATTTCCATTAAAAAGTGGGTATTAGGGAAACCTTTTAAACCTTTAATATCCCATTTAACTTAACAAATACCTTTAAAGATTAAAATGTCATTTCAAACCCAGGACCCTAATAGTTTACCGGATAAAACCGGTGTTTACATAATGAAAAATGAACAAGATGATGTGATCTATGTTGGAAAGGCCATATCACTCAAAAAACGAGTAAAATCCTACTTCAAGGATACTTATGATACACCAAAGACACGCACCTTGATGAAACATTTCCACAGTTTAGAATACATCTTAACAGATACAGAAAAAGAAGCACTGATATTAGAAGCTAATCTGATTAAAAAGTACCGCCCCCGATACAATGTGCGACTAAAAGATGACAAAAGGTACCCCTACATAAAAATAACCAATGAAGATTATCCTCGTATTTTAATCAGCAGGAATGTGACTGACGATGGATCACATTATTACGGCCCGTTTACTGATGTTATGGCTGTTAGAAAAACTATAAAATTCATTAAATCTCTTTTTAAAATTAGAGACTGCAAAAAAATGGATGGGCCCTGTCTAAATTATCAAATAAAGATCTGCGATGCGCCCTGTGATGGGAAGATATCCAAGGACTATTACAATGAGATTATCCATCAAATTAATCTTTTTTTCCAGGGGAAATATCAGGAAATAATCCAGCATCTTCAGGAGATGATGGATGATGCCAGTGCAAATCATGAATTTGAAAAGGCCGCAGTACTAAGAGATCAGATTGATTCTATTAAAGAGATTATGGAGAAACAGAAAGTATCCTTCACCAATAAACTGGATCAGGATGTAATTGCCGGAGCATATGAGAGCAAAACTGCATATATAGTGGTTTTTTCAATAAGGGATGGAAAAATCACAGGTAAAGATGATTTTATAATGAATGGTATTGAAAATACGCCACCAGAAAAGGTATTATCTGCATTCATAAAACAGTTCTACTCCAACCCCCGGTACATACCTGGCGAGATCCTACTTCAAAATGTGGTTTATGACCATGATTTGATAACTGAATGGTTATCAGAACGCAGGGGTGAATCAGTCAAATTGAAGGTACCTGTTGAAGGAGTAGAATACCGGTTAATGAGAATGGTGGTTAAAAATGCCGAGGTAATCAAGATTCAGAAAAAAGAGTTTAAAAACACATTACTTGATCTTAAGAAGTATCTTAAATTACCAAAGCTGCCTCGAAGTATAGAAGCATTTGACATATCTAATATAGCTGGAAAGGAACCAGTGGCATCTATGGTAGTATTCAAGAATGGTGTTCCTGAAAAAAGCAGTTATCGTAAATATAAAATAGAAACAAAAGGTCCTGATGATTATGCTATGATGAGAGAAGTTTTAAGGCGTAGATATGAAAAATTAAAACTGGAAAAATCAGAATATCCAGATCTGGTTATAGTAGATGGTGGTAAGGGCCAGTTAAATGTAGCGTTAAGTGTATTTAACTCTTTAAATATTGAAATTCCAGTCATGGGTTTGGCCAAAGAATTTGAACACATTTTTCTCCCAGGAAATCTAGATCCTATTATATTGCCTCCTCGTTCCCAAGTATTACTTTTATTGCAGAGAATTAGGGACGAAGCCCACCGCTTTGCCATCAGTTACCATAGAAAATTAAGATCTAAAAAGATATCCGAATCAGAACTTGACAAAATAAAAGGAATAGGTCAAAAACGTAAAATGAAACTTTTAAAACACTTTGGGAGTTTAAAAAATATTAAAAAGGCAGGGGTCAATCAATTAATGGAAGTTGACAGTATCAATAGCAGGGTAGCTAAAGATATTTATAACCATTTTCATTAAGTAAATCTTCAATAAATATTGGTTTTTAGTTAATAAATTTAAAAATTAGTTGTACCTTTTTTTATATGTTTAAATAATTTATTTGAATTAATCATGATTATTAATCAAGTATAATACTACATGGGACTCAATTTATTAGTTAGATTTTAAATAATCATATTAAAACATAAATAGGTTAAACTTAATAATAAATAATGCTTTAAAGAATAAGTTAAACTTAATAATAAATAGTGATATAACTTAGTGTAATGTTGTAATATTATAGGGGATATCATGGCTAATACAAGGTTACTGGTTGTGGAAGATGAAAGTATTGTAGCAATGGATATTAAGCACAGAGCTGAAGGTTTAGGATATGATGTCCTTGGAATCGCCGCATCTGGTGAAGAAGCCATCGAAAAAACAGAGGAAAACCAGCCAGATCTGGTGCTGATGGATATTGTTTTGAAAGGTAAGATGGACGGGATTCAAGCAGCCCAGGAAATACGGGAACGTTTTGATATTCCAGTTGTATACTTAACTGCTTATTCTGATGAGAAAACACTTAGCCGGGCCAAACTCACCGGGCCATTTGGGTATATAATCAAACCATTTGAAGATAGGGAACTGCACAGCGCCGTGGAAGTGGCCCTTTACAAACATAAAATGGACAGTAAATTACGAGAAAGTGAAGAACGATACAGGATGCTCTTCCAATCATCTCCAAATCCTATTGTATTAATGGATGACAATGGAAAGATTATTTACAATAATGAAAAAGCAGAAGAAATGCCCATTATGTCTGGAGAAGTGATGGGTGCAGATTTTAATAATTTGCTTGCAAAAGTCATTTATGATAAACATGATCTGAAATTATTCAATGAAAATTTTTCTAATGTTTTAAATGGGGAAAAAGTAGAACCTTTTGAAATAAGAATTTTAAGAAATGGAAATATTTTGTATTATGACATATATCTTACTTTAATGAATATTAATGGTGAAAATTTTAATATTCAGTTTATTGCCCACGATATAACCGTTATAAGGGAAGCAGAAAAACAAAAACTGGAACTTGCAAAAGAAAAGGCTCGTTCAGAATTATACAGCTTTGTGGTAAGTGCGATACCGGTATTTGCAACAAATATCCCCCCACAACTTCGAAATACCATAATAAAGAATTTTGCTGATAGATTTGAATCTAATATGAAACCTAATTTCGATGAATATATGGAAAATAAAGGTATAAGTTCAAAAATAGATGATGTAGCTGTGGAAGACGCCCCAGAAATATTTTCTGCTTACTTAAAGTGGTTATCTGATCTATTACTAAATCTGGGAATTAAAACAAAAATGATCTCTGAAAAGTCAAAAAATACTCTGGAATTTTTAACATTTCCATGGATGAAAGATGCAGCCAAAAATCCCATATTCTCCCTAATATTTAGGGCAATGCTGATTAGAAGCTTCACCTGGACTAATCTTAAAGGGAATGTTTCTCAAAGTTCAAGTTTAGTAGATGGTTCTAAATCTATGAAATTTGAATTTTATCTATCTGCATTGAAATAAATATAATCTAACCCTTATTTAGAATATCAACAAATTAAAGAAACTGATAAAAATCTGGTAGAAACATAATAACTGTTACATAATTAATGATCTGCATTTATATTGATTTATAACCTTTAATTAAAGGAGTGGATAGTGTGGAAAGAATAAAAATAGGGATAGATGGTTTGGATGAGATTACCGATGGTTTTCCAGCTGGCAGAACCATACTTATTACTGGTGATGCAGGTTCTGGAAAGACTATATTTGCACTCCAATTTGCAAAAAGTGCCTGTGATCAGAATCTAAAAACGGTTTATATAACTACTGAGGAAGATAATCAGGATTTAAAAAGACAAGGGGATTCATTTAATTGGGGTGTTGACGATTTTAAAGAAGAAGGCCTATTGAATTTTATAGAACTTGCTGGTCTAAGAGCAAGGGTTACTGAGGCAGAGATGAGTATTGGGGTTGAAGCTATGAAAGGTAACTTTGCCAAGCTGCTTCAAGATCTGCCAGAAGATACTAAAGTGGTTATAATAGACAGTTTAGGAAGCCACACCGCCAAGTTGACACCTTATGAATTCCGTGACCGTTTCGATCTTTTAATCTATGAATTAAAACAGCGAGGTATTACTGCACTGGTTATCCTTGATAGTGCTACCTCCCGAGAATTCAATGAACTAGCCCTTTTTTCTGTGTATGGTGCCATAAAATTAATGAAAAGGGAAAATCCATACACTGGACGCAGGGAAAGAGTCATGGATGTGGTGAAAATGAGGAGTACCAGAACACCTATTGAATTTTTAACATATGAAATAGGCCCGGATGGTATAGAAGTCACATCAGAGGTTGAAAGTAGTTAGCTATCTTCATTAAAATCAAATTTTCTACTTTAATTCTCAAATATTCTTTTTATTTCTTCTTTTTATTTCAATTTTTTTAAAAAGAGTCATTTAAAGATAATATTTTTACAAAAAAAGACTTTATAATATTTTAATTATTGATGGTTAGAATTGAGTCCCTGGATTGTTGCATAATATCTGACAAAATAGGAACTTTTTTATATTACTTCTATGTAATTTAATTTTTTATAAAATATCTTAATCAGGTGATGGGGTTCCACCTTTAACCGCTTTTTTAAGCTGATGACTCCTACTTTCAGAAAAATAAAATGTAGGAAAGAGGCTAATTTATGGATAAACAATTTAATCAACATACTATTTTAATTGATGTAGTTACATTTTTTAAAAAATATTATTTTAATTGTCTAATATCTTATTTTAAAATAATAAATGATTTAATATTGTCATTTGACATTTATACTGATTATTCCAATTATAAGGTGATGCTATGGAATCTGTAGCTTTAAGTCTGGCAATTATAATTTTACTGGGATTATTATTTAACAAGATTTTTATCAAGATAAAATTACCAGGCTTATTGGGAATGTTAATTTTAGGCATTATTATTGGTCCTTATGGTTTAAACTGGATCAATGTGGCTTTTTTAAGTTTATCTGAAGATCTTAGAATAATTGCATTGATAATAATATTGTTAAGGGCAGGTTTCGGTATTAACATGGAAAGTCTGCGAAAAGTGGGTTTTTCAGCTGTAAAATTAAGTTTTATACCAGATGTAGTGGAAGGATTAACTGTAATGTTTGTGGCCAGCTATCTTCTGAACATGCCTTTGGTGGAGGCAGGTATGTTGGGCTTTATAATTGCTGCAGTTTCCCCTGCAGTGATAGTTCCTCAGATGCTGTCATTTATAGATAGAAAGATGGGAACCCGAAAGGGAATACCCACCCTTATACTTACCGGGGCCTCTGTAGATGATGTGGTGGCAATTACTATTTTCTCTGTTTTTCTGGGTCTTTATGGAGGCCAACAGATAAATTTAGCATGGGAATTTTTAAGTATACCCCTATCAATTATCACTGGAATTTTTTTAGGATTGGTACTGGCATTTATATTAATATACCTCTTTAAAAGGTTTAATATTAGAAACACTGAGAAAACCCTTATAATATTAGGTTCTGCTATTCTTTTAAAAAATATCGGGGACTACTTCAACCAGTTCGTTCCAGTGGCAGCCTTAGTTGGTTTAATGGTTATTGGTTTTGTGATAATAGAAAAAATGCCGGATCTGGGAATTCAGCTATCAGAAAAATTCAATAAAATATGGATATTTGCAGAAATACTGCTCTTTGTGCTGGTAGGGGCCCAGGTAAATATTTATCTGGCTATCTCTGCTGGACTTATAGGGCTGGTTATTATAATAATAGGACTTTTAGCCCGGAGCATTGCAGTTTACGGTTCTCTTGCAGGAACAAATCTAAACACAAAGGAGAAAATATTCTGCATAATTGCTTACACTCCTAAAGCCACAGTTCAAGCAGCAATCGGCGCCATACCTCTTGCAGCAGGAGTTGCATCTGGTCAGTTAATATTAGCCATATCAGTTGTGGCCATTCTCTTTACAGCTCCTTTAGGTGCAATAGGAGTACAACTTTACGGTGAGAAGGTTCTAAAACCAGATGATACTTAATATCCTTTAATTTAAATATTAGAAATTCAGTGATAGTAAAGAAAGATTAAATTTAAAGAAAATTTTCAAGAAAAAGGAAAAAAGAGAATGAATTTTTTAGATGTCCTTATTTTTAGATATCCCCAATTTTTAGATATCTTCGAGGGCAGCAACCAGTAATTCTATAGTATTTTCTATATCTTCCAGACTTACAATACTCACTGGTGTGTGGATGTATCTAGTTGCAACTGAAAGGACTCCTGCAGGTATACCTTCTCTGGTTAAGTGTATGGCAGTTGCGTCAGTTGTTCCCCCATCACTAACCTCAACTTGGTGGGGTATTTTTTTCTTTTGTGCTGCATTTATCAACAATTTCTTAACTTTAGGGTGGGTTATAATTCCCCGTCCACTGGCATCAGTTAATATAATTGCTGGCCCTTCACCAATCTTGGCTGGTGCTTCATCCTCTTTAATACCCGGATGATCTCCGGCGATGGTCACATCAAGTGCCAGGGCCATATCTGGGTTTATTTTAAAGGCTGAAGTTTTGGCACCCTTCAGTCCTACTTCTTCCTGAACAGTACCTACTGCATATATATTAGCTTTACTCTTCACTCTTTTTAAGACTTCTAGAAGGACTAAACATCCAACCCGGTTATCCAGAGCTTTTGCAGTTATCAGATTGTTAGGTAATTCGCTGAAATTGTGTTTAAAAATGATAGGATCTCCAATAGACACTATTTTTTCTGCATCTTCCTTGTCTAATGCCCCAATATCTATAAACATATCTTCTGATCCAATAATTTTCTTTCTTTCAGCTTCTTTCATCTTATGAGGAGGTTTAGATCCAATAACACCCATAATTATTCCGTTATCTGTGTATATTTCCACAGTTTGATTTAGAAGCATTTGATCGTTAATGCCTCCAATTTTAGAGAATTTTATAAAACCCTTCTCATCAATGTAGCGCACCATAAGTCCAATTTCATCCATATGAGCTGCTAACATTATTTTCTCCCCATGGGGGTCCCCTTTTTTTAAGGCAATTATATTGCCCATTTTATCGATTTCTATTTCATCACTATGTTTTTTCAACTCTTCCATCATCAAATTTCTTATATCCTCTTCAAAACCAGAAATTCCTGGTGCGTCAGCTAGTTTTCTTAGTAACTCATTCATGTTATCTTTTTCCTGTTATATTCTTTTAAATGTATATAAAATTAAATTTTATACTTGATTGAAGATTAATTGATTAATTTTTATTGGATTAATTAGTTGTAACTTATTAAATGTTTGGATTCAGTTATAAATGGTTTTTACAGTGATTTAATCAATATTAATATTCCTATAATCACCAGCAGTATTTGGGGCCATGATTCCAAATATTTAAGTGGTATTAGTCCCATATTTACAGCGTACCAGATTATTCCTACAATAACGAAGCAAATACCAATATATATTCCTATCATATTTCTTTTTCTACTTTTTTTGGTTTCTATTGCTTCTTCTTCTTTATTAATCTCAACAGTTTCTTTCATGTGGATCACCATGAATTAAAGAGCATTTTTTAATATAATAAATATCCATATTTTTCCTTAATTTAAATCCTCATTCACCTTTTAGAATTCTTTACAATATATTGATATGGAGAATATTAATTATATAACTAATGTCTAATATTATGTTATGATTTCAAAGGAACATCCCCGATACAAATCTCTGTTATTAAGGGAAAAAATTGTAAAGGCATACAAGGAAGGAGTCCTGGCAGATTCAGGGATGATAGCTCATGGAAGAGGAGAAGCATTTGACTACCTTTTAGGGGAAAAAACGTCAAAAACAGCTAAAAATGCCATAAAAACAGCTGCAGCTACTCTTTTACTGGCTGAAAATCCAGTTATATCTGTGAATGGTAATACTGCTGCTCTGGTTCCAGAAGATGTGGTGGAACTGGTTAATACTTTAAATTCCGGTTTAGAAATTAATCTTTTTTACAGAACTCCCAGCAGGGTAAAGGCAGTTGAAACTGTACTTAAAGAAGCTGGTGCCCAGAAAATTATGGGAGTAAATGATCAAAAATTAAAGTATATTGATGGATTGAAAAGTCCCCGGGCAACCGCCAGTCCCGATGGTATATACACTGCAGACGTGGTTCTGGTTCCTCTTGAAGATGGAGATCGAACTGAAGTGTTGATTAACAGTGGTAAAAAGGTTATAACTATAGATCTTAACCCATTGTCGCGAACATCACAGAAAGCTACAATAACCATTGTAGATAATATTGTAAGAGCAATACCACTTCTTATAAAAGAAGTTAAAAACCTTGAAAATAAAAAGACAGATGAACTTGAAAGGATTGTTGGAGATTTTGATAATAAACAAAATTTAAGAGAATCCCTAAAACTTATGTCGATGATGTGAAAATATGAAGGTAATTGGAGTAGCAGGAATGCCTGGATCAGGTAAAAGTGTGGTTTCAAGGATTGCAGCAAAGATGGGTTATAAAACTATTCGGATGGGCGATGTAATACGGGATGAAGCCCAAAAACAGGGCAAAGATGTTGGAGAAGTTGCAGTTAATCTAAGAGTAGAATACGGCGAAAATATTGTTGCTGAAAGATGTGTGGAAAAAATAAAAAAGATCAGCAAAGAAGTTCCCCCTAAAAGTTCAAATACAAATGATAAATTTATTATAGAAGGTATCCGAAGCCCTTTTGAAGTCGAAGTTTTTAAGAATAATTTTAAAGGTTTTAATGTAGTAGCTATATATTCCACTCCAAAAACACGTTTCAAAAGATTAAAGCGAAGAAAGAGGTCTGATGATTCTATTAATCACGAAGATTTTATAAAAAGAGATAAAAGAGAACTTGGATTTGGAATTGGGGATGTTATTGCCACTTCGGATTATATGATTGTCAATGAAGGGCCTTTATGGAAGTATAAAAAAGCTTTAAATAATGTTTTCAAAAGATTTTCCAAGAGATAAATTCTTTTTATTATAGGACTTGATAATCAAATAATATTAGCCATACCAAATATTTAAAGAATCAATTTATAAATAACCCCCTTTTTTGTAACAACCTATAAATAATTGGGGTTGAAAGGAGAATAAAGCTAATGATATGTAAATTCCAGGCCAAGACATCACTTCATGGAACTGAAGATGTTCAAAAAGTAATAGAGTCCTTAAACAATGTTTTTCAATATGACAACATAATAATTGATGAAACAGAGATCTTAGTTACTGGCACTCAAAAGGGGCTTGAAAACCTCAAAGAATCACTGGCTAAACGTAAAGTCAGAGAAACAGCCAGAAAGATTCTCTTAAAAGAAATCCACAAAAACAAAATCCATTTCAGATTAAGTAAACAAGCAGCATTTGCAGGAATACCCGTCATACTGGACCGGGAATTATCAGCACTAGGCGAAATAGAGGTTACAGTTGTTACGGATGATATAAGCAAATTTATTGATTGGATTGCACCAAGTCAAGTTGAAGAGTAGGAAAAAAATTTTAAAATAAATTTTTATTATTTATCTCTAAGTTCAGCATCCTCAATAAATAAATAACCACTATCTCCATCCCATAAAGTCTTTGATTTTAAAATTTCAATTTTCTTTTTAAATAGGGGGCCGTCAAGAACCAGAGTTTCAGCTTCTCCACCTTCAAAAGCTAAATGTATTTTGTATTTTTCGTGTAACTTATCCAGTTCTTCTATTAATTCTTCATCAATCTTTCTACCTAGATAAGATTCATCAAAACCTTCGGCTGATACACTGGTTATTACAACTGTAAAACCAAGTTCTATTATCTCCAGCATGTACTCTTTGGGATCGCGATGCCATAGGGGAGCACAGGATATCAACCCTAATTCATCACATATATTATCAATTCTGGATTTTTGGTAGGTTGATGATAGGGCACCGGCGTAAATTCCCTCAATTCCTTCAGCCTTCAGTTGTGATAAAATATTTTTAAGATCCTCTAATTCTTTCTCTTTTTCACCTTTGGTGGTCATCTTTATTAGTGGTATGTCCATGGCTTCAGATGAGAGTTGAGTAAGATGGATGTTAGGCACGTGAAACATGTATGAATGAGGATTTTCAGAGATCATGGATATTAGGTATTTGACCTCGTTTCCCTCTTTTTGAGCTTCATAGACAGCCATGGTACTGTCTTTACCACCAGAAAAAAGTGCAGCAACTTTCATTCTTCTCTCCTAAACATCCTTTCTTTGAATTTTTTTATCAGATCAACAATAGAATCAACGAATATCCCTGCTAAACCTACTATGACACCTAAAAAACCGCAAAATAATATGATGTTAGATTTTTGGGGGAGCACACTCTTAAGATTCTCAATTTTGTCTTCAACAGGACCTTCAACTTTCCCAATTACCACTTCATCTTTTTCTATCTGTGTGATAATATCATCCAGTTTAGATGCTTCCACATTCACTGCTAAATAGACGGTACTGTAACGAAGATTCAAACCTCGAGTCAACATTAACCAGTCTTTTAGATTGTTAATTACATCAACGGGTCTGCTGCCCTCTTTCATACTCACTTGAAGAGTATCGTTGGATATAAATTTAGCAGAGGTAATATTAGTATTGGTGATAGGAATACGTTGTTCTACATAAGAAAGCCACTGACTGGGGATAGGGTCTGTTTTAATCAGCATCCCTTTACTTTGAACACTTTTAACTCCGTCTATGGCTTTTGTATCACTGATGAATTTATCAACATCCCTTTCTGCTGAAATTTCCACATTTATAGTTTCTTGGCCACCTTCAGACCACATGTAAATACCACGGGCCATGTCAGGAATATCGTCCATTACCGGAGAGATAAAGAATGCCCCGCCAACTGCTCCCACGGCAAATCCTAGAAATATTACAAATATAAGATTCCTTTTGCCGATAATTGGTGTTAATAAGGCAGTTGAAAAAATAAATATCATCAAAATTATAAACAGTACTATCATTATCACTGATACGATTGTGTCCATGTTTTTCAACTCTCTGTGTTAACTTGTTTGGTTCCTACTATGTTTCCATTCTCAGCATTTACATATACTTCTTTTTCTACTCTGTTATCTTTTAAGAGGGGTACAATCCACACTGGAACTTCCTTATTGTCAATAGTTAAAGTACCCTGTGTAGGTTCTCCTGTAGTGTATCCTGGTTCTTCAGCAATTCTCTGGGCTTGTTCTTTGGTTATTTTAAAATCAGTATTGTTTGTATTGTTTATAGTTGTATTATTTGAAGAGGGCTGTGGAAATGGCATTTTTTGCACTGTTGCAGGTTGTTCTGTTTGATTTACAATTTTTACTTCTGGAGTAAATTGGAATGGTCCGTAGGCATAAATTAATATTATTACTGTTATTACACCTACTACAATTAAAGCTTTCTTTTCCCAGGTAAGATCCACATCCATTTCTTCACCTTGAATTTTCTTAAAAAAGTTGTTTTCAAATTGTTAAATAAGTATTGATTTAAATCTTAAAATAGTTTATTCTTTTTGATAGTATAATCCAAATCTTAAAACAAATTTTAGTTAAAATAGTTTCCTCTTTGATGTGAGGGCTATAATTGAGTGATAGTAATGGTACCATTGTTATTTCTAATTCTGTACATGTGTCCAGAGCTTAGAGTGATGGGGGATATATTTTGGCGGGGAACCAACCTAATACTTGTAGTTCTGCCTTGATAATATACATTTACATACCCATTGTTCATTACCTGCGCAGTCATATTCAAATCAGATACAGCAGGCATGGTTAAATTAATTGAATAACCTCTCCCATTGACATATACAGTGTTAATTGATTCTGCTATTTTTTCACCAATCATACGGGCTCTTCCAAACTCAGCAGTTTCGGTTTTTTCAGTTCCACCAGTGATAAGAGCAACAAAGCTTCCCATTATAATAATGGCAATTAATGTTGCGAATAATAAATCAACGCTTACTTGTCCTTTTGAGTCCATATATATCACATAGTAATTTATCACATACTAATTCTGATAGTTTTGTTCTAAACCAAATAAATTTCGGTAAAAAACCGAAAGATAAAATGTAGAACCAGTTGGATCAATGATTGGTTCATTTCTAATTGAAATAGTGTACCCTCTTATATTACGGAAGTACTCGTGATCAAGACGTGAAATATCTGGTCGGCCATGGTCCTCAAGTAGTGGATCACCAATAATAAAGGTACTCATTCTAACTGACTGGCTGCTAGTTGAACTGGTATTAGTTTTATTCTCTAATCTGTCAAAGAAAGATAAACCATAAGGATTGGGTACGTAGTATGGCCTTGGAGTAATATTACCTGGGTTACTAGTTCCATTTAAGCATTCCCACAAATAATTTAGACGAGGTGGATCAGAATCACGGTCAACATTTTCGGCAAAACGATAATTACTACCAGTTACTGGTGAATATTCATAATAAGGATACTTAAAAATTATATTACTGGTTCTTTGTTTTGAATTGATCCATATGTAGGGATCCTCCATTCCTTCCAATGAAACATATGATGATATTGGTGGTGTGACACCTTCATAGACCTGATCTTCCTGTTCAACTCTAATAGGGATACCTCCCCTTACATTGACATAAAAACCAAAGGGGTCATCCTGGGCTATAGTCACATCATTCAGAGTAAAGGTCTGATTGGTATAATTATTGATGGGTACGTTGTTTAGATATATTTGACGGCCTGTTTGATTCTCTAATTCTCTGCAACTGGTTATGACATTTGCATTTAACGCGTTTACAATATTTTGGCGAATATGGGTCTTACTATCTGTAAAAAATGCATTATGGTCGATCACGTATCTGGTGGCATTGTATGCAGAATTTCTACCTGAATCTGCTGCGGCTTTTTGGATAAATCCAAAAACATTGGTAGCTGTGTTGTAAGTCACATCTCCACCTATGGCTATGGTAGAAAGCATGTTAGCTTCATTTACGATGTCACCGTAGTTTATTGCTATTACCAGTACAGGTATGAGTAATAAAACAGTCAATGGGCTGAATACGTATCCTTTATCATCCATTTTTATCCCCTCATTGCCTCCATAAATCTAACCTCACTGGGAGATTGTTAGGCATATCTCCGGTATACAAAGCCTCACTATGTAAAAGGGCAGGATCAACTGTATAACCTGAATCAATTAATGTTTGGGTAAGATTATTAATAGCATCTGTTCTGGCAGTTTCTGCATCAAGTGCATAGGATGTTGCCCATAGGTTAGCTAAAAATTCAGGATATAATATTGACACCCTGGTACCAGAGTATATTTCTGCATTACCATTGTTATCACCAGATTCCCAGTAATTAGTTGGCCCTCTGACTCTAACACGTAATCTGTAATTTCCAGGTTTAAGCGTATAATTCCCTGAAGTTCCTGAAGTAAATACTTCATAACCGTCTGCATCAAGGGCTGCAATATTTAAATAATAAGGAATGGTAGTGCTGGTTGGATAAAGGGTTCTCCAACTATATCCTTGTCTAACTTCTACTGTAATACTTCTAGTATCCACACCAGGACCTAAAAAGAGGTAGGCTTCTTTAGCACCCTCTTCAATTGTAAATCCATTTGTTAATTCTTGAGTGTAATCATTACTATTTGCTTGATAACTACGGAATGGGAAATTTCGCCATACTATAGGAAGCTGGGTATAACTTACTGTAGTGTAACAATCTACTAATCCCACAAAATCGTAATCACTACTAGGTACCTGGTCCCATATGGTGATTCGAACTTTATTGTGGCCAGCCCTTAATCTGTCTCCAACGTATATTATTCCAGGAATATTTCCGTAACCATCACTCCGGGCACTATAGTCTGTTCCATCAAAATCAAATGAACAAAAGACTGTTTGCCATCGTGTTCCATCCCACACTTCTACCATCGCATTATCAGTACCACCGTAAATGTTCATATTTACTGCGGCATCAAGTATACGGATATCACCGGTAGGTAGATCGAACTCTTGGATTACACTTACTGCAGATCCACTTTCCCCATTAACATTAGTTATAACAAAAGGAGTTCCATCATCATAATTATCCAGCTCGTTCCTGTTAGCCACAAAGGTATTCCAGTTCATAACTCTACGGTTGGTAAAGGAAGATACATTACCTGTGTGGAGATCATATATTCTTCCATATTGATCAGCATGACCGTCTCCACTTAAGTCCTGTGCAGTTGGCACAGCCAGACCTGCTGCATCAGTAAAATTAAATCTCTCATTTAAAATTCCCTTAGGAACTCTAAATGTAGTAGTATAATTTCCTATAATGGAAAACCAGGGAAGATCATAGTAATTTCTGTCCCAATAACTAATATCTCTAAAATTAACATAATAATTATTACTGCCTGGTGATAACTGTGCAGGATTAATAATTCCACGATAATTGTACATCCGGGTATTGGTTCCTGGTCTTAAATTTAAGAAAGTAAACTGGTTAGGATTTACTTGATAATTATTGCCATTAATGTATGTTCTGGCACCGTATGAAGCTAAATTGTTCTCTGCACTTGAACCTATAAGGAAATAAGCCCCGGTGATTGTTGCTCCCTGGGGGATTGAAAAGGCAATGTTTTGAGGATTGCTTCCACCACCCCAGTATGGATAGGAATAAAGCTCTCCACTTTGGCTCCATGGATAGAAATTGGTCAGCCAGTTGTGGAAGTTCCATAGGGTGGTGGTTACATTAGCTTGCTGGTCTTCAAATTCTGCTTTTTCTACTTTATACCAGGCTCTTCCCATCCATCCTTCTCTCGGACCGGATATAACTTCTACACGGGAGGCAACATCATTAGCCACAAATATGCCTTTATTATCTTCCACCGCAGGGTAATTAGAAAGTGTAAATTTATAACCTACATTAGAAGGGATTAAATAGTTAAGAGAAGAACTAATTAAATTTTCGGCTTGTGTGGTGTTTCCTGCTTGATAATAAATCGCAGCCGTATACAATGTTCCATCATATTGCATTACTCTTAGTGCATCGGCCGCTATAGTTTCTAAGTGCTGCTGATCCTGTCCCGCGAAGTTGGGAACCACGTAATAAGTCATTAAAGCGGCACTAATAACAATAAATATAGAAACGGCTAGAACCGCGTCAGTTGTAAATATTAAACCTTTATCATCCATTTAATCACCTTACCCATATAAAGAATAAGAATCTACCAACAATAGGTTTAGCATCCTCTATATTAATTTCTTCTTCTGGTGTGCCTTTAGGGACCTGAACAATATAAACATTCATTGATGATCCTGGTTGACTTGCCACATGCCTTAAAACAACACTATTATCCAATAGTGCAGTTTGGTTTTGTAAAATATTATTTGGAATTTGCTGTCTGATAAATTCTACATTCACACCAAACTGATTTTGCGCAACAACGGTTATCCCGTTAATTTCAACCCTAGCCGAGCTGATTCTATTATTATAAACTAATACATAATAATCAAAGGCATTATTATATGCTATATTTGTTTTGAAGGGGTCGGGAGGACTTGTGAAATCTCTTGGTTGTTGTGTGCCTCTAATTCCGATTCCGTCAGATACAATGTCAAATTTTGCCAGCCTTACCAGTCTTTCGATCCTTACAATATTGGCTGCTGAATTGTTGAAGGTGCCTAATGTATAATAAGGGGTGTTGTTTTGGGCGTTGGTAATATTTATGTAGTATCCATATTCAGGACCTACCAACTCCTGCATAACTGATGTGTTCATTGCACCCAGTTTCGCAGGCGATATATCATTCTCATCAGGGGCCTGTGTTCTATCATTAAATTTGGCCAATCCTATGACAGAAGGGTTTCCTGTTTGTTCCCAATTATAAGGTGTTCCGGATGTTTCAAGTAATGTGGTTACGGTATCGGCTCCCACACGCTCCAGTGAACTTTGAAAAACACCTTCCTGTGTGAGATAAAAAAAATCATCCATATTAGCAGCGGCCATACCCAGCAATATGGTAATAGGTATAAGAGCTATGAGTAAATCTAAAGAAAACACATACCCTTCTGAATCATCGCCAATTCTTCGCAAAATCTGTCCCCTCTCATAACATCACTAATATTATTGGATAGATATATATTTAACAACATTTATATAACTTTCCGTATAAATATTAGACAGTATACTATTAATAATTAAATATTGTTGGATTGAAATGGATATTAAAGCTCAAATCTCAGCAGAATATATACTTCTTGTTGGTTTTATATTGGTTATAATCTTAATTTTTGCTTCATATGTTGGAGAACAGAATGAAATAAATTCAGTTATGACTGCTGCAAAAGAAGGGACAAGTGATGCTTTAGCTGAACTATCATTTTCAGATAGAAGTTTGCAACCGGTAAGAGTAATGGATATGACTTTGACTGGAAATCAAAACAAAACTATTCAGATTAGATTATCCAGCACCTTATCCGAAGTAAACAAAAATTTTGTTAGAAATCGCAGCCTATCCTCAATTCAGCAGTTAGGTTATACCCGTGAGAACAACACAATAGTTACCGGCAGATTTAGATTTAATGTTACAATACTACCATAATTGGCTAAATTTTAAAGGATTTATAGTACTATTTTTTAAATTAATGGAAGGTTATATAAAATATTTTTTTAATTAAATGCTAATTGGATGAAGCTACCTTTTCAATTATTCTAACTGGTTTGTTACCGTTCATGCTTAATATTCCGCTTTCAATTTGAACTTTAACCCATTCATTTTCATTTACATCGATATTATTTGTTTCAACCACATAGATGTCAGGTTTAACATTGGATCGTATGTCATAATCCACTCTAACATAGGCAGTGTTTTTTCCAAGTTCAATAACCTGACCATATGTAAAGTCACGATGGTATCTTATTCTGAATATTAGATATACTACTGCCACCATAATTACTGCAAATATCAACACAGTAAATGAGGGCATCAACTGGAAGGGGAAGGCCATGGTTAAAGAGGCGCTGTTTCCGACCAGTACTAAAATGATACCAACTGCAATGTACATGAAAAAAAAGTCACGATAAGCATTGAAATCTTCAGCATACATTAATATAACCTTTTTATATAAAAGGTACCATAAAAGCACCACTAAAACAACTGCCAGAAATCCGTATAGAATTAAAGATAAAAATCTGAAGATGTAGAGTATGGAAATTACTAAAAACAAACCAGAAATTAATTGAAGTTTAAGGATGGTATTCTCTTTCTCTTTGGAACTGAACTTATCAAAAGCAGGAAAACTAATCTTTTCTGAAACCCCTTTGGAATCAGCTTCTGTTCTTGTTGTTGATTGTTTTGATTTTGAAGTGGAGGATACCTTCTCTTTTACCTTAGAAACGTCAATGTTTGATAATCTTTCTTCAATCTTAGATTCTTCTTTGATACGTGAAATATCATTTTTTACCTTATCAGTATCAATTCCACGTATATGTTGCGGGATCCGTGTTATTTCTATAATTACAGTTCCAATTAGATTGAAAAGCTTTATGATTATTTCGCCAAATTTTGCAAAGATACTCATCAGTAACCCTCAGCATTATTAAATAATTATAATGGACTATTATTACTTAATTTAATATAGTTATTATAAATATAAAAATTCACAGTTTTTCCATTTAACATAAATGCGTTACAAACATATCTCTAAGTTTAGACTGGAACCAGAGTGATACCTATGTTATTTGTGCCAACAGGCCACTGAATCGTAACTTTGTACCATTGATTATTCACTGTTGCCGTTGTATTATTAAATGTATAATAAGTGGTTGAATTAACAAATTTGGTACCATCTGAATAGGTTATATTCATACCAACATTGTTTCCACGAGCTACTAAACTAGTATCTTGGGGTATATACACATTTACAGTTCTTTTTGATCCAGGACCATTGGAATAAACCACATCAGCAGCACTGGCAATACTTTCCACTGCTGTTTTTGCATCAGAAACAGTGGAAACATCAGTACTGGCTTCTATTGAATTACCAATCAAGGGTATGGTAATAGATCCTAGAACAATCAAAATTACCAAAAGTAATAACAAATACTCAACAGATACTTGTCCTCGGCTATCCATTTTTCTCACAATCTAATTTTTTTAATTAATATGAAGAACGGTACTATCAAATTAAATCTGATGTCTATACCACATCAATCTAAATAATCTTTATCTTTAAATGTATATAAATATTGAGTAAATCAGTTTTTGAATTATAAGGACTAAATCACCTATAAAAATTGATATGATAACTCCAATTAATATTGACGGTGCAAAAGGCACTCCCTTTTTGATTGTGAATTTATTCTTTATCTTGCCTTCCTTTACCAACTCTTTCAATTCTTCGAGGTTATCCTCAGTTAAACCGGCAGCCATATTAGTTACAATAATCTTACCTGGTGGTGTTAATAAATTAGATAATTCACCCTTGGTAACAACATCTTTAATCTTCTCAAAAATCCCTTTTTTATCTACAATAATTCCATCATCAGTTTCGTAGATATTATGGGCACTAATCATTCCTTCTTCCAATTCATTTACAGTATAATCATCTTGAAGGGCCTCTTTACTGACCGTGGTTAAAAGTTTCCTTATTATTCTAACCACAGTTAGTGAAATGAGTAGAAATATTATTCCAATTATTGCCAGTTCAAAATTTTTGTAAAGGGCAAATACAGTAACTACACTAACAATAACAGCCTTTAAGCGGTCTGGTAGTTTAGATATAATAAATGAAATAAGATATAAAAGAATCAGTGTGAGAATTATTATTTGAAGGGGTAAATAAGGTGTTATAATTGATGTTATTGTAACTGCCGAGGAGATGACCATGGTTAGAACCAGGGTTTTTTTAAAATCTATCACTGGTTCGAGTAATTCTCTTAAAAGGTGGGGTTTGGTTTTAATTGATACAAATAAGATATAAATCAATAAGAAAGGTAAAATAGATAGTATGCTGTTTATCATCAAGGTAAATGGAAATGGATAATTAGCAACTAAAGGGAAGTTGATACCTAAAATATTGTAATTAACTATGGCTGGGGCAAATGGCAGAAGGGCTGCCAATCCCGTGAACAATTTTACATCGCCCCCGGCCCAGGCTCCAACTCTCCAGAATAAATAACATAAACCAAATATGATGGCGGTGTATATGAGGGTAAGTACAAAAAACCAGGGTAAACCAATAATGTAGGCATATATTCCATTTAAAACAATTCCTAACATGATCAATGGGAATGTGAATTTGTTTCTAATAACCCCTTCCTTGATATCAGAATAACTTCCATAAAAACTGCTTAAAATAGCTATAATTGCTGCAATAAAGGGAATATTCATTATCATTATTATCACTATTTGAAATAGAAATCATCACTTATAATGGAAATAATTGTAGTTATAACTCAATTTTAGAGAACTATATGGATATAAATATAATTTAGTATACCAGTAGTACTTTGTAATATTATTATGTTTGCACTGTTTTTTGTATTAATTTAAATTTTCACATACCTTTTTATTTTCATAAGCAGCTTTCAAAAATGATACAAATAGGGGATGTGCATTGTTAGGACGGGATTTGAATTCTGGATGGAATTGACAACCTATAAACCATGGATGATCTTCTAATTCTATCATTTCCACTAAAAAATTATCATAAATTCCAGATATTACTAGACCTTTATCTTTTAGAAGATCCAGGTAATCATTGTTAAATTCGAATCTATGGCGGTGGCGTTCGTTGATGCTTTTTTTATTATAAGCCTGATATGCCTTGGTATTTTCATTTAATTCACAGGGGTATGAACCTAAACGCATGGTTCCCCCCATATTTTTAATCTTCTTTTGTTCTTCCATCATATCAATTACTGGATCAGGAGTATTTTTATCAAACTCAGTACTGTTAGCATCTTCCCAGCCATGAAGACGTGCAAACTCTATTACCATGCATTGCATCCCCAGACATATTCCAAATAATGGGACCTTATTTTCAATAGAATATTTAACGGCATCAAGTTTCCCGGAGATTCCTCTCTCACCAAATCCACCAGGTATTAATAGAGAATTTAAATCCTCTATTTTATGGGTATTGATAGAGTCTTCAGCACTTAACCATTCAATATCTACTTTAACTCCAATGTGTGCTGCGGCGTGTTTTAGGGATTCACGGATACTTATGTAGGCATCTTCCAGTTCCACATATTTACCCACAATACCTACGCGTACCACAGGTTCTTCTTCCATAAGAGAATCAACAATAAGGCGCCAATCCTGCAAGTCCTGGGCTTTAGGTGGTATTTTCAATCTATTTAGAATATATTCTCCTACATTTTCCCGGTCCAGTACTAATGGAACCTCATATATTGATTTAGCGTCAGGTGCATTGATCACTGCTTTCTTTTCAACGTCACAAAAATGAGCAATCTTATTTTTGAGGGGAGTGTCTATTGGCAGTTCAGACCTGCAGATAATCATATCTGGATTAATACCAGTACTTCTAAGTTCTTTTGTACTGTGCTGGGTTGGTTTAGTTTTAAATTCTCCTGCAGCTTTCAAGTATGGGACATAGGTTACGTGGACAAACATTACATTGTCATGACCCTCTTCGTTACGAAGCTGCCTTAAAGCCTCCAGGAAGGGCTGGCTTTCAATGTCCCCTACAGTTCCACCTACTTCAACCAAAACCACTTCTGCATGACTATTATCAGCATTTTCTCTTATCATGGATTTTATTTCATTGGTTATGTGGGGGATAATCTGAACACATGATCCTAAATATTTTCCTTCCCTTTCTTTTTCAATAACAGAAGAATAAACCTTTCCTGTGGTGATATTACATTCACCAGAAAGGTCAACATCTAAAAATCTTTCATAATGACCCAAGTCAAGATCTGTTTCCATTCCATCATCAGTTACAAATACTTCTCCGTGCTGGTAAGGATTTAAGGTTCCAGAGTCCCAGTTAAGGTAAGGATCAATTTTTATGGCAGTTACAGCAATACCATATGATCTTAGTATTCTACCAATGGATGCTGCGGTTATTCCTTTACCAATTGAACTTACAACCCCTCCAGTTACAATAATATACTTTGACAGCCGAACACTCTCCTTAAACTATTTTTATTATCACTTAATATTAAATGTAGAACTTGTGGTATAATGAACTATGATTAATCCACTATTACTAATTTATAAATTAGATTCTCTTTTGATTTTTCTAATTTATAGTAATTCTTTAGATTTTTATCTTATAATATTATATTATACTAATTATCAGATGACCATTTATAGGAATTGTTTCTTTTCGGAATTTGAATAATTAATAAATGTACTAATAAATTCATGACCCGGTTTAATATCCAAGTAACCTCCCTTGGCTGAAAATTCATCGTAAAATTTGACTTCATCTGCATTATTCTGAGTTGAGAGCATTGCATATGGAACTGGATCGGAAGTATGAGTTTTAATTTTTATAGGAGTGGCATGATCTGGTAATATTGATATAGCATGTTCACCAAACTGGGGAAGCTCATCTAAAAGTTTTCCAACTATTTTTGAATCAATATTTTCTATGGCTTTTATTTTTTCTCCAATGTCTCCAGCGTGCCCAGCTTCATCAGGGGCTTCTACATGTATAAAAATGATATCGTTACGCTTTAAAGAGTCCAGTGCATATTCAGCTTTAGCCTTGTAATCAGTATCAAAATAACCCGTGGCACCCGGAACTTTTACATTTTCAAGACCCAGATACATTCCAATACCTTTAATTAAATCCACACCAGTGATTGTAGCTCCTTGTAGGCCGTATTTAGATTTAAAGGGGTCCATCAATGGTTTTGATCCTTGACCCCATAACCATATCATATTTGCTGGTTTTTTCCCATTTTTAACTCTTAATTGATTAACAGGATGTTTTTCCAGAACTGATCTAGATTCTAACATTATATTATTTAATTCTTGGGCTATTTCATTATCAAATGGTTGAATGAGATTATTTTTTATACCTTCACCAACCACATCATGTGGGGGTATTGATTTTAGTTTGCTTGATTCTTTATTTTTATATAAAAAAAGATTTCTATAACTTATTCCAGTATAAAAGGTTCCATTATCCTTAAATATACGGTTTAGGGTTTCAATTATCTGGTCTGCCTCAGGGGTAGTGATGTGGTCTGCATTGAAATCAGCAAGCAATCCATTTTCTTCAGTTATTAGGTTGCAACGAAATGCAACATCGTTATTTTCTAGCTCAATACCTATGCTGGCGGCTTCAAGGGGACCACGACCAGTGTAACACTTTTCAGGATTGTAACCCATTATTGCTAAATTTGCTACATCAGAGCCAGGTTCCATGTGGGGAGGGATGGTTCTTAAAAATCCGTTAACTCCTTTAGCTGCAACATGGTCCATGTTAGGAATATTAGCTGATTGGAGAGGAGTTTTATTATTTAGTTCTTCCAGCGGATAATCAGCCATACCATCCCCAATAACAACTACATATTTCATTTTTATTCTCCAATTAAACATTATAAATTTTAATAGTTCTAATATTTTAAAAAAGGTTTTTAAATTTAATTTGAGAGTTTTTAATCCACTATTCTAGTTATAATGGATTAGTTTATCTCTGGGATTTCCAGACACTGATAAGATCGCTTAAAATTGCTGATGCAGTTTCAATTGATCCGGCCCCTCTTCCTACGACAGTAACATCTTCGGCCAGGTCAGTATTTAAAGTAGCCACGTTCATGGTTCCGTCCACAGAGAATGGTGATCCACTTTTAACCAGTCTTGGAGAAACTTCCAGAGCATTATCTGATGCTTCAGCTACCAATTTGATCAAATAACCCTCTTTTTTGGCTAACAATATAGATTCTGAATTAATTTTAGATATTCCGCTTAAATCTACATCTTTTAAACTCACGTCCATGTTCATTATGGAGTTGGCAATAATAACAATTTTACAGGCAGCATCTAAACCTTCCACATCCTGGGTGGGATCAGTCTCAGCTATACCCATCTCCTGAGCTTCTTTTAAGGTTTGTTCATAGGCTGAACCTTCTTTAGCCATTCTAGACAAAATATAATTGGTGGTTCCATTTAAAATTCCATATATTGAGTCGAAATTACACCCAGCTAGGGTTGTATGGGCAAAGTTAATGATAGGCATGGCACCGCCCACGGATGCTTCATATTTGAATGATACATTATTGGAACTTGCAGCTTCAATTAACTCTTGAAAATTCAGTGCAAGGGGTCCCTTATTGGATGTAATCACATTTTTTCCGTCATTAAATGCCTTCAACATGTGGGATCTGGCTGGTTCACCATCATCTATATTGGTGGGAGTCACCTCAACCAGACAATCATAGTCAACTTTTTCTAAAAAATCTAATCCAGTTAAATTATTTACCCCATATTCTGGATAATTAGCTACTTTTCCTTCCTTTTCCTTAACTTCCAAAACTAGGTCAGGGTCCAGTCCTTCGGGGGATATTGCAGCACCTGATGAATCACTTACTCCTGTGATTTTAAGATCTAAATCGTATTGCTCTTTTAATTCATCCTTTTTCATGGATATTACTCTGGCAACTCCTTTACCTACTGCACCAAATCCCATTATACATATATTCATTTAATTCCTCCAAAACAGAAAAAATAGGAATGATCATTGATTAAATTTCATTTATAACTAAAAAGTTTTTTAATTCCCCTATTTCCTTAATTTTATTCAAAACATCTCTTTTCATGCCGAAATCTGCCTCAAGAATTATTTTAACTGCAGATTCTTTAGGGTGTTCGGCCATTTTTAAATCCAGATCGGCGACCAATACGCCGTTTAAATTATTTAAACGTTCCACTGTATCTTTAATATCATTTTCAACAATTTTTCCAATGAGGATTGTGCGTATTTTTTCTTTCTGGAGAACTCCGTCAATTTCAACAATATTTATACCCCTCTCCTTTAAGGAGTTTAAAACTGCATCAAGAGTCTCTTTATCTCCTTCAATAGTCACCTGAACAGTTACCATTCCTTTCTCAGTTTTAATGTCTCTTTGATGGATAATAGTTACAATATTTGCTCCAGCAGCACCGATAGGTTCCATTACATCTAATAACTGTCCTGGAACATCTAAAAGTTCTAAAACGAGGTTTATTCTCATTTTACCCACTTTCCTTTTTCTGCTATTAGGTTACCATCTTCGTCAATCTGAGCATTTCGTAAGATCTTTTCAGGATTTTTATCTTCTGCACGGTCTTCTCGTGTGAGGTTAACATTATCTACCATATAATGAGTTTCTTCTAGTTCCGGGATATTTTCCAGAGCTTTTGAAAATTTTTCAAGTATTTTTTCTGCTTCTTTTTCAATTTTCAGACTTATCCCTCCACCAATATTTAATAAGTTTGTAAATATTACATTCAATAATCGGATTAAATATGAAATTTACCAGTACTGTATATAATCAGGGTAGAATATCTAGTTTATAGTTTTTAATGATTGGTTAATAAATCTATTTTTTTCTACATAAATTAAAAATATATAATTCTCTAAGTTAATTACCAGAGTTGTACAACTTTTATCATTTAATTGTCAGATTTTTGTATTTTTCTTTAAGATAATTGGAATAATCTTTTTTCTTTAAAACCTTTTTTACAAGAATTTTATGTATTCCAGAGCCGTACTGAGCTGCCTTTTTTGGTCTATTTACTATTAATGGGGGAACCCCTACCTCTGCAGCAACTTGTCGTAAAATACATTTTCTAAGCTTATCATTTTCATCTTTTATCTTATATTTCATAGGTATATCCATGGCTATATTAATAATATCCTTATCCAGGTAGGGAACCCTCAACTCCACACTATTGGCCATGCAGGCTGCATCATCCCGCTGCAGGTTGACATGATACAAATTTAAAACATCTCCCAGGAGATCATTTTGGGCTTTTTCACCTTTTTCATGATAATAACTTAAGTAACGATGGTACCCTCCAAATAGTTCATCAGCCCCCTGACCAGAAAGCATAACCTTCAAACCATTAGCATGAGCCATTTTTGAAGCAAGATAAGCAGTCATTCCCACGCCTATTTTCATGACGTTGAACTCTTCAATTGCATCTAACACATAAGGTAAATTTTTCTCAACTACTTCCTCATCAATAAACTGATAGTCTAAGGGCAAATCTAGTAATTTGGCTGCTTTTTTTGAAAATTTCAGATCAATTGAATCTTCATGACCTACACTGTACAGACAAGGCTTAATTCCAATATCAACTGCAATTTTAGCAAGTAGTGTACTATCTACTCCGCCGGAAAAGATGATACCTACCTCGTCCACGCCCCTTATTCTTTTTTTCACGGATTCTATTAAATTTTCCTTTAAAATGTATTTAACTGTATTTATATAGGAATTAGGTGAGGATGATTCTTTAATAGGGGTTTTTTTATTTTTTGAAATCCAGTTTTCCAATCCAAAATCTAAATCAATTAATTCTTGGTTGCATAATAATTTTTCAGGTGCTAATGTTTTTACATCTTTTATTCCAATATTCCATAAAGCTTTTCGCTCTGATGCAAATCCAAAAATGTTACTAACTGAGTTTTCACCATAGTATAATGGTTTTACTCCCACTGGATCTCGGGATAGTACCAGATCTTTACCATCATAAACTGCAAATGCATAGTCACCATCTAACAGTTTAATTGATTTTTTGACAGCTTCAACTAATGAACCGGAATTAAACTTTCTTATAAGATTTAATATGACTTCACAGTCAGAATCAGTAATAAAATCGGTTTTTAACTCTTTTTTAAGTTCTCGATAATTGTATATTTCACCGTTACACACTAAAACAAAATTGTCCCGTTTAATGGGTTGTAAACCTTCTCCTCCTACTATGGAAAGTAGGTTGTGGCCCATTCCAAATGATCCGCGTGGAACTTTTAAATCCTCGAGGTTACCATAAAATACGGAGTTATCCATAAAAACTCCTGAACCATCAGGTCCACGATGCTTTAAGGATAGGAGCATTTGATAAAATTGTTTGCTTATTTCCTCTCCCCTTAATCCAACAATTGCGCACATTTTTAATTATTCCTTTAATCAATCAAGATTATTTTCTTCTTATGTCTCATTCTGGTTTAAATTTATATTGGAATTAGTGTTAATTAAAATATTCCATCAGATTCATCAGTTTTGAAACTGAATGATAGTAAAATTAGAAAAACGCTTTTTTTAAAGTTAAAAACTTCTTTTAAGTAAAATTAACATACAAAATAAAATAATTAATTAATAATTAATATTCAAGATTTTGAGGATCTTCTGATTAGAACTTAATTAATCCACCTTTGTTCCTGCTTCTGGACCGGGTTCTACACTGTATATTTCTTCTACTTTAAATACAATAGCTGCTTTAGGATTTAATTTGGTCATAACACTTTGTGCCCAGTCTACAGCTTCTTCAAAGTATTTTCCGGATTCAAATATTTGTACGCTACCCTTAAATTGGTAAGGGCATTTCCTAATATCTCCCAGTACAAAAGATGCTTTTGGATTTTTTTCTAAGTTTTTATGGGTTTTATTCATGTAATTATCAACAATCAATACAGTTTCATTATCCATTGGTCTTGCAAATCCAATTGGGACCACATTAGGCACATTTTCATCATTTGATGTGGCCAAAAATATCAGTTTATCCTTTTCAATAGCGTCCATCATCGCTTCATTCATTACCATACAAAACACCACTTTAATAATAACAATTCCAGAATATATATAATTTGCGTTGTGGAAATTTATTTTTGTATTAACATTTCTTCAGAGTAAATTTTCCTGGTTTAAATAGGTAGAATTTATTTATCCTCGATTATTATGTCTATTTCAGCCAGTTTGGATCTAATTTCATCAGAAAGTTCCCATTCTTTTTTGGAGCGTAATCTTTCCCGAATATTAGTTATAAGTTCCAGTAACTCACTGGTTTTCTCATCTCCTTTTTTAATCATTTGAAATTTAAAGCCTAATATCTCTCCTAACTCCGTAATCAAATCTTTAATTTTAATCAACACATTTTTTGAGAGTTTTTGAGTATTCATATCCCTATTAACATCTCTTATCAAATTTAAGATAATTGATAATGCCAGTGGTGTGTTAAAATCATTGTTCATGGCATTTATAAATTCATTCCTAGTTGATTCTAATTTTTCAATATAATAACTGTCTTTTTCATTGGTCTCAGGAAGGAGATTATCCTGCAATTCCTCAATATTTTTGATGAACTTTCTTATCTTTTTAATATTTTTACTGGCCTGTTCCAGTGATCTATGAGAAAAGTCGATGGGACTTCTATAGTGGGTAGATATTACAAATAATCGGAATATTTCTGGTTCGTAGTCTTTTAATAATTCTTTTATTGTGATAAAATTGCCCAGGGACTTGGACATCTTTTCTCCTTCCACATTTAAAAATCCGGTGTGCATCCAGTAGTTTACCATTGGTTTTTCTCCGGATGATGCTTCCATCTGGGCTATTTCTGCTTCGTGATGGGGAAATATAAGATCTAATCCTCCGCCATGTATGTCATACCTATTTCCGAAGTATTCCTCTGTGATAGCTGTATCTTCAATATGCCATCCTGGTCTTCCAGTGCCCCATGGTGAATTCCACAGAGGCAAATCTTTTCTTTTTTTCCACAGTGCAAAATCTCCTGGATTTCTCTTGGTGGAGTCTGGACTGATGCGGTGATAATTTAAATCTTCAATATTTCGCTTGGAAAGTTTCCCAAAATCTTCAAATTTAGTTTCATCAAAATAAACACCAGTAGATGTTTCATATGCAAAACCCTTTTTAAGCAGGGTGGTTATCTGTCTGATTATTTCTGGTAGGTGTTCAGTTGCCCGGGCATATAAATTCACATTTTCAACACCCAACATCTTCATATCTTGGAGATATAATTTTTCATATTTCCGGGCAAGGTCCAATGGATTTACTCCCAATTCCTGGCTTCTTTTAATAATTTTATCATCAATATCCGTAATGTTTTGAAGATAAAATACACTATATCCTCTGTATTTAAGATAGCGGGCCACGACATCAAATGCTATATAAGTACGGGCGTGTCCAATATGTGAATCATCATATACTGTTGGCCCGCATACGAATATATTAACCCGATTATGTTTCAGGGGAATAAATTTTTCCTTTTTCTTACTCATTGTATTGTATATTTTTATCAAGGGCATACACCGGAGTCGTGTTAATTTAATCAAAATTAATAGTTGATAGAATAAGAATTAAAGGCCGAGATTGGGATTTGAACCCAAGTATCATGGTCTGCAGCCACGCACCTCGCCTCTCGGTCACCTCGGCACTAATATTTTTTATTATTGATTAAAATATTAAAAATTTAAAATAATCACTATTTACGAGCCCGGGCTACTTTCCTAGCAATTACCAGTTCTCCAATAGCAATTAAACCAACAAAGAATTTTTCAAGACCTCCAGTTGCCCAGATTGCTTCACCAAATGTGGAATTACGGATCCTTTCTTCATACTCCTCTGGTTTAATTCTTTTACCAGTTCTTCTGCGGGTCATGATTGCTGATGCTTCCATCAGTTCGTCCCAGCTAACCCCTTTAAGTTCCTCATTCATTGCTTCGAAGATCTTGTATACTTTTATCTCATATAATTTTGAGAGAGTTTCAACAATGTCAAAGCTTCTAACTACTCCTACAACTACTCCTTCCTCATTTAAAACAGGAATACTGACCACTTTATGTTTTGATGTTTCTAGAACAGCCAGACGGGCTGGATCGTTTTCCTGAACGTGTACAATATCCTCTGTAGTATGCATAATGTCTTGCACTGACTTTAAACCTTCTCTAAATCCACGGGTAACATCAAGTGATGTTATCCATCCAATTAATCTCCTTTTTTCATCAACAACAGGAGTTGTAAACTTTTTATGTTCCTCCATCTTTATTGATGCCTCTGTTAAATCCTGATCCATACTTACAGTTACAAATTCCTTATCCATTATTTCCTTAACTTTCATGGGGCAACCTCTCAAGTTTTAATGCACTAACCGGACATTTTGTAGAACAAATTTCGCATAAAATACATTTATCTTCTGATAAAATAATTTCACCATCTTCAAGTTTGATAGCATCAACCGGGCAGCTTTCCTCGCACATTTGACATTCCACACAAGCATCCTGGTCAATTTCCAATTTTTTAGTGGGGATAACTGGCCCTAATTCCCTTTCAAGATCTATGGCAGATTCATCACATACATTGGCACAGGCACCACAACCGATACATAACTCTTTATCAATCGACGCAGTTTCACCCTCAGCCTGGGTTATGGCTCCGGTAGGACAGAATTTTACACAGGTACCGCAGGAGTTACATTTATCAGGGTTAACTTCAATTTCTTTCATTTTAAGTAGGCGGTGTGGTACTTCAACTTCTTTAAGTTCATAAGTTACATCATCGTTAACATGGGCCGTGCTTTTTATAACATTAATACACTTTACTGGGCAGGTCTGGGCGCAAATTTCGCAGTTAACACAATTTTCCAAAATTTTTGCAGGTCTAGTTGATTTAGCATCAGATATAGCATCTACTGGACACTCCTGGGCACATAAGTTGCAGCTTACACACTCGGGAGATATGGTCATGACTTTCCTTTCAACGCTGCACTCTTCTATTTCTGGTTCAAAATCTTTAATATTTTCCTTCAAATCAATAGATTTTAAAGCAACCTCTTTTTTAAGTGAATCTAAATCCTTTTTAAATGTTATATCCATCCTTACACCTTATCCCTTAATCTTCATTAATTATTTGTTTGATAACCATATTATCATATCAAATTCCTTCAATTATCATATTATAATATTAAATTCTTTCAATTAATTTAATTCTTTTTTAATTTCCTTTAATTCTTTTTGTCCAGGCAGTCCTTTGGTGGAACCGTACCTTTTAATGCAAAGTGATGCCACATAATTTCCTGTAATACCTGCTTTTTCTATATTTTTTCCAGTTAAATAACTGTATATGAATCCTGCATTAAATGCGTCACCTGCACCGGTGGTATCAATAGACTTAACCTTAAAAGATTCAATTAAATATTCTTCTTCATTATGGCAGATGTAACATCCTGTCTCACCAAGTTTAACAATAACCAGATCTATTCCATAATCCATTAAAAACTTGGCACTCTGTTGATATGATTTGTATTTTTTACCAATTAAATGTTTTAACTCGCCCTGATTTATGAGAAGTATATTTGTTCTCTCTAAAATATTGCCAATACCTTCAACACCTTTCTCCACGTATATTCGTCCTGGATCAAAGCTCACCATAGTTTTAGTACTAATTTCATTTACTAATTCTTTTTGAGCCTCAATAGATTTTCCAACAAATGATGTGAGGTGTATTAGTCTGGAATCTTCCACATATTTCAGGTCCAGTTCACTAAAAATGATCTGATCATTAACTCCAGAATCCACATATAAAGCCCTTTCTCCCTTTTGGTCTACAAATCCCAGAACTTTACCACTCCTACCTTCTGGGCTGATTATTATACCATGAGTATCAACACCTTCTTTTTGTAGATTATTATAGAGCAGTTCACCTTCCAAGTCAGTGTTGATTTTTCCTATAAATCCAGTTTTAAGTCCTAATCTGGATAATCCAATAATGGTATTTGCTGCAGAACCGCCACAGGATTCAGTTGAATCAGTAATATAACTTTCCTCGTCTTCACAGGCTATATGGTTCACATTGAAAAGTTTGTCCACATTCAACGCTCCAAAACCTACAACATCAAATTTTTTCATTTAAATTGCCCTATTTTTAATAAATATTTGTTATAATCTTTGTAAAGGAATTTTTAATTTCTTAATCCATTAAATCTTTCAAATGAATTTGATAATCTCCTAACTGGCCCTGATAGTTCCCTGCTGAAACCATTAAAACACCATCAACATTTTTTAGAGCCTTCATTCCATTTTTCATAGCTTTTTTTACAGTATCTAAATTTGTACCATTAATAACAATTTCAGGGATATAATTCACGTTATCAGGAACTTTGGAATCTTTTAGCACGTTTTTTAGGGATGGACAGTAAGGGTGATTGGTGGTAGGACCAATCCATGGATAATTAGTCTCGGGTTTAGAGGCAGCAGAACATATATCAAAGGGAGTGATTACGCCACTCACATCTTTTATTGCGTTTAATGCCTTTTTACCCCCATCCATAACTGCTTCCTTGCTACTGCACATGTACCATAAATTGGCGCCCATAATACCCCCTGAATAACCGATTTTTCGTTCAATCTTAAAATCGGGAATGGCTATTGGAACAATAATCATATCCCTTTGGTATAGCTTTTCTTCCCATTCATATCCATCACCACAGTGCCCCACATTTTTCATGGTATCAATATATCCTTCTGGTTTTATGGATGCATCAAATACAGAGGTAAATGGTTTAACCAGTATGTCCTGCCTTATACGGTATGAAAGTTCCACTTCGAACTTTTCCACATCAGGAGTCCCATACCAGAACTGCAAAATAGCACCTAAACGGCCATCAGGAGTTTCATTTTTTGATAGCCACGATTCAACACCGCCTTCGACCCTTCCAATCACGGTTCCAGGGGTAGACGTGGCATCATAGGCAGCTCTTTCCAATATGTCAGAATCATCAGCAGTTACTATAACTCGGGTAAATATTCCGTCGAAAGCCTCACAAAAAGTATCTTCAACTTCCATATTATCCAAGTCCTCCTATTGCTTCGCCTCTAACTTTCTTTCTAAATTTTATACTTTTTTTAGTTAATTCATCCCGGTTTTCGTCAGTTATAATTGAAGTTAAAGGTTTATCTACTTTTTCCATTTTTTCCAGTAATTCCAGGTTTAATCTAAAATTTTCAAGGGCTCTTTCAGGATTTTCACTGTAAGCTTTAATAAATTCAATTAAATAATTTCTTCCAAATCTGTTAAATATATCGGCCATAACCGAGGTTATAACAGTATTGTTGGATATCACGGCAATTTCAGCTTCTCTTAATGCAAATTCATTACCATTAAATGAAACTGCAATTCCATGGTTCTCTCTGGCAAATTGCAGAGGTTGCACATCAGTAATGCTATCGCCTACATACATAACTTGGGAGGGATTTAACTGATTTTTTAGTAATATATCCTCAACGGCCTTCTTTTTCCCTTCTCCACCAACTGTTTTTACGCTAGGGATTATTTCACCTATTTCCATTTTAGGAATTTTCCTCCAGAATATTTCATCCAGATTTTCAGTTCCAGGATTGTTCATAATCCGTTGCCTAAAATTTTTAAGTGCTTTTTCTTCTTCTGAATTTAATGGAAAGCTGTCCAGATCCAGGTGGGTGGAATAGGTGTTTTCAAAGGGAAACTCAGTTAGATCACAAAGTGCCTCAATATACTGTTTGTAACTGGTGCTTACAATAAAAGAAGGCATGATTTTTGAAACGAATTTCAGTGTTTGCTTAGCATGGGGAATTAAAAGCACATTATTTTTAGAAAATTCTATGATCTTCTTATTTGACAAACCATAAGCTTTCAAGAAGGGTACAATCAGTTTTAAGGTATCCCCTGCATTATAACCTGGTTTTTTTATTTCATCTGCTAGTATATCATCATATCTACTTATTATGGAGAAAAATTTTTCACCGTCTTCAATAAATTTTCCAGCAAGTTCAAATGCATTATCATTTACGGATATGGGACCTTCACAATCGGTGATAAAAACTCTTTTATCCACTATTTTTCCACTCCATAAAATAATTAATATCTAACTTTTTTTATGTTAAATGTTAATGGCTGAATTTTATTATAAATTAAGTTTAGATGAACATTTTAATTTTAACTGTGAGGATTTAAATTTCAGTAAAAATTAAAATAATTCTTGAGATTCCCTGAAACTTGTTTTTAATGTTTTAGGAAATATATTATCAATTAAATCCTCATTAATCTTCATTTAATTTTATTTTTATAGCATTAACTGGACATATTGATTCACATTCTCCACATACAATACATTTATTAGAATCGACTATTATTTTATCGTTTTCTAATGTTAGAGCATTTACTGGACATTTATTTACACATATACCGCATGATTGGCAGGTTTCAGCGTCATATGCCACGCTACCCATTCTTGGTTCATGGAGTTTTTTTCTTATAAATAATATGTTCCCATTACTGGTTTTGAAGTATTCTTCCTTGAGAGATATGGCATCAACTGGGCAGGTTTCCACGCATTTTCCGCAGTATACACATTCGTTACCAATGTGTACTGGAGATGGCATTTCCAGTTCAATACATTCTACTGGACATTCTCCTATACATTTACTACAGCCAATACATTCATCTTCCAGAACTGCTATTTCTCTTTTAGGGGAAGTTCTTTCAATAATTTCTCCAATATCATCAATTTCAAGTTCCCGATCAACAAAAGTTTTTAATTCATCCTTTATTCTATTGGTTACATCAATTTCAAATTCTTCTTCCGTACGGTTGAAACTGATATCTCTGGCAATTTTATTTAGAATATTATTAATTTTTTTTGCGTCATTGGCAAGTTTGTTGGCATCCTTTTCCAGGATTTCAGAGACAATTTCCATGGTTTTTAGTTTACTGAAATTTTCGTATGCTCTTTTCCGTGACGAGTATTTTATGGCAGCAGACGGACACACATCCATACATTCCTCGCACCGGGCACAGTAAGAAGGATCAATGTAGGGTAATTTGCTTACCTTTCCTATATTTATTGCTCCGCGAGATGGACAAACTCTGGTGCAGGTCATACATCCAATACAATCTTTTTGATCCACTACTACAGCCTTTCCACCAACAACTGATCGAGGCAATATTTCACCATATTTAATGGCTTCAGTGGGACATACCCTGGCACAGTATCCACAACGGACACATTTGTCCTCGTCAATGACACTGTGGGCTTCTTCATGACCAGAGGATATTAGTTGGATAGCACCAGTCCGGCAGGCGTTTACACATGCTCCACATCGCCGGCACAGTTTAGGATTAATGTTAGGAACATTTTCTCTTATTGGTTCTGCTAAAGTTGTTTCCATTTTTATAGCATCATAAGGGCAGGCTTCACGACATAAAACACATCCAAAACATTTATCATCAATTTCAATGTCTTTGTTGGGTGGTATTTCGTGTACAGCATCTACTGGACATGATTTAAGACATGGTCTGTCTTTACATATTTCACATTTGCTGCGATCTATTTCATAGACCACTTCCACGTCCCTTAAAGGTTTATGTAACTTTTTGCTTTTAACAGTAATTTTATCAACCCCTGATGGGTAGTTGTGCAGGTTTTAAAGTGATTAAAATTTCTTCTGCGCCGGTTTCGGATGTGTCTAATAAGAATTTTGCCACATAATAACCAGCTACACCAAATGGACAGGTCTGGTAACAGGTACTGCATCTTATACATTTTTTAGTGTCCCGCTCCACAACGTCCTTTTCTCGATTATATTTAATGGCTCCAGTGGGACATTCATCAACACATAACCGGCAATGTTTACATTTATCATCATCCCAGGTTATGATTCTCATCTTCAATCTATCTGTTATCTTTTCGATTGTCTCCATGATCAGATCATCGTCTGGTATAATCTGTCGTGATTTTTCCAGTATTTCGTCTAGCGGCACTTCGATCTTGAACAATTTTTCAGGTGCCAACTTGGTTATTGTTTCTCTTTCAGATTCAATACGTTCTTCTAAGGTATTAACCGTTAAATTGATGATCTCTTTTTGTTCCTCAATATTGGTGATGGAAATGTCTTTTAAAGCTCCTTTAACAGGACATACTTTTTCACATTCTCCACAGGAAATGCACTTGGCCTGATCAATTTCCATTTTATTATCTACTTCACTAATACAATCAACTGGACATGTTTTTTGGCATTTTTTGCACCGGATACACAGGTAATCATCTATAATATAGCTTTTAGCCACTGGTAAAATTGTAAATTCTTCTCTTATAAGATGATTCTCTCCGCAGGTCAGGGCTTTAGGTTCAGTGGGACAGACTTCTGCACAGAAACCACATCTAATACATCCTCTTGTGTTAATTACGGGATATGCTGATCCTTCTTCTTCGGCAGTATCCTCAGATCTAACCAGTTTGATTGCTGCAGGCGCAGGACATGCTGCTGTACATGCACCGCATGATATACAATACTCTGGAAAGACTTGAGGAAAGTCCCTGAATCTATCAGGTGTTTCCACTATTTCAGGGTCGGTCGCTGCTCCTGCAAATTTTTCAGCCCAGGATTTTCTTGCAAATTCATATAAATACCATATTACTGAAGACATAATACACCATCTTACAATTTCATTTTATTATTAAGTTTAATTTAATTCCGTTTAGATTATCATGGTTTATTTTATTTAATATTGTGAATTCCGTCAAAACTTCTTTTTTTGCCTGATTTATCCAGGATAACCACTCTTTCTGCACATGCAATACATGGATCAACACTGGCATAGGTAGCAACAGCATCTGCAACAGTAGCCACATCTTTAAGCATATACTTAGCACAGGCATCAATATTCATTATGCTGGGTGTTCTTATAGAGACGTTTCTAATAAGATTTCCATTGGTTTCAATCATATAGGTCACTTCTCCTCGAGGAGCTTCATTTCTCCATTCACCATAACCCGCAGGAATATCGATTTTTTTTCTAATTTCACCAGGGGGAATATTATCAATAACTTCTTTAATTAGTTTTATAGATTCTGAAACTTCATCAAAACGATTCATAGTTCGGGCAAAGTTATCTCCTTCCTTTCTCCATACGGTGTGGAAATCAAGGTGGTCGTGATAAGTGGGATGATCAATTCTCCAATCATGACTGATTCCGGAAGCTCTTCCGATAGGACCTACTGCCCTGGCCTTAATGCAATCTTCACGGGACATTTTACCTACGTCATGGGATCTAAGTCCCACTAGTGGCCCCTGTTCAAACATTTCCACGTATTTATCATATCCAGATTCTAACTCAGTAATGATTTCTTTGATCTGGTTTAGGTGAACTTCCTTAGCATCCATTCTTACTCCACCAACTACATTCCAACCCATGTTTACCCGGTTACCAGTAAGCAATTCTATGGCATCCATTATAGGTTCTCTCAGGGCCAGCATGTACATGAAAAGAGTTTCATGTTCTAATGCTTTGAAATAGGTTGAATTAGCAATGAAGTGGCTTTGAATCCTGTCCAGTTCATTGGTAAGTACTCTAAGATATTGTGCTCTTAGGGGAGCCTGTTCTCCTGCAATCAATTCAAATGTTTCAGCAAATGTTTGGGTGTGTATATATGAACATATTCCACAAACTCTTTCTGATAAGTATATGGCTTTTTGCCAGGTTTTTCCCTTCATTATACGTTCAATACCTCGATGAACGTAGCCGTAATCAATTTCTGCACTTAAAACTTTTTCTCCTTGTGTTTTAAGTTTTAATCGTAATGGTTCTTTTAAACCAGGGTGTATTGGTCCGATTGGCAGTATCATTCTTTCTGCCTCCCTTTTGCTGCTATTGCGTCGGGTCCTACAGCTAAAATAGCAGCCAAGATCTCTGAAGGTCTAGGCGGGCACCCTGAAACCTCTGCATCCACTGGTATAAAGTCGGATACAGGGGCATAAACACTGGAACCTTCCTGGTTAAATACATCTCCAGTCAAAGGACAGTTTCCCAGTGCCACAACTATTTTAGGTTGAGGAGCTTTATTATAAATTCTTATCAATTTGTCTTTCCATTGTTCGGTTACCGCCCCGGTAATTAAGATTACATCTGCTTCACGGGGGTTGTTATGAACGTAAATTCCATACTGTTCCAGATCATAACGAGGCGATAGGAGGGCGACCACTTCTATATCGCAGCCGTTACATCCTCCAGTGTTTATAAGGCAAACATGAATTGAACTTTTCCTTACAACATCTTTAAGTGAATCTAACATTTCTTTACCTCATCAAGTATTCTAATAATTCTTTTCTACCATCTTCTATGGCTTTTTGGTAAGATTTACCATTTAAAATTTCTTTGGCAATATCATTTTTTATCTGGTCTGATTCCTCAGTTGATATTACTCCCATAATATCGGAAAGCCAGCATAATCTTAAATCGGCATGAATTTTTTCTTTAAGGCAGATGGATTGAGATTGTTCAAATCTAGCATGTAGTGCCTCTAAGCTGGACATATCCATCCTTTTCATGAGTATTTCCTCTAATTGCTCTGGTTCGATTTCGAATTCCTTAGCAAAGGGAATAACTACATCATCATGCCATTTATAACTTCTTATAATCCTCTCTTTCATTACTCTGAGTAATAATTCATCTTTATCAATTTTATCAGATTTCATAGGAGCACCGTCCTCATTATCCATATTAATACAGATATGATAAATCCAGTAAGGGTTTCATATCTTCCATATCCTGGTCTCATACCCAGTACCAGAGCCACTAAGAATAAACCTATAGTTATGGAGATGTATGACGGAATTAATGTTACAAGTGGGCTGTTTAAAAATAAAAACCAACCAATTATCGATAAAATTACGGCAATTACATCAAATTTCTCACTTACAAATGGTAACTTGTACTTTTTATAGCTGAATAGCAGGCCCACTATGGAACCTAATACAAATGATAGTATGTAAACTAAATAAATCGTTTGATCCATTAAATCACCGATTAAATATATTTTTTATTTTTAATAACATTCAATCACCTTTATAACAATTAACAGGGCTTATTCACCGTTTATTTAAATATTAAAATATATTTATGCTGGTTTGTAAAGTATTATGAATGAAAATATGATCATCGCCAGTATAATTATCATGGCCCATTTTTCCAGGTTTTCTGAGAGTTTAATTGAACCTTCTCGATATAGGGTTCCAATTAAGAGGGTTAATAAAAAACCGGCTATGGTCACTGGAATTACTATAAACCACTGCAGCAATCCTGCAAGTCCACTTACAAGTATTACACCTGCAGCTACCAGGGCCATCATAAATATTGTGTCTTTTTCTTCTTCCATTTCTAATTCTCCAGTTTAATATTCCTTTTTGATATTTTCATTCTACTCATTTTATTATATTAACATTAAAATTATTGAACCAACTATTCCAATAAAGGCAAAGGTAACCTGCATCATTATGGAATGATTAGGGTTTAAAATTGGGGTGGTAGCATTAATAAAGGCCACAACTGTACTTATCGCAACCATACCTATTAAATAACCTATTGGACCTAAACCACCAATAAATACTGTTAAAAATACCCAGAGGAGCATGTACCATGCAATAGATTCTGATATCATAAGGTACCCTCTTAATACTCCAAAGTGCTCTGTTTCGTATCCAGATATAATGTCTTTTCCTTTGGTGATAGCAAAAGGGGAGTAAGGTGCCTTTGATAGAATCAGCACAAAGAACATGGCCGCAGCCAGTGGAATAGCATATATTAAGGGGCCGTTAAGGGTTTGGTAGTTAACAATGTCACCTATAACCATTGTTCCAGTTTTAAGGTAAATTATAATTAGAACTGCAAATAACGGTACCTCGGCAGCTGCAGAGAAAACTGCTCTAACACAGCTTAACTTACCATAAGGAGATCCTGATGATGAACCAGCATTGTGTTCCACAATTTTGTGCAGAGCATATATGGCAAATATTAAGAGCAGTGATCCTTCAAGAACCGGGCCTACAATAACAGCGCTGACCCATATAGCACATAACATACTGGCAATAGCAACATAGAAAGGCATTGCAGCTGTTTTTGGGAATGTAGACTCTTTAATATAAAATTTGAGTGTGTGAAGTAAATGCTGAATTATGGGTGGGCCTGGTCTGGTCTGAATTCTTGCCATTATTTTTCTCTGGTATCCAAATAGTATACTTCCCACCAGAAATGCAATGATAACGTTTAACAGGATATTTGCCATTAGGTTCATTTGATCACCAATTTTATGGATTATATTGAATAGTTAATTAGCAATGAATTTATTTTTTTAGTATTAATAACCAATGAAGGGTTCATCTCTTCTTTCATCTTCCTCTTCTTCTTTGATCTTAGCCATACTTATCAATCCAAAAGATAAAATGGCCACTGGTATGAAAACTATGGATATTCCATAAACTATCCAGCTGGGAGGGTTAAATATTAAAGCATATGCTATGCTTACCAGAGATATAATAAACATCAAATAACTTGCAATATACAGTGTTTTCATGTATTCACCTTTCATTAATTATTTCTATAAACTTCTAATCATTAATAATTACTTTATAACTTTAATTTTTCATTAATTCAATTTATAAATACTATTTTTCTTATCTTTAACATTTCTTGTAATTATTGTTAATTTTATTAGTTAAAATGGCTTATTTATTATAAGCAATATTTCAATGGTCCTGACAATTACTAAAAGTGAACTTAAATGAATTATTAATATGAATGGAGATCCAGGGGTTCTAAACATCTCGGCCTTGGTAGCATAGAATGGTGCCACACCAGTTTCACCAGCCACACCCAATAATAGAAGTATGGAGGCAAAAGTTACCATTGCAGGAGTAACTGCCATTTGTGATAACTGGAATAAGCTTAAAGTACCTGTTGATGCTAAAACTATTGCTGCTCCTCCAAATAATGGCAGGGAAGCCATCATAGCTATCAGTCCATATTGAAATGCAGCATCCAGAACATCAATCTGTTTTACTGCAGATACAATACCTATATTTACGATTCCAATTAAAGCCACAAATAGGGTGAAGTTAAACAGATCACCGGTTATCATAGCTCCAGCAGTGGCCAGTCCACATACTATGGCCAAAAATCTCCTTATTTTGAATTCTTTAATATCAACTTTAACTTCACGGTCTTTAAGCGAACCAAAACCTGCTTCAATTTGTGTCTCAGTCCTGCTTATAGCAATAAGCACGGTGAAGACCAGTGCACCAGCGAACATAAAAAGGTTGAAAGGAGTAATATAAGGCACAATATCTCCCAGAGGTATGGTACCAAATAATTGTCCACTTATTGTAGCAATATCCATTTTTTTTGCACCTGTAACAATTTTTACATAAATTTTAGTTAATGTTAATCATTATATTTTTGTTAAATCGTCTATTCTTTTTTAAATTCTTCTCTACCCATTACTCCTATTAGTCCAGATTTTGAAGCTACTTTAATAAGTAATCCACATGATGATAGGAATAAACCTAGAAGCCATATATCAGGGGCTATAAAGAATATTAAAAATCCTGCAATCCATAAACACCAGGCAATACCAGAGGCTCCACTCATACCCTCCCATAGACCAGAAGGTATTCCTCTGTATTTCTTAGATAAAACATAGAAGAGTATTCCAACTCCTGCTACAGCCCCTCCAGTAAAACCAGTGAGAAATACACCATATGCAACTAAAGCTAGTGCTATAAAATTAGGGGCAGTGTTTAAAATCTCCATATCCATGGCCAGAGGAACAGGGAAAAGTTCCACTTTTTTACCGCTTTTTCTCATCTCCCGGCTCATCAAGATCTCAGATATGGCTAAAATTTCTGCCAGTTCTACGACTAAACCAGGAAGTATAAGGGCTTCGGCAAGGTCTGTGGCCACAGCAGCCACTACAATTAACATGGCAATACCCACAATATCGGTGAGTATTAATGCACTTAAATCATTTTTCTGGAATGAAATTCCAAGAAGTCCAATAAAACCCACCAGGATACCTACGACGATTGCTGGAGTATAAAGTGAAACTACAACTGGAGAAACTAAATCTGGCACCAGCATTTATTCATCCCTCCGCATGGTGAAGTGAATGGCCACCCATGATGCTATTACAAAGGCCATCATCAAAATGGTCGATTCAATTATGGTATCAAAACCTCGGGTATAATATAAAATTTCATCTATAAGGCCACCAGGAGATGAATAGATAGATGTACCATAATAAATTGTATTATTTTTAACCTCTATGGCAATAGGTGATAAGTAACCCGTAATTTTGCCTAAATTAACTGAATTTTCGGGGTACTGGGCCTTTACAATACCTCTTTCCTTAAGAGGTACTCCTCCACGATCATAAGGGGCCAGAGGATCCTTATCATTTATCTGCTGCTGAGGTTCGGGCCTAGGATATAGTTGGTGGTCATTTAAAGTAAGAGGCACCAAAAGTCCAGTCAGAAGTACTATACCCATGACTATTGCGAAAAGCCTCGGGATCCGTTTAGGATTTGCAAGAGCATTCCAAAGTCTTCCTATACTTTTCAAAGCTTTGCCCCCATTTCTTCTAATCTTACCACGGCTCGAAGCAGAATTAAGGTTATTATTAGCGTGGCTGCAATGAATGTTAAAAGTGCTATAGTATGGTTATATGTTAAAAATATTAGAGAAACACCAACCGCTGCAATTTCAGTATTTAAGATCCGAGCCAGAGGATCTTTAACGCCAGGTCCAAATACTGTAGCTAAACTACCTAGTATGACTAGTGCACAGCCAGTATAAAACCATATTTGAATTTCAAGCAAGATTCCCTTCCTCCTGGGATTTTTTTTTCTCTCTTACTTCATTAATTTTGATTATAGCTATTAAGAGAATAACTGTTGATATGGGGTCAAATATGGCTGCAGCCATTGCAACATCTAAATATTTAGCTGCAGCAATTATACCAATAAATCCTCCTTGAAGTAATGCAAACATAATAACTTTATCAATGGGTTTGGGAAGCAATATAATACCAATTGCTCCTATCAGCATTACGACTGCAGATATTGTGGTTAAATTTACCAACTCTAGTAGGGGATACATTATAATTCACCGAACTTTCACATTTATTTTATTATAAAGTTACTAATAAACTGTTTTTATGGTTGAGGAATAATTATTAAATCCTTAACAATCATTATCATCTTAATAATTATTTATTTAATTTTTATTGTATTATAATCATTTATTCGATTGTAATCTCATTTTTTACTCTTCCTATAGTGTAGGCGATAGCATTTGAACCTATGGTAGATGCTACAAAATAGGTTATGGCAATAACAGCCCCAAATGGTGTTTGAATATAAAGTGCTATTAGGGCAGAAATCCCAAAGCTCAGGGCATTAAGATAAAGCATTCTTTCCGCCCTGTTTTGGGCAATTAGGGTTCTAATAGCCACAAATAAAACTATGATACCAACGATCTCAATCAACATTATAATCTACCTATCTTTTACATGTTCACCATTATTAGTGACATTATTTTTAACTGATCTTAGTGTACCTTCCCATTTTCTTTGCAATTTTTCCAAGCAGAATTGATGCTTTGGTATGTGAAATTCCCTGAATGGTGAGAATTGCAATTACCATTCCAACCACATAATACTCAGGATTCAATCCAATGAATGATGTTAATGCAATTATTATGGTTATAGAAATGGCTCCAGTTGTTCCTGCATACCCAGGATCAGCACAAAGCCGGTTACCAAAGTATACTAATAATGCGGCAATAAACCCTCCTTCAGGGATACCTATAGCATAACATCCTACAGCACCAAGAAGTGTTCCCGCCGAGGCATCAGGAGAACATACGATGTTTCCCTGGAAAAAACCTCCAGAAAGATCTCCGCCTCGCTTTTTAACAGACCTTCCAATAACTTCAGCCCCTTTAACTCCTGGAGATTCAGGCAGGCCTAGCCAGGTATCAATGATAACGAAATTTATCCATGATATGACTGCGGCCAGTGCAATTCCAATTAATTCGTTCATGAAATTCCTCCATCAGGTTTGGGAAATATTCTGCCGAATAAAAATTTGGTAAATAGTGCAGAAAAAATTCCAATTATCACAGCCACTACCATACCACTGTAAAGATCAAAAATAACCAGTTTAAATATTATGGCTGAAAAACCTAAAGCAATTATTGCAGTAGGAAATATGGCGCTTAGAGTCCATGAATCCCTCATAGGCTTTTCTGGTAACAGCGGAAGTTTAACTATTAATCCTACCACTATTGCAAAGATTATCGCAAGCACATAATTAAGTATAATATACATTTCATTAGCATGAATAATCATGATAAAAGGATAATACTCCACAATATATAAATGTTTTTACTTGCCCTTAAACTCATAAAATTTTCATTATATATTATAATAGCAAGTAAAGACGAAAAATAATAGATTTAATGGAAAATTTTATTTCAAATTAAATCAGATAGATTTTATTACCTCATATTATTTAGCTACATAACTAGGATAAGATTATAGATTAATAATAGAATTTATATATAAATACTAAATAAATTTCAAATTTAAACATAAAATCCAAATGCATACCATCTTTTTAGATATAAAAACGAATATCAGTATTATAAAATTAACATTAGGATAAGTTGAAGGAAGATTAAATGAAAATCAAAAATCAATACATTGATTTAATATTGATCATAGCTTTCACAGCTTTAAGCATGATAATATTGAATATTGATCTTTTAAATCAGAATGAATGGTTAAAAGTAGCTTTAAGTATTCCGATCATATTCTTCTTCACGGGTTATGGAATAATAAGTGTTTTATTCCCACAAAGAAAAGATTTGAATCTAGTGATACGTCTGATTTTAAGTTTAGTAATAAGCGTAGCTATAATACCATTTTATGGCTTTTTTATTACGTATGATCCCTTCAAAATATTTACAAACTACTTTATTATATTTCCTGGATTCTTAACTATAATATTACTTATTGCCACATATATACGGAGATACAGAAAAATTGAATATATTAAAAAAGGAGGTTCAAAAGAAACAGAGCATCTACATGTCTACAGACTGAAACACGGATTTAAAGATCTATTCATAACTGGATTTTTAACCATAGTTTCCCTGTTAATAATATACACACCTTTTGAACTGATAGAATTAATTCCTTTCCTGCTTTTAACCTTTATATTACCTGGGTACTCATTAACGGCCCTATTATTTTGGGATATGAGGGACCTTAGTTTTATTAAAAAACTTATTTTAAGTCTAGGTTTAAGTATTGTTTTGGTTTTAATTATGGGAGTTTTTTCAGAATTCATTTATAACATACCCTCTAAAACCACATTCTTAATCATGGCACTGCTGACAATTGTTTTTTTAATTCTGGCTGGTTTAAGGCGAAGAAAAAAATTAAAAGAGGATACTAAATTTATAAGAGAAGTTGAAAAGCCTAGAGAGCATGAAAAAATATTTGTTAGAAAGGTTAGAAAAGATTCTAAAAGAGGAAAAATTCCAGGAAAAGATATAAAAATTTCCAAATCCAACAGGGACCTTAATATACTGGTTTTATTCTTGTTATTAGCAGTTATATTTATCACCATAAGTCCGTTAAGCCAAACAGTTTTTAGAAGTATCTTTGTTATTCCCTTAATATTATTTTTACCTGGATACGCCCTTTTAACTATAATATTCCCAAAAACCATGGTTTCGTCTAAAAATAGATTAAAGATTGTCCAGGTGTTACTTGCTGGGATTTTGTTGAGTTTACTTATTACCTTGGGTATTGGGGTTTTGGTTTTTATTGCACCTTGTCCTATATCATCACAGCTCTGCATCGGGCTTTTGATTATTGTCACGGCCACTTTGATTGGAATTGCTTATCTTCGAAGACGAAGATTATCCCGGATGAAAATTATAAAATCGGAAATTAGCCAAAAAAGGGGAAAAGAAGAAGTAATTGATGAAACAGTTAAATTGAGACATTTAGCTCAAAAAGAATCTGTAACACCAGACTCTGTTCAACCAGAGGCCTGGCCAAAAGGAAAAAAGGAATCCAAACCAAAACTTTATTCCGGAAGGTTTAAATTCTTAGCCAACGACCTCATTATAATTCTTTTATTCACATTTCTTACCACGATCTTTGTAACTGTACCTGTATTAAATGGAACAGTTATTAAAACAGTATTAGAGTTAATATTCATACTTTTCATACCAGGATATTCATTAATAGCAGCATTATTCCCCAGAAAACAAGATTTAGATGGTATTGAACGTGTCGCACTCAGTTTTGGTTTTAGTATAGTTTTAACTCTTTTGATTGCATTCATTCTGAATTACACCTCCTTTGAAATACGTTTGGATCCTATTTTAATTGTTCTATCTTTGTTGAGTTTTATTTTGATAGTGGTAGCCTTTTTGCGAAGACGCAGAATTCCAGATCAGGAAAAATTCAAATTAAATCTAGGGGTACACTTTCACAACCTTAAAAGTTCATTCGACCAAGAGAAAAAACTGGATAAAATATTATCAATCATACTAATAATTTCCATAATCCTAGCTATCTCAGCTACAATATATATTATAGTAACACCTAAAGAAGGAGAGAAATTCACTGAATTTTATATATTGGGGGCTGGTGGAAAAGCCAGTGACTATCCAACCAATCTAACTATTGGACAATCTGGTACAATTATGGTTGGAATTGTGAATCATGAATATTCCAATGTTACATATAATTTACTGGTTAAATTTAATGGAACCACGGTTACCAGTAAGAATATCACCCTGACCAATGGTCAAAAATGGGAGCAGCCATTAACCTTCAATGCCAGCACCCTAGGTAAAAATCAGAAACTGGAACTATTACTCTATAAGTTGCCAGATCAAGATAAGGCCTATAGATCCCTCCATCTATGGGTGGATGTTGTTTGAGATTAATCAAAATGTGTTGATAATAGATTTTATATCAAAATATATTAACAGTGAGTTTTATTATTAAATAGTATAATGAGCTTTGTTAAATTGCAGGGAATTAATATGAAAAATAAGAAGTTTGCAGTAACCGGTGGTTTGGGTTTTATTGGATCCCATCTGGTTGAGAGATTATGTAAAAATAATGAAGTTGTTATAATAGACAATGAATCATCAGGAAAACTAGAGAATATTAAACATCTGGATCTTACCAACATAGATGTTATATTTGGCGATATAACCTCTATTGACCTTGAAGAAATAATTGATGGATGTGATTACGTCCTGCACCACGCAGCAATGGCCAGTGTTCCACTAAGTATAGATAATCCGTTACTATGTAATGAAGTTAATGTTACTGGTACGTTGAAGGTTTTAAATGCAGCCAAGGAGGTTGACATTAAAAAAGTGGTTTTTGCCTCTTCCAGTGCAGTTTATGGTGACACGTCCCAACTCCCTGTAACAGAAGAGGTTCCTATTAATCCCATGTCGCCTTACGCAGTGAGCAAGGTAGCCGGGGAACTTTACTGCAGTGTTTTCCACCAGATATACGGATTATCAACAACCTCTTTGAGATATTTCAATGTTTTTGGACCTCGACAGGATCCTGATTCACATTATGCAGCAGTTATACCTAAATTTGTAGAATCTATGTTGAATAATAAAGTTCCCACCATATATGGGGATGGGGAGCAGACCCGTGATTTTATTTACATAGATCATGTGGTAGATGCAAATATAAAGGCCTGTAAATCCCGAATTTCAGGTAATTTTAATATTGCAGGTGGTAAATCCATATCAATTAACCAGTTATTTGAAACTATAAAAGATATTATGGGATTGGATATAGAACCTAACTACGCTGATCCGCAATCAGGGGAAATTAAACATTCCTGGGCTGATATATCCAATGCTAATGTATTCGGTTTTAATCCTGATGTAAATCTTATAAAAGAGTTGGAAGAAACTATAATGGATTATAAAAAATTAAAATAAATCCATTAAATAAAATCGAATTAATTTATTTAATAAGATTAAAATATTTTATTTATGTCATAACTTAATTTAAATAGGGAATATTTATAAAAAATCTGTTTAACATATTCAATTTTTTTAAGGAGGATTATCTATGAGTTGGGTTGCTGATTTAAGAGATAAAGTTAATGATGAATCTGCAGTTGTGGGTATTGTGGGTTTAGGTTATGTTGGTTTGCCTTTAGCTGTTTCTTTTTCAAAAAAATTCAAAGTAATAGGATATAATAATAAACCGGAAAAGGTAGAGATTCTCCAGCAGGGAAAATCATACATCGAGGATGTGAAAGATGAAGATCTGAATTTAAACTCATTCCACCCCACCAGTGATTACCAAAAGTTGGAAAAATGTGATTTTATAATTATAGCGGTTCCCACTCCATTGCGTGAAGATAAGAGTCCGGATTTATCTTATATTGAGAATGCTGGTGAAACATTGGGTAAAATTCTCCACAAAGGCCAGTTTGTGATATTAAAAAGCACAACCTACCCGGGCACCACCGAAGATTTCCTGGCACCCATCCTGGAAGAGACCAGTAACCTGAAAGTAGGTGAAGATTTTGGATTAGCCTACTCTCCAGAAAGGGTTGATCCCGGAAACAAAAAATACAAAATTGAAAACACAGCTAATGTGGTGGGTGGATTAACTCCAGAATTTACCAGCATATGTAAAATGCTTTTTGAAGATGTGACTGGCAACGTAATTGAAGTAAAGGATTGTAAGACGGCAGAAGCTGTGAAAATGATAGAAAATATCTTCAGAAACGTTAACATTGCACTGGTAAATGAATTATCACTCATATTTGAAAAAATGGATATTGATCTATGGGAGTCAATCGAAGCAGCCAAAACCAAACCCTATGGATTTATGCCCTTCTATCCCGGACCAGGGGTGGGAGGTCACTGCATACCACTGGATCCATACTACCTCTCTTATAGAGCCAAACACTTCGGCATAATACCCCGTTTTATTGAAACTGCCGGGGAAATAAACGACTTCATGCCCATACACACTGTGAACTTGGCCAAAAAAGGGCTTAAAAAGATAGACAAAAAGCTGCGAGGTTCCAAAATCCTGGTACTGGGCATGGCCTACAAATCCAATATCAGCGACACCCGAGAATCACCTGCAGTAAACATTATTGAAGAACTAAAAGAAGCCGGATCACAAGTAAAAGTATACGACCCGCACACAAGTTGTATAAAAACCCGATACGGACCATTCCACTCAGAAAAAGATCTGAAAACCTCCCTAAAATGGGCTGACTGTGCCATCATCGTAACTGATCATGATGCATTCATAGAAAACCCCACCATGATAAACATGGTTAAAAAAGATGAAATAATTATCGTAGACACACGCAACGCTCTAAAACTCAAAACTGATGAATCTGATTATTATATTAAGTTATAACTCTAATTTAGATGATTTAAGCGTAATTTGTATATTATAGATTTAAAAGATGATTTTATGAAGATAATAACTGTATTAGGTGCAAGACCTCAGTTTATTAAGGCTGCTCTGGTATCAAATGAGTTGAGAAAGAACAATGAAGAAATTATTATTCACACTGGTCAGCATTATAACATTGAACTTTCTGAAATATTTTTCAAGGAAATGGGAATACCCCAACCAGATTATAATCTGGAGGTTGGATCTGGTTCACATGCGGCCCAAACCGCGAAGATGATGATTAAACTGGAGGAAAAATTCCAGGAAGAATCACCCGACATGGTACTTTTGTATGGGGATACCAACTCCACTCTGGCTGCAGCAATCACTGCTTCCAAATTGAACCTTCCTATAGCTCACGTGGAAGCTGGTCCCCGTATGTATGATAAATCGGTTCCAGAAGAGGTGAACCGTATTATAACTGACCATATATCCACCCTACTTTTTGCCCCCACACCCTATGCAGCAGAAAATCTTTATAAAGAAGGATTAAAGGATGCAGTACACTTGACGGGAGATGTAATGTTAGATCTCTTCCAATTCTTCTCAAAAAAGGCAGATGAATCTTCAAGTATATTGGAAGAACTGGGATTGGATAGGGGTGAGTATATATTAACCACCATTCACCGGGCTAGGAATACTGATTCAATTGAAAACTTGAAAGCCATAACCCATGCATTTGATGACCTTTCAGCTAATTATAAAATTGTTTTTCCAGTTCATCCCCGTACAGTAAAATATCTGAATGAATATGGATTATATGATGCTCTACAGGAAAATCCTAATATTCAATTAATAAAACCAGTAGGATATTTGGACATGAATATACTAACTCGAAATGCCTGTAGGATTGTCACTGATTCTGGTGGTTTGCAAAAAGAAGCATTTTTTGCCAGAGTACCCTGTATCACAATAGATTCTTCTACTGGATGGCCTGAAACTGTACTGGAAGGATGGAACACAATTTTCACTGAAAGTAAAAATAACTTTTTGGATAAAGATGAAATAATAAATGTAGTGGATGTTTTTAATCCAAAAGGACAGTACGAAAATGTTTTTGGTAATGGGCAGGCATCAAAGAAAATATGCAAGATACTAGAAAGTTATGGAGAAAATTAAATTTAAATCTGTATTTTTCTAAGTAAATTATTATAATTTTTAAAATAAGTGGATGAGAATATAAAATGACCTTTTTAAAGCATACCTTTTCATTGTTTTTCACCCAGATATTGGCCACTGTGTTAATAACTATAATTTCTATTGTAAATGCCCGTTATTTAGGCCCCAGCGGCTTGGGTATTATGAGTTTGGTAGTTGTAGTGTTAACCTTACTTTCCATGTTCGGAAATCTGGGTATCGGACTTTCCAATATCTTTTTTGGAGGAAAAAAGAAGTATTCCTGGGAAGAATTAACCAATAATTCCATAGTATCTTCCATAATATTAGGATCCCTTTTAATTGTTGTGGGAATAATCTATTTTTTATATTTCTCTGAAAATCTTATTCCACAAACTGGCGCTGAGTTACTGGTGATTATAAGTTTTATAGTGCCATTCATGCTTTTAATAAATTATCTGCAGTATATTTTATTGGGCCAGTACCGTATAAAGGAGTATAACTTAACCACCATACTACAAAATTTGATGTATCTTATTTTTATCTTCGTGAACTTCCTTATTCTGAATGGGGGAGTTCAGGGAGTTATAATATCTTATGTTCTGGCAGTTTTATTGACATCCTTGTTATTGATATTTCGGGTGAAAACCATTAAAAGATTATCATTTAAACTTGAAATATTCCAAGAAAGCATAAAATTTGGTGTTAAAGGTTATATTGGCACAGTTATACAATTTTTCAACTACCGAATTGACATGCTCATATTAAACATGCTTTTGGGTGCAGCCAGTGTTGGTTACTACACCATAGCCGTTAGTTTGGTGGAGGCACTGTGGTACTTTCCCAACGCTGTTGGAACTTTACTTCTTTCGAGAACTCCTAAATTAAAAACAGAAGATGTTAACAAATCCACACCACTAATTTCTCGTAACGCTTTTTTTATAACCCTTGTATTAGGAGTAATCCTATTTGTATTTGGGAAATTCATTATTGTACTGCTTTTTGGTAATGAATATTTACCATCAGTGGAACCTTTATGGTATTTAATACCAGGAATAGTGGCCTTAAGCATTTGTAAAGTGTTGGGAAATGAACTGGCCGGCCGCGGCAAGCCCATCATCAATACCTACATCTCCATAACATCACTGGTTGTAAATATACCCCTTAATTTCTTGCTAATTCCAGTATTAGGCATTTCTGGTTCTGCACTGGCATCCACTGTTTCATACACAGTAAGTGCAATTCTAACTCTAGTGTATTTCAGCAGAGTTTCTGAAAACCGAATATCAGATTTAATTATACTTAAAAAATCCGATTTAGAACTTTACAGAGGAATAGTGGCAGGATTTATTGGTAAGAAAAAAGATTAGAGCGTATCTTTTTAATAATTAGTATTAAATTGTCTCCGGGAAAAAACTAATTCTGGATATACTTTTTTTTAAGTTTAAAAAAGAAAAAAAGAAAAAATAGGGGATTTATTTTTTACTAGTTACCATTCAGCCTAAAACCATAAGAACTGCTAGTATCAGCGCTGTTATTGGCATTCCTGTGTTCTGCATAGGCACGGTTTTTCCATGTACTGGTGTAGGGTGGGGTGGCATTACACTGAAACTAGCTTTAAATGTATGAATTTAGTCATGTACTATTAAATTTAATATAAATTTCTTTCTTTTAACTAATAAATTAACCTATTTTGTGACGAGAGTCCCTTTAATTAGTAAAAAACGCTTCTATTTGCTTAATATTGAACGATAAAAACTAGATGAAAAAATGGAAATAATATTTTTCTTTTTAATCGGCACTAACTTTATCTAGAATTTCTGCAAATCTTTTAGCCATATTCTTATGGGAATATTTATAAATATTATCATTACCGGAATAGAATACCTGGCCCTTCTTTTGATATTGGGAGTAATATTCTTGTAGCACTTTTTTAATTTCTGGGACGGATTTCACTGAGTTTCCAGTGTTGGTATCATTTAGAATATCAGGAACACACCCCTCAGTTATGCCATGGGATATAATAGGCCTTTTAGCAGATAGATACTCAAAGATCTTACCAGTACACACCCCTATCTCAAGGGGATTATCCCACATTAAAAGTAGCAATAATTGTGATTCTCTCTGTTTTAAGATTACTTCATCCCGGGGTATCATTCCATGTATATTTACCACTCTTTCCAGACCATATTTTGCAATCTCCTCTGTCAGCCAGCTTTCACTAGCCCCATAAAAATTGATCTCAACATGGTCAATGTTTATCAAGTCTTCTCTACTTAAATCATTCAAGGCTTCAAAAAGAGGTTCAGGATCTCTTTTCCCCTTGTATAATTGGCCAGTATAGGTAATGGTAAATTTATTAGTTAAAGGCGTACCTGGATTTACTTTATCTGGATCAAATCCATTGGGTATTGAATAGACTTCCTCATTATGGTGTAAATTTTTTAAATCACCAACCAGTGGTTCAGATACCGTGGTCATAATATCTGCATTGGCCATGGTCTTTAACTCTAACTGTTTTTCAAAAAATTTCCTCAATGAAGTATATTTATAATAATGGTTTTGGGTCCAGAGATCTCGAAAATCAGCTATCCATGGAATACAATATCTTTTTTTTATTTCACTGGCAATTATGTGGGTGGTGAGAGGTAATGCGGAACTAATAACAGCATCAACTTTTTCCTCTTTTATTAACTCATCCATTTCAGCCATTACAGGATCATACCATGTTTTTTGCCCATCAGGATAGGTGAAGAACTCCTCCCATACCCTGGCCAGGTTTTCAAACCATGACCTCTTATTTTTATAGGTCTTGGTTTGTAGCTGTTCTTTAACCGTGGTTTGGGTTTTAAATCCTAAATATTTTTTCCATTTAGTCATTAAATCTTCGTAGGGCACTTCTATTATATTATAGTCCTTCCAGAGCGGATCTAATTTTTCAGATGATTGGGGAGTAACAATCACTGGATTCCATCCATATCTTGGAAGATTTTTGGCCAGACCTCTAAGACGAACTGATCCAATATTTTCTTTTTCATGGAAATAATAAGCAATTAGTAGAACAGTATTCATTAGGATACCTCAGTTTAAAATGTGGAAATTATTTAATTTAACATAATCTTGGTAATTTTTTCCAGTAACTTATTTATACAGAATTTTAGACCAATTTTTTCTGACCTTTTCAATTTCAAAATTATTAATTATGTATTCTTGAGCATGGGCACTGATCTTGTTAAGATCAGGCGAATTTAAAGATTTGAGGATATTATGGGCTATGGTTTCAGGAGAGTTATTATCCATCAAAAATCCATTTTTTCCTTCGAGGATTATTTCTGGAATGGAACCTACCCTGTTGGATAGAACAGGTGTTCCACAGGCCATGGACTCCAGCATTAAATTAGGAAGTCCCTCAGTATAGGAGGGTATCACAATCAGTTTTAAATTATTCAAATGGTGGGGAAGTTCCTGGTCAGATATCCAGCCTTTATATTCCACTTTATCCTGAAGTTTTTCCCTTGAAATGTAATCCTTAACATCATCTTCCATGTCACCTTCGCCACATATTGTGAAATTCAATTGGCATCCCTTTTTAACGAGGATATTCACGGCTTTTAAGAAGTTTAAGATGCCTTTTTCTCTACTGAGTCTGCCTACATATCCTACACACTCGTCTCTTACATTGATGTCCTTTTCAATATGGAATTTATCAAAATCAATTATGTGTTCCATGGCAGTGTCTATCTTGTCCTCATATTTTTCCAGTTCAAACTCTTTAATTTGCCCTTTAGAATTGACTATGATTTGATTGGAAAATCGGCAGGCTATTCTGGAGAGTAAAAAGATAGATCCAGTTAATGTGTCATTTTTAGCTTTAGCTGTACTGGCAGGTGATCCTGCAAAAACAAGTACCACCTTTTTACTATAGACACGACTTAGAAAAAGGGGTAAAATCAGGCCCTGTCCTCCGATATAAAAGAGGATCATATCTACATCATTTATTATTTTGTGTAGTTGAATTAAATATTTGAACTGGGTTTTAATAAAATTTAAAATTCTTGAAATTGTTGAATCTTTGAGGTCGTGTTTTATACTGTAAATGTGACAGTTTTCTGGGCATTCATCTTTTAAATTTGCACCAAGACCTCCAGTTAGGAGGTAAACTTCATTACTTATGGATTTGATAATTCTGAAAAGTTTCTGTACCGGCACAAAACCGGCCTTGGTCACAGAAAGGGTTATGATTGCAATATTTTTCTTATTAGTCATGCTGATCAGAAATTTAGAAAATTTTTCATAAATTGTTTTAGCGGTCTTTTATGAACTTGGCAGGTATGCCTCCTACTATAGAATTAGGTGCCACATCTTTGGTTACAACTGAGTTTGCACCAATTATTGACCTATCACCAATAGTCACCCCTGGTAGGATCATTACCCGAGCCCCTATCCACACATCTTTACCAATTTTTACTGGAGCTGTAAACATACCTTGGTCCCTTATGGGAATGTCTTTTTTTTGATGTTGATGGGTGCAGGATAAGATCACAGATTCAAAACCCACAATAGTGTATTCATCAATATCAATACCTCCACGGCCGTCTAATATTACTCCATTTGCTACTCCTACCTTGTTTTTAAGTGTAATACTTTGGGGGTGGAGCAGTTTTACGTTAGTGGCTATGGAAACATCACTTCCTATCTTTTTTAGGAGTTTTTCTAAGAAAGGTTGCCGAATACTGTTTCCTAATGCATATGGAATTTTAGAGGCAATATGGGTATAAAATAGCCATAAAATAAGGTCATTATTATTTTCTCCGTATTCCTGAGGAGTTTCCTGGTTTTCCATATTGTAACCTTTTTGGATTTTTATTAGATTAGAATAATTTTATGGAATAATATTTAATTTCAATTTTTAATCTATTAATAACAATTTTAGTAAATATTTAATCTCTACTTTTTAATCACGCTGTGGTATATTTCCTCTATATGGGAGATAATCTTTTCATGGGTCAAATTTTCTTTAACATATTCTTGACCATTACCTATCATTTCCTTACCTTTAATTGGATTACTTATTAAATAATCCATCTTATCTCTTAGATCCTTAACATCACCATATTTAAATGTTAATCCACATGAGGCAGTATCTATGATGTCAGCAGAACCACAGTTTCTTGAAACAATTACCGGGGTGCTGCACAGTAGTGATTCAAATATTACATTACCAAATGACTCGTAACTGGAGGGTAAAACAAATACATCCCCGTCAACATAGGCGCTAAGCTTATCATTTCCATCCAGGGTGCCAGTCATAATAACATCACTTTCAAGTTCCAGTTCCCCTATCAAGGTTAATAATTCGTTCTTATAACCATCATCCGGCCCTACCAGGACCAATTTTAAGTTATTAATATCTTTTTGCATGGATTTAAATGCTTTAACAAGAGTATCTAATCCTTTGATCTTATTCAAACGGCCCAGGTATAAAATTATTTTATCATCTTCTGACACGGAGTATTTCATCCTGAAAGTACCTTTTTCAGGTAATTCCTTGAAATAGTCTATATCTATGGCGTTGGGGGTGAAGGTTTCCTGTTCCTTTCTAATAAAGGGAAATGTTTTTATTGTTCTTTCAGCTTCCATAGGGGATGTGAAAATTATCTTGTCGGCATCGTGGACAATATTATCTCCATACAGCTTGTCAAATAAAATTTTCTGCTTATCCTTACCCAGAAGTGGAGCCGAACCCCTAGGCTGCAGTACGTATGGAATATTATATTTATGGGCATAGTAATGGACTACAACAGCCAGCAGTGTGCGGTGTTCGTGTATGTGGATAACATCAAATTTTTTAATTTCCTTGCGGGCCACCATAGGTAAATAATAGGGGGTCAAAAAATTCATTTTCCGGGTTAAGTAATTGGAGATATTGCGAAAATAGTAAGTTTCAATACCATCCACATCCACAGGCTGGTTTTTTTCCACATCCAACCGGTACTTGAAACCATCAGTGGTGTAAACCGTAACTTCATGACCTCTTTTAATGAGGGATCTGGAAACATCATATGCTAGCCTCGGCGGGCCTCCAGCTTCCCAGGAAGGCTTGAAAAATGGGGTTACCTGTAATATTTTCATATTAACTTTTCCAGGGTTTCCTCAAAGTGCCTGGTAATATCCTCCCAATCATTTTTTTCAACATATTTGCGGGCTTTTTCCCCTAACTCTGATAATTCATTAGTATCATATTGTTCCACAGTACTTAAAACATCTTCAGGGCCATTAACATAAATTATTCCATTACCTTCACCAAATTCCATGGAAATTCCCGGAAATCTGGTGGCCAGCACTGGTTTTTTCATGGCCATGTACTCGTAGAGTTTTATAGGTACAATGTCCTGCATTATTATCTCATCAGCATATGCCGGCAGAAGGCATATATTGGCAGCTGCTATAAATTCAGGGATCCGGTGGTAGGGCTGTTTACCAGTTAGGATAAGTTGGTCATGGAGTTGGTATTCGTCTCTTATCTTTATCATATCAGGATAAGCATCTCCATCCCCCACTACTAACAACTTGACATGGGGATATTTATCTTTATTCTGTCCCAGAGCCTTTGCAACTTCTTTCATCCCTGCAAAATGATATATCCACCCCATGAAAAATAAGACAGTATCTGTATCTTTTATAGCGTATTCCTGGCGAATGGATTCTCCACTAATATCTGGTTCAAATTCGTTCAGGTCAATACCAGCATCAATAATCATGGTTTTTTCTTTATTTGCTCCTAATTCCAGGGCAAGTTCTGCCAGTCGCTTATTTATGGTTATTATTTTGCTGGATCTTGTCAATGTTTTCTTTTTAAGAGTTTTACCCAAATTCTGGAAGGTCTTCTCTGGGATGAGTGTATATAACACGTCAATAAGATAATAAACAAAGGGTATGTTATGTTTTTGGGCTGCTCGGGCAGCAAAATATGCATTTAAAAGTCCAAAGGCCACTATAACATCGGGTTTGAACTCCTTTATCTGCCGGTTAATCTCCAGGGTATGGAAAATAGGTATACTAATATAATCAATTATTGGAATTTCAATAATACTTGGCCTTATAACTGTGATTTTAGCTTCATCAATTACTTTGTGGATGTTTTTACATTCATTTCCTTTAACGTATATCCCCTTCCACTTTTTATCCTTTCTTCGCCAGTCAATACCATGGTCTATCACTCTTATTTCATGGCCTTTGGCAGATAAACGGTCCATAAGGTGGTGCTGTTGGTGGGGATTTCTTTTTAGCCAATCTGACTCTTGAACTACCAGTATCTTCATATATTTCACTTGAAATTAGTATTTAATTTAATTATAATTATCAATATGGTTAATAGCACTTTTAAGGAGTTCCCTTAATAAATAACAATAGAAATTAATAAAAATTTAATGAAAATTAGTCAAATTCAGCGCATTCTTCTATGTTATCCCAGTTATCCAGGAACCATTGATGGGTTTTCTTTAAACCATCTTCAAATTTCATTTTAGGTTTATAACCTAGGATTTTTTTTGCCTTTTTTATTGATGATAAAAGCTTGGTCTTAGCATCCCAATCTCTACGGGGCATGTAAGCTATGCCTTCGCTGTTACCAGTTAACTCGTTTACCAGGTTGGCCATGTGAATAACCTGATGGTCTTGACCTGAACCAAGGTTTATAGCTTCTCCAACGGCTTTCTCTTCAATTCCCATGGCCAGCAGTCCATTTATAATATCCTCAACATAAGTCCAGTCCCTGGTTTCTGAGCCGTCACCAGTAATAGGCAGTGGCTGGCTGGTCATGGACCAGTAGAAAAAGTTGGGAATTACATTACGGTACTTACCTGGAACTTCTCCTGGACCAAAAACATTGAAAAAACGGGCATTAACTATAGGCAGGTCGTATAAATTGTGGAAGTAGTTGGTGTATAGTTCTCCCAGTAGTTTCGTAACCTGATAAGGAGTATGTAGACTGATGGATATATCATGTTCTTCAAAGGGCATCTTTGAATCAAGACCGTATACTCCGCATCCTGAAGACGAGTATACAAATCGTTCAACCCCTGCTAGATGGGCGAACTGTAATACTTTTAGTATTCCCACACCATTGACCATTAAATCTTTTTTAGGATTATCCACTGAGTTCTGGTTGGCAAAATGAGCTGCTAAATGGAAAACATATTGGGGTTTTTCCTTAAAGACCCGTTTTAAAACTTCATCATCGAGAATGTCACCACTGATAAAGTCTATATTATCTCCTCGAGGAATATTCCATTCATAAGCAGATGAAAGGTCGTCTAATATTATAACTTTTTCTGTGCCAAGTTCTGCAAGTTTTCTGCTTAGATTACTTCCAACACAGCCCGCCCCTCCAGTGACCAGCACAGTTTTTCCTTCATATTCATTAAATATGTTCATACTTCTACCTCGTTTCATTCTAAGTAATGGGATAAATTTTAGTAATACTGTTTTCTTCTAATTAGTGGAATAAATTTGAGTCTTTCATATTATAAGTTGTATAGAATTAATTTTAGATTAATCAGTATTAAGGGTTTATAATTATTGACTTCAAATGCTATTAAAATTTATCATAGTATATATAGTTCTACTAATAGTATAATCTCATCCAAAGTTCTAAATAATAATTCCAGGTTTATATTGTATATAGTCTGGTTCTTCCAGTAGTTCTGGGTTGTCAATTTCATATAGAGTAAACATGCCCACCCTTTTTATTATATGGTAATCTGGAATGGAGAGATCTGTTCCTTTATAAATGTAGTAATAAGCCTTTTTGTCCTGTAAAAATTTTGAAAACTCATTTAAGTCTCCAATTTTTTTGAACATACTTTCTTTAGTTTGGGGTACGGCTCTGTATATTCTTTTTTTGAGATACCATTCGAATCCAGGCCAGTGATTAGAGTATATCACCTTACTAAAGATTTCCCCATCATAGTTTTGGAGCCACTTACTGATAGATTCCATGTCATGGGCATAATTTTTTTCAGGTATGTTATCCAGAAATGCCAGTGAAGATGATAAAACAAGTATCACCAGTGCAATCGATAGCCACGAACTTAAATTCAGGTTTCTATAATTAAACTTGACTTTACTGGAGATACAGTTTACGGCCAGCACCACCAGAAATGCCAGAGCCGGCATTACATTTACAAAGTATCTATCATTTTTGGTGGCCAATATACTGTTAAATATAAGATAAACAGCTAACCAGAAGAAAAACATTATATCCATGTCTATCTTTTTAATATCCAGGGTTTCCAGGAATTGATATATCAATAAAAATATTATGGATACAATAATAATACTTAAAACGTAGGAAACACTTCCCATAGTTACAAAAAGAATTACGAGAAGTACTATAAAAACTCCCAGCTTCAACCAACCCATTTTAGTCTTTAAGATTCCGTATCCATTTTTTAATTCATTCAACTTTTTAATTATATTAAAGAGGTAGATTACCAGGCCCAAAACCATAATTCCGAGTAATAGGTAGGCAATAAATGTAGGATCACTTAGAGATGGATTCAAAAATCCTGTGAAATCGCTTTGATGTGAGATACTGGAGATGTAATTAGGTAAGTTTTTCAGATAAAACAGGTAATCTGGATTGAAACCAGAATCAATGGTAGTGGCGGCATTGGATACTGTACCTTTAAACTGTCCAAAGAAAGGGAAAGGATTGCCTATGGTGGTGTAAAAATAGATTATAAATCTGGCAGAGATGATTCCGCCAATTAATATCCCGATAATTATATTTTTAAGATTTTTAAGATAGTCCTTGTTTGTGAAAATGTAAAATAATATTAACAGGCCAATTAACCCTGCGGTGTATTTGGTGAAAAATGCAATAACTGCTAATGGAAATGCCAGATAATAATATCGAGAATCTTTTTTAACCGCCAGAACCGTGAATAGAAGGGCCATTATACTGATGGATACTGAGGCTAAATCAATACCTCCCACTGCCACCCAGGTTAAAACTAAAGTGAAGGTGGCGTATATAATACTTCCTGCAAAACTTTCCACAGCATTGAATCTCATTTTTAAAAGACAGTAAAATGCCAGAACTCCCATTAAATAGATAATACTGTCTAATATGAAAATAGCATGAGACGAAATATAGCCTAAGTTGAAAATAAATGATGTTAAATAGGGTAAAAATGGGGAAAGGCTTAAATCATTACCTAGGCTGGTAACTGCAAATCTGCGGGCAAAATTTAAGTATTGAAATGTATCCCAGTAGCCAACATCAACATTGAATTGTATTTGGAGTTTATATAAAGTAATTACTGTAGTTATAACCATCAATAATAAAAATAATGAAACTGATAACTTATTTGAGTTAACGTATGCTTTGAATCGCTGTATCAATGAATTCATATGGTTTTCCTCTGATGAAAGTTATTATTAAAACAGATATCACATTTTTTTATTAGTTTATGATGATCTTTCAGCTAATATATTCTTTTATATATAGCGATAATGCCTATGGTTTTTATTTTCTCATATCCCGGAATATCCATTTTAGGATTTTTAAGCACATCTATATAATAATCTGCCTTTAATGTTTCCAGTTCATGGAAGAAGTCCTCACTTGTTTTGAAGTTTCGAGGTATTCTAGTATAAACTCTCTTTTTTAAATACCAGCTAAAGGCCGGGCCTCGATCAGCAACAATTACCTTGGATTGATAGTCTGGATCATAATCTGTTAAAAACTCTGCAGCTGTTTTTTCATCGTCAATCCAGTAATAATCCCGGGGCATTTCTCCGATGAAGTAAAATGCTGATGACAACATCATCACTACCACAGCCACAGATAAAATGGCTGAAGTTAGATTGAATTTATTATATTTAAATTTGAGCTTTGAAGAAATACAACTGATGGAGAGGGTCAGGAAGTAGGCCAGAGCTGGCATGGCTGTTAAAATGTACCTGTCTACCTTCACAGCATGGTAACTTAAAAAAAGGAAGTACATCATAAACCATGCGAAAAATATCACGTCTAGATCAGCATCTTTTTGTTTTTGTTTGATTAAATCATGGATAAAAAAGGATATGACCAAGAGAATTGCTACACTTACTAAATATGAAATCTTAGAGTAAGTTAAAACTAAAATAACGCCTAAAATTATTATAGAAAAGAATTTTAATAGATTTATTCTGGAAAAGTTGGTATTAACCTTTTTTACTGAACTTACAATATTATAAATGTAAATGATGATACCTATCGTGATGATAATGAGAATTAGATATGATACAAGGGTAGCAGGCCCGCTGGTGGTTAAAATTTGGCTGTAAGACTTGAGGGGTGTACTGGATATGTAATTGGGAATGTACTTAAAGTAATATAAGAGGTCCAAGTTGTATCCCGGATTGGCGGTTGTAACTGCCCCGGTGGCAGTGCTGGTCATTTGATTAATGAAGGGAAATGCATTGCCTGAAATACGATAGAAATATATGAGAAAAGGTGTGCTTACTGCCGCTGACAGTACAATGCCAATTAATATATTCTTTAAATGTTTGAGGTAATCTTTATTTAGAATTATATAAAATAACATCAAAATAATTATAAAACCAGATGTATAACGGGTTAAAAATGCCATGGCTGCCAGGGGAAATGCAATATAGTAATAACAGGGATTTTTAATGGCTCTAACAGTAAAAAACATGGCCCATATGCTGAACGATATGGCAGGTACATCTGTTGCTCCAGAAACTGCCCAGGGAATAACCAATGCTATGCAAGCAAAAAAGATGCTCCCGGCAAAACTGGCAAATGCATTAAATCTTTCATTTAATAAAAGGTAAAGTCCCACAGCTCCCAATACATACAATACTCCACTTAAAATGAAGACGACATTTTCTGATACAAATCCTGCCCTGAAAAATAATGAGGTTAAAAAGGGTAGCAATGGTGGAAGCAGCATCTGGTCGCCCACACCTAATCCAGCAAAACGCAGGGCATTACCTAAATAAACAAATATATCCCAGTAATAAACTCCCAGTTTTGACTGAAGATCTATTAAAGATAGGGAAATAATTGAAACTATTAATAAAAGTAGAATTAAAAGAAACGATGTAGTTCTATCCTTCAAAAATATATCTCTCATTTTATCTAAAAACATATAATCGTCTCTTAAAATTTATTAGAAAAAGTTTATTTATTAATGGTTCGTTCTATAAGTCGGGATATAGAGTCTAAAATGATACCGGTAAACGTCATGAATATCCCTGCCAGGGTAAACATGATCATCAACAGGGTAGGGGCCATGGTTATGCTTTTACCAGTTATATAATCACGGATGAAAAACAGGCTTATAATTATTCCCACCACCACAATAATTAAACCGGGTATCGTGAAGTAGTACAAAGGTTTCTTTATCTCAACGTCCCTTATTATACGGGTTAGAACCTGTATACCCTGACTAATAGGGTGTCTGCTTGAACTTTTCACATCGTAACGCACGCCAATTTCTACTTCCACGATTCGCATATCATTTTTAGCTGCATCTACCAGCATCTCACTTTCCACACCATATCCAGTATCTTGGAATCGGAATAATGGTATGGTATGCTTGGCAAAAGCCCGGTACCCACTTTGGGTATCGGTGATGTCCAATCCACTGCTAATATTGCTGGCTTTATCCAGAACCTTTTGACCAACCCTTCTATAACGGGGAGTGTTTTCATCTTTTCCATTTATGTACCGGCTCCCATTAACCACATCTGCCTCACCTTCCAGGATAGGCTTTATAAGGGCGGGTATCTCTTCAGGATAGTGCTGTCCATCAGCGTCAATGGTTACCACCACATCTGCATCTTTAGCCATATTGAAACCAGTTTTAAGTGCTGCACCTTTACCCCTATTGGTGGAGTGGCTTGCAACCTCTGCACCAGCCATCTCTGCAATCTGAGCTGTTTTATCGGTACTTCCGTCATCCACTACAATAACCTGGTCCACGTACTGGGCAGTTCTAAGCACCATACTTCCTATGGAAATTTCCTCGTTATATGCAGGCAGTATTGCTGTTATTTTAGCCATTAGTTATATTCTCCGTAAATAATATTATATAATATCGAATTGTTAACTACTCTATACGGTAGTACCATTTCATCCAATCTACAGTTTTCTTTATTCCTTCTTCTGGATTTACCTGAGGATCATGTTTTAGATCCTGAATAGCCTTGGTGAAGTCCATGGTCTTAACCTTGGTGGTAAAGGCCTCTGCTTCATGGTAGGTCACCAGCGAATCATCCTTTCCCACTGCATCCAGGACAATATCTGAGTACTCTTTTATGTCTTTTTCCCATTCCTGTTTACCGCCTACATTGTAAACCTCTCCAGGTATGAAATTGTCTATAATATTGGCAAAGGTACGGGCAGAATCCTCCACATAGTCAATAATTCTCTTGTGTCCTTCATATACAGTGTAAGGTTGGTCGAATAATGATTTATAAATGAATATGGGTATGAATCCTTTGTATGGGGTGTAATGTTCGTGGGGCCCGTAACAGTTCACAGGTCTAACCCGGACAGTCTCTGTGTCAAACATGGTAGCTGAGTTCATGCACATCAACTCACCGGCCCACTTGGTTATGGCGTAGTCATTCATCTGATAAGTGTCTTTTATGGGATTGTCCTCCATGACATTCTCACTCATAATCCCGTTGTAGTCTCCATAAACCTCCGCTGATGAGAAAAATATCATCCTGAACCCTAATTTTTCCTGGAGACGTATCATGTGTTTGGTTCCAATTACATTGGTCTGCCACAGATTTTCATAGTATTCTTCACCGTTCCATCGGCCGTATTCAGCAGCCAGGTGATAAATGTAGTCAAACTTATCATTATCAAATAATCGTTCTATTTGCCGATAATTTTTCACATCAGCCCTTATATAATTATCTCTGTCATTGTGAAGCAGATCTACTGCTAAAACCTCATGGCCACGGTTTTCTAGCTCATTAACCAGGTTGGTTCCAATAAAGCCAGAACCACCAGTGACCATTATCTTCTGGGTTTCCATGATATTATTCCTCCTCTATTTTTTTGCACCTAAATATCACAGTACCACCATCAGTGTAGGGAGATCCAGGGTCAACACACTGCATATAAGCATGTTGGGGGTCTTTTTTATGGGTCAATCCAAGTTCCACTGGGCACCAGTTGTGCTCGAGGATGGTTGTGTAGTGCAGGATGGTTGAAAGTGCATGGGTACAGATTTTGTCCGTTTTATCAACTATTATTTCAGGGTCTTTAATTATAATTTTATCACCCACTTCATGAACCGGACATCTACCCTTTATTTTGTGGACGGATATTTCAATCAAAAAAATGCACATCCTCAACCAATCAGATTATTGTCAAAAAAATGTAGAAAAATCTGTTAAAAATAACAAACTAAATTTACTTTTTTACCACTCAATTATTCATTAATAGCAATGTACAGTATTTTACCACCTTTAATAACTCTAAGGCCTTCATCAGTCTCTATAACTGTGTTTAAATAATTATCAAGGGCTATGATTTTACCTTCATCGTAGGTATTGTTTTTAAAGGCAATCTGAACATTTTTATTTTTAAACATTCTGAACTGTTTGGCCAGTTCATTTTCATAGTCAACTTTCTGTTTCCTAAATTTTTTATTCATCTATTACACCATCTTTTCTTAATTATAATAAAGATAAACTTGTTAAAGATAATTTTCAGTTTATGATAATATGATTGAGATATAGTTACTAATAAATTTACCCAAATGTAGTTTAAGAATGCCACTAATTTATAAGTAAAGTACCAGTTTCAAGGGAAAAATAGAGGGATTAAATAAAAAAATTCTTCCCAAAATAATTTAGATAAGAAAAATTAATATTTCCTATGTATTAGGGAGAGTTAAATGACCACTGCAAAAAAAATTGCCAAGAACACCGGAGTTCTGGTCCTATCACAGATAATAACCTACCTACTCGGATTCATTTACATAGTGTACGTGGCCCGTTATTTAGGTGCGGCAGGGTACGGTATACTTTCATTTGGGCTTGCATTTACTGGAATATTTGCAGTGGCCGTTGATCTTGGACTTAACACCATCACCACACGTGATCTGTCCCGTGATATCAAAAAAACTTCGAACTATTTAACTAATGTAACCACCATTAAACTCATTTTATCAGTAATTGTTTTCTTACTGATAGCTGTCACCATCAACCTTTTAGATTATCCCTCCCAGACAGTCATGGTGGTCTACTTTTTAGGCTTGTATGTAATAGTTGCAGCCTTCAGTCAAATGTTTTATGCTATTTACCAGGCCTATGAGGAGATGGAATATCAATCTATAGGCCAGGTATTAAATACGGCGCTGATCCTTGTATTCACCTTAATTGCCATATATTATCAGGCCGATGTCATTTTAGTATCTGCTATTTACCTTTTGGGAAGCATGGTTGTACTGTTATACAATCTAATCATAACCTACTGGAAGTTTAGTAAATTCCATTTAGGACTTGAAAAGAGTTTCTGGAGTTTTAAAATCAGGGAAGCATTACCTTTTGGATTAACATCAATATATGGGACTATTTACACTTACATTGACTCGGTAATGTTATCACTTATGCAGGGAGACGTGGTGGTGGGATGGTATTCTGCAGCTTACCGGTTGATATTAATTGTTTTATATCTTCCTGGTATTATTAATCAGGCCATTTTTCCGGTAATGAGCAAATTCTACATCTCTTCTGATGACATACTTCGAAAGGTTCAGGAGAAATTCTTTAAATATATGTTGATATTGGGATTTCCCATAGGGGTGGGTACTACTGTTCTATCAAATAAAATAATTTTACTGATATTTGGTGCTGGATTTTTACCATCTATATTTGCCCTTCAAGTTTTAATATGGACAATTGTAATTACTTTCTGCGGAGCTGCATTTGTAAAGCTATTTGAGGCTTCTGGCCGGCAAATGGTCATAACTAAGGTCACAGGCGTAGGGGTTGCAGTAAATATAGTCCTTAACTTAATTTTAATCCCTTTATATAGTTTCATTGGTGCCAGCATTGCCACAGTTTTAACTGAAATGGTGGTGGTGGGAAGCATCATAGCCTTAAGCTACCGGGTAGGTTACGGGTTACCAATAAAAGAGAATATAATTATCATTTTAAAGGTTGCAGTCTCTGGTCTGGTGATGGGGGCTGTATTATGGTACTTTAACTATCTCAATCTCTTAATATTAATTATTTTAGGAGTTTTAATATATATAGTAGTCTTATTCATTACCAAAATTTTTGATAAAGAGGATTTAACCCTTTTAAGGAATATTTTAAAAATAAATAAAAATGAAGATGAAAACTAGTGGATTAGTAGGGATCCCATTCTCTTACTTCTTCATATTCCGGAAACTTACCATATTTATATCTATCAAAGAGTCCCCCCCATGGGGTCTTTTTAAATTGATCAATCTTTTTTTTACCAATAAGGGGATACCATAGGTGGTCGTGGTAATATTCTGAGGCAAAAATAAATGTTTTAAAAAGTGGCGAGTTAAATAAGAGGTTGTGAAGCCATTTAATATTCATAGTCTTCTTTCTAAGCCGTTGATCCCAGCGGATAACTGGACTTCTTTTGGTTTGGAAATTGAAGTTCAAACTTTTTAATTGACTTTCATCCACACCCACTATTTCTATCTGGTCCACATCCCCTATTCCCAGACCTCTATCATGAGCCATTTTAATGTAGTCAATTTTCATTGGTTCAAATCCCATAATACTTGCTGCAACAGCATCTATTGCCACCTGATCAGAGCTGGCCAGTATAAGGTTACCGTAGTAGGGCTCCATGGTACGGGGCCCGGCCCCATCACCGCAGACACACCCGTCCATCACTGCCAAGACCCCGGCATGTATCTCTTTCTGTATGGATAAAAGATCCACCAGTACTTCGTGTATCTTCTTGTGGGCGTGATGCCGGTATTTGGGTATTAATCCTCCAAAGGCATTCTTCATGGCGCCGGTGGTGGTGGTGTGGCCGTGGGTTTTCATGGTGGGAAAATGGATAACATTAGTATCAATGAAAATCTCCGGGATCCAGATTTCCCCAAAAATCTCATCCATAGCCAACATTTCAGATTTAACATCATATTCAACCCATTTAACATCAGTTAATGGCTGGAACTGGATACCATACTTTTCAAGGAGAGGAAGCCATTTATTATAATAAGCACCCTTCCAAGGATGGGTTACCACTGTCTGGTTTTCCACTCCTAAAATATCTTCATAACCATCTTCCTTTAAACAGTTTAGAACTCCATCCAACTGCCATGGTGGAGTAGAACAAGCCGGATAATAAAGAGTCCAGGATAAATTAAGTTTTAAAATGGTTTTATTCATTGGTGGAATATGTTTTGGGTATCCTACCAGATCCATAGCCCTTTTATAATCATAAATCACAGTAGATGGTGATGTTTCTAAAACTGCTACCTTTGACATTAAATCACTCATAAATTATATGTTTAATATTATCTATAAATATGTTAATATTTATTTTGTTGTAGGTTCTTTTATCACTCTAAATCTATTTTTTACGTTGTGGACGTATTTATTCTATTTTTTCATCTAGTTTTTCTGTTTTAATCCTATTTTTAAAGATTAAATATACAACTACACCTAGCAAGGCCCCATACCACAATGTTCCAAATCTAATTATTAGGGCAGTACCTATGGCTATGGTTGAACTCAGTCCAAACAATTTTAACAAACCAGAAAGGGTTGCTTCGGCTACACCTAAACCTCCAGGTATCATGCTAACTGCCCCGGCTAGAGAAGCAAAACTGAATATGAAAATTGACAGCATTAAACTGATGTGATCTCCAAAACCCTGCACAACCATATATAATCCTAAACATTCAAAAAACCAGGCTAAAACACCTAATAGGGACATTGATAGAAGATTTTTGAAGCTCATTGTTTCCTGGAATGTGTAGTGCATGGTTTTAATGTCTCGTGAATATTTACCTGCTCTTCTCTCCAGAAAGGTTAGCAGATAATTAGAGAGTCTTTTTGATTTAATCATGATAATAAATGCAAAAAATATGATAAGAAAAACGGCCAGTATACACATTCCCTCTTCATAGTAAAGGAAACCTAAAAGAGATAATAATAACAGGGATATAAGGTCAGTGAATCTATCCACTATAACCACGGGTACGGTTTTACCCAGATCTTCTCCATTTATCTCTTTTATTAACCAGCCTTTCCATATCTCTCCCAGTTTAGCAGGAGTTATAATCATGGCCAATCCACTGAAAAATACGAATAGATTATCTTTCAAACCGATCTTAACCTGGGCCTGTTTCAGAAAATAGTTCCATTTGAAAAACCGTATAAAATAGCCAATGGTGGTTAATATTATAAGTAAAACTAAGTATATCCAGTTAAAACTTTCAATAGCCTTTAATAACTCATCAAAATCAGCGTATATGGCCATTAATAGATATACTATAACTGCAAAGAGTATTATTGCCCACAATCTGTTTTTATTCATTTTTTAGCCTATAATATATTGTTAGTTTAATGAAGATTTTTTAACCACTTTTTCTATACATTTTAACGATCTTGGTAAGGCCATGGTTTAAGATTGAGGATTTCCTGCCAAATATTTCGACTTTGTTATTTTTAAGGGATTTTTTGAGATCATTCTCTATTATAACTCCTGCATTACCCATTTCATTAATAAAATGGGCATCGCTACCGGCACAGGTGTTGAGATTATACTTATTGGCAAAAGACTTAGCTTGTTCATTATATTTTTGGGTTATGCACCGGGAATTAAAGACTTCAATACAATCTAAATATTTGATATAATCCTGCCGGGGCCGGTAAGTGGCTTTGCGCATGGTATCAAAAGGGTGAGGTATAACAACTACTCCATCTTGAGCTTTTATCTCATCCATAACTTCTACATGGTTGTTGGATTTAATTTCCTGGTTTAAAAATAGTCCTATTATTTCGCCCTGGTTGGTGGTAACTTCACATCCCACTATAACCTCAACGTTCTCGGTCTTGAATTTTTTGGCCATTAATCCGCCTTTTATAGTGTCGTGATCTGTTATGGCAATCCCTGCCAATCCTATTTTTTCGGCAGTTTTAACTATTTTTTCCGGTTCTACAAAACCGTCAGATGAGTATTTAGAGTGTACATGTAAATCGTACTTCATTTTTTATTTATCTCCAGAATTCTTAATAGCTTGATATTGTCCTTGTATTAAATCCTTAATTCTACTTATTTTAGATTATCTGGATTATTTTGTCCATATAAAGAATTAAAAGTACTATTATCACCCAAAATATAAGACATAAAACCATTCCCCTATCTTTAAATATCATTTCAGGTTCTCCTCCCATATTCTTGGAGTGCACTAAGTAAAGATACCTGAATAATCCATAAAAGGCGAAGGGTATGGTCAACATCATGTACATGTTGTTAGAAAAGAAGGTGTACAGTGAATAGGACATTACCAGGATACTGGTGGTTATATTAATCATTTGTTCCAGCATTTCTGATGAGTATTCTCCTAATATCTGGCGGTGGTTTTTAGCATCACCACCCATTATAATCAGCTCATGCCTTCTTTTACCCAGGGCCAGGAATAGGGCAATTAAAAATGTACAAATTATTAACCATGGTGATACAACTACTGATATGGCCAGGCACCCGGCAATGGCCCTAAGCACAAATCCAGATGAAATCACTAAAATATCCACAATTAAAAAATTTTTAAGAAACAGGGAGTAGATGAGAATTAAAAAGAAAAATGTCAAGGTGATCAAAAAAAAGGGAATGTTGATGAGGTAGGATCCTGCAAATGCAAGTACAATAAAAATGATAGCAAATGATAGTCCATGACTTAGTTTCAATTTTCCAGAGGCTAATGGCCTTAAACGTTTAAGAGGATGGTTTCTATCTTTTTCAACATCAATGATGTCATTAATAATGTAGATGCTGCCAGATAATATGCAGAATATTACGAATGCTGCTATTACATTTAGCCAGTCTGCTGGATTTAAAAAGTTTAAAGAGAATACCAGTCCAATAAATATTACGATATTCTTGTACCACTGCTTGGGGCGCATGGAATGAATTAATTCTTTAATCATATATGATAAATAGATAAAAGACTATTTAAAATTTATCTTGATTAAGTAAATGATAAAATCTATTGAAGAAGTTTAATTATATCAGAGGAACAATATACAATTAGGATGATGGTAATTTGCTAGTATTTATGGATTTTATTGTATTCATAGCTCTTTTAATTATTTTAATATTCAGTGGTATAATTACCACCCGAACACTTTCGGTGATATCCTCCTATTTAAAGCTGGGTCATTTTGGGGGAGGATTTATTATCATGGCCATTGCCACGGGAATACCAGAACTTATAGTAGGGTTAACAGCAGCTTTAACTGGTGTACCTCAACTTTCTCTGGGAGATGTTATCGGATCAAATATAATCAATCTCTCTTTGGTAATGGGAATAGCAGTCATTATATCAGGCAATGTCCATTTTAAGGAAAATGCAATTAAAAAAAGTACTGTATACCTATTTTTTTTATCATTTCTGCCGGTAGTTCTAGCCCTTGATCAGAATTTATCCCGAGTTGATGGGTTTATTCTCCTTTCTACCTACGTTATCTATTTGATGATTATTATTAGAGGCAGGGATAGTGAATCTGAAGAAGAAGTGGGATACCGTGAATTTATAAAAAGTTCGCTGTTTTTCAGTGTTGGTGTGATAGCTCTGGTTTTAAGTGCCCGTTACTTGGTGGAGTATACAACAATAATTGCATCCGAAATGAATATATCCATTCTGGTAATTGGAGTTTTCTTGTTGTCTTTTGGAACGTCTATACCAGAACTGGTATTTGAAACCATATCTTTACTTCATGGTTATAAATTACTGGCAGTAGGAGATCTTATGGGGAGTACTGTGGCTAATTCCACCCTTATAATTGGATTAGTAGCAATTTTAAGTCCTATATCCATATCTAATTTTGGATTGTTTCAAATGGTTGCCTTATTCTTTGCAGTAATTCTATTAATTTTTACTCTATTTATCAAAAGCAAGAAAGGAGTCACCAGATTCAGGGCATTAATCTTAATCGGAGTATATGTATTATTTTTAATAACTACTCAGTATACACTATTTATATAATGAATAGCGCTCTAGAATGGAAAATTTATCCATTTTTTTAATATAAATCAATTATTTTTAATATCAACCTTTTTTAGTTTCAAATAGTTTAATGGTCTTTTAAATGTAAATAGAAAGTTTTAAACTTAATTCAAATATTAATACTAGTATATAAATAATATTATTCAAAACATAACTGAAGTTGGGTTAATGGAAGTTGACATGACCTTTTTTTTGGGGGGAATTAGTTGTCTCATGATCAAAGTTTAGATTTTACAGAGGAGATATTGGAGAATTTCAGCGATGCGTTCATTGCAGTTGACAATAATTTCAGGGTAAAATATGTTAACCAGGCTGCTGAACTTATTTCAGCTAAAAAAAGAGATGAAATTATAGGAAAAAATGTGTTAAATGCTTTTCCACGGATTAAAAATACAGCAATACAGGATAAGTACGAAATTGTTAAAAAAGAAAGGAAGAGTATGGAATTTGAGACATTTTTTAATATACCTCCCTTTGAAAACTGGTTTTATTTCCGTGTTTATCCCGCTAAAAGGGGATTTAATATATTTCTACATGATATAACTGAAAGAAAGAAATCAGAATTAAAATTAGTTCAAAGTGAACAGGATCTGAGATTAAAACTGGATAGTATTTTTCATCCCCATTACCAGATAAGTGGAGATGAATTTGGTAATGTAATAGACAGTCAGGAAATACAGACGTTAATGGATAAATTTTATGATATAACTAATCTTCCTTTTGCCATACTTGACACCCACGGTAATCTACTTGCTTCAACCGGGTGGCAAGATATATGCACAAATTTCCATCGCCTGAATAAGGAGACCTGCGAAAACTGTTTGGAAAGAGATTTAAAACTAACAAAGAAATTGAAACAGGGCGATTACCGTCTCTACAAATGTAAAAACCAGATATGGAATATGGTCACTCCTATTATCATTGGAGAAAATCACATGGGAAATCTTTACATGGGCCAGTTCTTTTTAGACCATGATGTTATTGACTATGAAAAATTTAAAAGACAAGCAGAAAAATTTGATTATAACCCGGAAGAGTATATGGATGCCGTGAAAAAGGTACCCTGCTGGAGCAGACAGTATGTAAATAAAGTGATGGAGTTTTACTCCCATTTGGCCCAGATGATATCGCGGTTGAGCTACAGTAACCTGACCCTGGCAAAAACCCTTCAAGACTACAAGAAGGCTTCATCAGAACGGGACCGTTTCTTTAACTATTCACTAGAGCTGTTGAGTATAGCTGATTTTGAAGGCTACTTTAAACAGGTTAATCCTACCTGGGAGTCTACTATGGGATGGTCTAATACAGAATTATTATCAAAGCCTTACACGGATTTTATTCATCCTGATGACTATGAAACTACCATGAAAATTTCCAAGGATTTAACTAAGGGAAAAGCCATTATAAACTTTAGAAACCGCTTCAGATGTAAAGACGGATCTTATCGGTGGGTTTCATGGAATTCCTATCCATTCCTGGAAGAAAAATTAGTTTTTGCATCAGCCAGGGACATAACTGAGATTATAAATTATGAAAAAGCCATTAAAAAGAGCGAAGAACACTTTTCTCTTACAATAAAAGCAGTAAACGAGGGATTGTGGGACTGGGAAATTCCAACAGGAAAGACCTATTTCAGTCCAACCTACTATACTATGTTGGGATATGAAGATAAGGAATTTCCAGCGTCATATGAATCATTTAGATCTTTAATTCACCCAAATGATGTAGAAAAAGTTGAAGCCGGTTTAAATGAACACATCAAAAAAGGTGAAAATTATACCATCGATTTTCGGATGAAAACGAAGCAGGGCGAATATATATGGATCCAGGGAAGGGGCAGGGTGATAACAACAGATAAAAGTGGGTTACCTGTAAGAATGGTAGGTACTCATACAGATATTACCCAACGTAAACACGTGGAAGAAGCGTTAATGGAGTCAAAACAGAAATTTAAGGCTATTTTTGAAAATGCTGGCGAGGCCATAATACTACTGGATCAGGAGGGAACGGTTTTAGAAGCAAATAAAATGATTGAAGAGATGTCAGGATTTTCTCGTGAAGAAATAATCGGCAAAAAATTTATAAAATTCATTCCTCAACTGAATATAGATTTCGATACATTATCTGCCTTTAACGACTTATTCATTGGAAAAAACATGAAAAACATGGATTTGACAATTAACAATCGTGCAGGTGAAAAAGTTTCTGTAATAGCTCATCCATCTACCATAAAAAACGGCGATAATATCCGTGGAATTATCATAATACTGGAAGATGTAACTGATCGTAAAAGGGCGGAAAAGGAGTTAAAACAGTCCATTAAAGATAAGGATGTTCTTTTGAGAGAAATTCACCACCGGGTTAAAAATAATATGCAGATAATATCCAGCCTTTTAAATCTCCAGAGTCGTCATGTGGATGAGGATGAAACCCGAAGCGTTCTAAAGGAGAGCCAGGGTAGAGTGAAATCAATGGCCATGATCCATGAAAAACTTTATCAGTCAACTGATTTTAGTTATATAGATTTTGGAAAATATATTGAAGAACTAGTCTTTGACCTTTTTTACACTTACGGAGTTAATCCAACCATAATTAAACCAGATATCCAGGTGGGTGATTTTGAGATCAATCTGGACACAGCTATTCCTTGCGGTCTTATAATTAACGAATTGGTAACTAACAGTGTGAAGTATGCTTTTCCTAATGGTAAAAGCGGCACTATTAAGGTGGAGTTTAAATCAGTAGGTGAAGAATATTTATTGACAGTTGCTGATGATGGGGTAGGTTTACCCCCAAATATCCAGCCGGATAAAACAGACACTCTCGGTTTGCAGCTGGTTACCAGTTTATTAGATCAGTTAGAAGGGGAATTAGAATTGGACAGAACCAGGGGAACTATGTATATCATTAAATTTAAGGATATAAATTACAGGAAAAGGATTTAACTATTAATTATTCCATTATTGTTTAAAAATGGGAAATAGAATAATTCTTCTTTTAAATCCTCTTTTAAACCATTATTAATTTTCATAGGTCCAATAAAACCCATAATATTTGCGGGATTATATTGATCTGAACTTCCCCTTTCTTTAATCATCTCATCTAGTTGGGGATCATTGGGACTAAATACAGTTGAAATAACGATTATAGATAAAGCAATAGCAAGGGATATGTAAATAATCAAAAATAGTGTCTGACTCTTTTTGGAGCGAGGTCCAGTTTTTATTCCTAAGTCATGAGGTAGTTTTTCCAGGTAATCTCCCTTATTTAGGAAATCCGTCTTTTTTTCAAGGTAACGCAGATTTCCACCGCATTTACATTTCTTATATTTATTGGGGGATTCTCCATTCTTTAATTTAATGTATCCCATACATTTTTCGCATAAAATATAACCCATAAGATGCCCCCTAATTTAATAATAATCTTTTTGTTAAGTTACATAAATATAATATATGTTATTAAGTTTTATTGTGTGATTCGATGAACAAATTATTAGAAGTACTTAAGGATTTAAAGGGCCAGAAAGTAGTTTTTAAATGGGGTGAACATGGAAAGGAATTTCAGGCTCTAATCAAGGATGTTAATCTCACTCGAAAAACAGTGGCCCTGGAGTATCTTGATGAAAGGGTTAGTACTGGTAGTGGTTTGTGCTGTCCTTTAATAAATATCAAAAGAGTGGAAGGAAACACGATTATTTTAAATACAAACAATGATTGAACCTAAAAATATTAGTATACTATTTAATAGATAAATTAAGCCATCAATAATTATATTTTTAGATTCAGAATTAATAAGCTTGGTAAATATCTTCTAAAACACTATTTATATCATTTTGAACAGACATACCTTGTTCCACAGTGTCGATTGGTACATTATTAACGAAGATAGAGATGATTAATTTTTTCCCGCTTTTAGTAGTCATGTAACCAGCCAGCGATTTACTAAGAAGAATGCCCCGGTCATAGAGTTTATCATCACTTAAGGTTGTACCAGTTTTAGCTCTGACCTTACCATAAATGGAACTGCTATTGTTTACGATTCCGGATAGAGTTCCATCATATCCCATGATAGGCAGGCTGTCGTAGAAATTCTGGAAGTAAGACTGCTGGGACACATATTTTAAAAGCTGGTTAGTGGTCTGTGGACTTATCCGATCAGATGGAGATCCTCCACGACCATCACTAAGTGCAATGCTATCCGAGTTAACACCAGCTTTATTTAGAAATGATCCTTCCAGTGCCATACCCTGGTCAAAGGTTTTATCTCCATTTTTGGCAGCTAAAAGTGAAACCAGTGTATCGGCCTGCTGATTCTGATTGACCTTTAAGATTAACTTAATATTCTCGCTGAAAGGTAGTGATGTTAGAACAGCCACTTTGTTATTTTCTTCATAAGTGGTAGTATTATTTAATAATTCCAGGTGATTATCAGCCTTTACTGAAGATGTGACAGTGATTCCTTCTCTTTTTAGTGCTTCAATAAAAAGTGATCTGGCAAAATTGGATGGATCCCTAACAGTAAAAGTTCGAATAATAGGGGTGGAATTAGCTGGAATCTGACCTTTAAGTACAATTTTACCATTACCATGATCATTAACAGTGATGTTGGCCTTTCCAGATTCCACGGTAACAATCTGGGAGGTCACATTGTATATACTGGTTTTGGGTCTCCAATTTACTGTAGCATTTTCTCCTACTTTGCCTGGTGAAATTTCAAAATCTATGAGATTGTCATTTATCATTATAGGACTAATCATATATTCTCCAGTAGGTGAGGCTACAGTTTCAAAAAGCCGGTCATCAATAATCACATTACCATCTATTCGCTTTATACCTGAAGCTTTAACCTGCCGGGCCAGTTCATCCAGTCCACTTAAATGATTTTCTGGGGTTAATGTAACTCCATCTATGGCATTTGCATCACCATGATCCAGGTTGGTAAAATTTATTTTGTTGTCAGGGGTGTTACGACCATTCATGGTGGGATCGCCACTGGCCACCAGTACCAGGTTACCTTTAAGTGCTCCTTCATCGTCCAAGTCTCCGGTGTAGTAGACGGGAGTTTCAAACTTGTAATCGGGACCATAAGCATTCAGGGCAGCAGCACAAATAAAGATTTTAGTAACGGATCCAGGTACAAACATCTGTTCACTATTTTTTTCAAAAATAATTTCACCAGTATCCATGTCCTCAACCAGTATACCCCAGGTGGACTGATTATAATAAGAGGTATTAGTTATGGAATTTATGTCTGATGATAAGTTATAAGATACATTAGTAGTATTAGTTGAAGTATTATTGGTATCATTCACATCCTGGGCAGTGGTGAAGTTTCCCAATACTGCAACAACAAAAATAAGCGACACTATTACAATTGAGATGATTTTATACTCATTTACCATTCTATAACTCCTGAACTAGCTAGAATCTGTTATACTATTATTAATATGGTCAAAATTATTTATAAATTTATAAATTTATAAATTATCCCTTCTTTAATACTCCTACCACTGGGAATTTTTCCAGTAAATCAACGCCGTGAGGAGCTTTCTCCAGAGCAGGACTTAAATCTTCTCCAGCACTGTGGGTTACCTGGTGTTCACCATTCTGCCAGAGAAAACTATGAGAAACATCGTAAATTTTACCTTTGTAAGCTACATATGCCCGCTTACCACCTTTTCCATTGAATTTTTTAAGTTCTTCCAAGGTGAACTGTTTCATAAAAAATAATTAGTTTCTGTTGGTTTTTATAATTTACTAGTTAGAAACTCTAATTAATTTTAAAATTTACCAATTAACTGGTGTGTGTTATCTAATCATTTTCTAAATTTTTTCTAATAAAAGAAAGAATAAAGGAGTTTTTATTCCAGGAATTTAGATACAAATGGTGATGTATCACCCCTACGCATGAAATGTCCAGATGGTCCTTCTCCCAGGAACTCTGAAAACCAGGATTCATGCTGAATCTCCTCATTTAGTATGGAAAGCGACAGATCATAGGTCCTGTGATCTTTACCTGCAGTTAAATTACAGATATTGGTGTACTGCCTGACGGCACATCTTTCTGCTCCCACCAGAACCTCTAAAATTTTATTAACGTCGTTGGTCTTTTCAGGCAGGTAAGCAGGAGGACATCCAGATATATCATGGAATTCTTTCATGTCCTGTGGTATTTCACCGCCCAATTCGTATATTCTTGGTACCAACGCTTCAAAGTGGTTACGATCCTCTATACGCGCTGTTTCTGCAATTTCTTTTATACCTTCTCCTTCCAATCCTATGAGGTTCACTCTTAAGATTGTGTAATAATAGAAGGTAGTTAATTCTGCTGCAGCATTTTTAACCAGGAGTTCAACCAGTTCATCAACATTTATACCAGTGTTTTCAACCATTTCACGAGTAACTTTTGCCATATAATTTCACCCCATATAACTATTATTCTTGGATATAGATATTTTTTTTGAAAATAATACTCAAAATGGAGATTTTGAGACTTTTTAAGTGAAATGAATATTAATCAAAAATTAAAAGATCAATTAAAAAATGGGAAAAATATCATTTTTTTTTAAATTTTTCAGTTTTTCTTTAAAAAATTAATAATAAAATTAAGTTTTAACCTAAGGCCACATCTAGGATCATCATTAAGGTAAACCCAATCATGGCAGTTAAAGTGGCCAGATCTATATTTCCTTCCCGTTGGCACTCTGGAATAATGTCCTCAATAACCACGAAGATCATGGCTCCAGCAGCAAAGCTCAAAGCATAGGGCAGAAGGCCGGTAAATATAGTGACCATAAGGGCCCCCACGACTCCTGCTACAGGTTCCACCAGTCCAGATAACTGCCCATACCAGAAACTCTTCTGGCGAGATAAACCTTCTCCTCTAAGGGGTAGGGATACTGCCATACCCTCTGGGAAGTTCTGGATTCCAATACCAATGGCCAGGGATATTGCTGCAGCCAGACTGGTAATGGTCAGGTTGGAAGCAGCTGCTCCAAAGGCCACGCCTACAGCCAGGCCTTCAGGGATGTTATGTAGAGTTACGGCAATTAACAAAAGACGATTACGGTGCCAGGTTGTTTTTATACCTTCAGCTTCTTCCAGGGCACATCCTGGATGTAAATGGGGAATTACCCGATCTACCACTGCCAGAAACAGACCCCCAGTTAGAAAACCTAAACTTGCCGGCAGCCAGTTAAGAAGGCCCTGTCCGCTGGACATCTCAATAGCAGGTGCTAAAAGTGACCAGAAACTGGCAGCGATCATAACACCTGCAGCAAACCCAAGAGAACCGTCCAAGATTTTACGATTCATTTTAACGGTAAAAAAAACGGTTGAAGCACCAGCTGCAGTCATAAACCAGGTGAAAATAGTGGCAATCAGTGCCTGTATAACTGGGTGAAAATTAACAAAAGAGTTCATAATATATATTATTGCAAATATATTATATTTTTCTCTACATTTTTGTTCCATTCCCTATTTAGTTCCCCAATTCTTTTAAATTTCATTGGTTTTAGTGACAATCTATAGAAAAGACAATTTTTTATTATTTTAGTCAAATTAAAAAAAGTAAAAAATAAGATACATTCAAAAAAAGTAAAAATAAATGAATCATTCAAATTTAAACGAGTAAATAAACATATTAAATGTTTCATTCATTGAAGGAAACTTTTCAGGTGTGGTAACTCCCCCCAGTAGGTATGCGGTTCCATTCCTCTCAAACCAGGCTTGCATATACTGGAGCTGGCCTTCTACCGTTTTTTCCTTGACTACAACTATTTCATAGGGATTATTGTTTACAGTTAAATTTTCCCAGGATACTATGGTAATATTTCGGTTTTTATCTGCTGAAATCTCAGTTACAGCATTTTCCAGAAGTCCTTTTACAGTTTCATTGGATTGTAATTTGTGGTTATCCACATAGATATAGGTGGATGTATCATTAGGATCTCCTATGGTCGCCAACCAATCTGGTTCAGTATAATTCTGCCAGTTGTTAGGATAGAAGAAGCTGAAACCATTACCATTATAGGTTGATGCGTTAATGTCCTTAGCATACGTCTCTGCATCAGCTATACGCTGCTGATCAGGGTTTTGATTTAAAAAATTCGTACATCCTGAAACTGAAACAGCTAAAACGAGTAGAAAAATTAATAATATATATTTTTTCATTTTAATCATCCTAACACTATTATTGTTATAAGGTTTTTTTTCTATTAACTATTGAGAAATTTATGTAAGAATTTAAGAATAGTTTCTATTTTTTAAATAATCTTAATTTTTAGGCCTCTTAAATTTTGGATTCGTTCTTGCACTAATTTGTTCTTTCAATAGTAAAATTTATTATTTGATCAAGATTTGTTAGTTACAACAATTAATCAGTTTATAGATTATAAACCATTTTATAATCCTTTTCTTAAATTAACTTAACTATTCAACAATTTTAGATAGTCATATTTATAATTAAATCTAATTTTAAGATTAGGGTATCTTTATTATACATTTAAATTGTAAATTTTTTAAAGGGGGGTTTGTATGGCTGAAAAACTATTAAATCAATATGAAAAACCCGGAAGACAACATTACAAGATTCTGGGCTTGAGTTGGGCAGGATGGGTTTTTGATTTTTATGATCTTATTCTTTTCACTTTTCTTATTATACCTATTGGGGCAGAACTTGGAATATCTCATCTGCAGCTGTCATATGCACTGGGCTTGTCTTTAGCTGCCACTGCTGCGGGTGGAGTTGTATTCGGCGTGTTATCTGATCGAATTGGTCGTAAAAAAATACTTCAGTTGACTATAATAGTTTACAGTTTAGGAACTTTTCTGTGTGGTTTCGCATTTAATCTGGAATCCTTGATCATATTTAGGATCATAACTGGTCTGGGAGTTGGTGGTGAATGGGCCACTGGACAGACCTTTATCGGCGAAACATTTCCTGCAAAATATAGAGGCCGTTACACATCATTTATGCAGAGCGGAGCACCTTTGGGAATTTTACTGGCATCAGTTGTAGGAGGATTTCTCTTACCCAATATTGGTTGGAGGTACTGTTTCATGATATCTGTGCTGCCGGCATTGATGGTAATTTTTGTGCGAAGAGGACTTCCAGAATCAGATGTTTGGCTTCAAGAATCCAAGAAAAAGACCATAAAAACTGTTAAAAAGATTAAATATTCCAGTTCTAAATTTTTAACCCTTTTTACTAAAAAATATCGGAAAACATTTTTGCTAGCCTTAGTATTATCTATTTTTGGTCTATCCACTTACTGGTTCACATATTCATGGCTTCCCGATTATCTTTACATGGAAAGAGGTTTTTCTCTTACTAAATCTGCAGAATGGATTATTGTAACTCAGCTAGGAGGTCTTTTGGGTTATCTCTCCTTTGGATATGTGGCTGATCGTCTGGGCCGTCGCCCAGCTTTTACTATCTACACATTTATAATGGCACTGGGACTGGTTATGATCACCATCTGTTGGAATTGTCTTATAGGGGATCCTCAGCTAATACTATTTTTCATGTTCCTGGTCGGTTTTGGAACTGGGTTTTTTGGGGGGTTCGGTGCCTTGTACTCTGAAATATTTCCCACCACAATTAGAAACACTGCCAGTGGAACAGCATTCAACGTGGGTAGAGGTGTACAGTTTTTCACCCCGGTACTAATTATTTTAATAGCCCAGGTCTATGATTTAGGAGCAGGAATATTTTTAGCAGCAATATTTGCTGTAGCCACTGGATTGTGGATTTGGATGTTTCCTGAAACCAGGGGAACAGATTTAATGGAAATTGAAACTTAAGTGGGGAACACATCAGCTTATCTTAAAATCATGATTTTTTAGATAGATCTATTTAGATATATTCAAATGGAGGTAGCAAGATATAATTAACATGAAAGTGTAGTGTTAATCTTTTGTTGAGGGCATGGTTTTATGAATCTTTCCTATTCGATCTTAGGAATTATATTACTGTTATTTGCGTTTGGATCAATATCTTTTGCTCTAGTAAGTTTTAGAAGACGTATATCTAATATGCACACGTATTTTAGTTTATTGCTTTTTTCATCTTTTTTCTGGTGTTTAGGTTCGGGCATGGAATTATTAAGCTGGCAGGCCGGGATGAAAATTTTTTGGCTCCAGTTCAGCTATTTTGGAGCAACTACTGCCGCCCCTGTTTGGTTTCTTTTTGTTTTAAGTTTTGGTAAATATGAAAAATATCTTAAACCACAATTTATAGCATCATTAATGATAATACCGGTTTTTATCTTAATAATGGTTTTTACCAATCCATGGCACCATCTTTTATGGCCCAGCATAACTCCTGTATCAAACCTGCCAGGATCACTCTTAATTTTTGAATATGGACCAGTATATTGGACTAATATTATTTACAGTTTTTTCCTGATTATAGTCGGGGTGTCTGTTTTAATTCATATGCTCTCTTTGGCACCAGATAATAAAAGGCATAAAATCTATATTTTAATATTAAGTGGACTAATACCTATTATTTTTAATTTAATTAACAACGTGGGTTTAATATTTGTTCCAGGTTTGGATATAACTCCTATAGGTTTGGTATCGGGTTTATTACTGATTTTTATAGGTGTTTTTAAATTTAATCTGTTGGACATACAGGATATAGCTCATAAAATCCTTATTGATAATATAACCAGTGGAATAATGGTTTTTAATAAAGATGATGAATTGTTGGAGGTTAATCCTGCAACTAGTAAGCTTGGTGTAACGCGAGACAATGTTGGTCAAAACGTGAATGAAGTTTTAGCTCCTCTCCCTGAGATTAAGTCGTTTTATGAGAAAGAGGAACTGGATAATGAAATTTACATTGAACATTTAGATATTTGGGTTCAATTGGAAGTAATAGATCTTTACAGCTTTGAAGAAACATATGTGGGGCGGTTACTGAGATTTGATAATATCACCAAGCGTCGAAAAACAGAGGAAGCACTAAAGATAAGTGAACATAAAAGTCGAACCATACTCCAGGCCATACCAGATATGATGTTTGTAATTAACCGTGAAGGTAATTTCATGGATTATAACGTTCATAACGAGATAAAGCTGGCTATACCACAGGAAGATATTATTGGGAGTAATTTGTCTAGTTTGGGGCTTACATCATCTGATCTGGATCTGGCAATGGCTAAAATTAGAATGGCGCTGGATAAGGGCAGCATAGAACAATTTGAATATGAAATTGAATTACCATCGGGCATTGGCTACTTTGAAGCCAGGTTAATAAAATTAAATCCTGGCGAAGTTCTGGCAATAATAAGGGACATGAGTGAAATAAAAGAAATACAGAAATCACTCCTAGAGTCAGAGGCCCTTTATAGAACCATATTTGAAAATACAGGTGTTCCAACTGGTATATTTGATACAGAGGGATATTTTACACTGCTAAATCAGAAGATGATTAAATTTTTAGGATATTCCAGGGAAGAGCTTCAAACCAGGAAGTGGATGGAGTTTGTGTACCCTGAAGATCTGCCAATGATGCTGCAATATCACCAGAAAAGAGAGAAGGATCCGGAATCTGCTCCTAAGATTTATGAAGCCCGATTGATTGATTCTCAAAAACAAGTACATACCAGCCAGATCAATGTGGATAAAATTCCTTTTATGGATGAATTCGTGGTATCTGTGGTAGATATCACCCCTCTTAAGGAAGTTCAGATGGAATTGACTGAGAGTGAAAGGAAATACAGAGAGATATTTGAAAATGTGCAGGATGTATTTTACCAGGCTGATAATCAGGGATACATCCTGGATATTAGTCCATCTATCAAAAGATACTCTGGATTTGAAAGAGAGGAACTCCTGGGCAGAAAACTGGATGAACTATATGTATATCCTGAAAAAAGGGAAGAACTCTTAAACATAATCAAAAAAGAGAAAGAAGTAGTAGATTTTGAAGTGCAGCTAAAAAATAAAAGGGGTAATGTACTTTACGTATCTGTTAATGCCCACCCATTATTAGATGGTGATAAACAGGTTATAGGGGTTGAGGGATCCCTTAGGGACGTTACCGAACGAAGGAAAGCGAATGAAAAAATCGCTTACCACATGGAATTGGAAGAGATGATCATGGACATATCAAAAAACTTCATAAACAAACCCTTAGAACTATTTGATGAAGCCGTTAATGATGCAATCGAACGAATTGCTAAATTTATCCAGGTAGATCGAAGTTATTTATTTATCAGCAGTGCGGAGGGTGATTATCCAACTAATATTTATGAGTGGTCTGCCCCGGGGATCAAACTCCAGATGGAGGGTATAAAAAAATTGAAAGACCCACATTTTCCATGGATGGCTAAGTGTTTTCAGGAATCTGGAGTGGTTCATATTGACAGGATAGAAGATCTGCCTGATGAAGCTGAAAATGAAAAAGAGTTGTTTGCAATTCAGAATGTGAAATCCATGGTGGCTGTGGCCTTAAAGGTTTATGGAGAGATTATTGGATTTATTGGATTTTATTTGGTTAAAGAGGAAAGAGAGTGGGATAAGGAAACAATAAATATTTTGATGTTACTAGGTGAGATTTTCACCAACCTACTGGAGAAAAGAGATAAAGAAAAGGCCCTTAAACAATCTCTGGAGGAAAAAGAGATCTTATTAAAGGAGATCCATCACCGGGTTAAAAACAACATGCAGATCATATCATCTCTTTTAAATCTTCAGTTAAATCTGGAGGATGAAGAAAAGACAAAGGGTCTTTTAAAGGAAAGCCAAGGCCGAATTAAATCCATGGCCATGGTTCATGAAAAACTCTACCAGTCCACTGATTTAAGCCATATCAACTTTGGGGAATATCTGGATAACTTAGTCAAAGACCTTTTCTACAGTTACGGTATTCCCACTGATTCAATAAAGTTGGTGATTGATGCTGAAGATATTGAAATAAACATTGATACTGCTATTCCATTGGGACTGATTGTCAATGAATTGGTAACCAACTCATTAAAATACGCTTTTCCTGATAAAAAAGGAAAAGTGGAGGTGGGATTCCAAAAGGTTGAAGATGAATACATCCTGAAAATTTCTGATGATGGGGTGGGACTACCACCTGATCTGGATGTTGAGACTACCAAAACATTGGGATTGAAACTGGTTTATAGTTTGTCTGAACAACTAGATGCCACTCTTAAGGTTGATACTGCTCATGGTACTAAGTTTGAGATATCATTTAAAGAAATAAGCTATGAGGAAAGAATATAATACTTATTTAATATGTTTGAAGCAAATTTTAAAATATTTTTAATGGATCTAATTGGTTTAGATACATTAAAGGAAGGTTCTGAATGATGTAAATGTTCTGAATGATATATTTATTTTTTTGAAAATGCATAATATTACTAAATAAAACCGAGCAGTGTATTTTAAAACACAAAGAATAAATTTTTGATTTTTATAAAGAGTTTTTAGGTTTTTTTAAAATTGGAATACATGTTAGGGGTGATATTAAATGATAAAAACTGATATTAGTGCGGAACCAGGAAAACAAGAGATTGTCATTACAAGGGAGTTTGAGGCGCCACGTGAGCTTCTATTTAAAGCGTTCACAGATCCGGAACTTTATGTACAGTGGATAGGACCACGAGATCTTACAATGACATTGGAAATATTTGAACCTGAAGACGGTGGATCATGGAGGTACATCCAAAAGGATCCCGGTGGTAATGAATTTGCATTTCACGGAGTCAATCACGAAATTACAGCTCCAGAGAGAATTATTGGGACATTTGAGTTTGATGGACTTCCAGAAAAAGGACACGTCATTCTGGAAAAATCGACATTTGAATCATTGCCCGGTAATAGAACAAAGTTAACGTCTATATCCATCTTTTTTGCAGTGGAAGATCGTGATGGGATGCTCCTATCTGGTATGGAGGAAGGAATTAATGATTCATATAATCGTCTCGATGAACTATTAGACGAGATGCAAAAATAGGGTTTAGATTGTATAAATAAGGGGGCAATATTGTATGCAAAAAATCGTGCCATTCTTATGGTTTGATGGTAAAGCAGAGGAGGCTGCGAAATTCTATACTTCCATTTTTAAAAATTCAAAGATTGGAAGAATAACTCGTTATGGAGAGGTTGGACCTGGATCTGAAGGAGGAGTAATGTCTGTAGCATTTCAATTGGAAGGACAAGATTTTTACGCCTTAAATGGAGGTCCACTATACACCTTCACACCGGCTGTATCCTTCTTCGTGAAGTGCGAGACCCAGGAAGAAATAGATGATTTGTGGGAGAAGCTCTCTGAGGGGGGAGAAACTCAGGGACCGGGCTGGATTAAGGACAGGTACGGCTTGTCGTGGCAAGTTGTGCCTACTCTTTTAAATGAACTTTTAAATGATCCTGATCCTGAAAAATCCCAGAGAGTTGTGGAAGCCATGCTTGAAATGGATAAACTTGAAATAGAAAAATTAAAGCAGGCTTACGAGGGGGTAATGATTTAAGAAGAAAATTGGTTATGTACTATTTTGTCTAAGTAGTATTAAATGATTTAGCAGTTTTTTAAGTAGATTTTTCAAGACTTGAACCGAACATTTAAAATTCAAAAAAAATCTATTACCATGGACCAGGAAAAGTGGATAGCCCTATTGGCATTAGAAAATTTTCAGTCCCATATTCTTATTGGGGATTAGTTTTCGCAGTTTTATTTTTATAACCCTTTTGGAGGATAGATTTATCATACAAGTTAACAAAAATTCTCTTATATAAATACAGTTATATATTATAGTGATATAAAAGGGGTGTAGTTTCTTTGGGGTTGGGAAGTAGATATGCTTCAACTCTAAAGATTATTCTTATTTTTATTAAGCCCCCATTTGTAGGAGTGATAGTTATCCATCCTAAAGATGATAAAGTGCTGGTATATCTGGATGTTAAGGCCGAAAAAATATTTCTGCCCAGCGTACTTAAAATAGTCAAAGATGTAAGCAGACTCTGCGGATTTGATGAGAAGGCATCCCAGGGGATAATGTTAGCCACCGAGGAAGCTTGCACTAATGTTATTGAACATGCCTACAGTCCTGAAGAACAGGGCCGCTATCAACTTGAAATTAAAAGAAAACCAGGAAAAATGGTGGTAATAGTAAAGGACCAGGGCATACCCTTCAACCTTAGGCTTCTAGACCAGGATGAAATACCTGAAATAGGCTTTAGACTGATGAAGACCTATAGTGATGATGTTAAAAGTAAATATCGGGGTAAAAAAGGTAAAGAAGTTAAAATTATCAAATATCTTCCATATGAATCTCTTGATGAAGGTGGCTCTGAAGCCTCAAAGGAAGAGTTGGCACCGGCATCTGATGAGGTTACACTGAGGATTATGAAAGGGGAGGATGCTGTTGATCTGGCCCGGTGCATTTACAGGGTTTATGGTTACACTTATCCTCATGAAGCTGTTTATTACCCGGAATTATTTGCATCATTAATTGAATCAGGACTGGTAACTTCCTGTGTGGCTCTTAACCAGGCAGGTGAAGTTGTTGGCCACCTCGGAGTTTTCATAGATGAAGTAGAAGATAAAGTCGGTGAGTCTGCCCTGGCAGTGGTGGACCCCCGCTACCGTGGAAGGGGATTATTTCCACAGATGAAAAAAATGATGATGGAGGAGATACGACGCAAAGGATTTAAAGGGCTCTACAGCAGGGCAGTGACGGTTCATGAGGCATCGCAGAGGGCCAATGTAAAGATGGGTGCCAAGGAGACTGGTTTCATATTAGCCCATTCCCCACCAACTGCTATATTCAAGAGAATGACTACCGAGAAGAGCTATTTAAGAAGGACAGTAGCTCTTTTCTACATTGGTGTGGCTGAAGATGAAATACAGGAGGTTTATCTGCCCCCTGCCCACGGCGAGATATTAAAAAAGATCTATAAGCACACGGATCTCCACAGGATTTATAAAAAACCTGAAAATAGGGGTAAAGTTTATTCTGATTCTATAATTAATATTCATGTTTTATCGGAGATGTCCAGCGCCTTTCTCCGCGTGGGAAGATATGGAAAATCCTTCCTCTCGGAACTGGCTTTAAAAGTCCAGGATTTATGCCAGCACAAAGTAGAACTCATAGTTCTTGACCTGCCCTTAACTGATCCAGTAACCAGCTGGATGTGCAGTGAAATTGAGAGGATGGGCTTTTTCTTCAGTGGTCTCATGCCAGAATATTTGCATGGAGATGCTTTACGCCTGCAGTATCTTAACAATGTACCCTTCAACCCGGATACTGTGGATGTGTATTCTGATTTTGGTAAAGAATTATTCAATTACATTGTAGGGGAGTGGAAGTCTCACCAGAAATTTTTCTAATGAAAAAATTTTGTTAAGTGGTGTTCTTATAAGCAAAAATTTGTTAATTGATGGTTTAGAATGATGAAGCCTTTAAAAAATTTTATAGATGGTGTGGATTTATGGAGTCTAAATAACCGGTTATTATATCCTTTTAATGAATATTTTATTAGTGATAGAGGGACAAAATTGTGGAGGTTATACTATTATGCAATTAAACCAGGAAATTGAATCATTGACTGAATCTTTTGCCTCTAAACAGATGGAGATTTTTCGTTGGTTGCACCAACACCCGGAACTGGCATATCATGAAGTGGAAACCGGACAATACATAAAAAAATATCTGGAAGAGCTACCAGGTTTTGATGTTTTATATCCCGTGGCTAAAACCGGAAGTAAGGCAGTTTTACATGGGGATAAGCCTGGAGTTGCAGTGGCCATCCGGGCTGATATGGATGCCCTACCCGTAAAAGAAGAAACTGGACTACCATATGCTTCTAAGGCTAAAACAAGTTATAATGGCAATGAAACAGACGTGGCCCATGTATGCGGCCACGATGCCAATACTGCAATAGCGCTGGGCACAGCCACCATTCTCAGCAAATTAAAGGAAAATATAAAAGGGAGCGTGGTCTTTCTTTTCCAGCCAGCAGAAGAAGGAGCGCCAACCGGAATGGATGGAGGGGCCCTTACTATGGTTAAAGAGGGCGTACTAAAGGACCCAGAGGTTAAAGCTGTATTGGGGTTGCATGCCAATAACACCTGCTACCCAGGCCAGGTAATGGTACGGGAAGGAGCCACCCATGCCAGCCAGGACAGTATATTCATCAGGATCATCGGGGAGCAAGCCCACGGATCACAGCCCTGGAGCGGTAAAGACCCTATAGTAGCCGGTGCATCTTTAATCAACTCTCTTCAAACTTTAATCAGCCGTGAAGTAGACCTGCAGAAAGGGGCTGCAGTGATAACTGTGGGCTATTTCTGGGGAGGTATAAAAGTGAACATCATACCGGAAGGAGCAGACATGGGACTCACTGTACGTTCCCTAAATAAAGATAACCGGGATATCCTGGTTAAACGGATCAAGGAACTGGCCGAACTTAAAGCAGATATGCACGGATGCAAAGCCAAAGTTATCTTTGGCCAGCACTATCCCCTGAATATTAACAATGAGGAGCTCTACCAGAACCTGTTACCCACAATTGAACAAGTGGCACACCCTGAAAATGTGCTCTACTATTTATCCTCTACAAAATCCGAAGATTTTTCCTACTTCTCCCAGAAAGTCCCATCCCTTTACATGTATTATGGTGCAGCACCACTTAATAAGCCCATATCTGAGTCGAAACCCAACCACCATCCGGAATTCATGGTGGATGAGGCTGCTTTGAAGTTCGCCACCGGACTGGAGTGCAACCTCGTACTGGACTTACTGGAAAACCCTGAAAAACTTCCTTAGATCTAATGAAATATGGTTGGTTATTTTTGTAAATATTAATCTCTAATTAAACTAATTGAATGCATAATCTAAAAATTTTCTTTAAAATATAAAATTGAAAAAAGGGATATTAAGAAAGATCAATAATATAATATAGTTATCCTATGTGAGGCTGTGAATTTGAACAAAAAAGTTGTAATACCAATAATTATCATAGTGGCAGTATTTCTACTTGGAGTGGGCATTGTCTTTTCTGGTGTGGCTGATGATATAATATTTGATCAGATACCCTACAATTACACTTCATATATTTCCATACCTGCTAACAGTGCTGGACAAGGATCATGGGGTGGTTACTGTAATATTTATGGTAAGGGAAGAAATTTTAAATTCGATGTAAAAATACCTGGAGCTCAAAAACCTTACCTAGAACGGGAAGATTATAGTGACTTTTTAACCTACACTGAAAATGGATTAAATGGTACAGGAAAGATTAATGAAATTAATTTAACATATCAAACCCTAATATCCTTCATAAAAGGGGATTTTAAAGGTGCTCTATTTAATACACATTTAAATGGTGTTTTTAATATAACTTGTGCTGGCTGGACTGGTGATGGTACATTTAATAATAATGGAAAAACTTTCACAGGAACTTTCCGCATTGATGGAGTACATACTTACTGGCAAGGAAATTATAGTTTGGTGAATGAAGGCGACCGTATAGCCGTACCTGCCCACTATTTATGGTATCCCCAAGGAAGGCCATTGCAAATTACAAAGGTAAATAAAACATTTTACATGTAAATTATCATTAATGTTAATATTTTTTATAAAAACTTTATTTGGGACAAGGGGATGAAATAATCCAAAATAATGATCTAAAACTGCAGAAAGAAGACAGGCTCTTACTACTTTCCAGCAGAACAAAAGTTGATGATTTAACCAGTAAAAAAATAGAATCATTAATTAATCCGGAACTGGATTGGGATCATTTAGTTGAAATGGCCAATCACCATAGATTACTGCCGCTTTTATATGTAAATCTTAATTCCATATGTCCTGAAAAGGTTCCTGAAGAAGTTTTAGAAAATCTGAAAGAGGAATTTCATGAAAATGCTCGCAAAAATCTGCTATTAACTGGGGAACTGGTTAAAGTAATGAAATTATTGGAAAATAATGGCATAAATGCCGTTACTTATAAAGGTCCAGTTTTAGCTCATTCTATCTATGGTAACCTTGCTTATAGACAGTTTGGAGATATTGATATCCTAACTGATAAAAAAGGTGCGCTGAAAGCTAAAAATTTAATGATTTCAAATGGATATGAATTATACCAACCTATTAAAATTGATGATCAAATCTTTATGGAATTGGAATCAGAATATATATTTAAGAATAAAAATAATGGGGCAAAGGTTGAAATAAACTGGAACTTTGAAGGAAAATTTTTCTATTTTGCAGATAACCCCAACTTCCTATTTGAAGATTTGAAAGAGTTTGATATTAACAGTTTTAGACTTCACTCATTTTCATCAGTTAACCAAATATTAATGCTCTCAATACATGCTGCAAAACATAATTGGACTCGTTTATACTGGATTAGTGATATTTCACATTTCATCCAATCTCAGGATATAGATTGGGTTAACACACTTAAAAAGGCTGAAAAGTTGGGTATAAAACGAATATTAATGATCAATCTATTTTTGGCTCGAGATTTTTTTGGATTAGAACTTCCAGAAGAAATATTAAATTATCAAGATTCCTCCATAAATTCAATATTAATTAATATTAAAAAGAGAATTTTCAGGGAGAAAAAAAATTCATTGAATATATTTGAAAAATTCTTTTTAGATATAAAAAAGAGAGAAAAATTGTCAAATGGAATCAAAGACTGTTTAATAGGATTTACACGACCTAGCTATAATGATTTTAAGGATTTATCACTTCCAAAGAAGTTATTTCCATTATATCCATTTATAAGGCCCATGTTATTGGTAAAAAGGTATGGTAGAAACAGCATATAAAGTCAAATAACTAAAATAATTGATAAGTATTGTTGATCAGGTAAAATCAAAAATCTTAATTTAGACCTACTTAAGTATACGCTAATTATAAATATATCATACTTAAGATTTATTGAAAAGCATATATTAGATATTTTCGATGATTAAAATGAAAGATGTTACCTTTTTACTTCCTGCATACAATGAAGAACTTTCTATTGGAACGTTGATAAAGAAAATTCAAGAATTATATCAAAATTCCCATATCATTGTAATTGATAACAATTCCACTGATAAAACCGCCAGTATTGCTTCAAAATTAGGGGCTGAGGTAATTTTCGAAAAAAAACAGGGCAAAGCCCACGCCATACAGAAGGGATTTAATCATTCAGATTCTCAGTATGTTATTATGCTGGACGCAGACAATACCTACGATCCAGCGGATGCTTCTCGATTATTAGAACTTCTCAAAAATGATGATGCAGACTTAGTAATGGGATCACGATTAAGTGGTGATTTAGAAAAAGGGGCCATATCCCGAACCAACGTTATCGGGAACTATTTATTATCCCTGACTGCTCGTTTATTATATCACCCCATCTCTGATGTTTGCACTGGTTACTGGGCATTTAGAAAGGAAGTTGTTGATTATTTGCTTGCTGTGGGTATTGACTGTTCGGGCTTTGAAGTTGAAGCTGAAATGTTTGCTAAAGTATCTAAGGGGAACTTTAGTATAAGAGAAATACCTATCTCCTACAAGAAAAGAACAGATCAAGCAAAACTTAATTCATTTAGTGATGGTTTTAAAATATTTAAAACGCTTATCAATTATAAAATGAAAAGTTTGGAGATGATTTTTCTTGTTTTTACACTTTTAACAGCTTTAATATCTTTTTTTGATATATCATTTCTAAGAATTGTTATTGTATAATATCATCATTATTGGGATAAAATGAGAATTGCAATTATTGGTTCCAGAGGCATACCTGCTAAATACGGTGGTTTTGAAACATTCGCTGAGGGATTATCCACCCGGTTGGTTGAGAAAGGTTATGATGTAACTGTAAGTTGCGAATACCAAGATCCAAATGAAAGATTTGAGGATTACCATGGAGTGAAACTTTCTTATTTTCCACTTAAACCCCCAAATAGTTATTTTTTTCGTAAAATTTATGAAAATCTTTCGGATATTTATTTCCTTTTTAAGTTGACACACAAAAATGATGTAATATATTTTTTGGGAACAGAAGTGGGGATGTTTTTATTTATTCCCAAACTCCTCAAAAGGAATATAAAATTAATGGTTAACATTGATGGAGTCATGTGGAAGCGGACCAAATTTAACAGGTTAGAGAGGTGGCTACTAAAAATTAACCATAATTTTGCAACTAGATTCTCAGATGTGATAGTTGCTGATGCTGAAGAAATGAAAAAATATGTTAATTCTAAATACAGAAATAAAGCAGTTTTTATTCCTTATGGAGTTGAAGAGGTAGAACCTGTAAAATGGGATATAAATAAATTAAAAAATATAGAATCTTTTTCTAATATTAATATTTCTAAAAATAAGTTTTGGCTTGTTGTGGCTCGTTTAGAACCTGAAAACAATATACACATGATTGTCGAAGGATTTTCTAGAGCAAATAGTAAATATCCCCTAGTAATAGTGGGGGATTTTACCGGCGAGAAATATGAAAAGGAAATAAAGGATATTGTATCTGGAAGTTCTAATATTCATTTGGTAGGATCAATTTATGATTTGGAATTATTGAATATGTTAAGACAACATAATTTCGCTTATATTCATGGGCATAGTGTGGGGGGAACTAATCCTTCACTTTTAGAGGCTATGATCATGAAAAGTATTATTGTTGCTCATGATAATGGATTTAATAGGGAAGTTTGTGGAGATAGTGTATTTTATTTTAGTAATGAAGAAGATCTTAAAAATAAGGTAGTTTTACTTGAAAATCTTAAAAATAATGAAACAATGAAAAAAACCTTTAATACAGTAAAAAAAACTTATTTATGGGATAAAGTTATAGGTAGATATGAATTTTATCTATAACTTCAAATATTACATTTAAAATTTGTGATTTTATGTGGAATAAAATCTACTGGAAAATAGCTGATTTTGAAGAAGAAAATTCTTTTGCTCGTAAAGTACGAATAAAAAGGATGAAAATTTTTAAAAATATTATTTCCAATCTTCCCAAACCCTTAAAAATACTGGATATTGGTGGAACAGAAACATTCTGGGACATAATGGGCTTTGCTGGTGATGAAAATTATAAAATCACTGTTCTTAATCTATCAAAAATTGAAACTAAATATAAAAATATTAAAAGTGTTATAGGTGATGGTCGAGATCTTAAAGAGTTTGAAGATAATGAGTTTGATATAGTATTCTCAAATTCCGTGATTGAGCATGTTGGCAACTTTGAAGATCAGAAAAAAATGGCTGATGAAATGAAACGGGTAGGTAAAAGATATTTTCTTCAAACACCTAATTATTATGCTCCTATCGAACCTCATTTTTTCTTTCCAATGTTTCAATTTTTACCAACCTTTATTCAAATAAAAATGTTGCAAAATTTTAGTTTAGGATATTTTAAAAAAACGCCCCTAAAAGAAAATGCAAGGGAAATAGTTGAATCTATCCAATTATTAAAAAAAAATGATATAAAAAAATTGTTTCCAGAGGCAATTATTGAAAAAGAAAAAGTTTCTTGTTTTACTATTTCATTCATTGTTTACAGTGGATTTAATGATCATTAATAGGGGATATTATGAATATTCTTTTGATTAATTATATGGAAACAACTGCACCTGGCGGCATTAATAAGGTTGTAAGAGAGATAGCTAAAAATTTATCTAAAATGCATAAAATTACAGTTATTCAACCTAATCCTCTGAATTTACCTAAAAAAGAATTTTATGATGGATTTAATATAATTAGAATTGATTCATCTGTTGGAAAATTTTTTTATGAATTCAACCCTAAACTATATTTTTATTTGAAAGAATATTTAAAAAAAATAGATCCTGATATTGTCCATGTACATGGTTATCATACCTTATTCTCATTAGAAACAATTTTTACAATATATAAAACTTTCCCGAAGGTACCTATAATCTTTTCACCACATTATGGTATTTTTAGTCATAATTCACTGGCGGGAAAATATTTATGGGATGTACATAATTTAATTGGTAGATATTTAGTCAAACATTGTGATTGGATTATTGCAGCTTCCAATTTTGAAGCAAGTAATATCCATACTGATCTACATGTTCCTAATAATAAAATAATGGTTATATCACATGGTGTTGATACTATTGACCTTAAGTCAAGGATGGATGGAAATAAAATAAAAATATTATATGTTGGCTATTTATTAGAATTAAAGGGAATTCAATATATTGTAAAAACTCTTAATAATCTGATTAATAAAAATATAAATGTTAATCTAACTATAATTGGAGAAGGTCCTTATGAAAAAGATTTAAAAAAAATGGTAAATAAATCAAATTTAGATAATTTTATTGAATGGAAAGAATTTATTCATCCAAATGAAAACGAAAAATTGCAAAGATTTTTTAGAGAATCAGATGTACTACTACTATTATCTAAATCAGAGAATTATGGAATTGTGGTTACTGAAGCTTTGGCAATGGGAACACCGGTTATTGTAACAAAAAGAACAGCACTTAACGAATTTATAAATGAACCGGGTTGTTATGGTGTTGAATATCCACCCAACCCATGTGAAGTTGCAGATCTAATTATAGATGTTTTTAATAGTGATCAAAAAGTTGGACCTTTTAGTAATAAAATTCAGACTTGGGATTTGGTTTCGAAAGAGTATGAAACATTATATGAAAATTTAACTCAAGGGCGTGACTGAATGGACTATTCTATTCTCAATGTTAATGATTTGAAAATGAAAAAATTCCTAATATTTATTTTTTTTATTCAATCAATGGTTTGGGGTTTAATTGGATTAGATCTTTTAAATATACACCTACCTATTCTACGAGAACTCATTTGTTTTATTTATTTAACATTTATCCCTGGAATCATTTTTTTAAGGATATTGAAAATTCATAATATAACAAAAATTGAAACATTACTTTATTCTGTTGGGATAAGTATTGCTTTTTCTATGTTTTTAGGATTACTACTAAATATTACTCTTCCATTTTTTGGTCTAAGGACCCCCTTATCTAATCTTACTTTGATTATTGCATTTAGCATATTAGTCCTCATTTTAACATTATTATCATATATCCTAGACAAGGATTTTCATGGAAATGGTTCAAAAAAATTAAAAACTTCATTTTCGCCGTGGTTAATTTTCTTTTGTTTAATTCCATTTCTTGGCATATTTGCCCCATACCTAATGAATTTTCATGATAACAATTCCCTGCAAATATTATTGATATTAATTATCTGTACTTTACCCATAATATTATTAAAATGGGTTCCAAAAAAATATTATCCTTTCGCTATTTTAGCAATCTCATTATCGTTACTGTTCCATACCTCACTCATATCCAGTTATATATGGGGATCTGATGGATGGACAGAATATTACTTCTCAAATTTGGTTTTGAAAAATCTACATTGGAATAATACATTTGCCCATAATTATAATGCAATGATAAGTGTTTCAATATTATTCCCTATCTATTCCAGTTTTTTAGATATGAAATTAGCCTGGGTAAGCAAAATATTAATTTCCATATTATTCTCAATTGTACCTTTGGGGTTATATGAAATTTATAAAAACCAAACAAATGAAAAAACCGCACTTTTATCTTCGATTTTATTTATGGTAGTTTATACATTTTATAATATAATGCCCACCGTGGGGCGTCAGGAAATAGCCGAAATATTTCTCATGCTAATTATTTTAGTAGTCTTTAACAAAATGCATACCTTAAAAAAATCAATTTTACTTATTTTATTTGGAATTTCTTTGATAGTATCCCATTATGGTGTTGCTTCCATTTTCCTAATCATCATGATTTTAGCCATAATGATTAAATTCATTAAATCAAGAATAGCAAAAATGGAAGGAAATGAGAATTATTTTTTATTGAATAGAACTCTGCTAATCTTTTTAATAGTTTTTTCCCTGGGCTGGTTTATATATGTTTCAACCTCTTCAATATTTATTAATGTAGTTCTAATCGGAAAAAATATTTTCAGTTCTTTTACAGATATACTAAACCCTTCTACTTCACAAGGTTATAATATCATACAAAGTCAATTATCTCTGCTAAAGGATATCGAAAAATATCTTTATTTAGCTACACAATTCTTTATTGGTATTGGCATATTAAGCTTAATTAAAAATAAATTCCCGACAATTAATGAAGAATATAAACTATTATCAATTGCTAGTTTTTTAGTTGCATTATTTGGGATCGTGCTGCCCTTTTTTGCCGCTGCTTTAAATAGTGATAGATTATTTCACATAACTCTATTTTTCTTATCTCCTTTCTTCGTTATAGGTATATACGAATTTATCAAAATAATAATCTCACTTTCAAGAAAAAAAATTGAAAAATTCAAGATTAATCAAAAGACATACTATTTAGCCGCTATTTTATTAACATCCCTCTTTTTATTCAGTTCTTCATTAATTTATCAAATCAGCGACCAACCTAAAGTGGGAAGATTTGCACTTGATAATGAAGTGGATTTTCTTTGGATTAATAATTATGAAATGGCTTCAATAAACTGGTTTAATGGATTTAATAGTGCAAGTACTAAAATATATGCGGATATGAATAAAGCAGTGATTATTAGTGGAATAACAGGTGCAGCAAACGAAGTTCAAAGTTGGAATATTGAATATTTCACATTATTAAATAATTCTTATTTGTACTTAGGGAGTTATGATTTGAAAAACAACCAGTTTGCAATTAATTATTATAATAAAATAAAATATATCGATAATTTTGGATTTAATATTAATACGCAAATGAATCAGATTTATGACAACAATGGCAGCGTAATATTAGTTTCAAGGAGTCAAAAATGAAATTAACTATCATTCCACCAATTACTAGGACAGGTGAATACAAGTACAGTAATTATCTTATAAGTGGACTTAAAAATAAAGGATTACACATAGAAATAGTAAAAAATCCACTTTTTAAGATATCCAATGTAAAAATATTATGGGGAAGTTTGTTTATAAATAAATTAGTAAGAAATGGAAGCATTATTCATAATTTAGATAATTTAGCACCCTTTCTTTTAAAAGACAATGGAGAAAATAAGCGAATAATGACAGTAATGGATATTGCTCCAGTTATTTTTCCTGAGATTCATAGCAAAATAATGAATTTCGATTTTAAAAAATTATTACCTCGAATGATTGATAATAGTAACTTAATTATAGTCCCTAGCATCTCAACAAAAAATGATCTAATAACTTATTTCAGAACCGAAGAAAATAAAATCCAGGTAATTCCTCTTGGAATTGATAATTCTATTTTTTTTCCAGAACTAATAAACCAGAAATTGACTAATAAATATGGAATTCAAAAAGAATATTTATTATACGTTGGAACAGATAACCCTAGAAAAAATCTTAATAATTTGATTTTAGGATTTTCGAAGATCTTTAATCAAATTTCCCATAATTTAATACTAATTGGCCCCATTAATAGAAAAAAACTGAACAATTTTGTAATTAAAAATAAAGATATACCCGAAAACAAAAATGAAATCTTAAATAGAATAATAACACCAGGCTATGTTGAATCTAAAGATTTACCATCGATTTATTCTGAAGCTTCAGCATTAATTTTTCCTTCATTATATGAAGGATTCGGGTTTCCTGCTTTAGAAGCAATGGCCTGCAAAACTTCTGTAATAACTTCTGATAACAGTTCATTAAGAGAAGTGGTGGGAAGTGCTGGTATTTATATTAAAGATCCACGGAATCCTTCAGAAATCGCCGATAAAATAAAAGAAATTAGTTTAAATCCCCAATTACAGAAAAAATTAGGAAAAAAAGGAGTAGAACAATCGAAAAAATTTAATTGGGATAGTACTATTAAAAAAACTATTAAAGTCTACGAAGAGGTCAATTATGGAAATTGACTATATAAACGGCCCCAAAACTGAAGAAATATTTGGTGTTTCCAAATATCAAAATGAGATACATAAAAGACTGGATGATATTTATTTAAATACTATTGAGTATGATGTTTTTGAATTTGTAATAAAAAATATAGACTTAGGTAATGTTTTCAAATCATATTTAGCATACCCTTTAATTGTTAAAAAGAATATAAAGAAGGATAACATTAAACATGTTACTTCTCAAAGTTTTGCTTATTTATTAACATTAAATAGATTAAAAAATTCCATTGTTACGTGCTATGATTTAATTCCATGGGTTTATGATAATAATCGTTCCATACCATGGAAACTAAATATTATGGGATTGAAAAGAGCTGATGAAATAATAACCATTTCAAATTTTTCTAAAAACGATATAATCAGAATTTTAGGTTTTCCAGAAGAAAAAATACATATTGTTAATCCAGGAGTCGATCACAAAATTTATTTCCAAAATAATAACAAAGAGATATTATCCTCGCTAAACATCAAATCAAATCAAAAAATAATATTATACGTTGGTTCTGAACAGCCCCGACAAAATTTTGATAGTTTATTAAAATCTTTTGCTCAGTTAAAAGATAAAATATCCAACATTAAATTATTAAAAATTGGTAAAACCCAAGCATATGGTGCAAGAAAAAAACACTTAGAATTAATTAAAGAATTAAAAATCAGAAATGATGTTATTTTTATGGATTATATTCCAGAAAAAGAATTACCCCAATGGTATAACTGTGCTGATCTGGTAGTTTATCCATGTTCTTATGCCGGGTTTGGTTTACCTCCCTTAGAAGCCATGGCTTGTGGAATTCCAGTTATAACCTCTAATGAAAGCTCTTTACCTGAAGTGGTTGGTGATGCAGGAATTATGATTAATCCTAAAGATCTCAAGAAAATGACTATAAAAATGTTTAACGTTTTAACAGATAACAGTATACGGGACGAAATGATTAAAAAGGGACTAAAAAGGGTTAAAAAATTTGATTGGAATGATTCTGCAAAAAAAACTAATAAAATATATGAAGAGTTTAACTTATATTAGCTATGGAGTTTAAATGTCTTTAAAAAATAATAAACAAAATTGGGAAGATGCATCCCAAATTGATCCACTTTGGGCAATATTATCTGACCCAAATAAAAAATATCTTAAATGGGACATCGATGAATTCTTTGCTATTGGAGAAAATGAGATTAAAGATTTAATGGTATTTTGTGAAAAATTAGGGTATCCCAAAAAAAGGAAAAATGTACTAGATTTTGGATGTGGAATAGGTAGATTAACCAGACCATTATCAAATTATTTTCAAAAGTGTTATGGTTTAGATATTTCTGAAAATATGATTAAACTTGCCAAAAAGCACAATAAACATTGTAATAAATGTGAATTTATTTTAAATAATGAGGATAACTTACAATTATTTCCTGATGATTATTTTGACATGATTTACTCCGATATTGTTTTGCAACACATTGATGATAAAAAATTAATAAAAGCATATATATCTGAATTTATTCGTATTTTAAAATATAGAGGGTTACTAGTTTTCCAACTACCTTCTTATATACCAATAAAGCATAGATTCCAAATTAGAAGACGAACATATTCTTATTTAAGATTTTTGGGAATTAGTAAAGATATCCTATATTTCAAATTAGGTTTACACCCTATTTTAATGAATTTTATTCCCACTAAAGAAGTTATCTCATTCATAAAGAAAAATAATGCTAAAATTCTCAAAATTGATACATTTGAACATACTTCATATATTAACAATATATATTTTATTACTAAATTATAAATTTAAGGGATATTATGTCTGAAAATGGAAAGTCAGATACGGAAAGCGCGCAAAAATTTTATGATAAAGTGATGGCAGATAAAGATCATTACCAAGTTATATCCCAAAGGCATGGTTGGGCGGGGAATTTTCATCGATACCGAATTAAACTGTTAAGAAAAATTTTTGTTAATGAGTTGGGTATAAAAAAAAATACTGGAATATTAGATATTGGATGTGGAACATGTATATTTTCTGAAATTTTTTCTGAAGAAGAGTGCCCAAAAATTACAGGATTTGATATTTCAACTATAAATGTTAATAAAGCTAAAAAAAATAACCCCCATATCCAATTCACGGTTGATAACGCTCAAAACCCAAAAATAAAAGGTCAATGGGATGTTCTATTCGCGGGTGAGATAATTGAACATTTACCTCAACCTCAAGAAGCCTTGGAAAAGTGGTCAGAGCTTATAAAAAGTAATGGTTATTTAGTACTTTCCACCCCTAATGGTCTATTTAATAAAAAAACAGATGAACACATATCTTTATTTAGATTAAAAGAAATGAAAAATTTACTAGAGAATGATTACCAGATCATTAAAATTATTGGTATTGATTTATACATACCCCTTTTTAACCTAATCATAAATCATTTATTAATGAACAGATTCCCCAAATTTTCGGACTTTTTATTCCAATATAAAATGAAATTGGCATATAAACTCCCTAATTTAGCCAATAACATTATTTACATAGCCAAAAAAAATTAATACATTTAACGAAGTTTTTTAAAACGAAATAATATATATAAACTTTAATAATTTTAAATGTAAAACATATTTTAAACCATAAATTATGGTTATGCTAATTTAATCCCATCTAAAACACCATTAAAAAAGGCTTTAAAATTTTTAAAATTTTTATGGCATATTATAATGGAACCACTTATAATAAAAAACCTAAATACAAAAAAATAGGTAAAGAATACGAAGTATTGTTTTGTATTAGCATATGTCTTCATAAACCAAATCATATTCCTAGTGTCTAAATATGTGGTAAAGTCAGAAAATTTTTTTGAACTTTGTGACACTTTATGCCATATTTTTGCTTCTGGAATGTAATAACAGTCATACCCCGCTAATTTAGCCCTCATAGAATAATCTAAGTCTTCCCAGTAAGCAAAATAAGCAGGATCCAATAATCCTATTTTTTTTAATAAGTCTCTTTTAATAAGAAAACATACCCCTGATACATAATCTGTTTTAACGATTTCTTTGTTTATTTCTTTGTCCAATTCACCGTACCCTGCTGAAAATATTTTACCATTATAAAAATTTATTTTATTCCAAGAATTTTGAATAGTATTAGGAGTATCATAGAAATACGTTTTAGAACCAACTACTCCTGCTTTATTCTCTTTTTCGGCAAAGTCCACTAATTTTTCCAAAAATTCCTTATCTACAACTGTATCATTATTTAAAAGTAAAATATAATTTGGATTTATATACTTCATCGCATGTCTTATTCCAATATTACTTCCTTCCGCAAATCCATTATTTTTTTTACATTTAATAATTGTTAGGTTTGAATCGGATTTTAAATCAATAATTTCTTGTTTTTCATATTGTAAAACTTCAGATTCATTTTTAGAGTACTCGATAAGAAGTAGGGGCTTATTATTGGAATTATACTTAAAAAAATCTGATTTTATGCTTAATTTACCTTTACAATATTCACGTATTTTTTCTAGTGAATTATCTTCAGAACCATTATCAACAAGGATTACATTATAATTTTGATAATTAATCTGAAATAAAGATTCTAGACATTCAATAGTGTCTTTCCACCCGTTCCAGTTTAGTATAATAATTGAAACTTTAGGATACATAATTTTCTCGTATTTAAATAGTTATTTAAGTTCGAAAGAGATTTTCATGGATTTGAAAGATAAAAACATGCTTCGTCTCCTAATTTTTTTTCATTTAATTCTTGAGCATGCCTTTTAAAAACTTTAATCTGATCTTTGGTAAATATTTCCATATTAGGTGTCATGTTTCCGTCTAGTAATGTTATATTTCTTTTATATTGTTCACTTCCCCAAAATTGAAATTCAGTAGAATCAAAAATAGTATCTACTATATTTAGTCCTGTTTTTTGCACCAAAACATCAAAGCTATTTAAAGTGTGAATTAAAAAATGTCTAGGAGCATCTATCTGTACCCAATTGACTCCATAACGGCTCCATATATATTCTGTCTTTATAGGCATTCTAATTAAACATATTCCTCCTTCAGATAATATTTCAGAAACTTTCAAAAGGGTTTTTAATTGAGAAGATAAATGTTCAAAAGAATCATTAAAATTAATTAAATCAAATTTATTTTTAGAATTGAAATCATCAATACTTCTTCTAAGGATTTTCAACTGTTTGCTTCTATACTCATTATTGACGTAAGGATCAATACCTGTGAGACTTTTAAATCCTATTCTATTTAATTTATATAAAAAATCACCATGGCCGCATCCTACATCTAATACTTTTGAATCAAGATTAATATCAATTTTTCCCACTTTGTCAAAGATTTTTGTTGGATCGAAAAGAGAATTAGGATAATTTTTGTAAATGAACTTTCCTATCATCCCTTTTTTAAAAATAACATATTTATTACGCTCTTTTCCTAATATTTCAATAATATTTTTCTTTAAATTAGTAATTATATTTTGTGACTTTGCTCTTTGAAGGGAATAATAATTCGAGGGGTAGTATTTATCCATATTCACAGGAATATCTATTATTTGCAAGCATCCGCATGATGAACATTCCAAATAATCAAAGGATTCATTTAATCCAAACATCATTTCTTTAACAGAATAAGTTTCATTGTTTTTTTCATTGCCACATATTTTACATTTAAATTGGATTCCCCCAGTAAATATAGATTAACGTAAGTTCATAAGTCAAAAATTTATTTAACAAAATCCAACAAACATTAATGGTTAGCATTTTGAATCTATAAAATTATAAAAATATGAGTTTGATAGTATCATTTAATTATAACTTTTTTGAAAATCAATTTTGGATTTATGTAAGTCATTTATTATTAATTTTGTTGTTTTTTTAGATTTTTCTTTTAAATGAGGATTTTTTTCAGTTATTTGTCTTTTAATTGTATCATAATTTTTCTCTAGATATAAAAATTTGTCAATGATAATTTGAGCATTTATTTTTTCAATGTTTATAGTAAGATCCAAACGTCCTAATTCTTTCATGAAAGCTTTAGTTTTATGTTCATAGTATATAGCAATTGAAGGAATGTTCATTTTTGCAGCAAATATATTAGGGTGATATCTCATTCCAATAACGCAAAATAAATTAGATATTATGGATTGTTGAGCATAAGAATCTAAATTTTGAGGAAGAACGAATATTTTATTATTTTTTGATTTAATATAATCAATTAACGGTTTTTCTATCTCTTTATCTAAACCGAATAGTTGGGGGAGTATAATGACATAATATCCCTTTTTAGTTACAAAATCAATTGCATTTTCAATCGCAGTGATTATATTATTTTTTAATGATGTATTATTTATATATGAAGGGTGCCAATTAAGGTCGGTTATAGTCATTCCCACAACTTTTTGGGTTTTTATGAGATTAAGAATTTTATTAATTTCAAAATATTGATTTAGATATGTTTTGGGTATATCATTTTGGAAAGCAGAATCTAAAGCTAAATACGAATCTAAATTTAGTTGATCTTTAAGGTATTTTTTTGAAATTTTGTCTCTTACAATTATAAGATCCATTTTCTTTAAAATAAATTTTCTAATAAAATTTTGAAATTTTCCAGAAAAAGGGCCCATTGATGGGGCATAAATGTATACTTTTTTACCTTTTAATTTTGGTAAAAATAATTTGTATAAATAAAAGTATTCGTATAAGTTTAACCTTCCACTATATATATCACCAATGCTGGGACCACCTGGAGCGTGGATAACTAAATTGGAATCATTAATTGCTGATATAAAATCTTTACCTTTTTTGCTAAACGCAAAATGTCCTAATGAGATTAAACTTAAAAAAAAGTCAATAAAGAATTTCACAAAAAACGAAATTTTAAACTCAAAAAAAGGAAATGTTACTAATATTTCCATACTATTTTTCCCGGAAAATTGTAAATCTGTTCTGACATCAGTATTAAACATTATTTTAATACTTTGAACTGACATATTTGATGTAAATGAATCGATCATAGCTCTTATCGCTGCTTCGTCTCCTCTATTATTCCAATGAGCATTTAAAATTAAAATATTAAAACTTCTTTTAGTTTTATCAGGTTTAATTAAGTCTTTTTTTATTGATAATGACATAAGAGTATAATATAATGAAATATACATTTTAATAAATCCAATAGGCACATAACAAAGTAAAAACATGAATTTTGACCCCAAATAACTGTTAATTAAAGATGCAAATGCTATTAATTTATTGTAAAAGCTAATTTGAGTAGTAAAATTAGGAATTGGAATTGAATTTTTTTTAAAGAAATTTCTCAAAATAATTCTGTCCCTAATATTAATTTTTTTGAAAAATAGGAATGTTTGTTGTGATTCAATCACTTTATTGGAATCTATATGAATAAGTTCAATAAAGCCTTTATTAACTGCAGAATTTAATAATTCCTCGCCATTTTTAGTTCTAGATATCAATAGGGATTTTCCATTTCTTTCTTTTGATATTATTTCAGGTAACCACGCATCACCAAATGAAATATCTGAAAACTCTGCAGTTAAATCATTACATAATAAGCAATAAGTCGGGGCAAATAGACAACTGTCATGAAAATTTTTCCATAAAGGGGTTCCTAAAAGAATTTTTTTTTCTTTCCCACTTTTAAGTTTGACTGCGACTTTTCCCGGCCACCCTAAACCTCTATAAGATATTTTTGAAATATCCTCCTTTTTGATGTTTAGTTTGGTATATAAATATTCAGTACCTTTAAAAGTATTAGTATGTGAACATAAAATCCCAATTTTCAAAACAATTTTCTTTTTTAGTTTTTTATTTATTGCTTCTGCTTTTTTTATTCCATTAATATGACAAGGCAAACCAACAACAGCAAATTTTTCATTATATCCGGATTTGAGAATCTCCTTCAATGCAATATTTGCAGGCACGGGACAATATTTAGATTTGGATGCATCTATTATTTCTTCTCTAGTTCGTGCAATAAAAGGTTCTGGTTCTAAAGGTTTATCTTTTTTCATTCTTGTAACTAAAACACCATCAATTATTCCTTCATCCAAAGCAAAAATAAGTAATTGAGTAATTAAACCACCTGATGAAGAATTATATCGTATTTGGAAATCATTAGAATTTCCAGTATAACAATTCAAAAATTTACCTATAAAATAATCATCTGGATTTTTTTTGAATATTTCTGATTTTAATTGATTAAAATTAACTTCATGCCGGGGACATACATTAATACAAATTGAACATTTAGCACAGGTTTCTTCATTTATTTTAGGAATATAAATTCCTTTGTTTTCATTAATATAAAGTTTAATAGCCTCATTGGGGCATAAAGCAACACAAGTTCCACAACCTGTACAAAGGTCGTTTTTTTCTACATATTTTATATTAGTGTCATTCATATTCAACTTCTTCCAAAAATCTGTTTAAATAAAATTTTATCTTCATTATTAAATGTTTTTAATAATATTAAAACACTTAAATATATTAAACTTGCCATTATGAAAAGTAAAAATAGATTGATTCCCTTTAAATAAAATATTATTATTCCCATTATTAATGAAGCCATCAAAGGTTTCAGAAAATGATTGTGCAATCTTAACTTGTGATAATACTTATTAGTGAAATAAATAAAGGTGAAATACAAAAATATTTCTGATAAAACTGTTGCAATACTAGCACCAACATAACTTAAAGAAGGAATTAAAGCCAAATTTAATAAAATATTGAAAATCGCACTTAAAAGAACACTAATCATACGAATTCCTTGTCTATTAATTGAAGTAAGAAGTGTTCCCGTTATGCTGCTTATAAGTCTGATTGGAATAAAAAGTGCAAGAATTTGAAAAGCAATTATAGAACCAGTATATTGATTAGCATAGAATAGTTCAATAAATCGATCTGCAAGTATAAAAGCCCCAATAGCAATTGGAAATCCTATTATTGCCATATATCTAGAATTTAAAACTGTGAAACGTCCCAATGAATCTTTTGAAGATATGAAATTTCTAGACATCACTGGATAAATAGCAGATACAACCATGCCAGATATGATAGTTCCCAATGCAAGTAGAGGGTTGTATGCAGCATTATAAAGACCCACAGCAACATCATTTTGGAGAACAGATAGCAATACTGTATCTATTTTAAAAAAAAGCATTCCAAACAATAAATTTAAACCAAAAGGAACAGAACTAATAGTAATGGTTTTCCATATAGGAAAATTAATTTTAGGTAAAGGTTTTGAAATTTTCTTTAAAACTATAAAAAAGCTTATTATAACGCTTATTACACTTGATAAAATGTAAACATATGCTAAATCAATTAAATCATATCCTAAAAAAAGAATATACAAACCTAAAATAGTTAATATTAACTTTTCGATTGTTGTCACAGCAGCCATATATTCCATTTTTTCAACTGCCTGAAATATTGACATAAGCATTTGCGAAAATGATGTTAAGATAGTATAAACACCAAAAAGATAAACTATGTAAAGAACATCTGAGGGGTAGTTCATTAAATTGATTGTTAAAACAATTAAGCCGAATGTGATAACGGATAATATGACTTTTATAATAGAAACATTGGTGATATATTCAGCTGTAAGTTTTTTATTTCTTGCAATATCTCTAATCATGAATTGACTAATTCCAATATCTGCAAAAACTGCAAATAGTGCTGTAAAAGAGACTGCAAAGCTATATACTCCAAATTCTGCCGGTCCAAAGTATCTGGCAATATAGATCAATAGTACAAAAGCTAATATTGAGACTACTAATTGGGATATACCAGACATCCCAATATTTTTTGTTATTCTTTTGACCGTATCCATCAAGGCACCCTTTATTGAAAATAAATAACATTTTTTTATTAATTAAAACGTTTTACCATATTATTTTAACTTCCATTTTAATATGAGTAATCTTCTATGATTTACAGTTATATATGATTAATAGATTTTATATATTCTTTTTATTTATATGAAAACAATAAAGCTACAAATGATTTTATAATGTACTAATTTTTAATCCAAAAATTGTATTTTAGAAAACTCTAATAATTTAGAATAGAATAAATATAACATAATAAAATATATGGAGAATTTTGATGAACTTCGCAAATAAAAATATCTTAATAACCGGTGTCACAGGTTTTGTAGGTTCTTACCTAGCCAAAGAACTCTTTAATCAAAATGCAAATGTATATGGCATCATCCGTCATAGAGCCGATGGAAATATTTCAAAAAACCTCAAAGATCAAGGCATATCTCAAAATTTAAACATCTTAGAAGGTGACTTAACGGATATTTCCTCTCTTGCCAATGCCCTTGATCAATCAGAACCAGATTACATATTCCATTTAGCAGCCCAATCTTTTGTGGCTCGTTCTTTTGAAAATTCAACAGAAACTCAACAAATTAATTGTGTAGGCACATCTAACTTATTAGAAGCAATAAGACTTAAAGATCTTGACTCTAAAGTGGTCTTTGCAGGTTCCAGTGAAGAATATGGATTGGTTATTTCATCAGAAAAACAACTCCAACATGCACAAAGAAAACACAGTGTTATCTTTCCAGAACCAGATGAGATACCTGAAGTTCCCATCAAAGAAACTAACCCCTTAAGACCAATGTCTCCCTATGCTGTCTCCAAGGTGTATGGTGACTTTTTAATGCGTAATTATTATCATTCTTATGATCTAAACACTGTAGTCTCTAGGGCTTTTAACCATGAAGGTGCAGGCCGGGGGTTGATGTTTGTAACTTCAGTAATTACAAGCCAGATTATGAAACTCAAGTTTCATGAAGCCAATGAAATATCCATTGGTAATGTTAATGCATTTCGTGACTGGTCACATGTAACAGATATTGTAAATGGTTACTTATTGCTGGCAGAAAAGGGTGTACCTGGAGAGGTTTATAACCAAGGATCCATGCGGACCAATTCAGTACTGAGTTATATCTTATTAGGATTGGAAGAGGCTGGATGGAACATAGATAAAATTAAAACTGTAAATAACGATAAAATTATAAAAAATCCAATAGAAAATGATGATACAGAAATTTTCGGCATCAAATTTGATAAGACCAAGGTAGATAGATTAATGCTGGAAGATCAATTGGAATTCCAGGTTGAAGATAAGGGGATAATTGTTGAAACTGATAAGGAAGATATTAAGGTAAAATTTAACCCTGCCAGATTCAGACCAGCTGAAGTTCCAATCCTATTATCAAACACGAGTAAAATACAGAAAATCGGCTTTAAGATTGATTATACTTTAAATGATATTATAAAAAATCAGTTAAATTATTTCATGAAAAAAGAGAATAGAATTTAATTTTTTATTATTTTTGAAAATAAATTAATTTTAATGGTTAAGAGATCAATGTCATTAGTGAGATGATCCTCTTAATAATTGTTAAAATTTTTATAAAGCTAATACAATAACTTTTTTATTAGACCAATGGTGATTTAATGGGTTATTTAATCTGCAATAAATGTAAAAGCTACTATAAACTACGATCAGGCGAATCTGCAAAGAATTTTGTTGATCAATGTGACTGCGGCGGCAAATTAAGATATGTTAAAAATTTGGATATTGTTGATCCTCAATGGAGGCCAGTACAATTAAAGAAAAAACCCACAAAGAAGGAAATCCTAAAAAACAAGATTCATTCACTTTCTTCAATACCCTTAAATCTTAAAAATAGTTTAATTCAATTTAAAAATAATCTCCAGTGCCGCCTCCAAAACCGCCAAAACTGGAATCATAACCCTAATTATGCTTCACAAACAGGCAATATAAATTCCATAATAAATGAGATTAACTTCAACAATATCCGATGGACGGTGGTAATATCTGCAGCATTAGCCATAACTGCGATAGATGCCTTTACACAGGGTATTTTCACCCTTTTAATCCTGGTAATTTTAGTGGCGGTGGGTTACCTCTTCAATGACCGAATTATTGGAATTAAAAATGCCCTAATTACTGGTGCTATTTCCTTCTTTTTTGGAAGCCTTTTCACAAGTTCGTTTCTTTTGTTAATACCTTTAACTATAGTGGGAGCTATTAATGGAGCTGTCTGTGGATGGATCGGAGGATACCTTAAAACAAGGCTATAACTAACTTATATTCTATTCAGGAGTTCAAGAGATACATTTTTAGACGGGTTTTTCATATCTAATAATTAATTAAAAATTAAATAAAAAAAGATGGGTATAGGAGGGTCATGCTTTAGCAATTATTACTTTCTGATTGTATCTCCTTACACAAACTTATTACGTTATTTAATGAATCAATGTGTTTAAATCCCCATGCTACTACGTTAACTGCCCATTCCGTACATTTAAATCCGTAATCTATCCATAACCAGAATTGGTACCATTTAGGGTGTGGTTTTGGAGGTTTTTGTGGGAAGCCTGATATATCGATATCACCCACCTGGTCCATATATGTTCCAGAACCAATTACCTTTACATCGCCAGGTATAGGTTTTTGGGAAGGTGGGACATCATTAACACCGTAGACATTCCCTCCACTGGGTTCTTCAGTTCTATTGGTCGTATTTGTCGTTGTAGCGCATTCCTCTGTAATATTATCTGGAATTTCAGCATTATATGAATCATTAAAAGTTGTGTTAGTTTTATTTACAACAACTAATGGTGTAGTATTAATAGCTGTGACCTCTGTTTGGGTATCTTGTTTAGGTAATGAAGCCCTATACATCAATTCTGCATTCATAAGATATAATCGATTATCCATTTTGCCTCTTTCCACAGTAATACCTGCACTCCTTTGAGTTACTACACCTAAACAAGTACTAATTGCTACGGTGGTAACCACTATACTTGCTGTGATAGCTACAAAGACAATTAAAATGGGGGATGCTCCTCCTGCGGTTCCTGCCGTTAGTAGACCTGCTACGGCGGAACAAACTCCACAAATACCTGACATGATACCCAGAATAACCGAAGCCACGGTATATTGGGCATGTAACTCGCTGCTTAGTGCATCAGGTAGTGATATTCTTGATTTTGCAATGGATCCTGCAACGTAAGCATTATTTAATTCACTGGTAGGCATGTAACGATAATCATAATCCCCATATGTTGGGTTTCCACTGAAATAACCTGAATTGTTATCATATTTCATTTTACTCTGCCGGATGTTATAATCATCGATAGTAGTAAAATTAGCCACATAAATCTTTAAATCATCCAGATAATCTCCAAAGTTCTGGATAGGAGATGGATGTTTGTTTTTATAATCATCCCATTTTGGACAATTTAAAGGATATGCACTATAATTTAAAGGATTAGATTCATTTGTATTGATTGTTGTATTTTCTGCCACAGTGATGTTTTTATTGATGGTTCTGTTATAAGTGAAGTTGTTATTAGTGATGCTTTCATTCAATATTCCTGAATTATTCAAAGGCACGGCGTTGGCACACAAACCACCAATACTATACCCTAACATTAAATAGATTATTAAGAACCCTGTAATCTGACGCAAATTCATTTTCACATCACCTATCTTCTCTTAACATTTTTCACTTCTATTTTACTTAATATGAATTCCTTTCACTTACTAATAAGAGTTACCACTAAAATTTAAAAGTTTAAGTATTTAAAGTTTTTTATCATCAGGTGCATCTAAATATGTTGAAAGGGGGAAATATTTACAAGAAAATTAAAAAAAATATTTATTAATTTCTAATAATAATCATATATTTTAGCGGTTCAGTTCACACCGGGAGATGTGTAGGCATCGTATAGGTCGTAACGGGTCGCACCCATCCTAAAAAAGTTGAAATTATCCTTAATTATTTCAGTTGAGATGGATGAACTGTTAATGAACTCATATTCTATATTCCTTACATTAATGAAATTGGTTCCACCAGTATTGTCTGTCCTTTCTTCCCTTAACCATAATGCCAGTTTAAGAGGATTTGCACTAATATAACTATCATTTTGATTAATAAGCATCATCTCAGGGTTTATCGTGGCGTTTACCACAACTTTAACTTGACTGCCTTTAATATAAAAGTCTTTACTCATGGTGGTCTATAGATCTTATTTACTAATTGTCCACGTGGTGCCAGGTGGCATTTTCACTAACAAAATACTCAGAGGTATACTCACCCAAGAGTCCAAAAACTAAAAACAACACTGTTATAATTACAAATCCAACTGTTATAACTTTAGTTCTTAAGTCCTGTTTCATGTTATCAACTCGTTACTCAGTTAGAATATCACTATTTTCAGGATTTATAGTTAGACTTTTTATATTTTTAATATTTAAAATAGGGAGTAAATGGTTGAAATCCTAAAAGATTTATGTGTCCTGTTCCATTCGGATTTCTATGGATTTTTTCAGTGACCAGATTTAGGGCCAAAATATGTTTTAAAAATACTTTTTTCACCCAAAATTGCCACCTATCCGGTTAAATAGTTTGGAGGGATCCCAGCTTAACTTCTCCCCATAAACCATCCTCTGGGCCCGGTCAACCTCACTAAAACCATTACTTAAAAGAAATTCCACTGCTGGAATATTATTTATAGGCAGCACAAACCGGTTTTGATGCTTTGATCTTAACTTCATCAACTCTACACCAGCTTCCACATCCTGGGCCATGATGAGTCCTTCACCTAAATCCGGCAAGTAGTAACCCATAATTTCTCCCTGTTGATGGTAAACATAAGAATCTGCCAAGTTGCCTCTAAGTAGAATGCTTCTATCTTCACCAGATATTCTATTATCGGGAGACAGTACCTTTGCATGGTCCTGTTTGTCCAGTTTACGGATATTATTGGAAATTTTATGGTCCACTTTTTCATCTTTGCCTAAAAACACGTATTCTGTCTCAAAGCTAAAACCCACCTTCTGGTATACTTTAAATCCAGATTCGGTGGCAATTAATGATATGGTGGAAGCATCCTTCTTTTTAAGATAATTGCATAAGTAATTCACAATGAAGGTGCCTACACCTTTAGCCCTGTGTTTTTCATCTACAATTATATGGGCCAACCAGGCAGTTTTACCAAAGGATATCCCACACCCTACACCCACTATCTTTTCATCTACTAAGATTTTAATGGGATTACAAAAAGGGCTATGTATGTAAAACTTAAAATCCAGGGTAATGTCCGGCCACTTTTCTGGCTGTAAATCACTAATAATGTGGATATCCTCTTCTACTATATTATTTACAATCATTAATCCTTTAACTCCTTTTATTAAATGTTTACAATCATTAGCTTTTTAAACTCCTTAAATGATCAAATAATTCAGTAATTATTAAAACAAGCATTTAGACTTCAAATCATATCCAATGTAATTTGAGCTGCCTTCTGTTCGGCTTCTTTTTTACTGCCGGCAGTCCCGGTCCCATAATGTTTCCCATTTATAACCGTGGTCATGGTAAATATTTTATTGTGGGGCTCTCCTTTCTCCATTACCAGTTCATAACTTAGATCAAGGGATCTAACATCACATAGGTGTTTTAGTTCAGATTTATAGTCGTAGAAAAATATGTCATTGTTCTTGATGTGGGGAATCACTGTCTTGGATAAAACTTCTCTCACAATAGAGAGTCCCTGGTCCAGGTACAGGGCACCGATGAAGGATTCGAACACATCACTCACCACGGAATCCATCTCCCGCCGGGACAGTTGGGCTCCTACACCCAATTTTATATACTGGTCCAGTCCCAGTTCAGTAGAATAGTTGTAAAGGGCCTGTTTACACACGTAGTTAGAACGTATCTGGGTTAACTCTCCCTCAGTCAGGTGGGGATTATGGTTGTAAAGGTATTCAGAAACTAATAAGTCCAAAACAGCGTCACCTAAAAATTCTAATCTCTGATAACATTCATTAAGGTCGTGTTCATTGGCATAAGACTCATGGAGAAAGGCAAGCTCGTAAAAATGCCTATTATGTGGTTGGATTGAAAGCTTTTTGAGTAAGTGCATGTTATCAATTATATAGTTTTTAATAATAAAAATTCACTTTGAACCTAACATTTATATTGTACTTGTTGGAATTATAAAAGACATTGACAGGTGTTGTTATGAATTATAAACATTTTACTCTACTCTTAGCTTTAATATTATCTGCAGTTATGATCTCAGGATGTACTGAAATAAAAGCAGAGAACGGGACATGGGGCGAAAAAGAGCCTGTAAAAGCCTCAGAATTAAGAATAGTCAACTCTACCGGTGAACACTTCGACCGGAACGAGACCAGTATATACTATGTCTACGGAGATCTAAAAAACACGGCAGGTAACGACGCCTACAATGTGGTGGTTCAGGCTAAATTCTATGATGCCGAGGGAAACTTGATAGGAAACAACACCACAGGTACCGTAGATCCAGATACAGTGGTTGGTGAAGGAACTTCCTTCTATTATGTGGGTTGGGATGATCCAGACAAAAAAATTGTCAGGTATGAATTGAAAATTGTGGTTAATTAATTTATTCTATATTTAATCTCCATTATCCAGCATAATGGAGAGTCCTTCATCTAAGCTGGTTAGTGGCTTCCAACCCATTTTATCACGGATGTGTGTAATATCTGCCACAGTATCCATAACCTCATTCTTTCTCCTTTCACCAGTATAGCTCACATCCACATATCTGGAGTATAAGTCCACAATTTTTTCCACCACTTCCTCCACAGAGTAACTTTTACCATAGCCCACATTAAAAATATCCAGATCATCACGAGGAGTGTAACTACCAGCATTGATCATGGCTCTTATCACATCAGTGACATAAACAAAGTCCCTTTTTGGTTTGGGGTCTTGAAGTTCAATTTTTCCCTGATGTAACTGCTTTATAATTGAGGGGATTAGAAAATTATCTCCCTGGCCCAGACCATATATATTAAATGGCCGCAGTATCACACATTTCAACCCAAAATCTGAACTGTACCCCTGACATAACTTTTCCATAACCATTTTACTGTAGGTGTAAGGGTTGTTTGGTTCCAGAGGGTGGTCCTCATCAATAGGCAAATACTGGGGTCTGCCGTACACATAGGAGCTCATGGTCACCAGCTTTTCCACTTCAGCTTGTCGTGCCAGTTCCAGGATATTAAGGGTTCCGCCCACATTTACCTCATAGGTTTCCCGGGGATGGTCAAAGGAGTAGGGAACAAAGGTCACCGCGGCCAGGTGATAGATAACATCCACATCACCTATTTTCTCGATCTTATCCCAGTTTCGAATATCAATAAAACCATCATTCTCTGCTAAGGTCACTATCTCGTTGTCTTCTTCTAATTCAGGGAGCAGATAATCACCAATAAAACCGTCATGGCCGGTTACTAAAATCCGTTTATTTTTTAACTTCATTAAAATCTACCTTTCAATTATAAAAACCAATATAAATCCTATTTATTACCTAACAGGTTTTCAAATACTTCCTCAAATTCCTGATTGGCCCGTTCATAGTCATCGTGCCGGCCAATATCCAGCCAGTAGCCATCAAAAAGGTAACCATTAACTGTTTCGCCGTTACTTATAAGTCGGTTAATCAGGTCAGGTAGGTCAAAGTAGGTGTCATCTTCAATGTAATCTAAAACCCGGTTATCAAATATATAAACACCCATACTCACCAGATAATCAATAACTGGTTTTTCCTTATAGCCAACAATTTTATTATCACTATCGATCTCGGTAACACCAAAGTCAATATTAACCACCCTTTTATTTAGGGCCACCGTGGCAATATCACCTTTTTTATTGTGGTATTTCATGAGATCAGCGTAGTTGATATTCGTTAGAACATCGCCGTTCATCATCAAAAAGGGCCCGTCCACATCTTCTCTAATTAATGAAAGAGGTCCGGCAGTTCCCAATGGTTTATCTTCTTTGGTATAGTTTATATTTACACCATATTTGCTCCCATCACCAAAAAAGGCCATTAAAAGTTCACCTAAATGTCCAATAGACATTATTATATCTTCAAATCCATTGTCCTTTAATTGCCCCACCACAATTTCCAATATGGCCTTATCCCCTATGGGCATTAAAGGTTTGGGGATGGTGGTAGTGTAAGGCCGCAGCCGCCTGCCTTTTCCACCAGCAAGAATTAATGCTTTCATTTAGTCACCTATAAATGTTGAATAAGAATTATCTAATTAACGGTTGTATATATCAGTTTTATGCAGATCCACATTCTCCCTGATCCAGTTAATAGTTTCTTGAAGACCTTCATCCAGAGACATGCTGGGCTCCCAGTTTAAAAGCCTCTTTGCTTTGGAATTGTCGCACCACAACCTTTCCACTTCACTTCCACTGGGTCTGATACGGGACTGGTCAGTTTGAATGGTAACATCACGGCCAATCAGGGATATGATCTTCTCGGTTAGGTCTCCAATCGAAATTTCAAAGTTAGAACCAATGTTTATTACTTCCCCAACTGATTCAGGGGACTCTCCTACTTTGATAAAACCCTGGGCTAAATCTTTTACATATGTGTAATCTCTGGTAGGATGAAGGGATCCTAACTGAAGCTCGTCCTTGGTTAAAGCTTGAGAGATAATGGTGGGAATTACTGCCCGTGAAGACTGCCTGGGACCAAAGGTGTTAAATGGCCTAATGGTTGCCACTGGCAGTTCATAAGAAAGGTGAAAACTTTCAGCTATTTTATCTGCCCCAATTTTACTGGCTGAATAAGGTGACTGACCCTGCAGGGGATGTTCTTCATCTATGGGGACGTATCTCGCTGTTCCGTAAGTTTCGCTGGTGGAGGTGTGAACTATCTTCTCTACTTGGTAGTCCCTGGCCGCCATTAACACGTTAAATGTTCCCATTACGTTGGTTTCCACATTCTCCCGGGGGTGAACATATGAGTAGGGGATACTGATGAGCGAGGCCAGGTGAAATATCACATCCACATCTTTAACTGCATCCCGGATTGCATCATAATCCCTCAAATCTCCAGTTATAACCTCCAGGGAATTTACCTTATCTCTTGGTAGATATTCCAGCATTCCCCAGTCGTTCCGGGAGTTGTATCTTACAAATGCTTTTAAATCAACATTTAGATCAATAAGTGCTTCGCTCAGGTGGCTTCCTATAAATCCACCGGCGCCGGTTAATAAAACTGATTTACCTTTTAAGTTAATGATATCCTGCTCCTTCTAATTCAGTTAAAATGTTATAACAATTCTTTCTATCTCTTTATAATTCTTTCAAAACTCATATATAATTTCATGTTTTAAAGTTCCCGGATTAATTCCAGCAAACCCTTTTCACGGATCTCTTTGGGAAACAACTTTTTAATCCTGGATCGGGCCTTCTTACCGTCACCTATTTCCATTGCCTTTTTAATGGCCTCTACTGTACCATCGATATCCTCATAGTTAGCGTAAAATCCGGCATCGCCTATGGCCACTGGTATGCCGTATTGGTCTGTACCTACTGGCACGCATTCACAGAGCATTGCCTCACACACCGCCGTGGGAAGTCCCTCCCTCATGGAAAGTTGACAGTAGACTTTAGATTTCTGGAATAGTTCTAACAATTCACTGAAAGGTACAGGTCCTACAAATTCAACGTTACCTGATGCGATTTTTTTGAGTTTTTCCAGTGCCCGACCTGTGGTTCCATTTACTACAAATTTAACATCTGGCAGGTATTGGGAAGCTTTAACAAAGGTGTCTACACCCTTCAACCTAACCCGATCCCAGGTGTGGCCCAGAGACGCAGTAAATACCATATCTTCCTTATCACCCTTTGCTTTGAAGGTATCATAGTCAAAGCCGGTGGGTATTATTTTAAAGTTTTCTCCGGAAATTTGGTAATTGTCCACGGCTTCCTGTCTCATTATGGAAGTTAAAGCGACAATTGTATCTGCATTCTCAAAAATATATTTAATACGGGCAGTTTTTACAGGATCGAGTAAAGCTCCATATCCTAACTCCTTCAGTTTTCCTGTTTCATATCCTCCAATTACCACTACAGACTTCTTGCCGAAGAATTGGGATAGTTTTACTGTCCAGTAAGAATGGATATCAGCAAACCAGGAGAAGGTCATATCGGCCCAGATAACTCCACTTATCAAACTGTAAATAGTTTTCATGGTGGTAAGAGGATCCTTTCGACTTAGAATAAAGTCCACTTCCTTTACCTGGAAGTGTTTTTTTAAAAGCTTTAAATCGCGCTGGACAAATGATGATGGGTTTAAACGTACAAATAAGATTTTTTTGATGTTATTTTTAGTCATGGATTAACCTTAAAGATTTATTATATATTATAAATATTAAAGTAATGATTTATCAACTTGATTTATAATTTTTTAGCGGTTTCTAGTTGGGTTGCAAAGCCTTTAACTACATTATTTTTAAGGATTAATTAATCTTATTTTCAAGGAGGATAATAACCTTCAGTCTCCTTTTTTTGTTTGATCCATGATGATAACATGGAATCAGCTATATGGTAACCAGCAGTATCATTGAACGTAATTATTCCTTTATTTTTAAGAATATCTAAATATTTGGAGAGAGTATTCCTTGAAAGGTCCACATTTTCTAGAAGTTGGCTCCATTTTTGAGGACCGCTTTTAACCAGGGATATTAAAAGTTTCTTCTCTTTAGGGGTTAGTGTACCCCAAATACTTATCCACATAACTGATATTTGATCCATCTTTTTTAGAAAAGTCTCTTTCACCATTTTGTCATCGTAATTTTCACCAGCAGACATGGTGTTGCAGAAGCTGTTAATGTATGCAGGAATACCCCTTGTACAATGATAAAAACGGTTAAATCCGTCTTCAGTTAACTGAATTTCAGGCACTTTATCTTTTAGATATCCTTTAGTTTCTTCTGGAGTGAAGGGATCTACATTGAATTGCAACATTCTACCTCCAAATGCTCCGCTGGCTCCGTTGATCATCTCCACTATTTCACTACTTTTTGCAGTGGATCCAGTGAAGATGTAACTTACATTGTCCTGATTTTGAGTGTAACTTCGAATAAGCCAGAAAAATGAGGCTGGATTTTCCAGTTCTGCCAGTAATTGAAATTCGTCTATTACTATTGCAAAACCTTTAATATCCGGGGATGATTCCACAATTTTTTGGGGAAATTCCATGACAAAACGGCTCAATTTTTGATAATCGTCCTCTGTATTAGGAATAGGAATTCCTAACATGCTCCCTGCATCCTTAAAATCATATTTTTTTAGTTTCAGTTTATTGGAAAATTTTTCCACGGTCTTATATATTGTCTCTAATTTACCTGAGCGATTTTTTAAGGTATTATTCATGGATTCCAGGAGATAATTCATGATAAGTTCTTCTTTAAGTTTTCCTTTTTGGCTTCCAAAGACCCGGGATACATCTACATAGGCAGTTAGAATATTGTCGGGTAGATCATCCAAGAGTTTCTTCAGGAGGTACGTTTTTCCAACCCCTCTAAATCCAGTTACAAGTATTTGTTCTGATATATCCTGATTTAAAGCGTTTAAATAATATTTTAAGGTTTTCAATTCCTTTTTCCTGTTATAAAAGTATTTATTTAACTCTGAAGGAATGCCTAGTGGTAGTATGGGCATGAGCTTCTCACATCCTGTGTGCTATATTTTAGCATATTGGTATAATTTATTATACTTTTTAATATAAATCTATTTTGTTATACTAGTATAATATCACAGACTTATGTTTTTGGTATACAAAACTATACTAGTATAGTTCACTTTCTATTTTTTAATCATACTGTCACCAAATCAATGTCACCCCGTGAATCTGCTATCTAAGTTCAACCATTATTATCGTGCAACATCTTCTAAAAATCGCCTGATACAAACATGTTTTATAATATCATTTATATAGTCTATTACATTAATTTCTAAAAAACATCAATATTTATATATGATATATATTCATAGTCATAGCAATGAATATCATACAGATAAAAAATCATCTCCTTAGGGGTGAGAATGTTTTACTGTATAACCGCAACGTTTCAATCTGTTACCCTCAGTTAAAAGATGAATTTCCATGCATCTTACTGGGGGAACCCCTACCCCTTAAATTCAAACTCATAAAGTGCATCCAAAAAGTAAGTGGAGATGAATTTTCCTCCCTGGAAAAGATGAACATTCCCCAGCTAAGAGATACCTTAGTTAGTAAAATAAAGGATAAAAGAATAGTTATACTCTTCAACCAGTTTGAAAGATTAACCAGAAATTCAGCGGATTTTTACCATTCACTGCACCAGAGCGGTAAAGTAGTGTATATGTGCAGTTTCCAGGCCAGTTTTAAACAGGAAATATACGGTTTCTACCAATCATTCCAATTAATCAATAAAGAAGAATACGAATCCCAGACAGGTAAACATGATATAAACATATCCTACGCTGTTTATGTATTTCTAGGTATTGTATGTTTCTTAATCTATCTTAAAATTTCTATGTCCGCTACCATGTCCAGTGTACTGATAGGGGCCACATGGTTTGCACTGATAATTTTTAGAACATTAATCTACGTAGGGGGACGGGTATGAATAAAAAAAGTAGGAGAAGTGAAATTTTAATTATAAAAGGGGTGGTGCTGTGAGATTCTACACCCATATAGCAGGATCAGTTTTATCCTTTTTGATATTTGCCTACGGCATGAACCTTCCTGATCCTCTTTTAGGCCTATTTTTTGCGGCGTGGATCTCTGTATTTCCAGACATCATTGACAGATTCACGGGCAAACACCGGGGATGGGGCCACTCCATATTCTGGTTAATTCCCCTTTCACTGGTAACATTTTACAATCCAGTTATTGGATCTGCACTGGTTATAGGATTTGTGGGCCATTTACTCCTGGATATTTTTACGGTGCATGGCTGTCCACTGCTTTATCCTTTGAGGGAGAACAGTTTTGTATGTCTCAACAGGGTCAGGAGAATTAAAACCGGGAGTAATCAGGACAAATCAGTCCTTATATTTATAGTGCTTTTAATATTACCTTTACTGATATTTAGCACTCCATTGGGATCTATGCTGACTGGTTTTAATGGTTCAAGCACGTCCTTTGCCACAGATAACCAGACTGAAAATAATTCTGTGGAGATGAAAAGCAATATAAACATTAATCTCCAAGTCTCTGACGGGGATAATAAAAATATAACTATGGAGAAAGTGAATGATACAGTAACCACGGTTTTGGTTAAGGATGTTGAATCAGCAGATAATATATAGGACGTGGATTACTATTTTTGATATTTTGTAATTAAAAACTCTAAATACTTCATTTTATCATTTAAAATGAGTTATTTTTTGAAAATAAGCGCTGAAATTTCCCATTATCATTATCTATTAACATATCCCATGACCCAGATTCGATTATTTCTCCTTTATCCATCAAGTAGATGTAATCTGCATTCTGTATAGTAGACTGGCGGTGGGCTATTATAAGAATAGAAATTTTTCCAGGAAGATTTTCAAGGGATTTTAATATGCGTTTTTCATTTTCATGGTCAAGATTACTGGTGGCCTCATCCAGTATTAGTAAGGATGGTCTGCGTATAAGAGCACGTGCCAGGGCCAAGCGCTGTCTTTCACCACCTGATAATCGAACTCCCCTATCACCAACAACTGTATCCAAACCATCAGGTAGTTTAGAGACAAATCTGTCTGCTGATGCCAAGTTTAAAGCTTCCCATATATCTTCTTTGCTACTAGCAGGACTTGCAAATAAAAGGTTGTTGGCAATACTGTCATTAAAAAGATAGGTCTCCTGGGCCACGTATCCAATCTTAGATCTCCAAGCGGTGATATTAGAATTTAAATCTTGACTATCAGCACAGATCTTACCATTATCTGGTTTAATAAGTCCCATGATTAGATCAGCAACAGTACTTTTACCTGCCCCTGAGGGGCCAGCTAAAGCTGTTATAGAACCATATTTAATGGTTAAATTAATTTTTTTAACTGCTGGAACATCCAGGCCAGGATAGTTAAATTCCACATTTTTTAATTCAACTGAATCTTTAAAATTTATTGAATTTCCTTTTGAAGATTCTTCGGCTGCACTATTGCACCTGTCTTCAAGTTCCAGAACACTCTTAAAGGCAGGTATCATGTTTATGAAATACTGGTAGTTTCTCTGAATTATAGAAAATCGGGGTATCATCCGGACAAATAAAAATAACAGTATAAGCAATTCTGCAGTGGGGATTTTTATAACGGCCACTAATAGGTAGACAATAATGCTGAGTATCACCACTGATCCTACATCAAATAGGAATTTTACATCGGAGTAGCTTTTTATGGCGTCCATGTATTTTTCTGATACTGCATCAGCTATTCTGGAGAAGATAAACACGTTCTTTTCTTCCATCTGAAAACTTTTTATGGTTTTCATCCCGTCCATCTGTTTAACTGTGGCTGAATACATGTCCCGGGTACTTTCAGATAATTTAACTCCACTCTCACTTGAGGATTGGGTTCTCTTTTTAAGTATTAATAGGAGGATGAGTCCAACCAGAAAGATCAAACCAGTTATAATGCCTGATACTTTTAGGGCGAATATTATGTAAACCAGTAGAACAATGGAACTAGCCAGCATGGATAAAAACTGGTTAGTGCCTAGGATGATCCGCTCCACCTCGTAGGTTAAAGCATGGGCAAAATCAGATGTCTGGTTTTTCACAAAAAATAGCCAATCTGAGTAGGTGATGGCCTGAAATAATTTCTTTCTAAGGTGAGTCGCAAATTCGTACTGGATACTTGAACTTCTAAGTGTCTGCAACCTGAAAAAATAAGCATTTAAACTGATTATCACCACGTACAAAAATAGAATAGTGGCCAGGGATGGTTCTATATTTATGAAGTTGAAAAATGACGCAATAAATCCTTCAATCTGTCCCAGACTTCCACCCTGAACATTTAAACCCACCAGCTGTAAGAGAGGTACCAGTAATATTAGGCCTATACCTTCGGTTAGGCTGATTAAAACCATTAAAATAATAGCTATTAACACTTTTCCTTTCTCAAAGTTGAAGAGAGTATATATGAATTTCCAGAGCCAGTTTCTACCTGAAAATTGATTATTTGTTAACATAATAATTCTTTTGAATTTTTATTCTTGATCTTTATTTGATTGAACATCCTTTTCTATTATTTCTGCTAGTTGTTCAAGTTCACTTAAAGAGTCGTAGCGGTTTAAATATTTTATGGGAACTCTCCTGACAATTTCAGCGTATTCCTGGAAATGGGACTTCTCATCTGCTTCCTGGAAAATGTTGGCACAGTATGAATTTCTAATCAACTCAATAAGTGATTCTGAGTAATTTAATTCACTTAAACCAATTTTACTACTTTTTTCAAGGATGTATATGTGTTTAAGGGGCAGTATGCTGGTTGACTGTTCTTTCAGTTGACAGGATCTTTTAGGTGACTGGGAGTGTATCACATTCATATTACTAAATTTTTCCTTATATTTGTTGTATACTCCGGGCCATAGTTTTATTCTACCGATGCCAGGATATACTGCAGGATTACCTTTCTGGTTAAATTCAACACTTAAAATATCGTCAGCTATCAAGGGGTATCCTCTTGCTATTAAGGCCATGGTGGTTGTGGATTTGCCCATTCCATTGTGGCCCATAATGGCTACTGCCTCTCCATTTATATTTACAGCACTGGCGTGTAATATTAATCGATTGTGACGGTGCAATAGTATGCCCAGTGCCGGACCTAAAATTAGTGATCTAAGAAAGTTTTCTTCAATTTGTGAAGAGTTATTTACTATTATTTGGTTACTGTGACGGATTTCACATACATCTGTATCGTTCCAGATTACATACACAGAATTTTTAGTTAAGATATAACGGCTGGCAACCCTGAATATTCCTTCACTAATTATGTCTGATTTAGATGAATCTACTTTTCCTAATGATATTTTGACTTTGTTTAGAGTTGATTCATTATTATGTGAATTTTCTCCTTTTAATTCAGGGAACTCTATTTCTGATTGGATTTTTAATCCATGTGTTATATAATTAAACATTTGACTCCTTAATCTAAGTTTTAATAGATTGCTAACTGTTTTTTAAGGGAAATTGTTATTTAAGTTATCATTTCTTTTGATAATATTTTTAAAATTTTTTTAATTATTATTTCTGATTTTTCAGTTTTCTTCATATGAGAACCATGTTAAAATTTACTTCATAATTATTTCGTTATAGGTTTAATAAGTTCATTTTTAATTTTAAAGCCCATTTTCTGCAATAATTTAGAAACCTTTATAAGGGGTTTTCACAAGAATATAATATATCATATATAATACTGTGATAATAATCACATAAAAAGAGGGTTTATAAGTAAATTTCACAAATTATATAAAAAGTTTTTAGGAGTGTTTAGGGAAGAAGGGTGAGTTACATGAATAAAAGAATTTTATTAATTTTTATAACGATATTTGTGGCAATTGTATTAAGTGGGGCTGTATCTGCAACTACACAAAACAATACAACTTGTTCTGATCCAATAATTAATGGAACAGTAACTATAAGTGAATATGGAAATGTAAGGCCACTGCCTAATGCCACAATTACAGTAAACAGTACTGGTTCCAACAGCAGGGTGCTCGGAACCACTACCACAGATGCAAATGGATACTATTCTATTAATTTTTACAGTACTAATACACAATTCTTGGTAACAGCAAGCTATTTAGGATGTAATTCAGTTACCAAAACTGTTAATGTCAGTCAAAGCTCTAATCCTCAAGACCCTAACTATTATGGAACATCAAACATCCAGTTAACTCCTAAAACTGCAACCTGGAACGGTCAAATGGGATATTATTCATCCATATATATTACATATTATGATGGATATTACAGTGCTGGAGAACTGAAGACATCTATTTCGGGAGATAGTGCAACTTATAACGCTTATTGTATCGACATATACACAACTATTCATTCTGGAGGTCAATTACTGGTTAACGGACCACTACCTGGAACCACTGGAGATTTATCAGACCAGGTAGATTGGGATAAAGTTAATTATATTATAAGCCATTACGCAGCTAACAGCAACCTTGAAGGGGCTGCAATACAGGCAGCCATATGGTATTTCACCTCAGCCCAGTACGGAGAATACCCTGGAAATGACCCAAACCATCCCGGATATTATCAGTTTATGACCAATCCAGAGGATGCTAAACTAAATACGTGGTATAATCCTAATGCTGTTCGAGATAGGGCATGGGAGATAATCAATTCAGCCAACTCCATGAATTATCCTTCTACTGTCACTTTGGAGCCAGAAATAACTCGGGTAGAAAACGGATCTGATGTAGTTATAACTGCTACAGTAAGAGATCAAAATGGAAATCCTTTACAAAATATAACCGTAAATTTCACAACTGATAAAGGAAACCTCAGTTACGCAACTAGAACTACCAATGCAAATGGACAAGCAAGCGTAACATTATATAATGTTGGCGATAATAGTACAGCAACTGTAACTGCATACGTTACTGGAAAATATGGAACTCTTCTCTATGATGATGTGAACAACCCTTTACAAAATTTAGTTTGTGCTCAACTTTTACCTTACACATTATCTGATACATCAACTATTAATTTTGATAGAAAAGTTGATGTGCAAATTACACAGACTGTGGATAAACCAGTAGCAAATGTTGGTGATATTGTAAACTTTACTATCACAGCTCGTAACACCCACGGTTATAGAAATGCTACAGGAATTATAATCGAAGATATCATACCCGAAGGACTATCTAATGTCACTGTAATACCATCAGTTGGAACATTCTACAACAACTTATGGGTTATACCTTCCCTTGCAAGTGGAGCCACTGCAACTCTTAATATAATAGGAACAGTCACAGCCAGCATGGCTGGATTAACTGTAACCAATACTGCTACCCGTGTCAGTCAGGATCAGTACAATTCCCTACCTGCAGTAGCCAGTGCCAGTATTTACACTAAAATGGCCATGGTAGATATAGATGAAACAGTTAACACACCAGTAAATGTTGGAGATACTGTTACTTATGTGGTATCAGTTACCAATAACGGACCAGATACAGCCACTAATATTGTTGTAGAGGACAATCCACCATGTTGCTTAAATAATCTTATGATAACACCATCAGTGGGAACCTATGAAAACGGAATTTGGACAATACCATCACTTGCCAGTGGGGCTACTGCTACGTTGACCATAAGTGGGATAGCAACTTCCGTCATGGCAGGTTGTTGCACTCCTAACACTGCAACTATAATTAATCAAACTGAATATGACCCTCACACTATTGGTGAATCTGTTACCAAAGAGACTTATACTAAAGAAGCAAATGTGGCTTTAACTCAAACAGCTAACTATCAAGGTGATGTTGTCACATTCACCGTCACAGCAACTAATAATGGGCCAGACACAGCTACAAATATAAACATCACAGATTTAATACCTGCTGGTTTAACTAATGTTACAATTACACCAAGTATTGGAACTTATGAAAATGGTATTTGGATTATTCCATCACTTGAGAATGGTGTAGTTGCCATTCTTACCATAACTGGGACTGCTGTACCTCAATCCACTATTACTAACACAGCTACAAAAACTGGACAAACTGAATATGACCCCACTACTCAAGATACAGTGACAAATATATTATATGTACCTGGTTCGGATCTTAGGGTGAATAATTAT